>Ga0208316_1000003_pt1 | contig 741765 bp, 683 predicted proteins | sample MalvireepMed_231_FD_184240 | JGI IMG/M metagenome (GOLD analysis project Ga0208316, IMG submission 184240) | Marine viral communities from the Global Malaspina Expedition - Malaspina viral metaG DeepMed_231 (SPAdes) (version 2) | ecosystem: Environmental > Aquatic > Marine > Oceanic | place...
TGCCCTACACCCTGATCAAGAAAGAGGTGGAGGTTCGCATCACTCACAACACCATCGAATGCTTTTACCGGGGCAACCGGATCGCCAGCCACCGGCGTTCTGACCAGAAGGGACGGCACACCACCATTGCCGCGCACATGCCGGAATCTCATCGCCACGCCGGCGACTGGTCGCCGGAACGGCTAATCGCCTGGGCGGCCAAGACCGGGCCGGCTACCGAGAAGCTCATCCGCACCGCCCTGGGAGCCCGCAAGCACCCGCAGCAGGCCTACCGCTCCTGTCTGGGCATTCTACGACTGGGACAAAGCTACGGCGAGTCGCGGCTGGAAGCTGCCTGCCAGCGTGCCCTGATGCTGGGCAGCTGCCGTTATAAGAGCATCGAGTCCATCCTCAAGCACCGCCTGGACCAGCAGCCCTTGGAAGAACAACAGGAACTGGCCTTGCCCGACACCCACGACAACATCCGTGGCCCCGCCTACTACCACTGAAGGAATCCAACATGCTGAAACATCCTACCCTGGACAAGCTCCACGCCCTCAAGCTGACCGGCATGGCCGCCGCCCTGGCGGATCAGTCGGCCACGCCCGACATCACGGAACTGACCTTCGAGGAGCGTCTCGGGCTGTTGGTGGACCGGGAAATGACCGAACGGGACAACCGGCGCATGAGCAGCCGGTTGCGTCGGGCGAAACTGCGGCACAATGCCATCCTCGAAGACCTGGATTACCGGAACTCACGTGGCCTGGATAAAGGACTGGTTCAATCACTGGCCGGTTGCCAATGGGTGAAAGAGCACCTGAACGTGCTCATCACCGGCCCCACCGGCGTTGGCAAAACCTGGCTGGCATGCGCCCTGGCGCACAAGGCCTGCCGGGAAGGCTACACCGCGCAGTACGTCCGCCTGACCCGACTGCTGCGGGAGCTGACCATTGCCAAGGGTGACGGCCAATACTCAAAACTCCTGGCGAGTCTGGCCAAGGTCGACGTGCTGATCCTGGATGACTGGGGGCTGATGAAGCTGAGCGCGGAGAACCGAAGAGACTTGCTGGAGGTGCTGGAAGACCGACATGGCCGGCGCTCCACCATCGCCACTAGCCAATTACCCATCGAGGAATGGCATGGCGTAATCGGTGACGCCACTCTGGCAGATGCCATTCTGGACCGGCTCGTTCACAACGCCTACAAGATCAATCTGAGGGGTGAATCCATGCGAAAGCGACAGGCAAAGTTGACGGGCACTGCGGCTTCGGAGTAAGAAGAGAAACCCGCGTCGCTACGCTCCGATGGGTGGCAGCCTTGCTCCGGTCCGGGTGGCAGGCTTCACGTGGAATGGGTGGCAACCTTCAGCGGTTTACGCACTCATACCCATTCAGAGGCAACGAGCAGGGAAGCCTTTGTAAAAGGCGACCATAAACCTCGATGTGCTGGTTCAATGATTCCGGCCGCACTATGTGGAATTTCGGTAGCTGCGATGGTCATTGCTGTGAAAGCCGACCCCACCCCCCCTATCTCACTATCTTGCTCGTCGAAAAACCCGAATAAATTGTGCACATTGACTGCGCTTCCGTAGGCCTCTGCGCGATCCAGAAATCAGGAACCATGTGTTTTGCAAAGTCCTAGCAGCTCAGTGACAATCTAGAAGCGCAGGGAGGAACGCACATGAATAACAGAATATTTTCACCAACGGATAAGTCTAAGGCATTGCAACTGTTCAATAATGTTGCAGACGGTTGGCAATTGTCCCAGTCGGAACGCTGCCAAATGCTTGGCCTTGAGGATGAGCGGGCAACTGACCGTTGGCTCAACTCTGAGATGCCCGCCAGAGAAGATCCTGTGTTACTTCGAATTTCCTATGTACTCGGCATCTACAAGGCCCTAAGAACGCTCTACCCGAATGAAGATAGAGCCAATGCCTGGGTCAGAAAAAACAATCGGAACTTTGACGGGCGAGCCGCTATAAAGGTTATGCTGGAGGGAAACCTAAAAGCAGTCAGGCAGTATCTCGATGCCCAGCTAGTCTGATCGGTTCTCTTCACGTCTGGCGCCTGACAGACAAGCGCAGGCAGATATGAGCGGGCGCAAAAAATCATAGTAAGTATCAGCATTTCGCGCTCACACGCCTCTTTAAACATCCCCGTTATATTTGAAGCGCTGATGAAAATTTCCCGCCCGTTGCTGTTTGGCTTTCTAACGGCACCACCAGCTGAACTTGGGTTTCACAAATTCAAGTGTTAGGTGGCTACGAAAACGACACCAAACTGCGTCGTTTTTTCTGACGCGATATCGGGAGAACGCCAAGTGGCGTTGGAGGCATTGAATCAACCTCAACCTAAGGTGTGAAGAACGCCAAACGGCGTCGTCTAGGCAAGCCGGCACAACCAAAGGCAACCAGAAACACCAAAGGGCGTCGAGCTCCCAAGCTCTCTTGGTGTCTGGTCATTGATCTTGGAGAGGCTCACAGGTCTGCCCCCCCTGCCTGGAGATGCTCTATGAGCGTTCTACCAACTGTTGAAGACAGCTAAATTCTCTTTAAAGGCTAAAAACAGACAACCCATGTACACAGTGTGAAACGCCTATTCGAGAGGTTGAGCCATGGAGCCGACAACAGCCCAACATACATCTCATGAACAAAGAAATAATGAACATAACGTGTAAGAGACGAAAAACACCCCTTCTGCACCTTCACCGGCCAACATGCAGTCCTCGCACAAAGAATGTGTTCACGATGTGTAACGAACAGGAAAACCCGCCCCATTCGTCAAAAAAAACACCGCCTCTTCAAAGTTCTGTGTTCGAGAGCTGTCATAAACTGCTCCGCATCAGAGAGCTGCGTTGTGAACAATACACAGCAAAAGCAAAGAGATATCTATGTGGAAAAGAGGTGTAAGGAAATGTGCTTTAATCCGAATTGGTTTGAGCAAATGGAGCAAATCCTCGAAGAACAGGAGGCACTAATTACATGGGAAGCTCAGACACTGGTGGACAACTTCTGGGCGCAAATTCAGGAGCGAAAGTGGGCGGGAGAGAGCCAGGGTCGCCTTGGGGTAAGGATCATAGACCGAGAAGGCTACAAGATCCAGATCGTCTGGTATCGAAAGCAGTGGTTTGGACCGACGGACGATAAGAAGGTATTCGGTAAAGCGATCCCGAAAGGCCGGAATCGTAATAAGTACCCAATGCAGCGCTTCGCCGGCTTCACGGACTGGGAGCAGGAGTTGGTTGAAATGTTCGAAGACGACTTTGCGCTGCTGCGGGAGGCGAGCGGTGCCGTTGCGGATCAACGCAAGGCGATGGACCGGGCGAAGAAGGCCTATGGGGCGTTGGGTTATACCGAGACCGCGTTCGTTGATATGGCTGAAACAGAACTCGAAGAGGCCTGGGATATTTGAGCAGGGGCGAAAAGTGCTGAGCTTGTACGATCAGAACAAGACGCTTAAAAGCCCGCTTGCACACATATAGTTACCGCGCTCCGGCGCGTTTTTTTGCTGACCGAGATGGCAACAGAAACGCGAGAAGATGCTATGAATTTAAAGAAAAAAGAGGCTTCATAAAATCCTCAGCTTTCTCGACGGTTGGAACGGCGCCAGTTTCCCGGCGACGCGGACCGTATCGGTATTGGTTACTGGATTAAGCACCGAACATATATTTATTGGGTACGGCTGTCGGTTGCTGCATTGCTCTGGTTGCTGAGATGCATGGATCTTGCGTACTGAAAGATTTATACAAACCTGATCATCAGGCTTGATGCTGACTGCAGCATATCCCAGACCAAGATTGCCACTGATTCCAGACGAAGCCTGCCGGGGTGGCAGCTTTGCCGTGAAATCAGTGGCAGCTTTCACATGGAATGGGTGGCAACCTTCAGCGGTCTACGCAGGACCAGCTTATGGTTGGCCATTAGTGCCCGAGATTGATTGAGTTGACAGCGAAAATCGCCCGCAATATCTTATAGCTCGGAAGATGTCCAAAAACATCTGAGGGTGACTCCGTCTCCCAGGCAGTGACTGGCCTGCAAATTTGAGAAGATTTATTCCCCAAACGCGTCGAAACATTTTTAATCAGTGCGGGAGCGCTAAAACAGTCACCGAAATCCCGCAGGAGATTGAAAATGCCCTTTTTTCTCTGTGCCGATACCTTTTATCAAACCGCTGAAAATTTCCGCACATACATGGCGAAATGCGATATCGGATTTAGCCGGACGAGTACAGCCCATAACATTTGGACCGAAATCGTTGCCGGCGAAAAACAATACGCTAAGGTTAAGGGACGATTGAATTCCGGGGCCAAGCTCGAAACCTGCTTTGACCCTGACTCGTTTATATCGATTATGCGATCACATCAGAGAATTGTTGATGAAAAAAAAGCTACGGAAATATTCGCCGAATCGATTTACCCACAATTAGAAAAAATTTCTCCCCTGATTTATTCGGTCCTATCGAAATATTCAGACCCTCAAAAATACTGTTTTCATGGATCAATGGAATATTTGTCAGTTTTTGAAAAAGGTCTTCCTGGCTATTTAAAAGTATTGCAAAGTCCAGGTATTGAGGACGGAAAAATGAAAGCAGTGGCCTCGTTATTGAACTATTATTTAGATCATGACAGCGATCGCTATTTACAGTTTTTTGCAAATGCCTTTCGGGAAGGCGAGAAAACGGCTGAATTACAGCTGAAATTATTGTTTAAAACAAACTCAAAATGGCTGGTATCAAAACTAGCTTCGGATGTTTTCGATACGTCGGCCAATACATATGACTTTGAGCTTTTACGAAATGCGGTGTATGAAGGTTTAGAAAACTCGATTCAGGAATATAAAAGTGCTGGTGGTTTAGCATCTTTTCTAGATGGGAACAACAATATTGTTGCAGATTTTATCGACTTAGTCGCAGCTGGCCTTGTAAGCAACTCGAAATGGGTTATCGAAAGCGATGAGATGGAGGTTGAAATAAGTCAGATTGAGTTCATTATTGAACGGTCATTACAGAGACTGTTTCCCGAAAATACTGCTAACTTTACCAGTTGATCGACCAAAGACACTCGGGAAGAAGTACAGTACTTCTAAGAGAATAGTAGGTACAGCTGGGATTATACTCAAGTTATCAATTTTATGGATCAATTTGATATACCCTTGCTGTACCTGCCAAGCAAAAAAGGTGCTCGCTCCCAATTGACTGTGAAGGGCGACCAATACCGCAACAATGTCGCTGGTCAACGTGTACCCTTCAAACTCCAAACATTTAAACCCGCTGGCGGAAAGGACTCTCACCAAAGACCGAATTTATTTCAGAACCTACGATCGCATTTAAAACCCCCAAGTATGAAATATCAGATAAGCCTTTGGAGCATCGACACAAATGACACCGCAAGAGCTCGTTCAACACCGTGCCACAGGAAGCCTGCGTTATGGTCCGTGGCGAATACGTGAACGTCAGCTTTGATCTGGATGTCCACTGCCTCATTCGAGTTCATACAGAGCCGCCTTTGCCGGTCGAACTGGCGTGAAGGCGAGCTGAGCTAGATGCAGCAATAGAAACAAACATTTTTTTACAGGCTTGAGCCGACTTTTGGTCTTGCACCTCCGGCGAAATGTGCAAATTTGGCTACGAAATTCACTAATCTAGAAATTCGATTATGTCCGTAAGCACAGAAACACAGACCGCCTTTGCAGCTCTGAGTTCGCGAATCCTCGCAGCCCCCGGCCTCTTTCCACAGGACCATCCGTTGAATGACATTTGGAGAGACTTGTCCTGGCTTGAACGGGGGACGCTAGAGCAAATTGTGAAGGCGAAATGGGCCGACTCAGGGTTGGTGGTCAGTGAAAGTGACATTACTGCATTGAAAATTGTTCAGGAACGACTCTACAAGAAACACCAAATCGGTCCGTTTGTTGCCAAGGAGCTGAAAGCGCTGGCCGATTTCACAGGCACAAGCCCTTTCAAATCACCACAAACGATGAGGGTCGCCAGAGCGACGTATAAGTAACAAAACACCCTGAGAAACCCGATCCGTTTTCTGAAGATGATAATTGGGAAACACCGGAGTGGATGCGCGCCGCTAACCCTTGCCGTTTCGGTTCGTAAACCGAGTCTGCCTGCGTCAACTCAATTGGCCGAGCTCGATTTTTCTGAGGACTGAAGCTATTTGCTCTCTGTCCCTGTGCGTCTGCCAGAGAACACCGGGACGCTCTTGTCCTAAAGCTGCAATGGAGTTTGCAACGATTCCAAGGCTGCTTGCTCCCCGTCAAAACCTCAGCGGCATATCAGGAGACTCTATAAATCTCGAATCTTGCGGGCATTCAGGTTTGCCCCAAGCCAACAATCCTACAAGAGGCCCAACTGAGAGCTATCTCTTTTCCTGGGCGCAGCGACCAACCCATGTTGCAGCTCTTGAACGCGCCGACGAGCGTAACGCCCTGTCGCAACGTGATCGACGATTGGTGCAGGGTAAGGGCGTAGCCCGTGCGCTTTGCCTTGATCGCTCAGACAACCGCTGGTCAGTGTCACATCATGGACAGCTTCCCCCGGCAGATCCGCCAGCTCCGGAACGTAACGGCGTATGAACTCTCCCTCCGGATCGTGCTCACCCTGCTTCACCGGGTTATAGACCATAATGCCGTTCTCTGGCGCTGCCGATCCGCTGACCACGTGATGGATGGGATAGTGGATCGCTGGGTCGTAATCCAGAAACTGCCCGGCGAGATACTCAGCGATTTTGGCGGTTGGCTGCCAAAGGTTCATGGTCGCGAAGCTCACCAGAGCTGCTCTGCCGCGCATGTGTATCCACCCGGTTTCGTGAAGACACCGCATTAAGGAATCAATAAACGCAAAGCCTGTACGCCCGAGCTTCCATGCCTCGAAAAGATCGGCATCCAGCTCGTCACGGGCACCCCGGAATCTGGCGACTGGTGGCTCCGTCTGGAGAGCTGGACTGTCTTCAAAACTCTGGATATAGCTTCTGCGCCACATCAGCCGATCCAGATAAAACCGGGCCCGATCTTGCAGTTTTTCGAACTCCTGCGGTCGCAGCACCTGGTGCCCTGCTCCGACCGCGTTATCTACGGCCTTAAAGACCTCTCGATCCGAGACAATGCCGTAGGCCAAATAGGCGGAGATGCGCGAGCAGCCGTCCCACGCCGTCATGGGACTTGAGATCTGGAACGGGTATCGTTGGATAGTCTGAACTCTAAAAAAGTCCGACAGGATGGTCTCAGCCTTCGACCGTCCGCCTTTTTGTCGTCCGGGTTTGTCATTACCATGGGCGCGGGGAACCGTGGATCTCTTTGAGGACGGAATCGGAAGTGGCGCGAAACGTTCAGACAGGTCAGTGCCGCGAGGATCTTTGAGCTGAAGAGCGACCGAATGGGCGAAGTAATCAGGGAAGCTCAGGCTCTCCTGATGTTTCCCAGCACGCACCACCCCGTTTTGCTGCCACTCGACAAACTCCACACCTTTCGATCGACACCAGGCTGCGACGGCAAGGTCTCGTTCGTACTGGCAAGCCTGCGTCGTTTCTTGATGCGTACAGATCCGTGTAATCGGCATGATACGGTGCAGCTGATCGAGGACTTCGACCGCCTCCCCTACTTGCTCCAGCAGCTGCCCACCGAGGGCCCGAATTGCATCCCCCAGCTCGTCCAGAGTCTCGTGTATGAAGCACTGGTGCTGGCGTGTGACATCTGGCTGGTCAATAAGGCTGGGCTCGTGCAGATAGAGCGGCAGGACTTTACCCAGACGCCGGTAAGAGCGCATGGCTTCAAAAAAAGGGGCGGAGTCTTGGAGCCGCAAATTGCGCTTAAGCCAGAAAACTTGCATTGAGCGTGGAGTCTCACCATCAAATTCGAGAGAGGAACAGAGTGTTCTACGTTGAAATTACCGTATGAGAGTGACGGGAAACGCAACGTCAACCCGAAACCGATCGGTAGCGACAAAACTTTCGCATGCGAAAGTCCGCTGGGTAACGCAGCCTTAACCGACATATGGCTTTTCGAATCCTCGCGTGCCCAAGCCCTGCGAAGCTCACCATCCGCTACGCAGGGGCCTTTTGCCACTTTTCTTTCACCAGCGGGGACCGCTGATCAGCAGCCGGGGATTATGACTACTTGGTCGTTGCGCCAATTCGTTACAAACGCCCAAAACAGCCGATTACCCGGTCAAAAACGCAAAATAAGGCGCTACCCTTGCTAACGATCTTCATTTCAGATTTAACGACCATGACCAAGGTAGATCCGGACGCATTCCACCAGAAGCTCCGAAAGCGCTTCATTACCAATTAGTACCGTGAGGCACTAATTAGAAATCACGATTACTAGACGATACTAAAGACGGAAACCCGATGAGGATACTCATGAAAACACCGAGCGCGGGCAATAAGACGAACCCCACCTGACGGATTTACAGACTGTCCGCAGCAAAACAGACTGCTTTCGAAATCATGCGTTACTGGTTTGGCAGTCTGGGAAAGCACCTAGTAGAAGAAACGGGCAATGTCATGACTGAGCAGACCGCCGTTAGCGGCCATGCCCCCTTGCTACTGGATGGTAGAGTGATCGCCTCTTCCGATACCGGCGACCCGGGCAACCCTTTGCAGCGCACGCGGCAGACAACCACTTCCCGGAAACAGTGTTCACGTTAAACCGGAATCCTTCTTAACGCATTGTTTATTCGACCGTTTGCTACTCTGATTCCTTTTTCTGGGAAGCGGAGTTGTGCCAGCAAAGAGAATTCCAATGCGAAAAATTAGAGAGATGCTTCGCCTAAGACTGAAAGCCGGGCTCTCGATCCGACAGATCAGTGCGAGCACTAAGACCAGTGTCGGGGCGATCCAGAAGCTGTTGGCCCGGGCCGATGCCCTGAACCTCAACTGACCGTTGCCCGAGGATATGGACGATGGTCGCCTGGCGGCCCAGGTCTATCTCATTGTCGACCCCACCATATCGAGCACGAAAAGCCGATCTTCTCCGTGAGGCAGAGCTGTAAAACCTAAAAAGTAAATTCGCTCATCTTTGCTCCTGCCCCTCAGCTTGGCTGGCAGGGTCTGTCAGCCTTCTTGCCTAACCTCCTAGAATATCGCCATAAATTCCACCATTGGCCGCTTAAGTGCTTGGTATACAGTCGAAAAAAGCGTATGTAGATGTAGATATATGTGCAGTAAAATAATTTTATAACGGATTATATGGATCATTATATCAATAAATTGATATTTTGCGGCAGCAAGCGCACTATAACGAACATCACCAAAAAATAGCTGCCTATAGATCAATAAAATACGAGGCACTTTGTACCATGAATACGAAAGCAAGCCTGGTCGCTGCGGTAAACGAAGAGATCGAGCGCCTCAAAGCACTGGCCAATACTATCGAGGCATCGACTGAGCCTGACCTGCGGCCACTGACCGATCTAGCGGGTGTGCTGAAGGCTCGAAGAGAATATCTGGATCTGACTCCGCATGATGTCAGTGAGCTGGGCGGGTTGTCACCGAACACTTATAGAGCAATGGAAGGCGGGACCGGCAACCCAACCATTCAGACGCTTCAAACAGTTGGTCAGGTTCTTAATTTCAAAGTTTGGATTGAGCTGAAATGAAAGCATTAGTTCGAATGCATGGCCGCTTGGCCGGATTCCTGGAGCGAGAGGGTACAACCGTCCGATTCCAGTACGAAATTGACTACCTCAGATTTCGCCAACCTCCGCTGAGCAAAAGCATGCCGCTGCGGTCTGAAGCATTTGAATATGAGGGGTTGCCCCCCCTACTTCAGTGGTCTTGTAAGCGAGGGATGGCTGAAACGAGTACAAGCCCGAGAACAACGTATCGATCCAGATGACGAGTTTGCCCTGTTGGTAAATAACGGGGACGATTTACCAGGAGCTGTAACCATTGAACTGCTTGATATGTCTTAAAGCACTGGCGAGTAAAGGGGAGCCGGGTTACCACCCAAAATGCCTTGAACGCCTTTTCGGGAACAAAAAGATCGATTTAAATGTCCTTGACAGCCGATCTGAGCTAGTAAAAGCCATGCCCAAAAAGACGCGAGGCTTTTCAATCAGTGGCGTGCAGATGAAGTGTCAGATGGCCGTAGAGGAAGGGAAGCTGAAGCTCGTGGACAGCGGTGGACATTACATAATTAAGCCATCGCCGGAGCAATACCCCAACCTTGCTGAAAATGAGCATACGACGCTCACACTGATGAGCCGCGTGGGCTTTGAAGTTCCTCCCTGTGGGCTTTTGAGGCTTCAAGACGGGCACCTGGTGTTCATCATTCAGCGATACGATCGAAACTTCGAGGATGGCTCAAAGGTCCATCAAGAGGATGCAATGCAAGCGCTGGGGATTTCAAATCGCGATTCAGGGCATAAGTATACCTCGGCCAGTTACCAGGAAGTGCTGGAATTGGCCGTCAAACATGCAGGTCTGGCAGTCGCTATGGAGCTTCTGATGCGTCTTGTCTTTAGCTACGCCGTAGGTAATGACGATCATCACCTCAAGAATATCAGCTTCCTCTACCATCCAGCGTTCAAACTAACCCCTTGTTACGACATTCTGGCATCGGCCCTTTACAGCGGTAAGTCAGAGAATCCGATGGCACTACGCTTTTTGTCCTCTGGGCAACCCTCATACTACGAAACCATGGGAAACGGTTTTTATACACGGTGTGACTTCATTGAGCTCGGAATCCAGGCTGGGCTTCTTGTGAAGGCCTGCACAAAACGAATCGAGAAGCTTGTCAAAAACATTGAAATCGAGGCGCCCGATATCGTCAGGAACTCCTTCATGGATCCTGAAAGGCAAGAAGACTATCTGAATCTGCTGAACGCCCGACTGAAATTTTTGAAGCATCTGGAAAAACCCGATACTCCATGACGAGCGAACGAATGAGTCTTGCAAAAACTCAAAATGGTCACAAGGTCCGAGTTCCCCGAGGTATTTCCAGAAACGGCGCTTCGAATCGCTAGCGAACCTACCTGGCCAACGAGCAGGATTTGTTTACTTGCAACGTAGCTGGAAGCGAGCCTAATCACTTCACCTTTGCCTCAGTAGAGGTCGCCTTTAAGTACTTGCAGAGTTTTGGCCTGACGAGCCGCCCTGCCTGATTAAAGTTGATGACCTTAGTTACTTTGAAGAACAGCGAGAAGCCGCGCGAAACAGCTGAACTTGTAACACTCAGCAATTTGCATATTCCGGCGAACGTGAACGCCCATTCTGGCTGAACGTGAACACCTTTTTTCTTAACGCATCACCCACCGGAGTTTGTACCCTGGGTGTTCACGTTCAGTCAATTTCCTGAAGTCGCTTTCTCATCGATTCCCCTTTCAGAGCCCAGCGGTGAGCGTTGTGCATCAACCGATCCAGAATGGCGTCCGCCAGAGTGTTATCGCCGATGGCGGCGTACCACTGATCGGTGGGTAGCTGGCTGATGATCATGGTCGAGTGAGTGCCGTGACGGTCATCCATGATCTCCATCAGGTCGTTCCGGTGTGCAGGTTTCAGAGCTTCCAGCCCCCAGTCGTCCAGGATCAGCAGCTTTACTTTGGCTAGTTGGCTGAGGGTTTTCTGGTAGGTGCCATCGGCCTTGGCCTGGGTCAGTTCCAGCAGTAATCGGGAGATCCGGTAATACCGGGTGCTGAGGCCGTTGAGGCAGGCCTGATGCCCCACGGCGCAACCCAGATAGGTTTTGCCGCTGCCGCAAGGGCCGGTAATCAACAGGTTCTGACCCCGTTCGAGCCAGTCTGTCTGGGCCAGTTGGGCTACCTGTGTTTTCTTCAGATTGCGTGGGTGCTGGTAGTCGATGTCCTGAACCGAGGCCCGGAGTTTGAAGCGGGCCTGACGCACCAGGCGATCCTGCTTGCGGTGATCCCGGGTCTGGAACTCCCGGTCGAGCAACAGCTCCAGGCGTTCGGTGAACGACAGCTCGTCATAAGTTCCCGGCTGGTTTTGTTGATGTTCCAGGGCGGCAGCCATGCCGCCGAGCTTCAGATCTCTCAATCGTGTCAGGGTTTGCAAGGTGTTCATGCGGGTATCCTAGTGGAAGCTCTTCGGGCCACGGATGTTCTCGTGGTGCTGGGGCAGTTCTGTGTGCAAGGGCAGTTGTTCGGGCAACTTGTCCCGGTTGCTCCGGAGAATGGCCTTGATGTGTTTCAGCCGGTCCAGGCCTTCGCGGTTGGCAATGCGGCAACCGGCGTTAAGGCGCTCGCTGGGATATTCCTTGCTCAGATTGAGTAGCCCAAGACAGACCCGGTAGGCCTGCTCCGGATGCTCCCGCTCATCCAGTCGGTCACTGACCCAGATCAGGGTGTCCGGCCCGATGTCCCGGGCCCAGTTCTTAAGCCGGCCGGGGGACCACTGTTGTTGTTTTTGATGGCGGGTGGGCATGTGCCCTGACTCGGTCGTGATGCCGTACTGATGACTGCGTGGGTGGCTGGCGATCTGTCGTTGCCGGAAGTAGATCTGTACCAGTCGCTCACTGGCGTGGAGGTCCACCTGCTCGCCCACATACTGGTGCGGCACCGAGTAGTGGTGCTGGCTGAACTCGATGTGGTAATCGATGTTGACCCGGCAACGCCGGATCTCGACGTACTCATAGGGGTGTTTGGGTAGCGCCTTCAGGGCTGGCTGGTCGAGCGTCTTGAAGGCCTCCTTCCGGTTGCCTGGCAGCGCTCGGAATGGTCGGCTGTTCAGGTCGTCCAGCAGGGACCGGATGCACTGATTCAGGTCGGCCAGGGTGAAGAAGGTGTGGTGGCGCAACCGCGCCAGTATCCAGCGTTCAACAACCTGTACACCCACCTCCGCCTTGGATTTATCCTTGGGCTTGTAGGGCCGCGCAGGCAGCACCGCGACCTGGTAGTGCGCCGCCAGTTGCTGGTAGCTGGGATTCAGGTCCGGATCGTACCGACAGGCTTTGTTGACACCGCTACGCAGATTATCGGGGATAATCATCTCCGGAACACCCGCAAAAAACTCAAAGGTGCGCACGTGACTCATCAACCAGTCCTGCAAGCCCTGGCTCCAGGTGGCCTCCGCATAGGTGTAATTCGAAGCCCCCAGCACGGCGACAAACACCTGGGCCGTGCGGATTTCGCCGGTTTGCGGGTTAATGATCGGAACGGTGGGGCCACAGTAGTCAATGAAGCACTTTTCACCGGCCTTGTGGATCTGGCGCATAGAGCGCCTTTGCTGCTTTTGCCAGTGCCGGAAGCGGTCACAGTATTGAGAATAGCTGTAACAGCGATTGGGGGATTGGGCGGTGTATTCCTCCCATAGCAGTTGCTTGGTAACGCCCTTGTGTTTGAGGCTCTGATGGACGGTCAACCAGTCCGGTACCTGATAGCGGCTGGAGCTGGTGGGGTCAGCACCGGGATAGAGCATGGCCGCCAGGCGGCCATCGTCCAGATCCTCGGGTAAGGGCCAGGTGATCTCTAAAGCCTGGGCTCGGGTCAGGAGCTTCTGGATAGCCCCGACACTGGTCTTGGTGCTGGCGCTGATTTGCCGGATCGAAAGCCCGGCTTCCAGCCTCAGGCGAAGCACTTCTCTTATTTTGCGCATTGGAATTCTCTTTGCTGCCATGACCCTGATTCCCAAAAAAAGAACCAGAGTAGCAAGCGGTTGAATAAACAATGCGTTAAGAAGGATTCTGGTTGAACGTGAACACCGATTCCGGCATGGTGAACACCGATTCCGGAAATTTCCAAAAAGTGTTCATCTTCGACCAGAATGACTGTTCACGTTGAACCAGAATAGGTGTTCACGTTCGTCCGGAATGGGTGTTCATGATGGGCCGGAATATGCACAATTCCGTTTTTCTTTGGTCGGACCTTTCAAACGCCAAGCTAACCATACCGAGGTCCCCCACGTCTCTTAGAGCTCCGACTCCGCCATCTCAGACAATGCAGTCTCGATATAGTCCATCACCCCATAGACCTTCTTTGCCCGATCCATCGCCTTGCGTTGATCCGCAACGGCACTGCTCGCTCTCTCCCGCCCGCTTTCGCTCCTTAGTTTTCGCCCAGAAGTTGTCCACCGTTGTCTGAGCTGCCCATGTAATTAGTGCCTCCTGTTCTTCGAGGATTTGCTCCCTTTGCTCAAACCAATTCGGATTAAAGCCCATTTCCTTACACCCCTTTCCCACATAGATATCTCTTTGCTTTTGCTGTGTATTGTTCACAACGCAGCTATCTGGTAAGGCGCAGTTTATGACAGCTGTCGAACATAGAACTTTGAAGAGGCGGTGTTTTTTTTACAAATGTGGCGGATTTAGTTGTTCTTTACGCACTATGAACACGCTCTTTGTACGAGGACTGTAGGTTGGACGTGGAAGGGGTGTTTTTCGTCTCTTACACGCTGTGAACAGAACTCTATGTTCTTGAAGTGTATATTTGGCTGTTGCCGGCTCCTGGCTAATTCTCTCGAATAGGCGTTTCACAATGTGTACATGGATTTTTTAGCCTTTGAAGAGAGAATCCAGGGGGCTTTACCAGTCGGTAAGCCTCTCGTTGAGTACTTCCAGGCAGGGACTGTAAGAACTGTGGGCCTCTACGCGATCAATAGCCATAACATGGAAGGAATGGGCCTCGACGTGCTTTGGTGTTTTCGGCTGCGGTTGACTGTACCGGCTCGCCTCAACGACGCAGTTCGGCGTTCTGAATACCTCTAGTTGAAATTGATTTTCTGCCGTCAACGCCACTTGGCGTTCCCGCCGATATCACCCTTGAACGATGACGCAGTTTGGTGTCGTTTTTCGTAACCAGCTAGCGCTTGCCTTTCTGAAAACCAAGGTAAGCTGGTTTTGGAATAGGAGAGCTAAGCAACAGCGGGCGTGAAGCTTTGAACAGCGCTGCAACTGAAGCTTGCTTCAAGGGTATGGGTTTAAAATGTAGTAGAAAGAATACTCGACGAGGATGGGTTTCGTATGGCTGATGATACCGCTTGCTTGAGGTTATAAGTGGGTTCAACTACGTACTCGTTAACGGGGAAGAGCTTGCACACATCCAAGACTTCGCCGATGACCGGATCGGCCCCGAAAATTTATGCCCAAATGCTGACCCAGGAAGACAACAGGGACGTGGACTTTTCCCACAGATACGCCTGAACAAGGGATCTGCCCCTACAGTTTCAATCTGCCCAGGTAAGGTCACTCCAGCCATGCGTTGGCAGCTCTGACTGAGCCAGAAAGCACCCTGCCAATTGATTCTTATGTTTGGCTATCTAGTGATTAGCCTTTTAATACCTCCTGACCTTGGGAACGTCGAGGCAGGTTTTTGAAAAAGGCTGAGTAGGTCCTAAGCTAGGCGCTATTCATTTGCAGTCCGGAGGCCTGAGAACATCACTCCTGCCCTCAAAAGTTCCCTAAATGTTGTCTCGCCGCTCTCGACCTTCGCCATACCATCGTCCAGCATCATCTGTTGCCCCCGATCATTCAGGGCCTGTCGAAGACTGTGCTCATCTTCATGTTTAAGAATCCTGCCATAGTCTTCCTCGGTCAGTTGCCAGACTTCAAAAACGCCGAGCCGTCCGCGGTAGCCCAGATTGTTACAGCTGGGGCAACCTGTCGGCAGCCAGGTCTCTTCCGGCACCTCACGGCCTGCATCCAGCAGCCATTGTCGAGAAATCTCGTCAGGCTGACCTTTCGTGCGGCATTCCTTACAAAGCCTGCGAACCAGCCGTTGTGAAGCAACAATTCCGAGATTGGCCGCGATCTCGTAATCGTCCAGCCCCAGATTCCGAAGTGACGTGATGGTCCCCACAGCATCCCGGCTGTGCAGTGTGGCCATCATGGAACGCCCACTGGTTGCAACGCTGATGGCCGCCTGGGCTGAGGGAACATCGCGAATCTCACCAATCAGGACGTAGTCCGGGTCCAGACGAAGCATCGCCTGGGTACCACGTGCGAAGTCGAGTTCATGGGCGGTATCGACCTGCACCTGATTGATGCCCGGAACCTCGTATTCAACGGGATCTTCCAAAGTGACTACATGACTGTCACTGAGTTTCAGTTCATGCAACAAGGCGTATAGCGTGGTTGTCTTGCCGCTTCCCGTTGGGCCAGACACCAGGAACATCCCACCTGTGGCGTCCATCCAGCGCTGAATCCAGCCGATACCCTCGGAGGGTATGCCAAGCTCCTGAATATTCTGCACCGAAGCCGGTGGCGTCAGGACCCGAATCGCAAGCTTGTCCCCCGAGACACAGGGTATGGAAGTGACCCGGAGATCGAGATCAATATCGTCGAGGGTATAGACAAAACTCCCTTCATTGCACCGAACAGAGGGAATCGGGTCGAGGGTCGCCATGGCTTTGAATTGGTTAACCAGGCGCCGCCCCTGGTCGTACGAGACTTCGACCGCATCAACGATGATGCCGTCGATCCGGAGCCGAACCCGATAATGATCCGGGAAGGGATCCAGATGCAGATCGGTTGCACGCGCTGACACAGCGTCCGAAAGGAGCGCATCGGCTTCCAGTGTTTCCGGGGCCTCGTCATCATCGGCAATCAGTTGGCAGAATTCGACAAGCAGGTGGTCTCTGAGGTGGCGCTCGAATCGGCGCTGGGCGCTGCTTTTTTCACTCATGGAGGGCTCCTTCGGAGGACTGGTTCCCTGAGTGTAGCAAACCGATCTTCAGGCCTTTATTCAGCCCGTGACTGATCAACCATGATCAGCCCTTCCAGATCAAAGCCCTCTGCCTTTGCGCGTCTCCTGAACGCCTCAATCGCCTCCTCACTGACCTCGGGGGTACGCGAGAGAAACCAGAGATAGTCACGGTTGTACCCCGTCACAAAGGCGTATGAATAGTGTTCCTTGTCGAGTTCAAACACCACATAAGAGGCGTAGAAAGGTCCGAAGAAAGACACCTTCAGGTGGCCTGTGCTCTCATCCTCGACAAACACCGCTCGGCCGTCAGCTTCCTCCCATGTTTCTTTTTCGACGTTATAACCCCGATTGATTACCTCGATGCTGCCGTCGTCGTTACGGCTGTATTCCGCGCGAACATTGGTGAGACCGCGCTCAAAGGAATGGTCCAGGCGGGCGATTTCGTACCAGGTACCGAGGTAACGGTCACTCTCAAAACCGGAGACTGGCTCAATACCCTCTGGAAGACCGGTGCAGCCGGCCATGCCGATAAGCGCGGCTACCAGAAACCATCTTTTTAACACTGCCATCATCGCCAATGCTCCGTTGTCGAGTCCCAGATACGAGAAGGGCCAGCAGTTGCTGGCCCTCTTTTATACGTTGTAGAAGTCCCGGTACCAGTCCACAAACCGCGCAATACCCTCCTCTACGGGGGTAGCTGGCTTATAGCCCACATCGTCGATCAGATCATCAACATTGGCGTAGGTGGCCGGCACGTCGCCCGGCTGCAACGGAAGCAGGTTTTTCTGGGCTTTCTTCCCGACTCGCTCCTCGATAATCTCGATAAAGCGAGATAGCTCAACCGGGTTGTTGCTCCCGATGTTGTACAGGCGATAAGGCGCCTTGCTGGTTCCGGGATCCGGGGTTGCTCCGCTCCACTCCCCGTTTGGTTCGGCGACATGGTCCAGGGTCCGGATCACGCCTTCGACGATGTCGTCGATGTAGGTGAAGTCCCGGCGGTGGTGGCCATGGTTGAAGACGTCGATGGGCTCCCCGGCAAGGATCTTTTTGGTAAAGATAAACAAGGCCATATCCGGACGACCCCAGGGACCATAGACAGTAAAAAACCGCAGGCCTGTGGTCGGCAGGTTATACAGGTGGCTGTACGTGTGGGCCATGAGCTCGTTGGCCTTCTTGGAGGCCGCGTAGAGACTCAGCGGGTGATCCACGTTGTCGTGCACCGAGAACGGCATGGTCTCGTTGGCACCGTACACCGAGCTGCTGGACGCATAGACGAGGTGCTTGACCTTATTGTGCCTGCACCCTTCAAGGATGTTCATGAAACCAACGAGGTTGGCGTCCACATAAGCGTGAGGATTCTCGATGGAATATCGGACACCCGCCTGGGCCGCCAGGTGCACTACCCGCTCGGGTTTGTGCTCGGCGAAAAGGGCTTCCATGGCAGCGCGGTCAGCCACATCCTGACGGACTTCGGTAAAACCGTCTTTGTCGGTCAGGCGCTTCAGCCGCGCTTCCTTCAGGTTCACATCGTAGTAATCATTGACGTTATCAACGCCAATGACTTCATCGCCCCGATCAAGAAGGCGATGAGCCAGGTGTGAGCCGATAAAACCGGCCGTTCCGGTAACAAGAATCTTCACGTGTCTCTCCCTGAAAAGACTGCCAGTCTCAGAACGATACCCCGGCACTCACGAACGGTCCGCCTATCTCGACATCAAGCCGGTCATTGCCGTCTTCGTAATCAATAGACATCTGACGATAGCCTGCGCGGAACTGGATCAATGAGATCTCGTACTGGCCGTAGGCGTTGAAATCGTGCAGAGAGTCACCGTCGAAGCTGATGAAGTTGCCCTCAGCACCTACGGAAACACCCGTTAGTGGCAGGTCGAAACGAGCGGCGAGGTAGCCCATGGGTATGACCGCATCGACCGTGGTTTCGTTCGAAGGCGTGCCTGTTAAGGCCTCTTTAACAATAAGCTCTCCGGACAGATCCCGTGCGGTAAGGCCAAGATCCAGGTTCACCCAGTTATCAAGCACCTCGTAGTAAAGAGTCAGATCCAGTTGCTCCAAATCGAGATCAGACTGAACATCAAGGCCACCAAAATTCACGCCGCCAAAGTTACCATTTACCTGGCCACGACCACTCTGCTGTACCAGAGTGTAGTTCAATCGAACATTGGGAAGCACCGGAATCGGATGCTCAAGATACAGGGACGCATTCGCATTCGAATCGCTGTCTAGGTTGAGGTCATTTTCTACATCAACCACATCGCCGTTGTCAGCAGCCTGGCCGGACAGATCCGAATCCCAGTAACTTACACTGGCTCCAAGACCAACCACATCTGCCTGTGACACAGGCGCCACCAGAAACAGTGAACCACCTACAGCAAGCATCAGTTTACGCATGACACACCTTTTGAATTTGTTGTCAGTTTCAGTCAGTCGAACTGGATTCCCAGACGGCGCCCGACTTCTTCGTACGTTTCGATCACTTCGCCAAGCCCCTGACGGAAACGATCCTTATCCATTTTCTTGCGGGTTTCCTTGTCCCAGATCCGGCAACCGTCCGGACTGAATTCGTCACCCAGAACGATCTTGCCCTCGCAGCGACCAAACTCCAGCTTGTAATCCACAAGCAGCATGCCTGCCTCATCAAACAGGGCCTTGAGCACGTCGTTAACCCGATAGGTCAACGATTTCATCTGCTCCAGCTCATCCGCCGCGGCCCAGCCAAAGCTGACGGCCAGGGATTCGTTGACCATCGGATCGTGGAGTGCGTCGTTCTTGAGGAACAGTTCGTAGGTGGGCGGATTCAGTTCCTGCCCCTCCGCCACGCCAAGACGACGGCAGAGACTGCCGGCGGAAACATTGCGAACCACGCATTCAACCGGAATCATATCCAGCTTCTTGACGAGCGATTCGGTGGACGACAGCAACCCTTCAAAATGGGTCGGCACACCTGCCGCCTCCAGCTTCTCCATGATGAACGCATTGAACTTGTTGTTCACCATGCCCTTGCGATTGAGCTGTTCCTTTTTCTCACCGTCGAAGGCGGATGTGTCGTCACGGAATACCAGCACGAAACGTTCGGGGTTGTCGGTACGGTAGACGGATTTTGCCTTGCCGGCGTAGAGTTCTTCGCGTTTTTCCATTGGGGTCTCCGAAAAGCGGCCGCCTCTGGCGGCCTCTTCCTGAATCAGTATAGGTAATCGAACAGTTGCTCGAGCAGATCCGGCGTCGTCCGGCTGCCAGTGTAACCCGGAACGTCCTCGGCAGAGATGACAATGGCGTCGCTCTGCTGGCTGAGGCTGACTGTGTGGGTATGCTGGGGTGCGTCCTTGTCGCTGAACCAGCTGAACCAGCCTGGATCCCGCTCGTCTTCGGTGCGGAAATCGACATGGAACCAGCCTTCACTGCGGTTCAGATCGACAACGGGAATGCCGGAATCTGTAAGTGCCCGACTTACTTCCGCCCAGGAACGACCATAATCAAGCTCCATGCGGATCGCGACGGCTTCATCGTTTTCCGAGATCAGGCGAACCAGCGGATCGCTGACCATTCCGGATGCCGCCCGGGAAAAGGACTTGGTTTCTTCACGCGCCCGGAGAAAGTCACCCAGATCGGACAGCAGGCGTCTCTGCAATTCCAGAGCCTGCTCGGAGGGATCAGAAACGCCAGTCCAGGGGATCAGCTCATCCGGCTGATCTTCAACATCAAGCCGGCGTACCTGCACCTCTGTGGTCTTGCGTCGCACACCGGGAGCCATCCGAACTTGAAGAACGACTTTCTGTTCGCCGGCAGATGGGTTATCCGACAGCTCTACAAGGTTTCGGGCACGCTTGCTGAAATTGGCAAGTTCGGTCTGCAGGATGCCCAGCTGGGGACTGTCGAAGCCGACGCCGAGACCCCGCTCGGACAGATAGCTGTTTACCGCAGGCCAGATTCTGCCCGGCACGTCGTTGACCAGGAGCCAGAGCCGACCATCCAGCTCTTCGATAACGTAGTTTTCATCAAGGATGTCCGATGTCATATCCGGCGGACGCGGAATATCGGACGGATACATTTTGCTGGCGTCGGCCGGCTGGACATCACGGATGGGCATGGTCTGACTGAAACGGGAATCGTCGGCGGTCTCCGGCAATTCCAGTGGTTTTCCTTCCGTGGCATTCACATAGCGTTCGGAGCGGTCTTCAACCAGACTGCAGCCCGAGGCTGCTGCCAGAAGCAACAGCCCGGATGCGACAACAACGGGTTTGAACATCAGGGTACTACCGGTTCCTTTTAGAACCTGCATCAGGTTACTCCGGTGATGGGATGATTTAAGCAAACTCAGAGAACACCTGAGGCCTTGAGGGCATCTTCCACTTCGCCATGGAACTTTTCGCTGAGCACGGTCAGCGGCAGGCGGATGCCTTCCCCAATCATTCCCATATGATGGAGCGCCCATTTCACCGGGATAGGATTCGCTTCGAGGAACAGCTTCCGGTTAAGAGGCATGAGCAGTTCGTTCAAACGCTCGGTTTCTTCACGATTTCCGGCAACAGCGGCTTCGCACAGCTGGGACATTGCCTTCGGGGCGACGTTCGCGGTGACGGACACGTTGCCCTTGGCACCGGCCAGCATCAGTTCCGCTGCCGTTGCGTCATCACCTGAATAGACAGCCAGACGGCCGTCCAACGCTTCAATCAGTTCGGCACCCCGGGGAATGTTGCCGGTGGCGTCTTTGATGCCCACGATATTCGGAATATCGGCAAGCCGGAGCACGGTCTCGTTCAGCATGTCGCACGCTGTCCTGCCGGGCACGTTGTACAGCATCTGGTTCATGCCGGGGACGGCTTCGGCAATCGCCTTGAAGTGCTGATACAGGCCTTCCTGGGTCGGCTTGTTGTAGTAGGGAACAACGAGCAGGCAGGCATCTGCGCCAAGCTTATGGGCCTCGGCCGTCAGTTCAATGGCCTCACGGGTGCTGTTGCCGCCGGTGCCCGCAATAACCGGGATGCGACCATTAACACGTTTGATGATGTGGCCAATGGTCTGGCAATGCTCTTCCGGGTCGAGCGTTGCGGATTCGCCGGTGGTGCCCACAGCAACGATGCCGTGTGTGCCGTTTTCAATATGAAAGTCTACCAGCTTGTCCAGATCCTCCCAGTGGATGTCACCGTTTGGATGCATGGGCGTGACCAGTGCGACAAGGCTACCCGTAATCATAAAAGCTCCGTCCGAATAAAACCGATATGGTAATGTTGGGCACGAACTGACACAAGGGAATTAAAGGAGATGTCATGCCATCCGTTGAGTTAAACAAACCCGTACCGGATTTTGAAGCACCCGCTACCGGAGACCAGACTGTTCGCCTGGACGATCTGAAAGGTCAGAACGTGGTGATTTATTTCTATCCGAAAGACAACACCCCTGGCTGTACTACTGAGGGACAGGACTTCCGGGACCGGATGAAGCAATTTGAGGAGCTTGATACGGTGATTCTCGGCGTATCAAGGGACGGCCTGAAAGCCCATGAGAATTTCCGGGCCAAGCATGAGTTTCCCTTTCACCTGATTTCAGACAAGGACGAGGCCCTGTGCACCCTCTTCGACGTGATCAAGCTGAAAAAGCTTTACGGGAAGGAGTACATGGGCGTTGACCGGAGCACCTTCCTGATCGACAAGGATGGCGTGCTGCGGGCTGAATGGCGCGGCGTAAAAGTGAAAGGCCACGCCGACGAGGTGCTAGAGGCTGTCAAGGCACTTTAAGCGCCTGTCAGGCGCTTCCGGGTTCCGCCGGCGGCGCCGACTCCTTCACTGGCCAGGCAGCAAACACCGCCTTGAGCATGGTGGCCAGTGGAATTGCGAAGAAAACACCCCATAAGCCCCAGATTCCCCCGAAGAACAGCACCGCGACAATAATGGCCACCGGGTGCAGATTGTTCACCTCCGAGAACAGAATGGGCACCAGAACATTGCCGTCAAGCGCCTGAATGACACCGTAGATGACCATCACCCAGATGAACTGGCTGCCCCAGCCGAAGGCGAACAGGGCAATCACCGCAACAGGGATGGTAACGACGGCCGCGCCAATGTAGGGAATCACTACACTCAGCCCCACCAACAGCGAGAGCAGCGCAGCGTAAGGCATGCCCAGCAGCTTGAAGGCAATGTAGGTGGCGCCGCCCACAATCAGGATCTCGACGGCTTTGCCGCGCACGTAGTTGGCGCACTGGAGGTTCACCTCGTGCCAGATCTGCAGCATCATCGGGCGCTGGGGTGGCAGCAGCCGGGCGATTGAGTTGAGCAGCACCTCCCTGTCCTTCAGGAAAAAGAACACCAGGATAGGCACCAGCACCATGTAGATCAGCAACGCCACGAGATCTGGAATACTGGACAGCGAGAACGACACCAGCCATTGGGTCATGTGCCCCACTTCCGTACTCACCTGGCTGTAAACGGTGCTGACAGCTTCTCCGGAAATCAGGTGAGGATACTGCTGTGGCAACAGCTCAAGATAGGATTGCAGCTCCCGGATAATGCGTGGCGCCTCGCCGGCCAGGTTGCTCAACTGCGTCCAGATCAGCGGAAGCAGGCCAAACAGGAAGCCAACAAGCACGCCGAGGAAAACCAGGAAAACCCCAATAATGGAAACCGTCTCTGGAACGCCCAGTTTGTTGAGCTTGGTGACCAGACCCTGCAGAATAAAGGCCACAATCAGCGAGGCAATGGCCGGCGCAAGCATGGCACCGAACCAGATAACAAAAATGGTTCCTGTCACCAGTATTAGGAATAGGATGACCGCTTCTTCATCCGAGAAGTATTTGTGCGCGAGACCGCGTAATGTCCTGATCATTTACAGCTCCGAAATCTTAACCGCCGCACTTTATCACAAACCGGTACTGCCCGGCGGTTTCAGAACTGCTCATCAACTTGTGATCGGACATCTGCAGAAAGGCCGGAATATCCCTGGCGGAACCTGCGTCCGTAGCAATCACCTCGAGTTCTTCACCGGGCGCCATGCTGTTCAGTTCCAGCTTTGTCTTCAGCAGCGGCATCGGGCAGCGCAACCCTGAGGCATCAAGCGTTCGATCAACCATACTAGCGATACACCATCACAAAATAATAAGCGGATTTAACAAGCAGGCATTATGCCGACAGTGATAATGTATTGCATCACAATCCTCGTTAACCAGAGGATCAGAACTTTTTATCGCAAACCGCTGTCAAACCGGCGATTCAGACCACAGGCACCCGGCTTTACATGATTGCTATTCAACCCAGATCCCGAACGCTACCGGCAATGGCCATCACCGCCCTGCTGGCCCTGCTGCTTTTTTCAATGCCGGGCCACGCTCAGGAGAGCAGGCTGCCAAGCATTGGCGGTTCCGGTGGAGGCCTGATCGCGGGCCAGCAGGAATCGGACATTGGCCAGCAGGTAATGGTATCTATCCGCCGATCCGCGCCGAGGATCAGCGACCCCCTGGTGTATGACTACCTCAGCGCCATTACCTATCGCCTGGTGCCCTCGGCCCCACTCCAGAATCGGGACCTGACCCTGGCATTGATCGACAATCCTGCTATCAACGCATTTGCGGTGCCCGGTGGCATTGTAGGCGTTAATGGCGGTCTGTTTCTCAATGCTGCGACCGAGCAACAATTTGCGTCCGTTCTCGCCCACGAACTTGCTCACCTCAGCCAGCGGCATTTTGCACGGCGCATGGAGCAGCAGGAAACCAGCGCTCCGCTCACACTCGCCGGTATGATTGCGGGCATTGTTCTGTCGGCGGTCACCCAGTCTGATATAGGTTTTGCCGCCATTGCCGGGACCCAGGCGCTGGCCGCCCAGAACATGCTCGCCTACAGCCGCTCCCATGAACAGGAAGCCGACCGAGTCGGGCTGGACATTCTGGCCAGCGCCGGCATGGACCCTCGCGGCATGCCGGAAATGTTTGAAATCATGATGCGCCAGAACCGCATGCAGGGAAATCGACTGCCAGAGTATCTGTCTACGCACCCGTTAACCCAGAGCCGCGTGGCCGACACCCGGAATCGTGCCGAACAGTATCCAGATGAAAACATCCGGGACGGCCAAGAATACCATCTGATGCGCAGCCGGCTGCAAGTGCATTACGCGCCCTCCCCCGACGTAGCCGTCGAAACCTTTGAAGCCTACCTCGATCGGCCGGATGCCCAGAGAAACGATGCCATCCGGTATGGCTTGTCCGTGGCCTACCTCGAGGACCGGCAATACGAGAAGGCAGTGGATATACTGAACGATCTGCTGGCCACGAATCCGGGCCGAATCACCTTCCAGGTCACCCTCGCAGAGGTCAGACTTGCACAAGATCGTGTGGACGAGGCTCGATCCATTCTGAAAGACGCACTGGCGAGGAATCCGGGGAACTATCCAATCACCCACACTCTCGCCCTCACGGAAATAGCCGATGGTAATGGCGCCGCTGCGGCGGAGCATCTCAAACAGCTGACCCGTCAGCTACCGGGACAGGAGCATCTCTGGCTGAAACTGGCCGAGGCGGAGGGCATGGCAAGGAATATTGTGGGCGTGCATCGTGCACGGGCAGAATACGATGTTCTGATGGGCGATCTGGAGTCTGCCCAGCGTCAGCTAAGGCAGGCTCAGGAAAAGTTGCCGGCCGGCGCGCCACAGAGGCAGATTGTGACCGAGCGGCTGGCAGAAATCACCAGCCGCCTGCACGCCAGGGCCAACAGCTGATCAGGCGTTGCCAGCAGCCTTGAGATTCATGTTGGCGGTAAAATCCAACATGCGCTGCAGAGGCTGCAGCGCTTTCTCTCTCAGTTCCGGATCCACAAACACTTCCTGATCACCCCGCTCCAGTACCTGTAGCAGATTCTGAAGGCCGTTCATCGCCATCCAGGGGCAATGGGCGCAGCTACGACAGGTAGCTCCATTGCCTGCGGTGGGCGCTTCAATCAGCGTTTTGTTCGGAGCCAGTTGCTGCATCTTGTAAAAAATGCCGTTGTCAGTGGCAACGATGAACTTTTCGTTAGGCATGGTCTGGACAGCATGAATCAGCTGCGAGGTTGAACCCACAACATCCGCCATCTGAACAACGGCATCGGGCGATTCCGGGTGGACCAGTACCGCCGCGTCCGGATAAAGGGCCTTCAGATCCTCCAGCCCGCGGGATTTGAATTCCTCATGAACGATGCAGGAACCGTCCCAGAGCAGCATATCAGCACCCGTCGTTTTCTGGACGTAGTGCCCCAGGTGCTTATCCGGCGCCCAGAGGATTTTTTCGCCGCGGGCATCCAGATCTTCAATAATAGCCTGGGCACAGCTTGAGGTAACCACCCAGTCCGCCCTCGCCTTCACAGCCGCAGACGTATTGGCGTAGACCACGACCGTGCGATCCGGGTGCTGGTCACAAAACTCGGCGAACTCATCGGCAGGACAGCCCACATCCAGGGAACAGGTCGCCTCAAGCGTTGGCATCAGAACGCGCTTTTCAGGATTCAGGATCTTGGCGGTTTCGCCCATGAACCTCACGCCGGCAACCACGATGGTGGAGGCCGAATGTTGGTTGCCAAAACGGGCCATCTCGAGGGAGTCCGCAACACAGCCACCGGTTTCCTCGGCAAGCCGCTGGATATCGGGATCGGTGTAATAGTGAGCCACAAGCACCGCATCCTGCTCCTTCAGAGCCGATTTTATACGAGCCTCCAGGTCGGACTTTTCGTCCGCGCTGAGCGGCTTCGGCTCGGCAGCATGCGCCAGGTGCTCTTGAACAAGGATACGGTCTTCAGCGTAAGTCATTACTGCGTCTCTGTATTGCGTGAACCCGGACATTATAACATTCATGCCCCAGGCTTAATGTTTCTGAAACAGTGCGATCATACACTTGTGATCGCTTTGCCTGCTCCCTGTTTACCTAGGTAGGAACGTATACGCAAAAAAAAAGAGCCCGGAGGCTCTTTTTTCACAAAAACCCGCAGGCTTCTGTTATTTGGTGGGTCGTGAAGGATTCGAACCTTCGACCAATTGGTTAAAAGCCAACTGCTCTACCAACTGAGCTAACGACCCGTAACTGGCGACCGAAGCCTTGACTTCAATCTATACCGAATGACTCAGCCCACCCGGTATTTCGTGTTTGGTGGGTCGTGAAGGATTCGAACCTTCGACCAATTGGTTAAAAGCCAACTGCTCTACCAACTGAGCTAACGACCCAAACGAGGCGCATATAGTAATGATTTTTGGCCGTTGATCAACCCCTTTTTCTCAGGTTTCTCAACATTTTTGCCGCGCCAGACAATCAGCCGTTCTGGGACTCGAGAAACTTCCGTGCGAGGTCAGCAGCACTGCTGGACGGGTAATCATCAATCACAGTTTGCATGCTGCGCCGAGCCTGTTCCTTTTCGCCCAGGCGATCATGAGTTACGCCCAGCTTATAGACCGCATCCGGAGCCTTGCGATGGTCGGCAAAACGGGTAGCGACAATCGTGAACGCCTGTTTTGCCTGTTCGAGCTGCGGCTTGACCAGATAGACCTCGCCGAGCCAGTAATAGGCGTTGACCGTCAGATCACCTTCCGGATATTCATCGATAAATTCGTATATCCGACTAATGGCCTCATCGTATTTTTTCTGATTACGAATCAGGTCCTGGATCTGCTCGTAGGCCTTTCGTTCTTCCGCATCGGGCTGGCGGTATTCCCTGGCCTCCCGGGCCTGGCCTGAGGCAGCAGAGCCACCACCTTCGCTGGCTTCGGGAGCCGGCTGTGATGCGACCTTTTCCGAGAGATCCAGAATACGCTGATCCAGATCGATATAACGGTCGCGCCCTTGCTGCTGCAGGCGGTTAATCAGGTGCCGCTGCTCCTCCACTTCGCCCTGGAGCCGTCTGACTTCACCCTGAAGCTGCTGGATCATGTAGAACAGTTCCGACGTCGCCTGACTGCTGTTGGCGTTACGCTGACTGTCCTGGGCTGATTGCGCCAGGGCCACTCCCGCCTGCCCGAGGGCAAGCGGAAGCACCACTGTCGCCATGAGGATTTTTCTCATGGTCGTTCCTGTGTGATTACTCAAATACGAGTTCTACACGACGATTCTGGGCCCAGGCGCTCTCGCTGGAACCCATCACGGCCGGCTTCTCTTCGCCATAGCTTACGGTCTCGAGCTGGCCACGTGAAGCACCGTTTACAATCAGGAAACGCTGAACGGCGTTAGCACGACGCTCGCCAAGGGCCAGGTTGTATTCCTTGGTACCGCGCTCGTCGGCGTGACCCTCAATGCGGACGTTCTGACCCGGGTTGTTGGCGAGGAAACGGGCATGTGCCACCAGGACATCGCGGGCTTCCTGCTTGATTTCAGCCGTATCGAAATCAAAGTAGAAGGTGGTGATTTCACGCAGGGCCTGTTGTTCGGCCTGCTTGCGAGCTTCCATACGCTCTTCTTCGGTCATGGCTGAAGAAGAAACACCGCCCTGGTCGTCACCTCCGTAAACAGTGGATCCACCTTCCTGGTCTACAGCAGCCACATCGGAACCATACTCGCCGCCTTCTTCGGAGGTACCACCGGTAGAGCTACAGCCCGCTACCAGACCGACGGACAACAACAGTGCGAACGCTTTTGATTGAGCTGAAAAATTCATGTTTTCTTCCTTTCAGTTGAGTGACGTTATTGCTTGAACAATGGCCAACACCGGAAAGCTCCGGGAGTCAGCGAACCAAAGGTCCCCAGGCGGGCTCACGAACATCGCCTTCGGATGCCGGCAAGCTGTACGCTGCTCCACCATCCGCGGAAATAACCGTGAGCACGTTGCTGCCATTCTGCCGGGTAGCGTAGATCAGCATCCGGCCATTGGGCGCAACACTGGGAGACTCATCAGACTCGGTGCGGGTTAGGATCGTTTCCTCCCCGGTTTTCAGTTCGGTACGGGCAATGTGAAATGCCCGATCGCGCTGGTGAACGTAATACACATAGTTACCGTCATTGTCGGGCCTTGGCCGAGCGTTGTAACGGCTGCCGAAGGTGATACGACGAGGCTCCGCACCCGGTGTATCCATGTGGTAAATCTGCGGACCTCCGGACCGGTCCGACGTAAAGAAAATGCCCTTGCCAGTGGCGTCATAGCTCGGCTCGGTATCAATAGCCCAGTGGTTCGTAAGCTTGGTCAACTGCCGGGTATCCAGGTTCATCCGGTAGATCTCGGCATTTCCGTCTTTCGAGAGGGTCATCAACAACGATCGGCCATCGTCGGACCAGGCCGGCGCCGAGTTGAGCCCCGGAAAGTCGGCCACTTTGGTGCGATTGCCGGTTGCAAGCTCATGAACAAAAATCACCGGTTTCCCTGTTTCGAACGACACATAGGCCAGCTTTTCCCCGTCTGGCGACCATGCCGGTGACAGGATGGGTTCCTGGCTTTCAAGACGGATTCTGGCGCGCTTGCCGTCCACGTCGCTGACCTGCAGTCGGTAACGTGGTTTGCCGTTGGCGGTATCAAGCGTGATATAGGCAAGCTTTGTTGAGAAGGCACCCGGCACGCCTGTGATGGCCTCATATACCTTGTCGCTGATGTGGTGAGCGAGCGAGCGCATATTGGAGGCAGGTGCCGCCGCAGTTTCACCGAGAATCCGTTCCTCGCGGTTTACATCGAACAACTCATACCGGGCCTGAACACGGTCACCACTTCGGCTGAGGGCCCCCACAAGGACATAGCGCTGGCCCAGCAGGCGCCAGTCCCGGAAATACACTTCCTCCCGCCTGGATGGCAGGCTCAGCATCTTCTCGGGAGGCAGAGTCCGGAATTCGCCCGTCATGGTCAGATCCGCCTGAACAATGCTGCTGACCTTGTCGCCAGCGGGCATCTGTCCAGACTCGGCGAAAGGCACCACTGCAACAGGAATGGCCGAATCCGCGCCTTCAGTAATCCGGATCAACAGCTCCGCCCGGGCTGCCGAAACCGCGAAAAAGATCAGTGCCGTGGCGGCAAGAAGCGTTCTGGACGGTTTGTGCCAAATCCGATGTGTCATGGTGTTATCCGCATCCTTATCTCAACCGGCGTGGGTTGAACTCAATCGTAAACTGTCGGAAATACCGTTCAAAGGTATCCCGATCATTGGGTATCGGGTAACGACTCAGGGAACGCACCGCCCCCAGAGCGGAGTTATCGAACGCTGTATTCCCGCTGCTACTGACCAGCCGCACCCCGGCAAGCTCACCCGTCGGTAACAGCGTAATCTGGAGCCGCGCGGTCATCTCTTCAGTAGCCGAACTGGGCGGATACCACGCCTGGCTCAAACGCTCACGGATCAGAGCCTGGTACTTCTCACTCTCCGACAGCATCTGGGCTTCTCGCGCTTTCGCAGCGGCCGCCTCTCTCTGGCGACGGGCTTCCTCTTCCCGGGCCCTCTGAGCCGCCTCCGCCTGGGCTTCAAGCTGCTGTTCCCGGAGCTTGCGCTCTGCCTCGAGGCGCTTGCGCTCAGCTTCCTGGCGAGCCAGTTCCTCCTGGCGCTTGCGTTCGGCCTCTTCCCGCTTCCTCTGCTCTTCCTGGCGCCGCTTCTCTTCTTCGGCTTTTCGTTTTGCCTCTTCCTGACGGCGTTTTTCTTCCTCAGCTTTCTGCCTGGCCCGCTCCTTGGCTTCCGCTTCCGCCTTTTGACGGGCAGCCTCCGCTTCACGGGCTTTCCGGGCTTCGCGTTCTTTCGCCTCTGCTTCCTGTCGCTCCTGCTCTTTCTGCTGCTGGAGCCGTTTTTGTTCTTCCTGTCGCTTCTGCTCTGCAATGCGACGGGCTTCTTCCTCCTGCCTCTGTCGTTCAGCTTCTTCCTTGCGACGCTGCTCTTCGGCCCGGCGTTCTTCGTCCAGCTTTTGCTGATCGACCGGCTCTACCACCGGGCTCGGTTCCGGCTCCTGCTGGGTAATCAGCCGGGCCGATATGCTCCGGGGTGGCGGCTCGTGATCGGTGCTGGTCCAAGACCAACCCGCAAGCGCAATGCCCAGAATCAACAGGTGCAACGTGACCGAGAGCGCCACCGGTGATTTCCATGGTGGCACGCCTGTTGTGGTTACTTCGCGCTGGTGATCTCTCACAACACTCCTGCCCGCAACACTATCAATTGTCGTCCCGCGGTGATTCGGTGATCAGGCCGATACTGCTCGCCCCGGCACCCTGCAATTCCGCCATCAACCGAACCACTGTGCCGTAAGTAACATTCTCATCGCCGCGAACCAGAATCTCACTGGAGGCCCGTTGCGAGAGGATCTTGGAAACCTGGGCACGCAAGTCCGACAGCGTCATAGGGTCACTGCCTTCGTCTCCGATCTCGACGTAGTACGCTCCGTTTGCATCAACCGAAACAATGATGGACTCAACATCCTTGTCAGACTGAATAGGATCGGAAGTGGTCTGGGGCAGATCAACCTTCACCCCTTGCGTCAGCATCGGGGCGGTGACCATGAAGATGATCAGCAGCACCAGCATTACGTCAATGTACGGAACCACGTTGATCTCCGACATTGGCTTGCGCCGGTTTTCCGGCATCATTCCCATGCCTTTCATAGAACTGTGCTCCTGGGCTGATTCCTGCCTCTAACTACCAACCGCATCATGCGGCGCCCTTCTCGCTCTGGTGGACGCGGCGATGGAGGATGCTGGAAAACTCATCCGCAAAGGTTTCGTAGTTCTTCAACAGGGCATCGGACATGGCGGAAAAACGGTTATAGGCAATAACCGCCGGTATTGCGGCGAACAGACCCATGGCGGTTGCGATGAGGGCCTCGGAGATGCCGGGCGCCACCGTGGCCAGTGTCGCCTGCTGAACCTGTGCCAGCCCCCGGAACGAGTTCATGATGCCCCAGACGGTGCCAAACAAACCCACATAAGGACTGGTGGAGCCGACCGTCGCCAGGAACGGCAGACTGGCCTCCAGCCGCTCGTGCTCCCGGGAGAAGGCCACCCGCATTGCCCGCTGGGTACCTTCCATAACCGCATCGGCGTCCCGGCTTTGCTGGCGCAACCGGGAAAACTCCTTGAAACCGGCCCGGAACAGGGATTCCATGCCGGAAAACGGTGTTGGATCGGCGTTCACCTCCCGGTATAACTGCCCCAGATCCATGCCTGACCAGAAACGCTCCTCGAACGCCAATTGGGCCTTCCTGGCCTTCCGGAATACCTGCAGGCGCTGGAAAATCAGGGCCCAGGACATGATTGACGCCAGGGCCAGCAAAAGCATGACCAGCTGAACCAAGACACCGGCATTGGCAATGAGGTACCAGACTGAAAGTTCTGAATCCACTTCTTACTCCTGGCTCGTTCTGTTTAACGTTTCGATGGGCTGGACATTCCTGGCCAGCAATTCCTGCATATTCGTCGGTAACCGGCGGGGACGACCGGAATCAAGCGCTACGCAGGCTACCCGCACATCACTGTCACTCAGCAACTTTCGGTCTTCGGCCCGCATCACACGCTGACGGAAATCCATCCAGACTCTACCAAAAGCCACCGGTTCCGCAGTAACCAGCAGTTCGTCATCAAGCTTGGCCGGCACCGCATAATGAATGGTCAGCCGTTGCACCACATAACTGATATTGTCTGCCAGACCCGCCCTGAGGCCAACGCCGCAACTGCGCACCCATTCGGTTCGGGCCCGCTCCATGTAATGGAGATATTTGGCATGAAATACGATGCCACCAGCGTCCGTGTCCTCGATATAGACCCGAATCGGCAGTTCGAACCTTCCCTCTGGCGCCTGTTCAACCAAAAAGATCGTCCTCCCTGCCCGACTTCGGCGGAATCACGCCGAAATGCTGATAGGCGTTGGAGGTCACCATCCGCCCTCTGGGAGTCCGGACCATATAACCCTGCTGGATCAGGAAGGGCTCAAGCACATCCTCAATGGTGCCGCGCTCTTCACTGATCGCGGCAGCAAGGCTCTCGACCCCAACAGGGCCACCGTCGAATTTCTCGATCATGGCCAGCAGCAGGCGCCGATCCATGTGATCGAAACCCTGGTTATCCACTTTCAGCATATTCAGTGCCTGATCGGCGATATCAGAGGTTATACGACCGTCTGAGCGGACTTCCGCAAAATCGCGGACACGGCGCAACAGGCGATTGGCGATACGCGGGGTACCCCGGGACCGGCGGGCAATTTCGAACGCGCCTGCCTCATCGACGGCTACCGAGGACAATCGCGCGGAGCGCAGAATGATGCTGGTAAGATCTTCGGTGTTATAGAACTCCAGCCGCTGCACGATGCCGAAGCGGTCACGCAGCGGCGAAGTCAGCAAGCCTGCACGGGTGGTCGCACCGACGAGGGTGAACGGCGGCAGGTCCAGTTTGATGGAGCGGGCGGCCGGGCCCTCACCGATCATGATGTCGAGCTGGTAATCTTCCATCGCCGGATACAGCACTTCTTCCACTGCCGCGCTGAGACGGTGGATCTCGTCAATGAAGAGAACGTCACCTTCTTCGAGATTAGTCAGCATGGCGGCCAGGTCGCCGGCTTTTTCAAGCACAGGACCAGACGTTGTCTTGATGGATACGCCCATCTCATTGGCGATGATATTGGCAAGGGTTGTTTTGCCCAGACCAGGCGGGCCAAAGATCAGAACGTGGTCCAGCGCTTCCTGACGACCCCGGGCCGCGGATATGAAAATATCCATCTGCTCACGGACCGTGGGCTGGCCAACATACTCGGCCAGCAGGGTCGGGCGAATGGCCCTGTCCTGTACTTCCTCATATTCACCGGCCCGGGCCGAGATCAACCGGTCGGATTCGATCATGGCATCACCCATAGTGTGGGAATCAACATCGTGCCTCACGTTTGCCCGCTATTCCAGCGCAGCCCCAATTGTACAAAGGGGTTAGCAGGTGTCACGTTACGCTCTCTACAGGTTCGCGACAGGTTCTGACGATCAGGCCGGAATCATGTTTCGCAGGGCCAGACGGATGAGCGTTTCACTACTCATCCCCTCCTCGGCCACTTTGCTGATGGCCTTGGCAGCCTCCTGGGGCTTGTAACCCAGAGCGATCAGTGCGGCTTCCGCCTCTTCAGTGGCCGCCGGCCCGCCAGCGGGGCCTTGTCCGCCCGGCTGCCCCACGCCTGTCGTCTCGGGCGACGTTGGCACAAATTGCCCTTCAAGTTGCCCTATCCGGTCCGCCATTTCAATAAGAAGCCGTTCTGCGGTCTTCTTGCCAATGCCGGGGAGCTTGACCAGTGAGGCGGAGTCACGATTCTCAACGCAGCGAATGAACTGCTGTGCGTCCAATCCGGAAAGAATGCCAACGGCCAGCTTCGGGCCAACCCCATTAACCTTGATCAGCAGGCGGAAGAGGTCCCGGTCCAGGCTGGAAGCAAAGCCGTAGAGGCTCTGGGCGTCTTCTCGGACGGCAAAATGGGTGTGCAGGGTGACTTCATCGCCGGTCTCCGGCAGATGAAAGAAGGTGGTATAGGGGATGTCGACTTCATAGCCCAGGCCCGCGCACTCAACCAGCGCCTGGCCCGGAGCCTTTTCGACCAGAATACCTCGGATACGACCAATCAAGCTGAATCTCCTGTCGCTCCTGGGAGCGGTTTATTGTTGTCGCACACGACCGCTTCGGACTTTTCCCGCGCCACTGGCTACCCGCAGGATACTCTGACTCATGTGGGCATGGCACATGGCGATGGCGAGCGCATCGGCCGCGTCTGCCTGGGGTTTGCGTGAAAGCGAAAGCAACACCTGAACCATGTGCTGAACCTGGGATTTGTCAGCCCCGCCCTTGCCGACCACCGCCTGCTTTACCTGCCTCGCCGAGTATTCATGAACCGCCAAGCCACTGTTGGCGGCACTGACGATGGCCGCGCCGCGGGCCTGACCGAGCTTCAGAGCCGAGTCAGGATTGCGGGCCATGAACACCTGCTCGATGGCAAATTCTTCCGGCCGATACTCTCCGATCAGGGTGGCAAGGCTCTGGAATATGGTCTGAAGGCGTTCAGCCATGGGCTTCTCGCCCACCCGGATACAACCACTGTCGATGTACTCGATGTGTCGACCATCTGCCCGAATGACGCCGTAACCGGTAATTCGTGACCCCGGATCAACGCCCAGAATTATCGCCACATCAATGCTCCTGACTGGTCAAAGCGATTCCATGATGTCGCCGGAGATATCTGCGTTATGGTAGACATTCTGAACATCGTCCAGATCTTCGAGCATATCAATAAGCTTGAGGATGGTTTCCGCGCCGTCCCGATCCAGCTCAACCCGCGTGGATGGAACCATGGTTACTTCAGCATTGTCCGGCACCAGTCCCGCATTGACCAGAGATTCCTTGACGTCCAGAAACTGCTCGGGTGTGGTTACGATTTCCCAGGAACCGTCGTCCTGGGCCGCAAGGTCTTCGGCACCGGCGCTGAGTACGGCTTCCACCAGCCTGTCCTCTTCCCACTCCGGACCGTAGCTGATAATTCCCTGCTTGCTGAACAGGTAGGCAACCGATCCGTCGGTACCGAGATTGCCACCCATCTTGTTGAACGCGTGGCGGATTTCAGCCACAGACCGGTTTTTGTTGTCGGTCATGACTTCCACGAATATCGCCACACCACCGGGGCCATAGCCTTCGTAGGTCAGCTCTTCGTAGTTGTCATCATCGCCACCACCGGCGCCACGTTCAACCGCGCGCTCGATGGTGTCTTTTTTCATATTGGCGGTGAGCGCCTTGTCGATGACGGCGCGCAGGCGGGGATTATCATCGGGATTCCCCCCGCCCTGGCGCGCGGCCACGGTCAGCTCACGAATGATTTTGGTGAAGATCTTGCCCCGCTTGGCATCTTGTGCCGCCTTGCGGTGCTTGATGTTGGCCCACTTACTGTGACCCGCCATACAGCTCCTCCCTTAAATCACTGACTTACTCGTTGCCCTCACCGGCTTCCGCCTTGTTGCCTTCAACCGGCTTTGACGGCTTGCGCAGACGGATATGCAACTCACGCAGCTGCTTCTCATCCACTTCGCCCGGCGCCTGGGTCATCAGACAGGTGGCACTCTGGGTTTTCGGGAATGCGATAACGTCACGGATGGACGAAGCGCCGGTCATCAGCATGACCAGGCGATCCAGGCCGAACGCCAGACCACCATGGGGCGGGCAACCAAACTTCAGGGCATCCAGCAGGAAGCCGAACTTGGCGCGGGCTTCCTCTTCACCGATACCCAGAATACGGAACACCGTTTCCTGCATTTTCTCATCGTGAATACGGATAGAACCGCCGCCCAATTCAGTGCCGTTCAACACCATATCGTAGGCGCGGGACAACGCGTTGGCGGGGTCTGCGGCCAGATCTTCCGGACTACAGGACGGCGCGGTGAACGGGTGGTGAATCGCGGTCAGGCCGCCGTCCGGAGTTTCCTCGAACATCGGGAAATCGACAACCCAGAGCGGCGCCCACTCGGAAGTCAGCATGTCGAGATCGTGACCGATCTTGATCCGCAGTGCGCCGAGGGCTTCATTGACCACGTTGGTCTTGTCCGCGCCGAAGAACACGATGTCGCCGTCTTCGGCACCCACACGCTCCATGATAGCCAGAGCAACATCATCACCCAGGAACTTGATGATCGGCGACTGCAGACCTTCAACGCCCTTGGACAGGTCATTGACCTTGATATAGGCAAGACCTTTGGCACCGTAGATACCAACAAACTTGGTGTAGTCGTCAATCTGCTTGCGCGTCAGCTCGCCGCCTTTCGGCACACGCAGAGCCGCCACACGACCTTTCGGATCCTTGGCGGGACCGGCGAAGACCTTGAAGTCCACGCCTTCAACCAAATCGTTCACATCCAGCAGCTCCAGCGGGATTCGCAGATCCGGCTTGTCGCTGCCGTAACGTTGCATTGCCTCGGCATACGGCATTTGCGGGAAGGACGGCAGTTCAACCTCCAGCACGTCCTTGAACAGCGCCCGGATCATGTCCTCGTTCAGCTTCATCAGGGTCTCTTCATCAATGAAAGAGGCCTCGATGTCTACCTGGGTGAACTCCGGCTGACGATCTGCACGCAGGTCTTCATCCCGGAAACACTTGGCGATCTGGTAGTAGCGGTCAACACCAGACACCATCAGCAGCTGCTTGAACAGCTGGGGAGACTGGGGAAGCGCGAAGAAGGAGCCTTCGTGGGTGCGGCTCGGCACCAGGTAATCCCGCGCGCCTTCCGGCGTGGCACGGGTCAGGATAGGAGTTTCCACATCCATGAAGCCGTTGCTGTCGAGGTAGTTGCGGATATAACTGGTCACCCGGGAACGGAAACGCAGGCGGTTGATCATCTCCGGACGACGCAGGTCCACAAACCGGTAGCGCAGACGCACGTCCTCGCCAACGTCGACATGCTCATCCAGCGGGAACGGCGGCGTTGCCGCAGCGTTCAGGATAGTCAGCTCCTTACCCAGAAGCTCAACCTGCCCTGTCGGCATGTTGTTGTTCTCGGTTCCGGCAGGACGACGACGCACCCGGCCGGTGACCTTGATCACGAACTCGCTACGGACTTTTTCCGCAAGCGCAAAGCTCTCAGGGGTATCAGGATCCACAACAACCTGAGACATACCATCCCGATCCCGCAGATCCAGGAAGATAACCCCACCGTGGTCACGACGGCGGTGGACCCATCCGCAAAGTGTGACTTCCTGATCGATGTGGGATTCGTTGATCCCACCGCAATAATGACTGCGCATACCGGTTCCCGTTACGTTTAATGTGTTCAAATATGGTGCGTGTTCTGGATCGCTTGAAAAATCGTGCGACCATAGCGGAAAAGCCGCCCATTATAAACACAATGGCGGTGAAAATCAGGCGTGCGGGCACGCAAATCAAGCGGTCGGATGACTGCAGGTTGGCAGCCGGCTAGAATGCTTCTTTTTTACCAGCAGATGGAGTCTGAACTTGGCCACCAGAGCGGAGCAAAAACAGAAAACCCGGCGGGCACTGATGGATGCGGCGCTCTCGCAACTGAGTGCGGACCGGGGCTTTGGCAGTCTGAGTTTGCGGGAGGTTGCTCGGGAAGCCGGCATCGCCCCCACGTCGTTCTACCGGCACTTTGCCGAGCTTGATGAACTGGGCCTGGCTCTGGTGGACGAAGGCGGCGTTGCCCTGAGACAACTAATGCGTCAGGCCCGCAAGCGGATTGCCCGTGATGGTGGCAGCGCCATTTCCACTTCTGTAGAAACCTTCATGGAGTACCTGGGCAACAATGCCAACCTGTTCCGGCTGATGCTTCGGGAAAGGACCGGGGTCTCCAAGCCTTTTCGGACAGCCGTAAAGGCCGAGATTGACCACTTTGTGACCGAACTGGCCGATGACCTGCGGCGGATCGCCGACGAGCAGAACAAGCCCCTCTCAGAAGCCAGGCTGGTGGCTGAGGCCATGGTAACGCTGGTATTCAACCAGGGGGCTGAAGCGCTGGATGCGACCGCTTCCGAACGTGATGAGCTGAAGGCCAAGCTGAAAACCGAGCTCAGAATGATCCTGGTCGGCTCCCAAACTCTGGCGAAACGCAACTGACCTCACTTTCGAACTAGACACCGGCCTCAAGCTCAGTAAGAACCGGGGCCAGTCTTAAGCGAACCTGCTCCAGTTCCTCATCGGAATAAACAACCGGCGCCTGCTTGCCCCACACAGGGCCCGGCCAGGCCGGGTCGCCTTCGAACCGCACGATATGATGAAGATGAAGCTGGGGTACCATGTTGCCAAGGGCTGCGACGTTCATCTTGTCGCCGCCGAAGACATCCATCATGGCTTCGCTGAGCGCGGAGGACTCACGGGCCAGCTGGTGCTGCTGGTCCGCCGACAACTGGTAGATCTCACGGATGCCGGCGACCACCGGCACCAACAGCACCCAAGGCCAGGTGCTGTCATTCATCAGTCGGATTTCACAAAGCGAGGTGCTTCCAAGGCCAATCGTGTCGGCCTTCAGTCGCTCGTGTAACCGGAAAACTGCCGGTTCGCTCATACTCATCCTCCGATTATCTGGGTTTACTCGGAGTGGAACTGGGTGCGGCCACGACCAATGGCATAGTAAATGAGGCCGTAGCGATCCAGCATTTCCGGCTCGTAGAGATTGCGGCCATCAAAGACCACAGGTTCACGAATGGTCGCAGCAATGGATTCGAAGTCTGGCGACCGGAACTCTTTCCACTCGGTGCAAATCGCCAGCACATCTGCGCCCTTGAGAGCCTGCTCTTTCGTGCCGCACAGGGTCAGGCCTTCCTGATCACCGTAGATTCGCTGGGTTTCCTCCATGGCCTCCGGGTCGAAAGCCTGTACCCTGGCGCCGGCTTTCCAGAGATCTTCCATCAATGTGCGGGAAGAAGCTTCGCGCATATCGTCGGTATTCGGCTTGAACGCCAGCCCCCAAAGCGCAACGACCTTGCCATTGAGATCACCACCAAAATAGTGGCTGATCTTGTCGAACAACACGTGTTTCTGGGCGTAGTTGACCGATTCAACCGCATTGAGCAGCCGCGCTTCGTAACCGCAGTCGCTGGCGGTTCGGGCCAGGGCCTGAACATCTTTCGGGAAGCAGGAACCGCCGTAACCGCAACCAGGGTAGATGAAGTGATAACCAATCCGCGGGTCGGAACCAATGCCCCGGCGCACGGCTTCGATATCAGCGCCCAGTCGCTCTGCCAGATTGGCGATTTCGTTCATAAAGCTGATTTTGGTGGCCAGCATGGAGTTGGCCGCGTACTTGGTGAGCTCTGCGGACCGCAGGTCCATAAAGATCATACGGTCGTGACTGCGGTTGAACGGGTAATAGACCTCTCTCAGAAGCTCAGCCGCGCGCTCGCTATCAGTCCCGACAACAATGCGATCAGGCTTCATGAAATCGTTGATGGCCGCCCCTTCCTTGAGAAACTCAGGGTTGGACACCACGTCGAAATCCAGTTGCAGGCCACGACGGTCGAGCTGGGCACGAACCGCAGTCCGGACCTTGTCGCCGGTGCCGACCGGCACCGTGGACTTGTCGACGACTACCTTGTAGTCCTCCATGTACTCTCCGATGGAACGGGCTACCGCGGTTACATACTGGAGGTCGGCAGAACCGTCTTCGTCCGGGGGCGTGCCCACGGCGATAAATTGGAGTGTGCCGTGACGAACGGCCTCTTCGGTATCGGTTGTGAAGGACAGGCGGCCTGCCTCAACGGTGTGCTTTACGATATTGTCGAGGCCCGGCTCATAGATGGGAATCTGGCCATTCTTGAGCTTTTCAATTTTGCCCTGGTCCACGTCCATACAGAGAACGTCGTGGCCAACATCCGCCAGGCAAGCACCAGTAACCAGGCCAACATAACCGGTTCCAAAAATCGTTATTTTCATCCTTTAAATCCCGATACAAATACAGAAAAGTTATTGGGTGTCGTCAGCTTTTTTCTTCTGCCAGATCGCTTCCCACGCCAGGGCGGTGCCGACAATGGTATCCAGATTGTCGTAGTCCGGCTGCCAGCCCAGGGTCTGGCGGATAAGTGTGTTGTCCGCCATCAATGCTGCCGGGTCGCCGGCGCGGCGGCCGGTTTCGGTGACCGGAAAATCAACGCCGGATTGCGCCTTGACCACATCAATCACTTCCCGGACCGTAAAGCCGCGACCATAACCGCAGTTCATGACCTTCGAATGACCGCCGTCTGCCATGTAGTCCAGCGCCATCACGTGGGCCTTGGCCAGGTCCTCCACGTGGATGTAGTCGCGAATGCAGGTGCCGTCCCGGGTATCGTAATCGGTGCCAAAGACACTCATGCCTTCCCGCTGTTCCGTCACGCACTCACAGGCGACCTTGATCAGATGCGTGGCTTCAGGTGTGGCCTGCCCCAGCAGCCCTTCCGGATTCGCGCCTGCTACATTGAAGTAACGGAGAATCACATAATTGAGGCTGGAGGCTGCGGCCAGATCCATGATCATCCGCTCGCTCATCATCTTGGACGCGCCGTAGGGGTTGATCGGGGCCAGCGGCAGATCCTCAGTGAGCACCGTCTGCTCAGGCATACCATAGACAGCCGCGGTGGAGGAAAACACCATGTACGGCACTTCGTGCTTTTCGACCGCTTTCAGGAGGTTCAGGGTATTGCGGGTATTGTTGCTGTAGTACTTCAGGGGGTTGGCGACAGACTCCGGCACCACAATATTGGCAGCGAAATGCAGGACTGCCTCAAACTGGTGACGGGAGAACAGATCTTCGATTGCCGCTTCGTCGGCCAGATCCCCGACCACCAGTTCGCCGGCGGTGACCGCCCAGCGGTAGCCAGTGGAGAGGTTATCGAAAACAACGATATCGTGACCGGCCTGGCCCAGCTGACGGACCACGTGACTGCCAATATATCCGGCTCCGCCGGTAACGAGGACTTTCATAGGCGAAAACTACTCCTTCCCTGAATTCTGTTTGCGCAGACGCCGGATCTCTGCCCGTCGCCGACTGAAAAACTCACTGATCACCTGGCTGCACTGATCTGACAAGACGCCGCCAACGGCGGTCACGTCCCAGTTCAGATGGGGCTCTTCGAGTGTCCGGCGTGCAGACTCTATTGCACCGGCCTTGGGCTCACGTGCCCCATAGACAAGCCGACTGATTCTGCCGTGGACGATCGCACCCACGCACATGGTACAGGGCTCCAGAGTAACGTAAAGCGTGGCATCCGGCAGCCGATAATTGCCCACCCGGGCGGCGGCATCGCGCAGCGCCCTGATTTCGGCATGGGCCGTGGGATCGCAACCGGAAATCGGCGCGTTAAAACCCGCGCCGATTTCCTTGCCATCCAGAACCACCACGGCACCGACAGGCACTTCGCCCTTTGCTGCAGCCTCACCAGCCAGCTGGAGCGCGCGATTCATCCAGTGCTCGTCTTCCGGCGTCGCCTCAGACATCGGACCGGCTCACCCGTCGATTATTCCCACTCGATGGTTGCGGGCGGCTTGGACGAAACATCGTAGGTCACCCGGGATACACCGGTAATCTCGTTGATGATTCGGTTGGAAACCGTCTCCAGCAGATCATACGGCAGGTGCGCCCAGCGGGCGGTCATGAAATCGATAGTCTCGACAGCACGAAGGGCCACCACATACTCGTAGCGGCGGGCGTCCCCGACCACGCCTACCGACTTGACCGGCAGGAAGACCGCAAAGGCCTGACTGGTCTTGTGGTAGAAATCCGCACGGTGGAGTTCCTCCAGGAAAATGGCGTCGGCGCGGCGCAGGATATCGGCATATTCCTTTTTAACTTCACCGAGAATACGCACGCCCAGGCCCGGCCCCGGGAACGGGTGACGGTACACCATGTCGTATGGCAAACCGAGCTCAAGGCCGATCCGGCGCACCTCATCCTTGAACAGCTCACGCAAGGGTTCCACCAGCTTCATTTTCATGGTTTCCGGCAGGCCGCCCACATTGTGGTGGGACTTAATAACGTGCGCCTTGCCGGTCTTGGACGCAGCAGACTCGATCACGTCCGGATAGATCGTGCCCTGTGCCAGCCAGTTCACGTCCTTGATATTGGCCGCTTCATCGTCGAACACGTCGATAAAGGTATTGCCGATGATCTTGCGTTTCTGCTCTGGATCATTGACCCCTTTTAGCTTCGACAGGAACAGGTCTTCGGCATCAACCCGAATCACTTTTACGCCCATGTTGCTGGCGAACATGTCCATCACCTGGTCGCCTTCATGAAGACGCAAGAGACCGTTGTCCACAAACACACAAGTGAGCTGATCACCGATTGCCCGGTGCAGCAATGCTGCCGTCACCGAGGAATCGACGCCACCCGACAAGCCCAGCAATACCTTGTCGCTGCCGACTTGCTCGCGAATTTGCTGAACCGCATCATCGACGATCTTGGCCGGCGTCCAGAGGGCTTCGCATTTGCAGATAGTCAGGATGAAATGCTCGAGAATCCGCTTGCCCTGAAGGGTGTGGGTTACTTCGGGGTGGAACTGGACGCCGTAAAGGTTCCGGCTGAGATCCTGCATCGCGGAAATTGGCGCGCTCTCGGTGGAGGCCAGTAGCTCGAAGCCTTCAGGCATCGCCACCACCTTGTCACCGTGGCTCATCCACACGTCCAGCAGGGACTCACCAGCCGGCGTCAGATGATCCGTGATATCCGCCAGCAGTGGCCCCTTGGCGCGAACCTTCACCTGGGCATAACCGAACTCGCGTTTCTCGGAACTGGCAACGCGGCCTCCGAGCTGCTCCGCCATAGTCTGCATGCCGTAGCAGATGCCGAGAATCGGGATACCACGGTCAAACAGCCCTTCCGGCGCCCGGGGACCGCCCAGCTGAGTGACCGACTCCGGACCGCCTGCAAGAATAATCCCCTTCGGATTGAACTCATTAAGCTCGTCATCGGTGATATCGAACGCTTTGATCTCACAGTAAACGCCGATCTCGCGAACACGGCGGGCAATCAGCTGGGTGTACTGGGAACCGAAATCGAGAATCAGGATGCGGTGGTCGTGGATGTTCTGGGCCATGGAGTCCTCGGGGCTGAATAAACAACGCGGCCCTCTGGGGGCCGCGTCTGGTAGGGCAATGGTTAACCGATACGGTAGTTGGGCGATTCTTTGGTGATGGTCACATCGTGCACATGGCTCTCACGCATACCCGCGTTGGTGATGCGCACAAATTCAGGCTTGGTGCGCATTTCTTCCATGGTGGCGCTACCGGTGTAGCCCATGGCAGCCCGCAGGCCACCAACCAGCTGGTGAACGATGTTACGCATCGGACCTTTGCAGGCAACGCGGCCTTCGATGCCTTCAGGAACCAGTTTCTCGATACCCTTACTGGCGTCCTGGAAGTAACGATCGCTGGAGCCCTGCCCCATGGCGCCGATGGAACCCATGCCACGATAGGCCTTGTAACTGCGGCCCTGGAACAGCTCCACTTCGCCAGGTGCCTCATCGGTACCTGCCAAAAGGCTACCGATCATGACGCTATGGGCGCCTGCGGCGATGGCTTTGGCAATATCACCGGAGAAACGAATACCGCCATCAGCGATAACCGGGACTCCGTGCTCTTTCAGCGCTGCTGCCACGTTGGAAACCGCAGAAATCTGGGGCACGCCAATACCCGCCACAATACGGGTGGTGCAGATGGAACCGGGGCCAATGCCTACCTTTACTGCATCCGCGCCGGCTTCCGCCAGGGCGAGCGCCGCATGTGACGTGGCGATGTTGCCGCCAATCACCTGCACATCGGGGAAATTCTTCTTGATGAAGCGCACGCGTTCCATCACACCACGGGAATGACCGTGGGCGGTATCCACCACGATCACGTCGACCCCGGCTTCGGCCAGTGCGGTAATGCGGGCTTCGGTGTCGCCACCGGTGCTCACGGCCGCGCCAACTCTCAAACGACCCTGATCGTCTTTACACGCCAGCGGGTAATCTTTCGCCTTCTGGATATCCTTGACCGTGATCAGGCCGCGCAGCTCGAAGTTATCGTTAACGACCAGAACCTTCTCGATCCGATGGCGATGCAGCAGCTCTTTCACTTCCTCGAGACAGGCGCCTTCCTTGACCGTAACCAGCTTTTCCTTGGGCGTCATGATATCCCGAACCAGCGTGTCCATACGGCTTTCAAAACGGATGTCGCGGCCAGTGACGATACCGATCAGGTCGTGGCCGTCCACCACCGGAAGACCGGAGATGCTGTTCGCCATGGTGATATCTACCAGTTCGCGAACCGTTGTCTCGGGCGAAACTGTAATCGGATCCTTCACCACGCCACTCTCGAACTTCTTGACCTTGCGGACGGCTGCCGCCTGTTGCTCAACGGTCATGTTCTTGTGCATGATGCCGATACCGCCTTCCTGAGCCATGGCGATGGCCAATTCTGCCTCGGTAACGGTATCCATGGCGGAAGACAGAAGAGGAATGTTGAGGGTGATACCCTTGGTCAGCTGGGTTTGCAGGCTAACCTCGTGGGGCAGCACTTCTGAATATCCGGGAACCAGCAGAACGTCATCAAATGTGAGGGCTTCTTCGGCAATTCGCAGCATTGGGATCCGCCTTTTGATCGTGCTAAGTTGGGAATTTCCGTGCCGTACCCGCGGCGGTACGACAAAGCAAAATCCTTAATCGATCTATTATAATGGGGCTCTCGAAGACAGTAAACCGGCCCTTTTTTAAGGTTCGATTGCATCTTTTTGAAATTTCGCTATTTTTACCCTCCCTCTTTTCGGCTATTGCGTATGTATAACGACGGATCAGGACCGGCGACGCCGCATCTTCAGGACACCCGGCCCCGGGCACTCAGCGTCAGCGAGCTCAACCACCAGGCCAGACATCTTCTGGAATCGAGCTTTATGCAGGTGTGGGTGGAAGGTGAACTCTCCGGATTTTCTCGCCCCTCGTCCGGCCACTGGTATTTTTCCCTGAAAGACCGGAAATGCCAGGTGCGATGCGCCATGTTCCGGGGCATGAACCAGCGCATCCGCACACCACCGAAAGAGGGCGATCAGGTCCGGATCCGCGGCAAGGTCACTCTTTACGAGAACCGCGGCGACTTCCAGATTATCGTTGAACACGTCGAACCTGCGGGGCTCGGCGCCCTCCAACAGGCCTTCGAGGAGCTCAAGCAGAAATTGCTGGCCGAAGGACTGTTTGAACAGGCCAGCAAGAAACCGCTGCCCTCACTGCCCAGGCACATCGGTGTCGTCACCTCACCCACCGGCGCCGCGATCCACGACATACTCACCGTTCTCGCCCGGCGGTGCCCCGCTATACCCGTAACGCTCTACCCCACTGCCGTTCAGGGCAAGGCGGCGACCGCTGACATCGCACGAGCCATCGAAGCCGCACAGAACCACGGCGTTGCCGATGTCCTGATTATCGGCCGTGGCGGTGGCTCTCTGGAGGATCTCTGGTGCTTCAATGAAGAAGCGGTCGCCCGCGCGATTGCCGCTTGCCGGCTCCCCACGGTCAGTGCGGTTGGTCACGAGGTCGATGTAACCATTGCCGATTTCGTGGCTGATCTTCGGGCCCCGACGCCCTCCGCGGCCGCCGAAAAGATTTCGCCGGACCAGTCAGACTGGCTTAAACAGCTAAGAGACCGGGAATTCCGCCTGTCCAACGCCATGGGCCTGGCCCTGAAGCGCCTGGGCACCCAGCTCGGACATCTGAGCGCCCGGTTGCGCGACCCAAGAAGGGAGCTTCTGGAGAAAGCCCAGCGAATGGATGAGCTCGAACTGCGCCTCCGTAAAGCTATTCGACAGCGCCTGACAACCGTTGGCGTGCGCAATGATCACCTGCGCCAGAGACTGGTCATGCAGTCGCCGCACCGCCAGCTCTCGGATAGCCAGGACGCGCTGCGGCGCGTGAGCGAGCGATTGGTTTCGGTAATGCAGCAGGACCTGAAACAGCGTCGCGACAACCTGGAACATGCGGCGCAGACTCTGAATGTGGTCAGCCCCCTTGCGACCCTTGGACGGGGTTATTCCATCGTGCGCGACAACAACGGAAACATTCTTCGGGATGCTTCAAACGTTAACCCCGGCGACACCATCTCAGCCCGCGTTGCACGGGGTGAAATGACTGCGAAGGTGACTTCGGTCAAATCTACAGAAGAAACTGGCCCCTAGACCCCCGAGACTAAGCCAATGGTCTACTAGTCCATGATTTCAAACGGCCTAAAGTTGTCAGGAAACGTATTAAAACAACAACAGGCACGATGAGGTGGAATGTATGGACTACCACTCAGAGTTCCGGCGGTCGATAGACAAACCGGACGAATTCTGGCGTGAACAGGCGGAAAAAATTGACTGGATCGAACCGCCGAAAACCATCTGGCAGCCAACCGACAATGGGCACGGGCAGTGGTTCCCCGACGGCACTCTGAACACTTGCGATGTGGCACTGGATGCCAACATCCGTGCAGGGCGTGGCGACCAGGAAGCCCTGATCTACGATTCTCCGGTTACCGATACCCAGCGCTCCTACACCTACAACGAGCTGACCGATGAAGTGGCCCGGTTCGCTGGAGCCCTCAAAGACCGTGGCATCACCAAGGGCGACCGGGTCATCATCTACATGCCGATGATTCCGGAAGCCGTCATTGCAATGCTCGGCTGCGCGCGAATTGGCGCCATTCATTCTGTGGTCTTCGGCGGCTTTGCAGCCCATGAGCTTGCGGTTCGCATCGATGACGCCAAACCGAAGGCTGTGATTACCGCTTCCTGTGGCATCGAAGTCACCCGTGTGATCGAGTACAAGCCCCTGGTCGACAAGGCCATTGATCAGGCCAGCCACAAGCCGGAAACCTGCATCGTTTACCAGCGCCAACAGGTACAGGCCGAACTTCAGGCTGGCCGTGACCACGACTGGAACGAATTGATGGAAACGGCCGAACCAGCCGACCCGGTGCCCGTCAAATCAACAGACCCGCTCTATATTCTTTACACTTCAGGCACCACCGGTAAACCCAAAGGTGTGGTGCGCGACAACGGTGGTCATGCGGTTGCGCTGAACTACAGCATGAAGCTGGTCTACGACGCCAAACCCGGCGATGTTTACTGGGCTGCCTCTGACGTTGGCTGGGTCGTCGGCCACAGCTACATCGTCTACGCGCCATTGTTTGCGGGTTGCACGACCATCATGTACGAGGGCAAGCCGGTGAAAACACCGGATGCCGGCGCCTTCTGGCGAGTGGTTCAGGATCACAAAGTGAACATGCTGTTCACTGCCCCGACCGCATTCCGGGCCGTCCGCAAGGAAGATCCGGAAGCAGACCAGCTTTCACGCTACGACATCAGTTCACTGAAAAGGCTGTTCCTGGCCGGCGAGCGACTCGATCCCGCCACCTATGAGTGGCTTAAAGAGCACACTGGCCTGCCGGTTCTCGACCACTGGTGGCAGACCGAAACCGGTTGGGCCATTTGCTGCAATCCGGTGGGAATCGAGTTAATGGCGACCAAGCCAGGTTCGGCAACCGTTCCCTCCCCTGGCTACAACGTGCAGGTAGTGGACATGAACGGCAGCCAGATGCCCGCCGGCGAGCAGGGTCAGATTGCTGTAAAACTGCCACTGCCACCCGGCTGTATGATGACAGTCTGGGGCGACGATAAGCGTTTCCGAAAAACCTACCTGGAACCGATATCGGGATTCTACAGCTCCGGCGACGGCGGCTTCATTGACGATGACGGGTACGTGTTCGTTATGGGCCGTACCGATGACGTTATCAATGTCGCTGGCCACCGGCTCTCTACCGGTGAGATGGAGGAAGTCGTCGCTTCCCACCCGGCCATAGCAGAGTGCTGCGTCGTGGGTGCGCACGATGATATGAAAGGGCAGATCCCCATAGGGCTGGTTCTGATCAAGGACGGCGCAACCATCGACCATGACGAACTGGAAGACGAGCTGGTGGAGATGGTTCGAGACAAGATTGGCGCCATCGCCTGTTTCCGCCGCGCCCTGGTGGTTGATCGCCTGCCCAAGACCCGTTCCGGCAAGATCCTCAGACGGGTCATCCGCCAGATTGCCGATGGCGAGGAATACGCGGTGCCCAGCACCATTGATGACCCTGCCATTCTGGAAGAAATCAGCGAACAGTTCCGCCGCTGACAGAGCCACCGTGAAAGCTGCCCGCCCCGCCCGAACCGGGGGCGGGCAATTTTTGCCCAATCAAATCCCAACCTGTTGTTTTTGCCCGCAATAAAACCTTCACGAAAGGTGCAAAAATTTCGTTGACGCCCCCCAAAGTCGGTCTATACTGATATTGCTGTGAAAATACAGCGGTATTTGGTGAATGCGTTTCAACGTCCTGCCGAAGTGCTCTTCGTTGCCCCTTCCTCAGTACTCTCTGGATTTCTCAGCAACGATTCCATGTGGAATTTTGAAGGTCCCGTGAGGGCAAATTACAGAAAGACAGGAAAGATCAATGTCCGATACTAAAACCGGCCACGTTAAGTGGTTTAACGAGTCCAAAGGCTTTGGCTTCATTGCTCAGGACGGTGGCAGCGACGTGTTTGTACACTACAGCGCAATCAATGCAAGCGGTTTCCGCACCCTGACCGAAGGCCAGCAGGTGCAGTTCACCGTAACACAGGGCCCGAAAGGCCCGCAGGCGGAAAACGTTACCCCGGTCTAAGGGTATAACGCTCCGTCCTTTGCCCCTCACGGGCATCGGAAAACCAACAAGCCGGCATTCGTGCCGGCTTGTGTCGTCAGGACGGCAGGTTTTTCAGGCACCCGCCGTTTCAGGTTCGGCTTCCGTCTCAGGCATTTCGATACCCACTGCCTGAGCGACTGCCGAAAACAAGGCCTGCAAGGTGGCAGATGTCGTGTCTTCGGCCAGTGCCGCAGCGCTGCAATGCATACCGTTTGCGGTCAAGCGAATACAGGCCAGTGCGTTGGCATTGGTGCCCTCACCCAGCGCAAACTCGTCGTAAGCCTCGACAGCAATGGAGATACCAAAGCGCTTCTCCAGCGCCTCAGATACAGCCTCCACTGCGCCCAGCCCATGGCCATCCAGACGAACCGGCGATGCATCGCGACCCACCGACACCTCGGCATGCACACCCTCTTCGTCCCGGTGCAGGTCGTAGGAGCGCAGTGCCCAATCGGCGTGGACTTTCAGATAGCGATCCTCGAACAGGCGATGAATGGTCAGTGAGTCAATCTCGCCACCGTTGGTTTCCGCCTCTCTCTGGACCACCTTGCTGAACTCGATCTGCAACCAGCGTGGCAGGCTGATGTTGTAATCCCGCTCCAGCACATAGGCGACACCGCCCTTGCCAGACTGACTGTTGATGCGCACCACTTCCTCATACCGGCGACCGACATCAAACGGATCGATGGGCAGGTAGGCAACATTCCAGGTCTCTCCGTCCTTGCGGCGCGCCAGGCACTTGCGGATGGCGTCCTGGTGGCTGCCGGAGAAGGCCGTAAAGACCAGTTCGCCAGCGTAGGGATGGCGTGGGTGGGTGGAAATCTCGGTACAGGCCTCGACAACTTCGGTAACCTCCGCCATGCCGGACAGATCCAGTGTCGGATCAATGCCCTGAGAATAGAGGTTCATGGCCATGGTCACCAGGTCCATGTTGCCAGTGCGCTCACCATTGCCCATCAGGGTACCCTCGACCCGGTCGGCTCCGGCCATCACCGCCAGTTCGGCAGCGGCCACGGCGCAGCCACGATCGTTGTGGGTGTGCACGCTGATGCTGATGTGCTCGCGGCGCTGGATCTTGTCGCAGATCCATTCAATCTGGTCCGCGAACACATTCGGTGTCGCCATTTCTACGGTGGCAGGCAGGTTGATAATCATCGGCTGCCCCTCTTCCGGGCGCCAGACCTCGCTCACAGCATCAATCACCTCCACAGCGAAATCCAGCTCGGTGCCGGTAAAGCTTTCCGGTGAATACTGGAAGGTCCACTCGGTTTCCGGGTGGCGGGCAGCAATGTCACGAACCAGTTTCGCACCATTAACGGCTATGTCCCTGATGCCATCCCGGTCCAGGCCGAACACCTGCTCCCGCTGAACCGTGGACGTGGAATTGTAGACATGCACGATTGCTTTCCGGGCGCCGGCCAGTGCTTCGTAGGTGCGTTCAATCAGTTCAGGACGGGCCTGGGTCAGCACCTGGATCTTCACATCCTCGGGAATGCGGTTTTCTTCAATCAGCTTGCGACAGAAATCGAAATCCGGCTGGCTGGCAGCAGGAAAGCCAATCTCGATTTCCTTGAAGCCCAGCTTGACCAGCAACTCGAACATCCGCGTTTTCTGGGCAACAGACATGGGCTTCACCAGTGCCTGGTTGCCATCCCGAAGATCCACGGCACACCAGGTGGGCGCCTTCTCGATGACCTTGTCCGGCCACCGACGGTCGGTTTTGGCAACAGGTTTGAACGCAACGTATTTGCGATGATCGAAAGCCATGCGTGTAATTCCTTGCGGTTTCGGGAATGAAATTATCAATGGGTACAGGTTAACGCGATAAAGCTGGAATTTGATTGCGAACTTTGGTGGGAAAGCGTATTTTTTAATTCATAAATTGCCAAATAACGAGGTTTCGTAGAATTTTATGACCGCAAATCAGAAAACCCTCGTCAAAGTTGACAAGATGGACCGCCGGATCCTCGAACACATCCAGCAGGATGGCTCCCTGACCAACCAGGAGCTGGCTGAGAAAGTCGGGCTATCCCCTTCGCCCTGTCTCCGTCGTGTACGGGCCCTTGAGGATGCCGGTATCATCGTCAGAACCGTCACCATTCTGGACCACAAGAAACTTGGCCTTTCTCTGACGGCAATCATTCTGATTGGCATGGATCGGCATACACCCGAGCGTTTCGCGGCGTTTGAAGAGCAGGTTGCCGAGTACCCGGAGGTGCAGGAGTGCTACCTGATTACCGGCCAGGACGCCGATTACATGCTGAAGGTGGTGGTACCGGACATGGACCATTACCACCATTTCCTGCTGAACCGCATTACCCGCATTCAGGGCGTCAGCGGCGTGCACTCCAGCTTCGTGCTCCGGCGAGTGATCGACAGTACTGCCCTGCCATTGGGGTACCTTTCCTGACTCAGGCGACAAGCTCGCGCACGTAAGCCCTTGCCATGCATTTGAGCTCCTCCACCAGTTGTCGACCCTGGGCGTCGGGCAGAGTTACCGCCAGCCGGAGGACAGTGCCGGCGGACCTTGGCAGCAAAAGGCTTGCGGTCCAGGGCCGATCATCAGGAATCCGGGGACACTCCTCTTTGAGTTTCCGGTCCAGATCGCGGGCGTTGGTGTACAGCTCTCTCAGATCAAGCTCCCTCAGCTCAGGCATTGCCTCTACACCACTCCAGATCGCCGAGTAGGCGGGCTCGTGGCGATAGAACTCATAAAACTGATCGATGAGAACGTCTACCGCATCGCTGAGGTTCAGTTCCTGCAACCGTTCCCGCAGAGCCCGCTCCATCTTCTCCACGTGCTGTTCGGCAATGGCATGGACGATGGCTGCCTTGTTGGGAAAGTAGCGGTAGAGAGAAGCCAGCGACATGCCCGATTGTCGGGCAATGGCTGACATGCTCGCAGCATCGACACCGGTCTCATGAAAAATGGCGGCGGCATGGCGAAGGATGGTGTTGACGCGCTCCCGGCTGCGGGCCTGAACCGGCCGGCGCCGCGGGGCGACATCAATAGATTCGTCGGTCATCATCTGTACCTTGTGCAACAGGCTCCGTACAATAATGGCCACTTTACGACAAATAAAGGCTCCGGCGGGCCAACCGCCGCCTGTCCATTAGTCTAACACTTCAGATTTATTACAAACGGAAGACACGATGCGAGCAAGCCGCTACCTGATTGCCACCCAGAAAGAGACCCCCGCCGACGCCGAGATCATCAGTCATCAGTTGATGTTGCGTGCCGGCATGATTCGCAAACTGGCCGCCGGGCTATACACCTGGTTGCCAATGGGCCTGCGTACCCTGCGCAAGGTCGAGCGAATCGTTCGCGAAGAAATGGACAAGAGTGGCGCTCAGGAAGTGTTGATGCCTGCGGTCCAGCCGGCCGAACTCTGGGAGGAATCCGGACGCTGGACCCAGTACGGCGGCGAACTGCTGCGAATGAAAGACCGTCATGGCCGTGATTTCTGTTTCGGACCGACCCACGAAGAGGTCATTACCGACCTGATCCGGAATGAGATCAGCAGCTACAAGGAGTTGCCAGCCAACTTCTACCAGGTTCAGACCAAATTCCGGGACGAGCGTCGCCCCCGGTTTGGCGTGATGCGCGCCCGGGAATTCCTGATGAAGGACGCTTATTCCTTCCACCTGAACGCCGAGTCCCTGAACGAAACCTACGAATTGATGCACCGCACCTACTGCGCCATTTTCGACCGTTTCGGCCTGGATTACCGTGCTGTACAGGCGGACTCCGGCGCCATTGGTGGCAGCGCATCCCACGAGTTCCATGTGCTCGCATCTTCGGGTGAAGATGACATCGTGTTCAGCACCGGGAGCGATTACGCAGCCAACATCGAGAAAGCAGAGGCAGTAGCCCCGAGCGGCACCCGCCCTGCTCCGGCCGAGGAAATGAAGGAAGTCGCCACGCCGGACCAGAAAACCATCGAGGCGGTATCACAGCTGCTGGGCATTGACGCCACCCGCACGGTTAAAACCCTGCTGGTGAAGGCGGAAGCTGACGAGGACGGCAACTCCGGGCTGGTTGCACTGGTTCTGCGGGGCGATCACACCCTGAACGAGATCAAGGCCGAAAACCTGGCCGGCGTTGCCGAGCCTCTGACAATGGCCACCGATGAGGAAATCGAACAGGCTGTCGGCTGCAAGCCCGGATCTATCGGACCGGTAAACCTCAACGTGCCCGTCATTGTGGACCGCAGTGCCGCGCATCTGGCGGACTTTGTCTGCGGCGCCAACCGGGAAGGCTTCCACCTTACCGGCGTGAACTGGGAGAGAGACGCTGGGCTTGAACGAGTGGAAGACCTGCGCAACGTGGTTGAGGGCGACCCCAGCCCGGATGGCAAGGGCACTCTGGAGATCCGGCGCGGCATTGAAGTGGGCCACATCTTCAAACTTGGCAACAAGTACAGCACTGCCATGAACGCCACGGTTCTCGATGAAAACGGCAAAACCGTGATTATGGACATGGGCTGTTACGGCCTGGGTGTTTCCCGGGTTGTTGCCGCAGCCATTGAACAGAACCACGATGAAAACGGCATCATCTGGCCCGATGCCATTGCGCCTTTCCAGGTGGCCATTGTTACCCTGAACGCCCATAAGTCACCGACCGTTGCCGAGGCCGGCGAAAAGCTTTATGAACAGCTACGCCAGGCCGGTTACGATGTGCTGCTGGACGACCGCAAAGAGCGCCCGGGCGTGAAGTTTGCCGATATGGAATTGATTGGTATCCCGCACCGGTTCGTGGTTTCCGAGCGTGGTCTGGCAGCCGGAACCCTGGAGTACAAGGGCAGAAAGGATGCGGAAAAACAGGATGTCCCGGTGGCTGAAGCGCTGCCATTCCTGGTCAACGCATCGCCCCGAAAAGGGCTCTGATCGCTGTCCGCATGCGCGGACAAGCCTCTGACGGCACTTGCATAAAGCAGTGCCGTCAGGGATTTTCCCTTCCCGAACCACCCACAATCCCTGGCTCCATTTCCAGGGTGACACCGAACCGGTCAACTACTGACTGACGAACTTCTCTGGCAAGCTCCAATATGTCGGCACCTGTGCCGCCCGAGTGGTTAATCAGAACCAGCGCCTGTCGGTTATGCACGCCCACCCGGGCATTCCGGAAGCCTTTCCAGCCACTCTGATCGATCAGCCAGGCCGCTGCCAGTTTGACCCCCTGCTCCTGAGGATAAGCCACAATATCCGGGTGCCGCTCGCTGAGTGCCTCGAATGTTTCTCCGTCAACCACCGGGTTCTTGAAGAAACTTCCGGCGTTCGGAATCATATCCGGGTCCGGCAACTTTCGTCGGCGAATGGCCATTATGGCCTCTGCCACATGCAAAGGGTCGAGGGCGGTTTCCGCTGTATCACCGAGGTACTCCCGGAGATCCCGATATCCGAGCACCAGAGCACGTGAGCGGGACAGGCCCAAACGGATTTCGGTGATCACATAGCGACCCGGCGTCTGTTTGAACAGGCTGTCGCGGTAGGAAAAACGGCACTGGGCGTTATTGAGAACAACCAGCTCACCCGAATTGCGATCCAGTGCGGTGACGGATTCCAGGCAATCGCCGAGCTCAACACCATAGGCACCAATATTCTGGACGGGCGCCGCGCCGGCCGTGCCCGGGATAAGCGCCAGATTCTCGATACCGCGATAACCGGCCCGGGCAGCATACAGGACCGCCTCATGCCAGTTTTCACCCGCACCAAGCACCAGGGTCGCCCTGTGGTCCTCAATGTGCTCCCAACGGCGGCCACGAATCGCCAGACGCACCACCAGCCCCGCGAAGTCACCCGCGAACACCAGGTTACTGCCGCCACCCAGAATCAGGACTTCCTGATCCTCCGATGAGGCCCAGTCCAGAGACCTGACCAACTCATCTGAGGTGTGAACTTCGACATAAAAACGGGCTTTGGCCGGCACGTGCAGGGTATTCAGCGCCTCCAGCTCTATGTTTTCCCGAATTTCCGGCTGCTGACTCAAGCCAGGCGCCCCCGGATGTCCGCCAGCAGGCCCTCGCCGGCTTCCTGGATCAGGTCAAGCACGGTTTCAAAACCTGCGTCACCACCGTAATAGGGATCTGGCACTTCCTGATGGGCCGACTGACCGAACTCCAGAAACAGGGCTGGCCGGGTGCCGCCATTTTGATGCCATACGTCCTTGATGTCCGCCAGGTTCTGGCGATCCATCACCAGCACGTAGTCAAAGGTGTCCAGATCCTCCGGACTGAACTGGCGGGCCCGTAATCCACTGATGTCGATACCCCGGCGCCGGGCAGCCTCCTGGGCGCGGGCGTCAGGAGTCTTGCCAATGTGCCAGTCACCGGTGCCGCAGGAGTCGATGTGAACCTGATCTGCAAGGCCCGCCTGCTCCACCAGTGAGCGAAACACACCTTCAGCACTGGGCGATCGACAGATGTTGCCCAGGCACACGAAAAGAACGTTTACCGGTTCAGCCATTCTCGCGATTCCTCTTCTCCAGCCAGCCTCGGACCCTGTGCAAATCGGCGTCGGTATCAACGCCGCCCGGCGGGTTGACGGCGGCCACATCCACGTGAATACGGGCACCATTATAGAGAGCCCTCAACTGTTCCAGAGATTCGGTTACCTCGGTCGGCGCAGGCGCCCAGCTGACAAACTCGGCCAGGACGGAAGCACGGTAACCATAGATGCCGATATGCCGGAAATATCCGACATTATCCGGCAAGGCAGCGTCCAGCCCCGTCAGAGGTGTGCCCTCCTGCCACTGGTCCCGGGCCCACGGGATCGGCGCACGGCTGAAATAATGGGCGATCCCCCTGTGATCGAACACCACCTTGACCACATTGGGATTGAACACGTGCTCCGGATCGTGGATCCGCTCACACAGTGTGGCAATGGCGACTTCAGGATAAAACTCCAGATTGTCGGCCACCTGGTTGATCAGTTCGGGCGGGATCAGGGGCTCGTCACCCTGCACGTTAACGACCCGATGATCCGGCCCAAGACCCAGCACCCGTGCAACCTCCTCAAGACGGTCTGTGCCGCTGGCGTGATTGGGTGATGTCATGACCACTTCTGCACCAAAGCCTTCGCATGCGGTCCGGATCCGATCATCGTCCGTGGCGACAACGACCCTGTCTGCCCGGCTTTCCGCGGCACGCTCACAGACATGCTGGATCATCGGCTTGCCGGCAATGTCTGCCAGAGGCTTGCCCGGAAGGCGGCTGGACGCATAGCGGGCCGGAATCACAACGGTAAAAGACATGTAGTAACCACCTGGCTGACTTGGGTTTAACGCTTGTGCAGACGCTCATCAGTAGAGAGCGTCCGGGCTTCGGTAGCCAACATCACAGGAATCCCCTCGCGGATCGGGAACGCCATGGCGTCCTGGTAACAGACCAACTCGGTTCTGTCCTCGTTGAGTTTCAGATCGCCCTTACACACCGGACAGGCCAACAGCGCCAACAGTTTTTTATCCATGTTGCTTACTCACTTGATATCAGGAAGTTAACGGCTCGGAACATTGGCGAACCCGGGCCAGAAACGCGTCCCGGAACGGTCCCGGCAATCTGGCCTCAACGGTGAGGCTCCAGGCATTATCGGGTGCAAATTCCCGGCATTTCACCGCGTCTTTTGCGGTCATGACTATCAACTCATCGGTATCACTGTTCAGATCCTCGGGACGGAAACGATGGTGATCCGGAAAGGCCGCTTCGGTAACATCGGCGCCAAGGGTTCTGAGTGTATCGAAAAACCGGGCCGGGTTTCCGATCCCGGCCACAGCCCTCACGGCCTTGCCCCTGAGATCGCCAACGGCTCTCGACTCCCCTGTTTTCAGGTGAACAAGGGTTGCAGGCTCAAGAATCATGGAAAATATCGCAGGGTGGTCAATGCCAACAAAGCTTTCCATGGCCTGCTCTGAAAGCTCTTTGCCATTTACAATAACAAAGTCCACAGAAGCCAGTCGCGAAACCGGCTCCCGAAGCGGGCCAACGGGGATCAAGGCGCCGTTACCGATGCCCCTTTGCCCATCAAATACCGACAGCTCCAGGTCTCTGGGCAACTTGTAGTGTTGAAGGCCGTCGTCACAAATCAGCACATCACCCAGGTTTTTCTCAAGAGCGTAATCGGCGCCCCGTCGGCGGCGCGGATCAACAACAACCGGGCAACCGGTGCTCAGCGCCAGCATGACAGGCTCGTCACCGGCTTCGGAAGGACTGGTCTCCGCCGCAACTTCCAGCGGGTACTGGCCAGCATCGCCACCATAACCCCTGCTGAGAATAACCGGCCGCCAGCCATCGGATGCCAGTGCGGAAACCAGCCAGGCGGTGAGCGGCGATTTGCCGGTTCCACCGGCAGTGATGTTGCCAACCACAATGACCGGAACCGGGAGCGACGCATCTCTCGCATCCCAGGCGGCCCGACGGCGGGCTTCCGCGATGCTCCGGTACAGCCAAGACAGCGGTGCCAGAAAAGCCAGAGGGCGCTTCCTTCCATACCAGAGACGCTCAACCAGCGAACTCATGGCAGATTGCACCGCGCTCATGACTGCTCGCTGAACTGCATCTGGTGCAATTGAGCGTAAGCGCCGCCAGCGGCAAGGAGTTCGTCGTGGCGGCCGGATTCGGCGATGCGGCCATTGTCCATCACCAGGATTCGGTCCGCTTTCTCGATGGTGGACAGGCGATGCGCAATGACCAGAGTGGTACGGCCCTGCATAACCGTTTCCAGCGCTTCCTGGATGTGGCGTTCAGATTCCGTATCCAGCGCCGATGTCGCCTCATCTAGGATCAGAATCGGGGCGTTCTTGAGCAGCGCCCGGGCGATGGCGAGCCGCTGTCGCTGCCCACCGGAAAGCATGACCCCGTTGTCACCGATCATGGTATCCAGTCCCTCGGGCATACGGTCAATAAATTCGAGCGCATGAGCCTTGGCGGCGGCTTCGCGGATTTCCTCCGGTGTGCAGTCTCTCAAAGCACCATAGGCGATATTCGCAGCGATGGTGTCGTTGAACAGGACAACGTTCTGGGTTACCAGAGCGATCTGTTTACGCAGGGCCTTGAGGGAGAAATCGCGCAACGAGTGCCCGTCGATTCGGATATCTCCGCCGGTGTACTCATAGAACCTCGGCAGCAGGCTCACCAAGGTGGATTTACCGCTGCCGGAACGCCCAACCAGAGCCACACTCTGCCCGGCAGGAATGCTGAGGGATATGCCTTCCAGCACATTGTCCAACTGGTCACGGTACCGAAACGCCACTTCGTCAAACTCGATGTCGCCTTCAACGCGATCCGGCGAATACGTGCCCGGATCCTGCTCCGGCGACTCGTCGATGGTTTCGAACACATCGTAAGCCGCGGCAACGCCCTTCTGGATCTTGGCGTGAACAGAGGTGACCTGGCGGATGGGCTTGGCCATGGTCGTCGCTGCCGTAATGAATGCCACCAGCTGGCCGGTGGTCATCTCACCACGAATTTCCGGCGCCAGCATCATCCAGACGAGCCCGGCAATGGCGATGGCCACCAGCGCCTGAATCACTGGAACACTGATCGCCTGAGTCGACGCCATCTTCAGACTTTGCTTGAGGTTTTTTTTATTAACCTCCTGAAAACGTTGGCGTTCGTAATCTTCACCGCCGAACGTACGAACAACCCGGTAGCCGGTAATGGATTCAGAGGCCACGTGGGTAATATCACCCATGGAGCCCTGGATACGTTTGCTGATCTTGCGGAAGCGCTTGCTGGCATAGCTTACAACCGCGGCAATAAGCGGCCCTACCGCCAGGAAAATCAGCGTGAGTTTCCAGTTGGTGTAGAACATGTAACCCAGCAGACCGACGATGGTCAGACCTTCACGGAGCGTGATGGTCACGGCGTTGGTCGTCGCCTCCGCCACCTGCTCGACGTTAAAGGTAAGCTTGGACACCAGCCGTCCCGCCGCGTTGTCATCGAAATAGCGGGAAGGCAGTGTCATCAGTCGATCAAACACATCGTTACGGAGCGCATTGATGACCTGGCGACCGACATAGCTGATGAAGTACTGGCTCAGGAAGGTGCCCAGCCCACGGAATGCGAACACGCCAACGATAACCAGCGTCAGCATCAGACGATTCTGCTCGGTCGGATTCTCGATAGCGGCGATAACGTATTCCATGGCCGCCGCCATGCCCGTCGATGCGGCGGCATAGATGATGTTACCGAGTACCGCCAGAGAGAAGGCCAGCAGAAAGGGCTTCACATAGGCGAGCAGGCGTTTATAGGTTTCCCAGCTGCCCGCCGGCAGGCCGGCCGCAGGGTCTGGTAAAGGCTCGGGTACCTTCACTGGCTCTCAGCCTCCCGCTCAGTGGTGATACTGAGCTTGGCGAACCCCAGGCGTCCGGCAACGTCCATGGCACGAACCACAAATTCATGGGGTGTGCGGGCGTCAGCGGTAATGATGAACGGAAGCGAGTTATTGCCTTCAGCCAGTTCACGAACGCCCCGCTCAAGGGTTTCCCGCCGATTATTGACCAATGTGCGGTCGTTCAGGATGTACTGACCCTCGGCATTGATCACCACGTCAATCTGCTGCACTTCAGATGCCGGCGCAGGCTCGCCGCTGGCCTCAGGCAATTCAACCTGCAGATGGCTCTCGCGGGTAAAGGTCGTGGAAACCATAAAGAAAATCAGCAGCAGAAACACCACGTCGATCAGTGGCGTCAGGTCTACCCCGACTTCCTGGCTCCTCTGGCGCTTGAACTTCACGGCGTTCAGGCTCCTTCCACGTCGATTTCGCGGTCTCCGTGCACTACCTCAACCAGCTTGATCGCTTCCTGCTCCATGCCGACGACCAGCTCATCCACTCTCCGGATAAAGTAGCGGTGGCATATAAGTGCCGGGATGGCGACGCTCAGGCCAGCGGCCGTAGTAATAAGCGCTTCAGAGATACCACCGGCGAGGTTGCCGGCGTTGCCAACCCCGGCCAATTGGATCTCGGCAAATACCTTGATCATGCCAATGACGGTACCAAGCAGTCCCAGCAGAGGGGTGATCGTCGCAACGGTACCCAGCGGGTTAAGGAAACGCTCCAGATCATGGATGACCTGGCTTGCCTCGTGCTCGATGCTTTCTTTCATGATTTCGCGGCCATGCTTGGCGTTAAGCAGGCCACCGGCAAGAATCCGGCCCAGGGGTGATGACCCCTGCAGGGCTTTCAGTTTCCGGCCATTGAGTTCTTTCTTCTTGATCCAGCGCCATAACTCATTGATGGTCTGGGGGGGCGCGACCCTGGAGGCGCGAAGGGTCCAGAAACGCTCCAGAATGATGGCCAGCGCCAGAATGGAGCAGGCAACAATTGGCACCATCAGAATGCCACCGGCTTTCAACAGCTCGAACACGCTTGGTCTCCCTGATTGTTTGCAAGCCGCGCTACTTTAGCATAGCTACCCGTGGAGGCCACACCTGCAATGTCACGGTATTTTACATTGGTCACGGGCAAGCCCCGAACCACCGATCCAGAACGACGAGCCATGCCGCATTTCCTTTAATACCAGCTTTTTATCGACAACGGTCATCTCGACGCTGCCTGAACATGCTGTGTTCATCGGCACCGCTCCGACCCCCGCGTAACGTGCGGTTACCCTCGGGTGGGGATGACCGTACCGGTGGCGATAGCCAGCGGTATAGATGACCCGATCCGGCCTCAGCACGCGCACCCAGGGTTCGGAAGATGAGGTTTTGCTCCCGTGGTGGGGCGCAACGAGCACGCGAGTCGAAGGAACCTGAACGTCCTCTCGGCCAGCCATATAAGCCAGATACTCTGCCTCCACGGGTTCGGTAATATCTCCCGGCAAGAGCCAATCAGTTCCGGAGTCAGGGTGGTAGATACGCAACACACAGGAAGCGTCGTTACCCTCTTGTGCGCCCTCACTCTGCCAGAACTCGAGGACCAATCCTCCCAGCCTTTCTTCAGCCTGTTTGCAGGCTTGCACAGGCAGTTCGCCAACCTGCTGTCTGACCGGCGCAGGCTCACCAGCAATGACACGGCCGACACTGACGTTCCGGGAAAGCTCCGAAATGCCACCGGCATGATCGCTGTCGGCGTGGCTGATCACGAGAGTGTCAATTCGCTTGATTCCTTCAGCCGCCAGATTGGGCAAAAGCGTGGATTCGACGGCCGAAAACACGCCGGGCACGGCGGGACCGGTATCGTAGACAAGAACCTCGCGCCCGTGTCGGACCAGAACCGAAAGACCCTGCCCAACATCCCATACCCTTACAACTGGCTCTGCCACGTAAGAATTCCTTTCGGAAGAAGGAGCCGGATACACCAGCCACAACACCGCAAAAAGGACCGCCACAAGCCGGAACATGGCGAAAGGCATACACAATACCGCGACGCTCAGCAACGCCCAGCCAAAAAGCTCCGGGACACAAGCCCGGATGTCCGGCGCCTGCCACTGCGCAAGCCACATGAGCCATTGCCACAGAACACCGAGGGTTAGATCGAATATTGGCAGGAAAAGCTGGGCGGCACCTGGGACTACGGCGGCAAGCAACCCACCCGCGACAAGCACTGGCATAACCACAAGGGATACCCAGGGAATCGCGACCAGGTTGGCCAACAAACCTGCCAGGGGCTGGCCCTGCCCCAGTATTTCAAGGATTGGCCATAATCCGCCAAAGACTGCGAGCTGGGCGAGGACGAGCCCTCTCAGCCACCCGGTTCCAGCCAGTCGCGACGAGAATACAGTGATCAGGGTGGCAACCGCAGCGAACGAAAGCCAGAATCCCTGGTCCAGGGGCGCGAAAGGGTCCAGCACAAGAACGGCAGCCAACGCGGCCAGGAAAACGTTCCAGACCGGGGCCTGACGACTCATCAGTACCAGCCACCCACCGGCCACAACCATCACCAGAGCCCTCTGGGTTGGAACGGTAAATCCCGCCGCCAGGGCATAAACCAGACAGCAGAGGATAACGGCCAGGAAGGCAAACCAACGCCTTGAGCTATCGCTGACTATTTGTGCCGGAACAGTCAGCAACAGTCGCCGGCACAGAAACCCTGCCCCCAGGGCGATCAGACCCAGGTGCAGGCCCGATATGGCAACCAGGTGAATGGTGCCGGTCGCCTTGAGCACATCCCAGTGCTTCTGTTCCATGTGGCCGCGATGACCTATGAGCAACGAAGAAACCAGCGGAAAATGACGGGCACCGCCAAATTGCTCGATGGTCCATTGGTGAAGCAAACGATGCAGCTTCCGGTACTGGCAATGGACGAAACACCCGACATGCCGGTCAACCTTCACGCTACGAATGCTGCCCGTGGCCCGGTAGCCCTTGCGAAACAGCCAGTCCTCGTAGCGAAAGCCCGCGGGGTTCAGGGAGCCGTGGGGGCGCTTGAGCACAACTTCCAGCCGCAAACGTTGGCCCGGGAGCCGCTCCATTCCGTGACCGTACCAGGACAACCTGAGCAGGTCCGGCATCCTTGCTTCCTCTCGGGTCGGGATGGGAAGGTTGTGCCACTGGGTGACACAGAAACTGAAACGTAAACTGTTGAAGCTACCGGGCGAAGGAATATCACATACGTATCCCGAGACAGAGAGACGCTCGCGTTCCAGGCTTGCCGGCAGTACCGTTGAAAGCCGGTCACCGGCATGCCACGAGGCCCAGGAGAGTCCGACTATGAGGCCAAGAGCAGATACGAATGCGGAGCTGGCAAAGGTCGGGAAAACGCAGATCCGGCCGAAGGCCAGCAGTGGTATCGCGGCTATCAACCACGTGGGAGGTGGCAGTATCGACAACCAATACAGTAAGATAACGCCACAAGAGAAGGCGATAACGCCCAGCGCTGCGGAACCGGAGTCGCCCGAAGGGCCCACCGGTCTGTTGATACTTCCGGACAATCCTTGTCCTCCTGTATGTCAAAAACACCGGCAACATCCGATGAGCCGGTCTACTAACTCCGTCTAAAGGCAGAACTTCCAATGCCAAAGAAGTTCATGAAACGCTATCTGCCCTCACCAGAGAAGGTGCAAGCGATGCAGTCGCTGAGCTTTCTGGGCGATATCCTTCATGAACCGAACCTCTGGCACATCAACCGTCATAGTGTTGCTCGGGCCTTTCTCGTCGGCATCTGGTTCTGCTTTATTCCCATGCCCTTCCAGATGCTCGCGGCGGCCTTTTTTGCCATCTGGTTCAATGCCAACCTGCCGCTTTCAGTGGTCCTGGTATGGATCAGCAACCCTGTAACCATGCCGCCAATGTTCTATTTCAACTACAAGATTGGCGCCTGGGCTCTGGATCGGCCTGTACTCAGTTTTGATTTCGAGCTCTCGTGGTCCTGGATCAGCGAGCGGCTGCTGGATATCGGCATTCCCCTCTATCTCGGGTCCCTGGTGGTCGCAACGGTCTCCGCTTGCGTGGCCTACCTGATTATCCAGTATCTGTGGCGCCGGAAAATTCGCTCTGACTGGCAGGTGCGACGCACCGCACGACTCAGACGCCGTCGTGAGGCTGATCAGGCTTCCTGAATCAGGCGACCCTGCTCAAGCCGCATAACACGCCCCAGGCTTCTGGCCATTTTCATGTCATGGGTGACCATGACAAAGGCAATACCCAGCTGATCCCTCAATGACTCGATCAGCGCCTGCACCCCTTCTCCGGTATGTTCATCCAGGTTGCCCGTCGGTTCGTCCATCAGAACACAGTCCGGTTCGTTGACCAGAGCCCGGGCAATGGCCACCCGCTGGCGTTCGCCACCGGACAGCTCGCCGGGTTTGTGATCCAGCCGTTCGGCAAGCCCAACCCGCTGCAGCAGGCTGGCCGCCTTGTCCCTCGACCTGGATACCGCCATACCGCCCAACGCACAAGGCATCATCACGTTTTCCAGAGCGGTGAACTCCGGCAACAGGTGATGGAACTGATAGACAAACCCGAGATGGGCATTCCGGAACCGGGCGCGCCGTCCCTCGGAAAGCCGGTGAATGTCTTCGCCACAAATGGAAATCTGGCCGGAAGATGGCTTGTCGAGCCCGCCCAACAAGTTGAGCAACGTGGTTTTTCCGGCACCACTGCTGCCCACAATGGCAACGGTCTCCCCCTGCGCAACTTCGAGCGAGATATCCGAAAAAATGGTGAGCTTGCCGAGACCCTCGTTATAGGTTCGGGTCACCTGACGGCAGTCTATTACCAGGGCAGAGTGTGCCATTGCGGATTGTTCCTTACTCATAACGAAGCGCCTCCGCCGGATCCACCCTGGAAGCCCGCCAGGCCGGATAAATCGTTGCCAACAGACTCATAGCGAGGCCGGCGCCACTGATGATAAACACGTCCTGCCATTGCAGCTGGGAAGGCAGATAGCTGATGAAGTAAACGTCCGCGCTCAGGAATTGGTGGCCAAGCGCTCCCTCCAGCCAGGAAATAAAGGCACTGATATTGAGCGCTCCGAAAACGCCCAGCGCCGTGCCAACAATGGTTCCGAAGATACCGATGACCGCCCCCTGAACAATGAAGATCCGCATGATGCGTCCCGGTGTTGCCCCCATGGTCCTGAGGATGGCGATGTCACCGGTTTTATCGGTAACCACCATCACCAATGTGGACACGATATTGAATGCAGCGACAGCCACGATAAACATCAGCAGCAGGCCGATCATGGTTTTCTCCATGCGGATGGCCTGGAACAGGTTGCCGTGGGTTCGGGTCCAGTCGGATACGTAATACCGGCCGCCCAGGGACTCAGCAGCCTGCTGCGACACCTTGGGAGCGGCAAAAAGGTCATCCACCAGCAGGCGAATACCCTCGGCTTTGCCCCCGGTCCGCATGAGCTTGGCGGCATCATCCATGTGAATCAGGGTGTAATTGCCATCCAGTTCTGCCCCGACACTGAAGATGCCCTTGACCGTGAACCGTTTGAGCCTGGGCAGGACCCCGGCCGGCGTAACCGAGGCTTCCGGCAGGACCACGGTTACCTTGTCACCGATCTGAAGACGCAGGCTGGCCGCCATCAACCGACCGATGATGATGCCGAATTCGCCAGAAACCAGATCGTTGAGACTGCCTTCGACCATGTGGTTCTCAATGATAGAAACCGTGCGCTCCTCTTCCGGGAGAATGCCGTTAAGCACGACCCCGCGAACATTTCCACCGCCGGTAACCATACCCTGCCCCTGTATGAAAGGCGCAGCAGCCAGCACGCGGGGGTGCTGCTGCACCTTCGCGTCGATTGATTGCCAGTCGTCGAGCGGCCCGGCTCCCTGAATGGTAGCGTGGGGCACCATCCCGAGAATTCTCTGCTTGAGCTCCCGATCGAAACCGTTCATGACCGAGAGCACGATGATCAGAACCGCAACTCCCAGCATCAGCCCGATCATGGAGGTCAGGGAAATAAAGGAAATGAAGTGATTGCGGCGTTTGGCGGCCGTGTAACGCAAGCCAATATAGAGTGATAAGGGTCTGAACATTGAGAGGTGCCTGTTGCTACCTTCCGGTCTGTCGTGGTCTGGTTTTCCCGGGTACCTTCCAGCACGACGGGAAACTGCTAAACTGTTCTGTACCAAATAAAAATTCAGCCTTCCGGAGCCGCGATGCAGTCGTCCGACATCCCCAACCAACCGGTGGACTATTCACCCGAACGGCGGGACTTTTTCCGCATTGAAGACCGGATCGGCCTGGAGATCCGCAAGCTGGCGCCTGGCACCGCAATGGAAGAAGATGCCTTCGACGGCGACCATCTTGAGAGCCTGAAAGCTGAATTCAGGCGGCTGGATCAGGACGTTAAATCCCAGCTTGCCAGCCTTGCCGAAAAAGACCGGCTGCTTACCGGACTGATCAAATCCCTGAACGGCAAGCTGGACACGCTTGCGCGCATTATGGCCTTTGAGCAAAATCCGTTGCAACCTGAGGACTGGCAGGAAGTAACCCTGAGCGAGGGTGGGCTGTCGTTCTCGAGCAGCACCCCTGCCTGGCAGCCGGGAGACCGGCTCGCCGTTCGAATGACCCTCCCACCCGAACTTTTCCAGCCCCGCGCAGTTGCCCGAGTTATCGAGGTACACCCCGATTCGTCAGGCGGAGCAAGGGTCCACACCGAATTCGCCCGGATTGAGGACAGCGATCGCCAGCAAATCGCACGACATGTGATGCGGTGGCAGATTCGACAGCGCCAAAAGGAGTAGACTGGGGAAAAACGAGTGACTTTTGCTAATCTTTTTCGGATATTACGCTTTATCCATGTCCTCCCGAGGACATCAGTTTTCATGGAGACCCATCAATGAGAAAGCAAACTACCCTGTTCGGCGCACTGGCAGTGACTGCCACACTGGCCCTTTTCCCGATGATGTCCGCGGTAGCTGAAGAAGTCCGCGTGCCAGTTGGCACCCAGGCCGATCGCGACCAGGCCAGCTTCCCCGGCTCTGGCATGAGTCAGTCATCAGTGCGCGCTTCCTGGGGTGCACCCGTGGAAATTGAAGGTCCCGTGGGCCAGCCACCGATCACCCAGTGGCACTATCAGGGCTTTATCGTGTATTTCGAAGGCGACCGGGTTATCCATACCGTTCTCAAGCCGAATCGCTGAAGGCCCGAGGGGCCTTTCCAGGCTGGAAATTCCCTTCCCATGTCCTGACGTTCAACCAATCGTTGGTTAGAATGGCGTCTTTTATGATTCAAGGTGACGTAGTGACAACCAAACGAGTGTTGCCCGCAGAGTGGGCGCCCCAGAGTGCCGTCATGCTGACCTGGCCCCACCCGGGAACCGACTGGGCAGGCCTGATCGACGAAGTTGAACCGGTGTTCCTCGACATCGCGAAAGCCGTACTCCCACACGAACACCTTGTCATCAGTTGCGAACACGTAGTCCGCCTGCAGGAGCTAGAACGGGACCTCAATCGGTACGCCGAGGACAATGGCTTTCCGGGACGCGTGAGATCGGTTCCGGCACCGGCGAATGACACCTGGGCCCGCGACCATGGCCCCATCACCATTCTCACCGATGAAGGGCCGACACTGCTGGATTTCAGGTTCAACGCCTGGGGCGGAAAGTTCCCCTGGGAAAAGGACGATGCGTTAAATAATCACCTTTTCAATGCTGGCGTCTTCGGCACAACCAGGATGCAGCAGGTCGGTTTTGTGCTGGAAGGGGGTTCATTTGAATCGGATGGTCAGGGCGCCCTGCTGACCACATCCGAGTGCCTGCTGACGCCCACCCGAAACCCGGCCATGGATCGCACGGCGATTGAACAGCTGCTTTCCGAGGTGCTGGGAATCCGGCGGATTCTCTGGCTCAACCACGGCTACCTTGCCGGGGATGACACCGACAGCCACATCGATACCCTCGCCCGATTTTGCGCCCCGGATCACATCTGCTACGTGACTTGCCCAGATGTGGCGGATGAACACTACAGCGCGTTGGCAGCCATGGAGGAGGAACTTCAGGAGTTCCGCCAGGCCGACGGCGCCCCCTACAAGCTGACGCCTCTGCCCTGGCCCGATGCCATCCATGATGAGGACGGTGAGCGTCTTCCGGCCACCTACGCCAACTTCCTGATCATCAACGAGGCGGTTTTGCTTCCTGTTTACGGCGTTGATCAGGATCAGGACGCCATTGCTGTCATGAAAGAGATCTTTCCGACACGAGCAATAGTGCCGATCAATTGCCGGCCCTTGATTCGTCAGCATGGCAGCCTTCACTGTGTGACCATGCAAATTCCCGCTGGAGTAGTCAGTTAATGAGCAGTGAGTTGCGCAAAAGCCAAATCAATGTTGCCGCCATCCAGCAGGCCTGTAGCAGCGACAAGGCCGCCAGCCTCGCCACTACCGAGAAACTGGTTCGTGAGGCCGTAGCCAGTGGCGCCAACCTGGTGATCCTCCAGGAACTTCACGCCACCTTATATTTCTGCCAGACCGAGGAAACGTCTGTTTTCGAGCTGGCAGAGCCGATTCCCGGCCCCACCAGCAAGCGCCTGTCTGACCTGGCCCGGGAACTGGGTATTGTGCTGGTTGGATCCATTTTCGAACGTCGTATGAACGGCGTGTACCACAACACGGCGGTTGTATTTGAGAAAGACGGCTCCCTGGCAGGGCTGTACCGGAAAATGCACATTCCGGACGACCCGGGGTTCTATGAAAAATTCTACTTCACGCCCGGTGACGCCCAGTTCAACGATGGCCGCAGCGGTTTCACGCCTATCGATACGTCTGTCGGCAGGCTCGGCGTGCTGGTGTGCTGGGACCAGTGGTACCCCGAGGCCGCAAGGCTGATGGCCCTGGCTGGCGCCGAGATCCTGATCTACCCCACTGCGATCGGCTGGGATGTAACGGATGACCCCGATGAACAGGCGCGTCAACTGGACGCCTGGGTCACCGTGCAAAGGGGCCATGCCGTTGCCAACAACCTGCCAGTCGTGGCTCCGAACCGGGTAGGCACCGAGCCCGACCCCTCCGGGCACAGCGACGGCATCCGTTTCTGGGGCAACAGTTTTATCTGTGGCCCGCAGGGTGAGTTGCTGGCCCGGGGCGATGACAGCTCCGAATGCATCCTTGCCGTCACCCTGGATCGCAACCGCAGTGAATCGGTTCGCCGTATCTGGCCGTATTTGAGAGATCGCCGAATAGACGCCTACGGCGACATCCTCAAACGCGTAAGAGACTGAGCCCCGAATGAAAAAACTGGTCGATACCGTAGTCAGTGAACTGAACCAGATACTCCTGGGCAAAGACCAACAGGTACGCCTTGCCCTCTGCGGGCTTCTGGCCCGGGGGCACCTGCTGATCGAAGATATCCCCGGCATGGGCAAAACCACTCTTTCTCATGCCCTGGCCAAGGTGATGGGGCTGACGTACCAGCGCATCCAGTTCACCAACGACCTGCTTCCGGCGGATGTGCTGGGTTACTCCATGTACGACAAACAGGCCGGCAGCCTCGTATTCCACCCCGGCCCGATCTTTGCCCAGGTGGTGTTGGCTGATGAAATCAACCGGGCATCACCGCGAACGCAGAGCGCTCTGCTCGAAGCCATGGAAGAACGGCAAGTGTCCATCGAGGGCGAGACCCGGCCACTGCCCCATCCGTTCTTCGTGATTGCCACCCAGAATCCCATCGAGCAGGGCGGCACCTATCCCCTGCCCGAGTCCCAACTGGACCGGTTCCTCATGCGTCTTCGCCTCGGCTATCCGGACCCGCGGGCCGAGCGGGAGCTGCTGGAGGGCGAAGACCGTCGTGCCATGACTGAAAAGCTGCCGACCCTGCTCTCCCAGGCCGACCTGAAAACCCTGCAGGAAGGCGTTACCCGGATAACCGCCAGCCCGGCTCTTCTGGATTACGTGCAACGGTTGCTGGAACAGAGCCGGAGAATGCCCGGCCTTCTGTACGGGCTTTCGCCCCGGGCGGGATTGGGACTGGTGCGGGCCGCCAAGGCCTGGGCCCTGATGGAGGAGCGTCATCACGTGCTGCCTGACGACATCCAGGCCGTGTTCCCTGCAGTGGCGGCCCACCGTCTCGAACAGGGCGAGTCCGGAAAAAGTGCGGAAAGGGTTCGTCAGCTGTTGGCAACTGTTTCTGTGCTTGAGTAAATAGCAAGGTTTTATAAGCGGAATTGGCCAAAACGAATGGCAGACCGCGCCTTTCATGTTAGCCTTTGCCCCTTTCCCCGAAGCGTCTGGCCCTGAAACCGGGGCCCGGCAACGTACGGCTTTTTCAGTGAGAGAATTCCCAATGAGCGACACCAAACATTCCCGACTGATCATCCTCGGTTCCGGCCCCGCAGGTTACACCGCTGCCGTTTACGCAGCCCGCGCCAACCTGAATCCGACCCTGATTACCGGTATTGAAGTCGGCGGCCAGCTCACCACCACCACCGACGTCGACAACTGGCCCGGCGACAACGACGGCGTTCAGGGCCCGGAGCTCATGCAGCGCATGCTCAAGCATGCCGAACGCTTCGAAACCAGCATCGTCTACGACACCATCAACGAAGCCGACCTCCGTAACCGCCCATTCCGCCTCAAGGGCGATGGCGGCGAGTACACCTGCGACGCCCTGATCATTGCTACCGGCGCCTCCGCTATGTATCTCGGCCTCGAGTCTGAAGAGAAATTCAAAGGCCAGGGCGTCTCCGCCTGCGCCACCTGCGACGGTTTTTTTTACAAAAAACAGAAAGTTGCCGTTATTGGCGGCGGTAACACCGCGGTCGAAGAGGCTCTGTACCTCTCCAACATAGCCGACGAAGTGACCCTGGTGCACCGCCGCGACAGCCTGCGTGCCGAGAAGATCCTCCAGGACAAACTGTTTGAAAAGGCCGAAAACGGCAACGTCAAGATCGTCTGGGACCACACCCTCGACGAAGTCCTGGGCGACGGCACCGGCGTCACCGGTATGCGCATCAAAAGCACCAAAGACGACTCCACCCAGGAAATGGACCTGGCCGGCGTATTCATCGCCATCGGCCACAAACCCAACACCGACCTGTTCCAGGGCCAGTTGGACATGGAGAACGGCTATATCCGCATCCGCTCCGGCCTCGAAGGCATGGCCACCCAGAGCAGCATTCCCGGGGTATTCGCCGCCGGCGACGTAGCCGACCACGTCTACCGCCAGGCCGTCACCTCTGCCGGCTTCGGTTGCATGGCCGCCCTGGATGCGGAAAAGTTTCTGGATCAGCAGGATTGATCTAGTCTTTTAGAAGACCAAACGGAAATTGATCGAGGTCGGGAGGGCCAGCCTTCTAAAACTGTGCGGAGCCAGGGATGGCGGAGCCAAGCGTACATGGACGTATTCACAGCGTGTTTTAGAAGGCTGGCCCTCCCGGGCGCGACTCCCAGGCCCGTTAGTATTCAGATCAACGCGAACTAGGCAGTAAAAACCGGAGAAGGATGACCTCACTACCCTGGCTAGACCCGGACCAACTCTGGTTCCCCCCCGCCAACGAAGCCCTGGACGACCCGGACGGCCTTCTTGCCCTCGGCGGCGACCTTTCCACCGAGCGACTCATACTGGCCTACCGGAACGGCATCTTCCCCTGGTACAGCGACGACCAGCCCATTTTGTGGTGGTCACCGAATCCGCGGTGTGTCCTTTTTCCGAACGAAATCCACGTTTCACGGAGCCTGCGCCGGACCCTGAACCAACAACGCTTCCAGGTAACCGCAGACAGACACTTCGGACGAATCATCCGCCTGTGCGCCTCAACCCGTGCCGAAGGTACCTGGATTACCGAGGAAATGATTGCCAGCTACTCAGAGCTGCATCGCATGGGCGTCGCCCACTCCATCGAAATCTGGAACCAGCGTGGTGAATTGGCCGGTGGCATGTACGGACTGGCAATTGGCCGGTGTTTCTTCGGTGAATCCATGTTTTCTCTGGAAACCAACGCGTCCAAAGTTCTCATGGTTCACCTGGCGCACCAGTTACAGCTCTGGGGCTACCGGATCATGGATTGCCAGGTAGAGAGCCGGCACCTGCTTACCATGGGCGCACGGACTATTCCACGGGAAGAGTTTTTATCTATACTCAGGATGAGCATCGATCAGAAACCGGATCAGACCGACTGGACCTTCCGATGGCGTTGGCCCGGGCCGGAGGCGTGAATGAGCAATCTCAGAACCCTCGTGTTCTTCGCGACACCACCGCACGATTGCAGCTACCTGCCAGACCGCGAGGCCACCACCATGTTTGTGGATCCGCGGGCTCATATCGACAAAAAGCTTTACAGCCAACTCACGGCTCTCGGCTTTCGCCGCAGCGGATCCCACTACTACCGCCCTCACTGTGAGCAGTGCAATGCCTGCATACCGGTTCGGTTGAAAGTTGATGATTTCAAGCCGGACAGAAGCCAGCGGCGTGTTCTCCGGAAAAACAAGGATTTGCAGTGCACCATGGTGCCCGCCACCTTTGCGGAGAGGTATTACCAGCTCTACGCCAATTACATCGAACAAAGGCACAAGGACGGAGACATGTACCCGCCGACCCGGGAACAGTTCACCTCGTTTCTGGTAGAAGGCGCAACCGATTCCTGGTTTCTGGAAATCCACCAAGGCGAACGGCTGGTAGGACTGGCAGCCGTCGATCTTCTGGACGATGGCCTTTCGGCCATCTATACAGTTTTCGATCCTGATCTGGAGGACCGCAGCCTGGGCACCTTCGCAATCCTCTGGCAAATTGAGGAAGCCCGCCGCAGGGGGCTTCCCCACCTGTACCTTGGTTACTGGATCAAGCAGTGCCGAAAAATGAATTACAAAACACGCTTCCGACCCATCGAAGCACTGAGAGACGGGCACTGGCGTGAACTGGACGCAGGCTAACTTTGCCAAACGCCGATAAATCAGGCAGAATTGCGCAATTTAGAATCACCAGAAGCATATTCAAACGAGGTTTCTACTGAATGCCGAAATCAGATGCCATTGAAATGGAAGGCGTTATTATCGATACCCTTCCAAACACCATGTTCCGCGTTGAGCTGAGCAACGGTCATGTTGTGACAGCCCATATCTCCGGAAAGATGCGCAAGAACTACATCCGCATCCTGACAGGTGACAAGGTCAAGGTTGAGCTGACTCCCTATGACCTGAGCAAGGGCCGGATCGTATATCGCGCCCGTTGATGCTCCCATGACATCTGAAAGCCCCTTCGGGGGCTTTTTTCGTCAGGGCACAAAAAAACCGCTGCCGGTTACCCGGGCAGCGGTTTTTCTTTAATCGAGCCTGCCTCAGACCGCCTCTGCAGGCTCGTCCTCGTACTCGAATACCAGCTCGTCATCCCGCAGGTGTATGAAGACATCCCCGCCTTTCTCTGAAAGGCGCCCGAACAGGATCTGCTCGGCCAGCGGCCGCTTGATCTTGTCCTGGATCAGGCGGGACATCGGGCGGGCGCCCATCGTGACGTCATAGCCCTTCTCGGCCAGCCAGGCCTTCGCCTCGTCATCCACATGCAGAACAACATGCTTCTCGTCCAGCTGCGCCTGCAGCTCGGTGAGGAACTTGTCCACCACGTGGGTGATGGTATCGATCTGCAGGTCGCCGAACTGGATGATACCGTCCAGGCGATTGCGGAATTCCGGCGTGAAAGTCTTGCTGATAATTTCCATGCCGTCAGTGCTGTGATCCTGCTCGCTGAAGCCAATAGAGCGACGAGCCATGCTCTCGGCACCAGCGTTGGTGGTCATTACCAGAATCACGTGGCGGAAATCTGCCTTGCGGCCGTTGTTATCCGTCAGCGTGCCGTGATCCATGACCTGCAACAGGAGGTTGAACACTTCCGGATGGGCCTTCTCGATCTCGTCCAGCAGCAGGACACAGTGCGGATGCTTGTTCACCGACTCGGTCAACAGGCCACCCTGATCGTACCCAACGTAGCCCGGAGGCGCACCGATCAGCCGTGATACGGTGTGCCGCTCCATATACTCCGACATATCAAAGCGTACCAGTTCGATACCCAGGACCTTGGCCAACTGCTTGGTAACCTCGGTTTTACCGACACCGGTCGGCCCTGCGAACAGGAAGGCACCCTCTGGCTTCTCAGGGGCCTTGAGCCCGGCGCGAGCCAGCTTGATAGCAGTGGACAGCGATTCGATGGCCGGATCCTGACCAAAGACCGTCATCTTCAGATCCCGCTCCAGATTCCGCAGCAGATCCTTGTCGCTGGTAGACACGTTCTTCGGTGGGATACGGGCAATATTTGCAACCACATCCTCGATCTCGGTGACATCAACGGTCTTCTTACGCTTGCCTTCCGGCTGCAGCCGCTGGCGCGCGCCCGCCTCGTCAATGACGTCAATCGCCTTGTCCGGTAGGTGACGATCAGTAATGTAACGGTCGGACAGCTCTGCAGCCACCCGAAGCGCCTTGTCGGTGTATTTGAGATCGTGGTGCTTTTCAAAATTCGGCTTGAGGCCCTTCAGGATCTGGTAGGTGTCCTCAACACTGGGCTCGTTCACATCGATTTTCTGGAAACGGCGCGCCAGGGCACTGTCTTTCTCGAAAATACCCCGGAACTCCTGGAACGTTGTAGAGCCAATGCACCGGATTTCACCCGAACTGAGCATGGGCTTCAACAGATTCGACGCATCCATCACGCCGCCGGAGGCAGAGCCCGCTCCGATAATGGTGTGGATCTCATCGATGAACAGGATCGCGTGGTTTTCTTTCTTGAGTTCGGCAAGCAGACCTTTCAGACGCTTTTCGAAATCGCCGCGATACTTGGTTCCTGCCAACAGGGCACCCAGATCCAGCGAGTAGACCACCGCATCGGAAATAATATCGGGGACCTGTCCGTCGACGATACGCTTGGCGAGCCCCTCTGCGATGGCGGTTTTGCCAACCCCGGCCTCGCCGACCAGAAGCGGATTGTTCTTCCGGCGGCGTACAAGGATCTGCACCACCCGCTCGACTTCGTGTTCACGGCCGATCAGCGGATCAATGCGGCCCTGACGGGCCTGCTCGTTCAGGTTGGTGGCGTAGCTTTCAAGCGGCTTGGATTGTCCGCCTTCCTCGCCAGCCTCCTCGTGGGACGCCTGATCGTGACTCTCCTGATCTTCGGCGCCCTGAACCCTGGAAATACCGTGGGAAACAAAGTTGACCACATCAATGCGGGCAATGCTCTGTTTCTTGAGCACATACACCGCCTGGCTTTCCTGTTCACTAAAAATGGCCACCAGCACATTGGCGCCGGTTACCTCTTTCTTGCCCGAGGACTGCACATGGAACACAGCCCTTTGCAGGACTCGCTGGAACCCCAGTGTTGGCTGGGTCTCGCGCTCACTGTCGCTGCTCGGAATCAAAGGTGTGGTGGAGTCCACGAATTCGACAAGCTCTTCCTGAAGCCGCTTGAGGTCTGCACCACAGGCTTTCAGGACGCCCACTGCCGATTCATTATCCAGTAGGGCCAGCAACAAATGCTCCACAGTCATGAACTCATGACGCTTGTCCCGGGCATTCTTGAAGGCCGTATTCAGCGTAATTTCTAGATCTTTGCTCAGCATGGGCCACCCCAACGTCTATCAGTCCGCACGTTCAATCTCGCAAAGGAGCGGATGTTCGCATTCCGAAGAATACTGGTTCACCTGTGCCGCCTTTGTTTCCGCGATGTCCCGGGTATATACCCCGCATACAGCTTTTCCCTGTGTATGGACGAGCAGCATCACCTGCGTCGCCTTTTCCTCATTCATTCCGAAGAACTTCATCAACACATCGACCACAAAATCCATGGGCGTGTAATCATCGTTCAGAAGCACCACCCTGTATCGCGCCGGGCGCTTGAGAGCGGGCTTCTCGGGAGCAACGCTGAGGTCATCCTGTCGCCCCGGTTGTTCGTCCTCCCCCTGATTGAATACTAGTAGAGAATTTTCGATAGTCCGCATCATTCCTTACCGGTTTATCGGTGCCCTTGTTAAATGTGGATGTCCGCCCCGGGGTTTTCAAGCGGGGCATGAGATATTTATCAATACGAACATGATACCGCTTCCAGACTGCGTTCAACCACACATTCCAGGCATAGAAACTATTGACTCACCGCAATGATTGGCCGAAAGTTAAGTTGCAATGTAAAATAATGTAAATCCATGCAAGGTTTGTGTAACAGGATTCGGACCGACTGTGCGACGGCGCCGATAGGCACACAGAGAATTAACAAGAATAGAGACAGCAAAAGAACAGGGGAGTTCATCATGCCAAGAGGCAAGGTCAAGTGGTTCAACAATGCCAAAGGGTACGGATTCATCATCGAGGATGGCTGCAGTGACGACCTGTTTGCGCACTTCTCTTCGGTGCAAATGGACGGCTACAAGACCTTAAAAGCCGGCCAGGCCGTAACCTTCGACAAAAAGCCCAGCGACAAGGGCATTCACGCAGTCAACATCGTTCCCGACGAGCTGCCTGCCAGCAAGGCGCAAACCGACGCCAGCAGCGACTCTGCCGGACAATCCGGCCAGCAGGAATCAGGCAGGGACGGCTATCCGCCCCGTGCAGTCAACGCCTGACCTGTTCTGGTAACGCAAAATCACACCCACCGGTCGTCTGCTGTTGGGGGTCTCTTTTTTTGTCCTTCAAAAAACGTCGGGTGACAGGTCCCCCTGGGCGGTGGCGCCCGCCCTACTTTGCCAGCCTTCCTGTTTGCAGTACGCTGCACTGCTCAAAGACAACGGATATCCAGGAAAGACCTGCGCATGGCCGAACTCGTGCTTTTCAATAAACCCTTTCATGTTCTGAGCCAATTCACAGACGATGGCGCTTCCGGAAGTAAACCACCTCGCGCTACCCTGTCAGATTACGTGCGCATCCCGGGCATATATCCGGCGGGACGTCTGGACTACGATTCCGAGGGCCTGCTCCTTCTTACCGCGGAAGGCTCCCTCCAACACCGCATAGCGTCACCATCACTGAAGATGCCAAAGACCTACTGGGTGCAGGTAGAAGGAAACATTTCTGAAAAAGCACTGAGACACCTGGCTAGCGGTGTGCAGCTCAAGGATGGTCTGACCCGGCCGGCAAAAGCCGACAGAATGCCTGCCCCGACGGTCTGGCCGAGAGTGCCTCCGGTGCGACATCGGGATAACATTCCGACGAGCTGGATTGAACTGACGATAACCGAGGGCAAGAACCGGCAGGTACGTCGAATGACCGCTGCCGTCGGGTTTCCGACACTTCGCCTGATCCGGTACCGGATTGGTGACTGGACCCTTGACGGCCTCGAATCCGGAGCCCATCGAACGGTCACCGTCAATTTACCCGCTTCACCAAAACCAACCCGCCGCGGCAACGCCGCTGGCGCCCGAACCAGGAGAAACCGGAAATCATGACCTGGACACCCCATGCTACCGTGGCCGTCATAGTCGAGGATGAAGCCGGCCGTTACCTGATGGTTGAAGAGATCAGCGGCGGCAAGGTTGTTTTCAACCAGCCGGCTGGCCATATCGAAGAAGATGAAGCCATTCTGGATGCCGTTCAACGGGAAACCCTTGAAGAGACAGGCTGGAACATAGAGCCCATACACTTCCTTGGCATTTACACCTACAAGGCTCCGGCCAACGGCGTGACCTACTATCGTTTCTGCTACGCTGCGCGGGCTGGCGACCGGGTTACTGAACAGCTGGACGATGGCATCATCGCCGCCCACTGGCTCACCCTGGATGAAATCCGCGCGCTGGGGGACAAACTGCGCAGTCCGCTGGTCATCCAGTGCATAGAAGATTACCGAAACGGCCGGCGATACCCGCTGGACGTGGTGGTGGACGCGCAGACGACACCCTCGGAAAGATGATAAACTCGCGGTTTTTTAGTCGGTAACGAAGCTGTCATGACCAACGCACCCGAAGCCTCCTCTCCAAACAGTAACGCCAACACGCGTGTGATCGTCGGCATGTCCGGCGGCGTGGATTCTTCAGTGGCCGCCTGGCTTCTGAAAGACCAGGGCTATCAGGTTGAAGGCCTGTTCATGAAAAATTGGGACGAGGATGACGGCACCGAGTACTGCACAGCCATGACAGATCTGGCCGACGCCCAGGCCGTTGCCGATGCCATCGGCATCAAACTGCACACCGCCAGTTTTGCGGCCGAGTACTGGGACCGGGTTTTTGAGCACTTCCTCTCTGAATATCAGGCCGGACGAACACCCAATCCGGATATTCTTTGTAACAAAGAAGTGAAATTCCGGGCTTTTCTGGACTATGCCATCACCCTTGGTGCCGACTATATTGCAACGGGCCACTACGCCCGGCAACGGCCGATTGCTGGTTCAACGGGCAAGGCCCAACTCCTGAAGGGACTGGATCCGAACAAGGACCAGAGCTATTTCCTGCATGCCGTCTCCGGCGACCGCATTGCGCGGACCCTTTTCCCGGTCGGCGAGCTGGAAAAACCGGAAGTCCGCCGTATTGCCGAGCAACAGGGTTTCGTTACCCATGATAAAAAAGACTCCACCGGTATCTGCTTTATCGGCGAACGCAAGTTCAAAGACTTCCTGAAGCAATACCTTCCGGCCCAGCCCGGCGACATTGAAACACCGGACGGCCAGAAAATTGGCCGGCACCAGGGCCTTATGTATCACACCATCGGCCAGAGACAGGGCCTGGGCATTGGCGGTCTCAGTGAATTCGGGGACGAGCCCTGGTATGTGGCGGAGAAAGACCTCAGCCGCAATGTGCTTGTTGCGGTTCAGGGCAAACACCATCCCCTGCTCTTTTCCCGTGGCCTCGTATCCGGTCCGATCGACTGGGTTGCCGGAGAGGCACCTGCTGGACGTTTCCGCTGCAAGGCCAAGACCCGTTATCGCCAGCCGGATCAGGATTGCCAGATTCTGTTGATCGACGGCGGTGTCCGCGTCGATTTTGACGACGCCCAGCGGGCTGTCACACCAGGGCAATCCGTGGTTTTCTATGACGGCGAGGTATGCCTTGGTGGCGGCGTTATTGAGCAGACCTGGCGTGACGACGAACCACTTCCAGACCGTCTGACCGGCACACGTTCCGAGGAACAGACCGCATGAGCCGCTCACTCAAGGATCAGACCCTGGCGTTGGCCGGGGTATTCCAGGCCGCCAACCTGGTCCAGCAGATTGCCCACAATGGCCAGTGCAACGAGGCCAGCCTGGAAACATCTATCCGTTCCCTGTTTGCCACCAACCCCGAGAACACACTGGACGTCTACGGAGGCGAGCTTCGCGATATCCGCGAAGGCCTAGTCACCCTGTCCTCGGTGCTCAGCCAGCAGTCACGGCAGCAGGACATCGAAGTTCTGCGCTACGCCCTCAACCTGATCCAGCTCGAATCCAAACTGAATCGCCGCTCTGACATGCTGGACGTAATTGGCAGTCGCATTGATCAGGCCAGGCACACCGCCAGCCACTTCGGGTACACACACCCGAACCTGATCAGCAATCTGGCTTCCGTCTACGCCGATACCATCAGCACCTTTCGCCAGCGTATCCAGGTGAGCGGTAACCCCTCTGTGCTCCAACGCGAGGAGAATGCCGCGAAAGTGCGGGCACTGCTGCTGGCGGGTATCCGTTCCGCCGTGCTCTGGCGCCAGACCGGCGGCCGACGCTGGCAACTGATCTTTGCCCGCAAGAAAGTGATCGGGCTTGCCAAAGAGCTTGCCGAAGAAGCCAATCGCTCCCTCTACCACTGACGGCGCTGATTCAGAGCCGGCGGTGGTGTATGATATGCACCCCTATTTTCTTTTGATCCGATTCTTTGATGACTTGAGAGGTTTTCGATGGAACTCACCGCCCTGACCGCCATTTCCCCGGTCGATGGACGCTATGGCAACAAGGTCAGCGTCTTCCGTGAAATTTTCAGTGAGTATGGCCTGATCCGGAACCGGGTGACCGTCGAGATCCGCTGGCTACAGAAACTGGCCGCTCACCCTGGCGTGGCCGAGGTTCCTGCGTTTTCCGCCGACGCCAACGGCTTCCTGGACCGTCTGGTGAGCGAATTCAGCCTGGAAGACGCAGAGCGTATCAAGGACATCGAACGCACCACCAATCACGATGTGAAAGCGGTGGAGTACTTCATCAAGGAAAAGATCGCCAGCGTTCCTGAGCTGCACGCTGTCACGGAATTTGTTCACTTCGCCTGCACTTCTGAAGACATCAATAACCTCTCCCATGCGCTGATGCTGCGGGAAGGCCTGGACCACGGCCTGCTGCCGGCCATGGACCGTGTTGTCGACAAGTTGGCGCAGCTTTCTCATGACCACGCCGAACAGCCGATGCTGTCGCGCACTCACGGCCAGACCGCCTCGCCCACGACCGTGGGCAAAGAGCTGGCAAACGTCGTTCACCGTCTGCGTCGCCAGGTAAAACAGATTCGGGAAACCGAGCTTTTGGGCAAGATCAACGGTGCCGTGGGTAATTACAACGCCCATCTCTCCGCCTATCCGGAAATCGACTGGGCCCAGAACGCACGGGAGTTCATCGAGAGCCTCGGGCTCGACTGGAACCCTTACACCACCCAGATCGAACCGCACGATTACATTGCCGAGCTGTATGACTCCGTCGCTCGCTTCAACACCATCCTGATCGACCTGGACCGTGACGTCTGGGGCTACATTTCCCTCGGCTACTTCAAGCAGAAAACGGTAGAAGGCGAAGTAGGCTCTTCGACCATGCCCCACAAGGTCAATCCCATCGATTTCGAGAACTCCGAGGGCAACCTTGGCATCGCCAATGCGCTGTTCAGCCACCTCTCTGCCAAACTGCCTATATCACGCTGGCAGCGGGATCTGACCGACTCCACAGTACTGCGTAACCTGGGTGTTGGCTTTGCGCACAGCTTGATTGCCTACGAAGCCACCCTAAAAGGCCTGGGCAAACTGGAAATCAATCCGGCCCGACTGTTTGAAGACCTGGACCATGCCTGGGAAGTGCTTGCCGAGCCGATCCAGACGGTGATGCGCCGTTACAATATCGAAAAGCCCTATGAAAAACTCAAGGCATTGACCCGTGGCAAGGCAATGACGCCGGAAGTGATCAAGAATTTCGTTGAGAGCCTCGACATTCCAGATCAGGCCAAGGCCGAACTGATGGCTTTGACGCCGGGCCGTTACATCGGTAACGCAGTCGATCAGGCACAAAACATCTGAAACCGGGAGTAACACCCATGGACATGCTTGGCGGACTCACACCCTCTGAATTTCTGCGGGACTATTGGCAGAAAAAGCCGCTGGTTATCCGTCAGGCGTTTCCCGACTTCCAGTGCCCGGTCAGCGCTGATGAACTGGCCGGCCTGGCCTGTGAGGAGGGCGTCGAGTCCCGGATTGTGATCGAAAATGACGATGGCAAGCCCTGGCAGCTCCACAACGGCCCCTTTTCGCCGGACCGGTTCAGCAGCCTGCCCGAACAAGACTGGACGCTCCTGGTGCAGGGGCTGGACCACTGGGTGCCCGATATTGCAGATTTGCTGGAACACTTCCGCTTCATCCCCAATTGGCGCCTGGATGACATTATGGCCAGTTTTGCCCCGAAAGGCGGCAGCGTTGGCCCCCATTACGACCAGTATGATGTATTCCTCCTCCAGGCCCAGGGCCACCGCCGGTGGACGTTTGGAGGCCATTGCGATCATACCTCTCCCCGCGTGGAGGGCACTCCGCTGCGCATTCTGAGCAGCTGGGATGGCGAAGAAACCGTTACTCTGGCACCCGGTGACATGCTGTATCTGCCGCCGGGTATTGGCCACCATGGAGTGGCCGAGGATGACTGTATCACGCTGTCGGTTGGCTTCCGTGCACCCACCGTGGATGACATTCTGACCGGATTTACCGATTTCCTCTGCAGCCAGTCTGACGCCTCAGATCACCTGAACGATCCGGATCTGAAAATACAGGACAATCCGGGCACGATTCAGCCGGATGTGGTTGACCGCCTCGAGACCGTTATCCGGGAAAAACTTGAGGACCGCCGGCAACTGGCCCTCTGGTTTGGCCAGTTCTCAACGGCGCCCAAGAGCATGGATATTGTCGTGCCCGCGGAGGAGCCTGCGTCCACCGGAGACGTCGCCGAAGCAATACACGCGGGCGAGCAGCTGCGGTGGAACGAAGGCTCACGTTTCGCGTACTACGAGTTTGCCAGCGAAACCGCCCTGTTTGTGGACGGCGAGCAGTTCCTGCTCAAGGGCGATGCCCAACCGTTTGCTCCGCTTCTCTGCTCGGGGGCCCGCGTCGATATGCCGACCCTCGCCCGGCTCTCCGAAGACGAAGCATTGCTTGGGCTTCTGACCACCCTCTACAATCAAGGCTCGATTTACTTCGAATAAGCTTTATGAGCATCCGGTTTCGCAAATACAGCTGGCAACTGGCCCCGGCATCCATCCGGGATATCCGCCAGCAGGTGTTTATTGAGGAACAGAAAGTCCCGCCGGAGCTGGAGTGGGATGAAACCGACGAAATTGCCGATCACTATCTGGCAGTGCTGCCAGACAATACCCCGGCAGGCGTGGCACGACTGTTTTCAACCCTTGAAGAGACCGGCCACATCGGTCGCATGGCGATCCTGCCCCAATACCGCGGACAGGGTATCGGGGAAGCATTGCTCCGGCACCTGATCGCAGAATCGGCTGACCGTTTTGCCGAGCTCAGGTTGTCTGCCCAGGAGCACGCCATTCCTTTTTATCAACGGTCAGGCTTCCACGTCTGTTCGGGCGTTTACGACGACGCCGGCATTCCCCACTTTGACATGCGTAGCCTGGCACCGGGACTCGCGGCCGAGGGCCTTGGCTCCCGGGACCGGCCGATGATTCTGGGCAGCGACACAGACTCCTGGCTGTTTGATACCGAGGCCAGGCTACTGGGGCTAATGGATTCGGTGGTTGGCCAGGCCGGCCAGCGCATCTGGCTGTATGACCGCCTGCTAGAACACGATCTGTATGACCGGCATCGTTTCCGGGAGCTGATCTCCGCCCTGGCCCGTCGGCACCGGCTCAGCGAAGTCAGGTTGCTGATCCATGACGACAAGCCGCTGGTGAAACGTCGACACACACTGGTCGAACTGATGCGCCGGCTGCCGAGCCGCATGGAACTTCGACTGGTCAACGAGGACTACCCGGTTGAGGACCAGCCCTTCATTATTGCTGACCGTGAAGGCGTGGTGTACCGACATGATTTCTACAAGCCAGAGGGTTTCGCCAAGTTCTCGGACGGCGGCCGCGTAAAGCTCTTGTCGGAAAACTTCCAGCGCATGTGGGATGCAGCCCGCCCTTCCCTGGAGCTTCGGGAGCTACCGCTCTGAGTGATGGGCCTGGGGCGCGTCCGGCGCTTCGAACCTGGCCCCGAACGGAGCAAACTCGGTATCCACCTCAGTAGCCACCTCAGCAATCAGTTTGCGCAGCCATTGATGATCCGCGTTGTGCTGCAACAGAGGGCTCCAGGCCATTTTCAGCTCGAACGGTGGAATCTCGAACGGAGGCACCTTGACCACAAGATTCGGGTTGTCTTTCTGCAGCCAGGCTGCCCGGGATGGCAGCGTGGCAATCAGGTCATGCTGCTCGGCCAGCAGCATCGCAACCTGATAGTGACGGGTGAAAACGGAAATCTGTCGCTTGCGCCCCATTCTCGACAGCGCCTCATCAACCCAGCCCAGTCGCTGGACATCCTTTGGGTTTACACCAACACCAACACCAAACCCGGTCTTGCTGACCCAGATATGGCTGGCGTCCAGATAGGTGTCCAGGGTGAAGGGCTCCTTCAATACCGGGTTACGGGCGTTCATCAGGCAGGCAAAATACTCGGTCCAGAGGGTCTTCTGATGGAAAGACTGGGGGATCTTGTCGAACCGGTTGATCGCCATATCCAACCGCCCCTGCTCGACATCCAGGAAGCTGACGTCACTGGGCGTGAGCACATCCAGGGTGACGTGCGGCGCTTCCTGACGGATCCGCCTCAGAACCCGGGGCATCAGGCAGGATTCGGCATAATCACTGGCCATAATCCGGAACACGCGCTGGCTTTCAAGAGCCGAAAACGGTGTCTTATCTTGCACGGCCTGCTCAATATCCGACAGGATTCCACGCACCAGCGGTTGTAATTCACGCGCGCGCTCCGTGGCCGTCATACCCTCACTGGTTCGCACCAGGAGCGGATCACTGAACAGATCCCGCAACCGCTTCAAACCATTGCTCATGGCAGGCTGGGTAATACCCAGGTGGTTCGCTGCCTTGGTCACATTCCGCTCGCGCAGCAACACATCCAGGTACACGAGCAGGTTCAGATCAACACGGGAAATATCCACAAAAACTCCGGAACACCAGAACAACAGGAAAAGCGAGGCTCATTCACGAGAGCAATATACATGATAGCGAGGATTCACGTAATCAATCAGCAACACGAACTTTCACATTTGAAAACGGATCTGGAGCGGTATTTCTGCTAGTCTTTCGGATACTTGCTGAATAATATCGGTGTTTTGAGGCCGGTTTGTACACCCGCCATCATTTGATCCTGAAGCCGGAGTCGTTACTGACAAAATGGATACCACTACGATCGTCCTTCTGCTGGCGGCCATCGTTACCGTCTCGATTGTCATTATTGTGCTCAGCCAGATGCGGGAACGCGCCCGCATTGAACGGGCGCGCAAGATTACCGCTCAGGAAGACGCCTATAACAGGGCCAATCGCCTGCTGACCGAAATTCCAGGCCAATACCTGACAGCGGATCTGAAACTGCTTCTGATTAAACGCATGGAAGAAGCTTGCGCGGAGCTGGCCGGCCTGAAGTCGAACCTGCCGGTCAAGGAATGGCAGAAGTCCGCTGCAGAACTGAAAACACAGATCGTTGAAAAGCGCGACACCACCACGCCAGTCAAGATTGATTCCGCGGAAAAATCGAATTACGTCAAGGAATTGCTTCAGAATCTGTTCAAGATGATTGAAGCCATGCACAAGAGCGGGCGGATTGATTCGGCCACCGCCAAGAAAAACCTCAAGTATGTGCTCTTCCTTGTCCACAAGACCCACGCGGATCTGCATGTGTTTCAGGCCCGGGACTATGTTCGCCAGAACCAGATCCGGAAGGCCATTCATGCCTATCACCTGGCCAGTACCGAAATGGGTAAATCCCGCGACAATCCACTTGCCATGAAAGCAGTGAAGAGCTTCCGGACGCGCATTCAGGAACTTGAGGCCATGAGTGCAGAGGGTAAGGAAAGCCCGCAGGGAGAGTCCAAACTGGACCGTGAGTGGGATACTTTTCTCCACGACGATGAGTGGAAGAAAAAGGCCGATTACGACGACTGAAGGTACCGAACGGGTCGCTGTGAGAGGCCCGTCAACAGGGACAGTGCAAACCCGTGAGCAACGGCTTCAAACAACGGCTTTCCTATAGACTGACTCGAGACACGGTCCTCGTTGCCATGGCCCTCGGGCTGGTGCTGAATGTGGTCCAGATTACCCTGGACTACTTTAGCGCGAAGGATTCCATGGAGAAGGAAATCCATGCGCTGATCGATATCAGCAACAGCCCGGCCTCCCAGATTGCCTACAACATCGACGTCCGTCTGGCGGAAGAGTTGCTCGACGGCCTGCTTCGCCATCCCGCGACCATTGATGCCCGGATTACCGATAATGACGACGAGACCATGGCAGCATCCAGCAAGAGCAGCCCGGTCTCGCCCTATCGCTGGGTCAGCGATCTGCTGTTCGGGCCGGATCGCGTATTTCGACAGGAGCTCCGGGTTCCGCAACTTGAGGATCTGCCACTTGGGCATCTGATCGTCACCATTGACACCTATCACTATGGGGCGCTCTTCCTCCAACGAGCCGGATACACGCTGATCAGCGGGCTACTGAAAAGCCTGATCCTGTCTGCAGCTCTCCTTGCCATTTTCTATTTTGTGCTGACCCGTCCCATGCTCAATGTGATCAGCGCACTGAGCCAGGTGCGGGCTACCTCTCCTGAAAAGGTCAGGCTTCCGATCCCGGCAAACCATCGGGAAGACGAGATCGGGACCATGGTTGGTATCATCAACCAGCACCTGGAAACCATCGATTCGAGCCTTGCACAACTCCGGCACGCCGAGAGTGCCATGAAAAACTACTCCACCCAGCTTGAGCAGGAGGTGGCGGACCGGACCCGGGAGATCTCCGAAAAGAACGATGCTTTGCAGCGCGGTAATCGCGCCCTGGTCAAAGCCAAGGAAGATGCAGTTCGCCGGGCGCGGGCAAGGGCCAATTTCCTGGCCAGCATGAGCCATGAGATCCGGACTCCGCTCAATGGTGTTCTCGGGATGCTCGGCCTAGCACTCGAGGGCGAGCTGGATTCTGCCCAGCGCAACAGGATAGAAATTGCCCTGAACGCCGGTGAAAGCCTGCTCGGGCTGCTTAACGACATACTGGACATCTCGAAAGTGGAGGCCGGCAAACTCAGTCTGGAAAACATCCCCTTCAGTGTCCGGCACCTGATCGAAGAGTGCGCGACACTTCATGCCCAACAGGCGCGGCGCAAACGTATTCACCTGGTTACCGAAATCGATCCGGATCTGCCTGAAGACTTCCTGGGAGACCCGACACGGGTACGCCAGGTGCTCAACAACCTCCTGAGCAATGCCATCAAATTCACGGACGAAGGCAGCGTGAAATTAAAGGCGGCCTACTCCGGGGGTAGCCTGAGAATCGATGTCGTAGATACCGGGATCGGTATGTCTACTGAGGGCCTGCACCGGATTTTCTCACCCTTCTCCCAGGCTGATGCAGAGACCACGCGGCTTTATGGGGGCACCGGTCTCGGCCTGACGCTCTGCCGTCAACTTGTCGAACGCATGCATGGCCAGATTCTGGTGGACTCCCGGGAGGGCAGCGGCACACACTTCACCGTTACCCTGCCCCTGCCGGTTCATGAAGCCAGCGAAGATTATGATCTGCCCCGCGTGGATTCCCGGCTCAAGGACATTGGCATAGCGATGGCAATACCACCGGACAACCCACACCGGTCTGCGATCGAAGCCCAACTTCGCAAATGGGGCATCCCGATACGCGGCGCGAGCAGACACCCGGATGGAATTCTACTTGCACTTGCCAACGCCGGAGACGAAGAAACCCTGGCATTCGCAGACAACTGGCAAGGCGCCGGCGTCGTACTGGTGGACTCTTCCGGCACCCTGCCCCCTGCCCTGGGGCAGCAACAGCTGCTCTCGTTGCCATTGCGTCGGGATGAATTGCTACGTTGCCTGCTTCTGGCCGCAGGGCTGCTGGACAGCGAGGAACAAACGGCCAACGCCGTGGAAGACGATGAGCAAACCGGCACGGAGGCTTCCCTGAAAATCCTTCTGGTGGAGGACAATCAGGTCAACCAGATGGTGGCCGTCAGCCTGCTCAAGAAACTCGGCCATCGCACAGATCACGCAGAGAACGGCCTCAAGGCCATACAGGCACTGGAAAACAACCACTATGACCTGGTGCTGATGGATTGCCAGATGCCGGTTATGGACGGCTACGAAGCAACACAAAGGATTCGGCAAAACCCGGAATGGAAAGAACTGCCGATCATCGCTGTTACCGCAAATGTGATGCAGGGCGACCGCGAGGACTGCCTCGCCTCAGGCATGAACGACTACATTACCAAGCCGTACAAGCGCGAAGAGCTCAGGACGGTCATCGACCGCTGGCGCCCCGCGATTTGACCGCGGCCTTCAGGCCGGTAACAGTTTCTCGATGTCGGCCCGAATATCCTCCGGCTTGGTTGTAGGCGGATAGCGACGGACTACCTTGCCATCGGGAGCTACCAGGAACTTGGTGAAGTTCCACTTGACCTTTTCCGACCCCATCAGTCCCTTGGCTTCATGCTTGAGAAAACGAAACAGTGGGTGTGCGCCATCACCGTTGACTTCGACCTTGGAAAACATGGGGAAGTCGACCCCGTAGTTGAGACTGCAGAACTGGCTAATTGCATCCTCGTCGCCCGGGTCCTGATTAAGGAACTGGTTGCAGGGAAAACCCAGAACCTCAAACCCCTTACTCCCCAATTCGTTGTGCAGGGACTGCAGGCCTTCGAATTGCGGTGTGAAACCACATTTACTCGCGGTATTCACGATCAGGAGCACCTTGCCCCGGTACTCTGCCATGCTTTGTTCATTACCCTTGATATCCCTTACCGTAAAATCGTAGACCGTCTCGCCTGCCATGGAGCTCTCCCTTCGATGTTTGTGTTCGTCGTGACTCCATTGTTCACAACACAGACCAAAAAACCATGGCAATGCAGGCTCTACGGCGATCATTTTTAAAAACCGGTTCAGGTTTGTGTGCTAAATCTGCCTTAACACGACACAATTCATCATAATTCCCCTGTTGCCGCCGGGCCTCGCTCCGCTAGAATAAAGGCCTCTCGTATTGGCAGGTGCCATTTTTCGATCTCAAAAGAAGGACGTCCGGGTCTTATGCAGAACTACTACAAATCCGCCAAGCTGGATAACGTGTGTTATGAAATCCGTGGCGTGGTTCTGCGGGAGGCACGCCGGCTAGAGGAAGAGGGTCACCGGGTACTCAAGCTTAATATTGGCAACCCTGCAGCGTTCGAACTGGATGTCCCGGAAGAAATCCAGCAGGACGTCATCTACAACATGCACCAGGCCCAGGGCTATGTGGAGTCGAAGGGGTTGTTCTCCGCCCGCAAGGCGGTCATGCACTACTGCCAGCAGCGGGGTATCGACAAGGTCGATATCGACGATATTTTCCTGGGCAACGGCGTCAGCGAGTTGATCGTTATGACGATGCAGGCCATGTTGAATACCGGCGACGAAGTCCTGATCCCGGCCCCGGACTACCCCTTGTGGACCGCAGCCGTCACACTTTCCAGCGGCAAGCCCGTGCACTATCGCTGCGACGAACAGCAGGACTGGTTTCCGGATATTGACGATATTTGCAAGAAGATCACCCGGCGGACCCGTGCCATTGTTCTGATCAACCCCAACAACCCGACCGGGGCAGTGTATTCAAAGGAGCTTCTCGAGCAGGTCATCGAACTGGCCCGCAAGCACAACCTGATTATTCTGTCGGACGAGATCTACGACAAGATCCTCTATGACGGTACCCAGCACATCTCGACCGCCTCACTGGCCGACGACGTGCTGTTCTTTACCTATAACGGCCTGTCCAAGAATTACCGGGCAGCGGGTTACCGCTCGGGCTGGATGATCGTCAGTGGAGCAAAACACCGGGCGAAAGATTTGATCGAAGGCATCGACATGCTCTCCAATATGCGCCTGTGTGCGAACGTTCCGGCCCAACTGGCCATTCAGACAGCCCTGGGAGGCTACCAGTCCATCAACGATCTGGTGGCGCCAGGCGGGCGGCTCTACGAGCAAAGGGAAACCGCCTGGCGCATGCTTAACGACATTCCGGGCGTGAGCTGCGTCAAACCCCAGGGTGCGCTTTACCTGTTTCCGAAACTGGATCCCAAGCACTTCCCTATCGTGAACGACGAGAAACTGGTTCTGGACCTGCTGTTGCAGGAGAAGATCCTCCTGGTGCAGGGGTCGGCCTTCAATATCGATGACAGGCAGCACCTGAGAGTCGTGTTCCTGCCCAGGGAAGATACCCTCGAGGATGCCATGGGCCGGCTCGGCAATTTCCTTGGCCAATACCAGCAATAACGGGGAAAACCATGGCGGATATTCACGTCGAGGAATTCTACAAGGATGCGGCCATTGCCCTGGTGCAGTTGTATGGCGCCTTCCCCAGGCGCATCAACCTGTTTGTCGAGGACATTGCCGGCCCGGATGAGCCGGACGAATTTGGCCTGCACAGCAAGCGACACATGGCCTGTTTCGGCGCCCTGCTCTGGCTCGCAGAGGAAGGCCTGCTCCGGTACGTCGACACCATCCGCCAGGAGGCTCTGGACCAGGCGGTTCTGACCAGAGACGCCTTTATCCGCCTGAGCGCACCGGCGCCAGAGACTCTAACTAGTGAATTCGGAATCCCCGAGGAAACGGCTGCCGGTAATCTGCCCCCTTCCGTTCAGGAGGATCTTTCCACTCACATCCACCTGATTCGCAGGGCGCTGCGCGGGGGGAACTCCGCCAGAATCAGCCAGATCATGCAGGCAACCTTTTTTGCCGACCGCGGCAATTATTAAATCACCGTAAGCTCGTTGATTGATTGAACCGCGACCGCATATAACGGTCTGAATAGCGGCTTTATTTTCTTTGACGAACTGATCAGGGCACCAACATGCGTATTCTGCTGTTTCTGGCAACCAACCTTGCTGTCATCCTTGTCGCGAGCTTTACACTGCGGCTGTTGGGCGTGGATAGCTACCTCGCCCAGAATGGTATTCAGTATGGCTCTTTGCTGGCCTTCGCGGCGGTCTTCGGATTTGCCGGCGCCATCGTGTCTCTGCTGATATCCAAACGAATGGCCAAGTGGAGCACCAGGGCCCGGGTTATTGATTCCCCGAGAACACCTGCCGAGCGCTGGCTGGTGGATACCGTAGCCGAGTTGGCGAAGAACGCCGGTATCGGGATGCCGGAGGTGGCTATTTTCCCGGCGTCCCAATCCAACGCCTTCGCAACGGGCTGGAACAAGAACGATGCCCTGGTTGCCGTCAGCGAGGGCCTTTTGCATCGCTTCAACAAGGACGAAATCCGGGCAGTTCTGGGCCACGAAATCGGCCACGTGGCCAATGGCGACATGGTGACCCTGGCTCTGATTCAGGGTGTGGTGAACACGTTCGTGATCTTCGCCTCCCGGGTCATCGGTTCGTTTGTTGACCGGGTGATATTCAAGAACGAAAGTGGGCATGGCCTTGGTTTTTTCGCCGTCAGCATCGTTGCCGAGATTGTCCTGGGCATTCTGGCCAGCACGATCGTGTTCTGGTTCTCCCGCCGGCGGGAATTCCGGGCCGACATCGCTGGCGCCCAACTGGCGGGGCGCACAGCCATGATCAGCGCGCTGGCAAGATTGAAACAGGAGAGTGAAGTGCCGGATCAGATGCCGGATTCGCTCCAGGCATTCGGCATCAATCGCGGAGCCCGGGGCGGCCTGAGCGCCCTGTTTATGACGCATCCGCCCCTGGAAGACCGGATACAGGCATTGCAGCACGCCAAGCTGTAAAAAAACGGGGCCCGAGGGCCCCGTTTTTTGTTGTACAGGTGAGACTCGTTCAGATTTTCAACTTGAACCCAATGGCCCGGAAACTGTCCTGCAGCGATTTGCTGGTGCCCTTGAGCTGAATCTTGAGACTGGAACACTCCCGACGGACCGGGTAATCACGACGGAGCCTGTCAAAAGCCGCACCTCGCTCTTCAACGGATCCGGTCATGGCATTCCGCAGCCGGGCATCGTCGGGACGAGGGTCATAGCAAGCCCTCAGCGCAATGCGGATGGCATCGTCTTCGTCGGCCGAGCTGGTAAAGGAAATCTTGCTGAGCGCCGGCTCGGGTAAAAACTGGCCGGCTTTCTTGCGAACCGGCAAGCCCAGAAACTGGCTAAGCGCCTGGTAGATCATTTCCGTCCCCTGAACCTTGCCTTCGAGGCTGTATCCGGCGATGTGCGGTGTCGCCAACCAGACCCGGTCAACCAGTTCGGGGTGAATCCTCGGCTCCTGTTCCCAGACATCCAGCGCCACGGTCGGCGCGTTACCCTGGTCAAGCCGGGCCAGCAATGCTGACGAGTCGATGACTTCTCCACGACCAGCATTGATAAGGAGCTGATTTGCGCCCAGAGCCTCAAGCTCGGGATGACCAATCATATGCAGCGTGGGATGGTCGCCTTCTCGTGTCAAAGGTGTGTGAAGGGACACCACATCACACTTCATGGCCTCTTCCAGCGACACAAATTCCTGGTCGTCCTCTTCCCGATCCGCCCTGGGCGGATCACAGAGGCGCACATCAAATCCAAGGCGTTCCAGTTTGTGGGCCAGTTCGCCACCGACATTGCCGACCCCGACAATACCAACACTGAGCTGGGACCAGTCAGCAAGGCCACGCCGCTCGGCATGCAGCGAAAGCACAGACAACACGTACTCGGCAACACTGTTGGCGTTGCAGCCGGGCGCCGCCGAGAAGCGAATACCCGCGGCCTCGAGCCAGTCGAGATCGACATGGTCGGTACCGATGGTGGTTGTGCCGACAAACCGAACCCGACTGCCCTCCAGGAGCTCACGATTTACCCTGGTGACGGAACGAACCAGCACGATATCGGCATCCCGGACATCCTCGTTCGACATGGAACGGCCGGATACCCGGCGAATCTCTCCGATATCGCCGAAAAAGGAATCCAGTAAGGGAATGTTTTCGTCTGCTACGATCAACATGATGATATTCGGCCCTGTCAGTTCCTGCGCTGACGCTGATTGCGCCCACCCTGACCACGTCCACCGCCACCCTGCGGGCGACGACCGCGCTTGCGGGTAATTGGCGGATTGTCCATCGGCGCCATGAGCGCCTCATCGGGCACGGCAGTCTTCAGCTTCTGGCTGATGTAGGTTTCGATGGCGGGAAGCGCGAACGAGTCATCCTCACCGGCAAAACTGATGGAAACCCCGTGTTTGCCAGCCCTGCCTGTGCGGCCAATCCGGTGCACATAATCTTCGGCATTATCAGGCAGATTGTAGTTGAAAACGTGGGTGACGCCGTTGACGTGAATACCACGGCCAGCCACATCGGTGGCCACCAGGACCTGGATGCTGCCTTTTTTGAACTGGTCCAGGGTTTTGAGGCGCTTGTTCTGGGCTATTTCGCCTGACATCAGGGCAACTTTGACCCCCTGGTTCCTCAGATCTTCTTCCAGGTCGCGGCACTGATCCCGACGGTTGGCAAATACCAGCGCCTTTTCCACTTCCGGCCGCTTCAGGAAATTGACGAGCACCGGCAGCTTTTCATCGTCGCCCACCAGGTAGACGGTCTGTTCAACCCGCTCCGCCGTTTTCTGCTCCGGTTCAATTTCGACAAACTCCGCGTTGCTGGTCCACATGGAGGCGAGGTTCAGCACGTCCTGGTTGAACGTGGCACTGAACAGCAGGGTCTGGCGCTCCTCTTTGGGTGTGCATTTGCGGATAATGCGCTTCACATCGGGAATGAAGCCCATGTCCAGCATGCGATCAGCCTCATCAAGGATCAGGATGTCGAGCTGGTCCAGAAACACGTCCTGGGATCCGAGAAAATCGATCAGACGGCCCGGGGTAGCAACCAGAATGTCGACGATCTCATTCTGCAGCTGATCGCGCTGCTTGTCATAGTTCATGCCACCGACAACGGTTACTACGTTGTGGCCGGTATGCTGGCACAGTTGCTCAGCGTCTTTCGCGATCTGCATCGCCAGTTCCCGGGTTGGCGCCAGGGCCAGAACCCTCGGCTCGGAGGCAAAACGGTCCTTTTCGGGAATCGGGGTTTCCAGCAAACTCTGGATCGCCGTAATCAGAAACGCAGCGGTTTTGCCGGTGCCGGTCTGTGCCTGACCAATCAGATCTTCGCAGGCCAGTGTCCAGGGCAGTGTTTCGGCCTGAATGGGTGTGCAGTATTCAAAACCAATGGCCGTAATGGCATCCAGCAAACGTTTGTCGAGGTTCAGATCGCTGAATCTCAGATCGCCGGTGTGTTTTGGGTCAGATGTCATAAAGTCTCAGTTTTCCTGGGAATGTCCTGATTCAGAATATAGCGGAGCGATACGTCGGGCATCTTCATGCCAGCGTTCTTCTAGGATTTCTCCGGTACCGTAAAATGTGGCCAGCGAATCAAAAAATCTCTGGGCCCGGGGCGGCAACCCCTGTTCCAGATACTCACCTGCCTGGTCTCTGACTCTATGCCGAAACCGCTCTTCATCGGCGGCGCCAACGCCGGAGAGGTTGTCCGCGCTGATGTGAAAACGGGACCCTGCGGCCACCGAAAACAACCACTCAATGGCCTGGGGCTTGACCTCAACCTGCTCGAACGCCTGTTGCTGCTTCAGTGTCCGGCCATCCGGACAATACCAGTAACCATAGTCATGAAGTGTGCGCCGGTGCTCACCAGCAATACACCAGTGGCTTATTTCATGCAAAGCGCTGGCATAATAGCCGTGAGCGAAAACGACCTGTGCGAGACCTTCCGGATCGCTGGCAGGCAAGTATTCAGGTTCATCACTGCCTTTGACCAGAACTGTCCGGTATGCTTCCCGGAAAAGGTCATTAAACAGCATGATAAGATCATTTGGACTGTGATTCATTGGGTGGCTATTGTGCGACTTTACCGCCCCCAATACCAGAGGGAACTTTGACAGTCACGTCGTGTCCATGGCTGGCGTGCACCGGCGCCGATTGCGGTGTAACAGTCGCAATTGAAAAGACTCTGAACAGAGAGACACCAACCGGGAAATCTTACAATCAATGATGGCTTTTGCTGCAGTAACGACGATAAAACGCCAATGGGCAAATCCTCTGGGCCTGATTCTGGCACTCGCCCTTGTGTGTTTGAGTTCCCCCTCCGCCTGGGCACTCGGCGGCAATGGAGGCTCGCTTTTCGGTGGCCAGGGTAGCGACTTTCTGCCCGTCGACGAAGCACTGCCCTTCAGTTTCTCAACCAACGCTGACACCGTGGTTCTCTCCTGGAATATCACGCCCGGGCACTACCTGTATCGCGACCGGATCAGCATCACCGCTACAAATCCCGAGGTAAGCCTGGGCGAACCCACTTTCTCGGCGCCAGGCACGGTGACCGAGGACGAATTCTTCGGCAAAACCACCGTTTTCTTTGATCCCGTTGACGCCCGTGTGCCTGTCGCGCTGCCTGCTGGCCTTCGGGAAGCAGAACTTCAGGTAACCTACCAGGGCTGCGCCAAAGCAGGCTTGTGTTACCCGCCCCAGACCCGGGATGTACTGTTCTACCAGGGTGGCGGCGGATCCGGCTCACAGACCGCCGCAACAGCTGGTTTTGCGTCAGGCGACAGTGTTCCCGTCGACACGGAAACCGCCACCGGCCTCGCCGGCTTTCTGGCCCAGCAATCCACCCTGGTCATTGCCGGTGTATTTTTGCTCCTCGGGTTGGGACTCACCTTCACCCCCTGTGTGTTGCCCATGGTCCCGATTATTTCCTCACTGGTTTCCGGCAGAAACACCCGGACAACCGGCCATGCCCTGCTCCTGTCCGGTAGCTATGTGCTGGGCATGGCACTGACCTATGCAGCGGCCGGCGTGCTGACGGGTCTGCTCGGAGCCAGCTTTAATTTGCAGGCACAACTGCAATCTCCCTGGGTTTTGAGCGTCTTTGCCCTGCTGTTCGTCGTCTTTGCCCTGTCCATGTTCGATCTCTTCGAGATCCAGCTGCCACGCTTCATTCGTGAGCCCCTCAATGATGCCAGTCACCGGCTCACCGGCAGCCGGGTATTCAGCATATTCGGCATCGGCGCCCTGTCGGCCCTGATCGTCTCGCCCTGTGTCTCGGCGCCTCTGGCCGGCAGCCTGCTGTATATCTCCACAACCCAGGACGCCGTGATCGGCGGGGTGGCGCTGTTTGCGCTCGGCCTTGGCATGGGCATTCCGCTGATTCTTGTGGCGGTCGGGGGGCGAAAATTGCTGCCGACTACCGGCCACTGGATGACCGCAGTGAAGCACTTCTATGGTGTGATGCTGCTGGCCGTGGCGATCTGGCTGGTGGAGCGACTGGTACCTGGCTGGCTGGCACTGACGCTCTGGGGCCTTCTTATCGCCATAACCGGCGTGCAGCTTGGCGCCTTTGATGCTGCCAGGGCCGGCTGGGAACGGACCCGGAAGGGGCTGGGGCTGGTTCTTTTCGCCTATGGCCTGGCTCTGCTTGCCGGTGCTGTGGCCGGGGCCAATGACCCGCTGAAACCTCTAGCGCCCTTTACGGTCGCCTCCGCGTCATTCGGCGGGGCCGGCAATGCCGGTGTCCAGCACGCGGATTTTGTGCGCGTGAAACAGCCCGGTGAAATCGAGGCGATGCTCCAACAGGCCCGCGAACAGGGACGGCCCGTTCTGCTGGACTTCTACGCCGACTGGTGCATCTCCTGCAAGGTTATGGAACGCAATGTTTTCAGCAAGCCGGATGTAATCCAGGCGCTTAGCCCCTACACCCTGCTGCAGATCGATATGACCGACAACACCCCTGAACAGCAGGCAATGCTGGACGAACTCGGCCTCTTCGGCCCCCCGGCTATTCTGTTCTATCGCGGTAACGGCCAGGAACTGCCCCAGCACAGGGTGCTCGGAGAAATGGATCGGGAGGAATTCCTCGGCCACCTCCAGAAACTGGACTCGGAGGTATAGCAGAGGGGCTACTCCCCCCTGCGTATCAGGTAGATGAACAGATCGTCGGATTCGGCCTGATGGACGAGTTCGTGGCCGAGAAACTGGCAGAAACGCGGGATATCCCGGGTGGTAGAGGGGTCGGTGGCCACAACCCGCAACACGCCACCGGGTTGAACATCGTTAATACGGTTATGCAGCATCATGACTGGTTCCGGGCAGAACAGGCCCCGGGCATCCAGCTCTGCATCGTATTCGATTGCACTCACACTACATCTCCTGTCATTGAACCTGATTTTTCGTAAAAACCTGCTAAATTATTGTTTATAACAGTTAAAACACTTGGAGGTTTGTCATGATCCGGGTTCTGATTGAACGTCATATTGCTGAAACCCTGGAAGCAGCTTACGAAGAACGTTCCCGTAAGGTTCTGCAGCAGGCTGTGAGTGCGCCCGGCTTTATTTCCGGAGAAACCCTGGCAGACAGCCATGACCCCAATCACCGGTTTACCCTGGCCAATTGGCGATCCGAAGCGGATTGGGACCGCTGGTTTCACTCCGATGAACGCCGCGAGCTCATGCTGGAGCTCATCCCCATGATGGACGAAGAAGAACACATCACCGTGCTCGAGCAAAGCGCCTTCTAGCCAGTGCGCTCAATGAAGCAGGTAATCTCCTCTCTGTCATGATACAAGTGGCGGGCCTTAAGACGAAAGCCGATGCCCGCCTCTTTCAAGCCATCAACGAGAATGTTCCGGCAAATCAGCCACTCGTCATAGCGCTTTTTCATAGGCAACTTCAGATTGAACACCGTGTAACGGCAAAGGCCTTCACCTAGCCAGGTCACAGCCAATTTTGCCGTTTTCCGGGGCTGATCCACAATGTCGCAGACCATCCAGTCGATGCCGCGCCTGGGCCGCCAACCATAACCATCCGCCTCAACATGCTCCACCTGCCCAGAGGCCATCAATTCAGGGTTCATTGGGCCGTTGTCCACTGCGGTTACCATCATCCCCTGACGCACAAGCTGCCAGGTCCATCCGCCCGGAGCGGCGCCAAGATCCGCGGCCTTCTTGCCACCACCAAGGTAGTCCAGCTCCTGTTCCGGAGGCAGAAACACCTTCCAGGCCTCTTCGAGCTTGAGGGCAGAGCGACTGGGCGCTGATGCCGGCAGCCGCAGGCGCGGGATGCCACCAACGTAACGTGCCCGGTTATCCGCCAGACTGAAACCGACGACCGCCGACGTAAAATCGGGGAGGAAAACCTCCAGACGCGCCGGCGCAGGAGCATTCTGGTCAGCCTTCAGGAGACCGGCTCCCCGCAAACCGCGGGAGAGCGGAGACACCCACTTTCGGGCAAAGTTTCCAAGGTCTCCATCCGCGTTGTTTTCGGGTAACCGGACTTCCAGCCGCGCACAACCCGGAAAACCGCGCCCAAGTCCACGGATTCCCTCGATAACGGCACCGACCCTGTCAGTCTCTGGCAGGCTGAATTGCCCGAGAACGACAATCCAGTCACGGACGAAGACCAGCTCCTCAAGAGGCAGACGAGCCATCACCTCATCGGCAGTTTCCGGAGCTGCCGGATAGAAGCGCACTAGCCCCTGGTCTTTCAGGGGCTCGAAATACCCGAAAATGCCTCGCTCCGAGGCTGAGTCGGTCATTTCACGGCCGGCTTCGGTTTCAAAGCCTGGCCGGCAAAACACAAGAATCTGTTCCATGCATTTCCTGAATCAGGGTCGGAGACCAACCCGTAAAAGTTGAAACTGTTTAACAGCTTAGATTGTCTTCTCTGGCTACACTTCCCGCTCTGATAACCGCGGGAAGCCATGAATGTCGTCCGTTTTGCGTTTGATTGCCATTCTCTGCCTTTTGCTCGCCCCTGCCCTGGCGCTGCCAGACACGGGTTCGATGGCGTCGGACTGCCCTGTCCTCGAGGCCACCGATACTGCTGCCCGCGCTTCCCTGATGCAATACGTTTGCTATTACAGTGCGCCGCCGGGCGCGCCCGGACATGAAGCAAGGAATCCGGACCAACTCCCCCGAAGTATCGATTGGACCCCGGCAAACGGCCGGGACCTGGTATTCAGCCACACCAAATCCGTTTACTGGGTACACCTGCACGTCAGGAACTCCGGCGCTGAGCGGGCCGCCTGGTACCTGAAACTCAACTACCCGCTGCTGGACGAAGTCACATTCTGGCAGGCAGGTAATGATACTACAGAGACACTGGTTACCGGAGATCAGCGGCCTTTCGGGTCCAGGGCGGTAGACTACCGGTACTTTCTGCTTCCCGTCACACTGGATGGCGGTGAAACCCGGTCCCTGACGATCCGGATCCACAGCAATGGCGCTCTGAACGTGCCGCTCAGCTTTGAAACCCCGGCGGAAGTCATTGCCCGCAGTAATCATCTGACGTTGACCCACGGGCTATTCTACGGCGCGCTCCTGGTCTTTGCGGTCTTCAACCTGCTGCTGTTTTTCAGCTCCGGGACCGGCTATTACTTCTACAACGCGTTTTACCTGGCAGCACTCGGACTGTTTCTGTTCGCCATGGGCGGTTTCGCGAACCAGTACTTCTGGCCAGACAACCCGGGCTTTGCCAATACATCCATCCCCTTGTCTTTGTCCCTTTGCGCCCTGGCCATGATCCTTTTCGGCCGGTCCTTCCTGGAAGTAGACCGCGGAACCATCTCGGAAACGGTCCTCAAAGGGCAGGCCTGGTTCTGCATTGGCTTCCTGGCACTGACACTGATACTGCCCTACAACAAAACCATTCTTCTCAATACCGTTCTTGCACTGACGGTTATTTCAAGCCTGTTCATCATCGCAGCGGTTCGTTGGAAACAGGGGTATCAGCCGGCCATGTGGTACCTGCTGGCCTGGCTGATCATGCTCGTTGGTGGTCTGATCTATGCTCTGGCGGCTTTTGGTTATCTGCATGACTTTCTTGCACGGGAGGCGCTGATGCAATCAGCAGTGGGAGGACAGGTGATCCTGCTGAACTATGCGATGGTGCAGAGGTGGCGCCTGCTGAACCAGAAGCTTCTGGACGTGGAACATAATGCGAGGACAGAACTGGAATTCAAAGTGCATGAACGTACCGCGCAGCTGCGGAATACCATGCGGGAACTGGAAAAGGCCAACCGCAAGCTATCGACACTGAGCCTGAACGACGCCCTGACCGGCCTTTACAATCGAAGGCACTTGAACAACATATTCCCGGAATTGTGCGCCGAAGCGCGGCGCACGTCCCAGCCACTGACCCTGGCGCTGGTCGATGCCGACCATTTCAAGAACATTAACGACACCTGGGGCCATGGCTTTGGGGACAGCTGCCTTCAGTTCATCGCCGAAATGCTGACCCGGCACGTGAAACGTCCCCGGGATGTTGCCATCCGATTCGGTGGTGAGGAGTTTGCGTTACTGCTGCCCGGAACCGATGCAAACGGAGCTTTGAATGTCTGTTCTGCATTGCTGCAAGACATCGCCAGGACGCCACTACTCTCCCCAGACGGCACCAAAGTGAGAATAACCCTCAGCGCAGGTATCGCATCACTCGACTCCGGAGAGACCCAGAACCAACTGTTCGAGCGGGCCGATGAGGCCCTGTACCGTGCAAAAAGCAAAGGCCGCAACCGCGCTGAGCTCTCTGAGGCTGTCGGGGTGCAGTAGAGATGAGGCTCAAAGCCGCTCGTCCACAAAGATCCGGGTTTCCCGGGCAGCCGCCACGATCAGCTCCTTTTGGGTCTGTGGCTGGCTTTTCAGCGGCTGGAAATCATGATTACCCCCTTCCAGCCAGAGCAAACGGATTCCCTCCAACTCCTGCTCATGGCCAGCCATCTCGGACGGTTTCCCGAACGGATCCCTTGTCCCCTGAAGCACCAGCATAGGGCAGCTCACATCCTGGAAGTGCCCGGTACGCCAGCGGTCGGGCTTACCGGGCGGATGGAAGGGATAACCAAAGCAGGCGACACCATCAATACCTTCCCGACGGCTCGCCAGAATGCTTGCCATGCGTCCACCCATGGATTTGCCACCCACCAGTACCCTGCTGCCAGATCCGCAATCTGATCGAACCTGGTCGACCACCCGGGTAAAACAGTCCAGCAACACTTGCTCTCTGTCGGGCGGTCGCTTCTTTCCATCCAGACGCCTTTTCTGCATATACGGGAACTCAAAACGTACTGTCTCAATGCCCTCTTGCTCCAGCGCTGCCGAAAGCTCCTCCATGAAGCTCGAATCGGCCGGCGCGCCGGCGCCGTGTGCCAAAATCAGTACAACTTTCGGCTCACCCTCATAGCCTTTGGTCTTAATCAACTCCACAGAATTCACCTCATTCAGTTAAGCGACTATCATTGCACTCAGGCAACACACATTCCCTTCGCTGAAACAACTCCAATAACGGCACTGAAAAGGAAGCCATGTTGCTGATTTCGGCGCATTTGACGGATGTCAGGACTTGACCTGAGTCATTGCAAACAGCTAATCGTTTCTCCATACTTGCGCCCGCATATTTCCCCACTTTAAACCCATTGGTAAGGCTATGAGCACAGTAAATGCAAACCTGACATACAACTACAAGGTGGTAAGGCAGTTCACCATCATGACAGTGGTATGGGGTATTGTAGGTATGTCCCTGGGTGTGCTGATCGCAGCGCAGCTGGTCTGGCCATCCCTCAACCTCGACCTGCCCTTCACCCACTTCGGCCGTCTCCGGCCGCTGCATACCAACGCCGTCATATTCGGCTTTGGTGGAAGTGCCCTCTTCGCTACCTCCTACTATGTTGTGCAACGCACCTGTCAGGCCCGTCTGATTTCAGATGGACTGGCGTCGTTCACTTTCTGGGGTTGGCAAGCGATCATTGTCTCGGCAGCCATTACCCTGCCGCTCGGCCTTACCTCTTCCAAGGAATATGCCGAACTCGAATGGCCGATCGATATCGCCATAGCCATTGTCTGGGTAACCTACGCACTCGTGTTCTTCGGAACCGTAATGAAGCGCAGCACCCCGCACATCTACGTGGCCAACTGGTTCTACGGTGCCTTCATTATTACGGTTGCGGCACTCCATATCGGCAATAACCTGGCCCTGCCAGCGAGCGCCTTCAAGTCCTACTCTGCATACGCAGGTGTCACCGACGCCATGATGCAGTGGTGGTATGGCCACAACGCCGTTGGCTTTTTCCTGACCGCCGGCTTCCTCGGGATGATGTACTACTTCGTTCCCAAGCAGGCCAACCGCCCGGTTTACTCCTACCGCCTGTCAATCGTCCACTTCTGGGCGCTGATCGCAACCTACGTATGGGCTGGTGGTCACCACCTGCACTACTCTGCACTGCCAGACTGGGCACAGACTGCAGGCATGGTAATGTCTCTGATTCTGCTGGCACCCTCCTGGGGCGGCATGATCAACGGCATGATGACTCTGTCAGGCGCATGGCACAAACTGCGCACTGACCCTATTCTGCGCTTCCTCGTGGTCTCCCTGTCGTTCTACGGCATGTCCACTTTCGAAGGCCCGATGATGGCCATCAAGACAGTCAACGCGCTTTCCCACAACACTGACTGGACCATCGGCCACGTTCACTCCGGTGCTCTCGGCTGGGTTGCCATGATCAGTATCGGTGCGGTTTATCACCTGGTACCCAAGCTTTGGGGTGTTCAGGCGATGTACAGCACTGCCCTGATCAACGTGCACTTCTGGCTTTCCACTGTCGGTGTCGTACTTTACATCGTCGCAATGTGGGTAAACGGCATCATGCAAGGCCTGATGTGGCGCGCTGTCAACGAAGACGGCACCCTGACATACAGCTTTGTTGAAGCCCTGGAGGCCTCCTACCCCGGTTACTTTGTTCGCTTCATCGGCGGCGCCATTTTTGTGAGCGGCATGCTGCTCATGGCTTATAACGTCTACATGACCGTTCGCCAGAAAGATGCGGTTGCGCAGGACAACGCGGCAACACAGCCGGCGTAACGGGAGAGAATCAGAATGAAACATGAAATAGTCGAAAAGAACCTTGGTCTGATGATCGTACTGATCGTCCTGGTCATCAGTGGCGGCTTTCTGGCGGAAATAGTGCCGCTGTTCTTCCAGAAGAGTGTGAATGAGCCTGTCGAAGGCCTTGAGCCCCTCAGTGCTGTTGAGCTGGAAGGCAGGGACATCTACATTCGCGAAGGCTGCCACGTTTGTCATACCCAGCAGATCCGTCCGTTCCGTGCGGAGACTGAGCGGTATGGCCACTACTCCGTTGCGGGCGAGTTTGTCTATGACCGCCCGTTCCTGTGGGGATCCAAGCGCACCGGTCCGGATCTGGCCCGTGTAGGCGGTCGCTATTCGGACGCCTGGCAACGCCAGCATCTCTATAACCCGCGCAGCGTGGTTCCCGAATCAAACATGCCGGCCTTCCCGTGGCTGTTTGAGGACAAGGTAGACCACACCAAGACTGCTGCGAAGATGGAGACACTGCAAACACTTGGCGTGCCCTACACCGATGAGCAGATCGCCGAGGCGTCCGCTCAAGTGGAAGGCAAATTTGAAATCGAGGCTCTGGTCGCTTACCTGCAACAACTGGGCACAGTGATTTCAGAAACACGGTGATTTAATGGATATCAATGAGTTACGCGGAGTTCACACACTTCTGGTGATGGCAGCCTTTTTCGGCATCGTTTGGTGGGCGTACAGCGCCCACCGCAAGAAAGCCAACGACGAGGCCGCACACTTGCCCTTCGATGATGACGACGTGGAAAAGCGTACGCTCGAACAGGAAAAAGCGGAGAAAAAACAATGAGTACCTTCTGGAGCATCTGGATCAGCGTGATCACGCTGGGTACTGTGTTTGGCTGCTGGTGGCTGCTTTGGGCGACCCGCAAGAGCCAGACGAGCGATACCGAAACCGACCGCACCATGGGCCATTCCTTTGATGGCATCGAGGAATATGACAATCCACTCCCCAAGTGGTGGTTCTATCTGTTCCTGGCTACCTGCATATTTTCGTTGGGATACCTCGCGCTCTATCCGGGTCTCGGCAGCTTCAAGGGCTTGCTGGGCTGGACGTCGACCAACCAATGGGAAGCCGAGGTAGCCGAGGCTGAAGAGAAGTACGGGCCGATTTACGCCCAGTACGGACAGACCCCGGTGCCCGAGTTGGCGGAAAACAGCGATGCCATGAAAATCGGCCAGCGCCTGTTTGCCAACAACTGTGCGGTATGCCATGGCTCGGCCGCTCGCGGCCAGGTGGGCTTCCCCAACCTGACGGACGACGACTGGCTTTATGGTGGAACTCCCGAGGCTATTCTGAGTACGCTTCACAACGGCCGTATGGGCGCCATGCCTGCCATGGGAACGATGCCAAATATGACCAGTGAACAAGTTGACCAGGTGGTTAACTATGTTCTCAGTTTCAGTGGACGGGAAAAGGATGCCGAAGCAGCCAAAGCCGGAGAACAGGTGTTTGCCCAGGCTTGCGTTGCTTGCCACGGCGCAGACGGCAAGGGTAATCAGGCCCTTGGCGCACCCAACCTGACAGACAACACCTGGCTCTACGGTTCTACCTATGAGTGGATCAAGGAAACTGTCGTGAACGGTCGTCAGAATATGATGCCCGCTCAGGATCGCCTGCTTTCGGACGATCAGATTCAGATTCTCGCGGCTTACGTCTACAGCCTCTCGAACTGAGTCAGCCGGCCGGGGTCAAGCCCCGGCCCGGTCTTTTCAACCCTGTGTCTGCGATGCGGGCACAGGCTTGAAAAGATCAGCAGCCTAACGGCCAGCTTTGCCCCGCATTAGCACTTTCCTGGAGGTATCGATGAGCAGTGAGATTCCGGTCAATCAGGTTGACCCATCCTCTGACCCCTCCGACAACAACAATAAATCCGGAACCGTCGAGCTATACGCCAGCCGTAAGAAGATTTACGTCAAGGAAGTCAAAGGCTTCTTCCAGCGGATCCGTAATGTCAGTCTTCTGCTGCTGATGGGGATGTACTTTGCTTTTGTCTGGTTCACCCTGGACGGACAGCCACTGATTCATTTCGATCTCCCGGCTCGAGAGTTCCATCTTTACGGAGCGACTTTCTACCCGAAAGATTTTATCTTGCTCTCGGGAATGCTGATTATCAGCGCTTTTGGTCTGTTTTTCATTACCACGCTATTTGGCCGGGTCTGGTGTGGCTACACTTGCCCCCAAACCGTGTGGACCTTCATATTCATGTGGGTTGAGGAGCGTATTGAGGGCAGTCGAAACAAGAGGATGAAGCTGGATAAAGCTCCCAGCTCAGCGAACAAAATCGCCAAAAAATCCGCCAAGCACGCGGTATGGTTGCTCATAGCCCTGGCTACCGGGCTAACCTTTGTCGGCTATTTCTACCCGATTCGGGAACTGATTACCGATCTGTTTACCCTGCAGGCCAATGGTTGGGCCTATTTCTGGGTTGCCTTTTTCACCGTAGCCACCTACCTCAACGCCGGATGGATGCGTGAGCAGGTTTGTCTGTACATGTGCCCCTATGCCCGCTTCCAGTCGGTCATGTTCGATCCCAATACCCGTGTGGTCTCTTACGATCCCAACCGCGGCGAGCCCCGGGGCGGACGAAAGAAAGGCGTGGATCCTGCGGAAGCGGGCCTGGGGGACTGTATCGACTGTGGTCAGTGCGTTCAGGTCTGCCCCACCGGCATTGATATCAGAGATGGCCTCCAGTACGAGTGTATCGGCTGCGCCCTTTGCATCGATGCCTGTGACGAGATCATGGACAAGATGAAATACCCCAGGGGCCTGATCCGCTACACCACGGAAAACGAGCTGGAGGGCAAAACCTCGAAGCTCCTGCGGCCCAGAACCTTTGGCTACGGCGCCGTGCTGTCTTTGATGATTGCAGCAATCATATTCACGATTGCCACCCGGGTCCCGGCCCAGATGGATGCTCTGCGTGATCGCGGCGCGCTGTTCAGCTTCAATGGCGAGGGTCGTATCGAGAACTCCTACACCCTCAAAATCGCCAACATGACAGAGGTTCCTCAAACCTTCTCCCTGTCGGTGACCGGAATGGAGGGAATTCGTATCCTGACTGACAGCTCGGTGACCGTAGAGAGTGGCGAGAACCGCGCGCTGCCCACTGTTGTCGATGTGCCGCCGGAATCCATTACCGAATCCAATAACGACATTCTGTTCAGGGCTCAATCAGAGTCAGATTCTTCACTGAGCCTGGAAACCGAAAGTCGATTCGTCGGTCCAACGCGCTGATCATTCATCAGCGTGCGCATCCGAACGTCTAAATGAGATAGAGATATATGACTACTGAAACACCCGTTGCACCCTGGTATCGCCAGCCCTGGTTCTGGTTCCTCCTGATTTTCCCGGGTGCGTCCATCATTTATTGCGCCGTTGCGATTACCATCGCTATCAACACGGAAAACTCAATGGTGACAGACGACTGGTCCAAGGAAGGCCGTGGGATCAACATGTCCATCGCGAGGGACCAGAAGGCCGCGGACCTTGGCATGGAAGCCCAGATTGACTTTCAGAACCGAAACGTCACGGTCAACCTGAGTACCGTGGAAGGTCCTGCCGACTTCCCGTATCTGATTCTCAACCTGTTCCATCCGACCCTCTCGGACAAAGACCGCACTGTCCAGTTCCAGCAGATCGCTCCGGGCCGGTTTGCCGGGAAACTGCACAGTGACATCGATGGTCGCTGGTACTATGACCTCAGAGGTCCCGCCAATGAGTGGCGCCTTAAGGGTGAAACCTGGCTACCTTCTGAAAGCGGCATTACCATCAAGGCCGGGGAGTCTGCCCAAGGTTGACGCACCTGGATTGCTTCCATTGCGGTGAGCCGGCTGACGGTGAGCCGCCCATTACCCTCGAGCTTGATGGCACAACCCATCACTTCTGCTGTCAGGGCTGCAAAGCGGTTTGCCAGACGATTCACAGCGAGGGTCTGACCGGTTTTTACGATTTCCGGACTGAGCCGGCAGTCACGCCAAAGCAACTGACCAACGCCGAAGTGAACCGCCTGAGGGAACTGGATCACCCCCTGGTTCAGGAGTCCTTCGTGGCGCCAGTAAAAGGCGCACAGGAAGCTCAGTTGCTGATTGGCGGCATCACCTGCGCTGCCTGTATATGGCTGCTTGAAAATCACATGAAGCAGCAAACTGGTGTCGTATCTTTTTCGGTGAATCACACCACACAGCGTGCCCGCTTGGTCTGGTCCCAGGATCAAGCGCCGCTGAGCGACCTTTTGATTGCCATCCATGAGCTTGGCTATACGGCTCGCCCCTACCAGGCAGACGAGGCAGAACAGGCCCTGAAGGCGGAACACCGTTCTATGCTGATCAGGGTCGCCATCGCGGGCATCGGCTCTTTCCAGAGTATGATGCTGGCATTTCCGTTGTACTTTGAACTGGTCAATGATCTCTCACCGGAGTTTGTCAGTTTTTTCCGCTGGTTCAGCCTGCTGGTCGCCACACCAGTGGTTCTCTACAGCGCCGCCCCCTTTTTCCGGAACGCTCGCCGGGACATCCAGAGCCGGCACCTGACCATGGATGTGCCGGTTGCCATTGCAATCGGACTGGCCTACCTCGCCAGTGCCTGGGTAACGATAGTTGGCGGGGACGAAGTCTACTTCGAGTCCGTGTGCATGTTTACATTCTTCCTGCTGTTGGGTCGTTATATTGAAGTGCAGGCCCGCTACCGTGCCGGCCTGACCGGAAACGCCCTTGCGGGGTTCCAGCCGACCGTTGCCACACTGGTGAGCGGTGACGATACGGACATAGTCCCGGCGCATCAGATTCGCCCGGGAGATATCGTTCGGGTTCGACCCGGTGAAACTCTGCCAGTGGATGGAGAAATCGTGCGGGGCGAGTCCACCCTGAACGAAGCGGCGTTGACGGGAGAGTATCTGCCCGAAACCCGTTACCCCGGGGATACGGTTCATGCCGGCAGTGTGAACGGCGAGAACCCGCTTGATGTCCGGGTGGTGAAAGCGGGTGCTCAAACGCGGCTGTCTGGTATTCTCCGGGTGTTGGATCGGGTGCAATCCGAAAAGCCCCAGGTCGCAATGATGGCGGACCGGATGGCGGGGAAATTTGTGGGACGGGTACTGATACTGGCACCCGTTGTCTGGATTGGCTGGTGGCTGGCAGGCGCTGATAATGCCTTCGACATCACCCTTTCGGTACTGGTGGTCACCTGCCCCTGTGCTCTGTCGCTGGCAACGCCCACCGCGATCACCTCCGCCACCGTCAGGCTGCGTCGTCTCGGGTTTCTGCCCACTCGCGGCCACACCCTCGAATCAATGAACACCATCGATACCGTGGTGTTCGATAAAACCGGGACATTGACCCGCGGAGAACTCAGCCTGACCGGCGTCGATATTGTTGGCAGCATGGATGAAACAACCTGCCTGAAGCTCGCCGCCGGGCTCGAGAAATATTCCGAGCATCCCATCGCCCGCGTATTCAATCGGCGTGACACTGCAGCCGTCGAAAACGTGGAAAACCACGTCGGTGGGGGTCTCTCTGGCCAGCTGGGAGAGAGGCCGTTGTTCATCGGCCACCGGGGTTTTGTCCAACAGCATGTCAGTACACCCGCGCCCAGCGCCGAACCTCGCCAGGGCATGGAGATCTGGCTCGCTTCGGATCGCGAGTGGCTGGCCTGCTTTCGGTTGGACGACCAACCCCGAGCCGATGCCCGTGCGGCGATCAGAGCTCTTCAGGACGCTGGTATTCGCACATTGCTCCTGAGTGGCGACCGGTCCGGACATGTTGAGCAGGTAGCAGGCATGCTGGGCATTGACGAAGCGATAGGGCAGGCCTCTCCGGAAGAAAAACTGGCGGTACTGCAGAAACTTGAATCTGAAGGCAGGCACATCATGATGGTCGGCGACGGGCTGAACGATCTTCCGTCTATGGCCGGAGCGGGAATCTCGGTCGCCATGGGCACTGCTGCGGACCTGACCCAGCTCAAAGCCGATGCGATACTTTTGAATGGCCAGTTGCTGCAGTTGGTTGAGGCCCTGAAAACCAGCCGTCAGACCCGGCGCATCATCCGCCAGAATCTCTGGTGGGCCCTGGCCTACAATGTCTGTGCGCTGCCCCTGGCTGCCGCAGGCATGGTGCCACCCTGGCTGGCAGCGATCGGGATGTCCCTCAGTTCCCTGGTGGTGGTGTTAAATGCACTTCGGCTTGGCAAAGCGCCTGCACAACCGCATCAGGATAATCCCCCGGTTGGCGCACAGGCGCTGTCCTGATACCGTAGCTTTATACTCGTTTTTTGAGGGTTCGCTGTGAAAATCGTAATGTTCCTCGTTCCGGTGATGCTCATCCTGGTAACTCTGGGTGTCGTGCTTTTTTCATGGGCGGTCAAGAACGGCCAGTACGATGACCTGGAAGGCCCGGCCCATCGGATACTTTACGATGACGATAAAGATATGATTCCGGACGACGCCCGCACTGACAAGACCGCGAAAGAGGCTTCTCCCCCAGAGCAAGCCGTTGAGGTCAGCGAGGCAGGCAATCCGGATGAGGATAAACCTCAAAAAGGATGAGCCCGGAACTTTACCTCAGCTATCCGAGCGCCTTTCTCATAGGACTCCTTGGCAGCACGCACTGCCTTGGCATGTGTGGCGGCATCAGCGCTTCCCTCTCAATGGCACTGCCTGTAGGCCGGGGTTTCCGGGTACGACAGACGGTCATGCTGCTGGCGTTCAACTTTGGGCGCATCGGTAGCTATGTGCTGATCGCCACACTGGTCGCGCTGGCCAGTACCACGGCGGCCAGTCAGTGGAGCACGGCCGGTCTTGTGCTTCGCAGCCTGGCCGGGGTTTTGCTGATCTTCATGGGATTATCCATGGGGCAATGGTGGCAGGGTATTCGTTACGTCGAACGGGTCGGCGCTCCAGTCTGGGCTCGTCTCTCTCCCCTGACCCGTCGCTTCCTGCCGGTAAATCACGGGGGACAGGCGCTTGCCCTCGGAGCACTCTGGGGCTGGCTGCCCTGCGGACTGGTATACAGCACGCTCGGTTGGGCAGCATTGCAACCGACAGTGGGCTCGGCCGCGCTGACCATGCTGTTTTTCGGGCTCGGCACGCTTCCCTCCATGTTGGCCACGGGTTTCGCGGCCAACTGGATCCGGGGTTTACAGAGCCATCAACTGTTCCGGAAGGTGACCGGCGGCCTGCTTATCCTGTTCGGACTCTGGACACTGCCTTTCCTGCATCTGGCCGGACACTAGCCGGCTAGATATTCAGGACATCCAGGCGACCGAAGTCAGTTGCGGTCTCGGGTTCAGCCGTCTGTACGGCCTGGCGCTTGCCACCGAGGCGCTTGCCTTCCTTGAAATCGTAGAGATTGGTATCCGCCAGGTGCGAGGGTTCCACATTGCACATGGCCCGGAACATGGTTTCCAACCGTCCGGGATGCTGCTTGTCCCAGCTCTGGAACATATCCTTGATCACCTGGCGCTGGAGATTCTCCTGAGAACCACACAGGTTGCAGGGGATGATGGGGAATTCGCGGAGACCCGCGTAGCGGGCGATATCTTTTTCCCGGCTGTAGGCCAGCGGCCGGATAACCGTGTTGCGGCCATCGTCACTGTGCAGCACCGGAGGCATGGACTTCAGCTTGCCGCCGTAGAACATGTTCAGGAACAGGGTTTCCAACAGGTCGTCCCGGTGGTGGCCCAGGGCAATCTTGGTAACCCCATGCTCTTCCGCGAAATTATAGAGAATTCCCCGTCGTAGACGGCTACACAGGCCGCAGGTCGTCTTCCCTTCCGGCACTTTTTCCTTAACAATGCTGTAGGTGTCCTTCTCGATGATGTGATACTCGATACCCATGGAGGACAGATATTCGGGCAACACCTCTTCCGGAAAGCCGGGCTGTTTCTGATCAAGGTTGACGGCAATCAGCTCAAACGAAACCGGGGCGCTCTTCTGCAGGTTGAGCAGAATATCGAGCATGGCGTAAGAGTCTTTGCCGCCGCTGAGGCAGCACATGACTTTGTCGCCGGCTTCAATCATCGAGAAATCGGCAATCGCCTGCCCGACTTCGCGGCGCAGACGTTTCTGCAGCTTGTTCAACTCCAGTTTCTGGCGGCGCTCCCGCTCTGGGTTGATAGACTGTTCGGAACTGGCGATCATTGCTTCGGACATACCAACTACGTTCATAAGGCAAGTGGACGTGGGATTATACGCGTCACATGGATTCAGGGACAGGATACCAACATGGATACGTTGCAATCGAGTGAAGAAGCCGCTGGTAAACGGGAACAGAACCGCATCCGGAACCGCAGGGCAATCCTGCATGCCGCCCGGGAGTGTTTTCGCGAGCGGGGGTACGAAAACTCAACCATCCGCGACATCGTTCGGCGAACGGGTCTTGCAGCCGGCACCTTCTACAATTATTTCTCAAGCAAGCAGGATATTTTCGCGGCTTTGCTTACCGACTTCCTGACCAATCTGAACAACAATCTCAGCCAACAGCGGCGGGCAGCCGACAATCCTGAGGATTTCATCCACTACGCCTACCTGGCCCTCTATACCGCGACCGCCCGGGATCCGCTGGTGTATGAACTCGCTCACCGCAATGACCGGGCACTTCGGGAACTGTTCGGTTCGGATATTCTCGGCCTGGCCATGTTATCTCTGGAAGAAGATGTTCGCGAGGCGATGGAACGCGGGCTTCTTCCCCGGATTGAGTACGAGTACCTGTGCGCCGCTTTTTTCGGCGTCGCCTACGAGACCAGCCTGACGCTGGCAAGGCGCGCCCACAGCAACCCGGAGTCGGCGGATGCGGAAGCGTTAACGGCGACCCGGTTCTCCACCGCCCTGTTCATGGGTGGACTTCCGCAGGTGGCCGCACTTCCCTGATGGGCCGCAGTGCCCTAACATGAGTCCTATGACAGACAGCCATTCTCCCATCAATGCTTCTCATCCCAGGACTGTGGATGATGATGACTGCCTGGAGCAGCAGATTCAGCACCTGCTGGTGGCCGTTGAGCACGAACTCAGATCGGCACCGGCGGGCTTGAATGAATTATCGCTGATCAAGGCGCTTCAGAGACCGCCCTGGGAACTGCTTGGACAGGTTGTTTTCAGCGAACCGGAAAAACTCTATCCGGTGCATTTTCTGTTGTTTCACGTGCTCTACCGTCTTCGTGACCAGTTATCCGAAACCGGCGAGAGCCTGAAAATTTCGCCCTTGAGCATCCGGATCGAGTCACAGTCGGTGGTCGGTGGCGAAGGGGTTCCGGACAGTGTCGACACACTTCGTCAATTCTATCTGGATCTTTCCCAGTACCGTCTGCCGGAGGAAGCCATTCAACAGATGGTGAATGATTTCTGGGCAGGTGCTCCAGGCCAGGCACCGGCGCAATCCGAAGCCAGGGAAGCCGCCGAAGTACTGGGATTTCAGGCTGTCCCTACAGACTTTCCAACGGTCAAACAGCGATTCCGCCGGGCGGTCATGCACGCTCACCCGGACCGCGGCGGCAAGACCGAAACCATTCAGCATCTCAATCAGGCCTTTGCGGTACTGAAAGCCCACTTCCGTCACAGCATCTGACCGGCCTTTTCGATCTGGCCAGGGCCGATAAATACAGGAGACGATATGCCGCTCACAGCATTCCTGAAACTTTCCCTTCTCGTCGCGATTACGGCGACCGCCATCTCAGCCCGCGCTGACCTCGTTGTCCTGCAGTATCATCATGTCAGTGATTCAACGCCGCCCGCTACCAGCACGTCTGTGTCTCTTTTCGAGGGCCAACTGAACATGATCTTGGATCTGGAGCTGGACGTTGTGGATCTACAGCAAGGCACCGAAACAACGCTGGCCGGTACCGATGGGCAAGGTAATCACATCGCCATTACCTTCGATGACGCCTACGACTCCGTCTACCATACGGCGGCGCCGCTGCTGGCCGACAAGGCCTATCCCTACACGATTTTTGTAAATACAGAAGCCGTTGGCCGAAACGGCTACATGACCTGGGATCAGATTCGGGAGTTGGCCGAACGTTCGGGCGTAACGATTGCCAACCACAGCGCTGACCATGGGCATCTCGCCCGGAAACCGAACGAAAGTCAGAGTGACTGGCAAGCCAGGGTTACCAGCAGTCTCGACTCAGCCCAGGGGACCCTCTCCAGGGAATTGAAGGCGCCTGCACCCATGTTTGCGTACCCTTACGGCGAGTTTGACGAAGCACTGGAGCGCAAAGTGGCCGAGCGGGGCTGGTACGGTTTTGGCCAGCAATCCGGCGCCATCGGCCAACAAACCGAGAAAACCCGATTGCCGCGTTTTCCGATGGCAAACGCCTACGGACAGTTGGGGAGCCTTGAGAACAAACTTCGCAGCAAAGCCTTCCCTGTTGATACCGGCGAGCTGCCGGACGGGGTGATCTCGGAGAATCCGCCCACCCTGGTTTTCCCGCTGGTTGAACCCATTGATGCCAACCGGTTGACCTGCTTTGCCTCCGGTCAGGGACGTATCGACTTTGACGTGACTGATGGCAATGTGGAAGTAAAGGCCCCTGAGGCCTTCAATAGCCGGCGATTCCGCTACAACTGCACCCACCCTGCGGGCGATGGCAGTTACTACTGGCTATCCCAGCAGTGGCTGGACCTGAGCAAACCTGAAGACTGAACCCTCACCCCTCCACCTGCATCAGGCCAATTTCACCGTGCCTGATGTGAGGAATTTTCTCGGGGCCGGCACGGGTCTCTATAACGGTCTGGCCCTCCAGGTCCTGCTCTCGGGTAAACAGGACAAGCCAACGCTCTCCCTGGCCCGGAAAAGCAGGAACCCATGCTTCCAGATAGCCGCGCCGGTGCCAGTTCTCGGGGGTAAAATCCATCACCAGGTCTGTTACCAGTCTTAACGGCGCCATCTTCTCATCGAGAAACACCAGGGAGGGCACCACCACCCCGTCTTTGGCATAGGAGCGCAGGCGTATGACAAGACTGCCGTGCTTATCCGCGTCCGGAAGTGCAATCAGTTGATAGGGGCTGGTTCCGGTAAGAAACGGATATGTAGCTGAACGATCCGAGAGGGTAACGCCAAACTCCCGTCCCGATTGCCACCCTTGTCGACTGGCGGCATCCATGGAATCGCAACAGGTCGCTGAAAACCGGGCAAAGAAATCGTCTGTTGAAGCCTCAATGCCCAGGATGGCAAAGGCGTCCGGATCATAGCCCTCTACCGGAGCCTGGCCTGCACCATCGGGACCTGAATGGTAAACGCTGGCTTCGGTGATCTGAACGGGTGGCTCCACCAGCCCTTTCTCAAGATCAGAGCGGATGTCCGGCCGGTAATAGCTGACCCGGACATTGCCCTCGGCGTCTCGCCAGGTGAAATAGGGTTGCCGCTCCCCCGGCCGAACGTAGCCATCTTTTTCAAGCTCGCCGGCATCCGGGTAGTTTTCGAGTGTGTACTCGGTGTTTTCCTGCGGCCCTGACTCCGGGCTCGCCCCACTATCTGACTGCACCGGGTGTTTCTCGGATTCCGGATCGCGCTGCTCTTCAGCTACCTCTATAGCTACCTCTTCAACTACCTCTGCAGACTCACGATTCAAGTCTTTCTGCTCGGCTCCGGTTATCGGTGAGTATCGAACCCTGCCCTGCTCGTCTACCCACGTGAAATAACCTTCCCGTTCCGACACCGTAGACCCGCCAATCTGGCAGCCTCCGAGAACTGCTGCCAGAGAAAGGCACAAGGCTGATTTCCGTAAAGAGCCGTTAATCACTGCGAATGACTACCCTCTGGTCAATGGCACCACTCAGAACTTGGTCCGGAAACTGAGGCCCGCCATCACAACCCGTAGCGAGGTTTTGACATCCAGGCCTGCATAGGGGTTGTAGATAATGTTGGTGATGTTGTCGCAGTTCAGATTACAGCTGGTGTCCGCGGGAATCGACTCCACCGAATGAAGATAACTGAGATTCATGTCAATTTCGGTGTCCTTATCCCACTGGTACCCCATACCGATGCTGTAGAGGTTTGCCCCACCAAATGGCGCCATAACCTGTCGCTGATCATCCGGGATAACCGAATCCCGTATTTCCACGCCAGCACGCAGGTCCAGACGGGAAGACGCATGAAACTCCATGCCAAACGCCCAGTTCCACTGGCTCTTGAAACCCAGGGGCAACCTCAGGGTATTCGGCGTGGCATTGTCCGGCGACAGGATCCGGGCCGCATTGAGAAACTCCAGATTACGATCAAACCGGAAAACAAAGGCGTCCCACTGTTTGTAATCGGTCCAGCCAATGTCGGCGTTGAGGGTCAGTTTCGGATGCACGTCAACACTGATACCAGTCTGGAAGTGCTGGGGATACACCAGATCCATACTGACGTTGCCGGATTCCTTGGGCGCACCGGACGGAAGACTCAGGATCGCCGAGGTAATCGCACCCAGCACCGATCCGTTAACGCTCTGCCAGAAGCCGGACCAGTCATCGGTGTACTGGATTTCGAAGGTGCCCTTCATGTTCATTTCAGCTTCAGAGGTATAGCTCGCCCCCCAGCTGAACCAATCAGTTGGCTCCCACATCACCCCTAGTGCATAGGTGGGTGACAGGGTTTCCTGAACGTTGATACTCAGAGCACCGATATCGTCCCAGGGACCGACATTACCGCCACAAAGCGCTAGCCAGGGCTGCAGGGGCTCGTCACCACTCTCGCAGTTGAATGCGTCCTGCAGAACTTCAGCCACCCCCAGCAGCAGGTTGGGCGCCCGCATGTACTGGTCTGCCGCGATTCCCATATGGGACAGGTGGATACCGGCACCCACGGACCAGTCGTCATTGATTTCATAACCGACCGTGGGTGAGAGATAAGTCGTGCGCTGCAGCGCCGTGGCCTGGGGCTGGTAACGGCCAGGGTCATCCTTATCACGGTAGAAACCGGCTGCCAACGGCAGGTAAAAGGCATTCCCGAAGGTCAGTTTGGAGCCCGGCGGGTTGATACTGATACCTGCTGACGGCGCCAGGGCCGGTCCCGGGGGCGCGCGGAGAATACCGTAACCCGGCAGATACAGGGCCACGTTGTTGGTATGGCTGCGGGTATTGGCAACCGGGTCCCGCTGCTTTCCGGTCAGTGGATCCGTTTCAAGGCCGTCGATACCGAAAATCTCATAGCCTTCCGGTGCCGTGAAATCCGCGTCAATGTCCAGATAGACGCTCATCAGATTCACTTCCAGCTGACGCCCGTCCAGTTTGGTCAGGCCAGCAGGATTGTAGTGAATCGCCATGATCCCGGGCGGATCGGCGGTCACGGCGTTGCCAAGTGCCAGTGCCTTGGGATGAATGGTCAGGTTCTGCGCCAGCTGGGCCTGGGCACCGCAAGAAAGGGTCGTGGCAACCAGTGCCGCGAGAATCTGACGGTTGTGGTTTCTCTGTCCCATGAAATCCTTCCCTTCCCGTAGATCGTCAACGACACCAATCACTCTTTGAGACCGGAGAAGTTAATGGGCAGGGAGACCCCCAGGGAGAAGTCCGGGGCATCCTCGGTAAGACCGATACCCAAACTCGTGTTTACAATGGTGGTATCACTGATACGGGTCCCCAGAGACATGCTCATAAACCCCGTCATCTGGTCCTGGGCGACGGCCTGGTCGCCATTCGTGAAGGTCAGGACGGTTTCGTCGCTGTAGCTGAGCTGGGCCGAGATGCTGAGAGAAATGTCGTAGGACAGGGAGTAGGCGAAACCGGCGGACCCGGAGAGCCCGAAGCCAGGGTCCACCTCTTCCAGAAGACGTGCACCACGCACCTGCTGCAGATCTTCAGCCGGCAAGTTATAGGTGGCGCTCACTGAGCCGAACACCACCACCGGATCCAGGACCTTGGACAGGCTCGCTCCACCCCCGATGGAATAGTAGCCACTGCCGGTGGACAGCTGCTCGTTGATGTCTATCTCGTAGGGGCTGACGCCGGTCTTTGTGGAGAGGGTTCCGAACAAGGTGGTCGACATCTTGCCTGGAACGTAGGCAAATGGCTGCCAGCGCCCGGTAAAAGAAATATCGCCAAAATCATAGATATTCAGCTCGTCCTGAGTGTCGTATTTGACGACCAGCGGAATACGGGTACCCACCGTCAGGTTGTCCAACAGGCCGTAATCGTAGGAAAAGGAATTGGTGAAGCTGTGGGTTGCCGACGGCACCACGTCCAGGTTTCTCACTGATCCATTGGTGATGGCCAGATCCAGCCGCTGGTCTGCCGTGTAGGAATAGTCGAACGAATAATTCAATGAATGGGAACCCTTCTTCTGCAGCGAATAGTTCTTCTCTGCAGCCTGGAACACCTCTTCAAGCTGTTGTGAAGCGTCCTCGTCTCCTTCCTGCTTGGCCAGCGCTTCCCGCGCCTGGTCCACACTCCCTTCCTGCGCCAGGGCCATGCCCGGAAGCAGACCTGCCGTGGAAACAAGGATAAAACCTCGCACAAACCAACGATTCATCCTGACTCCCTTATTTTATTTGTAGTGTTCCTGCCCCGGGGATTACCCGGCGAATTAGTTACGACGGTAGTGCAACTGCTTTCGGGTGTTTTCTACACTGCCGTCGGGATTGTTTTTCTGGCGTTCCAGCAGATTCTGGATCCGCCGCTGGGTGGATTCGTGAAACGCCGGTATCCGTTCCAGCGCCAGAAGGGTCATTGTCTGGTCATCCACGAAGCGAAGGTCTTCCTCCTTCAGCTCGAGGTTATCCAGGGGCTTGTCACTGCCCGGAAAGACGATGAAAAGCACGTTGTCGTCCCACTTCTCCTCGAACTGGGCCAGAGTAAAGGAGATATTGCCGACTGAAGGATCTGCCAGGTAGGCGCGCCCGTCGCGGATCGTCCGTAACACCACGAAATGCTTGAAGCCCGCGTGGTGGATGGGCACGATCGCCGGGTGATCGAGGTCCCTGAGGTCATCGATGGTGGCCCGGAAGCCGCCTGACGGGTAACCGAGTGCCGTCACCAGCCGCTTCATATCGAGCATGGAGAACGCGCGCCGCTCAACGATGCGCTCACTTTCGCCGTAGTGGAGCAGCCCCTCCATGACCTGTCGTTCTGACAAGGTCCGTCCGAGATAGAAGTTCAGCACCGTGGTCAGCGCCGCGCTTCCACAGCTGTAGTCATAGGCCTGACGCACGATATTCCGGAACTTCTGTTCAACCAGAGGCTCCACCCTGACGTCGGAGCGCAATTCAACAGGACTGGAATCCACATCCTGCTCAATGACGATCTGGCCCTTCTCAAAAGGCTCCACCACGGTCGCTTCCTGCACCATGGTGAATGTAAGAATGGATCCAGCGAGCACCAGCAGCATGTCAGACGAAGTCCCTGTTTTTATTGGCCACGTTATTAAGCGGGTTACATGTTGTTACGGTAAGATACCGAAAAGCCTGCGCCCTTAAAGATAACTGTGCCTCAAATCTGTCGCTGCAGGAGGGGCCTTAGGAAGGGGATTTGAGAACTGTTTCATGACATGGATGGGAATCGGGAAGCAGGCCCGGTTGCCGGGCCTGCCGTTCAAAAGGTAAAGACCACGCCGAGTAACAGGTAGCTCAGGGCAGTTACCACGACAATGCCCATCAGATTGAGAGCAAACCCGGCTCTGATCATGTCGCTGATCTGCATGTGACCACTGGAGAACACGATGGCATTGGGTGGCGTGGCCACCGGCATCATGAAGGCACAGCTGGCCGCGATGGCGGCAGGCACAGTGAGTAGTAACGGTGACACGCCCTGACTCAGGGCCAGCGCCCCAGCAACGGCAGAAACGCCGCCGCGGTTGCGGTATTGCTGGTAACTTCGGTCAGAAAGATGATGATACCCGCCACCAGAACAATCATGACAAGGGTTGGCAGGGCGCCGGCCATGCCCAGCCCGAAGTCGCGCCGGGTCAGCCACCACCAGGCCAGGGCCAGCATGACAACCGTCACTGGAACCCCCAGCAACATCCATTGGGCAAAGCCCACAGAAATACCCTGGTTTTCGCTCAGGTAGGCCGCCAGCAAGGCATTTGGCGGTGTGCCGATAAGTGTGGCAATACCACCGATACTGGCGGAATAGGCGATAGCCAAAAGGAGGGCCGTGGCGTAACGCCGAATGCCCTCGGGATTGTCATTGCTGTTCATCATCGCCACCACCGACAGACCAATCGGCAGCATCATGATGGCTGTTGCAGTATTGCTGACCCACATGCTCAAAAACGCGGTTGCCAACATGAACCCGGCAATCTGCCGCCGGGGTTTACTGCCAACGGCCTTCAGCGTCATCAGGGCGATCCGGCGATGCAGGTTCCATCGCTGCATCGCAAGCCCGAGTGTGAAGCCCCCCCCAGGAACAGGAAAATGATCGGATTGGCATAGGGCTCGGTGGCTTCACCAACCGTCCCGAGCCCGAGCGCGGGAACCAGCACGATTGGCAGCAAGGCAGTGGCGGGAATCGGAATGGCTTCGGTAGACCACCAGGTAGCCATCAGCAGCATCAACCCCAGCGCCGCCCAGGCTTCCGCGGCCATGGTTTCCGGAGGTGGGAGTATGATGGTTGCCAGCAGAAAGGCAGCCCCGAGGATCAGTCCAATGACCTGGCTGCGGGGCAGCCCCTCGGCCTGTTTGTCAGCGTTGAGCTCTTCGGACATACAGTTCTATTCCATCATTCAGACATTCAACATCAGCAGGCGGGCGAAACGTCAGAGCGCCTGAAGCTGGCGATCATGAAAACGCCCGAGCAGGATAAGAGCCAGAATGGCGCCGGACAAGGCCCAGGCCATATCCGACTGGGTATCCCAGACGTAGCCCTGTGTGCCCAGAAAGGCCTCGGCCGCTTCGTCACTGAGCAAGGCCACCCACCATTCAATCAGCTCGTAAAAGGCGCTTAGCGCCAGACAGAAACAGACGATGAAAAACGCCGCCCAGCGGCGACTGGAGAACACGTCGAAGCGAATGACCACTTCCCTGGCAATGATTGCCGGTATAAACCCCTGTGCCAGGTGGCCAAGCTTGTCGTAGTTATTGCGCTCCCAGTCAAACCAGTCCCGAAACCAGTCGAACAAAGGTACTTCCGCGTAGGTATAGTGCCCTCCAACCATCAGGATGACGGCGTGGACCAGAATCAGGAAATAGACAAGAGGCGTCAGGGGATAACGGAAGAAACACCAGACAACCAGCACAAAACCAATGACAGCGGGCAGGACTTCCAGCGCCCAGGTGGCCCGATCCCTGGGTCCGATGGCAGACCAGACAAAGACTGCAAGAAAGACCACCACCCAGACGGCGGGCGCAAATCGCAGGTTCATAGGTTTCCTTTTGTACGTGGTTATCCAGACGCACCGGCGCGCAGGAAGTGGCCATAGCCAGGCTCCCGGCCCAGGGCAGCTTCAACCTCACCATCCGTTACCGCGGGTCGGCCGTTGATCAGCACCTCTCTGATACAACCAGGCACCCGGTTGACCATTCTCTCCAGTCCGAAGTTTTCCATCTCGGCCCACTCAACCTGTTCCAGATCCTGATCAAGGCCACGGGGGTCCAGTACCGTTATATCCGCCCGGTCACCTTTCCTGATATGACCGGCATCAACACCAAGCCAGTCTGCCTGTTCGCCGGTCAGTCGATGTACGGCACGTTCCAGCGACATGACCGGCTCACTCTCCACATGGCTTTCGTAAACCAGCTTGAGAAACCGCAGAGGCAGATTGTAGAAGGCCATATTACGGATGTGGGCGCCGGCATCGGAAAAGGTGATCAGGGCACCGGGATTGGTGACCATTTTCCGGAGCCGATCCTTTCTGTGGTTGCCTACCGTGGTGAACCAGCGCAGTGAACGGCCATGGGCAACCACCATGTCGAGAAAGAAATCGACCACATGGATGCCACGGTCGGCCGCCAGCTCAGCAAAGTTGCGGCCAACCACGCTTTTATCCGGGCAGTCGAGAATAACGGCATCGCCGAAATCCCTCTGCCATACCCGGGGCGAGAGCTTTTCCTTATAGAATTTCCTGAATTTCCGTCGGTACTGTTCGTCCTTCAGAAGCTCGTTGCGCTCAAGCTGATCGCGGATATCGAGGGCCATTTCACCGGCGCCGAATTCTTCAAACAGTACGATATCCATACCATCGGCATAGACCGTGAACGGCGTTGGCAGGAGCTGCCAGCGGAAGTTGCCGCCAAAGCTGTTGGCCAGCCACCCCACAAGGCTGGCCATGGGTTTGACCGTGGGATTGCCTTTCAGATCGATCATGGCAATCAGAGTTGTTTTCAGGGGCTTTCTCAACCAACCCAGGGTCTCTTTCAGGTACTGGGTCACCTGCAACGGATTGGCCGCATTCGGTGCGCCCTGGTGCACCCGCCCGTACCGGCGCAAAAGTGCATTCAGACGGCTGACCTCCCGCCAGCGGGCGTAAGTGCTTGGCAGGCTCTTGGACCACTCCCGATCACCGTCCACCTTGTCCCATTTCAGGCACATGGTGGAAAGACCGAGGAATCCTTCCTGCAGCGCCTCCTCCAGCAGAGCCTCCATTTTTTGCTGTTCTTCGGGAGTCGGCGTCACGTTCCTGTCGGTGGCGCGATGAAGACCCATCACGGCGGTTCTCAGATCACTGTGGCCAAGAAAACTGATGACATTGGGCCCCAGTGGATGCTGGTCCATGAACGCCACCCACTCTTTTGGTGTCTGCCAGGACTTGTGCTGCTTCAGAATGGGCAGCACTTTTTCCCTCGGGACCGTTTCCACCCGGGTAAAAATATCCGAGGCGTCCTCCGGATCGGAACAGACCATGCTCAGGGAACAACTGCCGATCAGCACCGTGGTGACACCGTGACGCACGGATTCAGACAGGGACGGCGCTACCAGCAACTCGGCATCGTAATGGGTATGGGTATCGAGAAATCCCGGCGTTACCCAGCAACCGCTGGCGTCAATCGTGCGCGTCGCAAGGCCGGGTTCGGGCTGCTGGTCAAAGACTTCGGCAACCCGCCCATCTTTGATGCCAACATGGGCGATGCGTGAGGGGCCGCCGGTACCGTCAAAGTAGCGGCCGCCGACAATAAGCGTATCGAACTGGTTCACCGTGCCAGTCTCCTTTTTGTTTTTATGTGCCGTCAGTCTAGCCAGCCAAACGTGATATGTCCTCTCATTTTAGCCGGCGGACCGTGCAATGCAGGCCATTAACGAAGACGGATACGGCTGCCGTCTTCAAGCTGACGATCCGGGTGTCGGACGACGTTGTCTGCCTCAGTCAATCCTTCCTGGATAACTGTATGAAATCCGTTTGTGCGACCGACCGACACGTCTGTCAGAACCGCAATGTCATCGACAACGCGGAATACCTGGTGCTGCCCATCAGTGACAAAGATGGCGGATTCCGGAACCTGAAGGACATTGTCGGAACGCCAGAGCAGAAACTCGGCGTCTACCCGATAGCCGTCCCCCAGGCTTTGCCAGGCATCAGCAGGACTGGTGATATCCGCAACCACCTGTACCCGCCTTTCTTCCACACCCAGGGCCGACACGTCCTCGAATCCAACCGGCTCAACGCGCCGGACAGTAGCGTCCAGGGTGCCGCCACCCCACCCGGTGAGGCGCGTCACCATACCGGGTTGGAGATTCACGGCATCAAAACTCAATACATCCACAACCACCTCAAGCGCCCCGGGATCCCCCAGTTCCAGAATGGCTTCACCGGCCTGAATCACACCCTCGCTTTTTCGAACAATTCCCAAAACAGAGCCGTTTACAGGGGACCTGACCGGCACACGTTCAACCGCTCCATCGCCGTTCGCACGCGCGGCAGACACCTCAAGGCGCGTTCGGGCCGCTGCCAGTTCGTGGGCCATCACTTCTTCGTCAAAGCGCGCGGAACGCAGAATGGCCTGGGTTCTGGCCGCAGTGGCCCGGGCCTGCTGCAAACGCTCGTCGGAAACAAAACGATCATCACTGAGTGCCTGGAGGCGGGCCAGCTCACGCACGGCGAGGTCTGCTTCAGCCTCGGCCGCCGCCACTTTTTGACGAGTGGAGTTCAGCGCCGAGCGGGCCGACTGCACCTTGGCCTCCGCTTCGGCCCGACTTCGGGCATCAAGGGTGCTGGCAGGCATGGGGTCAACCTCCGTCAGCAGCTCTCCCGGAATCACCGGATCCCCCACTTCCAGCAATACCCTGTGCAGATAGCCGGCAACCGGTGATGAAACCACGTATCGGTCACGCACCCGCGTTTTGCCCTCCTCCTTGATAGTGATTTCCATGGGGCCACGGGTTACCGGCGCCAGATCCACCCAGACCGGATCGGGTCGGATCGTGACCACAACTGCAACACTGGCGAGCATTACGAACACCCCCCAGAACAACCATTTTCCGGCAAACCCTTTTTTCGCCATAACCTCAGTTCACTCCCCGGTTGCTTTCGCACCTATTCCCGTGTTTTCAACACCGCTACAAGATCCAGCCGTTTCAGGCGCCACCAGGCAATAACCCCGGAAGCGATCGCCGATACCACCACGACCAACGCGGACATGCCAAGTGTCTGGCTGGTGATCGTCAAGGGCACCCGATACAGTTCGGTTTGCATGGCAGTAACGATCATGAGCGCCAGACCCTGGCCAATCAGCCAACCGAGGGGAATACCCAGAAACAGCAAGAGCGCAACCTCTCCCAACAATATATGCGCAACTTCATTCTGGGTGTATCCCAGCACTCTCAGGCTCGCCAACTCCCGACCTTTTTCCGCCAGTGAAATCCGGATCATGTTGTAGACCACTCCAAAAGCGATGATTCCGCCCATCAGGCTGTTGAAAAAGGTGAACGTCAGGAAGGTTCTCGCCAGGGTGTCGTAGAAGCTGTCGAGCATGGCCTGCCGGATGCTCAGGCCAAGCACTCCCGGGGTTTCGCGAAGACTGTTATAAACTTCCGAAGCCTTGTCCGGGTCCAGGTTGATCAGGGCCTGATTGATCAGGGGCCCGTCCCCCAGTGCCCGGTTGAGGGCATCCAGATCCATGTAGGCACCAACCCCGAGAAACTCGCTGGTGATACCGGCGACCGGAACCATAACCGTTCGGCGGTCGCCCTCCAGGAGCTCCAGCTGCAGAACATCTCCCGGACCGACACCCAGTTCATCGGCCAGAAAATCGGTCAACAACAACCCCTCCCTGGGGAGCGGAACCGGCTGCAGGTCACTGTCGATGACAAATTGCAGGCGCGCCTCGGAGGGTATTCCGGTGACTGCGCTTCGCCACTCCCGATGGCCGGAAACAAGACGTGCCGGGACCGAGCGTCGCCCCTCCACGTAACGTATCCCGGCTTGCCGCTGCAAGCCGAACAACGCCGCGCTGTTCACCGGATCAATAAAGGTCGCGGACAGATCCTGTTGCTGAACCCGTGCAAACTGCGTGTGGACCATCAGGGACACCGAGTCGAACTGGAAGTTTCCCACCATCACGATGGCAGTGGCCATAGCGACCCCAGTCATGGATAACAGGGTCCGAACCGGACGACGGGAGAGCTGGCGCACGATCATTCGGGAGGGCTGGGCGAAACGGATTCCCGAGAGCAGCTTTTCCACTATGGTCACCCGGTACCTGGCGGGCCCCTCAGGCCTCATGGCTTCAGCGGGTGGCAGTGCCGCTGCCTGCCTGATGGCTCGCCAGGCACCGAGCCAGGCGACCACAATTGTCATCAACCCCAGCAGCACAACCCATGCGGGGTCAATGCGAAACAACAGCCCCGGAAAGCGGTAATAATCCATGTACAGTTCGCCGAGAGAGCGTCCAAGCCATAGGCCAAGGCCAAGCCCCGCCAGCAAACCGATGACGGCAATCACGATGACCAGTTTGCTGTAATGCCAGGCGATCTGACGGTTGCTATAGCCGAAGGCCTTGAGTACCGCGACGATATCCCGTTGGGTGCTGATCAGACGGCCAATCACCACATTCAACAAAAACATGGCGACACTCATGAAAATGAGGGGGAAAACCGTCGCCATGGTTTTCAACTGATTGAGCTCGTCACTCAGAAAACGGTGGGAAAACTGGTCGTCCCGGCCAAAAGCCCCCGTTGCCCCATACCGGGCCAGCAATCGATCCAGAGCATCAATGACGGAGGCAGCAGAATGGCCAGGTTTGAGCGTCACCACCAGGCTGTTGAAAGCGCCCCGCATATCCATGGCGGATTCCAGGGACTCTCTGTTCATCCAGAGAACACCATACCGCTGATAGTCCGGCAGCATACCGCCCGGAGGAATGACGTAGATGAATTCCGGTGACTCAACAATGCCGGTTATCGTAAGAGCCTGCCGGCGGCCGTTGATAATGGCTTCAAACTGATCTCCCAGAACCAACTCATGCGCTTCGGCAAAGCTTCCGATAACTGCGATCTCCTGGCTTCGACCAGCAGCCGGGAGCCGTCCCTGGCGAATAAAAAGGCGGTTGACGTCAGGCTGACCTTCCGGCGGAACAGACACCAGGCGAGCCGACACCGGATCCGGAAACCCGGGTATTTCCAGTTTCGCAGCGCCTTCGACCCTCCCCTCGTACCTGGCGATACCAGGCAGCGCAGCGGTGTCCTTGAGAGTATGGCGTGGAGCCCGTTTGACCGGCGCAAAGACCTCGGCAAATTCGTGTTGTTCGTAATACTGGGCTCTGGTTGCCAACAGCGATGAATAGTTCACGAGAGACATCACGCACACGCCCACGCCTCCGGCAATAACCAGTGCGATGGCCAGTACCTGACCGCGCATCTGCCAGAGTTCCCGCCGTAACTTTACGTTCAGAACCGTGTTCAATCCCTTCGGGGACATCGCTGTTACTCTTCAGTACCGTTACCAGGACAGTGTACGGGGATCCTGGCGACGCTCATTAAGACGCTCACCGCTGATGTTGCCGTCCGAGAGCGTTATCACGCGATCCGCCATGCCGGCGATGGAAGCATTGTGGGTAATGATGACGGTAGTCGTGCCGGTCTCCCGGTTGGCTTTGTCCAGTGCCTCGAGCACCAATACGCCGGTGGCGGAATCGAGGGCGCCGGTTGGCTCGTCGCACAGGAGTACATCCGGTCGTTTGGCAATGGCCCGGGCAATGGCAACGCGCTGCTGTTCACCACCGGAAAGCTGGGCCGGGAAATGGTCAATGCGGCTCTTGAGCCCAACCAGTTCAAGTGCCTCTTCCGGCGTCATTGGATTGGTCGCTATCTCGGTCACTGCCGCCACATTTTCCCTGGCGGTGAGGCTGGGAATGAGATTATAGAACTGGAACACGAAACCCACGTGTTCACGGCGATAACGGGTGAGTTCGCGGTCGCCGGCAGTACTGAGATCAAAATCCCGATACCGGACCTCGCCGGTCGATGGCACATCCAGCCCGCCAAGAATGTTAAGGAGTGTGGATTTGCCAGAACCGGAAGCGCCCAGCATGACGACCAGTTCGCCGCCATAGAGATCCAGATCTACGCCACGGAGGGCATGAACCTGAACCTCCCCCTGATCATAGGTTTTCGTCAGGCCCCGGGTCTGGAATACGGCCGAGCCGGTCGTGGATGCCTGCAGTGGCTCCATGGTGTCACTCAGTCTTCGGCACAGTCCACGCAAACCGTGGTATAGGGCAGAACCTGCAAGCGGCGTGGGTCAATGACCTCGCCGCAGGATTCGCATTCGTCGCCCACACCGTTATCAATCCGAGCCAGTGCATGTTCAATCTGAGCGAGTTCGGAACGGGTTTCGGTTTCCAGCGAATCGACCACTTCGTCGTTCTGGGTCTGGGTAGCCTGCTCCTCGAAATCCTTGTCTAACGCGCCCCCTTCCCGATGCTGATGCGCCTCATAACGGGAAAGTCTGGCCGTCAGGTCGGCTCTCAGTGTTTCAAGTTCGGATTTCCGGTTGGTCATATGGCGCCTCCTGCCTTGCCGGGAAAACATGTTCCTACAGTAAAGCATAAGCTGAACCCGGGATTGATGCTTGTCAAAATTGCGTCACGCAGGATGAGGCAGAATAGAATTCCATCAAATCCATACGCAAAGGAGTTGTGACCATGAACACCGAGCTTTTCGAAAAAGCGACCCGTCTGAACGAAACCCTGTTCGAGCAATTTGGCAAGGCTGCAGAAATGCAGATGAACGCCTTCCGACGTTATGCCGATGTCACCATGGAGCAGGCTAAAAAGGTGTCTGAGGTCCGTGATCTGGAGAGCCTGAAAAGCCTGACTGGCGACCAGGCGGAGACCCTGAAATCACTGAGCGAGCAGTTCACCGCAGACTGGAAAGCCTGGCAGGACTACTTCAACGAAAGCAGGGAGCAGATTCAGAAGGTGTTCGAGAAAACACCCGAGGCATCGGCCAAGCCCGGCCCGAAAACCGCCAAATAAGGGATAGTTATGTTCGGTCTGGATACGCTCGGGAAAGCCGTAGGTCAGCTCGTCAACGGCTTCGAAACCAACGTCCGCCAGGGACAGCAGCAACTGGAGAAAGCATTGGGAGATGCTGGCGTCCTGGATGCGGCAACACTCTCCACGATAACGGAAATGTCCGATGCCTACCGCACAATGGCCGAGGACCTGCTCCTGCACCCGCTCCGGTTTGCAGGAGCGGAACTGGATCTGGCCCGCAAACATGCCGCGCTGGGGCACTACACCCTTGCACGGCTCGTGGGCAAGCATAAGCAGCCCGTTGTCGAACCAGAGGCCGACGACCGACGCTTCCAGGCCGAGGAGTGGCACAAGCATCTGCCTTTTGATGTCCTCCACCAGGCCTATCTGATCAACTCACAGGCCTTTCTGAACTGGGCGGCCGGCATGGAAGGGATTCCCCCGGCAGGACGGGACCAGATGCTGTTCTACGCCCGACACCTGACCAGCGCACTGTCGCCATCGAATTTCCCCGCCACGAATCCGGAAGTGCTCAGGATTACGTGGGAACGCAAAGGGATGAACCTGATTGACGGTGGACGGCAGCTGATCGAAGACCTGCGGCAGAATCCTTCCCTGTTCAATGTTGGGATGACAGATCGCTCTGCCTTTGAGGTAGGACGTAATCTGGCAACTACCCCTGGCAAGGTCGTGTTCCAGAACGAACTGATGCAGTTGATCCAGTACTCGCCAACAACAGAGACCGTCAGCAAACGCCCGTTGCTGATTGTTCCGCCATGGATCAACAAGTACTACATCCTGGACCTCACCGCCAGGAACTCCTTTATCCAGTGGTTGGTCAACCAGGGACAGACTGTTTTTATTATTTCCTGGCGAAATCCCGGGCCCTCCCTGCGGGACAAAGGCTGGGAAGACTACATGGAACTCGGGCCACTGGCGGCCATGGATGCGGTTACCGAAGCCACCGGCGAAGATCAGATGAATCTGATCGGCTATTGCATCGGTGGCACCCTGCTGGGCTCAACATTGGCCTGGCTCAAGAAAAAAGGCCGTAATCCGGTAGCCAGTGCTACCTATCTGACGACACTTCTGGACTTCTCGGACCCTGGCGGAATCGGTGTCTTCATCAACGATCACTCGATCCGGGGTATTGAGAAAATGCTGGAGCGCAAGGGCTACCTGGACGGTCGCGCTATGGCATTCACGTTTAACCTGTTGAGAGAAAACGAGCTGTTCTGGTCGTTCTGGACCAATAACTACCTTAAAGGCCAGAAGCCCGCGGCTTTTGACCTGCTCTACTGGAACACCGACGGCACCAACCTGCCAGCTCGAATGCACAGTTACTATCTGCGCCAGATGTACCTGAATAATCGTCTGGTGAAGCCAGATTCCCTGAATCTGCTCGGCGAGTCCATCAACCTGTCCGAAATCGATGTACCCTCTTTTTTCCTGTCCGCCAGACAGGATCACATCGCCAAATGGAAAACCACCTACAAAGGGGCGCTGGCCCACGGCGGTGATGTCCGCTTTGTGCTCTCCGGCTCCGGCCATATCGCTGGCGTTATCAACCCGCCCTACAAGGAAAAGTACGGCTACTGGACCAATGACACCCTGGTGCCGGATGCAGACGCCTGGTTCGAGAAGTCCGAACACCATCCGGGATCCTGGTGGCCCCACTGGCTCGAGTGGATTGCCCGTTTTTCAGACGGCGACGTGCCGGCTCGCATCCCCGGCGAAGGGAAACTTCCTGCGATTGAGGACGCACCCGGCAGCTACGTCAAAGTCAAAGCTGCGGAGGCCGTGAAGCAGTAGACCTCTGCGTGGCCCGCATTCCTGCGGGCCAACGTATCTCGCCCCGCTTCCGCCGTTGTGGCACTATGGCCCGCTTGATGAACGGCGGAGAACCTCCCGATGTTTTATACCACCCTCGCGGCGATCGTGGTCGCCATGATCCTGTTTGCCTGGCTCGGACTGAGAGCCCGTCTCGCCGACGGCGGACTGGATGACTATGTAACGGCAAGAAACAGTCAGGGAGCCAGGGCCCTCGGACTGTCTTTCCTCGCTTCCGGCATGGGCGGCTGGATACTGTTTGCCCCGCCTGAGGTTGGCGCACTGGTCGGCCCTCTGGCTCTGGCTGGCTATGCCCTGGGCGCCGCCTTGCCGTTTATCGTGTTCGCCTTCTGTGGCCCCGCTATTCGCCGCTTCCTTCCGGAAGGACGCAGCATCGGCGAATTCGCCAACGCCTGTTATGGCAATGGCGTACGCCGCTACGTTTCGACGATCTCGGTGCTCTACATGCTTTGCTTTCTCACCGCGGAGCTTACTGCCATTGGTGCCATAACGTCGCTGCTTTCCGGTATTGATGGCGGCATTGTGGTCATTGGCGTTGCCATAACCACGCTGGTATACACCGCTGTCGGTGGTCTCAGGGCCAGCATCGTTACCGACCAATGGCAGGCACTGTTACTGATCGGCTTGCTGGCTATCGTCAGTTTTGTTGCCGTAGGCAAGCTTCCGGACGCAGCACCCGCAGCGCTACCGGATATCCCTGCGTCGGCAGCCCTGAGCGTGGCGCTGACTCTGGTGATTGCCGTCACCGCCGCCAACCTTTTCCACCAGGGATACTGGCAGCGTTTATGGTCGGCTCGTGATACGGACGCCCTGAGCCGCGGCGCGTTGCTGGGCGGCGTGGTCACCATCGCCGTTGTCGCCGTGGTTGGCGGGCTGGGAATACTGGCGGCCATGAGCGGCGCCGACCTGGGCAGCCCGCCGATTCCGTTTTTTGCCTTGCTTGCTGATGCGCCGGCCTGGCTCGCTTTACCGGCCCTGATCCTGGCCATCACACTCGTGGCATCCTCGGTGGATACCCTGCAGAACGCACTTGCGTCGCTGGCGGTTACCGAAAAACAGGGGTTGTCCATTGTCAGTGCCCGATGGTTTACCGTGCTGCTGATGATTCCTGTGGTTCTGGTGGCACTTCAGGGGATTTCCGTGCTGCGGCTATTTTTGATCGCAGACCTGCTTTGCGCCACGGCGGTTCTGCCTGTACTGATGGGGCTCTGGGGAAAGATGACCACGAGGGCGGCGATCCTGGGCTGTCTGGCGGGACTTTTCGGCGCGATTCTGCCCGGATGGATTACCGGTGGCAGCCTGATGGCCGGATTGGAAGCTGCCAGCTTCCCCGGCAGCATTCCCACCCTGATGCCTTTCGTTGGTGCCCTGGTAGGCTCCGGACTGGTCAGTGTCGTGATCGCGACCACAACCCGGAAACGCTAAGCGGCATCCTTGCTGTCCAGCGCCCTAGCTGGACAGCAATTCGATCGGATAACGGATCTTGGTTTGATCAACGCCCGGTCGGGCCCCGAAATCCACCAACCTCAGACGATTGCAGATCTTGCTCTCCAGCGCCGGCTCATTGAGTGTAGATTCCACCACCGAACAACTCGATACTGCACCGTTCGGCTCAATGACCAACTCCGGGGTAATACTTCCTTGCAGCGACGGTTTGCGACGAAGCTCCCGGTTGTAGATGCTGTAGATCGCGGATTTGTTGGCATCCATGGTCCGGCGCAACTCTTCCTTGCTCCGGGTTCTGGCCGCAGTTTCCTGCTGTTCCTTGCGTGCCGCCTCTTTCACCGCAGCAACTCTCTCTGCTTCGGCAACTTCCGCGCGCTGACGCTCGGCCAGGGCGACCTGACCGGCCTCCCGATTGAGCGCTTCCTCGTTCACCCCACTGCTCTTCGCGCTCGCGGTCGCGCGCGAGGCCAAAGTATCACCGGTTTTGCGGGCAATAGGTTCCGCTGTATTGGCAACCGGGCCATCCAGCTTGACCGACTCCGCCAGCGAACTGAGTTTTTTCAGTTCGTTCCCCATTGCCAGAATACCGGTATTCTTTGCCTTCTCCCGCGCCTTGGCGACCTCTTCAGGCTTGGGTTCTGGCTTGGGCTCCGGTTTTTCGGCTACCTGAGGCTCCGGCTCGGGTTCCGGCATCACCGGTTCAGGAACCGGCTCCGGCTTGGGCTCTGGTTTGGCCTGTTCCACCGGCTTCTCCTCAGGCTTCGGCGGTTCGGGCTCCGGCTCGGGCAACACCGGTTTTGGGGGCTCCTTTTTCTCGATGATCAGCTTGGCCAGCTGAGGCGGCAGAGCTTCCTGTTCCTGCCTGTCACGTTCTGGCAGCTCGACCCAACTGACATAACCTGCAAATGCAAGGAACAATGGCATCACAAAAACAGCGGCGGCCAACAACCGCTTACGTTCACCACGCTCCTGATTCCAGGGCAATCCGTACCGATAATCCATCATGGTCAGGCTCCCTGTTCCGCACGCTGATTAACCGCCAGGGAAATACTGGCGTAACCGGCGTCCACACAGGTGGACATGATTTTTTTCAGCAGCTCGTAGGGCAGTTCGCGGTCTGCAAGAATGGTAATTGGTCGACCCGCATCCGGGGCAGGTGCCGACGAGCGACTGGCCTGATAGTCCAGTTCCTGCTTCAGGGCAGGCTCCACCTGTCCGTCAAACGTCTGGAAGGCGTCGCGTTTCACTACCAGCCGACCGTTCACCAGGATATCCCGGTCTGTGACGGTGAGGGCCAGGACGTCACCAGGGGGTTGCTGAGCGGTGGAATCCGGCAGTTTGATAGTATTGTTCTGGTTCAATACCTGTACGTCGGAGGAGGAGTTCACCATCAGGAAGAACACCAGGATGGTGAAGATATCCATCAACGAGACCAGGTTCATCTTTCCCTGGCTTTTATTGCGCCGGTAATGGCGTTTCTGGCGGCGGGCCTTGGCAGATTCTTTCATGAACTCACCTCCGCGGATCCCGAAGGCTGTGCGGGCGCATCGCCGAGAGAGATCTCGGGGAACAGCTCCGCTTCAACCACACTACCAGCCACTACTGCCTCGTATGAGCGCACCGTGTCCATCACCGAGACCAGAGACTGATAGGACGTCTGCCGGGACGGCATAATAATCACATCCTTTTTGTCGGGCACACGGCTCTTGATTTCCTTCATGACATCCTTGAGCAGAACGAAATCATACTCGCCCTCGCGCTGGGGGATGTTCTTGATGACGCCGCCCTGGTTATCCGCAACGACCAGGCGATCCTCATAGATCACCACCTGGATCTGCAGCTCTTCCGCCTGCTGGGCCGAAAGGCTGTCACCGGTCGGGAAGTTGAGTTCCAGAACGCTGGTGTGGGCGAACACCATATTCAGCAGCAGTACCGGCACCAGCACAATCATGAGATTCATGAAGGGCGTGATGTCGAGATCGGCCTCACTTTGTAGGCGACGATGCTTCCGTCTCATGGCCTGACATCCTTCTGGCTGGTTATCAGGCCGGGCTACCGGCCGGAGTCGCTGCCTGTGCCGGCGAAGCGGCATTCTGTCCCTGTGGTTGAGCGGCGGTCTTACTCCCGGAACCATCGCTGAGGAGGTTCAGGACCTTGATGCCCGCCATCTCAAAGCTGTCGACGATCTCATTGGTCTTGGTCTGCAGCAGTGAGTGGATCAGCAGCATGGGAATAGCAGACATAAGGCCGAAGGCGGTGGTGTTCATGGCAACCGAGATACTCTGGGACAGAAGGCTCGCCTTCTGGGCCGGATCCGCTGCAGCTACCGCCGTAAATGCTGCAATCAACCCGATAATGGTACCCAGCAGGCCAAGCAGCGTGGCAATGTTGGCCAGCGTTGCCAGATACTGGGTGCGCTTTTCCAAACGCGGCATCACATCCAGTAACCCCTCTTCCATCGCGTATTCGATCTCTTCACGACCCTGGCGGCGGGCAAGGCGCTGAAGGCCGAAGCCGATCATGGTCGACATGGCACTACCGGATTCCTGGGTGTAGTTCAGGGCGCCCTTCAGGTCACGCTTGGCGATCATCTGATGCAGGCGGTTGAAGTCCCGACGGTTGGTCAGTTTCTGGGCGGAAAGGTAAACGTAACGTTCAATGGCAACAATGAGTCCGACAATCAGCACAACTGCAATCGGAAACATAAAAAAGCCACCTTCCTGGAAGAAGCGAACGGCGGTATCGATCATTTTCTGGGCACTCCATGGTCCGGTTTTCAGATCAGTCTAAGCGCGTCACTCCCCTGCAAGGGTAAGTTCGCGAAAGTCTGTGTGAGGGTTTGTTTAATCTTGCGCAGGAACACACTCATGACGTGACAGGCATCACACTCTACTGCCCTGTGCTGGCCTGGGTCTGTTTGATAAACGCTTCGTGGTACTTGATAAAACGCTGGAACTCATAGCGTTCCAATGGCCGGAGACCCTGATCAACCATCAGGCGTTCTTCTGGCGCACGCAACTCGTCCACTTCCGGTGGCTGCCAGGGCACCAGATACATCACCGTAGGCACTTCCTGATCGCCACGGATTCGCGTGCCCTCAATGGTAACCACACCCGGGGCGTCCTGGGCGAAGACCATCGGCGCCGTGGGCAACAGGGCGGAAACTGCCAGAGCGATTAGCGCGAGACGTTTCATATCACATAGTCCACATTAGATTCTGTTTTTGGCATCGAAGATCCAGTCTTCCAGTCTGGGGTGCGGCTCACTGGCCGCGGACTGATAACGCTCATAAAGGTCGACCGCCTCGGAAGGTTTACCCAGGTAGATATCAAGCAGGAAGGCCAGATTAAGGATAGCAGGCGCGTAATTCGGATCAGCAGACAGTGCCGCGCGATAATACCGTTCTGCTTCGTCGAATTCTCCTGCGTTCCGGGCAATTACTCCCAGATGATTCAGCGCCTGCACATGTTCCGGATTCACCGCCAGCGTGCGTTCAAACCAACTTTTCGCGGTCTCGGCATCCTCTTCCTGGAACGCAATAATGCCAAGGTTGGCCATGGGGCCGGCTCTTCCGGGGTAGTCGCTCGCCAGTTGCTCGAATCGGGTTTTGGCCTCGGCGAGATTTCCCTCCTCCATGGCACTCACGGCCTTGGCGAATGACGCTTCCAGTGCAGCTTGCTCAACTTCTGCCTCAGACTCCGGCGGCGCCGGCGCCGTTACACACCCCGAAAGCGAAAACATCACGAAAAGACAGAGTCCGCAGGCCTTAATCGAGCTCATAGACAACCCCCTGGGTAACTTCTTCTTTCCGATAACGTCCGGGCAACAGGGCTTTCAAGGCCTCGTAACTGCGCTTGACCCATTCATCGAAAATGCCCTCCCGGGCCCGCCGGATATTCTGCTCGTGGATATCGATGGCGTTGTCCTCAAACGGGTAGGCCTGCTCTTCCAGGAGAAGCTCGTACTGAGCCAGTTCAAGCTCGCTCAATCCGGTGGGCCGCTCCGAGTCCATGAGATCGGCACCGAGGCGTGCATAGATGTGGGCGATCTGGTAACCGGCCTCGGTTGCAAATGATGAAAGGCTATAGCTGGCCGTCTTCTTGTAGGCGTTGACCGCTCGTTCAAGCGCATCGGTCTTCGCTGTCATGCTTTGATTGAGTGGAAGAGTCAGCCTGATGCCGTCATACCTGGCAAGGGTGTCGCGGGCGAGGATTGCAGAGGCTGACGCCGCAAGGTACCGCATGCGATCGTCGGCGGCGTCCGGGTCCCGGTCCACCGTTTCCATCTGCTTTCGCAACCAGTAATCCCTGCTTTCGGCATCCCCGTCTTCCTGATAGAGCTCAGCCAGCCGATTGGCCGCTTCCATGTAGACGTCCGTCGGCTCGGGGTGGCTGTTAGCGTAATTTCGCCAGGTATCAATCGCCTTCTTCCGGTTACCGGCCTGATCGTACAGTTCTGCTGCAATCAACAGGTTTTCCCTTCGCTCTTCCGGCGTCTTGGCGAGGGAGACCATTTGCTGGAGTTCGTCGGCGGCTCGCTCCCACTGCTCCGTTTCACGGTAGGCCAACGCCAGTTTTGCAGGGACTGTGTCAATCAGCTCGTGATTGGGGAAAGACCGCCTGAAACTGGTCAGCACACCGATGGCCTGCTCCCAAAGATTGGCAGTGATAAGAAGCGAGGCAGCATCGTATTCGGCGTTTGCCCGCAGAGCGGATTCTGGAACGGCCGTGCCGACTCGCAGGAATTCGCTCACCGCAGCCTCCACATTTCCGGCATCAGCTAACTGCTCCGCCTGTCGATAGACCGCGGCTGCCAGATTTTCACGAACGCCGCTTCTGCGTTCATCGTCTTCGGCCATTGTTGCCAGGGCGTCACGATAAGCCTGTTCCGCCTCGGCGTATCGGGCCAGTTCGGAGAGGCTGTGCCCGGATAACAGCAAAGCTTCCGTCGTCAATTCATCCGGGGGCGTGGGTTGCCAGGTAACAAGTCGGGCCGCCATATTGACGGTCTCTTCCCAGTTGTTCAGGTCAAATTCACGCTGCAGCGCAATGTAATACACCGCCGGTGCCCGGGCGTCGCCGGGAAACGCATTTGCGAACCGCAGCCGGTTCAGTTGTTGCAGCTCCTGATAGGCCATCCGCTCCGATACCGGTTCACTCTCCCAGGTTTGCGAGTACTCCCGGAATGCCAGCACCGAGGCATACCCGGCTTCAGCTGCCCGATCGGCTACTGTGTCTTCCGGATAGTCATAGGCCACGCGTTCGAAAGCTGCGATTGCTGCCGGCCAGTCTTCCAGCTCCAGGTAAGTCTCACCCAGAAGGAACAGCCGCTCCGGTGTACGGGGGTGGTCCGGAAAGGTAGCCGCAAATTCGGCGTAATAACTGGCGGCTTTGCGGTAATGATCGTCCGCCTGCTGATCATCCTCCGCCTCCCCTGCCAGCAGGTACTGGCGGTCCGCCAGTTCCGGCAACAGTTGTTCCAGTTGTTGCTCGATAAAGCCAATTGCATCGGGGCCCGCTGACTGCCAGTAATCGCTGTAGATTCCGTAAAGGCTGACAAAGCCGGCCTTTCGTTCAGGGATCGTACGGGTGAAACCGGCCAGCTCAAGGGTATCAATGATCCGGATGTGGTAGCGCGGCGCCCAGGGACTCTCCGGATGGTCTTCTATGTAGGCTTCGAAGACATCGATGGCATCACTGTATTGCTCTCTCTCGAGCAAGAGCTCGCTGTAGCGGTCGTAGACCAGGATTTCGTAGGGGCGACCACCCGTTTGGCGGAAAAGCGCCTGGAGGGTTTCCGCTCCGTCAAGGTACGACAGGGACAGCCCTACCACCCTGAACAGATCTTCGATCAGTGTCTGGCTTCGCTGATCCACGTCCGCCACCGGCCTGCCCTCGGGCATGACGAGATCAAGCACTTCAACGTAACTGAAGAGCGCTTCCTGGTATTGCGCCTGTTTGAAAAGACTCCAGCCCTTCATGTAATGCGCGTTCACCAGGAACGAGGGATCGGCCATGCGTTCCTGGCTCGCGAGGGTAACCTCGTCGAAAGCCTGTTCCGCTTCCCCGTATCGGCCATCGATAAACAACAGATCGCCGCGGCGGAATTGAGCCTCAACCCAGTATTCTGAATCCGGGTAGCGGCGGACCAGAGTATTCAGTGCATCAAGCTGCTGCGGTGTCGCGCCTCGAAGCTCCCAGGCTCTGGCAAGCTGATAATAGATCTGGTCATTGCCCTCACGCTCTGGATATTCCGACAGAAGGCGCTGGTAGGCATCGATGGCGCCAGACAGTTCATCGACAGCCGAATCCGCCATTTTCCGCTCCGCACGCTGGAATTCCAGATCGGCCAACCGATGCCTGATGGTAACCTGCTTGCGGGGATCCTCTACGAGTGGCAAAAGCGCCTTGTAACTGTCCATTACCGTTTCAATGGAAACATCTTCTGCGGGGTCGCTGACCGCCGCTGCATCGGCACTTTCCTGCCGCGTTTCGATCGTCGGAAGCGCAGCCAGTGTGCCCTCACGGACTCGCGGCATTTCTTCGCCACCGGCAGGCATCATCGACTGCAACATCTGGCAGCCACTCGCCATGACAAGGGCCCCAACCATGAGGAGGCCTTTAACAGTCCTGCCGGCCATCCGATTATTCATCACCGGCACCTGCATTTTGCGATGCGCGGAACAACTGGTCCGCCAGCCTCGCCTGGGCGTGGCGAGAGGCCAGCAGGTATCCATTAAGCTCCTGTTGCTGGGCAGCCAGCATCCGATCAACCTGCGCCAGGAGTGTTTGCCGGGCACTGCCTAATGCCTCGGACACCTCTGTTCCAAGAGTCGCGAGTTCCCGTTCGCTGGCAGCGATCCGCCGAGCCAGTTCCGCATGGCGGGCATCATCGGCCATCAGGCTTTCAACCCGTTGCCGCTGGGCCTGAAAGCTTTGCATCTCGCGATCCAGTTGCATGAGCTGTTTTTGCGCCGCCCAGCGATTGATTCCATAGTCATCCGCAATCCACCAATCGAAGTAGGCACGCATCCGCCGATACGTCGCACGCTGCCTGGCGGTCGTCGCGTCGTCAGGCAAATCCGCCAGAGTTTTCTCAACCTCAGCGAGCTTGTCTCTGAGCGCTTTTTGTTGCGAGGTCATGAAGAATCCCGCATCTTCGTCTGCCAGCGCCGAGGAAATTCTGTCCGTGAAGTCCTCGTGCAACTGCTGCCACTGGTCTGCCTGTTGGGTTTCGAGTGCCCGACGGGTCTCGGCAATACGAATCTGCCGTTGCTGCTCACGGGTCTCCAGCATGATCCGGAACGATTCAAACCTGGACTGCCGCTCGGCGATGAAGGACTGCATTCGGTAGAGTTCGTTCAATTCGGCAAGCGCCTGCTGGAACGTCTCCGAAGCCAGCACTTCCGCCATACCAGAATCGAGGGGCTGCACGCGCAGCCGGCCATAGGAATCTGTAAGAATCCCGTCGCTGTCACGGCTGAACTCAAGCTGGGCCATAAGGTTTTCTTCATTCAGCCGATCCCGGATGTTGTCGAGCTCCCTGATACGGGCCTGGTAATGGTCGGCCGCCTTTTTAAACGCAGGCAATGCTCGCTGTGGAGCGTTCATCTGCTCAAGAACATAGGCGCGGGCAAAGGGAACCTGCTGGCGCCAGGGCAAAAACAGTTCACGGTTCGCGAGAGTATCAAGGGCGTCGAGAGCCCTCTCTGGCCTGCCCTGGCCCGCCGCGGCAACGGCGTAGTCAAAGAGAGCCTGGTCGGCGAACACGCCGGTCAGTGGCATGGCTCCCAGGACCTCCAGAGCTGCCTCAAACTGGTTGTCACGCAGGTACAGGCCCGCAAGCGAGAGGCGAGCGCGGCCCAGCAGGCCCTCCCGTTCGGCATCTGGCTCGACGGAGTCAATGGACTGGTCGAGGATGGCGATGAGCTTTTTCAGTGCCTCTTCGGCGGCAGCTCCGTCTGCCGCATCGAGAGCGGAGACCGCGGAATTGTACCGGAGGTAAAGGGACCAGATGTCCGTTTCGTCCAGCTGCTCCCGAAGCGAAGCCAGTTCGGGTTCATCATCAGGGCGGGCAGACATCATGACCAGCCGGGAGCGCAGATAAATCCATTCGCGGAAAAGATCGTGGTCGGCCTCGGCCAGTATCTCGCCATCCACACGATTGAGGTTCTCACGTGCGAGCGCCTGATTCCCCTCGAGGTAAAACACCTTACCGAGATAGAACCAGGCCTGGTTGCGCACATCAGGCGACAGATTGCTGCCGGCGCCATCGGCCCCGAGTAGCTGCGTAAACAACCTGCTCGCCTCTCGGGTCATCCCCCAGGACAGCATGAGCCCGCCCTCGACGAGAGCCGGATGATCTCCGTGTCCCTTGATGCCGCCCCGTTCGCGTGCCACGGCCAGCTGGGTCAAAGCCTCGAAGGCGTTACCCTGATGGTATTCGTACAGCGCCCAACCATAACGAAGGTCCTTCGCCCGCTCGGGTTGCGCCTCATCGGCATGGACCGGGGTCATCATCAGCCACAATAGGGCACCCGCGTAAATGAACGGGCGTCGACCTGAGGACTGGCTTGCTTTCAATCCCACGACGCGGCTTACTCCCACTCCACAATGGATACGGAGGGTTGGTAGTTGGAGGAGCGATCTTCAACGCGGATTTCCAGAGCGGCCGTTCCAGTGCCCTTCTCAAACTCCAGGGAGGCCGCCTGCTTGTAAGGCCGCTGATCCGGGCCGATTCCCTCAACAAACGCCGTCATCTCATGGACGCCGGTTTTCAGGTTGCCGACGTATAGCCGCTGCATGCCACCGCGTTCAAGGGCAGTCACCTGTCGCTCCGTATACAGGTGGGAAGCAACAATCTCGTCGTCGACTTTCAGTTTGACCGCATCCAGCTTCAGAAACTTCCCGGCATCAACGCTGAGAAACACGGCAACCTGGGTATTGGCTGGAAAAAGCAGATCTTCCTCAAGGATAAACAGGTCACGATTCAGGCGTATCACTTTCTTCTTGAGCGCCTCCACCTGCTCGGCGACGGCTGTATCATCTTTCTCCGCCCCGGGATTGGTCTGGGCAAATGCGGGGGCTGTCAGGGCGAGGGTCAATGCCGCTAAAAGCACCGGAAATCGGGAGTTCAAGCAAGTGGCCATGGTCGTTCTTCCTGCATGCTCAGTATTCAAGAATCAACGACGCCCGGGTTACGTAGGCATCGAAGGAATATAGGGGTTCTTCGCCGGGGAGAAAGTCACCTGCTGCGGTGACATCCCGGAAGTTGTCATATTCAAAATTCAGCCAGTCCACCAGTAAGCTGAACTGCAGGCGATCGATGCCGGGAAGCGACGTCTGCTTCCATTCGTAGACCGCGCCCACCGCCAGGGTTGTCCCGGATAGGGAGCTGAGCTCCTTGTCACGGGCCAGGTGTGTCTGGGAGTTCTCGAATGGGAAAAGATCGCTGTAAAAGTCCGCCTCGCTCTGGCTGTAGTAACGAATGGAACCTTCAAGGGTCCAGTGCTGGTTCAATCCGTGCACGTATCCCAGTTCGACCGTGTGGGCGTTGATGCCCCAGGTATCGGAAAAATAACGGTATTCACCGCGAATTGAGGCGCGATATGGCAGATAGTAAAGCGCTCGCATGGCCACGGAGGTACTTGTTCGGGTTTCCGGATAACGTTCTGGTTGATACAGGAACGCTGTGGAATCGTTCGGGTCGATGTAGCGGTTCTGTCGGTAAGGGTTCTGCAGGAAGCCCTCATCCGTAACCACCTCAAGATCCAGGCCTACCAGGCTGTTGCGGGTGACGACCTGGCTCAGTCCGAGCTGATAGTTCCGACGATCAGCTTCCTCGCTGAAGGAATCGTTGCCGACCCGGCCCACTTCATCCCAGCCGCTGGCATAGCCCATGGTTACTGTGGACATGCCCCCGAAAAACTCCTGGCTGAGCGAGAAGTAAACGGTGTTGGCCTCGTAATCGTTTTCGGAACTGTTGGTGAAACCCAGACTCAAAATGGACTTATCGTGCAGGTAATCGACACCAAAAGTGTACTCGTTGCGTTCTTCCTCGTAGGGGCTCGCCGTGGCCAGAACGTCCACAGAGGCAGCCGAAACGGAGTCAACATAGTACTGGCCGGAAAACGAAACCGACGAGCCAATACCCTTGCGCACCAAAACTGAGGGGCCATCGATGACCATGCCACCACCGTCATAGCGGTGGTAGAGAACATCCACGTTATCCACTGGCAAGGTCGCCGCAATCGCCTGTTGCCCGGCCAACATCAGCACGAACAGAGCGCAGACGGAGCGTACTAACCTCTTGCCGTCAGTTACAGCCACAGCCACCCCCAGAACCGCCTTCTGCTCCCCGCGCAGACTCCCGGGACTGATAGACGTGATGCATATAGGAATCCGCCTTGCCATGACGGCTGAGACTCATGACCGGATCCGCCAGATTATCCCGTTCATAGGGTTTTACCCACGGCTTGATTGAGCTGCATCCAGAGATCGTGAAGGTCGCGACCAAAAGAGCAGAGGCAGTGAAGATCGACAAATTACGCATAAACGTTCCGTCCGAAAATTATTCGCGCACCAGCTCGCGAATCTGCTGTTCGTACTCGTCTTCGTAACCCGGCTGATAGCCGTAGTGGAGATACCGGGCATTACCATCGCGATCGATCATCACGGTCGTTGGCATAGCCTGGACTTCATAAAGCTCGCTCACCGAACTCTCCGGATCGTAGAGGATCGGGTAATTCACGGGTACCTTGTCCAGGAAGCGATGGGCCTCTTCCCGATTCTCATCCACATTGACCGCCAGAATCGTGAAGCCGAGATCCTTGTATTGGCTGTAAAGCTCATCCATCAGCGGCATTTCCTGGCGGCAGGGACCACACCATGATGCCCAGAAGTTCAGCATCACCACTTCACCACGATGGTCCTCCAGCCTCAGGTTTTCGCCGGAACGGCTTTCCAGGGTGAAATCCGGAGCTGGCACATTGATGGCCTCGGCGCCCGCCATGGGGCTAAGACAGGCCAGGACGCCCGCCACCGCCAGTGATTTTATGGATGCTTTCATAACCATTGCTCCTGTAATCAGAAAAAGACCGACAGGCCAGTGCTGACCTCTGTGTTCATGGAGGTTTTCTCGGCCCCAAGAACATCTATTCGGTAGTAGTGCTGTCTTACGCCAATCTGAACTGCAACGCTGTCCGTCAACAGAACCTGATAGCCCGCGCCGGCATTCAGGGTAAACCGGGTGTCACCCGCAAAATCGGTAGCGCCGGCACCCGCAATCAGATAGAAATTGGTGTTGAATGCGTAGTTCTCGGTGAGGAAGGCCTCGCCCGGAAGCACGTTGTAACCCAGGTTGATGTTGTAATAGCTGTAATCCCGCTCGCTGTCGGTAAGCACCTCCACGTTACCGGCCAGCTTCTCGAAACTGGTTTCTCCACCCTCCGCGAAGCCGACTCCGGCCTCGAAAAAGAAGGACTCGCTGAGGTGGTAGGTGAGCTTGCCGCCATAAAGCAGCGACGACTCGAAGTCCTCGATATTGAGCACGCCCACAAAAGCGCCAATTTCAAAGTTCTCGGTGTCAATCAGCGCCTCGGTGACCGGCACCGGGGTAACATCCGGCTCGATCAGCGGCCGATCATCCTGGGCCTGGGTTGCTGTGGCTATGCATAGCCCTGCCCCGAGACACAGCGTTTTCAGAAAAAGATGCTTAGTCCGATTTTCCATTCTGTCGCTTCTTCGTTGGTGGACCGGGTAGTGAACACTTTGTAGTCCTTCACTTCGGCACGGATGAAATATCGATCGGTGATGTAGGCGCGGATGCCAAGCCCTGCATGGCCAATGCTGTTATCCCGTTCTTCGGGCTGAGCCAGAGTGGCCTTGGGATCAACCCAGATATGCCCGACCCCCAGGGTAAAAAAGGGTGATACCCGCCAGTCAGGAAATGGCTGATGCACCAGATTCGCATTAACCATTCTAATCTCCGAGGCGCTGCCCAGAATCTGAGAAGCCCAAAGCTCGGCGGACAGGTTTCTGGTCATCCAGAAGCCGCCGTAGCCTGCCGTGACAGCGGCACCATCAAACTCCCCCATCATCAATCCGGCTTCCACCCGCCGGCTTTCAAAAGCCTCAAAATCCGGCACCTGAAGATCCACACGATTACCCGTGGCATCCACCGTCTGCGCAATATCCGCAACCGCTATCCAACCCTCCCGGCCACGGGTATCCGTCACTTTGATCCAACTTGTCTTGCGCTGGAGAATGGTCAGCCATTCCCCTTTTTCGCTGGTATGAAAAACCGGATAGCCCGTTGCCGGTCCGGTTCGCCAGGACACATAGGGCTCCGCCACCTGCACTTTCAATGCATCGTCTTCAGCCTGCCCCCACAGCCAGCCAGCCCAGCTCTGGGCCGGCAACAACAAAAGAAACATAAGAATGGCGATGGGCATGGTGCGAGTTTCAGTCCTTGGATCAGTCTTCCGGAGCGTCGAACGGATTGTTGAAATACTGGCCGCCAATATCCAACCACTCTGCAATCAGTCGCAGTTCGGCGGGCGAGAGGAAATCCCTGTGTGAACCGTCGTCGGCGAATACGTCGAAGAAACGACTGGCACGGGCACCGTTGACGGACATTGAAGCCTGCACCGGCACTGTTACCAGGATGGGTTGTTCATCTCCGTTGGCGTCCAGAATGGGATTGCCTTCTTCGTCCCTCAAAACCTCCCCGGAGTCCACGAGCACATCAATCAGGGCGCCGTTCACCAGTTCCTGCTCACTGTCCGGGAAGAGCAGTTCTCTGTAGGCGTTGAAGTGTAGCGGTTCATCGGGTGACGGGCCATCGCCCAGATCCAGCTGTCCAGCCGGCACTTGCTGAGCGTCCGCCGCATCGGTGTCCGTATGGCAACTGGTACAGGTGTAGTCATCCACGACCGCCATGGTGTCCGGGTCCAATACCTCCCGATTGACGCTCCACAGCGGATGAATATGCTGCTCGTAGTTGATCACAATCCGGCAATTCGGCGCCCAGTCGGTGGCACAAACGCCGGATATCGGCGGCGGTGTCTGCAGATCGGCATAGGCGTAGGCAAAGCTGTCAGGCTTGGGATCCACGGCATCTCCGGACCATTCATCGGTATAGATCACATCCGGCGTCGGCCGGCGAATCTCGTTGATGCGGGCAAACACCTGAGCCATGGTTTCACCCATGTCGGCAAACAGAGCCGGGTCGGTATTCGGGAACGGAAGGCTGGTGGTTGCGGCCCCACCCCACACGGACGATGGACCGGCATCCGGTCTGCCATGGGGTGTCGGACTGTTCGGGTTGTGGCACCCTGAACATTCAAGGGTCTCGCCGGGGCGCACCGTGAGCCAGTTCTGGTGCCGGTTGCCCATAGCGCCACCAACACGCTGGCCTTTCTCATCGAGAATACTGATGGCAAATGCAACATTGGCGGGCACCGCCACCTTCACTGACCCATCGGGCTCTATCGGCACGTAGCCCAGTATCTCCCGCATTAGCTGAGCCCGGCTGCGGCCAAAGGCGCTGTTGTCGAAATCCCGGACGTTCTCATCGGGGATGGCCACGGGCTTTTCCAGTCGAAGGAATCTGGCCGGGCGATCTTCCGGCGGCGTTTGCAGCGGATCAGCCATTGCAGCAATACCAGTCGGCGTGGTGTCCACTCCATCGATATCATAGACGCTTCGAATGTGCAGGACGCCGTAGCCGGCATCGCCGAGGGCCCCCTCATCACCCGTGAACTGGGATTCCGGGATGAACCCTTCCAGAGGCCGCTCCTTCATCAGGACCGCCTCATCAAACTGAACGCCCTCTACCGGCGGAACCACCGGCCGCTGGGTTTCGCTGTTGATATCCAGAAGCCACAAACCGTAGACGGGCTCTGCGGGTTGATAGTCTTCGGATTGCAGGCGATCTTCCGTGCAGTTCACAATCCGGTCCGTCGCTGTTTCACGCAACCGGCAGGGCGTCCAACTGACCAGGTAGCGGTTGGTACCATCAAGCAGTGGTGAAACCGATGCATAACTGCCTTTCAGCGACAGTTGGCCATCCAGGCCCACGCCGGGCACTAGCGAGCGCTGGCCCGAACCTTCGGTGCCATCGAGACGAAGATTGGCCTCAACAAATTGGTCAACATCGACTTCCGCCAACACAGACGCGTAATCATCCGTTTCAAACGGCCTTAGCTGCACCAGCAGATTGCCGCTGTCTGATTTGCGTGGCTGCAGGTACTGTATGTCGTTCGCTTCTGGAACCGAATCGTGGGAGTGACGACCGAAAAGATAACTCAGGCCAGTGCCGTCAGGGTTGACGCGGTAGAGGTTCACACCGTTGTTCCGGGTTTGGCCGGCATTATCCCAGCGGCTGAACACAATGGTGCCATCATCCGCCACCATGGGGTCGAGGTCGTGGCTCTGATTGAAGGTGATCTGTTCAATGTTCTGACCATCGTCGTCCATCACATGCAGAACAAACCCGGGGCTATCACCCTCCTCGTCCAGACCGGAGTACTGGGGTTTGCCTTCATCAAGCAGCACCGCCTTGGAAATCCGCTGACGGGTTGACGAGAAAACGATTCTGCCATCAGGCAGATAGGCTGGCGCAACGTCCTGCCCGGCCCCGGCGGTAACGTCCGAATCGATGATCCGGCGCAGGATGTCGGTACTAACGTCGTATTCCCAGATATTCCAGGTTGGCTGATCCTCGTCGTCTGCGTCCTCGATTTCCGGCGCACGCATGGCAAACAGCAGTCTGGAGCCATCGTGGGAAACGTGGAGATCTTTCACGTCGTAACGCAACTGACCATTGTCATCAAGGAATTGCGGCCCCGCGAATGCTCTTGAGGCAATATCCCGCGTCTCGGCGTCCGCAGTGGCACTGGCCTTCAGAAACAGCCGCGCTCCGGGGCGAAAAGCGCTCGGGTCGGCCAGGTTGTCCTCGACCAGGGCCCCGGTGTTTTCGTCAAAAAGCAGAGCCCGTTCGACATAAGCCACAGGGTTCTCGACGACAACCGGATCGGCCTGCTGACTGTCGCTGCTCGAAAGACAGCCAGACAGAGCTGCAAGCGAGCCGAGTGCGACAGCCAGGCGAGTACTGCGGGAGATGTTTAGAGTGGGCGACTTAATTTCCAACGTGAGAAACCCTGTTTCGGATGACATTCCATGACATAAATTAAGTCGGTTCCGAGGGTAGGCTCCAAGGCTTTTACGTAACCTAATGTAATAACGTGGCCTACAGCTCAAAACGAAGGATATAGCAAGCCGTAAACTTTTAACAAATGTCAAAAGGCATTAATGTGCGATTGCTAACGATCACCGAGGGATAGGACATGACCGGCCGGAACAGGATCAGAAGCCTGATCAGAAAGGCTTGCAGTACCGCAGTTCTCGTTGCACTGGTTTTTGGGCAGACCAGTCTTGTTCAGGCCGGTCCCAGGGAGCAGGCCAAACGAATCTACGACCGGATTGCCGGCGTTCCGCCTTCCGCCGATGTTCTCAACGCTATGGAAAGTGACATCGTTTCGGGCAACACAATTGACGCCGCGTTCACTGCCATGGAGGACAGTGCATTCTACGACGTAACCCTGAAGAATTTTGCAGCCCCCTGGACCAACGAGGCGATGTCAAAGTTCGTGCCCCTCAATGATTACATTGCCACGGTGATCGGCCTGGTGCGGGACGGGGAAGACTTCCGAAAAGTTCTGTATGACGATGTTCTTTACATCGGGAATCCATCCCTGAACCTGCCAAACTACTCCACCAGCAACAACAACCACTATGAATCCCTCGAGAACAGTGGAGCCAGCCTTAAGGACAACCTGGAGCGGGTAAACCAGTCGACCTATACGGGCCTTCCTCCCTCGGCCACCGCCGGCGTCATCACATCAAGAGCTTCCGCCCGGGCTTTCTTCAGTGCCGGCACCAACCGGGCAATGTTCCGCTTCACACTGATCAATCATATGTGCAACGACCTGGAGCAGGTTGCGGACGTTACCTTGCCCACGGACCGCATTCGCCAGGATGTTTCCCGCAGCCCGGGTGGTGACAGCCGGGTCTTCCTGAACAACTGTGTGGGGTGCCACACCGGCATGGACCCCATGACCCAGGCGTTTGCCTATTACGACTACGAGTATGATGCCAACACCGACCCCGATGGAGAGCTGGGCAGGCTGGTCTACAACGCCATTGGCGAAACAGATCCAGAAACCGGCTCCAGGGTTCAGGCCAAGTACCACATCAACTCTGCAACCTTCGAGCAGGGCTATGTCACACCTGACGACAGCTGGGATAACTACTGGCGCCAGGGCGCCAATCGCCGACTGGGATGGGATCCCTCACTCCCGGGTTCCGGCAGCGGTGCCAAGAGCCTGGGTATGGAATTCGCGAATTCCGAGGCCTTCGCAGAGTGCCAGGTCAAGAAGGTGTTCGAGAATGTCTGCCTGCGACCTCCCTCCGACAGCGCAGACCGTTCGCAGGTAAGCAGTATGGTTGCCAGCTTCGCAAGTCAGGGGTACGACCTGAAGCGGGTATTTGCAGAATCCGCCGTGTACTGCATGGGGGAGTGAGGACGCTATGAAAACATTTAAAGGAATTTCAATGAGCTCCCTCAAATCGGTCCTTGCCATCACTGTCCTGGCCCTTCTGCTTTCTGCCTGCGGGGGCGAATCCACGGAACAACTGCCGAATACCTCCCAGAATTCCGGCACGGTTACCTACAACGGGCCTGCCCCCTCGACGGATGATGTGGCCAACTTCAAACGCACCGTGTGGGACAACCTCGTCACCCAGGATAAATGCGGCGCGTGTCACGGCTCCAATGGCCAGGCACCCACGTTCGTCAATGAGCAGGACGTTAACCTTGCTTACGCACAGGCGAATTCTATTGTTAACCTGTCTGATCCATCCCAGTCCACAATGGTGACAAAGGTGGCAGGTGGCCATAATTGCTGGCTCCAGAGCACGTCAGCCTGTGTGGACATTCTCACCACCTATATTTCCAACTGGGCAGGCGGGTCAGAAGGCTCTGCCAAAACCGTGGAACTTCGCGCTCCAGCGCTCAAAGAACCGGGCGCCACGGTTGCCCTGCCAAGCGACACTGGCCTGTTTTCCACCACGGTATACCCCGAACTCAGACAGTATTGCAGCGACTGCCATGCTGATGGTGGCCAGACCCCTTACATTGCCAGCGCCGATGTCACTACTGCCTACGATCAGGCGAAAAGCCGTATTGATCCCATGAATCCGGGCGCATCCCGACTGGTTGAACGTCTGCGCTACGACTTCCACAACTGCTGGGACGACGACTGCGAAGCCTCAGCCGATTTGATGGAACTGAAGATTCTTGAAATGGTCCAGGATCTGAGCGCCCAACCCGTGGACCCGGCAATCGTTGCTAGCAAGGCACTCAACCTGCAGGCAGACGGCCTGCTCGCAAACTCCGGCGGCCGGTTTGAAGACAACGTGATTGCCCTGTACGAATTCAAGTTTGGTGAAGGCCAGACTGCCTTTGATACCAGCGGCGTATCGCCAGCGCTGGATCTGACCCTGAGCGGAAACGTTGACTGGGTTGGCGGCTGGGGCATCGACCTTGGCCCGGCGGGCGAAAACGAGCAGGGCTTCATGATCCCCGCGGGCAAGGCCCAGGGCAGCACCACCGCCAGCCGGAAGCTGCACACCCTGCTGACCGCCTCCGGCGAATACAGCATCGAGGCCTGGGTCGCCCCGGGCAACATTACCCAGGAAGATGCCCGGATCGTGACCTACTCCGGCTCATCCACCACCCGCAACGTCACCCTGAGCCAGTCGCTCCAGCGTTACGAGGTACTGCATCGCAGCACCACCAGTGACGAAAACACGCCTTTCGCAACCCAGGACGCCGACATGCTCCTGCAGGCAACGCTCCAGCACGTAGTAGTTAACTACACCCCGGCGACCGGTCGCCAGATCTTTGTGAATGGCGTTCCAACCGGCGATGTTGATCCGGACGACGGCGGACTACTGACCGAATGGGACGACAGTTTTGCCCTGGTCCTGGGCAACGAGACCGATGGCAACTCGCCCTGGCAGGGCGCGATCCGGATGGTCGCCATCCACAATCGGGCGCTGACACCGGAACAGGTCCAGGCCAACTTTGAGGTGGGCGTGGGCCAGAAGTTCTACCTTCTGTTCGGGGTCTCTCACCTGATCGACCTGCCCGAGAGCTTCATCGTGTTCGAAGTCAGCCAGTTCGACAGCTACGCCTACAGATTCACCAGTCCCTTCTTTATCAGCCTTGATGACTCCGTCGAGCCATCAAATATTCCGCTGCGTGGCATGCGACTGGGTATTAACGGCAAGGAGGCAACGGTGGGACAGGCCTGGGCCAATCTGGACGTTACCCTCGACAGTGGCAGCTATGAACCGGGTACTGGGCAACCTCTCTCCTCCCTGGGCACCATCATCGCTCTTGAGAATGGGCCCGGAAACGATGAGTTCTTCCTGACGTTCGACCAACTGGGCGGAAACAACTTTGCCCGCTCCGAACCCTCGCTGCCGCCGCAGCCGGAACCCGCTGACCTGCCGCCATCATCGCAGATCGGTCTGAAGACCTTTGACGAGATCAACGAGTCCATGTCGCGTATGACCGGTGTTCCCACAACCACCCCGGATGTATTCAACACATACACCACCGTAAAACAGCAATTGCCTACGGTAGAGACTATTCAGGGTTTCCTGTCCTCTCATCAGATGGCGGTAACCCAGATGGCCATCCAGTATTGCGATGCCCTGGTCTCAAATGCGCAGCTTCGGGACCAGATGTTCCCAGGGTTCGATTTCTCCGCCCCGGCCGGCACCGCCTTCGACCTCGGTGGCAAGAGCCTGGTTACCGGGCCATTGCTGTCGCGCTTTGTAGGCAGCAACCTGGCATCACAGCCTGGTGACAGCGCAATCGAAACAGAGCTCAGCGAGCTCATGAATAGACTGACCAGCTGTGATGCAGGGTGTGAGCCTGACCGCACAGAAACAGTCGTGAAAGCAAGCTGTGCCGCCGTGCTTGGCAGCGCCACCACCCTGGTTCAGTAGAGGAAGCCGATCATGTTTATACGCAAATCCCGTAAAAAGCCTTTGGCCAACGGCAGCCCACTACTCCACGACGATCACGGCAAGCCACGGACCCGGCGCGAATTCATCGCACAGGGCCTGATGGCAGGCTCAGCGACGGTGTTCGGTGCTTCCCTGTTCAGCCTGTTCGGTAATCCGAGAACAGCATCCGCGGCGCTCTCTTCGGATCTGGAAACGCTGAAAGCAAGCTGTGGCATCGCGGTTCAGGGTGCCGGCAAGATTCCGTTTATCTGCTTTGACCTGGCAGGAGGCGCCAACATTGCCGGCTCTAACGTGCTGATGGGCAAATCCGGTGGGCAAATGGATTTCCTGAGCACCGCGGGCTACAACAAACTCGGGTTACCAGGTGACATGCTGCCGAACGACCCGGCGTTCGTGAACACTGAGCTGGGCCTGGCGTTCCATTCGGACAGTGGTTTCCTGCGGGGCATTCTCCAGAGCACGAGTGCCGGCACCCGAGCTGGAATCGACGGCGCCATTATTGCGGCCCGCTCGGAAAACGACACCGGAAACAACCCCCACAACCCGATGTACGGCATCCATCACGCGGGTGCCGACGGCTCCCTGCTCTCCCTCATAGGGTCCCAGAGTTCGGAATCCGGCGGTAACTCGCTGGCACCGATGAACCTGATCAATCCGGAGGTTCGCCCCACCAAGATTGACCGGCCATCAGACGTTACCGGCCTGGTGGATGTGGGCGACCTGATCGGCATTCTGGATCAATCAGACGCGGTCGCCGTGATGGAATCCATTCAGCGCATCAGCGACGCCAAGATGAATCAGGTCAACACCGGCATCTCTACAGACGACGTCGTCAAGGATCTGGTTCGTTGCGGCTACATCAAGAGTGCAGACCTGGCAGACCGCTTCGGCAATCCGGCAGAACTGGATCCAGAGCTGGACCTCGAAATCGTGGGCCCTACCGGCATTTTCACCCGCGATGAGTTCAATAATAACCGTGAGTTCCGCAAAACTGCGTCTGTCATGAAGCTGGTGCTGAACGGCTACGCGGGCGCCGGCACGATCACCATGGGCGGCTACGACTACCATACGGGTGAGCGCGGAACCGGCGAGCGTCGTGATGAACAGGCCGGTCGATGTATGGGCGCCTGTCTGGAATACGCCGCCCGGGTAGGAATGCCATTGATGCTCTATGTGTTCAGTGACGGCTCGGTGTCGAGCAACGGCCGAATCGACGATTCCATGGACGGTCGTGGCAAGGGCGAATGGACCGGCGACAACCAGCAGACGGCCGCCTCGTTCTTCCTGGTTTACAACCCGGCGGGCCGCCCCGCTCCGATTCGCAGGCAGATCGGCTTCATGCGCTCTGATGCGTCGGTGGAAACTGCCTCCAGTCCTGCGGCCAACAACGTCAACCAGTTGGTTCAGACCGTGCTGCTCAACTACATGGCATTGCACGGGGAGCAGGGTGACTTCGGTACCCGTTTCAACGGCCACGGGCTGGGCAATGGGACATCTCAGGACAGCCTGATTGCGTTCTCGAATGTCGTGAACGGCACTATCGGAAATTGACAGAAACTGCTCGTTCCGCCCCTAGTCTGATTGGGGCGGAACGAGGCCTTCTGAAACATGCATCATGCGCTGATCATCGATAACCACAACATCGATACCCTTCAAACGCTCAATCATCTCCAGTCCCTTTTTGGGCCCGAGCACGAAAACCGCCGTGGAGAGGCCGTCGGTTGTTAACGCATCCTCGCCGATAATGGTCACGCTTTGGACACCCTGGACCGATTTGCCGGTCTCAGGCGACAGGATGTGATGAACCCTTTCTCCCGCCTCATCCACGAAGAACCGCTCGTAGTCGCCGGAGGTGGACACTGCCACATCCTCGAGCGGCAAAACCACCGCGTTGCGCCCTTCTGAACGGGGGTCCCGAATGCCCACGTACCAGGGCCGGCCCCGCTTGTCCCCTAACAGTCGCATGTCGCCGCCAGCACTCAGCCGGGCATGGCGAATGCCAAAACTGACCAGACGCTCGATTCCCAGATCCACTGCATACCCTTTGGCGATGCCACCGAGGTCTACCAGAATCCCTGCCTGCCGGTATTCGACCGTCTGATCATCCTCATCAAGAATCACATCCCGAAAATTCACCCGCGGCAAGCCGGATCGAAGCTCCTCGTCCGTGGGCTTTTTGCCGGCCCTGAAGTCATACAGGTAACCCACTGAGCCAAAGGTGATGTCGAAGGCGCCCTGGCTGAGTAGAGAAACCTCCCGTGCTTTTTCAATCACCTCGAACAACCCGTCACTGACTTCTACTGGCCCGTCGGGTGCATTGCGGTTGAGCCTGGAGACCTCCGACTCTTCCCGATAGCGACTCATCTGTTCATCAACCTGATGAAAAACCGCCAGCACCTCTTTGCCAACCCGGTTCGCCAGCTCTTTATCCTCCGCCCAGAACTCCAGTTCGATAGGCGTGGTCATTGCAGTATCCGAAAACCGATACCACTCGGCGCTGGCCGACATCGGGACGATGACAAGCCCCATTGCCGCCAAAAGAAACGAGAGAGTCGATCCAAGTCCGAATTTCCTGCGCTTTATAGTTACCAAGACCCACAAAACTCCATTGGCTGCCGCGAAGCCCACACCGGGCAATTCCGGAAAGTATATCCATTTCTTCGGCTGCAGCCGAACCGATTCATGGGAACAACATAGGCCAGACAAGATGCAGATCACTAACCTACAATTTGTTACCCAAAATTCCACTTTTGTCCCATTGTTGGCCTCATAATCAGCAGAGACACTAGCGTTGCTTAACAAATAATCAAAACAATGATTGGCAGCCCTTTTCCCCATTGGCGCTGCAATTCCGGAGGCCAACCTGAATGAACGTCAGAAAAGTACTCTTTTCTGCTTGTCTGCTGTTGCTGGCGAGCACTACTGTGTATGCCGAAACCCTTAAAATCGGCCTGAACTACCCGCAGACCGGTCGTTACAAGGATCAGGGTCTGCAACAACGTCTGGGCGCCTTTCTGGCGGTTGATGAAATCAATAAAGCCGGTGGCGTGATGGGGCGTCAGCTGGAGCTGGTAATCAGAAATACCCGCGGTGACCCTGCACAAGGTGCAAAGAACACCGCAGAACTCATCGACCGTGAAGGCGTCCAGATGGTGTTCGGCGGTGTGTCCAGCGCCGTTGCCATTGCCTCAGGCAAAGCTGCTCGCGATCGCAACCGGATCTACTTCGGCACGCTGACCTACTCGAACGCCACCACCGGCGCCGAAGGGCATTCATACATGTTCCGTGAGCCCTACAACGCCTGGATGACTGCAAAGGCGCTCAGTCAGTATCTGACCACCAATCATGCGGAAGACGATTACTTCTACATTACCGCCGACTACACCTGGGGCTGGTCTGTGGAGGAGTCTGTTCGCAAGTTCTCGGGAACCGAAGACACTGACCGCCATCAGGGCGTGAAAACCCCTTTCCCCCGGGCACTGATTACCGATTTCAGGGAGGCGCTGGAGCAGGCAGAGGCCAGTAACGCCAAGGTTCTGATGATGGTCCTGTTCGGCGACGACATGGTGCGTGCCCTGAATGTTGCCTACGAAATGGGCCTCACCGAAAAAATGCAAGTTGTTGTACCCAACCTGACCCTCGGTATGGCACGCCAGGTTGGCCCAACCATTATGGAGGGCGTTATTGGCGGATCGCCCTGGGTATGGAACGTACCCTTTGAGCTGAACTACCCGAGAGGAAAGGAGTTTGTAGAAGCCTTCTCAAACCGATATGAAATGCGACCATCCACCGCTGCGGCCTCGGCCTACAGCATTATTTATCAATACAAGGATGCGGTGGAACGTGCCGGTACCACCAATACCGCCAGCCTGATCCGGGCCCTGGAGGGACACAGGTACACTTTCCTAAAAGACGAACAGTACTGGCGCGAATTCGATCACCAGAATGTCCAGACGGTGTATGTGGTTAAGGTAAAACCGCGCAACACAATCATTGCTGACGAATACAGTTCCGATTATTTCAGCATCATCGATTCAATGCCGGGTGACCAGGCGGCGCAGACCCGGGAAGAATGGGAAGAGCGGCGCCGGGAGGCTGGAAAACCGCTCAGGCTCTAAACAGTCCCTTAGGGAACTGGAGAAAAATGTCTGGAAAAACATGACTCCGCCTGCCGCAACTTGAGGATCGCGTTGCGGCAGGCATTGTGATTCCGAAAAGCGACTTGCCTTAGCGCGCCTCTTCCCAGGTCTTCAACAGCTCGTCGTAGGCAACGGTTTTGCCCTGTGGCTTCTCGTTAGCCAGCTTCGGCTTGGGTGCGCCGGGCTGATCCAGCCAGTATTGCGGGTCGCGCGGTTCGTTCAGCTTCGGACCACAGGTCGGTTGAACATTGGCACGCTCAAGGCGCTCCATGACCCGATCCTGAGCCTGAGCGAGGCCGTCGAGGGCTTCCTGAGGAGTGGCTTCACCACTGGCCGCCTGGGCAATGTACTGCCACCAAAGCTGGGCGAGTTTCGGATAGTCTGGCACATTGGTACCGGTCGGTGACCACTGCACACGAGCCGGGCTCCTATAAAACTCCACCAAGCCGCCGAGCTTCGGCGCCATTTCAGTCATCGCCTCAGATTCAATGTCGGACTCGCGAATCGGCGTCAGGCCGGCAATCGTTTTCTCCAGAGAGACGGTCTTGGATACGGTGAACTGGGCGTACAGCCAAGCTGCAAGGCGACGTTTCTCAGGCGTGGAGTCCAGGAAAGTCCAGGAACCTACGTCCTGATAGCCCAGCTTCATACCTTCTTCCCAGTAGGGCCCACGGGGAGACGGTGCCATCCGCCATTTGGGGGTGCCATCCTCATTTACAACGGGCAGGCCGTCCTTGATCATGCTCGCGGTAAAGGCGGTATACCAGAAGATCTGCTGGGCAACGTTGCCCTGTGCGGGAACGGGACCGGCCTCTGAAAAGGTCATGCCCTGAGCTTCGGGGGGCGCGTACTCACGCAGCCAATCCACGTATTTCGTAGTGGCATAGACAGCCGCAGGCCCGTTCGTTGCACCACCACGGCTAACGCTGGAGCCGACCGGGTGACACTCTTCAACCCGAATCCCCCATTCGTCCACCGGCAAGCCGTTGGGCAGGCCCTTGTCGCCAGCACCCGCCATGGAGAACCAGGCATCAGTGAAACGCCAGCCCAGAGACGGATCTTTCTTGCCGTAATCCATGTGGCCGTATACTCGCTCACCATCAATTTCCTTCACGTGAACCGAGAAGAACTCGGCAATATCCTCGTAGGCAGACCAGTTAACCGGCACACCCAGGTCGTAGCCGTAAATTTCCTTGAATTGCTCTTGCAGATCTTCACGTTCAAACCAGTCGGCACGAAACCAATAAAGGTTCGCAAACTGTTGCGAAGGCAACTGATAGAGTTTGCCATCCGGCCCAGTCGTAAAGTCGAGCCCAATGAAATCATCAAGATCCAGGGTAGGCAGGGTAAGATCTTTACCGGAACCGTTCATGATGTCCTCAACGGCCACCACCTTTCCATAGCGAAAATGGGTACCAATCAGATCTGAATCATTCACGTAGCCATCATAGATATTTCTTCCAGACTGCATCTGGGTCTGGAGCTTCTCGATGACATCCCCTTCCTGAATCAGCGTGTGAGTCAGGTTGATCCCGGTGATCTCGGAGAATGCCTTGGCAAGGACATTGGACTCATATTCGTGAGTCGCTATGGTTTCGGAAACCACGTTGATATCCATGCCACGGAACTGCTCAGCGGCTTTGATGAACCACTCCATTTCCTTGAGCTGCTCTTCCCTGCTCAAGGTAGAGTTTTTGAACGCTTCATTGACCCACTTCTCAGCCGCTTCACTGTACTGATCGGCGCTGGCATGCAGGCTCAAACCCATGCAGGCGACACCAACGGCGGCGCTGAGCAACAGGGTCCTCGGATATTTGTTGTTGTTGAACATATCCAACCTCGTTCGACATTTAATGAATGGAACGAAACAGCCGTGTTTCGTGTCCGCAGTTATAGCGCTCTTTCTGGTCGCTATTCTTTTTTGCCGGAATCTATCGTGATCGATTCCGATCATTCAAACAAAATTAGTTCGTTTTCGAAATCATTACAAGAAGTCCTGAATCTTTTTTAGGACCAGGATTTTCGAAAAAACACCATACGAACATCCCTTGTCGATACTCACCCCCAACGCAGCAAAACCAGGAGCCAAACCACAGAGACAGCGAGCGCCACCCAAAGGGTGATATCGCTGACCGCCAGGAAGCTCAGATGTATATATGCTGCCGAAAGCAATCCAATAAACAACCGATCCCCGCGGGTGGTGGCTATCGGCAGAAACCCCTTCCTCTCGGTGCACGGGGAGACAATTTCGTAAACCGTCATTACCGCCAGAATTCCCGCAATCACGGCAAAGAAGATGGCGACGGTCGGAGTCCAGTTCATCCAGGCAATCATAAAACGTCTCCTTACACGCGTCCGAGGGCGAAGCCTTTGGCAACATGGTTACGAACGAACCAGATCACCAGCAGGCCGGGAATGATGGTTAGCGAACCGGCGGCAGCCAGAACACCCCAGTCGATACCGCTCGCCCCTATCGTTCGGGTCATGATCGCCCCGATCGGCTGGGCATCCACGGACGTTAGCGTCCGGGCCAGCAGCAGCTCCACCCAGGAGAACATGAAGGCAAAGAAAGCCGTCACCCCGATCCCGGAACGAATCATCGGCAGGAACACCTTCACGAAAAATTTCGGAAAGCTGTAGCCATCAATATAGGCCATCTCGTCATACTCACGGGGGACACCGGACATGAACCCTTCCAGAATCCAGACAGCCAGGGGCACGTTGAACAGGCAGTGAGCAAGCGCCACCGCAATATGGGTGTCGAACAGGCCGATAGATGAATAAAGCTGGAAGAAAGGCAGCAGGAAGACCGCCGGCGGCGCCATCCGGTTGCTCAACAGCCAGAAGAACAGGTGCTTGTCACCCAGGAACTTGTAACGGCTGAACGCATAGGCGGCAGGCAAGGCCACAAGCAACGTGATCACCACGTTGATGGACACGTAGATCATCGAATTGATGTAACCGTTGTACCAGCTGGGATCCGTAAAGATCACGGCATAGTTATCCAGGGTGAAATTCTGGGGCCAGAGGGTAAGCCCCCCGAGAATTTCCTGATTGGTCTTGAACGACATGTTCAACAACCAGTAGATCGGAGTCAGGAGCAGCAGAATAAACAGCGTAATCCCGACGTTTTTTGAACGTGTCTGTCTCATCACACTCTCCTTATTTTTCTTTGTCGGCGTGCGTAATGGCGGTAAAGAAGAGCCATGAAATCAGCAATACAATGAGGAAGTAGATCAGCGAGAACGCAGCCGCGCGACCCAGATCAAACTGCCCGATTGCCATGGTTGTCAGTGTCTGGCTCAAGAAGGTTGTGGAGCTGCCCGGGCCGCCACCGGTAAGCACAAACGGCTCAATGTAGATCATGAAGCTGTCCATGAACCGCAACAGCACTGCGATGATCAGAACACTCTTGAGCCTGGGCAGCTGGATATACCGGAACACCGCCCATTTCGAGGCACGGTCAATTTCCGCCGCCTGATAGAAGGCCTCCGGAATCGCCCTCAGCCCGGAGTAGCAGAGCAAGGCGACCAGCGGAGTCCAGTGCCAGACATCCATCAACAGAACCGTCAACCACGCATCAAGGGTGTCTCCGGTATAGTTGTAGTCAAACCCCAGCTGATTGATCCCCCAGCCGAAAAGACCGATGTCGCCACGGGCAAAGATCTGCCAAATGGTGCCAACCACGTTCCAGGGAATCAGCAACGGAATCGCCAGCAGAATCAGGCAGAGCGACCCCTTTATGCCAGATTTTGGCATCATCAGTGCGACCCCGATTCCGAGCGGAATCTGGATTAGCAATACCGCGCCGGAAAAAATAAATTGCCGAATAAGGGAATCCTGAAGGCGCTCGTTGGTGAGCACTTCCTTGAACCATTCAGTACCCACGAAGAACGCCTGGCCCGGACCAAAAATATCCTGGACCGAATAATTCACGACCGTCATCAGTGGAATGAGAGCCGAGAAGGCAACGAGCAGAAATACAGGCAGCACCAGCCACCAGGCTTTATTGTTTTGTACCTTTTGCATCAGTCTTGCTCCTGTACCAGGAATTCATCCATATACAGCTTCAACCACTGCTTCGGGAACGAGAGATAAACTCGACTGCCAATTGATGCGGCGAAGTCCTCGCTCTCCCGAACCTTCATTTTTTCGTGGTCAAGCTGAACGGTAACGATCTTGTAGGTACCCAGATCCTCGACATCCATCACCTCAGCCTCAAAGGTGTCGTCTGAAGCGACGGAGGACACTTCCACAAACTCCGGACGAATTCCGATCTTGATGTTGGTAGACCTGGTCCGCTGCAGGACATCAACCTGCCAGGGCTCAAGCGACACATTCGTGTTCCCAAAGCACACGCCCCGGGCACAGCGCTGCACCTCGATAAGATTCATGCCGGGGCTTCCGATAAAAAAACCCACGAAGGTATGGTTGGGCTGTTCAAAGAGTTCGGTTGGGGTACCAAACTGGACGATCTGTCCGCCATACATCACGGCAATCTTGTCGGCAAAGGTGGAGGCTTCGAGCTGATCGTGGGTGACATACACCATGGTGATGTCGAACTGCTCGTGAATCTGCTTGAGCTTGCGGCGCAACTTCCACTTGAGCTGCGGGTCGATCACCGTCAGCGGCTCGTCGAACAGAATCGCCGACACGTCTTCCCGCACTAGGCCGCGGCCCATGGATACCTTCTGTTTTTCATCCGCGGTCAGGTTCTTTGCCTTTTTGTAGAGCTTGTCCTGGATCTCCAGGACTTCGGCAATCTCATGAACGCGGGCCTTGATCTTGGAGGCTGGAACCTTGTTGTTCTTCAGCGGAAACGCCAGGTTGTCGTAGACCGTCATTGAGTCGTAGATGACAGGAAACTGGAAGACCTGGGCGATATTCCTGTCCCTCGGAGACAACTCATTAACACGCTTTCCGTCGAAAAGTACCTCGCCCTCGGAAGGCTGAACCAGACCGGAAATAATGTTCAGCATGGTGCTTTTTCCGCAACCCGAAGGGCCCAACAGCGCGTAAGCCCCACCCTTGTGCCAGACATGGTCGAGCTGACGGATTGCGTAATCGTCTGGTCCCTCGGGCATGTCACTATAACTGTGGGCGAGTGATTTCAATTGAATTTCAGCCATCAGACAGACCCTCCTGAAACCTGAGACGGGGTGTGCACCAGTTGTTCGTTATTGTCGAAGACGAACAATTTATTGATCGGCAGATATACCTTGATCGGTGCGCCTGTGTGGTACTGATGCACTCCCATCAGTTGCATCACCATTTCAAAGTGACTGTTCTCCACATGCATGAAGGTTTCAGAACCACTGATTTCGCTGAGTTCTACCTCCATGGACATTTCCAGATCATCGTCGCTGGTGGGGACCAGACCAATATGGCTGGGACGAATTCCGAACCAGTAATCGCCAGGTTCCAGCTTCGACAGCTCCTGCGTAAGTGCATGGTGGGAGTACTCGTCGAACGTCACCTCGGTTTCAGACACCCGGCCTCGAATCATGTTCATCGGGGGTTCACTGAACAACTGTGCAGCAAGGGTGTTCACAGGTGCGCGATAGACATCCATCACTGGCCCGTTCTGAACCACCTGGCCCTGGTGTAACAGTGTGGTTGTGCCACCGAGTGCCAGGGCTTCATTGGCCTCCGTAGTGGCGTACACCGCAATGCACTGGCGCTCGCGGAACAGGTCTCGCAGTTCCGCCCGAAGCTCTTCCCGTAGCTTGTAATCGAGGTTTACCAGGGGCTCGTCGAATAGCACCAGGGTGGCATCCTTCACCAGGGCCCGGGCCATGGCGGTTCGCTGCTGCTGACCACCTGACAGTTCCAACGGGTAACGCTTCAGCAAAGGATCAATCCGAAGCATCGACGCCGTTTCTTTCACCCGGCGGTCAATTTCAGAATCAGTCATCCTCGCCAGCCGAAGTGGCGAGGCGATGTTTTCGTAGACGGTCAGATTGGGGTAATTGATGAACTGCTGATAGATCATCGATATGTTGCGGCTCTGCACGCTCAGCCCTGTAACGTCCTCACCGTTGTAGATCAGACGGCCGGTATCGGGCTTATCCAGCCCAGCCATCAATCGCATCAGCGAGGTTTTTCCGGCCAGTGTCCGGCCGAGCAGAACATTAAAAGAGCCTGCCTCGAAGGTGAGGTTGGCATCCCGTATGTAGTCGACGCCGTCGACCTCACGGGAGAGATTCTCCAGTGTTAAGGACATAGGCTTTCCTTTTTGTTCTTGTGGAAACGCGCTTTGAGACCGACGTAAATCAGCCGCGCAAATTCGATTTCGAACTCTCTACGCAAAGGACATACCACATTGCGCAAGCAAAGAAATTGATTCGCTTATAACGTTGTTTTAAAAAGCTTTTTCTCTACATGCAAATTTCTCATTCGAAAACCAAAATGTTCGTTTAGCAATATTGTGTTCAAACTGAACATTGACCTGAACAGCATTTGCACAGATTATTGAGCATCAGCTTTAGCATAATTGCCCGCGTAAGCTGCTCGAATGTCGACCAAAACAACGAACGAATGCTTGAGTGACGACTGATGAGAAAAAACGAATATGCGGATTACCGGAGCGTTATTGCCGATTCTTGGAACCGTTGTATTGCCTGGGGCCTTGAACACGACCATGAGCCAACACCGCTTATGCCGGAATCTGCCCGACTGGAGGAAATAAACCGCCAGTACAGCGAATTGCTCTCGGTGACCGAGGCTGAGGTTCTCCCCTACTACCGGAACGTACTTTCCAGCAGCCGATGCCTCATTCTGCTTGCCGATCAGCATGCCACGGTACTGAACAGCTGGGGTGATGAACGTATCACCGAGACCCGCCTGAAACCCTGGTTCCAGGCGGGTGCGAACTGGCAAGAACAGAATTGCGGTACGAACGCCATTGGCACCTCTATTGCTGTTAGTGCGCCCGTCCAGATTCAGCGAAACGAACATTTTCTGAAAACGAACCGGAGCATCATTGGTTCTGCGGCACCCATTTTCGGTGCTCACAGGCAGATTGCAGGGGTTCTCAGCGTATTCAGCGACGCTTACCTGCCACAGGCCCACACCCTCGGCATGGTTCGGCTACTTTCACAATCTGTCGAAAATCGTCTCATCAAACGTCAGTTTGGCCCCGATCATTTTCAGATTACCCTGAACACCACGGCGGATAACTTTGACAGCCCCTGGTCGGGCATCCTGGTTTGCGATGATTTCGGAAAGATCATTGCAAGCAACCAGCGAGCGGACCAGTTACTGGGAATGAATACCGTCGAGGCCCGCCTGGATGAGTTATTTACGAGCCGCCGGCATCAAATTCTTGAGCATCCAGAAACTGAAACCTTGCAACTGACCACTCGCAGCAAGGTGCGACTGAGCGCCAGGATCAAACGCCCTACAAGGGTTAACGAAAACCCGAATCGGATCGATCGGTTATCTCAGTCGAACGAGGGCTGCTATTCAGATGAGCTGCTGGGTATCGACAACCTGGAGTTCGGTGATTCGGCAGTAAAGCGTTGCGCTACACAAAGTCTCAAAGTACTTCAGCGGGGTGTCCCGGTTCTTATCACCGGCGAGACAGGGGTCGGCAAGGAAGTGCTGGTCAAGGCCCTTCACCGGGCATCCCACCGAAAGGATCAACCACTGGTCGCGGTTAACTGCGCGGCCATTCCGCCGGAACTGGTTGAGTCGGAGCTGTTCGGTTACGAAGCCGGCGCCTTCACCGGCGCCCGGGCGCAGGGTTCGCTGGGCTTTATTCGAAAGGCCCACAAAGGCATCCTGTTTCTTGATGAGATTGGCGAAATGCCCCTGTCGGCCCAATCCAGGCTGCTACGGGTACTCCAGGAACGGCTGGTTACGCCAGTGGGTTCTACCGACAGCGTTCCCGTTGATATTCTGCTGGTTACCGCAACCAACCAACCACTGGGCACACGTATCGAAAGCGGCCATTTCCGGGCGGACCTTTACTACCGGATCAACGGGCTATGCGTGGAACTCCCTGCGCTCCGAAACCGATCCGACAGGTCGCTGCTGATACAGAACCTCTATTCCCGACACCGTGACCCTGGTCAATCGGAACAGCTGTCTCCTAAAGTGCTTTCGGCCTTTGAGAACCACCCTTGGCCGGGTAATATCCGCCAATTGGTGAACGTGTTGCGGGTGGCGATCGCCATTGCTGACGGGGAAGATGTGCAGGTATGGCATTTACCGGAAGACTTTCTTGCAGAATTCGAGACCGCCGCAGGCGAGGAATCCGATCCACGGATAGCGGAACCACGAGCCCCGGGCGTTGAGGTTGAACAGGAGGATCCACTCGCCACAACTCTCAAGGTGTACCGCAAGTGCACTGGCAACGTGTCACAGGCAGCGAGAGAGCTGGCCATCAGCCGAAACACACTATACAAGCGTCTTCGGGAATTAGGGGTTCGCTAAACCGCGTTTCCGCAACATCGTATCGTCAAAGCTTCTGAACTGCCTGGATCCAGCCATCGTAAAGCTTGTCCCGGTTCTGCTTCGTCATGACTGGTTCAAAATTCCGGTCACAGCACCACAGATCCGAGAGTTCCTCAAGAGAGCCATAGACTCCGGCTTTCAGGCCGGCTAGGTAGGCAGCGCCCAGCGCAGTAGTTTCAACCAACGACGGGCGATCCACCCTCGCACCGAGAATGTCAGCCAGAAACTGGAGCACCCAGTTGTTGGCCACCATGCCACCGTCAACTCTGAGGTTGACCGGGCGAATGCCGTCTTTTTCCATGGCTTTCTGCAGATCCTTGGTCTGATAGCAAACAGACTGCAGGCCCGCCGTGACAATCTCTTTTATACCGGTATCGCGGGTAAGACCGAAAATGGCGCCTCTTGCATTGGGATCCCAATAGGGCGCGCCGAGTCCGGTAAATGCTGGCACCAGATATACTCCGTGGTCCATGGGCGTACCCTCTGCGAGCGGCTCTGTTTCACAAGCATTCCGGATTAGCTGAAGTCCGTCTCGCAGCCATTGAATGGTTGCGCCCGCGATAAAAATACTGCCTTCCAGGGCGTAGGTAGGCTTACCGTTCAGCCGATAGGCCACCGTTGTGAGCAAGCGGTGTTTCGACTGCAAAGCTTTGTCCCCAGTGTTGAGCATCAGGAAACAACCGGTTCCGTAGGTGCTCTTCGCCATGCCAATGCCGAAGCAGGTCTGACCAAATAGAGCGGCCTGTTGATCTCCAGCAATACCGAGCACCGAGGTTCCGTTAAGGGCTCCACCCTCTGTGATCTCTCCGAACTGATCGGCAGAGTCCATCACCTCCGGCAACAGCGATTCGGGAATGCCGAAAAGCTCCAGGAGCTCCGGATCCCATTTCTGGTTGTGAATGTTGAACAGCATCGTACGGCTGGCATTGGTCGCATCAGTGCGATGCTCTCGGCCACCGGTTAGTCGCCACAACAAAAAGCTATCGACGGTACCGAATGCGAGCTCACCGCGCTCCGCTCGTTCCCGCACTCCGTCGACATTTTCCAGAATCCAACGGATCTTGGTGGCCGAGAAATAAGGATCAATCAGCAAACCGGTCTTGCTGTTGACCCAGGGTTCGAGCCCTTCACGTTTCAGGGACTCGCAGTAGGAGGCGGTTCGCCGGTCCTGCCAGACGATAGCGTTGTATACGGGCTCTCCGGTATTCCGATCCCAGACTACCGTGGTCTCGCGTTGGTTGGTGATGCCTACGGCAACCACTTTACCGCAATCACCACACTCTTCGGCCATTACCGCGTCACAGGTCTGCTGAACCGATGACCAGAGATCCTCCGGATTGTGCTCAACCCAGCCGCTTGCCGGGAAATGTTGGGGAAACTCTTGTTGGCGGATAGCGTGTATGTTGCCCAGTAGGTCAAAGAGTATGGCACGGGAACTGGTTGTACCTTGATCGATGGAAAGTATGTACTGACTCATGGTATTTCGACCTGGGTTTCTTATTTTTTCGCATTTTTGCTTTTTTGAACATAAATTCCAAGTAGTTTTCACTTAAAGCGCGCGTCCAACTCGCCGAACCTTTTAAAGAAGCTGCATAACCCGCTGAAAACTACTAAGCTTTAAAACTGTTTTCGGACGCACAGTATTTCGCATGAGAAAAATGATAAAGCGGAGGAGGCTTTCATGGCACAGCGTCGCCGACAGGATCTTATTATGGAGCTGATCCAGCAGAACGGTTTTGTCACGACCGAACAGCTGGTGGACCAATTCAAGGTAACGCCCCAGACGATCCGCCGGGACCTGAATGAACTCGCCAAGGAGAAAAAGCTCCGCAGACACCATGGCGGAGCAGGCATTGACTCCAGCACAGTCAACACCGCCTACCAGGCTCGAAAGATAATGGATCTGGAAGCCAAGGAACGAATTGCACAAGCGTTGGTGGAGCTCATCCCTGACAACTCCTCCATGTTCATCAATATCGGCACCACCACCGAGACCATCGCTAAGGCTCTGCTTGAGAAGAACAACCTACAGATAGTTACCAACAACCTGCACGTTGCGTCCATTCTTTCGGCCAAAGAAGATTTCCATGTAATCATCGCTGGCGGAGAGGTGCGCAACCGTGATGGCGGAATTGTCGGTGAAGCTACCATGGACTTCATCAATCAGTTCAAGATGGACTTCGGCATCATTGGAATCAGCGGTATTCACAATGATGGTTCCCTCCTCGACTTCGATTACCGCGAAGTCCGAGTCGCTCAGGCAATCATCGCCAACTCCAACCAGGTCCTTCTTGCTGCCGACCACTCCAAGTTCGGACGAAATGCCATGGTCCGTCTCGGTAACATTTCCCAGGCCGATCATGTGTTTACGGATCAGCAACCTCCCGTAGAAATCCGTCAGTTGCTGAACGAACACAACGCTCAGCTCCATATCGTTTAATAGTTTTTCGCTTGTTCCCCTCTGCGAAAAGGTGATCGCGCTACGTTTTTCGTTTTTTTTCTATTTTTTCCTTTACGAATATATATGCCTTTCGCATAATAGCGATATACCGCATATTGAACACTGAAAAGTGCGCATCGCAACAAAGCGCCTTTTCAGAGTCGTCAGGAGATGACCAACAATGGCTATGGAGCATGAGCAGTTTGACGTTATCGTCGTTGGTGGCGGAGTCAACGGCACGGGCATTGCCATGGATGCGGCGGGACGGGGACTGAAAGTTCTGCTTTGCGAAATGAATGACCTGGCCTCAGCCACCTCATCAAGCAGCAGCAAGCTGATACATGGTGGGCTGCGGTACCTGGAACATTATGAATTTCGCCTGGTCCGGGAAGCCCTAGCCGAGCGCGAGTCTCTGCTTCGCAACTCACCACACATCATGTGGCCCATGCGTTTCCGGCTGCCTCACCGCCCTCACCTGCGGCCAGCCTGGATGATTCGCACCGGCCTGTTTCTCTATGACCATCTGGCAAAACGGGAAATCCTTCCGGGCTCCCGCTCGATCAAATTTGATGAGAAGGACCCTCTGAAGCCCGATATCACCAAAGGCTTTGAATACTCGGACGGCTGGGTAGACGATGCCCGTCTCGTGGTGCTGACCGCAAAGAAAGCACAGCAGTTTGGCGCACAGATACTGACCCGCACCAAATGCGTCAAGGCAGAACAGGGCTCAAAGGAATGGGAGGTCACACTTCGTGATATGACCAACGAAACCGAAAAAACGGTATCGGCGAAGGCTATTGTGAATGCCTCTGGCCCCTGGGTAAGCAAACTGTTCGGTGAGACTCTTTCAATGCCGGCGCCCAAGATGATTCGCATGGTGAAAGGCAGTCATATTGTGGTACCGCGCATGAACAAGGGCACCGAGGCCTATATCCTTCAGAACGAGGACGAGCGGATCGTTTTCGTCATTCCCTACGAGGACGAATTCTCACTGGTGGGCACCACCGACGTCGATTATGAAGGCGACCCGAAAAAAGCAAAGATCTCACCTGAAGAAACCGACTATCTCCTGAACATCGTAAACTCCCATTTCAAGCGGCAACTGGAGCCTTCGGATGTGATTTGGTCCTACTCTGGCGTGCGGCCCCTGATGGACGATGAACAGGAGAATGCCCAGAAAGCGTCACGGGACTACTCCTTTGAGGTCAATAGTGAAAAAGGTAAGGCGCCGCTGATTTCGGTATTCGGAGGCAAGATCACCACCTATCGCAAACTGGCCGAAGCCGCCACGGACAAGCTGTGCCAGTTCTTCCCGGAAGCCGGCGGTCGCTGGACCAAGACTGGTGTTTTGCCGGGCGGAGACTTTGCCAATCATGAAGCACTGGAAGAAACCCTCAGACGTGATTTTCCCTGGCTCTCCGAGAAGGTGATCAGTCGCTATGTGCGTACCTACGGCACAACCAGTTACGACATTCTCCATAATTGCCACTCAATGGACGATCTGGGCGAACACTTCGCAGGAACCCTCTATCAACGGGAAGTCGAGCACCTGATAAAGAACGAATGGGCGATGACCTCGGAGGATATTCTCTGGCGTCGTACTAAACAGGGACTTTATTCGAGCGACGCGGATGTGGAAGCACTGGACCGCTACCTGATGAAAAGCGCTTGTGCCGACACTCGCAAGACTTCGCTCCATCACAGCGCCTGAACCCCTCCGGTCACTGTTGCTCCGGCCCAAGAAGCAGGGCAACTCTTTGTTGCAGCTGGGGCACAACCTCGTCTTCGAACCATGGATTCCGACGCAGCCAGAGGTTATTTCTTGGGCTGGGGTGAGGCATTGGGACTATCTCTGGCCAATACTTCTGCCAATGCTCAACATTGGCCGTTACGGACTGACGACAGTCCGGCAGATGCCAGGTGTGCGCATACTGCCCGATAACAAGAGTCAGACCTATGTCTGGCAGATGATCCAACAGTAAATTGCGCCAGGCTGGCGCGCACTCCGGCCGCGGCGGAAGATCCCCGGATTTTCCGGTACCCGGATAGCAAAACCCCATCGGCAGGATCGCGAGCTTCTGCTCGTCATAGAAGGTATCCCGGGTAACCCCCATCCATTGCCGAAGCCTATCGCCGCTGGGATCGTTGAAGGGCAGCCCGGTTTCATGCACGCGCCTGCCCGGAGCCTGCCCGACTACGAGAATTCTGGCGCTTTCAGATATCTGTATGACAGGCCTCGGCCCGCGTGGAAGAACGTCGGCGCAAAGCGTACACGCCCGCACGCGCCGAACCAGGTCATCGAAGGGAAGCCGGGAAAGGTCCTCTGTCATGAGCGTTCCGTTATCAGGGTGATTGCATATACCGTCATTTCCCGTAACGATAGAGGCACAATCACGACACAACAAGTCTCGAAGGACACATCATGAATGCGAAAGCAGGCTCTCTCCCGCTGCCGGAAATCGATATCGAAGAGTTCCGGAAAGTTGTTCGCACGCGCCGCTCCATCAGGCGCTTCACCGATGAGCCGATTCCTGAGGCCGTGCTTGAAGATTGCCTGGAACTGGCAACCCTGGCTCCGAATTCCAGTAACCTTCAGCCCTGGGAATTTTTCGTTGTCCGCACGCCGGAGCTCAAGGCAGAACTCGCCCACGCCTGTCTTGGCCAGAATGCAGCGAAAACCGCCGCTGCGCTGATCGTAGTGGTTGCCCGACCGGATAGCTGGCGGGCTCATGCACGGCAAGCTCTTGAGGATTGGCCAGAAGAAAAACTGCCGCCCATCGTCGAAAAATACTACCGCAAAGCTGCCCCGATTCATTACAACCAGGGGCCGCTTGGTATTCTGGGTTTAGCCAAAAAAGCGGCAGGCCTTGCGGTGGGAATTACCAGGCCGGTGCCCCGGGGGCCCTACTCCAATTGCGAGATGAAAATCTGGGCTACCAAATCCACAGCCCTGGCTGCCCAGAATCTCATGCTTGCGCTCCGCGCCCACGGGTATGATTCCTGCCCCATGGAGGGTTTTGACGAGCATCGCGTGAAGAAGCTTATTAATCTGCCCGGAAAAGGATTGGTAACCATGGTACTGGCAGCCGGCCGACGGGCTGAAAACGGCGTCTATAATCGCCAGTACCGTTTTGATCAGCGCCAGATGGTGCACTACCTCTGATCCAGTAACGGCAATCCGGCCTCATACTTCCGGATTGCCCAGTGCCTCGGCAGCTCCCAGCAGGCCGGTGTAGGGCTCGGTGACTACATAGACAGGTGTAAACTCCAGCAGCGGGCGCATTCTTCCTTTATCCTCAAAGCCATTTCGGAACGGGCTTTCGAGAAAGAACTCGAGGAAACGGGGCAGGATTCCGCCACACAGGAAGACACCGCCTGTGCCACCCAGGGTCAGAACGCCATTGCCGGCTACCCGACCGAGAATTTCACAGAAATGGCTGAGCGTGTGGCGGGCCAGCCTGTCAGTGTTTTCTACCGCAGCCGCGGTGATTTTCTCCGGCGCATCCAGTGGCGCCGCAACGCCCTGAATCTCTGCATGGGCCTGATACAGGTTCAACAGGCCCTGACCGCACAGGATCCGTTCCACGGAAACCCGGCCAAACCGGCCCTTGAGAATCCGCAGCACAGCCATTTCGGCATCGTCCGTGGGCGCGAAATCCACGTGGCCACCCTCGGTCATCAACGGCACCCAGCCATGCTCGATGGGCACTAGCCCTGAAACACCGAGCCCGGTTCCCGGACCCATCACCAGCCGGGGGCGCCGGCTGTCACCGGGGCCGCCGCAAACATGCACCAGATGGTCGTTCGCAACGTGAGGAACGCCGAGGGCCATGGCGGTAAAATCATTGATCACCTTGAACCTGGCCCAGCCAAACTGTGCCCGAACTTCTTCGGTATCAAAAAGCCAGTGGTTGTTGGTCATCCGCACCTGGGTCCCGCGAACCGGTGAGGCAACAGCCAGACAGGCCCCATCGACCTCCGAAACCCCAATCCTAGCCAGGTAATCCCGCACTGCGTCATCGAGGTTCGCGTATTCCCCGCAGGGCAAAATCTTGATGGCACAAGGCTGCACGGTACCCTGCTCTACCAGGGCAAAACGCGCATTGGTGCCACCAATATCACCGACCAGTGAATAGTGTGTTGCTGTCATGCCTCGTGATTCCAGAAAAAGCTGGCCCCTTCCTCGGGATTGCTGGTAGCGCGTCGCATCCAGCCGAACAACTCCCGACCATAGCCGTGATGATATCCGCTCAGGTCCGCTTTTTCAGATTCCCGACTGGCGAACTCCTGATCATCCACGCGGATGGCAAGAACACCACTCCCGGCATCCAGACAAACCATGTCGCCATTCTTGACCTTGGCCAGCGGGCCACCGTCCAGCGCCTCCGGGTAGACATGGATCGCCGCAGGTACCTTGCCCGACGCACCGGACATACGGCCATCCGTCACCAGACCAACCTTGAATCCGCGATCCTGCAACACGCCAAGGTAGGGGGTAAGCTTGTGCAGCTCTGGCATGCCATTGCTCTTGGGACCCTGGAAACGCACGATCACAATACAATCCCTGTCCAGATCTCCTGCCTCAAAGGCTGCCTTGAGTTCGTTCTGGTCGTTGAACACAACGGCCGGCGCTTCAACTTTCCGGTGCTCCGGGGCAACGGCAGAGACCTTGATAACGCCCCGACCAAGGTTGCCATCAAGCACCCTCAGCCCACCATCGGGTGCAAACGGCTCGGCAACCGGGCTGAGCACATCCGGGCGAAGGCTTTTTTCCGGCGCTGGCTTCCAAACCAGCTTCTCACCCAGCAGTTCCGGCATTTCGGTGTATCGCTCCAGGCCAAAGCCCACCACGGTGTTCACGTCATTGTGCAGGAAGCCACCGCTCAGCAGCTCCCTGATCAGGAACGGGGTACCGCCTGCCTCGTGGAAGGCATTAACGTCTTCCTGCCCGTTGGGGTAGATCCGGGTCATGGACGGAACCACCGAGGAAAGCTCGGCATAATCGTTCCAGTCGATGATGATCCCCGCCGCACGGGCAATCGCTATCCAGTGGATGGTGTGATTGGTGGAGCCACCGGTAACCAGCAATGCCACCAGGGCATTGACGATGCTCTTTTCATCCACCATGTCGCCCAGCCCGACCTCGCCGCCGTGAGGCTTCGACAGTTTGATCACCTGCTCGGTCGCGGCCCGGGTGAGCTGATCGCGCAGCGGCGTATTGGGATTTACAAACGCCGACCCCGGCATGTGCAGCCCCATGACTTCAACCAACAGCTGGTTGCTGTTGGCCGTGCCGTAAAACGTACAGGTGCCCGGGCTGTGATAGGACTTGCTCTCGGCCTCCAGCAATTCTTCCTTGCCAACCTTGCCCTCGGCGTAAAGCTGGCGGATCCGCTGCTTTTCCTTGTTCGGGAGCCCTGAAGGCATCGGCCCTGCGGGGACCAGAATGGTAGGGAGATAGCCGAAGCTCAGCGAGCCGAGCAGAAGGCCAGGCACAATCTTGTCGCAGATCCCCAAAAGCAGCGTGGCATCGAACATGTTGTGACTGAGGGCCACGGCCGTACTCATGGCAATGGTGTCCCGGGAGAACAGGCTCAGCTCCATACCCGGCTGGCCCTGGGTTACGCCGTCACACATGGCCGGCGTGCCCCCGGCCACCTGAGCCACCGACCCCATTCCACGGGCCGCCTCCCGAATAATATCCGGGAACTTTTCGTAGGGTTGGTGGGCCGAAAGCATATCGTTATAGGCCGTTACCATGGCCACGTTGGCCTTGTTCATGAATTTCAGGGTGTCTTTGTCGCCCTGATTACAGGCCGCGAAACCGTGGGCCAGATTGCCGCAGGACAGAGAGCTCCGGTGTGGAGACTGGGCTTTGAGGGCATTCATGCGGTTCAGGTAATCCTGCCGCGTTGGGCGACTGCGCTCGATGATTCTCTGGGTAACCTTATCTACGGTCGGGTGCATGGTGGGCTCCATTGCGTAATTTATTAGAGTGGTCGTTTTTAGACGTAATTTTACTTCCTTTTTTTGGCATTTCCACCGGTTAATCGTTCATTTCTTCTTTTTTTGTTGTTATATTTACTACATTACTGAGGTAAAACGAACAAAAAACGACCACCCAAGGAGTCAGACAATGACGATCCGTATCGCAATCAACGGTTTTGGCCGCATCGGTCGCAATGTTCTCAGAGCATTGTATGAAAATAACTACCGGAGCCAGCTACAGGTTGTTGCCATTAACGACCTTGGCGACGCCGAAACCAACGCCCATCTGCTCAAGTATGACAGTGTTCATGGTCGATTTGAGGCCGATGTCAGCCACGACTCAGAATCGCTGACAGTGAACGGCGACCGCATTGCCATCACAGCACTGCGCAACCCCGAAGAACTGCCCTGGAAAGATCACCGTGTCGATGTTGTTTTCGAGTGCACCGGGCTTTTCACCAAACGGGACAAGGCGGCAGCTCACCTGAAAGCCGGCGCGCGCAAGGTCATCATCTCTGCACCCAGCCCCGATGCGGATGCCATGATTGTCTACGGCGTGAATCACGAAACCCTGACCACCAATCACGACATTATCTCCAACGCGTCTTGCACTACCAACTGCCTGGCACCGGTTGTTGAAGCTTTGCACAAGGCCATCGGCATCGAGAGTGGCCTGATGACCACCATCCACTCCTACACCAACGACCAGAAACTGAGCGACGTGTACCACTCTGATCTTTACCGCGCTCGCTCTGCCACTCAATCGATGATTCCAACGAAGACCGGCGCGGCTGCCGCCATTGGCAAGGTTATTCCGGAACTTGAGGGAAAGCTTGATGGCCTCGCAGTTCGCGTCCCCACCATCAACGTATCATTGGTGGACTTTGGCTTTATCGCCAGCCGCGAAACGACCGTTGACGAAGTAAACGAAGCGATAAAAACAGCGGCCGAGAAAAATCCGGTTCTTGGTTATAATATCGAGAAACTGGTCAGCATCGACTTCAATCACAACGCACTTTCCAGCATCTATGATGCCAACCACACCCGCGTTCTGGGTCGTCACGTAAAAGTCATGGCCTGGTACGATAATGAATGGGGCTTCTCGAATCGTATGCTGGATAATGCCCTCGCCCTCTTCGAGGCCGGCCAGTAAATCTGGCCGTTTCAGCTGATTCCGCTACTCTTTTCGAGACCATTTTGAAGAACCAAAGGACACCAACCATGCTCAGGCGTACCAAGATTGTCGCCACTCTCGGCCCGGCCACCGATTCACCGGAATCCCTCGCGGCCATTATCGCCGCCGGTGTGGATGTCACCCGACTCAACTTTTCCCACGGCAGCGCCGAAGAGCACATCGGCCGCGCTCGCCGGGTTCGCGAAGCAGCAGCGGCCCAAGGCCGGTTTGTCGCTTTGCTGGCCGATTTGCAGGGCCCCAAGTTGCGCATCGCACGGTTCTCGGAGAACAAGGTCACCCTCAAGGCAGGCCAGACGTTTATCCTGGACGCTGCCATGGACAAGGAGGCGGGTACCGAGGAAAAGGTCGGCATCGACTACGAGCAACTGATCGAAGATGTGGAACCGGGAGACATTCTGGTTCTGGACGATGGCCGCATTGAGATGGAAGTGCAGTCGGTCAGCGACCACAGCATCACTTCCACCGTGCTTATCGGAGGCCCGCTCTCGAATAACAAGGGCCTGAACAAGCGCGGCGGCGGCCTGTCCGCCGAGGCGCTGACGGAGAAAGACAAACAGGACATCGTGACGGCCGCCAAACTGGGCGCGGATTACGTGGCGGTTTCGTTTGTGCGTACTGCCGAGGATATGCACATCGCCCGGCGCCTGCTGAAAGAGGCAGGCTCCGACGCGGGCCTGGTCGCGAAAATCGAACGGGCGGAACTGGCCGACGATGTGGAAGCCCTGGACGCGGTAATCGAAGCATCCGATGCCGTGATGGTTGCCCGTGGCGACCTCGCCGTTGAAATCGGCGACGCCCAGTTGGTGGGCGTACAGAAGCACATCATCTCCCGCGCCCGCGTTCTCAACCGCGCGGTGATCACGGCCACGCAGATGATGGAGTCGATGATCACCAGCCCCATGCCAACGCGAGCCGAAGTCTCAGACGTTGCCAACGCGGTGATGGACTATACCGATGCAGTGATGCTGTCTGCGGAAACGGCCGTGGGTGATTATCCCAAGGAAGCAGTCGAAGCCATGGTGCGCATTTGCCTGGGCGCAGAGAAGCATCCGTCGATGCATCAGTCCAAACACCGGATTCACGAGAGCATGGAGGAAGTTGATGAAGCTATCGCTCTTTCCGCCATGTACGCAGCGAACCACCTTGAGGGTGTCTCGGCCATTATCTGCATGACCGAGACGGGTGCCACGCCAAGGTTGATGTCTCGCATCAAATCGAGCCTGCCAATCTTTGCGTTTTCGCGCCATCACTCCACCCAGCATCGGGTCGTTATGTTCCGTGGCGTTCAGACGGTGCCTTTCGATTCAGCCAAGATTCCGAACGAGCGGACCAATGCGCTGGCGGTGTCGGAGCTGGTGAATCGCGGAGCAGTCAAGGACGGTGATCTGGTGGTGATTACCAAGGGTGATTATGTGAATGCCCAGGGTGGTACCAATACCATGAAGATTGTTCGGGTTGGTTCTGATATTCGCTGACTGTAAGCCTTCTTTCCAGCCCTTAGTCGATTGGTGCGTGGCCTTGTAGCCTGCGGCAATGTGCGAATCGGCAGTGGGGCTCCCCTTTCCAAAAAACGCTACGAGCACATCCATGTGCGCTTGGCTGTGGCCATCCTTGGCCACAGACATTTTTGGAAAGGGGAACCCCACTCCCTCCTTCAGAATTTTCCAGTTATCTCGGTCTGACAGCTTCTCGAATATTAAGAAAGCAGGATGTAGATCGGATTAACCGCAGGCGTTATCGGAAGGTATGACAAGCACTTTGGGGCAGGGTTTCCGGGAATGTCGCTGGCCAAGGATGGCCAGCGCCAAGCGCACATGGATGTGCTCGTAGCGTTTCCCGGGAGCCCTGCCCCAAAGCGCGTCCACTCCAAAACTTCCAGTCTGGGAAACCAAGTCGGAAGTCAGAGATCAGCCAGACTCCCCCGCGCAATCTCCGTAATCTGCGACCAGTCTTTGGCCGCCACCACGTCCGCTGGGGTCAACCAGGTGCCACCAACGGCCTGGACGTTGCCGAGGGCCAGGTAGTCGGCTGCGGTGTTGCGGCGTATGCCGCCGGTTGGACAGAAGGTGACGTCCGGGAATGGCCCGCTGAAGGCTTTGAGGGCCGGGATGCCGCCGGCGACTTCGGCGGGGAAGAATTTGAATTCGCGGTAGCCGAGGTTATAGCCAATCATCATTTCCGAGATGGTGGCAATGCCCGGCAACAGCGGGGCTTCGGAGGTCAGGCCGAATTCCAGAATGGCTTCGGTTACGCCCGGGGTGATTACGAACTGGGCGCCAGCGGCCTCTACCTGTCGGTACTGGGCAATGCTGGTAACGGTGCCCGCCCCGACCCACGCATCCGGGATGGCTTTGCGGACTTCTTCGATGGCTTTTAGGCCGTGTTCAGTGCGCAGGGTAATTTCGAGGACGTTGATGCCGCCATCAACGAGAGCCTGGCAAAGGGGCACGGCGTCGTCGAGGTCCTGAATGGCGATGACCGGCACCAGGGGTGAGGATTGCAGTACTGCCCTGACGCGCTCGCGATGGTAATCGGAAAGTTGGCTCACGGTTTTCTCCATAACAAATGTCGGGCGTTTCAGGGACTCCAGAACACCTGGAGGCCTGGTTTCAGGAAAGCTCTGATTGGCATCTCGAGCACCTTGTCCGGTTCAGACATAGCACGGTCCAGTGTCTGCAGTTTGTCCTCGCCCTTCAGATGCAACGCGGTAAATCGGGCATCCCTCAGGGGTGGCCAGGTCAAGGTGATGCGTTTCTGCGGCTGCGACGCGGGCGTGGCGGGCGCAACGATTTCCTGGCATTCAGGATTCATCGCACTTTCCAATTCGGGTGCGTCGGGAAACAGTGAGGCGGTATGGCCGTCGTTGCCCATACCAAGAATCAGCACGTCGATGGGCAGGGCCAGGTTCACGAGCTCGGCCTTCACTCGCTCAAGACCCTCTGAGGGTGTCGCACCAGGCTGTTTGAGCGACAGGAACCGGGCCGAGGCCGCCTTATTCTGCAGCAGGTTCTCCCGAACCAGGCGGGTATTGCTGGCGTCATCGTTTTCTTCCACCCAACGCTCATCCGCCAGCAGAACGTCTACCCTGCCCCAATCCAGATCCTTGCCGGACAGCGCCCTGAAAAATGGCAGCGGCGTGGAACCGCCGGATACCACCAGGCTCGCCCTGGGCACCTCTCTCAGGCGGGCCGCCAGAAATCCCGCCACGGCATCAGCAAGATCCAGGGCCACGCCATCAGCGGTTTCACCTGAGCGATCACTGACACCCTCGGGCAAACGCAGATCAGACATCTTCATACCAGCTCCTGCCATCCCGGGTAATCATGGCGATGGAAGCAACGGGGCCCCAGGTTCCCGCCGCGTAACGTTTTGGCGGCTCGCCGCCATCCTTCCAGTTCCGAATAACCTGATCGACCCAGCGCCAGGCATACTCCACCTCGTCACGGCGCACGAACAGGTACTGGTTACCCTTCATTACCTCCCAAAGCAAACGCTCGTAGGCGTCGGGAATCCGATCGGTAACAAAGGTCTCAGAAAAGGTGAGCTCCAGAGGGCCTTGACGAAGTCGCATGCCCTTATCCAGGCCCTGGTCCTTGGTGAGGATCTTCAGGGCCATGCCTTCGTCAGGCTGAAGACGGATAATCAGCTTGTTGTTGGCAAGGTGCTTCTGGTCCGGATCAAAAATGTAATGCGGCGCAGGCTTGAAGTGGATGATGATCTGGGACAGCTTTTCGGGGAGGCGTTTACCAGTGCGAATGTAAAACGGGACACCTGACCAGCGCCAGTTGTCGATCTCTGCTTTCAGGGCAACGAAAGTTTCAGTAGCGCTGCCCTTGTTTGCCCCCTCCTCCTCCAGATAGCCGGGCACCGGCCTGCCGTTACTGGTGCCGGCGGTGTACTGGCCACGCACCACGTAACTGTCCATCATATCGGGCGTTATGCGCTTCAAGGCCTTGAGAACCTTGACCTTCTCATCCCGGATGCTGTCGGCAGACAGGTCCGAGGGCGGGTCCATGGCGATCAGGCATAACAGCTGAAGCAGGTGATTCTGGATCATATCGCGAATCTGGCCAGCTTTGTCGAAATAGCCCCACCGTCCCTCGATGCCAACGCTCTCGGCCACCGTGATCTCCACGTGGGAAATGTGGTTCTGGTCCCACTGGGAGGCAAACAGGTTGTTGGCAAAACGCAGAGCGATCAGGTTCTGGACCGTTTCCTTACCCAGGTAATGATCAATCCGGAACAGCTGGTTCTCGTTGTAGACCTCGCCAAGCTCATCGTTGATCACCTTCGACGACTCCAGGTCGTGACCGATCGGCTTCTCGACCACTACCCGCGTCTTCTCGGTGCAGCAACTGGCGGCCCGCAGATTTCGGGCTATGACGCCATACATGGACGGCGGGGTGGCCATATAAACAATAAGCTCATTATTGGCATCATCACGCCACTCGTTGAGCACACCAAAAGCGTCGGGTTCGTTAAAATCCAAAATCTGGTAATCGACCCGCTTAAGGAAGGATTCGGCCAGTCCAGCATCGAACTCTTCCGGCTTTACGTACTGCTTCAGCTTGTCAAACAACTGCTGGCGCACGGTCTCGGTATCGGCATCTGAGCGGGCAATGGCCAGGACCCGGCTCCCCTCCGCCAAGAGGTTGGCGCGCTCAAGCTGGTACAGCGCCGGAAACAGTTTTCGCTGGGCAAGGTCACCCAAGGCTCCGAAGAGCATCAGGTCACAACGGGTATTGATCTTGTTGACCATTGGTTCCTTCTCTCTGGTGGGCAGTCCGTCGCAAAAACTCGACGACAGAACTCAATGTAGTAATTTTAACCAAATAATGACATCCAAAAATCGTTTTTCCAAGAAAAAACTGCGTTTCGTGATACTTTTACTACCCCAAAACCGGTAAAAAAGCGGTATAATCACCGCGTTTTCAAGACAACGACCGCCCATGATTCAGGGAGTACCATTGATGGCCGCGAACCAGGCGCACCGTGACGACAATCTGCTTGAGGACATCCAGTCCAGGCTGGAGACCCTTAACAAATCCGAGCGGAAAGTGGCCGAGGCCATTCTCCGTGACCCAAGCGCGGCCACCCGTTACAGCATAGCTGCCCTGGCGAGAGCCGCCGACGTCAGCGAACCCACCGTTAACCGTTTCTGCCGGGGTTTCTCGGCAACAGGTTTCCCGGATTTCAAGATTCGCCTCGCCCAGAGTATCGCTACCGGCACCCCCTATATCGGCCAGAACGTGGAGCCCGACGACACCGTTGCCGAATTCGCAGACAAGATCATGCTCAGTACCATTGCCAGCCTGGACAAGGCTCGGCAAGCGCTCGACCCGAAAGCCCTGGCAACGGCCATTGATTACCTGATCCAGGCCAAACAGATCAATTTCTTTGGCATGGGCGGATCTGCTGCTGTGGCTATGGATGCCCAGCACAAGTTTTTCCGCTTCAATATCCCGGTCATGTCCTACGACGACGCCCTGATGCAGCGCATGGTGGCGGCCGGAGCAAACGTGGGCGATGTTATCGTGCTCATTTCCTACACGGGCCGCACCCGGGAAACCGTGGATATCGCACAACTTGCGCGGGCCAACGGTGCTACGGTGATCGGTATCACCAACCCCGATTCCCCCCTGGCGGAAAGCTGCACGGTGGTGCTGGGCGTCACCGCGCCGGAGGACACTGAGGTCTATATGCCAATGTCCTCTCGGATCATTCATCTGAGCGTTATCGACATTCTTGCAACCGGCGTAACCCTCAAACGCGGCGCGGATTTCCTCGGGCACCTCAAGAAGATCAAGGAAAGCCTCAAGCCCACCCGCTTCCCACCGACCTGAGCCTCAGTGCCACAATAGAAGAGGTCAGCAGATACAAGAAAGCCCGGGCATTCGCACCGGGCTTTTCGTTGATCGCGGGGCGCCATTCGGCGCCTTTTTCATGAGGCGGATATCAGGGTCTCTCGACCTCCGCCCGGTTTCGAAGGAACTGCTGGTACGCGGCGTATTCCCTCTGGCCTTCGAGAGATGCCAGGAATTCCCGAAGCTGGTTCAGTTCGGTGCCATCTTCCGAGACCTGCCCGTCCGTGACCTCGTCCAGCGCGATCACCGCGGCAGAATTGGCCATCACAGCCTTGCCAAACCGGGCGCCATCCGCCGGGCGCGGCAAAGAAAACACCTGCTGGAGAATGGCGGGACCTGCCTCGGAGGCGTTCCGTGCCAGCCCTTCATAGCTGGACCACTCACCAATACCCTCGGGGCTCTCACCTGACTCAAGGTCAGCGATAATCGCGTCAGCCCTTTCAGAAAGAGCTTCCCGCGTCTTGCGCTGCTCCAGCGTCGTCCGGATCTGATCGCGAACCTGATCCAGGGGCAGCTGCTCGGCTTCATGATACTTATTCACCCGGGCAACGACAGACACGTTGTCACCCACATCGATCAACTCGGTGTTGTAACCCGCGTCGAGGACATCTTCGGAAAACAACTGTCGTACCAGACCGGCGTGGTCAAACGGCGCCTGACCACCGTCACGGGTAACGCCGTTGGCCTCCCGCACCTCAAGCCCGAGCTCTTCGGCAGGGCCGGCCAGATCATCGGCGGCATACGCGGAGTCGGCAAGCTCTGCCCGGACTTCAGCAAACTGCTCACGAGCCTTTTCACGGGCCAGCTCACGACGGAGCTGGTCTTCCATTTCATCCAGAGACGGCACCTCGGACTCCCTGACATCCTCGAGGCGAATAAGATGAACCCCGAACGATGTCCGAACCGGCTCGGAAACTTCGCCTTCCTCAAGGGCAAACAGGGCTTCCTCGAAGGGCTCGGCGTAAATGCCACGACCGGCATAGCCCAGGTCGCCGCCGTCTTCGGCCGAAACGGTATCAATGGAATACTCCCGCGCCAGGTCAGCAAATGACTCCCCGGCCGCCAGGCGCTCCTGGATCGTTGCCATGGTTTCGTCTGCGTCACTGCCCTCTTCGATCAGGATGTGGGACGCCCGACGCTCCTCACTGGCCAGATCGGCAGCCTGCTGCTCGTAATAGGCCTGAAGCTCCGCATCGTCAACTTCAATGCTCTCAGCAAGGGCACCCAGCGAAAGCGTGATGTAGGCAGCGTCTACACGCTCCGGCTGCTGAAACGCACCCGAGTTTTCTTCATAAAAGGCTTCAACGTCAGCATCAGAAACCGATACCGCGTCCGCCACTGAGCTGGCAGGAATATCCAGTACCCGGAAACTGCGTGTCTGGTTCTGAATCTGGAGCAGCTGCTCGGCATTCTCATCCGCCACCAGGCCACTCTGAACGATACCCGCACGGATCTGGTTCACCACATATTGCTTGCGCATGGCTTCCCGAAACTCGCCCACGCCCATGCCCATATTACGGACTGTGGCCACAAAGCGGTCGCGATTGAACTGGCCATCCACCTGGAACTGCGGCATCTGGGTAATCAACGCATCGATATCAGCATCATTGAGCTCCAGTCCCTGAGCGTTGGCATCCTGGATCAGGACCTGCTCCTGGATCAGGGAATCCAGAACGTCTGTGCGAATCTGGTCTTCGTCAAGCATCGAGGGATCCGGGTTTTCCATTCTGGATAGCCGGCGCTGGCTCTCCATCTGGACCACGCGGAGAAACTCCCGCTCGGTAATATCCTCGCCGTTGACGGTTGCCACCTCAGGCTCGCCGGAGAAGCCGCCGACAATGGCGTCCATCCCCCAGATGGATAGCGACACAATAAGAAGACCAATGATGACCTTGGCGATCGTGCCCTGGGCATTGTTCCGAATATCTTGAAGCATGTTTCTCCCGGATCCCTGTTCAAGGTAGTGCAGTTTTATTCGTTTCAGCGCGCGGCGAAGGGCGGACCTAACGTAAAAAGGCGCACCCGGTGTGGAATGCGCCTTGAATTCTTCTTGGGTGGCTTCCTGCGACAGAAGCCACCGGAGAAAGAACCGTTACTTAACGGCGTCTTTCAGGGCCTTGCCTGCTTTGAACCCAGGCACTTTGGAGGCCGGAATCTTGATCTCGGCACCAGTCTGCGGGTTACGACCGGTACGAGCAGCACGCTCTTTTACGGAGAAGGTACCAAAACCGATCAGAGTTACCTGATCGCCTTTTTTCAGGGCACCGGTGATTGAGTTGGTCATTGCGTCCAGAGCACGGCCAGCGGCGGCTTTGGAGATATCTGCGGACTCTGCAATTGCATCGATAAGTTCGGACTTGTTCACACTAAACCCCTTCGATTTCAGGTTGAAGATGTTATAGGTTGGTTTGTTTTTTCTCGGACGTTCTCGACTATCGCATAAGCGGTCGGAGAATTCCATTCTTCACTTTTCTTATTCCTTTCGGCTTTATACCGGCATTCGGAATAGGGACTGACTGCGCGGGAGCCCTTGGTATTGGCTGCTTCACGGCAAAACAGTTATACCAATGGGCTCTCAGGCATGTCAACAACTCATCAAGGCTTTAATGTGTATTTATGCGCTCTGACGCGTCGCCTTCTTCGTCACGCGGCTTGCCAGAACCCGTTTCCGGAGATGAATCTTCAGCCCTGGGCTCGGGTGGATAGGCCAGTGCAATATCCAGCACTTCGTCGATCCACTTCACAGGACGAATCTCCAGCGACTCCTTGATGTTTTCAGGTATCTCCTTGAGATCCCTGACATTCTCATCCGGAATGATCACCGTCTTGATGCCACCCCGATGCGCTGCCAGAAGCTTTTCTTTCAACCCACCGATGGCAAGAACACGTCCACGCAGAGTGATTTCACCGGTCATTGCAACGTCGGCGCGAACCGGAATCTTGGTCAGAGAAGAAACCAGCGCTGTGCACATACCGATACCGGCACTGGGACCATCTTTCGGTGTCGCACCCTCCGGTACATGCACGTGCAGATCGTGCTTCTCGTGGAAATCATCGGCAATTCCAAGACCGGGTGCCCGGCTACGTACCACCGTCAATGCCGTCTGGATGGACTCCTGCATGACATCACCCAGGGAACCCGTCTTCACGACCCGGCCCTTGCCAGGCGTGAGGGCGCACTCAATATGCAGCAGTTCGCCACCCACCTGGGTCCAAGCCAGACCGGTCACCTGACCAATCTCGTTCTTTTCCTCGGCGAGGCCGTACTTGAATTTTTTGACCCCCGAGTAATCTTCGAGCATGTCCTGCGTGAGAGTGACAGAGACCTTCTCTCCGCTCTCCACATGGTCACGCACCACCTTGCGGCAGATCTTGGCAATCTCGCGCTCCAGGCCACGTACACCGGCTTCACGGGTGTAGTAGCGGATCAGGTCGCGAAGGGTGTCCTCTGGCAACTTGAGCTCATCCTTGCGCAGGCCGTTGGCCTTGATCTGCTTCGGCAACAGATAACGCAGCGCAATATTGACCTTCTCGTCCTCCGTGTAACCCGGGATACGGATGATTTCCATCCGGTCCAGCAGGGCGGGAGGAATGTCCATGGAGTTGGAGGTACACACGAACATCACATCGGAGAGATCGTAATCCACTTCGAGGTAGTGATCGTTGAAGGTGTGATTCTGTTCCGGGTCGAGGACCTCCAGCAGCGCTGAGGCCGGATCACCACGATGATCCATGCCCATCTTGTCAATTTCATCGAACAGGAACAGCGGATTCTTCACGCCCACCTTGGACAGCTTCTGAAGAAGCTTGCCGGGCAACGCACCAATGTAGGTCTTCCGGTGGCCGCGGATTTCAGCTTCATCACGCACGCCGCCCAGGGCCATCCGGGTGTACTTCCGGTTGGTCGCACGGGCAATGGACTGACCGAGCGAAGTCTTGCCCACACCGGGAGGACCAACCAGGCAGAGCACAGGACCCTTGACCTTCTTCACACGGCTCTGAACCGCAAGGTATTCGAGAATACGCTTTTTGACTTCATCGAGGCCATAGTGGTCCCGATCGAGAATTTCACGGGCTTTTTCGATGTCGTGACGGACACGGCTGCGCTTCTTCCAGGGAATCGCCAGCATCCAGTCAATATAACCACGGACGACGGTCGCTTCCGCAGACATCGGAGACATCATCTTGAGCTTGTTCAGCTCCGTTTCAGTCTTTTTGCGGGCCTCTTCCGGCAATCCGGCTTCTTCCAGCTTCTGCTCAAGCTCTTCGAAGTCGTTGTTGCCTTCGCCCAGGTTACCCATCTCTTTCTGGATAGCCTTCATCTGTTCGTTCAGGTAGTACTCGCGCTGGCTGCGCTCCATCTGCTTTTTCACGCGGCCACGGATGCGCTTCTCAACCTCGATCAGGTCGATTTCGCCATCCAGCTTACCGAGCAGCAAGTCCACCCGCTTGCGGATATCCAGCGCTTCCAGCAGTTCCTGCTTTTCCGGAATACGCATTTCCAGGTGAGCAGCCATGGTGTCGGCCAGGCGTTCAAGCTCCTCAATACCGGTGAGAGCATTGGAGACCTCGGAAGGGACCTTTTTGGAGAGTTTCACGTACTTCTCGAACTCGTCCATCAGGGTCTTTATCAGGACCTCCTGCTCGCGCTCGGGCAGCCCTTCTTCATCCATCAGGACAGCGCCACCGGACAGGTACTCACCCTCGGAGATATCGCTGATGGTGGCTCGGGCGTTGCCCTCTACCAACACCTTGACGGTGCCATCGGGCAGGCGAAGCATCTGCAGAACCGTTGCCAGCGTGCCCATCTCGAACACATCCTTCGGACCCGGCTCATCAGTAGAGGCGTCTTTCTGGGCTACCAGGAGGATTTCCTTGCTTCCTTCCATCGCGGCTTCGAGAGCCTGAATGGATTTTTCTCGGCCCACAAACAGTGGGACCACCATGTGCGGAAACACCACTACGTCACGCAGCGGAAGCAGCGGGTACTCTTGCACGGCATCTTCGGGTATACGGGTCATTGGGAATCCTCTGACGGTATTTCTTTCAGCATATCACCCTTCATTGGGGCGCCCGCAAAAATTGCAATCTTTTTACTAAACGAAACAGGGCAGGAATATCGCGATACAAAAACGCGAAAAGGGGCGTTGCCGCCCCTCTTCATTTCAACCGCTAACCTAGACTCAATCCTCGGGCACAGCCTTGGCGTGATCACTGCTGGCGTAAATCTTGAAGGGCTCGGAGTCCCCGCTGATCACGCTCTCATCGATCACCACTTTGGTCACGTCATGCTCAGAGGGAATCTGGTACATGGTGTCCAGAAGCGTCGCTTCCATAATGGAACGCAGACCACGGGCGCCTGTCTTTCTCTCCATGGCCTTGCGGGCAACAGCCCGAAGCGCATCTTCACGAAAATCAAGCTCGACCCCTTCCATATCAAACAGCTTCTGGTACTGCTTGGTCAGGGAGTTCTTGGGCTCGGTCAGAATCTGCACCAGCGCCTCTTCATCAAGTTCGTTTAGGGTTGCCACGACCGGCAAACGACCCACAAACTCCGGAATCAGGCCGTACTTCACGAGGTCCTCGGTCTCCACATCCTTGATAACGTCGCCGGTGTTCTTGGCATCGTCCTGGCTGGCAACCGAAGCAGAGAAACCGATGCTGTTCTTCTCGGTACGCTCGCGAATCACCTTGTCCAATCCGGCAAAGGCGCCACCGCAGATAAACAGCATATTGCCGGTATCAACCTGCAGGAATTCCTGCTGCGGATGCTTGCGACCTCCCTGCGGCGGGACCGATGCAACAGTACCCTCGATCAGCTTCAACAGTGCCTGCTGAACACCCTCACCGGAAACATCCCGGGTAATGGAAGGGTTGTCAGACTTGCGGGAAATCTTGTCGATCTCGTCAATATAGACTATGCCCCGCTGGGCCTTGTCGACATCGTAATCGCATTTCTGCAGCAGTTTCTGGATGATGTTCTCGACATCCTCACCAACGTAGCCGGCTTCAGTCAGCGTGGTGGCGTCGGCGATCGTGAAGGGCACGTTCAGCATCCGCGCCAGAGTCTCGGCCAGCAGAGTTTTACCACTACCGGTTGGGCCAATCAGCAGAATGTTACTCTTGCCTAGCTCGACATCACCCTTGCCTTCGCCATAACGCAAACGCTTGTAGTGGTTGTAGACCGCCACCGACAAGACGACCTTGGCCCGATCCTGACCAATCACGTATTCATCAAGGGTATTGCGGATCTCGGCCGGTGTAGGAAGGCGATCGCTCGGCTCTTCCTGTGCATTCTCCTGGATTTCCTCCCGGATAATGTCATTGCACAGGTCGACACACTCGTCGCAGATGAACACCGAGGGCCCTGCAATGAGCTTTCGGACTTCATGCTGGCTCTTTCCACAAAACGAGCAGTAGAGCAACTTGCCGTTATCGTCGCCCCTGCCGTTTCTTTCATCTGCCATTGAAATACCTCTGATCTCGTTTTGCCGGCGTCACTGCCTGATACGCCGGCCAAGTATGATGCGATTACTTCCAGTATTATTTATTCGGTACGCGCTTATCAAGTATTGAATCGATCAGCCCATACTCTTTCGCCTGAGCCGGATCCATGAAGTTGTCACGGTCCGTATCCTTGGCGATAGTCTCCAGATCCTGACCGGTGTGATGGGCCAGGATCGAATTCAGGGTATGACGAATCTTCAGGATTTCACGGGTGTGAATCTCGATATCCGTTGCCTGACCCTGATAGCCACCCAGCGGCTGGTGGATCATCACTCGGGAGTTCGGCAGGCACGCCCGCTTCCCGGCAGCACCACCCGCCAAGAGGAAGGCACCCATGCTGGCCGCCTGGCCAACACAAAGGGTGGCTACATCCGGCTTGATAAACTGCATGGTGTCGTAGATAGACATACCTGCAGTTACCGAGCCGCCGGGGCTGTTGATATAGAGGTGAATATCCTTGTCCGGGTTTTCAGACTCGAGGAACAGGAGCTGGGCCACAATCAGATTCGCCATGTGGTCCTCAACCGGACCCACCATGAAGATCACCCGCTCCTTGAGCAGACGGGAATAAATGTCGAACGACCGCTCGCCGCGAGCTGTCTGCTCGATAACAATCGGTACCAGTCCGGAATTGGTAACCATTGCGGGACCATCAATTGGTTTCTGCGTCATGATGCGCCTGAACTCCTTATGGACAATGGGTCGTGGACTCGCGCCACGGCAGTTTCAATAAAGTTGCACCCCATACTTTGCCAGCAGCGGCCCCAGATGAAAACAGCCGGGCATGCCGGCTGTTCTCGGGGGTCGGCCTTCGGGACCGGCTTTCTACTCCGATCCCGGGCAAAATCAGCGCTGGGGCTGACCGGCCTGAACGGCCTCTTCATATTTGACTTTCTTTTCTTTGACCTGAGCCTGCTCCAGCACGTGGTCAACAACTGCATCTTCCAGGACTGAAGACTCGATCTGAGACTTCTGCTCCGGGTTGCTGTTGAAGTGTGCAACCACTTCTTCTGGCTGTTCATACGTAGACGCGATCTCCTGGATCTTTTCGTCTACCTTGGCCGGGTCGGCTTTCAGGTCGTTTTTCTTGACCACTTCCTGGAACAGCAGGCCAGTCTTCACGCGGCGCTCAGCCTGCTCCTGGAAAATTTCCTTGGGCAGCTGCTGCGGATCAATCTGGCCGCCGAAACGCTGGACGGCGTCCTGACGGAGACGATCGATTTCCTGATCAACCAGGGCAGCCGGAATATCCAGCTCAGTGGTTTCCAGCAGACCGTCAACAACGTCGTTCTTGACCTTGTTGGAAACCGCCTGCTTGAGCTCGCGCTCCATGTTCTTTTTGACTTCTTCGCGGAAAGTCGCTTCGTCTTCGGCATCAATACCGAACTTCTTGAAGAATTCGGTGTCGAGTTCCGGCAACTGCGGCTCTTCAACCTTGTGAATCTTGATCTCGAACTTGGCCGGCTTACCCGCCAGATCTTCGTTGTGGTAATCCTCCGGGAAGGTAACCTCAATTTCCATGTCTTCACCGGCCTTACCACCAACGATGGCCTTCTCAAAGCCCGGAATCATCTGGCCGGAGCCCAGAGTCAGACGATGGCCCTCAGCGGCTCCGCCTTCGAATTCTTCACCGTCGATAAAACCTTTGAAGTCAATGGTCAGCACGTCCTTGTTTTTGGACTTGCGCTTGACTTCTTTCATGGTGGCCTGCTGACGACGCAGGTTGTCGATCATGTTGTCGACATCTTTGTCGGTGATCTCGGAAGTCAGCTTTTCGACTGAAATCTTGCTGAGATCGCCCAGCTCGATTTCCGGCAGCACTTCGAAGATGGCGACAAATTCCAGGTCTTTGCCCTCTTCCATGGTCTTTGGCTCGAACTTCGGCCAACCTGCCGGGTTGATATCCTGTTCCTGCAGTGCCTTGATGTAGTTGTCGCGCATAACCTCGCCAACGATTTCCTGGCGGACGCTGTCACCGAAACGACGCTTGACGACGCTCATGGGCACCTTACCCGGACGGAAACCGTTCAGGCGCACGGTACGCGCTGTTTCCTGCAGGCGTTTCTGGACCGCCTGGTCGATTTCCTGGGCGGGCACACCAATCGTCATTCGACGCTCGATGTTGGAGGTCGTTTCAACAGACACTTGCATGGAAGATCCTCAAATTACAGGTTCGGTATGTGAATGAAATTAAACCTAAAAGTCCGGTCCAAGGGAGATTCCCGGAAAAGGACCGAAAATTAAAAGCCGGTAGTTTATCATGCTTTGCACCGCCGAGAGAATCACCCTGCAATGCAGTTTGATGCTGCGCAGTCACGGGACCGGCCGAATCTTGAAGACAGAGATGGGGACGAAAGAGAAAAAAGAAAGGGGTGGTGCGCGAGGAGAGACTCGAACTCTCACGGGTTGCCCCACTGGAACCTAAATCCAGCGCGTCTACCAGTTCCGCCACTCGCGCACAACAGAATGAAGAATGCCCGATGGCAAGCCTGCCATCAATCTATTCAACAAACGCGGAATCTACTCTGAAAGAAAAGTGGGGTGGACGAAGGGGATCGAACCCTCGACCGCAGGAGTCACAATCCTGAGCTCTACCAACTGAGCTACGTCCACCACATCGGGACATGCCTTTACTTTTCAACTTTGCTGGTTACGGTCGCTCCGGCGCGGACCAAGCCAACGACTTGATGGCGCGCCCGGCAGGACTCGAACCTGCGACCACCCGCTTAGAAGGCGGGTGCTCTATCCAGCTGAGCTACGGGCGCTTAACCGTTCGCCCACCTGAACATTCAGAAATTTGGTCGGGGTAGAGAGATTCGAACTCCCGACATCCTGCTCCCAAAGCAGGCGCGCTACCAGACTGCGCTATACCCCGTCTGAACTGAACAACAAGTGCCTCAGCAAAGTTGGCGCGCATATTACCGGCGCCGGAGGGTGCCGTCAACACGTATTTCCAAATTCCCTGAAACAACAGTCTCTTCAGTGACAAAGCGCCCTGACAAAAGTTCCGGCGCGCGCCGCCCAGACAACCGTCCAATTGGAGTTCCGGCGGAAGCATGAGACAATGCGAACCCTTCAATTTACCGATGCCCAACCGACAAGACGAGACATGACCGCCAAACTGATCAACGGAAAAGAGATTGCCGCCGAAGTAAGACAGCAAGTCGCCGCAGGGGTGGAAGCAAGAACCCAACAGGGGCTCAGGGCGCCCGGACTGGCCGTAGTCCTGGTCGGCAACGATCCCGCATCCCACGTTTACGTGGGCAATAAACGGAAGGCGTGCGACCAGGCGGGAATCCTCTCACTCTCATACGATCTGCCGGAAGACACTTCCCAGGAAGCACTGGAAGCTCTGATTGATGAGCTGAACGAGAACCCCACCGTGGACGGGATCCTGGTGCAACTCCCCCTGCCCTCGCATCTCGATGCAGATCCGATTCTGGTAAAAATCCGGCCAGATAAAGACGTTGATGGCTTCCATCCATACAACATCGGTCGCCTGATGCAGCGTAAGCCCACCCTGCGCCCCTGCACACCGGCCGGCATCATTACCCTGCTCGACAGCATCGACACGCCCTACAAGGGCCAGCACGCCGTCATCGTTGGCGCCTCCAACATCGTCGGCCGCCCCATGAGCATGGAGCTGCTATTGAAGGGTGCCACGACAACCGTGTGTCACCGATTCACGCCGGATCTGGAGAAGTTTGTTCGTGAGGCTGACATCCTGGTTGCAGCCGTCGGCAAGCCAGGCCTGATCAAGGGCGATTGGGTAAAACCGGGTGCAACCGTGATTGATGTGGGCATCAACCGGATGGACGACGGGAAACTGCATGGCGACGTTGATTTCGCAGCCGCTTCGGAGCGCGCGGCCTATATAACGCCGGTTCCCGGCGGCGTAGGGCCGATGACCATCGCCACCCTGCTGCAAAACACCCTCTATGCGGCTGATGTCTTGCACAGGGACTGAGCCCGGAGTCAGGGTTCAGGCCCTGCCTGATCCGACGTGCCACAAAAAACCCCGCCGAAGCGGGGTTTTTTATTTCGCAGCTCTTACTGCCCGTATTTGGCTTTCGCCTTCAGGCGGTAAGCGTGCAGTAGCGGCTCGGTGTAGCCATTAGGCTGCTCGCGACCCTTGAGAACCAGATCCAGCGCTGCCTGGAAGGCGACACTGTCATCGAAGTTCCCGGCCATCGGGCGGTACGCCGAATCACCGGCGTTCTGCTTGTCGACCACCGCTGCCATACGCTTCATGGTCTCCATGATCTGATCTTCAGAGCAGATACCATGGTGCAGCCAGTTGGCCAGCAACTGGGAGGCGATACGCAGAGTCGCACGGTCTTCCATCAGGCCGACATCGTTGATGTCCGGCACCTTGGAGCAGCCAACGCCCTGATCGATCCAGCGCACAACATAACCGAGGATGCCCTGGGCGTTGTTGTCCAGCTCCTGCTGAATGTCTTCGGCACTCAAAGAAGCGGGATCATCCATCACCGGTACTGTCAGGATATCTTCCAGCGCGGCGCGGGTGCGGCTTTCCAGCTGCTTCTGGACATCAGCCACACTTACCTGATGGTAGTGCGTGGCGTGCAGTGTGGCCGCTGTGGGAGATGGAACCCAGGCAGTGTTCGCGCCGGCCTTCGGATGCCCGATTTTCGCTTCCAGCATGCCGGCCATCAGGTCAGGCATGGCCCACATGCCCTTGCCAATCTGGGCAACGCCACGGAAACCGGTTTCCAGGCCGATGTCCACGTTCCACTGCTCGTAGGCATTGATCCAGGTCGCCTGCTTCATCGCACCCTTGCGGATAAACGGACCCAGCTCCATGGAGGTATGGATCTCGTCCCCGGTGCGATCCAGGAAACCGGTGTTAATAAACACAGCCCGCTCTTTCGCAGCATGGATACAGGCTTTCAGGTTAACTGTGGTGCGACGCTCCTCGTCCATGATGCCGACCTTCAGGCTGAAGCGCGGCAGGCTCAATGCATCCTCTACACGACCGAAAAATTCGTTGGTGAATGCCACCTCTTCCGGCCCGTGCATCTTAGGCTTCACGATATACATGGAGCCTTTGGTGCTGTTCTGGAACTTGCCATTGCCCTTCATGTCGTGAATGGCGATCAGCGAGGTGATCAGACCGTCCATCAGGCCTTCCGGCACTTCGTTACCGTCTTTCAGCAGGATGGCCGGGTTGGTCATCAGGTGGCCGACGTTACGGATAAACATCAGGCTGCGGCCTTTCAGGCTCAGCTCGCTGCCGTCTGCCGCGGTGTAGGTGCGATCCGCGTTCATCTTGCGGGTCAACTGCTCGCCACCTTTCTCAAAGGTTTCCTGCAGGTCGCCCTTCATCAGGCCCAGCCAGTTGCGATAGGCCAGCGCCTTGTCGTCGGCGTCTACAGCGGCCACGGAGTCTTCGCAGTCCATGATGGTTGTCAGTGCAGACTCCATCAGTACATCTTTGACGTGGGCACCGTCGTCTTTGCCAATCGGGTGAGTGGCATCGATCTGGATCTCGAAGTGCATGCCGTTCTTGACCAGCAGTACGCCGGTAGGCGCATCAGCGGCACCGGTGTAGCCAACAAAGCCGGCTTCGTCTTTCAGGCCGGTGGACTCACCGTTCTGCAGCTTGACGACCAGTTTGCTACCTTCAACTACATACTTGGCAGCATCTTTGTGACTGCCAGAGGCCAGCGGTGCCGAGCTGTCGAGCAGGTTGCGGGCCCACTCGATAACTTTGGCACCGCGAACCGGATTGTAACCACGGCCTTTTTCAGCGCCGTCTTCCTCGGAAATCGCGTCGGTACCGTACAGCGCATCGTACAGGCTACCCCAACGCGCGTTCGCAGCGTTCAGAGCAAAACGGGCGTTCATGATCGGCACCACCAGCTGAGGGCCGGCCATGGTTGCCACTTCCGGGTCGACATTTGAGGTGGAGATCTTGAACTCGGAAGGCTCGTCAACCAGGTAACCGATGTCTTTCAGGAAAGACTTGTATTCGCCCATGTCGAGCTTCTGGCCCTTGTGATCCCGGTTCCAGCTGTCCATTTTTTCCTGGATAGCATCACGCTTGGCCAGCAATTCACGGTTGCGTGGCGCCAGCTCGTTCACGATCTTGTCAAATTCTGCCCAGAATTTATCGGCATCGATTCCGGTGCCCGGGATCGCTTCGTTGTTCACGAAATCATACAGATTCTTTGCGACCTGAATGCCGCCGACTTGTACGCGTTCTGTCATCGTTGTCTGCCTCAGTGGGTTACGTTTCCCGACTCCCCCTTCATCTTGAGGGGGCATTCTAATTTGAGCGCCGCATTGTAAGGGAAAATCCTTACAAGATCATTCCTGCAGGCGCAAAACTGGTCTGACCAACCGGCAGCTCCCGGAAATTCAGGCTTTACGCCAGGTCGTCCCCTCTCGGGAATCGTCCAGAATAATACCTTTCTCAAGGAGCTCGTCGCGGATCCGGTCGGCCTCGGCAAAATTCTTTGCCTCGCGGGCATCAGCCCTGGCCTGGATCAGTGCTTCAATGTCTTCGGCGCTAAGCTCACCACCCGTGTCTGCCTGGAAGAACGCCTCGGGATCCTGCTGCAGCAGACCCAGAACACCACCAAGCCTTACCAGAATCGCCGCACTTTGCTTGGCATCGTCTTCACGACCATCGCGACGATGCTGATTGATCTCGTTGGCAACAGCGTGCAGGACGGCAATTGCACCCGCGGTGTTGAAGTCATCGTCCATCGCCTCGGCAAACCGATCGTCGTGCTCGGATTCCGGCACATCGGCGGCCTTGGCGGGCACGATGCCTCTAAGCGCATGGTACAAACGGGTCAGAGTTCGGCCGGCCTCAGCCAGATTTTCCTCAGAGTAATCCACCTGGCTACGATAGTGGCTGGAAACCAGGAAGTAACGGACCACTTCTGCCGGGTACTTCTCCATGATCTCGCGGATGGTGAAGAAGTTACCCAGGGACTTGGACATCTTTTCTTTGTTCACCCGGATGGCACCCGCGTGCATCCAGGTGTTCACAAAAGTGTGGCCAGTGGCACATTCTGACTGGGCAATCTCGTTCTCATGGTGCGGGAACAACAGATCCGGGCCACCGCCGTGAATATCGAATGTGTCGCCGAGACAGCAGGTGGACATCGCAGAGCACTCAATGTGCCAGCCGGGACGACCGTCGCCCCAGGGCGACGGCCAGCTGACCTCCCCTGCCTTTGCCGCTTTCCACAACGCGAAATCTGCAGGGCTTCGCTTGGCTTCCTGAACATCCACCCGCGCGCCCGCCAGAAGATCCTCCAGCTTTTTCTTGCTGAGCTTGCCGTAGTCATCAAAGGAATCGACCGCAAAGTAGACGTCACCATTGTCCGCTGCGTAGGCGTGGCCGCCGGCAATCAGTTTGTGGATCATCGCGATAATTTCGTCGATATACGCGGTGGCCCGGGGCTCTTCATCCGGTGACAGCACGCCGAGACGGGCTTCGTCTTCGTGCATGGCTTTGATCATCCGGTCCGTGAGCTCGTCATAGGGCTCACCGTTTTCATCCGCACGGCGCAGGATCTTGTCGTCAATATCGGTGATATTGCGCACATAGTTCACGTCGTAACCGCGATGACGCAGGTAACGGGTAATCACATCAAAGGCTACCAGCACCCGGGCATGCCCCAGGTGGCAGTAGTCATAGACTGTCATACCGCAGACGTACATCCGGACCTTGCCAGGCTCAATTGGCCGAAACTCTTCCTTCTGTTGGGTCAGCGTATTGTAGATGCGGATCACTTGCCCCCCTTGCCCCAGGAATCCCTGAGCGTAACAGTGCGGTTGAATACCGGCCGACCGGCAGCCTCGGTATGGGCCTGATCACAGAAGAAGTAGCCTTCCCGCTCGAACTGATATGGAAGATCCATACGGGGCGCGACAAGACTCTTTTCGACGCGCGCGCCTTTGAGAACCACCAGCGATTCCGGATTCAGGTGATCCATCAAATCGCCTTCCTTGTCACTGTCCGGCGACTCGTGGTTAAACAGGCGGTCATACAGATTGATGTCTGCCTCTACACTGTCACTCGCCGAAACCCAGTGAATCACGCCGTTCGGTTTGTAGCCCTCGGGATTGACGCCCAGGGTGTTGGGATCGTACTCACACTTGAGCTCGACAATCTGGCCACTGTCGTCACGAATCACTTCCCGGCAGGTCATCACATAGCCGCCACGGAGGCGTACTGCCTGGTCCGGGGCCAGCCGCTTCCATTTACGCGGCGGCTCCATTTCGAAATCTTCCCGGTCGATATACAGAGTCTGGGTCCAGGGCACTTCCCGCTCGCCCATATCCGGATTTTGCGGGTGCACTGGCAAGGTGAGCGTTTCGCTTTGTTCCGCCGGGTAATTGGTCAGCGTGACTTTCAACGGGCGCATCACACACATGGCTCTCGGGGCCCGGGTGTTGAGGTCTTCGCGAATGGCGTGCTCAAGCATACCCACATCCACAGTGCCGCCGGCCTTGTTCACCCCGATCATGTCGCAGAAGGTGCGGATGGACTCCGGCGTGTAGCCACGCCGGCGCATACCGGAAATGGTTGGCATACGCGGATCGTTCCAGCCATCAACTACATTCTCATCCACCAGACGCTTGAGCTTACGTTTGGAGGTGATGGTGTAGTTCAGATTCAGCCGGGCAAACTCGATCTGACGCGGATGGCAGGGGCCGGAAATGTTATCCAGCACCCAGTCATACAAAGGCCGGTGATCCTCGAACTCCAGTGTGCACAGGGAATGGGTGATTCCCTCCATGGCGTCGGAAATCGGATGCGTAAAGTCGTACATCGGGTAGATGCACCACTTGTTGCCGGTCTGATGGTGTTCGGCGTAACGGATACGATAAAGGATCGGATCCCGCATGTTGATGTTCGGAGAGGCCATATCGATCTTGGCCCGCAGCACCAGCTCGCCGTTCTGGTACTTGCCGTCCCGCATATCGCGGAACAGTTGCAGACTTTCTTCCACCGGCCGATCCCGGTAAGGGCTGTTCCTGCCCGGCTCTTTGAGACTACCGCGATACTCGGCCATTTCATCTGCCGTCAGGGCGCAGACGTAAGCCTTGTCCCGGGTGATCAGCTCCTCGGCGAACTCATAGAGGGCATCGAAGTAATCCGATGCGTACCGCACATCGCCAGCCCACTCGTAACCGAGCCATTCCACATCCTGCTTGATGGCGTCGATGTATTCCTGGTTTTCCTTTTCCGGGTTGGTGTCGTCAAACCGCAGGTTACAGTCGCCGGAAAAGGTCTCGGCGATGCCAAAGTTGAGGCAGATCGATTTGGCATGACCGATATGCAGGTAGCCGTTGGGCTCCGGCGGGAATCGGGTGACCACCTTGCCGGTATGTTCTCCGCTGGCGATGGCGTCTTCGATCAGGCTCTGGATAAAGTTGTGGGCTTTCTTCGACTCGGCGCTCATACAATCTCTGTTAAAAGGGGAGTGAATCTTAAACCGCGTATTATACTCACAAATCCTTGCCGGACTCATGCATAGCGGGAAACTCTTGAGTACAATGGGCCCGTTAACGTACCTAACCTTTCTGAACAGGAAAACCTGATGATTCTGCTGAAAACCAACTACGGTGACATCAAGCTGGAACTGGACTACGACAAGGCACCGGAAACCGCCAAAAACTTTGAACAGTACGTTCGCGACGGTTTTTACGATGGCCTGATTTTTCACCGTGTGATCAGCAATTTCATGATTCAGGGCGGCGGCTTCGAGCCGGGCATGACCCCACGTAAAACCCGCGATTCGATTCAGAACGAAGCCGATAACGGACTGAGCAACATGCAGGGAACCATTGCCATGGCACGCACCATGGACCCGCACTCTGCCACAGCCCAGTTCTTTATTAACGTTGAGAATAACGGCTTCCTGGACCACACCGCCAAAAACGCGGAAGGCTGGGGCTACTGCGTGTTCGGCAAAGTGGCCGACGGCATGGACACGGTAAACGCGATTCGAGCAGTGCGCACCACCATGCGTGCAGGCCACCAGGATGTGCCTGCCGATGACGTGGTAATCGAAAAAGCCGAGGTTCTGGAGGACGCGTGACCACGCTGTTTATTTCAGATCTTCACCTCGAGGAATCCCGTCCGGATATTACTGAGGCATTTCTGGGCTTTCTCGACGGGAAAGCCAGTGGTGTTGATCAGCTGTATATTCTCGGTGATTTCTTTGAGGCGTGGATAGGAGATGACGAACGCACGCCGCTCCAGGAGCAGATTGCGACTGCCCTTCGAAAACTGCGGGACAGCGGCACCAGGATTTTCCTGATGCACGGCAACCGGGACTTTCTGATCGGCCAGGACTTCTGCGACCGGGCCGGCGCAACGCTGCTGGACGATCCGACGGTGATTGATCTGTACGGTACCCCTACCCTGCTGATGCATGGCGACAGCCTGTGCACCGCCGATGTGGAATACCAGAAGTTCCGGGCCAACATGCGTAACCCGCAGTGGCAGCAGATGATACTCCAGCGCCCCCTGAAAGACCGCCAGCAAATGGCCCGCCAGCTACGGGAAATCAGCATGGCGAAAAATCAGGGCAAGGAGGAGTTCATCATGGACGTAACGCCCGAGGAAGTGGTCAAGGACTTGGAAACGCACGGTGTCCAGCGAATGATCCATGGCCACACCCATCGCCCCGCGGTTCATGAACTGACGGCCAACGGGTCGCCGGCAAAGCGTATTGTACTGGGAGACTGGGACAAGAACGTTTGGTGGCTTGAGGCAGAGCCAGGCAAGGAGCCCGAGCTATTCAAGGAGCCGTTGTAAAAAAGCCGGGCAAATGCCCGGCTTTTTTAGTCTTGGTTTCAGTGCGCGAGTATCTGCTGGAGGAACTTCTGAGTTCTGGCTTCCTGTGGGTTGGTAAAGAACTCGTGGGGAGGTGCCTGCTCCACAATCTCGCCACCGTCCATGAAAATCACACGGTCCGCCACCGTCTTGGCAAAACCCATCTCATGGGTTACGCAGAGCATGGTCATACCGCTTCCCGCCAATTCAATCATTACGTCCAGCACTTCCTTGATCATCTCCGGATCCAAGGCCGAGGTTGGCTCGTCGAACAGCATGATCTTGGGCTTCATGCACAGGGCCCTGGCAATCGCCACACGCTGTTGCTGGCCGCCCGAAAGCTGCCCCGGGAATTTGTTAGCCTGATCCGGGATCTTGACCCGCTCAAGGTACTCCATCGCAGATGCCTCCGCTTCCTTTCGGGGCGTTTTTCGCACCCAGATCGGCGACAGGCAGCAGTTTTCCAGGACGGTCAGGTGCGGGAAGAGGTTGAAGTGCTGAAACACCATGCCGACTTCCCGCCGAACCGTATCAATGTGGCGGACATCATCGGTCAGCTCGATACCATCAACAATGATTTTGCCCTGCTGATGCTCCTCCAGCCGGTTGATGCAACGGATGAAGGTGGATTTTCCCGAGCCGGATGGCCCACAGATGACAATTCTCTCGCCCTGATCAACGGTCAGGTTGAGATCTTTGAGAACATGGAAGTCCCCGTACCACTTGTGCATGCCCTCAACCCGGATAATCCCCGGTTTTTTTCCCGGCTGGTCCTTCGGCGGGGTCTGCATTTCTGAGGTTTGTGTTTGGTCTGTCATAGGATTACCCGTCAGGTCTTATGACCAGTGTCTAGTTTTCGTTCAAGGTTCTGGCTGTATCTGGAGATGCCGAAGCAGAAGACCCAGAAACAGAACGCCACAAATACATAGCCCTCAATGGCAACATTCTGCCAGGCCGGATCGGTAACCGTGGACTGGACTGTGCCGAGGATATCGAAGAGGCCGATAATCAACACCAGCGTGGTGTCCTTGAACAGGGAAATGAAGGTGTTCACGATACCCGGAATAACCATCTTCAGAGCCTGCGGCAGGATGACCAGCCCCATTTTGCGCCAGTATCCCAGCCCCAGAGCATCGGCAGCCTCATACTGGCCCCGGGGAATGGCCTGCAGGCCACCGCGAATCACTTCCGCCATGTAAGCGGACTGCCACAGGGTTATACCAATCAGCGCCCGGGCCAGTTTCTCGAAGTTCACACCTTCCGGGAGAAACAGCGGCAGCATCACCGAAGCCATGAACAGAACCGTGATCAACGGAACCGCCCGCCATACCTCGATAAAGACCACACAGATCCCGCGGATGATCGGCATCTCGGAGCGACGACCCAGCGCCAGCAATATGCCAATGGGCAACGACGCAATAATCCCGATGTAAGCCAGGATCAGGGTCAGCATCAGGCCGCCCCATTTCGAGCTCTGCACTTCTTCCAGGCCGAAACTGCCTCCGGGAATCAGGAAGTAGCCAACAATGGGCAAACCAAAGATACCGAACAGCCCGAGCCACTTGCGGCCGGGGAACCGCTCGATGAACTGGGGTACAAAGGAAACCGCCAGCAGCAGGAACATCACGTCGACCCGCCACTGCAGTTCATCCGGGTAGAATCCGTAGATAAAGAAATTCAGACGCTGGCTGATAAACAGCCAGCAGGCACCCGCTCCCGTACAGGCGCTCGGATCACTGCCAACAAAGTTGGCGTCGAGGAAAAACCAGTTGAGCAAAGGCCCTACACTGGTCACCAGCAGATAGGCCACACCCAGCGTCAATACCGTGTTGAACCAGCCGGAGAACAGGTTCTCCCGCATCCACTTGACCGGACGGAGCGCCTTCTTGGGTGCTTTCATTGTTGACTCGGTCATCATCGCTCCTTAATGGCCACAGCCCGGTTGTAAATATTCATGAACAACGAGATCAGCAGACTTATGGTCAGATATACCGCCATGGTAATGGCGACAACCTCGACGGCCTGCCCCGTCTGATTCAGCGTGGTGCCCATGAAGACCGCCACGAGATCCGGGTAACCGATGGCCGTTGCCAGGGAGGAGTTTTTCACCAGATTCAGATACTGACTGGTGAGCGGCGGAATGATGACCCGCATGGCCTGCGGTATCACCACCAACCTGAGGGTAAGACCATTGGGCAGCCCCAAAGCCTTGGAGGCCTCGGTTTGTCCCTTGCTGACCGACAGAATACCGGAGCGCACGATTTCAGCGATGAAGCTGGCGGTGTACAGCGACAGTGCAATCCACAGAGCCGCCAACTCCGGAATGATGGTAATTCCCCCGCCAAAGTTGAAGCCCCTGAGCGCTGGCAAATCCCACTCAAGAGGCCGACCGGCCACGAGATAAGAGATTATCGGTACCAGCACCAGAATAGCCACGCCGACCTTGAAGGTCGGGAAGATCTGTCCGGTCGCCAACTGGCGTTTTTTCGCCCATATCCGAATCCCGACGACAGCAGCGATGGCAAGCAGAATACCGCCCCAGACAATTCCGAAACCCTCCTGGGTCACTGGATCTGGCAGGTAAAGGCCCCGGTTGTTCAGGAACAGCGCTCCACCGACATCAACACTCTGGCGTGGTGACGGAAGATTGCTGAGTACGGCAAAGTACCAGAAGAAAATCTGCAGAAGCAGCGGTATGTTGCGGATCACTTCGATGTAAACCAGCGCCATTTTGGCCACAAGCCAGTTACTCGAGAGTCGCGCAACACCAATGATGAAACCGAGAATGGTGGCGGCAACGACACCCATCGCGGAAACAAGCAATGTATTGGTTAGACCAACCCAGAAGGTTCGGCCATAAGACATGGTTGCATCATAAGGCACCAGATTCATGATGATGCCGAACCCGGCGGTTTCACCGAGAAAACCGAAACCGGTGCTGATGCCACGGCTTTCCATGTTGGAAAGCGTGTTATCGACGAGAATCCATCCGCCCCAGAACACGAGGGCAATGGCTATCGCCTGAAAGAAGAGTGAGCGGACCCGGGGGTCGTACCAGGGCTTGGGCCCTGCAGGTCGGGTATCGATTGTTTGTTTTTTCATGGATTGTCCTGAAGAGCTTCCCTGTGGTTTACAGCATCAGAGATAACGGCGAAGCCTCCCACAGGAGACTTCGCCGTGTGCCTTCAGGTCTTAACGGACCGGCGGCGCATACAGAACACCACCGTCTGTCCAAAGCGCGTTGATTCCGCGATCCAGACCCAGCGGGGTATCCGGTCCCACGTTGCGCTCATACATCTCGCCGTAGTTACCTACCAGCTTGATTGCCTGATAACCGAAATCATCCGGCAGCCCAAGCTTGGCACCCATGTCGCCATCGGTACCCAGCAGGCGCTGGATATTCGGGTTATCGGACTTGAGCATGTCGTCGGCATTGGCACTGGTCACGCCCAGCTCTTCGGCGTTGATCTGCACGGAGAGCACCCACTTGACGATGTTGAACCACTGATCGTCACCCTGGCGAACAACCGGGCCCAGGGGCTCCTTGGAAATGGTGTTCGGCAGGATCTTCGCTGAACTTGGATCAGACAGCTTCGAGCGGAGCGCCGCCAGCTGCGAACGGTCGGAGGTCAGAACGTCGCAACGACCCGCTGCAAAGCCCTGAACGGTTTGCTCGGAGGTGTCGAACACGATCGGCTTGAATTCCATGCCCTTGGCACGGAAGTAATCCGACAGGTTCAGCTCGGTGGTAGTACCGGCCTGGATACAGATGGTGGCACCGTCCAGCTGGGTGGCATCGTCCACACCGATACCCTTGTTGATCAAAAAGCCCTGACCATCGTAGTAATTCACGCCGGCAAAGTTCAGGCCCAGAGACGCATCGCGGGTCAGTGTCCAGGTGGTGTTACGGGAGAGCATGTCGATTTCACCCGACTGCAGGGCGGTGAAACGCTCCTTTGCAGTCAGTGGAGTAAACTCAACCGCGTTTGCATCACCGAAGATGGCTGCAGCAACCGCGCGGCAGGTATCCACGTCGATACCGGTCCAGTTACCTTTTTCATCAGGCTGCGAGAAGCCAGGCAAACCGCTGGTCACGCCGCACTGGAGGTGACCTTTCTCCTTGACGTTCTCCAGAGTTGTAGCTGCCATGGCACCAGTGGCCGAGAACGTACCTACGGCCAGAGCAATCCCCAGGGCAATCGATTTCGTCTTTCTCATTGTCTTTTCTCCGAACATCAGTTGGTTTTATCGCGACGAGTGTAATCAGCAATTTGCAAGCCACTCGGCGTAAGCCGATGATTTATATTATTTTTATCAATCACCGGTGCGTTTCAGGCGAATCTGGAACGAAGTAATACCATTTCATGCACCAGTTCGGCGCTTTCGCTCCAACCCCATGCGCCAAAAAAAGGCAGACCAAGGGCCGCGCCTATTAAAAGTAGAACAAGGTTCGGGAAATGAACTAGTTTTTATGCAAAATTATTTCGAAATTTTGAAGACTGGGGGCTCTGCGTAGGTCTCGAGGCGCTTCCGCCACCCCGGCAGCCAGCGCTCCCGCTCGATGGGATTCTCCGCGTTTGCTGCCCGTCGCGTCAGAACGGTGTCAGCTGCTTCCCTGAATTTAACAAGGGCGCTCTGATCTGGTGATTCAGACATTTCCAAAAGCACCTGAAGCAGCCCCCAGCCCTGGCCCTCGTAGCGCTCCGTAGGCGAAAGCCCCTCGCCCTTGAAATTCACATAGTCGATGATGGCGTAAACGCCACCGGGCGTCTGGCTCAGAGACTCCAGCCGGGCAGCGATCTCTGGCTTTTGGTTATCCGGGGCTGCCTCAATAACCTTTGCAAGCGATTGCCTGGCGCGACGGAATATGAATTCAGCCTGGATCCCCTGGGTACCCGCCAGAAACTCTCGCAGCTCTGCTACTCGTGGTGAATCGTCTACAGCCAGAAAGTCTGCTTTTTCGCGCCAGGGAGCGTCAAAAGGCTCGAGCGCTCGCAACCATTCGGGAATATTGACCTGACGCTGTTCCATGTATTCCATAAGGGCCGGAAAACTTTCCACGAATCGCCCTTCAACGCCCTCCGGATACCAGATGAAGTGACCAATACCCAATGACGGAAACGCCTCGCCGTCGTTCCAGTGGACCAGACACTGAAAACGCCCTGCGCACTCGTTCCGGAAAATCTGTTGGCCTACCCAGTCCAGCTGAGCGGAGGTCAGTGCCAGGGAGACATCGACATCCGGGCCAGTCAGTGAAGTAAGCTGTGGGCCATCTGATTCGGGCGCGTTATCCTCATTAGTGGAATCACAACCAGTGACCACCAAAACACTCATCAGAGAGAGCAATACAAGGTATTTACCAAACACCAGCGCCTCCGGGAAAGTCAGAATTGTGCGCGATCACGCTACCGCATGTTCTGCCAGCCTGGCTTTTATGTCATCCGGAATCGGCAGTGCCTTCTCGATTTCGTAATCAAAGTGAATTAACACTGCAACACCCCGGGCAATCTGCTTGTCGCCCTGCCAGGCTTCCTGAATCACATGAAATGAGGAATTGCCGATCTTACCGATACCTGTTTTGATCTTGACCGGAATATGCCAGTAGCTCTGTGCCATCAGATCAATCTCAAGTCGTGCAATGATCAGCGGCCAGGTCTCGGCTTCTAGGGTCGGGTGAAAAATACGGAAAACCGGCGTCCTGGCCTGCTCGAACCAGACCGGCAGAGTGGTATTGCTGATATGCCCGAGGGCATCGGTATCGCTGAAACGTGGTTCCAGTTCCAGATGAAACATAGCGGCTTCCCTCTTTCTGAAAACCGCCTACTATACACTGGCCGGGCCCAAAGACCCCAGAGCCGAGACTAAGGCAGGATACGCAGAATCCGTCCATCCGCACTGTCAGTGAGCAGATACACCGCCCCATCAGGCCCGGTAGCCACGTCCCGGATCCGTTCGCCCATTGCTTCGAACAGACTCTCTACGTCGCTTGCATCGCCAGCTTCCAGTGTGACGCGGTGAACGCTTTTATCGGCAAGGGCGCCGACCAGGAGGTTTCCCTGCCAGTCCGGAAACAGCACACCCCGATAGCGGGTCATGCCTGAAGGGGCAATTGAAGGGGTCCAGTGCAACAACGGTTGCTCCATACCTTCCCGCTCAACAAAGGGCGTGATCATGGCGCCGGTGTAATCGATGCCGTGCGTGATCACGGGCCAGCCATAGTTGTGTCCCGGCTCGATAATATTTATCTCATCACCGCCGCGGGGGCCGTGTTCATGGGCAATCAAGACGTTTTCGACGGAATCAAACACCAGCCCCTGAACGTTCCGGTGCCCGTAACTGTATATTTCCGGCAGAGCGCCTTCCCTGCCAACGAAGGGGTTGTCGGCGGGAACACTGCCATCCGGGTTCAGCCTCACGATCTTGCCCAGATGACTGGACAGGTTCTGCGCCTGCTCCCGATAGTCAAATCCGTCTCCCAGCGTCACGATCAGCGTACCATCCGGAAGCCAGGCCATTCGGCCACCGTAGTGGGCGCTGCCTTCCTTGGCCGGCTTGGCACGGAATATCTCGACAACCTCCGTCAAGGCCTCCGCCTGCAACTGACCACGGGCCACGCACAGGTGATTCGCAGAGGCCGTCCCGCAAGCGTAGGCGAGAAAGACCAGTTGGTTATTCTCAAAGTCCGGCGACAACAGCACACCGAACAGACCTGCCTGAGCATCATTGAAAACCGGCGGAACTCCGGTAATCGGCGCCTGGCCGAGCTCCCACTCCTCTGAAATCATCCGCAACCGCCCTGCCCGCTCCGTCACAAGGGCGCCACCACCGGGAAGAAACGCCAGGGACCAGGGATGCTCCAGCCCGGAAGTCAACGTCTCGACGGTGTAGTCGCTCAAGGACTGGGCCTGTGTCGGACCTGGCAGCGCCCCGAGGCCAACCGCCAGGCAAATGGCCAGCAGGGTTCCTGAGGCGTGGCTACTGACCCCGGTGGCAGGCCTGGCAGTAAGTCTGGCGAACAGGGCTCCGGCAAATGCGGCGGTTAACAGCATGGCAAGCAGACCTCCCCCGGTTCGGGTCGCCGCAATCAGGGTTGGCATGGGAGCCAGGGCATTAACCAACACTAGTGCAACCCACAGCCCGGATGCCCCGGCCAGGGCGAACAGTGGCACCCGTAGTCCGCGCCCCACGAAACGGGAAACGACCGCCGCAGCGCCCTGGGAAAAAAGGAAACCGAGTCCAAAGAGGAGCAGGTAGAGCGGCGCAAAAGAGACCAGATCATGCCCGGTGGCAGAAATGCGGGCGTCAAGCCCAACCGCTACACCCATAGCCTGAAGGGCCCACAGATTTAGTTGGGTCTGAACCACGGTGCCAAGAATTACCCCGACCGCCAGTGCCACCAAAAAGCTGATGACGTTTCTCTTCGTTAACTGCCGTCCTGCCATTGCTCCGCCTCCAAAGCCCTTTGCCGTTTATACGACCCATTCTGTCAGATACAAACACAAAAAAGCCGGAGCATCACGCTCCGGCTTTTTTCGAGGCGGATTCAGCCCGCGAGCTCACTGCTCCACGAACGCCCGCTCAATCACGTAATGACCCATATCGCCGCCCCGGGCTTCCTTGAAGCCCATGTTGTTCAGGATGGCGCAGGTGTCCTTCAGCATGCTTGGGCTGCCGCAGATCATGAACCGGTCATTCTCCGGGTCAAAATCCGGCAGGTCCAGATCACGGGTGATTTTGCCGGTCTCCATGGCATCGGTCAGCCTCCCCTGGTTGCGGAAGTCTTCCCGCGTCACAGTCGGATAGTAAACCAGCTTGCCCTGGACCATTTCGCCGAAGTATTCGTTCTCCGGCAGCTCTTCGATCTCCTTCTGATAAGCCAGCTCGGAGACGTAACGCACGCCATGGGTCAGAATAACCTTGTCGAACGCTTCGTAAACTTCCGGATCCTTGATGATGCTCATGAAGGGCGCCAAACCGGTGCCGGTGCTGATCAGCCACAGATTCTTTCCGGGCAGAAGGTTGTCCAGAATCAGCGTCCCTGTCGGCTTGCGGCTCACCAGAATTTCGTCACCTACCTGGATTTTCTGAAGGCGGGAGGTCAGTGGGCCGTCCTGGACCTTGATCGAGAAGAACTCAAGCTCTTCCTCGTAATTGGCACTGGCGATACTGTAAGCGCGCATCAAAGGCTTACCCTCGGTCTCCAGGCCGATCATGACAAAGTGCCCGTTCTTGAAACGGAAGCCCGGATCACGGCTTGTGGTAAAGCTGAACAGGGTATCGTTCCAGTGATGGACGCTGGTAACTTTCTCTTTAATCAGGTTGCTCATGTAAACCTCTTGCCTGTTCGTTACGCTTTCTTACGGCGAATGATTCAATTTTGGATTGCGCTAAGTCTAACCCGACACTAACCTATCGGGAAAATGGGATATTCTCATAACCTTATTCGAGTGAGCCGATTAAGAGCGAAAAGTTATGAAGTACAGTTTTCGACAGCTGGAAGTTTTCCTGGCAGCCGCCCATTTCCAGAACATTACCCGTGCTGCCGAATCGCTGGCCATGTCGCAATCGGCAGCCAGCAGTGCGCTGAAAGAACTGGAAAACCAGTTCGACATCCAGCTGTTCGACCGCGTTGGCAAACGGCTCCAGTTAAACGAGCTGGGGCGGCTTTACCGCCCCAAGGTGGAGGCCGTCCTTGCCCAGGCCAATGAGCTGGAACAGGCCTTCAGCAAACACACGGAGGTGGGCGCCCTGAAAGTCGGGGCCACCCTGACTATCGGGAACTATTTGGCCGTGGGGGTCATGGCCCAATACATGAATACCCCTACCCATCCCAGAGTCTCCCTCGAAGTCGCCAATACCAGCACCATCGCAAGACGAGTGAGGGACTTCGAGCTGGATATTGGTTTGATCGAGGGGGAATTGCAGTCTTCAGAACTGGATGTATTGCCCTGGCGGGGAGATGAGTTGGTGGTGTTCTGTTCACCCACCCATCCACTGGCCCAAAAAACATCACTGACGGATGAAGACCTGCGCACCGCCACCTGGATCATGCGTGAGCAGGGGTCAGGAACCCGCCAGAGTTTTGAGCGGGGCATGCACGGCCTGTTGCCGGATCTGAATGTGCTGCTGGAGCTGGAACACACCGAGGCCATAAAACGGGCAGTGGAAGCCGACCTGGGCATTGGCTGCCTTTCGGAAGTGGTGCTGGCCGACGCGTTCAAGCGCGGAAGTCTGGTGCCACTGACGGTACCGGAACACCGTCAGTTTGATCGGCAGTTCTATTTCATCCTGCACAAGCAGAAATACCGTAGCGCCGGAATTGATGCCTGGATAGAGCTTTGTCGGCAGTTACGCTGAGATGGGCCCGCTGTGAAAGCGAAACTCCTGATCCGGATCTTCAATCAACGCCCGCTCCAGGGCCAGAAAATCCTCCGCACGGGCCGCGATCGGTTCACCAGCGGCCTGCTCGGCCAGAGTCAAGTAGTCCTGGTAATGCCGGGCTTCGGACTTCAGCAAACTGGTGTAGAAATCCGCCAGCTTCTCATCCAGGAACGGAGCGAGCGCGGCAAACCGTTCACAGGAGCGCGCCTCGATAATGGCGCCCACAATCAACACATCCACCAGGCGGCCAGGATCTTCTGACCGGACTTCCTGTCTTAATCCTGCCGCGTATCGGGCCGGGGTAAGATGGCAATAGTCCACGCCGCGCTTTTTCATAATCGCGAGCACCTGCTCGAAATGCCGGAGCTCCTCACGGGCCAGCCGGGACATCTTGTTCAGCAGGTCGGTGTTGTCAACGTACCGGTACATCAGGCTGAGCGCGGTGGAGGCGGCCTTCTTTTCGCAATGGGCGTGATCGATCAGCATCAGGTCCTGGTTCGCCAGGGCATTGTCGATCCATTGCTGAGGGGTCCGGCACGGCAGGAAGTTGTGAATCTCTTGCAGGGCGTCGTTCATGGTTGAATACAGTTGTTGATTTGCGGGCGGCGAGTATAGCGCACTTAACAGATTCCTCCGACCTCTGTCCAACTTAACTTTATAAGGGGTTTCCTATAGAATGCAGCGCCAGATAAAGGAGTCTCTGAATAAACCCTGAAACCCCATCGGTGATTTGAGGCATTATTCAGAGGCTCCTGCGGCCTTTCCGCCAAAACCTCCCGCCAAGGCATGAAGCCAACGGCGCGGGACATTCCAACTGATGAGGGTCCATATCGTGTTAGAAGCCTATCGTGAACACGTTGCCGAACGTGAAGCCCTGGGTATTCCTCCCAAGCCCCTGAACGCCGAGCAGACTGCTGCTCTGGTCGATCTGCTGAAAAACCCGCCGGCCGGCGAGGAAGACACCCTGGTGTATCTCCTGGAAAACCGCGTACCGCCGGGTGTCGACGAAGCCGCCTACGTAAAGGCCGCGTTCCTGACTGCTATCGTAAAAGGCGAAGCCTCCTCTCCGCTGCTGGACAAGCCGACAGCAGTCAAGCTGCTGGGCATGATGCAGGGTGGCTATAACATTGCGACCCTGGTTGATCTTCTGGACGACTCCGAGCTGGCTGAGCTGGCCGGTGAGCAGCTGAAGCGCACCCTGCTGATGTTCGACGCCTTCAACGACGTGAAGGAAAAGATGGACGCTGGCAATCCGGTTGCCAAGGCAGTTATCGAATCCTGGGCCAACGGCGAGTGGTTCACCAATAAGAAGAAGGTACCAGAGAGCACCAAGATGGTGGTGTTCAAGGTCACTGGCGAAACCAACACCGACGACCTGTCTCCGGCTCCGGATGCCTGGTCCCGTCCGGACATCCCGCTGCATGCCCGCGCTGCCTACAAAATGGAACGCGACGGCCTGAAGCCGGAAGAGCCCGGCGTTACCGGTCCCATGAGCCAGATCGACGAGATCAAGTCCAAAGGCCTGCCTGTAGCCTTCGTAGGTGATGTTGTCGGTACCGGTTCCTCCCGTAAGTCGGCCACCAACTCCGTTCTGTGGTTCTTCGGTGACGACATTCCGGGCGTGCCGAACAAGCGTGCCGGCGGTGTCTGCATCGGTAACAAGGTCGCTCCCATCTTCTTCAACACCATGGAAGATGCCGGTGCCCTGGTGTTCGAAGCCCCCGTCGACGACATGAACATGGGCGATGTTATCGAGATCCGCCCGTATGACGGCAAGATCCTGAACGAGGCCGGCAAGACTATCTCCGAGTTCAAGTTCAAGTCTGATGTGATCCTGGACGAAGTTCAGGCCGGCGGCCGTATCCCGCTGATCATCGGTCGTGGCCTGACTGCTAAGGCCCGCACAGCACTGGGCATGGGCGCGACCGACCTGTTCCGCCTGCCAAAAGATCCCGAAGCCGGCACCAAAGGCTTCACCCTGGCCCAGAAGATGGTTGGCAAGGCCTGTGGCCTGGAAGAAGGCAAAGGCGTTCGTCCGAACACCTACTGCGAGCCGCACATGACCACCGTAGGCTCCCAGGACACCACCGGTCCGATGACCCGGGACGAACTCAAAGACTTGGCGTGTCTTGGCTTCCAGGCTGACCTGGTTATGCAGTCTTTCTGCCACACCGCTGCCTACCCGAAGCCGGTTGACGTGGAAATGCAGCACACCATGCCGGACTTTATCCGTACCCGCGGCGGTGTTTCACTGCGCCCGGGCGACGGCATCATCCACTCCTGGCTGAACCGCATGCTGCTGCCGGACACCGTGGGCACCGGTGGTGACTCCCACACCCGTTTCCCGATGGGCATCTCCTTCCCGGCCGGTTCCGGTCTGGTAGCGTTTGCCGCGGCGACCGGCGTTATGCCTCTGGACATGCCGGAATCCGTTCTGGTTCGCTTCAAGGGCGAAATGCAGCCCGGCATCACCCTGCGCGATCTGGTACACGCCATCCCGCTGTACGGCATCAAGCAAGGCATGCTGACCGTTGAGAAGAAAGGCAAGATCAACGAATTCTCCGGCCGCATCCTGGAAATTGAAGGCCTTGAGCACCTGACCGTTGAGCAGGCGTTCGAGTTGTCTGACGCTTCCGCCGAGCGTTCCGCCGCGGGTTGTACCATCAACCTGTCTGAAGACTCCGTGGCCGAGTACCTGCGTTCCAACATCACCATGTTGCGCTGGATGATTGCCGAGGGTTACGGCGATCCGCGTACCCTGGAGCGTCGTGCCCAGCAGATGGAAGAGTGGCTGGCTGATCCGAAGCTCATGCGTGCCGACAAAGATGCCGAGTATGCACACGTCATCGAAATCGATCTGGCTGACATCAAAGAGCCGATCGTATGCTGCCCGAATGATCCGGACGATGCCAAGTTCCTGTCCGAAGTGGCTGGCGACAAGGTTGACGAAGTATTCATTGGCTCCTGCATGACCAACATCGGTCACTTCCGCGCCGCCGGCAAACTGCTTGAGCAGCACAAAGGCCCGCTGAGCACGCGTCTGTGGATGTCGCCGCCGACCAAGATGGATCAGGCGCAGCTGATGGAAGAAGGTTACTTCAACACCTACGGCACCGCCGGTGTTCGCACCGAGATGCCGGGCTGCTCCCTGTGCATGGGTAACCAGGCACGTGTAGCTCCGAAGTCGACGGTCCTGTCCACTTCCACCCGTAACTTCCCGAACCGCCTCGGCGATGGTGCCAACGTGTACCTGACCTCCGCGGAACTGGCGGCTGTGGGTGCGGTTCTGGGCAAACTCCCCTCCCCTGCGGAGTACATGGAGTACGCGAAGGACCTGAACAGCATGTCGAAAGAGATCTACAAGTATCTCAACTTCGACCAGATGGAGAACTACACCAAGAAGGCTGCTGAGGCGAATGTCGCCTGAGCACTGACCTTCAGGGTTTAGCTCCACGGAAACGCCAGCCCCCGGGCTGGCGTTTTTTATGCCTGATTACCCACCCGGGATGCCCCTCCAATCAGTAGATAATCAGCCTCACCAGAATCGCAGCCACCATGACAAGGGTTATCCCCTTGATCCAGCGTGCGCCGCGTTTGCTCATATTGACCCGGGTAGCAATGAAAGCGCCGGTAACGTTGCCCAGTGCCAAGGTCAGGCCCACGCCCCAGCGCACCTGATCGTTGAGGGCAAACACCACCAGTGCAGCAAAGGTAAACGGCAACACGATCGAGACCTTGAGCACGTTCACCTGGCGCAAGTCGATCTTGAGCATGTGGTATAGCACCACAAGGAAAAGCACACCGACACCAACCTGGATGAATCCGCCGTACATGCCAACAACAAACATCGCCAGGTAGACAGCCGGGCCAAGGCGCTCGGGCGTCAATGGACGGGTATTGAGAACCGGCTGTGGCAACAACATGAAGACGGAAGCGCCGATCATGGCCGACACCAGGACCCATTCGAACACGGTGTCGGAGACCCAGGTAGCGACCCAGGCACCCACCAGAGAGCCCAGAACCGCCGGAATCGCCAGGTGCAGACTGACAACAAGGTTGCCATGCCCCATTCGGTAGAAGCTGCCTACGGCAGTGATACTCTGCAGGGTTATCGCCACCCGGTTCGTGCCGTTGGCGACCTGGGGCGGCAGACCCAGAAACATCAACAAGGGCAGGGTCAGCATGGAACCGCCGGCAGAGAGAACGTTTATAAACCCGGCAATGCCCCCGATCGACAGTAAAGCCACGATTTCCAGAACAGTCACTCAGTGCGCTCCATCGAAGATTGGAGGATTCGAAAGGAGGAAGCCCCCGATCCGGAATCATTATGACCAAAAAAAGGACTCCCGGAGGAGTCCTTTTCACTTCTGACAACGCGTTTTGCGCGTTCTCTGTTTACCGTTCGATATGTTGGTATTCTCCGGCATCGGCGGTTGCCGAGCTCACTACCAGGATGGCAATGAAGGCAGCAATGAAACCGGGAATGATTTCGTAAACACCTGGACCACCCATGAACGAACCGTTCCAGCCCAGTGAAATCCAGATCATAACGGTGGCTGCACCGACAACCATACCTGCGATGGCCCCGGCACCGTTGGTGCGCGGCCACATCAGTGAAAGGATGATCAGCGGGCCAAATGCGGCACCGAAGCCGGCCCACGCGTTAGCCACCAGAGCCAGAACCTGAGAGTTCGGATCGGATGCGATGACGGCAGCGACAAGGCCGACGAGGACAACGCACACACGGCCAATATTCACGCATTCCTTGTCGCTTGCTTCCTTACGCAGGAACAGGCGATAGAAATCTTCTGTAAGCGACGAAGACGACACAAGCAACTGACTGGAGATGGTACTCATCACCGCCGCCAGCAGGGCCGCGTACAGGAAGCCTGTAATCAGCGGATGGAACAGCATGTCTGACAGGATAATAAAGATGGTTTCCGGATCCTGTACGTCCATGCCATTTCGGATGGCGTACGCGCGACCGAACACACCCAGTGAAATCGCGCCGATCAGGGAAATCAGCATCCAGCTCATCCCGATGTTCCGGGCAACCGGTACATCTTTCAGAGTGCGGATGGCCATGAAACGCACAATGATGTGGGGCTGACCAAAGTAACCCAGGCCCCAGGTAACCGCAGAGAGCCAGCCGATGAAGGTCAGCCCTTCCGTCCAGGACAGCAAGGTGGGATCGACCTCATTCAGTGTTTGCGACGCCTGGGCAAAACCCCCGCCGCCTTCACCAAAGAGCACAACCGCCGGCATGATGACCAGCGCCAGCATCATGATACAGCCCTGAACAAAGTCGGTCAGACTCACCGCCAGGAAACCGCCCACCACGGTGTATGCCAGAACCACACCGAGGGTGATCACAATACCTACGGCGTAATCGCTCAAACCACCAAAGTTGAAAATGCCGGAAAACGCGCTTTCGAACAGCTTGCCACCGGCGACAAGGCCGGATGCCGTATAAACCGCGAAGAAGATCACGATGACGATGGCCGACACCGTACGCAGGGACAGGGCCTGTGTCGGAAAACGGTTCGCCAGGAAAGACGGGATAGTAATCGCATTGCCATAGTGAACCGTCTGTTCACGAAGACGCGGGGCGACCAGTGTCCAGTTGAAGAATGCCCCCACGAGCAAACCAATACCGATCCAGGCCGATCCCAAACCCGACGCAAACAGCGCCCCGGGCAGACCCAGGAGCAACCAGCCACTCATGTCAGAAGCACCAGCGGAAAGCGCTGCCACCTTTGGACTCAGGGCGCGACCGCCCAACATATAGTCCTCAGAGGAAGACGTCGCTCTGCGCATTGCGAAAACGCCAATGGCAATCATGAGCGCGAAATATAAAAAGAGACTTATCCAAACACCAATAGCCATAGGGGCTCCTCCGGTTTAATGAGTCGGACCAGGTCCGCTCGCAAAGCACATGGCTGACCTGACGCCAACTCGCTGCACTATTCTTCTTTTCTTTCCAAGTTCCATCTCGAATGAAGCAGGAATTTTCCTTGTAACAACTTCCTGAACCTGAGCACACAAAGAAGATTTGCGACTCGCGCCCCGCACGCATGCATGAGACCGGGGCTCAGTCGCTATAACTTAGTATTAGTACGGATTCCGGGCTTACGAAATCCTACGATTCTTTTGCACAATCCTACGGGACTGGGAAACCGGCATGCCAAATCAGGCCACTCGGTCACCAACCTGCAGTCGTGAGGGCGTAGTCCCTTTGTATTTACGCAGTGCATTTGTCAGTGCACTTTGAGATGAGAAACCGGTTCGGTAACTGATTTCAGACACCGTAAGGGTCGTTTTGGAAAGGAGGGTAGCGGCCTGATCGAGGCGTGTCTGTAACAGGAACTGGTGGGGCGTTATGCCTGCCAACTCTTTGAACACCTCATGGAAACGGCTAACACTCAGGCAAGCCTCTCCTGCCATATCTTCGACGGTGATCTTTTTGTGGAGATTTTTGAGAATGTAACGACGGACTGCCTCAGGGCTGATGGCATTCCGGTTTGAGGAGAACGAACGGCCTTCGGTAATACGATCGGCCATGCAGTACAGAATGCTCGAAGCAAGGTGTTGCTGGAGCGTAATATGATCCGGTGCCCGGTCGAACTCGCCGGCGGCAAACTGAACCAGCCCGTGCAAACGACTGTCCATTTGGAGGGTCCGCGGCTTTTCAAAAACCCGCATCATGCGCTCGTAATCGGCGTGTGCTGGCGAGTTGACGGCCGGAGTAAGCGGATCAAGATTGATCACAAGAACATGATTCTTGTCGTTACCGCGATAATCGTGGCGGGCTTCCGTGGGCACCAGATAAGCTCTCCAGGTGTCCAGTTGAGCCCCGGCGCCATCGACGCTCAACTCGGCTTCGCCACGCACCCCGATGACAATCTGGTGGTGTTCATGCCGGTGCTGGTGCGCGGCCATGGGAAGCTTCAGAAGTTTCGCGTTAACCATTAAAACTGCCAGCGTTTAACTGAGAATGTTCCTCAATTAAAGCAGAACATTACAGAAAGTGCACGAATGGAACTGAAACTCGAGAGAAAACTCACAGGTTTCAGTCAGCCTGTGAACGGCTTAACCAGTGATTCAACAATCCCGAAACCTGCCCGGAAACCTCGGCCAGCGGGCGTGCAGCGTCAATCACGTGATACCTGGAGGGCTGGGCCATGGCGCGAGCGAGATAGGTCTCCCTGATTCGCTGAAAGAATTCCAGATCTTCCTGTTCAAAACGATCGAGGTCGCCCCTCTTTCGGGCTCTGGCCATCCCGGTGTCCACGGGGGCATCAAGGACAATAACATGGTCTGGGCGGATATCACCCTGAACCAGTGTTTCAAGAAGCGCAATTCGCTCCTCCGGAACACCACGCCCCCCGCCCTGGTAGGCAAAGGTCGCATCGGTGAAACGGTCGCATAAGACCCACTGGCCCTGCTCAAGCGCAGGCAGGATTCGGGTATGCAGATGCTGGGCCCTGGCGGCAAACATCAGCAGCAACTCGGTGATTTCGTTGACCGGTTCATCCCTGGGCGCCAGCAAAAGCTCGCGAACAGCCTCAGCCATGGGCGTGCCACCCGGCTCACGGGTGACGATATAATCGACGCCCAGTCCAGCGAGCGTGTCGGCTGCATTCGTCAGCTGGGTCGATTTGCCAACCCCTTCCGTGCCTTCGAAGGTTATGAACTGCCCTCGTACTCTCATCCGGCATCCTCATCAGAATCACTGTTTTTTGGCGCCGGTGAAGAGCGGTAGTCTTCACGCCTGTTTAACTGAAACTCACGTACGGCTTTCTGATGCTCTGCGAGCGTGCGCGAGAATTTGTGGGTGCCATCTCCCCGGGCAACAAAGTACAGGGCATCACCGTCATCCGGGTGCAGGGCCGCATGAATAGCTTCGCGGCCAGGCAGGGCGATGGGAGTCGGAGGTAAGCCATTGATTCGGTATGTGTTGTAGGGCGTGTGCGTGCGCAGGTCCTTACGCCCGATCCGGCCCTGATAGCTGTCACCCATACCGTAGATAACCGTGGGGTCGGTCTGCAGTCGCATTCCCTTCTGCAAACGGCGGACGAACACCCCTGCCACCTGCTCCCGCTCATGGGGCGCACCGGTTTCGCGTTCTACGATAGATGCCATGATCAGGGCTTCGTAGGGATTGTCATAGGGCAGCCCCTCTTCCCGAGCCGCCCATTCCTCGGCCAGTACTGTCTCCATCCGGTTGAAGGCACGCTTCAACAAATCCAGATCGGTCTCGCTACTGGTAAAGGCGTAGGTATCGGGGAAGAATCTTCCTTCGGGATGCTCACCCTCGGCTCCAACTGCCGCCATGACCTGCTCGCTGGTCCACTCGCCGGTGATTTTCTGAAGTCGCTCGGCCTGCGCCAGAGCGGCTCGCATATCCTTGAAGGTCCAGCCTTCTATAAACTGGACGTACCAGTGCTTGGTGTCTCCCGACACCATGACACCGATCATGTCCCTGGGGCTCATGCCATCAAGAAACTCGTACTGACCGGCCTTGATCCGCGTCTGCTCGGGCTCCAGCCGACCGTATAACCTCAGCCAGAGCCGGTCTGAAACCAACCCCTCAGCTTCGAGTCGACCAACGACTTCAATAAATGAACTGCCCTGGGGAACGTCAAACAGAAGAGGTTCTTCAAGCACCACCGGCTTTTTCAAGCCTTGTAGCCCCTGCCATACCCACAGCCCGGATCCCGCAGACGCGAGGACGGCGACACAAACGCACGCAAGCAATAACTTCTTGAGCAAACGATTTATTCCAGTGTTTCGAGAGGATTGAAGATTGTCGCAAGTCCGCTATCCACAGGCAAATGATGGCCGGCAATAGTGAGAACCGGAACAATGCCCAGAACGCTGTTCAGGAGAAACATTCCCTGACAATCGGGACCCAGTACATCGGGCACAGTGACGGGGCGCTCTGTTACCGGTTCGCCTCTCTGCCTCAGACGCTCCAGCAGCCACTGCCTGAGAACACCGGCAACCGCCAGACTCGACGCCGGCGGCGTCACCCATCCATCAGCGTGCCGCAGCAGGATGTTGGTACGAGTGCCTTCAACCAGGCTTCCCTCACGATCGGCCATGATGACCTCGAACAGCGATGGCTTGAGCTCGGCGGCCGCCAGGACCTGCTCCATCCGGTTCAGCGACTTGACCCCGGCCAATAACGGATTAACCGCCAGAGTTACCTTGGAGAAATCAACGGCGACACCATCAGGGTCCGGTGTCGGCGGCAAAGCCGATGCCGAAACCAGCAAATTGGGCTCCATCCCCGGATCAGGGCGATACCCCCGACCGCCACTGCCGCGGGTCAGGGTCAGCTTCAGAACCCAGCCTTCGCCCTTGAAGCGGTCCGCAAAACGTTGCCCCGCCTCGACGCAAACGCTGGCGAGCTCTTTGCGCGACACCTCGATACCCAATCGGCCGGCATCGCGCGCCATTCGTTCCAGGTGGCGGGATAGCAGAACCCCCTTCTGACCGGACATCCGAATGGTTTCAAACAGCCCGTCTCCATAGGCCAGACCCCGGTCATTGGCGGGCAAGCCACCGTCGTCAGCCCAGAAAAGACGAAACACGGCGGGGGTCAGCCTTCGTAGCGACGGAAAATCAGGGTGCCGTTGGTACCACCGAACCCGAAGGAGTTGGATAGGGCTACCCGCACATCCGCCTTACGGCTCGTGTGTGCCACAAGGTCCAGATCGCAACCCTCATCCGGATTGTCCAGATTGATGGTGGGCGGCAGGACCCCATCCCGAATGGCCAGAACCGAGAAGATCGCTTCCACAGCACCAGCAGCTCCAAGCAGGTGACCTGTCATGGACTTGGTGCTGCTCATGGCCAGCTTTTCGGCATGCGCGCCGAACACCCGACGAACTGCAGCCACTTCGGCCACGTCACCAACCTGGGTGGAGGTTCCATGGGCGTTGATGTAGTCGATTTCTTCCAGATCAAGGCCAGCATCACGAACTGCGTTCGCCATGGATCGGGCGGCGCCCTCGCCATCTTCGGGCGGCGCTGTAATGTGGTGGGCGTCGTCGCTCATACCAAAACCGACAACTTCACCGTATATGGTGGCGCCCCGCTCCTTTGCGTGTTCAAGCTCTTCAAGCACAACGACACCGGCGCCATCGCTGAGCACAAAGCCGTCCCGGTCTTTATCCCAGGGGCGGCTGGCCTTTTCCGGTTCATCGTTACGGGTAGACAGAGCCCGCGCAGCCGAAAACGCAGCCATACCGGTACGCGTCGTCGCCATTTCCGAGCCACCTGCCAGCATGACATCGGCGTCGCCATAGGCAATCGTGCGGGCCGCGTAACCAATGTTGTGGGTGCCGGTAGTGCAGGCTGTCACGATCGCAATGTTGGGGCCACGGTATCCGAAACGGATCGCGGCATTGCCGGAGATCATGTTGATGACAGAAGCAGGCACGAAAAACGGGGAAACCTTTCGGGGCCCCGACTTGTCCATGGTCAGGACGCTCTTCTCTATGTACTCAAGGCCGCCAATCCCGGAGCCGATTGCAATACCTACTCGCTCCCGATCAAGCTTCTCAAACGACTCCAGCCCACTGCTGTCAACTGCCTGCTGCGCAGCAATCAGGCCATAATGGATAAAGGCATCAAGCTTTCTGGCATCCTTCGGGGACAGGTAGGACTCCATGTCCAGATCCCGAATGGCCCCACCAATTCTGGTGTTATAGGCAGACGCGTCAAAGCGGTCGATCATACCGATCCCGCTGCGCCCGGCCTGAATCGCTTCCCAGGACGACTCCACGCTATTGCCGACTGGCGACAGCATGCCCATACCTGTGATGACAACTCGCCGTTTAGTCATAACCTGTTGCACCTGATCTTGTCCGAATGAATCTGAACGCCGATTGAACCTGATTTTCGGCCAATAAAAAAGCCGTCCCTCGCTATTTCACAAGGACGGCTTTTTGCCTGGCTTTCTTAAATGCAGAGTATCAGGTGTGCGCGACGATGTAGTCGATCGCGTCCTGAACACTTGTCAGCTTCTCGGCTTCCTCGTCAGGAATCTCGGTTTCAAACTCCTCTTCAAGTGCCATAACCAGCTCAACGGTGTCCAGTGAGTCAGCGCCAAGATCCTCTACAAAAGAAGATGAGTTCTGAACTTCGGACTCTTTAACGCCCAACTGTTCACAAACGATCTTCTTCACGCGCTCTTCAACTGTACTCATAATGTCCTCACTTTGTGTGTCAACCAAGCAACTCTAGTGCTGCCAGTTTAGTTTAAACCCTACCTGCAAACAAGCAGGGATTCTGATAAACATGTTGTGCGACAAGGGGTTGCGCACAGACCCCGAAAGGGGCTTATCCCATGTACATTCCGCCGTTCACGTTGATGGTTTCACCCGTCACGTATCCGGCTGCATCTGATGCCAGGAAGGCAACCACGGCTGCCACTTCTTCCGGCTCACCCAGACGACCCGCGGGTATGATTTCCAGCATAGCCCCACGCTGCTTGTCGTCCAGTTTTTTTGTCATATCCGTGTCAATAAATCCGGGAGCCACGCAATTTGCGGTGATACCGCGGTTCGACATTTCCTTGGCCAGGCTTCGGGTAAACCCTTCAACCCCGGCCTTGGCGGCGCAGTAATTGCCCTGCCCCGCATTGCCCATACCGGCAACCACGGAGCTGATATTGATAATCCGGCCCCATTTGGCCTTGGCCATGCCACGAAGCACGGCCTTGCTGGTCCGATAGACGCTGGACAGATTGGTTTCCAGAACCGAGGCCCAGTCATCATCTTTCAACCGCATCAGGAGGTTATCACGGGTAATGCCGGCATTGTTGACCAGAATCAGGGGAGCCCCCGATTTCTCCGTCAGCTCCTTCAAACCGGCTTCAATGCTGGCAGGGTCTGCAACGTTCATGACCATGCCGTAACCCTTGTAACCGGCCGACTGGAGATCGTTGGTGATGGATTCTGCACCGGCTTCACTGGTTGCTGTTCCGACAACTTCGGCACCCTGCGCGGCCAGCGCACGGGCAATGGCCTGACCAATACCGCGGGTAGCACCGGTGACCAGTGCGGTTTTACCTTCCAGAGACATGAATAACTCCCTTTCGTTTCAGGACTGACCGAAAGCGTCCAGCGCCTTCGCCAGCGAATCCGGGTCTTCGATACTGTGAACGGCCAAAGCCCGGTCGATACGTTTGGCCAGCCCTGCCAACACTTTTCCAGTGCCGCACTCGACTGCAACTTCGACATCATTGGAAACGAGGGCACGCACAGAGTCCGTCCAGAGCACCGGAGAATAAAGCTGCTTGAGAAGGTTGGCCTTCAGTGTAGCGGATTCGGTCTCGGCGGCAGCGTTAACATTTTGTATAACCGGGATGACAGCATCATTAAAGCGAACATCCTCCAACGCTTTCGCCAGCTCCTCCGCGGCGCCTTTCATAAGTGCGCAATGCGATGGCACGCTTACAGGCAATGGCATGGCCTTCTTCGCGCCTTTTTCCTTGCAGGCTTCAATAGCCCGTTCAACTGCGGCTGCCGAGCCAGCAATAACCACCTGACCAGGGGCATTGAAGTTTACCGCAGATACCACATCGCCCTGTGCCGCATCCTGACAGGCTGCCACAACGGCATCATCCTCAAGACCAAGGATGGCTGCCATCTTCCCTTCTCCAGCCGGCACAGCGTCCTGCATGAGCTCACCACGCAGGCGAACCAGCTTGACCGCTTCAACAAAATCGAGGCTCTCTGCCGCCACCAGGGCGCTGTACTCTCCCAGACTGTGACCGGCGAGAAAATCGGGAGAAGAACCGCCGGCAACAAACCACTGCCGCCAGAGGGCAATACTGGCCGTCAGGAGCGCAGGCTGCGTCACCATGGTTTTATTCAATTCCTCCGCCGGCCCCTTCTGGCAGAGATCCCAGAGGTCATAGCCGAGAACATTGGAGGCTTCGGAAAAGGTTCTGTCGATGATGGGCCAGGCTTCAGCGGCAGCCGAAAGCATGCCCACCGATTGCGACCCTTGTCCTGGAAAAATAAAGGCTGATTTCATAAGCGGGATCTTATCGTCATTGGGTGGTTACGTGAGATTAGCCAATAGTACAAGTTAGGCCAATTATCCGCGAATGCGTGGCCAAACCGGGACAGACTTTAGTCTCAGGCACTCAAAGCATGAGATCGTCGAGACGCTCGTTGATACGGCGGGGTACTTCCAGCTCAACTTCCCGAACGGCCTGTCGAATGGCCGACAACATGGCCCGCTCATTGGCGTTGCCATGACTTTTGATCACCACGCCCTGGAGACCGAGCAAACTGGCACCGTTGTGTCGGGAAGGATCCATCAATTGCAGAAGCCGACCGATAATCGGACGGGCCAGCAGGCCGACCAGTCGGCCGTAGAGATTTCGTGTGAAGGCCTGTTCCATCAGCTCTATGAGGAGACCGGCAACACCCTCGCCGGTTTTCAGGGCTATATTGCCGACAAAGCCATCACAGACGACCACATCTGCGACGTCCCGGAACAGATCGCTACCTTCCACATAACCGATGTAGTTGATGGTATCGCACTGGGCCAGCATATGAGACGCCAGCCGGACCTGTTCATTGCCCTTTATCTCTTCCTCACCGACGTTCAGAAGAGCGACCCTTGGTTCCGCCTGGCTGCAGATCGCAGAGGCCATCAGGGACCCCATCAGGGCATACTGATAGAGATTTTCGGCGGTTGAGTCGACATTGGCGCCGAGATCAAGGACGTGACAGCGCCCCCTGAGCGAGGGAATCAGTTTGGCAATAGCCGGGCGCTCGATACCCGGATACATGCGGATAATGGTGCGCCCAAATGCCATCAATGCACCGGTGTTACCGGCACTGACACAGCCCTGGGCCTCGCCATCGCGAACAAGACTCAGGGCGATGGCCATGGAAGAGTTTTTCTTGTGGCGGAGAGCGTGGGAGGGGCGCTCGTTCATCCGAACAACGTCTGCCGCCTCGACAATGCGAATTCGGGCGTGCCCCTCACGCAACAAAGCCTCGAGCTCGCTCCGGATTCCCACCAGAACGATGCTCAAGGCTTCGTTTTCACGCACCGCCCGCAGCGATGCGGCAACCACGACGGCAGCCCCGCGGTCGCCACTCATTGCATCAATCGTGATGGTGACCGGCTTCACCGTTCTGCCATCCGATTCGGGACGGTGCATAGCGGCAACGAGATTACTCGTCGCGTGCTTCGATTACCTGCTTGCCGCGGTAGAAGCCGTCCGGAGACACGTGGTGACGACGATGAACTTCACCAGTAGTCGCATCGGTGCTCAGAGCAGCGGCGCTCAGGGCGTCGTGTGAACGGCGCATGCCACGCTTGGAACGGGTCTTACGGTTTTGCTGTACAGCCATGATTATGCTCCTGACCTGTTAACGTAAACTTGAATTGCTGAATAAGTAACGTCTGTTCGTTAAATGTGCGCCGGTCTCCCGAGGGACGACCCACGCCCGGTTAATGCTTTGTCTTCTTGAGATCCGCCAGGACACTGAACGGATTCTCACCCGACTTTCTCACCGGCTCTGCCCCGGAGCTGTCAGGCTCGTAGGCTTCCAGATCTTCCCGGGCAGGACACTGGTCCCGTTCGTGAAGCGGAAACGGTGGCAAAACCAGCAACAGCTCGTCTTCCACCATCGACCAGAGGTCCGCCGTAAAATCATCGGTCAAAAACGGCTCGAGTTCTTTCGGCAGCTGTTGCGCCTGCTCGTCACTGGTAACAAGACCCAGCTTGAACTCGGAGACCAGAGTCACGCTCATGGCGCCCATGCACCGCTGACACTCCAGATCAACCGGGGCCGCCAGCTCGCCCGAAACAACTCGACGACGCTCACCATCCATAAAAAAAGACAGTTTGACCCGGCACGCAGCGCCTTCCGAAAACCCGAGAACGGATTCCCGAAAACGGCCAAGCCCGCTGATGGGAATCACTCCCTCCAGTGTGCTGTTATGTTCCGCTAACCGGTAAGGATCAACAGATTTGGGCAACTCGGCGTTGGACGCGTTTGACATAGGCGCGCAATTTTAGGGGCGCAGCCGGCCGCTGTCAAAGACTTCGTTGCTTTTTCACGGGGGTTCCAGTGCAGATAGGTGTAATTTACGATAATCGCACAGCAGATGCACCGGCCAGGTACTTAAAGGACTCGATCAATGCCCCCAAAACCGCTTTTACTGGCGTCTTCATCACCTTACCGGAGAGCGCTCCTGGAGCGGCTTGGCTTGCCGTTCACCTGCGCAAGCCCGGATATCGACGAATCACCCCATGAAGGCGAGGCCGGCGAGGCCCTGGCGACACGTCTGGCCGAGAGCAAGGCCCGCGAATTGGCGGACCGGTTCCCCGGCCACTGGATCATCGGCTCGGACCAGGTCGCCTGCCTGCCCGACGGCTCGGTACTGAGCAAGCCCGGCAACCACGAAATGGCGACAGAGCAGTTACGCCAGAGCAGTGGTCACAGGGTACTGTTTCTTACAGGCCTGGCGCTGCTCGACTCCGATTCCGGCAAAATCGACAGCCTTTGCGAGCCGTTTAACGTCAAGTTCCGGGAACTGGTTGATGAGGAGATAGAGGCCTACCTATTGCGGGAGAAACCTTACGACTGCGCCGGCAGCTTCAAGATGGAAGGCCTCGGTATTACTCTGTTCGAGGCCCTTGAGGGCCGGGACCCGAACAGCCTCGTGGGCCTCCCCCTTATTGCCCTGAACGATCTGCTGAGGCAATGGGGCCGGAATCCCCTGCTGGAAAACCGGCCTGCCTCATAAGGCATTACCGAAGCTCGAGCCGGGACTCGACCAGTTGACTGGCAAAACCCTCGCCGAAGGCGACGCCAAGCTGATCAACAATATCCTGGAACGGCGATTTGCGACGGCTGTAGTCCACCAGTTCCTCCTGACCTATGATCTGCCGGGCAACGTGTGATGCGCTGCCGAGCCCATCAGCCAGGCCAAGCTCAACGGCCTGCTCGCCACTCCAGACCAGCCCGCTGAACAGACGCTCATCATCCGCCAGGCGATCACCACGCCCTTGCCTGACCGCTTCGATAAACTGCTGATGGGTGTTTTCCAGGACACTCTGCCAGAAAGTGACTTCCTCTTCCTGCTCCGGCGAAAACGGATCAAGGAACGCCTTGTTCTCACCGGCCGTGTAGAGACGGCGATCCACGCCGATCTTCTCCATAACCTCGGTAAAGCCGAAACCGCCTGCTACCACCCCAATCGAGCCGACAAGGCTGGCCCGGTTGGCATAGATCTCATCTGCGGCCGCAGCAATGTAATAGGCTCCGGAAGCGCCGATGTCCGAGATCACGGCGTAGACCTTTTTCTCGGGATATTCGTCCCGCAGGCGCTTGATCTCATCGTAGACATACCCGGACTGCACCGGGCTGCCCCCCGGGCTGTTGATGCGCAGAATCACAGCTACCGAGTTTGGCTCTTCGAAGGCTGTTCGCAGAGAACCTACAATATTGTCTGCACTGGCCAGTTCGTCGGCAGCGATCGGACCGTTTATTTCTACCAGGGCCGTGTGCTTGCCGGTTACACCCTCCAGTGAATCGCCCAGGGGAAACTTGATCAAAAACAGCAAGGCAATCAGGTAACCAAACGTCAGGAACTTGAAAAAGATACCCCAGCGCCGGCTCTTGCGCTGCTCAGACTGCAGTGACATGACGAGTTTTTCGATGAGCTTCCAGTCACGTCCGGACTCGGGCGGAAGCTTCGGCGACTTTCGCCCGAAAAACGGCTTACTTTCTTTTTCAGGCTCCACCGGCTTGTCACCCCAATCGGCAGACTTGTCAGATTCCCAGTCACTCATGTGCGCATCCTGTCAGCAACGTCAATGAATTCGGTCTGTTTACAACCCCAGCACCCGCCGGAGGTCTGGCACGGATTCAACAATGGCATGGGGCGAATAATCACCCAACACATCCCGCTTGTGCACACCCCATTCAACGCCGATGGAGGGCATGCCGATACGCCGGGCCATATCAAGATCGTATCGGGTATCGCCAATCATCACCGCCTCTTCGGGCTCAATGCGATAGAAACGAAGAATCTCCTCGAGCATGGCGGGGTCGGGCTTGGAGCGCGTCTCATCGGCACAACGGGTGATCTCGAAGTGGTCGCCAAGACCGCTGGAAGCCAGCGCAAAGTCCAGCCCGCGCCGACTCTTGCCGGTTGCCACAGAACAACTGCGACCGGATCCTCGCAGATCCGCGACCACATCGGCCATGCCGTCAAACACGTTTTGCGGCGTTGTCACCTTACTGAAGAAATAGCGCCCGTATCCGTCGCGAATCCTGTTCATTTCTTCCCGACTGATGCCGGGATAAAGCTTCTCCAACGCCTCGACCATGCCAAGCCCGATAATATCCCGGTACGCCTCACGCTCCAGGGCCGGAAAACCCAGCTCGGTTGCCGCCTGATGCAGGCTGTCAGCAATATGCTCAACCGAGTCCACCAGGGTCCCGTCCCAGTCAAAAATTACTACTCTGACGTTCATTGATCGTTTCCTTTAAGACGCCCGGAAAGTTTCCTGAGCACGTCATTGAATGCATCGTCGTAAGGCGCCTCAAGGCGCATAGCCTCACCCGAGACCGGCAAGGTAAACTCCAGGGCCCGCGCATGCAGCATCAGCCTTTGCCCGCCAATGGACCGGAACGCCTTGAGGCTGACATCATCCATATACTTGTCGTCACCCGCAATCGGATGACCGGCCCAGGCGCTGTGCACGCGGATCTGGTGTGTACGACCGGTAATTGGCGACGCCTCGACAAGGCTGTAGCCCGCGTAATGCTCGAGGCAGCGGAATGTCGTCAGCGAGGCCTTGCCGGCAGCGTCAACTTTCACCCGACGCTCGCCATTGGGCATCTCGTAGCGCAGCAGAGGCACATCCACCCGGTCAACGCTGGCCGGCCAGTCGCCGGCGACCAGCGCATGGTAATGCTTGCGGATTCGTTTCTGCCGCAGCTCATCCTGAAGATACCGAAGCGCCGACCGCTTCTTGGCCACCATGATCAGTCCGGACGTATCCCGATCCAGACGGTGAACGAGCTCCAGAAACTTTGCCGCCGGGCGTGCGGAACGAAGCACCTCGATCAACCCGAAACTCAGGCCGCTGCCGCCGTGTACGGCGATACCGGACGGTTTGTTGACCACCAGCATCTGCTCGTTCTCGAAAACAACCGCGGATTCCATCACGCCCTGCACCCGGGAGCCGGGCGCCACCTGATCCGGCTTTTCCTTTCGGGTGATCGGTGGGATACGCACCTGATCACCGGTTCTCACCCGGGAATCCGGCTTGACCCGTCCTTTATTGACCCGAACCTCGCCCTTGCGGATGACACGATAAATAATGCTCTTGGGCACACCGCGAAGCTGGGCAAGAAGGAAGTTATCCACCCTTTGACCATCGTTGTCTTCGTCCACGGTAACCCACTGGACGCCCTGACGGACTTCTCCACGAACAGCCTGACTCTCACTGCCGGCCCTGCTGGTTTTTTTTGCCTTCTCGGGCCGCGTTTGGGCTGGCTTTCTGCTCGCAGACTTTCGAGACATGGAGTTCCTTGACTACTGGAGTGACTGCAGGATTGAACGGCTGCATGAATACTGTTATATTCCGGCGTGCTTTGCCGTTTGTCTACGGCCTGACCAACTCAAGTCAGAAGCCGGAGCGGCAGAAGTATACCGACACTATTCGAGAGTTTGAACGCCGTGCACCCAATCACTACCGGGTACGGCGAGAGAAATGCTCCCGGAGGACCAGGACAGATCTTCGAAAGGCTGCATCCTGTACCCGGGAGAGAGAAAAACCGCGCGGAAAACCGCGGGCGACATCGCGAAGAATCACTGCCACCCAGGGCCGGGCCGTCCAGCATACGAATACGACGTGAGACCCAGGCACCTGAGTGAACCTGAAAACGGATAACATGCGTCAACAGACACGAACCTTACACGACCTCTCCCTGCCCACAGGCAGCCGGATCGTCGGCGTTGGTCTCAGACCGAAAGGATCAAACCCCAGAAGGGTCTGATTCGTCTGGCCGCCGGTCCGCCCTTGATGTAACAGGGCCCGCGGCACGCAAATCCTGCTTCGCTGATGCGATCCCCTCCGGTTTTCTGTCAAATTAAACGACAGGAACTCTTTCTTTCCATGAAAAGAATGCTTATCAATGCAACTCATCCCGAAGAGTTGCGCGTCGCCCTGGTTGACGGCCAGCGTCTATTCGACCTTGATATCGAATCCAGCTCCCGCGAGCAGAAGAAAGCCAATATCTACAAGGGCCGCATTACCCGGGTCGAGCCCAGTCTCGAGGCCGCGTTTGTGGATTTCGGCGCCGAGCGCCACGGTTTCCTGCCGTTGAAGGAAATTTCCAAGGAATACTTCAAGAAGTCGCCCGGCCAGATCGAAGGCAAAATCAACATCAAGGACGTTGTTTCCGAAGGCCAGGAAGTCATCGTGCAGGTCGACAAGGAAGAGCGTGGCAATAAGGGCGCAGCCCTGACCACGTTTATCTCCCTGGCAGGTCGCTACCTGGTGCTCATGCCCAACAACCCCCGTGCTGGCGGCATCTCCCGTCGCATTGAGGGCGATGAGCGGGCGCAGCTCAAAGAAGCGATGAACGATGTTCAGGTGCCGAAATCCATGGGCATCATCGTTCGTACCGCCGGCATCGGCCGTACCACTGAAGAACTCCAGTGGGATCTGGACTACCTGGTGCAATTCTGGGAGGCCATCACTCAGGCCGCCGGCGAGCGCAAGGCACCCTTCCTGATTCACCAGGAAAGCAACGTTATCATCCGTGCGGTCCGTGACTACCTTCGCCAGGACATCGGCGAGGTTCTGATTGACGCTAATGGCGTCTATGAGGACGTCCTGAATTTCGTTCGTGCGGTCATGCCCACCTTCGAAAACAAGATCAAGCTGTACAAGGATGAAATCCCGCTGTTCAGCCGGTACCAGATCGAAGGCCAGATCGAGACCGCCTTCCAGCGGGAAGTGAAACTGCCCTCCGGCGGCTCCATCGTGATTGACCCGACCGAGGCCCTGGTTTCCATCGACATCAACTCTTCCCGCGCCACGAAAGGCCAGGATATCGAGGAAACCGCGCTCCAGACCAACCTGGAAGCGGCAGAGGAAATCGCCCGCCAGCTGCGCCTGCGTGACATGGGCGGCCTGATTGTCATCGACTTTATCGACATGACGCCTGCGAAGCATCAGCGGGAAGTTGAACAGAAGATGCGTGAGGCCCTGGAAATCGACCGGGCCCGGGTTCAGGTGGGCAAGATCTCCCGCTTTGGCCTGCTGGAAATGTCCCGTCAGCGCCTGCGCCCCTCCCTGGGAGAGACACGCAGCGAAGTGTGCCCCCGATGTGAAGGTCAGGGCACCATTCGTGGCATCGAGTCCCTCGCCCTGAGCATCATGCGCCTGATCTACGAGGAATCGTCAAAGGACAAGACCGGCGAAGTACGAGCCGTTGTGCCGGTTTCCGTCGCCACTTTCCTGCTCAACGAGAAGCGCAAGCAGCTGGCCGACATTGAAGCCCGCCAGGAAGTGAGCGTTGTCGTGGTGCCGGTTCCGCATATGGAGACACCGCATTTCGAAATCATCCGGATGCGTCAGGATGAAACAACGCCCGAGCACATTTCCAGCCATCAGGTGGCCCAGGAGTACAGCGAGCGTGAAGAAGAAATCTTCGAGGCGCCCACCCCTGAGAAGCCGGTACGCGAGCAGGCTGCGGTAAAAGCGATCCGGCCGAGCGCACCCGCACCCGCGCCTGCCCCGGCCGCACCGAAGGCTGATGAAACCACTGAACAGGAAGAAGGCCTCTTCCGCCGGCTGGGACGCAAGATCGCTGGTTTCTTTAGTGGCGAGGAAGAACAGAAAGTCGAGAATCGCGAGCAGAGCCAGAGCCAGCGCGAAGATCGTCGCAACCAGGGCCGTCAGGACCGTCGCAAATCCCGGGTAGCCCGCGGTGATGACCAGCGTGCAGGTGGCAACCGCAGTGGCAACGAACGTCGCCAGGGCGGCCAGCAGGGCCGTGGTGACGACAACCGTGGCCGCGGCCGCAACCGCAACGACGACCAGAACCGTGGCAACCAGAATCGCCAGGCATCCGAAAACAAAGGCCAGGATAATCGCGGAGGCGACAACAAGAGCGCCGATAACAAAGGCTCTGAAAATCGTCGTGACAACCGTCGCGACAACCAGGGCCGCGGCCGCAACAGGCCCCAGCGCGACCCGAAGGATAATCGCGAGCAGAAGGACCAGAAGGATCAGGGCCAGCAGGATAATGCAGCCAAGTCCGGTCCAGCGGACAAGACCGGTTCAGAAGAGAAACGCAGAAAGCCACGTCGCCAGCGCAACCGCGACGGCTCTCCGTCTGATGCACCGGCGTCCGCTCCGGCTGATCGAAAAGCCGCTCGTAGCGAGAAGCATCAGAAGGACACGCAGCCGGAAAACGGTCGTGACGATGCCAAGCCCGAGGTGAAAGCCGAGCAGGTAAAGGAAACAGTCAACAAAGCGTCTGACAAGCCCGAAACAAGGGCCGAGACTGCGCCGGCAGCCAGCGAAGCACCGAAACCGGAAGCTGCTCAGAAAGAACCGGCAAAAGAGCAGAAGCCCGAGAAGGCATCCGCAGACAAAGCGCCGTCGGAGAGCAAGCCGGAAGCGAAACCGGCAGCGGAAACAAAACCCGCCGCAGAGAGCCCGGTTGAAAAGCAGGAAGCTGTCCAAGCGAAACCTGAAAAAGCCGAGCCCGCCAAGGCTGAACAAAGCTCCGAACCCCTTGAGAAGCCTGAGGAAAAGAGCGAAAACGTTACCGGGCAGGCGCAAGGCGCAGCCACAGACAAAGAGCCTGCCAAGAGCACCGCGGCCACTGATGAGCCAACGCCGGTGACTGACCAGGCTCCCGAGAAAAAAGAGGCAGCTCCGAGGCCAAAGCCGGAGTCCAGGGCCACAGCCGACGGCGAACAAGCGCCGCGGGCGAAGAAGCAGCCGGCGAAGCCCAAGGAAGCGCCAGCCGCCAAGGCAGAACCGGAGGAGGCACCACAACCCGAGAAGGCTGAAAAGCCAGCGGAGGAGAAGGTAGCACCAGAGCGTAAGGCTCCCGAGGCTCAACCGGAGCCAAAGCAGCCTGAAGCAGCGCAGGCCAGCCCCGAAAAGGCCGAGCCCAAGAAAGCCGAGCCCGAAAAAGTTGAGCCCAAAACCGCAGAGCCAGTGAAGGAAGAGACGCCTTCCGCTCCGGAGGCAACAGCCAAGGACACGCCTGCCGATGCCCCGGCAGTCGACGTTCCTGTAACACCGGGCCGCGCTTACAATGATCCAAGAGAAGTCCGCAAGCGCCAGAAGGCCGCGGAAGAGGCCAAAAAGGCCGGGAGTAACTAACTGATGCTATCGAACTCCGACATAGAAGCGCTGGAAGACATCCTCTTTGCCGAGCCCTGGGGCGATGAAGCCCTGGATTTCTTCGGTTTCCATGGGGTGGTCTGCGCCAGCGTCGTCGGCCCGGCTGAACTGAGCGCGGAAGAAATCTTCCGCCTCGCCACGGGCACCGATCAGGTGCCCGACACCGGGATTCCCGAGGTGTTCAGGCGCTGCTCGACCCAGCTGGCCAATGACATGGCCCACTCCCTGGACATGGGGCAGTCTCTGGAACTGCCGGAGCCGGAGGATGGCGACCCCATGAACGCGCTGGAAAACTGGTGCGCCGGGTTCGTGGACACCTTTCTGGAACACGAAGAAGAGTGGCTCGAAGCAGCCAGCGAAGAAGAAGCGGCGGACCTGATGGTGCCTATGCTGACACTCTCAGGACTGTTCGATGACGAGGACTTCCAGAAGGTTCGCAACAGTGAAAAGCTATCCCGGCAGATGGCCGACGCCATCCCGGACTCACTGACGGATCTGTACCTGCTGTTCCATGCGCCGGATTAAGGCGGCGCCGCACCCGGAACAGGTTGTCTGAACGAATGCCAGACCGGCTCAAGCCCGTCTGGCATTTTCATGATGCGGCCAAGCTCACACCAGGGAGCGCCGGGAAAGTGAAAATCACTGCCCTGGGATGCCAGCAATTTCTCTTTCCGACAAAGCTCTGCAAGAAACCCCAGATCACCACTGGATTGACCTGAAGTGGACACTTCAATTGCCTGCCCCCCTGCCCTTCGGAAATCCGCGGTCAGCTCCCTGAGTTTGGTTGCCGTAAGCTGGTATTTTCGGGGATGGGCAAGAACCGCAACGCCACCTGCCTCGGTGATCCAGCGCACGACTTCTGGAAGCTCCGGCCAGAAAGCTTTTACATCACCGGGCTTACCGTTACCCAGATATCGCTTGAATGCCTGGGCAGCATTGCGAACAACGCCAGCCTCTGTCAGAACCTGTGCAAAATGTGGCCGTCCAGGCACGTCGCCACCGGCAGCCTCGGAGGCCTTATCGAGAAGGCCATCAACACCAAGCTTACCCAGGCGGTCCGCGATCATGCGGGCACGAGCCCAGCGATTCTCGTTCTGCTGCTCCAGCGCCTGCCTGAAACCGGCCTGCCCGGGATCAAAATCCAGACCGACGATGTGGATGGTCCGGCTTTTCCAGAGGCAGGAAAGCTCAACCCCGGGAATCAGGATGATACCCTGCGCCTGCGCAGCCGCCTCGGCTTCGGCAAGGCCAGCGATCGTGTCGTGGTCAGTAAGGGCCAGGTGGGTAACCCCCCGACCGGCAGCGCGCTCGACCAGTGCCGCCGGTGATAGCGCGCCATCGGAAGCCGTGCTGTGGCAATGCAGATCAATGCACAAATGCGGGTCTTGCGGTATAGTCACAAAATATCCTGAATCTTCAGATAACTGGCGGCTTGCCAGGGTTTAACAGTGTACCAGCCAACCCTTGCACGACACGACCGCTGATTGTCTGATCAACTATCCTGTCTTTGAAAACCTGTTCGGAGAGCTGAATGTACTACGCCATTATCAGTGAAGATGTCGAGAACAGCCTGCCGTTGCGCCAGTCTGCGCGTCCGGCTCACATCGACCGGCTTCAGGCCCTGAAAGCCGAGGGCCGATTACTTGTCGCTGGCCCTCATCCGGCGCTGGATACTCCAGAGCCCGGCGATGCCGGCTTTACCGGTAGTCTGGTAATCGCGGAATTTGACTCTCTGGAAGCGGCCCAGGCCTGGGCGGATGCCGACCCTTATGTGGAGGCAGGCGTTTATGACAAGGTTGTGGTAAAGCCTTTCAAAGCCGTCCTCCCGTGAGCGGGCCTTGGGGGCCCATGAGTTTATTGTAATGATGGCACGCTTGCACGGCGGGGCATCTGTGACAAAATTGCGCTTTTAATCAGACTCAGATTTCAACCGCAGAATTTCAGGGAACGTAACCAGTGACGCTTTTTCGTCTAGCAATCAGTGTGTTGTTCGCAGTGTCCTCCATTGCTGTTGCCCAGGCAAAGACTGTCTGGGTTGACGACCAGTTGTACCTGCCAGTGAGGTCAGGCGCAGGTTCCCAGTTCCGCATCATTGAAAACGCGGTTCCCAGTGGCACGCCGCTGGAAGTCATCGAGGCCTCCGATTCCGGATACACCCTCGTTCGCACTCCCAAGGGCACCGAGGGCTGGGTTTCCAGTCAATACCTGAGCGAGACACCCATTGCTGCAGATCGCCTGCGTACGGCCAACCGTCAGCTGGAAGAAACGCGCGCTGAACTCGCCCAGGTAAAAGAGCAGCTGTCTAACGTCGTCACTGAGCGCAACGCGCTGGAAAGCTCCGAAGCCTCGCTTTCTGACCGTTCACAGGAGCTCCAGGAAGAGCTTCAGCGGATCAAGAGTATCGCCGCCGATTCCATCAATCTGGAACGTCGAAATCGCGAGCTGCGGGAAGAGAACCAGAAGATTCGCAACGACCTTGAAGTGCTCACGGCTGAAAACGAACGTCTGGAAGCCAGCAAGGAATACGATTTCATGTTGCTGGGCGCGGGCCTCGTTCTCGGTGGCGTTTTGCTGGCACTGATCATTCCAATGCTCAAACCAACAAGAAAAACCGACAACTGGGCCTGATGCCATGAAGGATTATTCGGAGAAACGCGATTTCCACCGTATGCAGGTGAACTCGGAGATTGAGATCAGCGACAGCCAGGGCAACCGCTTCAAAGGGATCTGCCGTGATCTGAGCGCGACCGGCATGCAGCTCTACGTTGAGCAGGCCGTGAACGTTGGCGAGGAACTTCACACGGTGCTTCACTCCAGCAGTGATCAGTTTCCGCCGCTGGAGACTGTCTGCGAAGTCATTCGCTGCGAACCGGAAGGAGACGGGTTCCTCCTTGGAACGAACATCAGCGAAGTCACTCGCTGAACGAAAAAACGGCGGCCATTGGCCGCCGTTTTTGTCTCTGCCTCGAAAAGCCTCAAACCAGAGGCTTCTCAGAAACAATGATACCGTTGTTGTCGGCGTAGACGTAGTGTCCGGGATGGAAGGTAACGCCGTGGAAGGTGACCGGCACATTCAGGTCACCCAGGCCACGCTTTTCACTCTTTCTCGGATGGGTGCCAAGGGCCTGCACACCCAGGGCGGTGTTGCCAATCTCATCCACGTCGCGCACGCAACCATAGATGATCAGACCTGCCCAGCCGTTGCTCGCAGCCTTCTCCGCGAGCATGTCGCCCAATAGCGCATGGCGCTTTGAAGCGCCACCATCCACGACCATCACACGACCGTTCCCTGGCTGGCCAACCTGCTCTTTCACCACGGAGTTATCTTCAAAACACTTCACGGTCACAATCTCACCGCCAAATGCCTTGTTGCCACCGTAGTTATTGAAGCCGGGCTCTACAACCAGCACTTCCGGAAATTCGTCACACAGGTCCGGGGTAATTATCGTCGTCACGTTGTCGCTCTCCTTATCCTGGAAATAAACTCAGTCGATTTTTTCGTCGGCCAGGAAGAACCAGGTGTCCAGCACCGAATCCGGGTTCAGTGACACCGTATCAATGCCCTGATCCATCAGCCACTTGGCGAGATCCGGATGATCCGATGGCCCCTGCCCGCAGATACCGATGTATTTGCCGGCCTTCTTGCACGCCTGAATGGCGTTGGAAAGCAGCGCCTTGACCGCATCGTTCCGCTCATCGAAGAGGTGCGCGATGATGCCCGAATCCCGGTCCAGACCCAGGGTCAGCTGAGTCAGATCGTTGGAGCCGATGGAGAAGCCGTCAAAGTGCTCCAGGAACTGATCCGCCAGCAGGGCATTGGCCGGCAACTCACACATCATGATGACCCGAAGACCGTTGTCACCACGCTTGAGCCCGTTCTCCGCCAGCAGGTTCACTACCTGTTCCGCTTCACCCACGGTACGCACGAACGGGACCATCACTTCCACATTGGTCAGCCCCATCTCGTTACGCACCTTTTTCAGGGCACGGCATTCCAGCTCAAAGCAGTCCCGGAAGGTATCGGAGATATAGCGCGATGCACCCCGGAAACCGAGCATCGGGTTTTCTTCATCCGGCTCGTACAGAGTGCCGCCGATCAGGTTGGCGTATTCGTTGGATTTGAAGTCCGACAACCGCACGATCACTTTCTTGGGCGCGAACGCCGCTGCCAGGGTAGAGATGCCCTCAACCAGCTTGTCGACATAGAAATCCACCGGCGAGCTGTAACCGGAGATGCGTTTCTCAACGGTCTGCTTGATATCCCGGGGCAGTCCATCAAAGTTCAGCAGTGCCTTGGGATGAACACCGATCATCCGGTTAATAATGAACTCAAGCCGTGCCAAACCAACACCTTCATTCGGCAACGCCTGGAAATCAAAAGCCCGGTCTGGGTTGCCGACGTTCATCATGATCTTGAACGGGATGTTCGGCATGGAGTCCACGGTATTTTCCCGCAGCTCGAAATCCAGGGAGCCCTCGTAGATCATGCCGGTATCGCCCTCGGCGCAGGAGACGGTCACTTCCTGTGCGTCGGTCAGCAACTCCGTGGCATCGCCGCATCCGACCACGGCCGGAATGCCCAGCTCGCGGGCAATAATGGCCGCGTGGCAGGTACGACCACCGCGGTCGGTAACAATGGCGGAAGCCCTTTTCATCACCGGCTCCCAATCCGGGTCGGTCATGTCGGTAACCAACACATCGCCGGCCTGCACCCGGTCCATTTCCTTGATGCTGGTGATGATCTTCACCGGGCCACTGCCGATCTTGTGGCCGATGCTCCGGCCTTCCACCAGCACCTTGCCGGTTTCTTTAAGCAGGTAGCGCTCCATCACATTGGCAGACGCACGGCTTTTCACCGTCTCAGGGCGCGCCTGAACGATGTAGATCTTGCCGTCGTCGCCGTCCTTCGCCCACTCGATGTCCATCGGTCGCTGGTAGTGCTTCTCGATAATCATCGCCTGACGTGCCAGGTCTTCCACCTCGGCGTCAGTGATGCAGAAGCGGTTGCGGTCTTCCTGCTCCACCTTCACTGTTTCAACGAATTCACCTTCACCGGGCTTGGTGTGGTAGACCATCTTGATGGCCTTACTGCCCAGATTGCGACGCAGGACGGCCGGCCGACTGGCTTCGAGAGTAGGCTTGTGTACGTAGAATTCATCAGGGTTTACAGCACCCTGAACGACGGTCTCACCCAGACCGTAAGAGGCAGTTACAAATACCACGTCACGGAAGCCGGATTCTGTGTCCAGGGTGAACATAACGCCACTGGCCGCCGTCTCACTGCGCACCATTTTCTGGATACCAGCTGAGAGCGCGACCATCTTGTGGTCAAAGCCGTGGTGGACGCGGTAGGAAATAGCGCGGTCATTGAACAGCGACGCAAACACTTCCTTGACCGAGGTGCGCACCTGTTGCAGCCCCACCACGTTCAGGAAGGTTTCCTGCTGGCCTGCAAAGGAGGCATCCGGGAGATCTTCCGCCGTTGCAGAGGAACGTACCGCAACCGCCATGTGTTCGTTGCCATCCTGCAGGGTGGCGAACGATTCCTTCAAGGCGTTCTCCAGGACATCCGGAAATGGCGTTTCAATGATCCATTGACGGATCTGGGCACCAACCCGGGCCAGTTCGTTGACGTCGTTGATGTCCAGAGCATCGAGAGCGTTGTCGATACGCTCTTTCAGTCCGTCAGTAGCGAGGAATTCGCGATAGGCGTGCGCTGTTGTGGCAAAGCCACCTGGAACGGTAACACCTGCGTTGGCGAGATTACTGATCATTTCGCCGAGTGAGGCGTTCTTGCCGCCTACCCGATCGACATCGGACATTCCCAGGTGATCAAACCAGATCATGTAATCTTCCAAAGCATGTCTCCCTTGAGTCTGTGAAGCTAAGAGCAAAATCGGGCCAGCGGTATCAAGCGGTAAAAGCAGACAATATCCACTGCGGAGTCTCGAACTTGGCGTGTATGATACTGTAACCTGCGGAAATTACCTAGGCCACCGAGCCAGGAATCAAGAACCAAGGAACCGGACAATACAGCATGAAACGCACTGCTTTTTTCATTTCTGATGGCACCGGCCTGACAGCCGAGGCTCTCGGGCACAGCCTTCTGGCCCAGTTCGAAAAGATCGAGTTTGAACGGGTTACTGTTCCCTACATTGCGGACGAAGAAAAAGCCCGGGAAATGGTCAAACGGATCAACAAGGCGGCCGAGACAGACGGCGCACGGCCGCTGGTGTTCGACACCATTGTAAACAGCGATATCCGGGAAATCATCGCCACCGCCGAGGGTTTCATGGTGGACATCTTCGGTACGTTTCTCAGCCCCCTGGAACAGGAACTCCAGTCTTCCTCTTCCTATACCGTCGGTAAATCCCATGCCATCAACAATGAAGGCAGCTATGAACGCCGGATCAATGCCGTCAATTTCGCGCTGGATAATGACGATGGCGCACGCACCCGGCATTACGACGAAGCAGACCTGATCCTCGTTGGCGCCTCCCGAAGCGGGAAAACCCCCACCTGTCTCTATCTGGCGCTGCAGTATGGCGTGAAAGCGGCAAACTATCCGATTACCGAAGAAGACCTGGCAGACCAGCAGATCCCGAAAGCCCTGAAACCCTATAAAGAGAAAATTTTCGGGCTGACTATCGAGCCGGAGCGGCTGGCAACCATCCGCAACGAACGCAAGCCAAACTCTCGCTACTCATCCATCAAGCAGTGCATGCACGAGATCGAGGAAATCGAGTTGATGTATCGGCGTGAGCGGATTCCGTACCTGAATACCACCGCCTATTCGGTTGAGGAGATCTCCACCCGAATCATGGTGACAACCGGTCTGAAGCGCCAACGCTAGGGGTACAGACGGCTGGAGGGCGTCATCGGGGCAGAATAAGAAAGGGGCCAGACCAAAAAGAGGCCAGATGAACACTTCATCTGGCCTCTTTTGTTTTGGCTTTACAGTTCCTGAATGTTCAGGCCAAGCTTCTCGGCCCTGGCCCGGTTTTCCGGACTGGTTACCACGGCCGTACTGGCTTTCTCCGGCACCAGCCAGGTTCTGGCCACACGCTTCAGGTCGTCCAGGGTGACGGACAGCACCCGCTCCCGGAACCTGGCACGCTGCTCCGGACTTCGCCCAAACAGCTTGTTGTGAAAAGCATGGCGAGCAGCGCCCGCAGGCGATCTGGGCCTGTCGAGTTGACCAATTACACCAAGAATCGACTCTTCAAGCTCCTGATAGTCGTGGTCATTGTCCTGAAGCCACGCAAGGGCCGCGTCGAAATCGTCCAGCGTTTCCTCCAGGCGCGGATCACGGTAGGAGAAGAACCGGAACGTGCCATTCACGCTGTCCTGCCCGGCGCCGCCACCGTAAGCGCCACCCTTCTCCCGAATGGCTCGGTGCAGATAACCGTTACGCAAGAAACCACCCAGCACGGTCAGTGCCGCCGCATCGGGATGATCCACAGCGACAGTGCTGTAGGCCTTGGAGCAGAAGTTAACCTGGGTAGAAGTCAGCCACGCCTCACGGGTAGTGTAATTGACCGGTTCCATTTTCCAGCCTGCAATGCCCGCTCCAGAGGCATCACGCCAGCAGGATTTCAGATCATCAACCATCGCCGGGAGCTGATCCTCTTCACCAATCACCAGGAACTCCCGACCCTGCTTGCCGATTTTCTCGTGCAATGCAGAAAGCTTGTCACAGAGCGCCGTCAATTCCTCTGGATCCTTCAGGGCCTGATCGAGCTGCTTGGTGCCGCGAATACCGGCAAGACCACCCAGCCGGAAAGAAAGCCAGGCACCCGGACTCATACCCTGTGAAGCCGCGCCCATGGCCAGTGCATGGCCACTGCCGGTTACGGCCTGCTCGCGACGGGCCCGGATCTGCGCAATGATCTCCCGGATTCGCTCTTTCTCATCGAAGCGGGCACTGGTGTAGACATCCCGTAGAAGACGGGTCAACTCACTGCGATTACGGGCCAGAGCCTTGCCGTTGAAGATGATGTAACCGGACAGCGCCTGAACGTCATCAATCCGGCCTTTGGCGCTGAACGCTGCGCCGATACCACCAGACTCCGCAGAGATACGATCCTGCATTTGCAGGTAGTCCAGATCACCACAACCCACTTCGGAAATCAGCGTGGTGTAGTAAGGCACCAGAAGCAGCTCCTCTTCGGTCAGCGCCGGCACCGGGACAACAATCTGCTCGTAAACCAGACCGTTGGTACCACGGGCATAAACGGTTGCCGAAATGTCGCCGTCATAACGCCCTTCCGGCTCTGGCATCTGCAGAGGCACGTCTGACAGATCCACCTTTGGCAGAATGGAGTCATCGTCCTTCTGCATCTGGCGTTCTTCCAGCGCCCTGGCCCGGTCGACAATCATCCGGACCTCGTCATCGGTAAGCTCGGCCTTGCGACGGGCCAGCGCTTCACGGATGGCTTCCTGCCGGCGGGACTCGAGCTTTTCATCCGGCCGCAGGGTCAGGGTGACCCGGTGCGGGTTCTCAAGAAGCTTGCGGCGGATCAGATCCGGCACGTATTGCGGGTCCCGGATTTTCTCCCGGAGCGTTGCCAGGACCGGCTCCAGATCCAGCAATTCAACCGGATCACCGCCGTGCACCATGGGTGCAATGGCACTCATGATCAGCTGCAGGCCGTACGGGAACTGGTCACCAGCAATTTCCCGCTGGTGCAGTTCGAGCTGATGCAGGATGGCTTCCAGACGTCCCTGGCTGACGCCCTCCTCCACGACCTTGAGCAGCGTGGACTCGAGCAGGGCTTCCAGATCCTTGTGCTTGTCCGGCTCGCTGCCTTCGATGCCGCAAACAAAGGTCATTTCACGGTTGGAGTCTTCCAGACCACACATGGGCGAAGGTGCATGACCAAGATCCGTGGTTTCCAGGGCTCGCATCAGTGGTGAGGCACTGTTTTCCAGCAGTACCGCAGAGAGCAGTTGACCCTCCAGGTTCTCCTGCAAATCAAAACTGTGGCCCAGCAACCAGCCCACAACGATGTGAGTCTTGTTGTCGGTCCCCTCGCCTTCGTTGACCGCATAGCCCTGCTCTACCCTGACCGGGGCGAACATGCGCTTCTCGTCGCGAACCGGAAGATCGATGTCCAGCCGGTCGAACCGTTTCAGCGCCAGCTCTTCAAACTTCTCATGATGCTCATGAGCCGGGATATCGCCGTAGGTGGCAAATATCGCGTTGCTGGGGTGATAGTGGTGGCGGTAGAACTGCAGCAGGTCGTCGTAGCTCAGATCCACGATGTGGTCGGGCTCGCCACCGCTGTTGTAGTGATAGGTCGTGGTCGGGAAAAGGTGGCTGCTGAGGTTCTGCCACAGCTGGGACGTGGGCGAACTCATGGCGCCTTTCATCTCGTTGTAGACAACACCCCGATAAACCAGGTCGGTGGACGGATCTTCCGGCTTATCGAACTCAAGGCGATGACCTTCCTGCGCAAAATCCAGCGGATCGAGCTTGGAGAAAAATACACAATCCAGGTAAACCGACAGAAGGTTGTCGAAATCCTTTCGGTTTATGCTGGCGAAGGGATAGGCCGTCCAGTCGCTGCTGGTGAAAGCGTTCATGAACGTGTTCAGTGACCGCCGAATCATCATGAAGAACGGATCACGAACCGGGAAACGCTCGCTGCCACACAATGCCGTGTGTTCCAGAATATGCGCCACCCCGGTGGAATCCATCGGGAAGGTACGCAGGGCAACGAAAAACACGTTTTCGTCGTTGTCGGCTGCCAGATGCAGATGGCGGGCGCCAGTCTTCTTGTGACGATACTCCTCGACCTCGAGATTGAGTGTATCGATCCGGTGACTGCGAAGTTTCTCAAAGGCCGGATGAGTTGCGTTGTCGATCACTGCAGCCATTCAAACTATCCTGTCTTTAAACAATTGGAGAATTGTAGGGTAACACGTAGTATCGCTTATCATGCATCACTCCAGAAGCTATAGGGTACCGCGCCGTACATGACAACACCTGCACCTCAATCAAAGGCCGTTGAGGCCCCGGAAGTAGCCGCCTACTGGGCAGAACGTCGGCGGTACCTCGAGCGGATCCGGAAAGTACCGGAAGTCAGACAGCGCTTCTGGCGGGAAGTTGCCCTTTATCTGCTCCGCCGATTGCTCTGGTCATTCGGATTCTTCCCGATCTTCATCGCCTTCTGGGTGCCACTGGTGATGGCCAGCTTCAACCCGGTTGCGATGGCATCGGATCTGATTCCGGTGTTACAGAATTTCGTCGACTCGAACCCGGAGGTACAGGCAACGACCATTAGCACCCTGGCCATCGCGTGGGCTTCTATCGGGTTTTTCTTTCTCGTCTTCGATTTCGTGCTAACCCCTTTCAAATCGCCTTATCAATACGAAGCCGACGTGTACATGAGATCATGGGAGCAGCTCAACCATGATCAGCTTCCGGATAAAGTGTGATTTGGCCTGCATTCTCGGTAACTCCCCGTCACTTTCTGTTACATAGCGTTGCACTCACTGGGTAAGATGAACCGGTAGACAGAATTCCAAGAATGCAGGATCAAGAGGTTCCGTCATGGTCGATTTCAGACCGCTTCTGTTCGTCAATGCCCTGGCGCTCATGCTGCTGGTAACCGCCGGGTTTGCCTCGGTTCGGGATGACCTTCAGATAACAGAAGCCTTCGAACCACCCTCGACGGATCAAGCTGTTGCCTCTATTACTACCGAGCCCGAGCCGGCCCCAGAGCCTGTTCCGGAGGCATCCGCCAGAACCAAACAGGCTGCCCGGGAGTCGCGCCCACCCGTGGTGGAAGCCACTCCGTTTACCGTGCCATCCATGCCGGAGAACCCGGAGGTTCTGGCGGTAGCTGAACCGCCATCGGTATTGGCAACGAGAACAGACACCGCCCCGGCAAATCCGCAACAACCGGAAAAACAGCAGGAACCCCAGCCACCGACGCAGGCGCTGCTGGTACTACGCTCAAACGTTGTCGGCGATCAGGTCACCATCAACGGCAAGGAATATGGCGCGACCCGCCTGGATCTTGAGCTGGACCCGGGCCGCTACGAGGTCACCATCACCAAGCCAGGTTTCAAACCCTGGAACCGCTCCATTGCCCTGAAAGCCGGCAATGAGGTGACTCTGGTGGGCGAACTGGAGGCTCTGACCACGGTGAATTTCCGTGACGGGATCTGGATCGGTGGCGTGAAGACCGGTGATGGCACCTACCAGGACAACGATGGACTGCGCTACGAGGGGCATTTCGTGGATGGTGAATTCCACGGCCAGGGCACCGCGTGGTATCCCGACGGTGGCCGTTACGAGGGAGGCTGGTCTGCAGGCAACCGCGAGGGCGACGGTGAATGGCGCAGTGCCGACGGCTCGCGCTATTCCGGCGAATTCCGGGACAACCAGTTTAACGGCAAAGGCACGCTTACACTGGCAAACGGCGACATACTGACCGGCCACTGGAAGGACGGACAGCTTAATGGCCACGGTTCCCTGACCACCGCGGATGGCATGCTCTACGTCGGCGGCTTCCGGAACGACGAATTTCATGGCACCGGCACACTCACCTACCCCGACGGTCGCCATTACGAAGGCGAATTTTCCAACGGCGCCTTCCATGGCACCGGGGCAGAGGTCTTCGCCAGCGGCAAGAAATACGAGGGCGAATACATTGAAGGAAAGTTCCACGGTAAGGGCTTGCTGAAGAATCCCAACGGCAGCTCGATCGAAGCGACATTCCGTCATGGCGAGCCCTACGGACAGGTACGCCTGACCACAGCGGCAGGGGAAATTTTCACTGCCCGAACCACTGAACCCGGTGTCTGTTATCGGGACAAGAGCTACCGGGCCACAGAGTGCCCGAAACTGGAAGGCTGGTAATCATAACGGCCCGATAACAAACGCGTTTGCAGTAAACGATTGAGGTAGTGACATGGCGATCAAGAACGCTCTGCTGGTAGATGACTCCAAGGTGGCCCGATTTGCCCTGAGCAAACTGCTGGAAAGTCGCGATATGGAAGTCAATATGGCTGGCTCGGCCGAGGAGGCCCTCGATTTCCTGAACAGCCAGGGGCGTCCGGATGTCATCTTCATGGACCATCTAATGCCGGGGATGAATGGCGTAGAGGCGACCAAAGCCATCAAGGGCAACCCGGAGACCGCCGGCATCCCCATCATCATGTGCACATCCAAAAAATCGTCATCATTCATGGAGGAGGCCAGGAACTTCGGTGTTTACAACATCCTCACTAAACCGCCGCAAACGGAGGGCCTCAAAGAGGTTTTGGACCAGCTGGCCAGTGACGTCACAGGCGGAAACTTGCCGGAGCCACCGCTGCAATCTGAGCCGGCTGCCGCGGAAGAGGACGAACTGCTGAACGTACCTGCAGATGCGTCGGTGGAACTGTCGCCCAAGACGGGCGATTCAGCCAGCCGGAGCAACCCGCAAGCCAATGTGGTGCCCTTGACCAGCGAGCTGATTGAGCAGATCGCCCGTTCCGCGGTCAAAACCCACATCAACAACCGCCTTCACGAACTACTCAGTTCCCTCTTTGACGAGCAGTTCGATCACCTGAAGCGGGCTCTGGATGAATCCCGCAGCAAACAGGACGCGGTGATCGAGGAACGCCTGAACGCCGTCACCGAGATGGTCGACGAGCGGACCAAAAATCTGCGTGACGAAGTTGCCGCAGAGGTCAACCTGAACCTTGGCAGCGAACTTGCCGTGCTCAGGAAGGAGCTGACAAAGAATTCCGGCTTCACGAGCGAGCATATGGCCGAGCTGAAAGATCACATCACGAGTGTGCAGACGATTGATACCGAGTTCTGGCAAACCCTGCAGTCCGAGGCTATTCAGCAAGCCCACGAGATCTCGAGGGAAACCGCCGAAGATATAGCCCAGCGCACAATCGACCTTTTCGTTTCGCAGCAGCGCTCGGCATCTTCCCGGGTCTACACCATTGGACTTGCCATAAGTCTCGGCATTTTCAGCGTCGGGATTGCCTGGCTGTCTGGCCTGTTCGGTTGAGCAGCGCCCTGATCCTCTGCCAGTCTGCCGGGGTGTCCACATCATCGTGGATCCCCGGAATATCTACCCGGGTTGCCCGCACCTCTGCCAGCAATCGCCCGGCGCCCTTATCCCCCTCCAGATCCAAAACCAGCGGCCAGAGCCATCTGGGCAAATAGGCGGGCACACCCGGCCGGCCACCATAATCTGCGGCAATGGGCTGGTCCGGTAAACACCGTGCCGCCTTGCCAAAGGCCTTCAGGGCGTTCAGATCCAGTAACGGCTGGTCCGCCACCAGAACAAACACACCTTTTACGGCTGGACCCAGGCTGCGAAGACCCGCTGACAGCGACGCCGACATGCCCTCCTGCCAATCCGGCGCCCGCAACCAGGAAGAAGGTTGTCGCCGACAACGAAAGCGTATGAGGGGGTACCAGGCGCCACACACCACCCGAACGTCCGGACTGAGAGTCCGGGCCTGGGTAATGGCGGCGTCCAACAGCGTACGATTCCGGGAGTCCGCATCCGCCCCATCACCAGAAGCCAGCGGCAGGAGGGTTTTCGGCCGACCAAGGCGGCTCGAGGCACCGGCAGCCAGTACCAGTGCCGGAAATTGCTGATCGAAGTGCGAGTCGAGGTTTAAAATGATAAGTCCGATAGCAAAAAGAAATGAAGCAGTGGCCAACCGCCAGACTGCTGTATTCGGTGATTTTTGCTAGAATTCGGCCATCAATCAACCATACCCGCCTGGAAATTTGATGAACCATCTGTTTGTAGACAACCTGACCGTTATCGATTTTGCCTACCTGGACCCCACCCGTGGGCTGGTGGGTGAAAGCTGGATCGCGGATGTGGTGCTTGGCGGGGAGCTGGACGAACAGGGCATGGTGTTCGACTTCAGCAACGTGAAACGCACCATCAAGAGGGTGATCGATGAGCGTGTCGACCATCGCCTGGTGATTCCCCGTGGCTATCAGGGGCTCTCCTGGGCCGAGGAGCAACCGGACACCTTCACCTGGGCACTCACAGACGGCAGCCAGATTGTTCACCGATCGCCCGACGAGGCCATTGTCTGGTTGTCCGCTGACCGGGTTGTGCCCTCGGCCGTGGCATCCCTGCTGGAACGGGAGATCAAGGCTGTGCTTCCGGCCAACGTGATTTCCGTAGAGATCAATCTCCGGGAGGAGGAAATCGACGGCGCCTACTACCACTACGTGCACGGACTGAAGAAGCATCTTGGCAACTGCCAGCGCATTGCCCATGGCCACCGCTCACCGATTCGTATCGACCGGAACGGTCACCGTGATTATGACCTGGAGCGTCGCTGGGCAAAACTCTGGCGGGATATTTACGTGGGCTCCGAGGAAGACGTGATCCGACGCCACGTGGGCGAGGACGGCGTTCGATACGTCACCTTCGAATACGAGGCCAATCAGGGAGAGTTTGCACTGACCCTGCCAGAAGAGCGCGTATACATGCTGGATACCGACACCACGGTGGAGCTGATTGCCGCCCACATTGCCGATAAGCTCAAGGTGGAGTTTGCGACAGACACCATCCGGGTGAAGGCTTATGAAGGTGTTGGCAAGGGGGCCATTGCTGAGCGATGAGAGAAAACGGGGTCAGATGAACTTTTCATCTGACCCGACATTCAGGCACAAAAAAACCGCCCGAAGGCGGTTTTTTTGATGGCTTTCCGGTGGACTAAACCGTCAAGCCGTATTGGCGTCCCCTAGGGGGTTCGAACCCCTGTTGCCGCCGTGAAAGGGCGGAGTCCTAGGCCACTAGACGAAGGGGACTAGAAATTGGTGGAGCCAGGCGGGATCGAACCGCCGACCTCAACACTGCCAGTGTTGCGCTCTCCCAGCTGAGCTATGGCCCCTCAACGGCTGCGTATATTAAGGATCCGCCCTATGGGCGTCAACCTCTGAAACACACTTTTTTTTCAGTTTTCTGAACATCCCTGTTCAAGCCGTTTATTAATTCACCAAAGCGGTTAATGAATACCCAGAGCCGCGTATTCCTTTTCCACCTTCTTGGTTTCCTTCTTGGAGAATCCACCCATCACTTCCAGGGCATGCCGAAGCCTTGAACGGGTCATGTCCGGGCCCAGCAGCGCCATGGAATCCATGACAGACCAGGAATTCGGGGTGCCAGCAACCGCCACAAAAATGGAGAACATGAAGTCACCCATCTTCAGGTCCATGGCTTTGGCCAACGCCTTGATATCCGCGAAGATGGTCTCCTTGCTCCAGTGTCGCTGCGCTTCAAGCTTCCAGAGCGTGAACTGAAGAACCCGCTTGATCTGGGCTTCCTCCAGCTTGTTGTGGGCAAAGTCTTCCGGCCTCAGGTTGAGCATGCCGGAGAACATGAACTGGGCCATGGGCGCCACATCCGAAAACACCTCTGCCCTGCCCTTGATGTGGGGCACCAGAGCACGCAGGGCATCCTCATTGAACCACCACTGGCGCATGCGCTCCATGAACTGCTCTTCAGTCAGCTCTTCGCGCAGCCACTGGCCGTTCAGCCATCGGAGCTTCTCCACGTCAAACACCGGACCACCAAGGGAAACTCGCTGGATGTCGAAGTTCTCGATCATCTCATCCAGGGTGAACTTTTCCCGCTCGTCCGGCATGGACCAGCCCATGCGCCCCAGATAGTTGGTGACGGCCTCCGGCAGAAAGCCCATGCGCTCATAGAAATTGATGCTGGTCGGGTTCTTGCGCTTGGACAGTTTGCTCTTGTCCGGGTTGCGCAGCAGCGGAAGGTGACACAGCACCGGCATATCCCAGCCAAAATACTGATACAGCAGCTTGTGCTTGGGCGCCGAGTTGATCCACTCCTCACCACGCAGAACGTGGGTGATTTCCATAAGGTGATCATCAACCACATTCGCCAGGTGATAAGTGGGCATGCCATCGGACTTGAGCAGAATCTGGCAGTCCACCTGAGCCCAGTCGATCTCAATGGTGCCCCGAAGCATGTCGTCGATCTCGCAGACGCCCTCATCGGGCACTTTCATACGAATCACGTATGGTTCACCTGCATCGAGGCGGCGCTTCACTTCGTCCTCGGGCAGCTCCAGATCGCCCTTGATACCCGGGTTCAGGCCCTGGGCCTTGCGTTCTTCCCGAATGGCTTCCAGCTCATCCGGTGTGCGGAAGCAATAAAATGCGTGGCCGGCCGTCACCAGATCCTCGGCATACTGCCGGTACGAGTGCTTGCGCTCGGACTGGCGATAGGGGCCGTGAGGACCACCCACGTCGGGGCCTTCGTCCCAGTTCAGACCGAGCCAGCGCAGCGCCTTGAGAATGTCCTGCTCGGATTCTGCGGTACTGCGGGCCTGGTCGGTGTCTTCGATACGCAGGATAAACTGGCCGCCGTGCTGACGGGCAAAGCACAGGTTGAACAGGGCCACGTAGGCGGTACCAACGTGAGGGTCTCCCGTGGGTGACGGAGCAATTCGGGTACGTACAGTCATGAAACCTTCCTGAAAAATCGGTGGCCGTTTGATAAAGCGGGCATTATACCGGCCAACGGCAGGTTTCGCATGATCAGGAAGTTAACGAGCACACCAGAAATACTAAGTAAGAAGTTTCTTTTGCCGGCCCCGGCCGAGTTTGTTATATTATAACATTACACATCAGCATCGCAGGATCTCTTTTATCATGCGCGTTACCGGAAAAGCACTTTCTATTGCACTCGGAGCCGGCACCCTTTTGTTTCACAGTGCCCTGCAGGCCGAGACCCGCATTGTTACTTCCATCAAACCGGTTGAGCTGATCGTCAGTGCGATCGCCACGGAAGACATGCAGACAACGAGTCTCGTCCCGCCCGGCTCCAGCCCCCACAATTACACCATGAAGCCATCCCAGCGCCGGGCCCTGGAAAACGCCGACGTGATTTTCTGGGTCGGGCCCGACATGGAAACCTTCCTTAATCGCCTTCTGGCAGGGCAGGAATTCAGCGGTCGAACGGTCGCGCTCATGGATGCCGAGCACGAACCCGGGGAAGTTAACCACGATGAACACGCGCACGACGACCACGCGGACGATCACCATGGCCATGCCCACGAAGAGGAGGCCAAGGAGGAAGAACACCACAACGAGGGGCACGGACACGGCCATGATCACGGAGACGGCGAAGACCCGCACATCTGGCTGGATCCCGAACTGGCCATCGAAATGGCCGGGACGATCCGGGATGCTCTCTCAGGACTGAAAGGTGTTGACGCTGGCGCGTTAAACGAGAATTTCGAGCAGTTCAAAGCCAGCGTTCGAGAAACCGATGCCACTATCCGGGACCGCCTTGCACCGGCGCACGAAATCAGCCTGTTCGCCTATCACGACGCCTTTACCCGATTTGCCGAACACTATGAACTGAAACTCGAGGGCGTTCTGACACTGAACCCGGAGCTGTCGCCAGGGGCCCGGCATATCGCGGAAGTGCAGGAAAAACTGCGCAACGCAAACCATCCCTGCCTCCTGACCGAACCGCAGTTCAACCGGCAGTGGTGGCGCTCGATCACCGAGAGCCTGGACGTGACCTTCAGCACCTGGGACCCTCTGGCCACTGACATCGCGGCAACGCCAGAAGGTTACAACAACTTCCAGCACAGCATTGTCGACGCGGTGCTCAAGTGCCTACCAGAGAATACTGAGCATTAAAGGTATGGTGACGATGGCCAGCAAGGTCTGACCACTGATGATGCCCGCCATCAGGGGGGCATCGCCACCAAGCTGTCGAGCCAGAATGTAGGCAGAGGTGGCCGTGGGGAGCGCCGACAACAGCACGACCACCTGAACCATCATTCCCTCAAGACCCAGCAACGAGGCCAGCCCCGCAGTCATCAGCGGAAATCCAACCAACTTCAGCGCGGATGACACAATAAACGGCAGTGAAGCGCCTCTGAGGGCCTTGAGCTGAAGCCCGGCGCCAACCGTCATCAAACCCATCGGCAACGCCAGATTGCTTAGCGGCTCGAGAATGCCGCCGATCAGCGGATGAAATCCGATTTCGAAGAAACTCCAGACCACGCCAATCACCGAGCCCACGATGAGAGGATTGGTCACAATCGCCTTGAATACTGGCACCAGCCTCACCGGCCCTTCCGTGGCCACCAGTGAAAACATCAGTATGCACAGCAGATTCAGCAACGGCACCATGATGGCCACCGCAATCGCCGTGAGGGAAAGACCCTGATCCCCCAGCAGCATGCCACCCGCGGCCAGACCCACGTAGGAATTGAACCGGATACTCCCCTGGTAAACGGAAGAGAAAACCGGACCAGACCAGCGCCAGAACCATTGGGCGAGCGCCAGGACCAGCGTCATCGCAATCAGCATGGTACCGATCAGCAAAGCAATGTCGCCATAGGCGGAGGCCGGCAACCGGGCCTGCCCCAACTTGAAAATCAGCATGGCCGGGAACAGCACGTAGTAGGTAAACCGCTCCGCCTGGGGCCAGAAATCGCCGCCCGGAAAGTCAATGCGGCGGAACACATGCCCAAGCATGATCAGGATAAATACTGGCAGCAGAGCCTGCACCATCAGGGGCATAGCTAGGATCCCCGCCGCAGTTTTTTCATAACAGCACGAGTCAATGCCGTTGGCGATGACCGGGTAATCGGCCAGAGTATCTTGAACTGACTTGAAACCGGCCTGTGAAGTTGAGGCGAAGACACCTGCTTCCATACCTCGTTGGCGATCTCAGAAGGTGCCAGGTTTATACCAAGGCTATCGAACAACCCGGACGCTCCGGCGTTCGCCTGAACCATCCCCGTATTCACAAAGGGCGGCATCAGATCGCAGACTCGAATGCCATGAGCTTCCCATTCGATGTCCAAGGCTTCTGTCATGGCTCTAACCGCGTGCTTGCTGGCCGAATAGGACGCAAAATCCGGTGTGCCATAGGCCGCTGAGGCCGAGCTCATATTGACCACCGCCGCTCCGGAAGCGGCCTTGAGGTACGGAAAGGCTGCGTGCAGAACGTTCATAATACCAATCACATTGATTTCAACGACCGCGCGATGGTCTAGAATATCGATGCCTTCAAAAGGGCCAACTTTCAGAATGCCCGCGTTATTGTGCAAAACGTCAATGGCTCCCCCAGTGCATTCAGCGAACGCAGACAGGGCGTCAGCGACAGCCTTTTCGTCGGTCACATCCATGGCATGCATGGAACACACCCCATCACCCAATTCGGCGTGCAGATTTTCTAACGCTTTCTGATCACGATCTGCTGCCCCCACAAACCAGCCTTTTGAAGCAAACAGGCGTGCTGTTTCAAGGCCAATTCCGGCACCTGCGCCGGTGATGAAGATGGATTTGGTCAAGATTCTTTCCTTTTTCTTTTCATTGCGGAACAAAGGATTGGCAGTTTCCCATGTGTCACATGGTCTGTTCCACAACAAGATGCAATCGCTTGCAAACGTATAAGCCAACCGCGCAGGTTTTGGAGACCTCAATCGCCACTGTCGTCGGCTTATACTTCGAGGCATCGGGCAACTTGGGCATTTCGCCAAAGCCCTACGGAAATCGCAAGCAGATGCCTGTTAAACTAGACGACAATTTTCGCCGTAACGATTTACGCCACACGTTTTTGGTTGATAACAGGTACCGTAATGTCTGGAATACCATCCCAGGAAACCATGCTGCACAACTCCGGCCCCTCCCGCCGCTTCTGCGTGGCCCCAATGATGGACTGGACCACCAGTCACTACCGTTATCTGGCGCGCCAGCTTAGCCGGCATACCCTGCTCTACACCGAGATGGTCACCACCGGCGCACTGATTCATGGCGACACCGCGCGCTTTCTGCGCCACGATGAGGCCGAGTACCCACTGGCCCTTCAGCTGGGTGGCAGCGATGCCGGCGAACTTGCCCACTGTGCCAGGCTGGCACAGCAATACGGCTTCGATGAGGTTAACCTGAACGTCGGTTGCCCCAGCGATCGTGTTCAGAACAACATGATCGGTGCCTGCCTGATGGGCCATCCGGACAAGGTGGCAGAGGGCGTGCGCGCCATGATTGAAGCAACCGAGCTGCCAGTCACCGTGAAGCATCGAATCGGTATTGATGGGCGGGAGTCCTGGGACGATCTCTGCGAATTCGTGGAAAAAGTGTCGGAAGCTGGCTGCCGGACCTTTATCGTACACGCCCGGATCGCGATTCTTGAAGGCCTGAGCCCCAAGGAAAACCGGGAAGTCCCTCCGCTTAAATACGACTGGGTCTACCGGCTGAAAGCGAAATACCCGCACCTGGAAATCATCATCAACGGCGGCATCAAGACCTTCGATGAGTGCCACGAGCATCTCCGGCATACCGACGGCGTGATGCTGGGTCGGGAGGCGTACCACAATCCCTGGCTGCTGGCAGGCGTCGATCCGGAGTTCTTCGGGGAGGCAGCGCCGGTAGAAACCCGGCATCAGGCACTTCGGGCCATGCTTCCGTTCATAGGGAGCGAACTTGAGCGCGGCGTATTCCTGACTCACATGTCCAGGCACCTTCTCGGCCTGTTCCACGGCCAACCTGGCGGTCGGCAGTTCCGTCGCTATATCAGCGAGAACGCCCATAAATCCGGTGCTGGCCTGGAAGTGATCGAAACCGCTCTGGAAAAGGTTCGTGAACCGGCGGCGCCGGAGATTGCCGAAGCTTAATCGCAGGCAATTGCCACCATACCTTTTGTTGTCTTGTTCCTGTCAGAGCGGCCCGTTATTGTAGGCATATAGCCAGCGCCCGGGATTCGGGCGCACCAATAACAGATCAACCGGGACGACAGGACGAATGACCAGCAAGCTCGACCAACTGAAGACCATGACCACGGTGGTAGCGGATACCGGCGATATCGAAGCCATTGCGAAGTGGCGGCCGGAAGATGCCACCACTAATCCATCCCTGCTACTCAAAGCTGCCGCTTCTGACGCTTACCGGCCGATGCTGGACAAGGCTGTGGCAGAAGCCCGGCGGCATGGCGGCTCAGACGCCGAGCAGCTGACCATGGCCACTGATATGCTGGCCGTACTCGCCGGCCGAGAAATCCTGAACCTGATTCCCGGTGTGGTTTCGACGGAGGTGGATGCCCGTTTGTCCTTTGATACCGCCGGTACGCTTGAGCGCGCCCGCCGCCTGGTTGAGCTGTACGACAAGCAGGGCGTCGACACCAGTCGCGTACTGATCAAGATTGCTTCTACCTGGGAAGGCATCCGGGCGGCCGAGCAACTGGAGAAAGAAGGCATTCACTGCAACCTGACGTTGCTGTTTTCTTTCATTCAGGCCGCCGCCTGTGCCCAGGCCGGTGCATTCCTGATCTCGCCCTTTGTTGGTCGAATTCTGGACTGGCACCTGGCCAGCACTGGCCGGGACAGCTACCCGGCTGCAGAGGATCCGGGGGTGCTTTCGGTATCCCGTATCTACAATTACTACAAGGCCAACGGCTTTAAAACGGTGGTGATGGGCGCCAGTTTCCGGAACACCGGCGAAATTGAAATGCTGGCTGGCTGTGACCGCCTGACCATAAGCCCTACCCTGCTGCAGGAGTTGCAGGACGACCTGGGCGATCTGCCGCGTCGACTGGTCGCCGACACCGCCAGCTCACCGGATCAGTTTGGCACCATCGACGAGAAACTGTTCCGCTGGGAATCCAACGAGGACGCTATGGCTACCGAGAAGCTGGCCGATGGTATCCGCCGGTTCACAGCCGACCAGATTGAACTGGAGAACCGGGTCCGGCAGCTGGCCAGGGCGGCCTGACGCGGCGCCTCAAACCAAACACAGAAGTGGGACTGTCCGATCATGATCGAGCGCCTGAAAAAATTGTTTGCGGCACCGGAAGCTGAACGCGAGAAGCCCGATAACCATCAGCTCGCAGTGGCTGCCACGGCATTGATGGTTCAGCTTTCCCGTGTCGACCAGGATGAAGACGAGCGCGAACTGCAGGCCATTGTTGATGGCGCAGTAAAAGCACATCAGGTAACCCGGGCCGAAGCCGAGGAAATTCTGGAAGACGCCCTTAGCCACGCAGACGATGCCACGTCGCTCTATGAATTTACCGGCCAGATCAACGAGTACCTGGACCAGGAAGGAAAACAGGCCCTGCTGGAAAGTATCTGGCGCGTGGCCTTTGCGGATGGCCGCATCGACAAGTACGAAGAACACCTTATTCGCCGCATGGCAGACCTGCTGCATCTTAATCATCGGGAGTTCATGCAGGCGCGGCACCGGGCGCAAGACGCAGGTTCTTAAAAGGAGACAGCATGCTAGCGATTCTTCATCCGAATACCGCTCTGGACAGCGAAGAATACCGACAGACCATGCACTACCTCGAGAATCTCCCGAACGTGTCGGTTCGGGTTCATGAGGTTCAGGGCGCCACCCAGAGGCTGACCGAAATCTATCTTCTCGGGGACACCAAGCCCCTGAACAAGGAAGAGATCGAAGCCCTACCTGCGGTCGAACGGGCCATACGCATTTCGGACGACTACCGTATTCTTGGGCGCCACCGGGACGATCGACGGCAAAGCGGCTTCACCTACAACGGTGTCGAGTTCAGTCAATCCAACCTGAACATCTTTGCCGGGCTGTGCGCGGTTGATGTGCCCGAACACGTCGACATGATGATGAAGGCCCTGGAAGGCCATGGGGAAGTCTGCACACGAATGGGCGCCTACAAGCCGCGCACCAACCCTTATTCATTCCAGGGCCACGGCAAGGGCTGCCTCCCCTGGGTGTTTGAAAAGGCGGGGAAACACGGCATCAAGGTTATCGCCATGGAGATCACTCATGAGAGCCACATTGAGGAAATCGACAACTGCCTCGAAAAGCTTGGCCGTCCCACCGGTGTAATGCTGCAGGTGGGCACCCGCAATACCCAGAACTTCGAGCTGCTCAAGGCCATTGGCCGCCAGAGTACCTATCCGGTACTGCTCAAACGCGGGTTCGGGATTACCCTGAATGAATCCCTCAACGCTGCCGAGTATCTGGCCAGCGAAGGCAACGCTAATGTCATCTTCTGCCTGAGGGGCATGAAAACCGAAGCCGGCCAGCCCCATCGGAACATGGTGGATTTCGCCCATGTGCCGGCGGTCAAGCGCCTTACCCGTATGCCAGTCTGTGTGGATCCTTCCCATTCGGTGGGCAGCCGCGAGCAGTCTCCGGACGGCATCCTTGATGTCATGCACGCGACCGCCCAGGGCGTCGTCGCCGGTGCCAACATGGTGCTCGTGGATTTCCACCCCAAGCCGGAAAGAGCCCTGGTGGACGGCCCCCAGGCCCTGCTGATGAACGAGCTGCCGGCGTACCTCGAAGACATACGCCTTTGCCACGACACCTGGAAGAAGCGCCAGGCCATTTACCAACGCCTGAAGGATGATGCAGCGGAATGATTGTCTACGGACACAGAGGCGCCAAGGGAGAAGCTCCCGAAAACACCCTTCCGGGATTTACGCATGCTTACCGGCACGGTATCCGGCATTTTGAACTGGATCTCGTATTGTCAAAGGACGGCAAGCCGGTATTGGTGCACGATCTTTCGGTTGACCGCACGACCAGCCAGAAAGGCAGTATCAGTCAGTACACGGCCGCCGAACTGGCTGCCATGGATGCGCGAAGAAACACCAGCTCCTGGCCCACACCCACGGGAATTCCCGCGCTGGAAGACCTTCTGGACCGGTTCGACGACCTCGAACACCTGCAACTGGAAGTCAAAAAAGACACGCGTCAGCGCCTGAACATTCTCAGCAATCGCCTGACAGAGGTTATACAGCGACGCAATCTGTATCAGACGGTGGCCATAACCTCTTCCGACACCTGGTTTCTGAAACAGATCCGGCGGCGGAACAAGAACATCCGCATCGGCCTGGTCGCAGAGCGCAAATTCCCGCGCCCCTTGAGCATTGCGGGCCAACTCGGCTGTGAGTATCTCTGCATCAACTGGAAGCTTTGCTCGAAAGCGCTGGTTGAAAAAGCCCATCGAAAGGGCATGCACGTGTCCACCTGGACGGTGAACCGGATTCACGACATGTTGCAACTGGAAGAAATGGGCGTGGACAGCATCATCACTGACTATCCCACCAGCACCCGCATATTCTTCGACAACAGGGCCAGGTCAGCCCTGTCATTGCCACAGAGTCACGCCGGGGTGTCGGCCAGTAAAGAGGCCCTGTCAGCGGGCTGAATTCGGGATATGGAAGGTTAAGCCGGGGTCAGTCGTAGGCTTTCTTCTGACCCCTGGTGTGGCCTGCCCCGTTAAAAGATCCGGTTCAGACCGTTCAACGCCGCGACACGGTAGGCTTCCGCCATGGTCGGATAGTTGAACGTGGTATTGATGAAGTAGTTCAGGGAGTTGGCCTCTCCTTCCTGATTCATGATCGCCTGGCCGATGTGGACGATTTCCGCCGCCTGGTCACCGAAACAGTGGATACCCAGAATCTGACGGGTTTCCCGGTGAAACAGAATTTTCAGCATTCCTACCGCTTCTCCGGTAATCTGGGCACGGGCAAGATCCTTGAAGAACGCCTGTCCAACCTCGTAGGGCACCTTGGCTTCCGTCAGTTCGCGCTCGGTTTTACCAACGGAACTGATTTCCGGAATGGTGTAGATCCCGGTCGGCACATCCGACACAAAGCGGAAGTATGCGTCATCCACAATATCCGAGGATGCAGAGCGGCCCTGGTCATAAGCGGCGCTTGCCAGACTTGGCCAGCCGATCACGTCGCCCGCCGCGTAGATGTTGTCCACTTCGGTGCGATAGTGCTCGTCAACGGCCAGTTGCCCACGGCCATTGGGTTCCAGACCGATATTTTCGAGGCCCAGCTTCTCGGTGTTCCCGCTGCGACCATTGCACCACAGGAATGCATCCGCACGGATTTTCTTGCCCGATTGAAGCGACAACACCACACCGTGGTCGTCGCCCACAACCGACTCGTACTGCTCGTTGTGGCGAACCAGAACGCCATTATTCCGCAGGTGGTAACTCAGGGCGTCGGAGATCTCGTCATCCAGGAAGGACAACAGCCGGCTACCCGGGTTGATCAGGTCGACTTTTACACCCAGGCCCGCAAAGATCGAGGCGTACTCTGACCCTATGACGCCAGCGCCATAAATAATCAGTGTGCGAGGCGTGTGAGACAGGTTCAGAATGGTGTCGGAGTTATAGATACGGTGATGACGGAAGTCCACATCGGGTGGCAGGTAGGGCCTGGAACCGGTGGCGATGATCGCCTGCTTGAAGTGCAGCGTCTCGGAGGACTTGCTACCCCGGACTTCTATGCGGTTCTGGTCGACAAAAAAGGCCCGGCCGTTTATCAAATCCACGCGATTGCGAGAGTAGAACTGCGTCCGGAGCTTGACCTGCTTGCCGATGACCTTCTGGGCATTCTGAAGCACTCGCGGGAAAGAGAACCAGCGAGGCTCCCCGATATCCCGGAACATCTGGTTGGTGTTGAACGTAATGATCTGTTTGACGGAGTGGCGCAGCGCCTTGGAAGGAATGGTGCCCCAGTGGGTGCAGTTCCCGCCAACGGTAGGCTTGTCTTCGATGATCGCGACACGTTTGCCGTGTTTCGTCGCATTCATCGCCGCGCCTTCGCCGGACGGACCGGCGCCGATAACGACGACGTCGTAATGATGTTCTGCCATGCGCGCAGTGACTCCTTATCTACGTCGTGAAAAGATGGTTGTAATTGTCAAAAACAGATCAGTGCTTGCTGGCCTTGCTGGCGTCGTAAGCCAGAGCCTCGGGCTCTTTACCCTCGTTGGCCAACCGTTCGTTTTCTTCTTCGCACTTCTGGGTATTACCACCGCAGATATCACAGGACTGGCTGATACCAAGCGCGCCAATACCGCCGCAGGTTCCGCTGATGGGCTTGCGCCCGAGGATCACGCCAATAGACATGGCTGCAACCAGCAAAACCACGATGAAAAGAACCAAAAGAAAGGTACCCATGTTGCCCTCCCCTCATTGAGTCACGTAGGACGAAAAGGCCGGCGTCTGGTGCGTCTCGAAGCCTTCATCCGTCCTGACAATAAAATAGGCCGGGATATTTTCCCTTACCGCGAGCTCATTTGCCCGCTCGTAGCCCATCACATTAAAACCGGTTGCCAGAGCATCTGCCGTCATACAATCGTCCGCGATAACGGTTACTGATGCCAGCTTGTGAGCAATTGGCTCACCCGTTTCAGGATCTATTGTATGGGAATACCGACGCCCTTCCGATTCGTAATAATTACGATAATCACCTGATGTTGCCATAGCACGTGATTCCAGCGCCACCACGCGGTTTACCGCGCGCCCTTCCGCCATCGGCTGTTCTATGGCCAGTCGCCAGGTGCTGCCATCAGGTTTACGGCCATTGACGCTAACCTCTCCGCCAATCTCCACCAGGTACGCCTCCACGCCTTCGCTCTCAAGAAAACGGGCAACCGCATCTACACCGTATCCCTTGGCGATAGCCGACAGATCCACATATTGCGGTGGTGTCGCACGCACGGCGGGCGGATCGACCCGCAGCTCGAGCTTCTCGAAGCCAGTGGCGGCAAGAGCCCTGGAGAGAGATTCTTCTGACGGAATCTGCTCCGGGCGCGCCTCGGGGCCGAACCCCCAAAGATTTACCACCGGGCCGATGGTCACATCAAAGGCACCAGCGGTCATCGTTGAGATCTCTTCAGCCTTCTGAAGAACACGGAGCAAGTCCGCTGACACCGGAACCCACTCGGATTGATCGGATCGTTGATTGAAACGGGACAGCTCCGAATCCTCGCGCCAGGTCGACATTGACGCATCAACCCCTTCGAGCACCTCATCGATACCGCTGGCCAGAGTTTCAAGCCTCTCCTGATCCTCGGTCAATACGACATTGATGTGGTAGCTGGTGCCGAAGACAGGTCCGGAGATTTCCCAGATTTTTTCCTCTGGCTCAAACGAACAACCCGCCAGAACGGCAAAGGCCAGCGCTGTAAAAGCGCTGGCCAGGGCCACCCTGGCGGGTCGTACCATGCTGAATGTCATCAGAACTGCTTAGCCTCCAAAGTCATCCAGCATGATGTTTTCATCCTCTACACCCAGATCTTTCAGCATCTTGATGCAGGACGCGTTCATGATTGGGGGCCCACACATGTAGTACTCACAGTCTTCCGGAGCCGGATGGTCCTTCAGATAGTTCTCGTACAATACGTTGTGGATAAACCCTGTGGGGCCTTCCCAGTTATCTTCCGGCAGTGCATCGGAAAGAGCTACGTGCCACTCGAAGTTGTCGTTTTCTTCCTGAAGCCCGTCGAAATCTTCCACATAGAACATCTCGCGAACACTTCGTGCGCCATACCAGAAGCTGATCTTGCGCTTGGAGTTCAGACGCTTGAGCTGATCGAAGATGTGGGAACGCATAGGCGCCATACCGGCACCGCCACCAATGAATACCATTTCGGCATCGGTCTTCTTGGCGAAGAACTCACCGAACGGCCCCATAACGGTGACCTTGTCGCCCGGCTTCAGGTTGAACACGTAGCTCGACATGATGCCCGGATTGTGGTCAGTGCCCGGAGGCGGCGTGGCGATACGGATGTTGAACTTGAGAACACCCTTCTCTTCCGGATAGTTTGCCATGGAATAGGCCCGGATGGTCTCTTCCTTGTTGACCGCCTTGTAGCGCCAGATGTTGTGCTTGTCCCAGTCTTCGTGGAACTCTTCCTCGATATCGAAATCCTTGAAGTCGATCTCGTAGGGAGGACACTCGAGCTGAACGTAACCGCCGGCCCGGAAGTCAACTTCCTCGCCTTCCGGCAGCTTGAGCACCAGCTCTTTGATGAAGGTGGCGACGTTGTGGTTGGAGACAACCTCGCATTCCCACTTCTTGACGCCAAAGAACTCTTCCGGCACTTCCACCTTCATGTCCTGTTTTACAGGAACCTGGCAGGACAGGCGCCAGCCCTCTTTCTCTTCACGATTGGTGAAGTGGGTCTTTTCCGTCGGCAGCATGGCACCGCCGCCCTCCAGAACCTTGCACTTGCACTGGGCGCAGGTACCGCCGCCACCACAAGCAGAGGACAGAAAAATACCACTGTTAGCCAGAGTACCGAGCAGCTTGCCGCCGGCTTCGGTCTTCAGCGTGTGTTCGGGATCGTCGTTGATCTCAATGGTCACATCACCGGTGCTTACCAGCCTGGACCGGGCCGCAAGAATCACTGCGACCAGGGCCAGAACGATAACGGTGAACATGACCACGCCGAGAATAATTTCTGTATTCATGGTCTCGCCTTTTCGTTAAACCGAATCACCGGGTGAGTTACAGTGAGATGCCGGAGAAGGACATGAAGCCCAGGGACATCAGACCAACAGTAATGAAGGTGATACCCAGGCCGCGCAGGCCTTCCGGAACGTCACTGTACTTCAGCTTCTCGCGGATACCCGCCAGGGCAATGATCGCCAGGGCCCAGCCAAGGCCGGCGCCGAAGCCATACACCACACTCTCGCCGAAGGTGTAGTCACGCTCCACCATGAACAGCGAGGCACCCAGAATGGCGCAGTTCACTGTAATCAGTGGCAGGAACACACCCAGAGCGGCATAGAGCGCCGGGATATACTTGTCCAGTACCATTTCCATGATCTGAACAATCGCCGCGATTACCCCGATATACGTCAGCAATCCGAGAAAGCTCAGGTCTACGTTCGGCAGGCCAGCCCAATCCAGGGCGCCTTCGCGCAGAACGCTGTTGTACAGAAGGTTGTTCACCGGAACGGTGACCGTCAGCACGACCACCACGGCAATGCCAAGACCGGTTGCGGCCTCGATCTTCTTGGAGATGGCCAGGAAGGTACACATCCCCAGGAAGAAGGCCAGCGCCATGTTTTCAACAAAAACAGCCTTCAGAATCAAGCTGATATAATGCTCCATCAGAAGGCCTCCTTGGCGACATGGCGAGACATTTTATAGTCCGGCTCTTCAACCTGCTCCGGCTTCCAGGTCCGCAGACCCCAGATCGCCAGGCCGATAATAAAGAACGCACTCGGCGGCAGCAGCAACAAGCCGTTAGGAATGTACCAGCCACCTTCGTTCACCACCGGCATCAGGGAGACACCGAACAGTGAGCCGGCGCCCAGCAATTCACGGAAGAAGGCAACGAAGATCAGGAGTACCGAGTAGCCCAGACCGTTACCAACGCCGTCCAGGAAGCTCAGCCAGGGGCCGTTCTTCATGGCAAAGCCTTCCGCGCGGCCCATAACGATGCAGTTGGTGATAATCAGACCAACGAACACTGAGAGCTGCTTGGAAATCTCGTAGGCATAGGCCTTGAGCACCTGGTCAACCACGATTACCAGGGAGGCGATAATGGTCATCTGCACGATGATCCGGATACTGCCCGGAATCTGGGTGCGTACCAGGGACACGGCCAGGTTGGAAAATGCGGTAACGGCAATAACCGCCGCGCACATAACAAGTGTAACGTTCATGCTGGTGGTAACCGCCAGCGCTGAACAGATGCCCAGGATCTGCAGGGCAATCGGGTTATTGCTGAAGATCGGTTCGAAGAGAACCTGTTTGGCTGATGCATCTGCCATGATCAGACCTCCCCTTCACGAAGTTTTTGCAGGAACGGCGCGTATCCGCGGTCGCCCATCCAGTAGTTAACCAGTTGCTCAACGCCGCGACTGGTCAACGTTGCCCCGGACAGAGCATCCACTTTATGCTGCCTTTTTTTTGCATCAACGTTTACGCCACCTTTAACCAGTTTGATCTGCGGTTCAGTGCGATCACCATCATAAACTTTCTTCCCCACCCACTGCGACTTCCAGCGTGGATTGTCTACCTCCCCACCGAGGCCCGGAGTTTCGGCGTGGGAGTAAAAGCCAAGCCCTTCAATGGTGTTCAAATCACCTTCCAGCGAAATGAAGCCATACAATGTAGACCAGAGGCCATAACCATGAATTGGCAGTACCACACGCACTAGCTCTCCGTTCTCGCTCAGCGTATACACCCTGGCAACATTCGGCCGGCGCTTGATGCCAGCCTTGTCTTCCGAGGAAGGAATATCCGTAGACAACTGAGGGTCCGAGGCAGCCTTGTACATATCATATTTCATGGGCTCAGCAACACCAACGGCGGAAGGCTTTACAAATTTACCAGTATCCAAATCCACCAGGCGAACATCGAAACTCTCGAATTTCTGCAAAATCTGCTCTGCAGTATCGCCTTGATCCAGCATACCTGCGGCAGAGAGAATGTTCGTTGTCATATCAAGATGCTGATTCTTGACCTGGGCAGGTCTGAGCATGACCGCCGCGGTGGATACCACGACAGAGAACACGATACTCAGCACCAGCGCAACGATCAGCGTGCGGGAGACGGTTTCTTTAGCTTTAGCCACGAGCAAGCCTCCGTTTGATGTTGGCCTGAACCACGTAATGGTCCATCAATGGCGCGAACAGGTTTGCGAACAGGATGGCAAGCATGATGCCTTCCGGGAACGCCGGATTGATCACGCGGATCAGCACAGTCATCACGCCTACCAGAATACCGAAACACCAGCGACCCGTGTCAGTCATCGCGGCGGACACCGGATCCGTCGCCATGAACATCATGCCAAAGGCAAACCCGCCCATGACCAGATGCCAATGCGCCGGAACCGCGAACATCGGATTGGTCTCGGAACCTATGATGTTTAGCAGCAGCGACATGCCGATCATACCGATCAACACACCTCCGACGATGCGATAGGAGGCAATCTTCATCCCCAACAGGATCAGGCCACCAATCAGAATGGCCAGTGTCGAGGTCTCACCCATCGAGCCCTGAATGGTGCCCATGAAGGCGCTCATCCAGCCAATTTGAGCTTCCAGAGCTCCCAGACCACCACTGGCGGCCCAGCTCAGCGCCGTGGCGCCACTGAAGCCGTCAACCGCAGTCCAGACGGTGTCGCCGGAAATCTGCGCCGGATAGGCGAAGTACAGGAAGGCACGACCGGTCAGGGCCGGGTTCAGGAAGTTCTTGCCGGTACCGCCGAACACTTCCTTGCCGATCACGACGCCGAAGGTGATGCCCAGGGCCACCTGCCAGAGAGGAATGGTGGGCGGGCAGATCAGTGCAAACAGGACCGATGTGACAAAGAAACCCTCGTTCACTTCGTGACGGCGCACGGTGGCAAACAGCACTTCCCAGAAACCACCGACCACGAAGGTCACGAAGTAAATGGGCACGAAGTACGCCATGCCGTAAACGAAGTTGTCCCATACGCCCGCACCGGAACCGGTGATGGCAAGTGCCTGGATAAAGGCAGTCCGCAGGCCGCCGTCAGCAATCATGGCATCCGGGTTGGACGCCAGGAAACTGTTGGCCTGGTAGCCGATGTTCCACATTCCGAAGAACATTGCCGGGAAGGTGCACAACCAAACCGTGATCATGATGCGCTTGAGGTCAATCCCGTCACGCACATGGGCGGTGGTGGAGGTGACACTCGCCGGCGAGTAGAAAATAGTATCCACCGCCTCGTAAAGCGCATACCAGCGCTCGTACTTGCCACCCTTTTCAAAGTGATGCTCGATTCCATCGAGAAACTGTCTGATAGCCATCGTATTAGCCCTCGATCTCGATTCGGGTCAGGTTCTCGCGGAGAATCGGACCATATTCATATTTGCCGGGGCACACAAAGGTGCACAGCGCCAGATCTTCTTCATCCAACTCCAGTGCGCCAAGCTTCTGTGCCATCTCTGTGTCGCCGACAATCAGGGAACGCAGCAACTGCGTGGGCAGAATGTCCAGCGGCATGATCTTTTCGTAAACACCCACCGGCACCATCGCCCGCTCGCTGCCATTGGTGGTGGTGGTCATATCGAACCGTTTGCCACCGACCAGCTTGGACAGGTAAATATTCATGACGGAGAACTTGTTCGCACCCGGCGACAGCCAGCCCATGAACTCGCGCTTGTTACCTTCCTCAAGCACGGACACCTGATTGGCAAACCGGCCAAGATAGGCGCAGGGACCATCGCCACGGCGACCGCCGAACACGGAGCCGGAAATCGCCCGGATCTCGCAATCTGTGGCAACTTCACCGTCGAGAAGCTCCTCAAGACTGGCACCCAGACGAGTACGCACGAGACGGGGTTTCAGGGCCTTGGGGCCACCGATCGCCACGACACGCTCAACAGGGACTTCACCGGATTCAAACAGCTTGGCAATGTCGATAACGTCCTGATAATTGATACTCCAGACCGTCTTGCTGCCAGAAACCGGATCCAGGTGATGGATATGGGTTCCCACGTTGCCGGCCGGATGCTTGCCATCGAACTGGTGCACCTCAACGGCGTCGGACCTGGGAACAGCGACGTTGGATCCTGGCTTGCCAGTGACAAACACCTTGCCGGTGGTCAGTTTGGTAAGGATCTCAAGGCCTTTCTCGAACGCCTGGCTGTTTTCGCCAATGATGACCGTCGGGTCCGCTGCCAGCGGGTTGGTATCCATGACCGACACGAAAATTGAGTGGGGAGCGGAATCAATCTCCGGAACCTTGCTGTACGGACGCGTCTTGAACGCAGTCCAGAGCCCGGATTCCACCAGATTATCGACTACCTGCTGGCGTTCCAGGCCGGCAAGATCCGCTTCGCTGTAGCGCGCAAAGGTCTCAGCCTCATCGCCATCGACTTCGATAACGATCGACTGGAATACCCGACGCTCACCACGGTTGATCTCTTTCACAACGCCCGCGGCGGGTGAAGTATAACGAACGCCCTCGGTCTTCTTGTCCGTGAACAGCAGCGTACCGCGCTTGACACGGTCCCCCTCTTTCACAGCCATCGTCGGCTTCATGCCGATATAGTCAAAACCGATCAACGCAACGTGGCGAACGGGTTTGCCGTCTGTAATGGTCTGTTCGGGAGCGCCGCTGATGGGAAGATCCAGGCCTTTTTTGATCTTGATCATTAGCCTCATCCAATCATCAGAAACTTTTCAATGGATTCGTAACGCCCGACACCTGCGGCCCAGAAAAACCATGAGAAACGGAGTGCCAGACGTACCCAAAATCGCGCCAATTATAGAGATTAAGGAATCCTATTTCCACCAGAAACCGGAACCGGTTGTGCGTCGACAGCCAAACCAGTCGTTTAGCTGACCGTAAAAACAAAAAACCCCGACAGCAATCGCTATCGGGGTTCTGAACACCATTACTTCACCAGATCGGCGCGATTCGCTCAGTCTCTCGCACGTTTGGGGAAGATCGGGTAATTTACGCCGGCCATCTGGTTGACCACACGAATCACCTGCGCGCTGTAGCCGAACTCGTTGTCGTACCAAACATACAGGATCAGACGCTTGCCACTGGTGATGGTTGCCTGGGCATCAACGATGCCGGCATGGCGGGAACCGACAAAGTCGGTGGAAACCACTTCCGGAGAGTTCACGAAGTCGATCTGCTTCTGCAGCTCCGAGTGCAGCGCCATATCCCGCAGGTATTCGTTAACACCTTCCACATCAACGTCTTTCTTGAGGTTGAGATTCAGGATCGCCATGGACACGTTCGGCGTTGGCACCCGGATCGCATTACCGGTCAGCTTGCCCTTCAGAACCGGCAGCGCCTTGGAGACAGCCTTGGCGGCCCCCGTCTCGGTAATTACCATGTTCAGGGCGGCGCTGCGCCCGCGGCGGCTGCCCTTGTGGTAGTTATCGATCAGGTTCTGGTCGTTGGTGTAGGAGTGCACCGTCTCCACGTGACCATCTTCGATGCCGTATTCGTCTTCAATCGCCTTCAATACCGGTGTGATGGCATTGGTGGTACAGGAGGCGGCTGACAGGATCCTGTCTTCGTCAGTAATCCAGTCGTTGTTGATACCATAAACGATGTTCTTGATATCGCCCTTACCCGGCGCCGTCAGGATAACGCGGCTGACGCCTTTTGATTTCAGGTGCAGGCCAAGACCGGCTTCATCACGCCACTTACCGGTGTTGTCGATCACGATGGCGTTGTTGATGCCGTAATCCGTGTAATCCACCTTGTCCGGCCCATCAGAGTAGATAACCTTGATATAGTTGCCGTTGGCAATCAGGGCGGATTCCTTCTCATCAACGGTAATGGTGCCATCGAACGGACCGTGCACGGAATCACGGCGAAGCAGACTGGCGCGCTTCTCGAGATCATTTTCCGCACCGCCCTGGCGAACCACAATCGCACGCAGACGCAGGTTGTTGCCACCCCCGGCCTTCTCGATCAGGATACGAGCCAGCAGACGACCAATCCGGCCAAAACCGTACAGAACGACGTCTTTGGTGTCATTGTTGGCATCTTCCTCGGACTGGGCAGCGTACTGCCCCACAACCGGGCCGATTTCACGCTTCAGGAATTCGGTCAGGTCGCCGCCTTCCTCTTTGAACTTGACCGCCAGCTTGCCGATATCCACGTGGGCACGACCGAGTTCAAGTTTGTCCATGGCCTGGAGGATCGGCAGGGTGTCGTGAACAGAAAGCTCGCTGTCTTCAACCTGGCGCACAAATCGGTGGGCACGGATGATATCGATAACCGACTGGTTGATGATGGCGCGGCCGTATACAGAAGTAACCACATTGTTTTTGCGGTAGAGGCGGCCGATCAGCGGAATCATGGCTTCCGCGGTGGATTCTCTTTCTGTCCAGTTGGACAGGTGCTGATTGATCTGTTCGTGACTCACGCTTGGACCTCTGCAATTGGCACTTGGAAATTGGGGCGCACATTATCCAATTTAATCCGGTCGACCGCAAATACGGCGGGCCATGACCTTCGTATAGGTCGCGCCGGCTAATAACGCAAACGCCGACCATGGCGCCGGCGCCATGACAGTGAGGGGCGCGAGCGTTAGAATACGCGCCTCACCGCTCCCGGACATCCACAGCAGGAGAACCTGACCGCCCATGAGCCAAGGTGCCAGCACACGCCCGTCACCCCTCCCCCTGATTGCCCCCGAATTTCCGTCTCGGCCGGCCGATCACCGAACATGGGGTCAACTGCACGGCAGCAGTGAGGCGCTGGCCATCTGCGAAAGTGCGCGCGCGCACAAGGGTCTGACCCTGGTCATTACCCGCAGCACCGCCGATGCCATCCGGCTTGAGCAGGCCATGCGCTTCTTCCTGGGGCTACCCCCGGAAGAAGACGGCCCGGCGGTCAGCGACGACGGGCTGGAACTGCTGTCGCTGCCCGACTGGGAAACCCTGCCCTACGATCTGTTTTCGCCCCACCAGGACATTATTTCCCGGCGAATCCGGACCCTGCACCGCCTGCCCGCAACCAGCCATGGGGTTCTCGTGGTTCCTGCACGCACGCTGATGCACAGGCTGCCGCCAGTAAATTACCTCCAGGGCAACACCCTGCTTCTGGAAGTGGGACAGTCCCTGGATATCAAGAGCTGGCGAATGCAGCTTGAGGCGGCAGGCTACCGGCATGCCGAGAACGTCTACGAGCACGGCGAATACGCGGTCCGGGGCGCCATACTGGACATTTTCCCCATGGGCGCCAGCCAGCCCTATCGGATTGACCTATTCGATGATGAGATCGAAACGCTCCGGACTTTCGACCCCGAGACTCAGCGCTCAATCGACCGGATCGAACGCATCGAACTGCTGCCCGCCTTTGAATTCCCCTGGCACAAAGAGGCGCGCTCCGGATTCCGCAGCCGCTGGTTCGAGCAGTTCCCGGATGCCGACAAAGACACCCCCATCTACCAGGACGTGACTCACGGCATTACCCCGCCGGGCATTGAGTACTACCTGCCGCTGTTCTTCGACGAGACGGCAACCCTGTTTGACTATCTGCCAGGCGCCACTCACGTTTTTACTGCGGACGGACTGAACGATGCGGTCAGCCACTTTGACAGTGAAACCCGCAACCGGTACGAAGATCGTCGTCACGATCGCCTGCGGCCGATTCTGCCGCCCAAGCTCCTCTTCCTGCAGCAGGAAGAGCTGTTCGGACAACTGAAGGCCTTCCCGAGGGTAACCGTCTCCGCGGAGACAAAGGATGCCGCGGGATCAGTTAACTGCCCCACGACAACCTTGCCGGATATCGCCATGGACGGTCGGGCCGCAGACCCTGCCGGTCGCCTCAAGCGGTTTCTGGGAGAGTTCGACGGCCACGTGCTGATATGCGCCGAATCGTCCGGTCGGCGCGAGGCGCTGATGGAGAATCTTGGCGAACAGGGTGTTGAATTGAAAACCCTGTCCGGCTGGCAGGCTTTTCTCGACGATAAGGAAAGCTCGGTCGCCATCACCATTGCCCCGATGGAGCAAGGCCTGGTTCTGCCCGAGCATTCCGTTGCCCTGATCACCGAGACCGCCCTGTTCGGCGAGCGGGTACTACAGCGGCGGCGCCGCGAGAAGCCTACGGAAACGGACGATGCCGGCTTCCGGGATCTGTCCGAATTGCGGATTGGTGCGCCGGTGGTTCATATCGACCACGGTGTTGGCCGTTACCTGGGCCTGGAGACCATCACCGTAGAGGGCGAAGCGAGCGAATTCCTGATGCTTGAGTACGCCGGGGGCTCAAAGCTGTATGTTCCGGTCTCCAGCCTGCACCTGATTTCCCGCTATGCCGGCAATGACACCGAACACGCGCCGCTGCACAAACTCGGGACGGACCGCTGGAGCACAGCGAAACAGAAAGCCCTTGAGAAGATCCGGGACACTGCCGCCGAGCTGCTGGATGTGTACGCCCGCCGGGAGGCGCGCAAAGGCTTCAGCTTCGAGGATCCCAAGGAAGCCTATCGTGCCTTTGCTGCCGGCTTTCCGTTCGAGGAGACACCAGACCAGCAGGTTGCTATCCAGTCGGTGTTCGAGGACATGACCAGCGAGCAGCCCATGGATCGCCTGGTGTGTGGCGATGTCGGTTTCGGGAAAACCGAGGTTGCCATGCGCGCGGCGTTCCTGGCTACTTGGTCGGGCAAGCAGGTGGCGGTTCTGGTCCCCACTACCCTGCTCGCCCAGCAGCATTATGAATCCTTCCGGGACCGTTTCTCGGATACCCCTGTGCAGGTCGAGCTGCTCAGCCGGTTCCGCACGGCTGGCCAGACCAGCAAGGCGTTGGAGGCGGTGGAGAACGGCCGGGCCGACATCGTCATCGGCACCCACAAACTGCTACAGGGCGACATCAAATTCAAGAATCTTGGCCTGGTTATCATCGACGAAGAGCATCGCTTTGGCGTTCAGCAGAAGGAAAGACTGAAAGCACTGCGGGCCGAAGTGGACATGCTCAACCTGACCGCCACCCCGATTCCGCGGACGCTGAACATGGCCATGGGGCATCTGCGGGATCTCTCGATTATCGCCACTCCTCCGGCCCGGCGGCTCTCGGTGAAAACTTTTGTGCGCCAGAAAGACAACGCCATGGTCAAGGAAGCCATACTGCGGGAGATTCTCCGGGGCGGTCAGGTCTACTTCCTCCACAACGACGTGGCCACCATCGAGAAGACGGCAGAGGATCTACGTTCGCTGATTCCGGAAGCGCGGGTGGGCGTCGCCCACGGGCAGATGAGAGAGCGTGATCTGGAAAAGATCATGTCCGACTTCTACCACAAACGCTTCAACGTGCTGGTGTGCACAACCATCATTGAGACCGGCATCGACGTTCCCAGCGCCAACACCATTATTATCGAGCGGGCAGACAAGTTCGGCCTGGCGCAACTGCATCAGCTTCGGGGCCGGGTCGGCCGTTCGCACCACCAGGCCTATGCCTACCTGCTCACGCCACCGCCGAAATCCATCACGGCGGACGCCAAAAAGCGTCTGGATGCGATTTCGGAGGCGCAGGACCTGGGTGCCGGCTTCATGCTGGCCACTCACGACCTGGAAATCCGCGGTGCCGGGGAGTTATTGGGGGAAGAACAGAGCGGGCAGATCGAAAGCATCGGCTTCACCCTTTACATGCAGCTGCTGGACGAGGCCGTCAAGGCCATTCGCGAGGGCCGAACCCCGAATGCCGACCTGCCACTTAGCCACGGCACCGAAATGAACCTGAGAATCCCGGCTCTGATCCCCGAGGATTATCTGCCGGATGTCCATAACCGCCTGATGCTCTACAAACGGATTGCCAGCGTGGACAGCCCGGAAGCATTAAAAGAACTTCAGGTTGAAATGATCGATCGGTTCGGATTATTACCGGATCCGGCCAAAAACCTGATCCGCCAGACCGAGCTTCGATTGCGTGCAGAAGCCCTGGGCATCGTGAAAGTCGATGCCGGCAAGGAGTGGGCGCGGATCGAGTTTGGCAGCTCGACACCGGTGGATCCGCTGGTTCTGGTTAAAAAAGTGCAATCCGCACCTGACCAGTACCGGCTCGAAGGCGCCAACAGCTTCCGTTTTCGGCTGAAGGATGCCACAACCGGTGGTAAACTCGACGGCATTTCCCGGATGCTTGGCGAGCTGGAGCCAGCAAAAAATGACGCGTCCGGCTCATGAACGGCCGACCAACAAGTGGAGTACGACCCTTGCAAATTGATGGAATTCGCTGGTGCCGATACCCGACCCGGGCCATCCTGGCAGCTCTGCTTCTGAGCTTTTCTCTAACAGGCGCCGCACAGCAGCTTGACAGGGCAACCTTGCCTCTTGAGCCCGGCACGCCGGTTCCGGATGACTACTACCGGGCGGAGTTTGTCATTCTTGAGCGGATCGTAGAGCCGGAAGCTGTGAACGAACGGATGTCTGATCGCTCGGTAGAGCCGCCCCTTGAGACCGAAGAGGTTCTCTGGTCATCGCTGGAGAATGGCACCACGGAAACCACACTGGAATTGGCGCCCCGAAAGGATCTCCATCTTGCCAGTGCCGCCGCCAGACTCGAACGCAGTGGCCGTTACCGTGTGCTTGTGGCTGCCGGTTGGTACGAGGCGTTTCCACCAGATTACGAGGGGACACCCTTGCGGGTTGAAGCAGGTGACTGGCTGAATGAGGCTCGCACCCGGGAGGTTGAGGGACACATCACCATCGACCGGCAACGCTATTTGCACGTCAATGTGCATCTGAACCACTGGCAACTGGCAGAAGAGACATCGGAGCCGCCTGTAGAGGCTGCGACCGAGCTCTCTGAAGAAACACCCCCCGCTCCGGACGCATCCGGAGCAAGTGACTCCGCCCCAATGTCAGCAGCAACCGGAGAAACAGCCGGTCAGCAACTACCTGTTCTGGCTGAACCCGCGCCCCTGGAATTGTTGACCTGGATTCGGGAAACCCGCCGGATGCGCAGTGAGGAAATCCACTTCCTCGATTCCCCCACGATCGGCGTGCTGGTGTTTTTCAAGAAGATTGAGGCAACGGAGTAAGCACCCCAAGGCCAGCCATCGAGACTTCGAGGATCCGCTTGACCCCGGACATTCCCTGCTCGATGGCCGCCTCAATTTCTTCCATGGTGATGATATGGTCGGATTTTCCAGCCGCCCAGTTCACCACCAAACCCAGACAGACGTAACGCATTCCAAGTTCCGCCGCCAGCGCGGCTTCCGGCATACCGGTCATTCCTACCAGGTCGCAGCCGTCCCGCTCCATCCGGATGATTTCAGCCGCGGTTTCCAGCCTCGGGCCCTGAGTTGCGCCATACACTCCGAAACCGGAAAACGGGACGTTTTCTGCTCCGGCGGCATCAATCAGGATCTGCCGCGCGCTCTCGTCGTAGGGCCAGGTGAAATCAATGTGGGTCACCGAGTCCAGACTGCCCCCGAAAAAGGTGCTGGCACGCCCCCATGTGTAGTCAATAATCTGGTCGGGAATAACCACATGGGCAGGTCCCATATCTGCATGAATACCGCCCACGGCGTTGACACCAACGACCGTTCGCACACCGGCATCGTAAAGGGCCTTGAGGTTCGCCCGGTAATTCACCTGATGGGGTGGAATACGGTGTGGGTTACCATGGCGCGACAGGAACATCACCGGCTGATCACCCAAGCGCCCCTCTACCAAGGGCGCTGAAGGCATGCCCCAGGGCGTTCCGGCTTTATTCTCGCCGGTGATTTCCAGGCCAGACAATGTGGTCAGGCCTGTACCCCCGATAATCCCGACAGGGTGCATTTTCTCCGGTGACGTCATTCTGACTCTCCTGAATCTTCTACATCTCCGGTGGTCTGGCGATTCTGCGATTTCTGCGCACTTTTCCCGGAGGAGGCTTCCCCACGCTTATCTGCCGAGTCGTCCGATTGCGATCCGGACAGCCGAACCCCTTCGGGCAAGTGCAGAGTCCGGGTCGGGAAGGCGACCTCAGCTCCGTAGCCTTCAATAATATCGCTGATCTTCAGCAGCACATCCTGTTTCACTTCGTGGAATGGAATCCACTGGGTTGTCTTGGTAAAGCAATACACCATGATGTCCAGTGACGAGGCATTGAAGGCCAGGAAATTCACAATCAGGGTCTCATCGCTCTCGATATCCTCATGCTGCTGAAGCATGGCTCTGATATCGTCAACGATCGTTGCCATCTGTGCGACATCCGCATAGCGGATGCCAATGGTCTCGTAGATCCGACGATTGCTCATGCGCGAGGGGTTTTCTACCGCAATGGTGGTAAACGCCGCATTCGGCACGTAAAGAGGACGCTTATCGAAGGTACGGATGGTCGTCAGACGCCAGCCGATATGCTCAACCGTACCCTCGATGTTCCGATCGGGCGATCGCACCCAGTCCCCGACCTTGAAGGGTCGATCCAGGTGGATGATAAAACCGCCGAAAAAGTTCGCCAGCAGGTCCTTGGCGGCAAAACCAACCGCAATACCGCCCACGCCGCCGAAGGCCAGTACCCCCGAAATGCTGTAGCCCATGGACTGCATGGCAATGAGCACGGCCGTAATGAGGACAACGGCCCGGGACAGTTTGCTCACCGCGTTGACGGTGGTGTAGTCCATGGGCTGTTTCATTTTCAGAGGAGATACGAGAATCCCCTCCGCTTCTTTGATCAATCGCAGAATCGCCCAGACCAGTACGAAGATGAAACCAATCTGCAGCACCGACTCATTGGCCTTGAAGATCTCCGCTTCCGAGTATTTGTGAGCCACTTCGGCAGCCCAATAGACCCCCTGCAGCCAGACAAAGGCGACCACCGGCTTGCGAGCCGCATGCAGCAAGGCATCGTCGAACAGGTTTTTGGTCTGGCTGAATTTGCGCTCAAGAGCCGCAATTATATGGCTGGCAATGTAGGCGACCGTGGCCGTTCCAAAAACCAGCGCAAAGACAACAATTCCGACACGCCAGGCTTCAGACAGCAGCCCGAAATTCTCGATCCAGCCATTCACCATGGCCATAACATCCCCGATCATCGGATTCCTCTGGTCTAGACAGTTTTATCGAATAGAAACGGCCGTTCCCGGCCTGACGCGATCAAACAGATCAATAATGTCTGCGTTGCGCATCCGCACGCAGCCATGGGACAACGGCACGCCCATGGGCTCGCTGTCCGGTGTGCCGTGAATGTATATGAAGCGGCGGAAAGTATCGACACCCGGGCCCCTGTTTTTGCCCCACTCGCGACCGCATAGCCAGAGAATCCGGCTCAGTATCCAGTCGCGTTCGGGATGAAGCCGGGCGAGATCCACGCTGTAGGTTTCGCCGGTGGGGCGCCGGGCACGGAATACTGCCCCAACAGGAAGACCGGCGCCAATACTGGCCCGGACATAGTGCTCACCACGCGGAGTGCAGCCACTGCCATCGCTCTCTCCCGGCCCGTTCAGGCCGGTGGAAACCGGATAGGTGGCAACAATCTCTCCGCCTTCGCTTTTCAGCTGCAGGCGCTGAAGGGTCAGGTCAATATCGATTCGAACAGATGCGGGGTGCGTCAAAACCGGCCAGGCTCCCTTGGAGGTTAAGAGGGAAGCCTAACCGAGAGAGAGGAATTCAGGCAACCGAGACCTTGCTGCCAGCTGGCGGGATCAGCATGGCGTCTTCGGCCTGCATGCCGGCTGCCAGGAAAGGCACCAGGCGGGCAGCAATTTCCTGGACGGTGGTTTCCACGCCCAACTTGTTCTGAAGAATATCGCGAAGCGCATCGCTGCTGGACATGGTAAACGCCGTTGCCCCCAGCATGAACTGGATACGCCAGTAGCGATCCACCGAGGAAAGCTGAGGCGTTGCTTCCTTGAGCAGGCGCATGAACCGGCTGAAGGGCTCGCTGTACTCTTGCTCAAGGAACTTGCGCAGATGGCCCTGTGACTGGGTATAGGCAAGCCCAAGCAGGCGCATGAAGATCGAGATACCCTTTTCGTTACGCTGGGGCATACGCACCGCACTCTCGGTAAGCGCCCAGAGCGTCTGATTCAAGGTTGGAGGCTTACCGCTGCACCGCTCTTCCAGCTCATCGAACGCGTTTTCCAGTGTGGCGGAAAACGGTGTCAGAAAGCGCGCAAACACCGCATGAATCAGTGCGTTCTTTGAACCAAAGTGGTAATTGACAGCGGCCAGATTTACTTTAGCCTTACTGGTAATCATTCGGAGCGAGGTTTCCGAAAAACCCCGGTCGGCGAACAGCTCTTCGGCTGCATCGAGAATCCGGTCAACGGTATCAGACTGCGCCATTTTGTTATCAATGCCTCTAGCAAACGTCTGTTTGAAACATACGTTTGAAGCGCATCTGTGTCAAGTTCTCGGCTCAGGCTCTGCGGCGACTTCTTCCCACCCCTGATCAATCGCTTCCTGATTACCCTCGAAAAAGGCTTTCTGAACGCGGCTGTACGCCTTCTCTGCCTCCAGCAGGTAAATCAGGTAAAGGCGCACGTGCTCCCGGCGAGTCAACTGGCGTGCCAGGACCCGGTTCTCCGACAGTCGCAACAGGTGGCCAAAACGCGTGTTCTTCAGCGCAGGGTTAAAATCCGACATCCTGGCACATTGCCAGATAAGGCCATCAGAGCCCTCCAGGTGGGCAACGTGCTGCCTTGCCTCGCGGAGCATCCGCTGCCGGGTCATAAGCAGATCAAGATAGGAAGGTTTTGTTGTGTAGATTCGGCGCACCGCCGGAATCCCGAGCAGCAGGATGATCACAAACGCACCGAAACCGCCGCCTGCAATCCAGGCTGGCACAAACCCGGTCAGCCCACTCAGAAAGATGGCTGCCGCAATCAAGGCACTGAATAACCAGAGGTCTCGGCCCCGACGCGCCTCGGCCATCGTAAAGTTGTCCGGCCAACCGTTCATCGCCAGCAGCTCAAAGTCCATCAGCAGCACCCGGTCGCATTGACGAAGCATCAACCGGAGTTTGCGTTGCCGGGATTCCGCCAGAATCCTCTCGGGCTTGCTGCTACCAGCGTCCCGATGCTGATCACCGCCCGAGGCTTCTTCGGACCCGGTTGCGGTATCCGGCGCCTGATCAACGGGCAGCGTTTCCGCGCCTTTTGCGGCATCCGCACCTGCAGCCGGCGCAGAAGGCTGGCTTCCCGCCTCCACGGGTGCGGGCACAGGATCGGCCGCCCGACCAGGGCGCAGCACGGGGGCCTGCGCCGGACTGTTTGCCCGGGTGGCGGCCTTACTCTGATTTTCAGCCATGGCAGATTGTCCGCATTCAGGGGTTATGAAGGGTATCGACCATGATGCAGGATACTTGAATGTTTACCCCGGTATACCGACATCAGTCGGGCCTTGGCATCAGTCAGCCCGCTCGCTATCCTTGGCGCACCTGCCGGAAAGGCGCCCCATACCACATTGAATGAGGTCAGGCTTATGTTCACAGGCATTGTCCAGGGCATTGCAACCATTGAAGACGTCACCGCAGAGCCCGGGCTCAGCACTTTTGCCATTCGCCTCCCCGCAGAAAAGGCAGATGGCGTTTCCATCGGCGCCTCGGTGGCAATCAACGGAACCTGCCTGACCGTCACACGCCAGGAAGACAGCGTGCTCTATTTCGATGCCATGCAGGAAACCCTGAGACTTACCACGCTGGGTGAGCTGACTACCGGGGACCAGGTGAATTTCGAGCGCGCCGCCCGCATTGGGGATGAAATTGGTGGCCACCTGCTTTCTGGCCATATACATACGGCGGCCAACATTGTCGAAATACGGCGTACGGAAAACAACGTCACGCTATGGTTTGAGGTGCCCGAGGAATGGGCCCGCTACATCTTCCCCAAAGGCTACATCGCCATCAATGGCGCCAGCCTGACTATTGGCGAGGTACGGGGCAACCGGTTCAACATCTATCTGATCCCGGAGACGCTGCGGGCCACAACCTTTGGGTCCTGTGAAGAGGGCCAGCGGGTGAATATTGAAATAGACAGCCAGACCCAGACCATCGTGGATACCCTGGCCCGGCTCGGGTATGACCGCCCGGCGCCAACATTGTAATCTGACAGGTTATTCAGCGGTTGCCAGCCCGAAACACCACGAACTTGGGGCTGGCGTCCAGCTGCTCCACTGACGAAAAGTACCGGCGCAGGCTTCGGTGATAGCCAAGGTGTCGATTTCCTACCAGGAGCAGGCGACCGCCCGGCCTCAGGTGTTGCGACGCCTGCTCGAATAACCGAAGTGCGATGTGATCACCGACCACACCACCCTCGTGGAACGGCGGGTTCAGTAGTATCAGATCAAAGGCTCCCGGATCGGACTCAATACCATCGCGATGGGAGAAAGCGGCTTTGGCATCCGGAAAGGCTTTTTCAACATTACGACGGGCACTGAGCACGGCCTGGCTTGAAACATCGCTGAAAACCAACTGCAGATCCCGTCGCTCCGACAGCGCCGCCAGGCCCAATACGCCGTTACCGCAGGCCAGATCAAGCACCGAATCGCCAGCCCTGGCCGTCGACACCTCGTTGACCACATGTGGCAACATCAGGCGGGTGCCGATATCCAGCTTTTCCCGGGCAAACACCGCCGGCAATGCCTCTATGCCCACATCACCTTTTCGGTCGCCCAATCGGTAACCTTTCCAGGTCGCTGACCAATCCGCGAGAGTCGCAGCGCCCCTGTTACATCGAATCACCCGCGCTTTCTTTCGCGCCGGCAGCACCTGCTCTGTCCGTACAGCTTCGGCGAACACATCAACGCTTCTTGCCGGTAGATGCTTGATCATGCCGCCTGCCAGCAACACGCCGGAATCCGCCATCACGCGATTGAGCCAGCGCAGCAACCAGGCCAGATAGTCGGCCTGGCGGGGTATTCTCAATACCACCAGGTCAAACGGGCCCTCGGGCGCATTAATCCAGCTGAAAACAGATTCAGGTGGCGTGACTTCCGGATTCAAAGAAGCATTATGTGCCAGGGCAGCGGGCAACACAGCACTGTCGGCCACCACGGTCGGAGAGAGCGCTGCCAGCCCCAGTGAAAGAGCCCCGAACTGATCATCCACCACCAGAACACGGGGCTCACCCAGGGCTGCCGCCGCGCAAATGGCTTCCTCAAGCAGAAGCTCGTCCGCCGCATCCCATGCCCTCAGCGTCGGATCACCAGTGCCTGGCCGGGCAAGAATCAGTGAGCCTCCGGAGAAATCAAGTTGGGCGGTTGTCATTTCGGGCATGCTGGAGGCCTTTTGTCACAAAAGCGCCATTCTAGGCTGTTTATTCTAGAAATTAACCCTAACGTGGAAGGTGTTCACGCTGAACATCCCTTTTCCGGTTGGCTCCGTTGTTCTGGACGCGAACCTCTTGCCCCTCACCCCAGGGGCTTTTTTCGTTCAGGAACGTCGAAAAGCGCGATAAACGGTAAAACGCTGATTCTCCCGCAATCGTTCAACCGGGCCGATACAGCGCTTCATCAATGGCTCGTAGGGCAGAAAACTGTTCGCCACCAGGCGCACCTCACCACCCGGCGCCAGATGGCGCACTACCTCCCGAAGAAAACGCTCAGTCATCGACAGGTCTGTTCTGACACCAGAGTGAAAGGGTGGATTACTGAGAATAACGGGCCATGAACCCTCGATGCCCGGAAGGCCGTCCGAAGCCATGATCCGCCCGGAAACGCCATTGCGCTCATAGGTGGCCCTTGCACAGATAACGGCCTGGGACTGAACATCAATCCCGTCGATCGTCAGCCGGGGAAGGTCCTGCCGCTCTTGCCAGCGATGGAGCCAGGCACCGAGGACACCCGCACCACAGGCAAAATCCAGAACCGGGCCAGACCGCAGAGGCGCCCTGTCCAGCGTTTCCATCAGCAAGCGGGTACCGTCGTCCAGCTCACCAAGACTGAAAATACCGGGCAGTCCGGCAACATCCAGGTGAACCGACTGGCAGTCAATCCCGGTCCAGGTCATCCACTCCCGAAGCGAGAATTCTGGAAGAGGTTCGATATTCTCAGCACACCAGACCTGGCAATGCCGGGCGCTATCGGTCTTGGTAGCCTGCGGCGCCACGGCCTTGAGTTGTTTCACGGCCCCGGCAATGCCTTCTTTCTTCTCACCTACCAGCACCAGTCGAGCGCGGGGTGCTGCCAGCCAGCGTGCCAGGGCAAGACGCAGGTCAAGCTCCGCCCGGGCCTTGGGAAGAAAAACCACGAGTGTGTCAAAGGTATCGGCAGCCAGAGCAGGATCGTCGTAGCCAAAACAGATCTGCCAGCCGTCGCGCCCGCTGAGTGAGGCACACACACCGGCATGCTCACTCATTGCCATACCGCCAGCGGGCAAATCCGTCAGCAGCTCACCAGCGGATACGCCCAAAAGGGCCAGCCTCCCCTGCACAAGGTGGCGGTTTCGCAACAGGACTTCATGGGAATTGGGCAATGACATTGATGGGCTTATCCCGAGTGGGTAGTTCAAAGACGGGATATGCTAACCGGAATGAGCCCTCGCGTCTCCCTTGAAAGACGGAGACCGGAGGGCCTTCAGAGAGGAAATACCATCAAATCTTCAATCACTTGTAACGGGCAACCGTTCCAACCCTCAGGGCGTCCTCCGGTGACATACCCCAGTCCTCAGCCTGACCGGCATCAGACGATTTCCGCCCCCGACCCCGTGACTCCGCGCTGGCCGTGGCATCTTTCCTCTGGTTCAGAACTGTCAGGGCTTTTTGCATCAATTCTTTCATGGTCACACTCCTCGCTCACTGCAGTATCTACTCTAGCAAAGCAGGAGGTGACCAACTGTGATGACGCCGAGGGTCAGGAAGTGACGCCCTTCACGAATTTTTGACGCAATTTTACATTCTTCACTGCATGATTTTCTGGCGTCCAGAGCGTACCGGCCTCTGAACCAGCTCATCGATGCTGTTCTGCCGTACCCGCTCACGATCTTCCTCGCAGGCTACCGACAACCCCATATCCCGCAGAACCCCATCCGAGACATCGTAGACAAAGCCATGAACCGTGAGCGGCTGACCCCGCCGCCAGGCTTCCTGAACAATGCTGTTCTGGCAAACATGCCCCACCTGCTCAACCACGTTGAGTTCGCACAGACGGTCGACCCGATCCTGAACGCCCGGCAGGGCATCGAGTACTTGCTGATGCCGGTCACGGACATCCTGAACGTGTCGAAGCCAGTTGCTGATCAGTCCAAATCCTTCATTGAGCAATGCCGCCCTGACGCCGCCACAGCCATAGTGGCCAACCACCAGGACATGTTTGACCTTCAATACTTCGATGGCGAACTGCAGTACCGACAGACAGTTAAAATCCGTGTGGACAACCACGTTGGCCACGTTCCGGTGAACAAAAAGCTCCCCCGGCAGAAGATCGACGATCTGGTTGGCGGGCACGCGGCTGTCTGCGCAACCAATCCACAGGTATTCCGGTGCCTGCTGATTCGACAGGCGGGTAAAAAACTGCGGATCCTGGGCCTTGATACCGTCTGCCCAGGCCCGGTTTTTTTCCAGAAGATGGTCAAGCTGACCCATTATCCCACTCCGTTTGATGATTCCCGTCCGGCGATTGAACGGGAATACGCATCCCAAAGCAATACTCAGTTGGTCTGCACTTCCACCTCCGCATGAGGCTGATGCATGGTGCTCTGGGCCAGATCCAGCAACTCACGCAGGGCCACAGAGAACATGGCGTACTCCGGCTCCCGCACACCCTTGAGCTCGGAAAGCATGGATTTCCAGCGGTCGATCATCTGCTGATGGCGGGACAGCCACGCCTCCACGCAGGCCGGCACGTCTTCCGGCTTGTCTGCCAGCTTCAAGACACCGGTGGTTAGCGCCCGCTGCTGCCAGTCGAGATCTTCCCGGAAACTTTCCCGGGCCAGGGCCTGCCAGTGTGAGCCGGGCTGCAGCGATGCAATGGCGCTCGCGAACCAGTTCAGATCCAGGCGGTCACCCAGCTCATAGTAGAGATTGGCCACCGTCTTCAGTGGCATGCCAGAGGCTTCGTGGGCCTCGATGATACCCAGAGACGAGTACAGGTGGCCGGTACCCGAAACCACGGACGCCAGCTCTGATGGCAGCCCGGCATCCACCAGAGCCTGATGCCGTTTCTCCCAGGTGGTTTTCGCCTGATCACCAAGATACTCGGGCAGCCCCGCTGTAATCGCCCAGACGCTGTCGGCAAAGCGCTCCATGTGGTGCTGAATGCTCAGCTCCGCCCGACGGTTGCGTAACAGCCAGCGCACCGAACGGCGCATCAGGCGCATCAGGTCCTGCATCAGCTCCATCTGTAGCTGGGCTGAGACATGGAAATCCAGGGCTTCAATCCTGTCCCACCAGTTATCAATGCGGAACACGTCACGGGCGATAATCCAGGCCAGAGCAATAGAGGCGGCATCGGCCCCAGTAGACTGGTTCAAACGCTCCACAAAGGTAATCCCCATGTGGTTGACCATGTCATTGGCAATCTGTGTCGCGATGATTTCACGCCGCAGCTGATGCTCTCCCAGCTCCTTCGAGAATTTCTGGGTCAGATCCCTGGGAAACACCTTGTACATTTCACCGGCCAGCAGGGGATCGTCAGGCAGGGTGCTGTCGATCAAGGTCTGCTTCAGGTCGCCCTTCACATAGGAAATGAGAACCGACAGTTCCGGCCGGGTCAGCCCTTTCTTGTCCAGCTTGCGCTCGGACAGGGTCTCGTCATCGGGCAGGAACTCCAGGGCACGGTTGAGCTTGCCCTCGCTCTCAAAGGTATTCATCAGCCGGCGATACTCTTCCAGCCGGGTCGCTGCATCCTCGCTGGCAATACTGATGGCCTGGGTCTGCCGGTAGTTGTTCTTGAGCACCAACTCCGCGACGTCATCGGTCATCTCCTCAAGCATGATGTTGCGCTGCTTGTTAGTGAGATCACCCATGGCAACGGCCCGGTTGAGCAGGATCTTCATGTTGACCTCGTGGTCAGAACAATCCACACCGCCGGAGTTGTCGATAAAGTCCGTGTTCAGGCGTCCGCCCTTGAGCGCAAATTCAATGCGACCGAGCTGGGTAAGCCCAAGGTTGCCGCCCTCACCGACCACCTTGCAGCGAAGATCCGAACCGTTGATCCGCAGACCGTCGTTGGCCTTGTCGCCCACATCACTGTGGGATTCACTGGCGGCCTTCACATAGGTGCCAATGCCACCGACCCAGAGCAGGTCGACCTGGGCCTTGAGGATGTGCGAGATCAGCATGTTTGGTGGCACCCGATCCGATTTGATACCCAGCAGTTTCTTCATTTCCGGGCTGACCGGGATAGATTTTGAATTCCGGCTGAAAACCCCGCCTCCCTTGGAAATCAGCTTGCTGTCGTAATCGGTCCAGGCGGATCGCGGAAGTCCGAACAGACGCATCCGTTCCTTGTAGCTCTTCTCCGGATCCGGTGAAGGGTCGACAAAGATATGCACGTGGTTGAAAGCAGCGACCAGCTTGGTCTTCTCTGAGCACAACATGCCATTGCCGAAGACATCACCACCCATGTCGCCAATGCCGATGGCGGTGAACTCGTCCAGCCCGGGGTTGATGCCCATTTCCCGGAAATGCCGCTCTACAGAGACCCAGGCACCCCGGGCCGTGATGCCCATTTTCTTGTGGTCGTAACCATTACTTCCGCCGGAGGCGAAGGCATCGCCCATCCAGAAACCGTATTCCGAGGCCAGACCATTGGCGATGTCCGAGAAGGTTGCCGTACCCTTGTCAGCCGCCACAACCAGGTAATGGTCGTCGTCGTCATGACGGATCACCCGTTCCGGCGGCGCAATGCCGGCATCCACCAGATTGTCGGTGATATCCAGCAACCCCCGGATAAATGTCTTATAGGCTTCGATGCCCTCGGCCTGGAAAGCCTCCCTGTCCGACGGATCCGGCAGGCGCTTGGCCACAAAGCCACCTTTGGCGCCAACCGGCACGATAACCGCATTCTTGACCTGCTGAGCCTTGACCAGCCCCAGAATCTCGGTGCGGTAATCCTCAAACCGATCTGACCAGCGCAAGCCGCCGCGGGCGACCTTGCCACCCCGCAGGTGTACGCCTTCGACGCGCGGCGAGTACACGAAAATCTCGAACATTGGCATGGGCAATGGCATGTCCGGAATCCGGGATGGATCAAACTTCACGCTGATGTAGGGTTTGGGACCACCGGACTCGCAATGCTGGTAGTAGTTGGTACGCAGGGTCGCCTGGATCAATTCCAGGTAGAGCCGAAGCACCCGGTCCTCACTGAGGTTCTCCACATTTTCGAGGCCGGCATTGAATTCGATTTCCAGTTTCTGCTGGGCCGCCTGGCTCTTCCCGGGGCTCTGGTAACGCTCCGGATTGAAACGTATTTCGAAAAATTCCAGCAACAGGCGGGTCAGTTCAACGTGGTTCACCAGCGTGTTGGAGATAAAGGTCTGACTGTTGGAAAAGCGTATCTGGCGCATATACCGGGCGTAGGTCCGCAACAGCGCGATTTCCCGCCAGCTCATGTAGGAAGAGAGCAGCATCCGGTTGAAGGCGTCGTTTTCCGCTTCTCCGTACCACACCCGGCGGAACAGCTCCTCAAAGATCGGACGGATACGATGAATATCGACAACAGTCCCCTGGTGAGCCTGGAGCGTGAAGTCGTGAATCCACACCGTTTTGTTGTGCCGGTCGATGACCTCGAAGGGATGTTCGCCGATAACCCGGAAGCCGAGGTTGTCGAAGATCGGCATCACATCGGAAAGCGGCAACGGTTCGTCCGGGTAGAAAAGCTTGAAATGCAGCGTGCTCTCGTCTTCTTCCAGAGCCCGGTAGAAGCTCATGGCAAGGTCATGATTGTTCGCCGATGAAGCGATATGCTCCAGGTCGATCGCCGCTCGCCTGGGCGAGAACATATCGGTGTAGCTGGCCGGAAAACCGCCCGCCCACAAGCGATAGAGCTCATTGCCCTGCTCTTCGCCCCAGGCCTCACTCAGGGCTTCAGACAACCCATCACGCCAGGACTGGGCAAGCTCGATAACCTTTTCCCGGATCTCCGCCGTGGGCAGTTGGCGGTTCTCGACCTGGGGTACCCGGATGGTGAACTGGACCCGCGCAAGGACCGACTCGGAAAAGTGGGTGACAAACTCGACGTCTTCCGCTCCCAACCGGTCAACCAGCACCTGCTCGACTTTCAGCCGTAGTTCGGTGTTGTAGATGTCCCTCGGAAAGAACGCCAGACAGGTAACGAACTGCCCATAAACGTCTTCCCGCAGGAACAATTCGATCCGGCGACGCTCCTGGATGTACAGGATACTTTTGGCCACCTTGAGCAGTTCATCCTGCTCGATCTGGAACAGTTCGTCCCGGGGATACACTGTCAGGATCTGTTCGAGTTCTTTACCGGCGTAGTCGTCACGCAGAAAACCGGACCGTTTCATCACGCTCTGGAATTTACGGCGCAGCAGGGGAATCTCGTCCGGCCGCTCGTTATAGACGCGGGCGGTGTAAAGGCCCAGGAACCGCCGCTCACCGACTACCTCGCCTTTGCTGTTGAATTTCTTGACTGCGATGTAGTCCGGGTAGGCGGGCCGATGCACCCGCGAGCGCTGGGCCGATTTGGCGAAGATGAAAATATCATCGCTTCGGGTCATCTCGTGGCGCGTGCGCTGCGGCAGTTCGTTCAGGCGAACCCGGTCCGGGCGCTCGTTATTGACCCGGAGGATACCCAGTTCGGAATTCTCTACCCGACGCACCACCATGCCACTCTTGTCCTTGGCAAAGTCGTACTCATCGTAGCCAAGGAACGTAAAATGGTCCCGGGCGAGCCATTCCAGAAACGCCCTGGCCTCTTCTTTCTGCTCCTCGTTAATGCCCGCCGTGGTGTTGTCCAGCTCACCGAGAATCTCGTTCACTTTCTTGGTAACTACCGGGAAGTCGCTGACAGCGATCCGCACCTCATGAAGCACGTTCTGCAGGGTATCTTCCAGATCACGGAGATCCTCGGGATTACTGTGCCGATCAATCTCGAGGACAATGAACGCCTCGTAGTCCGAACCGGAGGCTTTCTTTTTAGACGTGTGCAGCTTCTCGAGTTTGCCATTCTGGTCGCGGTTCACCTGCAGGATCGAGTGCTGGATAGAATGGGTACCGATCTCCCGGTGGTTGATCGCAATGCGCAGGGAATCGATCAGAAACGGAATGTTCGGATGCAGGATAAAAACAACGGTGTGGGTCGATTGCCAACCGTCACTCTCCAGGTCGGGGTTGAAAACAGCAACCGGAGTTTCCTCGGCAGACCGCTTCTGCAGAAACTGCCAGGCGGCCAGAACGGCGCCGTAGGTATCCGCAAATCGTCGACTGACCAACTCTTCAAGGGGAATATGAGCATAATGCTGCTTGGCAAATTCGCTGATTTTCTTGGCTTCGGTTTTGGAAATCTTCTTAGCGAAAGCGTCAGCCAACTGTTCAAAGAATTGATCCTTGCTGGCCACTGTCAGCGCATTCATGGTCGACCTCAGTTAGTGTGAAATAAACGTAATCGGCGTATCGTCACATAAGCATAGTCAAACCCTTGATTTTTGCCGGCCAGACGCCAAAACTTCGGCAACTACCTACGCACGATACGGGTTTCTCCGGAAAATCCTCAGATACAGAGAGCAGTCATTTCCAATGTCGCTACAGCATACGTTCGGTGAGTTACGGGAACAGTTAGCCAAACGGATAATCGGGCAGGAAAAACTGGTGGATCGTCTGCTGATCGCGCTTCTTGCCGACGGCCACCTGCTTGTAGAAGGCGCCCCGGGGCTGGCAAAAACCACGGCGATCAAGGCGCTTGCCGACCATCTGGAAGGCGACTTTCACAGAATCCAGTTTACGCCAGACCTGCTGCCCTCAGACGTTATGGGCAGTGAAATCTACCGCCCGGAAACCGGGCAGTTCGAATTCCAGCGCGGCCCCATCTTCCACAACCTGGTGCTTGCGGATGAAATCAACCGTGCGCCTGCCAAGGTGCAGTCTGCCCTTCTCGAGGCCATGGGTGAACGCCAGATCAGCGTCGGGATGCGCACGTTTCCGCTGGACCGGCTGTTCCTGGTGATGGCCACCCAGAATCCCATTGAGCAGGAAGGTACCTACCCGCTGCCCGAAGCCCAGCTGGACCGCTTTCTGATGCACGTGGTTATCCACTACCCGTCGGCGGAAGCGGAGAAGGCCATCCTGCAACTGGCCCGTAACGATTATCGTCACGGCCTTCCGAAAACGGACCTTCGCCTGACGCCAGACCAGGTGTTTGATGCCCGCGCGGAAGTCGCGAACATCTACATGGCGGAACCCGTAGAGCAATATTTGTTGGCCCTGGTGCTGGCAACCCGCGACCCGGCGGCACTGGACCCGGAACTGGCCCGGTGGACAGCCTTCGGCGCCAGCCCCCGTGGCACCATCGCCCTGGACCGCTGCGCCCGGGCGTTGGCCTGGCTAGACGGCCGGGATTACGTAACACCCGACGATGTCCGAGCCATGGCCTTCGATGTGCTACGACACCGCATCCTCCTCACGTTCGAAGCAGAGGCCGAAGGCATGACCGCTGACACGGTTATCGAACGGCTGATCGAACGTGTTCCGGTGAGCGCCTGAAGCCATCGACGGAAGCAAGACACGGGAGCCGTCAGGCATGGGCAACACCGACGCAATAACGCACATCGGCCTACCGGATCTGATCCGCCTGCAGGCAGACGCACGGGCACTGAAACTGCCCTCTGCCCGCCCGGTTCGGACGCGTCAGGCCGGCTTGCAGCGCTCGCCGCAACGCGGCCGGGGCATGGCGTTTGCCGAGGTACGGTTGTACCAGCCCGGGGACGACATCCGTAGCATCGACTGGCGGGTAACGGCGCGGCGTCAGGAGCCCCATACCAAGCTTTATGAGGAGGAACGGGAACGGCCCGTTCTTCTTCTTTGCGATCTCGGCCCAAGCCTGTTTTTTGCCAGTACCGGCGCCTTCAAGCAGGTTCGTTGCGCACAGATCGCCTCCATTCTGGCCTGGCTGGCACTCTGGTCGGGCGATCAGGTAGGTGGCATTGTCTTTAACGACGAGGCCCTGAGAGTGCTTCGCCCGGCGCGGCGGAAGAAATCAGTGCTGCGACTGCTGGATACTCTCGATGAACTGCAAAGAAGGGATAATCGAGGGCCGGAACAAAACGAGCCGTCCGGCCAGAGCCGCCTGGACATGGCACTGACCGAGGCTCGCAGGGTGGCCCATACCGGTAGCCGGATTTTCGTGATCAGCGATTTCCTGGATATCTCAGAGGAGACGGGCACCCTGCTCGGCGCGCTCGCCCGCCATAACGGCGTTAGCGCCCTGAGGATCGTGGATCCATTGGAAAAAGAGTTGCCGAAAAGCGGACGCTTTGCGGTGGCCGGCCCGGACGGACCGGTGTGGTTCGATGCCGGAAACCTCCGGTTCCAGAAGGCCTGGCACGAGAAAGTCACCAACCATGAACACCGGCTGGCAGAGTGTTTCCGTACCTCCGGCGTTACCATGGCAGAAGTGTCCACGGCGAATGACCCCGCAGCGACCCTCAAATTGCTGCTGGGACCCGGAGGCCGCATAGGATGAACCCGCAGGATCCACTCAGCCAGCTTCGGGACATTCACCTGCCTGAAACAGGGGGCCTCTGGCCTCCGGCGCCAGGTTGGTGGGTATTGGCCATTTTGCTCATTGCTGTGCTTGCTGCCCTGGTCTGGCTGTTTATCCGGCGGAGACAAAGAAACCGGTGGTTCCGCTCCGCTCGGGCCGAACTCGCCAGACTGGAACGATCAGCAGCCACGACCCCCGCGTGGTTCACACAACTGAACACCCTGCTGAAGCAGGCCGCCCGCGAGCGCTACCCGGAACAGCACCCGGAAGCGCTGACCGGCGATGCCTGGGTGGAATTCCTGTTAAAGACCGCCCCGAAGGACCGGGTTGCGTCCAGACCGGTCGCCGAAGCGCTGGTTCACAGTGCCTGGCGACCTGAGGTTTCAACCAAGCCGGCCGACGCCCTGGCGTTCGCCCGTTTGTGGCTGGGAGGTCAGAAATGCTGAATCTCGCCTGGCCCTGGGCTCTGGTTCTGGTGCTCTTGCCCCTGATTCTCAAATGGCGCAAGCCCGGAGCGCAATCGGTCGACGCGCCCGTGTTGCCGGTTGGCCACTGGCTGTCGGACCTGCCCGGTGTCAGTCGTCGTGGCAATGCCGTACCGCTCTGGCAGCAACTGTTGCTGTTCCTGATGTGGACGCTTCTGGTGGTTGCTCTGGCACGGCCGCAGCATGTGGGCGAGCAGGTCCAGATGCCCGTTTCCGGCCGGGATCTCATGCTGGTCGTCGACATCTCCCCCAGCATGGATGAACAGGATATGGTCCTTCAGGGCCGGAGTATTAATCGATTGCAGGCGGTCAAGCGCGTGCTTGATGACTTTATCTCCCGCCGCCAGGGTGACCGGTTAGGTCTGATCCTGTTCGGCACCGAGCCCTACGTACAGGCGCCGCTCACCTTCGATCTGGAGACGGTCAGAACCCTGATGCGTGAGGCGGGCCTTGGCATGGCCGGGCGCGCCACGGCCATTGGCGACGCCGTGGGCCTGGCAACGAAACGCCTGAGAAACCGGCCCCAGGATCAGCGCGTTGTGGTCCTGCTGACTGATGGCGCCAATACTGCGGGCGAAATCACCCCAGACAAAGCTACCGAAATCGCCGCGGCCGCCAGCATTCGCCTGTACACCATTGGTATTGGCGCCGAGTCCATGGTCCAGCGTGGGCTGCTGGGTTCGCGCCGGGTCAACCCATCCAGGGATCTGGACGAAAACCTGCTAACCCGCATGGCCCAGCAGACCGGCGGGGAGTATTTCCGGGCGCGCAGCCTGCCCGAGCTGGAGCTTATCTACGAGAGCATTGATCGACTGGAACCGATCGAGCTTGAAGGCAAGTTCTATCGGCCGGTAACCGAGCTCTATGTCTGGCCTGCCGGGCTCGCGGTCATTCTGTGGCTGGCGCTGTTCCTCGTCCGCCACGGGCGGGAACTTGTTGCTGAAACCCGCCGGAGCAAGGAGGAGGAAACGCATGTGGGCTGACTTCCATTTCCTGCGCCCGCTCTGGCTGCTGTTAATCCTGCTGATACCGATACTGTATCTTGCATTCCGGCAACTCCGCATGGGCGACAGCGGATGGTCCCGGCTTATTCCGGCCCGCCTGCTCTCGCCCCTGATTCGTCACAACGGCAGCTCGGGCCAGTCGAACAAGTCACCTCTGGTTCCGGCCTCTTTGGCTCTGATCATTCTGTCCCTGGCCCTGGCCGGACCGGCTTGGCGGGAGGCACCGACACCGCTGAAACAACCCGGCGACAGCCTCGTGATCGCACTGGACCTTTCACTGTCCATGCTGGCAACGGACGTGGAACCTGATCGACTGACCCGGGCCAAACGGAAGATCCGGGATATTCTCGAACTTCGGGAAGGCAGCCTGACCGGCCTGCTCGTCTTTTCCGGCGATGCCCACGTGGTGACACCGCTGACCGATGATGGCCGTACGATTGAGGGCATGCTCAACGTGCTGGACCCGGTGATCATGCCGGCGACAGGCAACCGGGCCGATCTCGCCGTTGCCCGCGCAAAGGCATTGCTGGAACAAGGCGCACCGGGCGAAGGTCGCATCCTGTTAATCACGGACAGCATCAATGACGACTACGAAGGTACCATTCGGGACACGCTTTCCGGCACCGGATACGCGCTCAATACCCTGGTCGTCGGCACCGAGAACGGAGGCCCCATTCCCCTCGCCCGGCGCGGTTTCATAAGGGAGAACGGCGACATTGTCATCAGTCGTGCTGAACCCGAAGCGCTGGCGGCACTCGCCCGCAGCAGCGGCGGCCAGAGCCATGAGCTGACCCTGGACGACACCGATATTGAAGCGCTCGACCTGAGCCCGCGGGACAGTGACGACTGGCAGGATTCCGAGGACGGCCTGACGGTCAATCGCTGGCAGGATGACGGTTACTGGTTGCTCTGGCTCGCGCTGCCGCTGGTTTTGGTGGGGTGGCGCCGGGGGGCTCTCAGTGCGCTTGCTTTGATCCTGCTGCCGGTCTGGCCGCAGCCGGCAGCCGCCATAAGCTGGGAAGAACTCTGGCAGAGGGAAGATCAGCGAGCTCCCGCCTTGATTCAGGACAACCCGGAATCAGCCGCCCGCCAGCTTGAAGACCCGGAATGGCGGGGCTCTGCGCTCTATCGTTCCGGCAAGTTCGACAGCGCCGCCGAAGCGTTTGCGCGCAATCAGGGTCCCCGTGCCAGTTACAACCGGGGCAATGCCCTGGCCCGTGCCGGAAAACTGGAAGAGGCCCTGGCTGCCTATGATGCGGCGCTGAACGCAGCGCCCGACATGGAAGACGCCCTTCACAACCGGAGAATTGTCGAGGAACTTCTGAATCAAAAACAGCAGAACCAGAACGGCAATCAGGATAACAACCAACAGGATTCCCGGGACTCCCAGGGCGACGGCAGTAATCAGCAACAAAACCGTCAGGACCAGAACGGAAACAGTGAAAGCGAGAATCCCGGCAGTCAGGGGAACAGTCAGCAGCAGAACCCGGAAAACAACGAGTCTTCTTCCGACACGGAGAATCAGCAAGGCGGCCAGACGGCTGAACAGAATCAACAGCAGGCGGGCGAGCGCGGAGATCCCGAGCAGGCTTCCGGGGAGCAGGAAACCCCGTCCGGCCAGTCCCCGGCACCCGCCCCTATCTCTGAAACGCCGCTGACCCAGAGCCAGGAGCAGTGGCTCAGGCGCGTCCCTGACAATCCGGGCGGATTATTACAGCGCAAATTTCTGCAGCAGTATCAACAACGCCAGACTCCATCCGATGAGGGCGATACACCATGGTAAAACGGCTGATGATTCCCGCCGTCTGTCTGTTTCTTCTGACGGCACTCTGGCTGCCGGCCCAGGCACAACCCCATACGCAGGCCCGGCAACTGACAGTCGAGCCGGACCGGACCCGCCTCTATGAGGGTGAGGTTCTGACCCTGACCGTAAAAGGCAGCATGGAGATAGACATCAATCTCGGCAACCTGTTCGACTTCGACATGTCGAGCCTGCCCAAGCCTGATATAGAGAAAGTGGAACCAGATTTTGAGATCCTGGCCCAGAACCAGCAGTACAGTATCCGCACCGTAAACAGTCAGATGGTGGGTGAAATCACCTGGACCTACCAGTTGGCACCGAAAACCACCGGCGAACTGACCATTCCTGCACTCACCTTCAAGGATGCTGTTTCGGAGCCGGTTACCGTGGAAGTCGTCGACGGCTCGCCGCCAGACCAGGCCGCGCCTGGAAGGGACAGCTTTATCGAGCTGTCCGCCGATAAGGATGAAGTCTATGTGCAGGAGCAACTGATCCTGACAGTACGGCTTTTCTTCAGGGGCAACCTCATTCGCGGCGAGCTGTCTGAGCCGACCCATCCCCATGTGATTATCGAATCCCTGGGCAGGCAGCAGGAATTTTCACGCTATCGCGACGGTGTGCGATACCGCGTGGTGGAGCGGCGCTACGCGATCTTCCCCCAACGACCGGGAACCTTGAAGCTGCCCCCCGTACGCTTCGAGGGACAGGCCAGAGATGCCTCTGGCAGCCTCCGTTTCCTGAGGGACAGTGAGGAGCTTTTTGAGGTGCCGGTCAAGGATGTCCCGGCCCAGTTCAGTGGCGATACCTGGCTGCCGGCAACAGGCTTGTCGCTTGAGGAGTCCGGGCTTCCTCCGTCACTGGAAGTCGCGACCGGCGAAAACATTACCCGAGAGATCAGGCTGACGGCGGCGGGCTTGCCCGGGGAGGCACTGCCACCCTTACCCGATACGGTCCCGGACGGACTGAGAAGTTACCCGGAAGAGCCAGAGAGGCAGACCGAAACAACGCCGGCAGGCCTGACCTCTTCGCTGAAGCAATCCGTGGCTCTGGTACCGGTTGAGGCGGGACAGATGACGTTGCCAGCCATTCGCATTTACTGGTGGGATACCGAAGCGGATCGGGAACGCGTTGCCGTCATCCCGGAAAAAACCCTGACGGTGACGGACCCGAATACCGTCGCCGCCGAACCGCCGCAACCCGCGAATGGAGAACCGGCCCCTGAACCGGACACGATTAGCCCGGAATCATCGACTGACCGGACAGCACCGGAGGCCGGGCCGTGGCAGTGGCTCACCCTGGCGTTCGGCATACTCTGGGCCGGAACCTTGATGGCATGGTGGTGGTCGCGCAAAGGCGCCAAGAACGCCCCCGCCTTTACTCAGCACAATGACGATGAAGATGTCGCCTTTGAGCACCTGATCACGGCCGTGAGAAGCGGTTCAGCCCAGACACCGGAGCTGCTGGTAGCATGGGCCAATCGGCACAGACCCGGCGAACACTTCCGTTCCGCGTCTGACGTTGTGCACCACTTCCAGGACGAGACCATGGCAACAGAGCTCGGCAAGCTCCAGGCCCGGTTCTTTGCGCCAGACCATGGCAACGAAGACTGGGATGGACGGCCACTGGCCCGGACTCTTGAGGCCATTCGGAAGCGAAAACAGACGCGGGCAAACGCCGATCTGCCTCCGCTTTATCCCGAGGGTCTCTCCTGAGGATCAGTCAATCAGTTGCTGATCGATCACAACCGCTACCGGCGCTTCCTGGCTCTCGTTAACGGCTACAGGAACGTCGGTGCTGCCCTGCCAGTCTCCTGCCTGGGCGGCCACATTGCCGGAACGACTGAGACGGGCGGTTACAACCACCTCGTCAACACTGGAAATGGTAGCCTGCGGTGACATGGCGTACCGGTCGTCCAGCCGGATCTCCACCGGCAACTGATCTGCCGTCAGCCGGGCTACTGCCAGAGGCGGGCCCTGCTGGACATTGGGCTGGCGAGCAAACAGGAACAGAGTGGTATCTGCAGGCACCTGATTCTGGAAATCCTCGGAAAGCGTTACCCGAACGGTAACCCCAGCACCAGAGGTTTCGGCTGCAGCCACCTGTGCCGGTGGTTCCTCGCCGAGACGCGTGTAGGCTTCACGAATACCTTCCCGAATGGAGCCAATCTGGGGGTGGTCGGGTGCTACGGTTTCGATTCGCTCCCAGTACTCGATGGCTTCCCGATAGTTCTGCTGGCTGAAGGCGTTGATCCCCAGCAAACCGAGGGCATTCACTTCATCCGGGTTCAGCTCACGGGCCTGCTCAATGGCCGCCGTAACCTCTTTCGTCATGGCGCCCTGGCTCCCGAAGAACAACGCCTGGGCAGACAGACCATAAGCAACGGCTCGCGCCCGACTATCGTCATTAACACTGCCGGCCAGTTGCCGGAACGCCCAGGCTGCATCGTCGAAGCGTTCCAGACGCATGTAGGTGCGTCCCAGCATTGCCCAGCCGTCCGGATTATCCGGGCTGGCTTCCAGCCGTTCCCGGAGCTGCCCTGAGAGCTCGGTCATCTGGGCCTGCCTCGATCCTTCGGTGGTTCCCATTTCCTGCATGGTAATGAACTGTTCAACCCGGTCCATCGCGCCCCAGCGCTCATACAGATAAACCGTGGCAGCCGGGATCAGTAGAATCGAGACCAGGGCCACTGCCATGGCACTCCTGCGGCCACTGATCACGGGCCTCACCTGGTCCTGCTCCGGAACGTCATCGAGCATGCTTCCCGCAAGCTCCTCCTTGAGTTGCCGGTAATTTTCGTCGTCCAGAATACCGGCCTCGTATTCATTGTCGAGCTCCTTCATCCTGGAGCGATAGGCCATCAGATTCTGGTTTTTCAGGTCCGTCTGCTTCCTCGTGCCGAGCCGATGGAAAAAGACGGGGTACAAGACAAACAACAGGGCAAGAACAATCAGTACCGTTGCGGCAATCCAGAAAGTGTCAGTCATGGAGTTTCAGTCACAGGTTCAGAATTAAGAATGAGGTTGCGGCCAGGACATGCCGGAAAGTGCCGGCTTCAGGAGGATCTTTCCTGCTCTGCCAGCATTTTGTCGACACGGGCTTTCTCTTCAGTGCTCAACGCCGGGCCTGACGGCCCCGCTCGCCGGGAACGAATCACCACACCGGCGACCACCAGAAACCCGCCGAACACCGCAATCGCAGGTGTCGCCCAGAGCAGGAATGTCCGGCTGTCCAGCTCGGGTTTGTAGCGAACAAACTCACCGAACCTGCCAACGAGAGACTCAACGATTTCCTCGTTGCTGGCGCCGTCTTTCATCATCCGGTAGACCGCATCGCGCATATCCTTGGAGATAGGCGCGTTGGAATCGGCGATGTTCTGGTTCTGGCATTTCGGGCAGCGTAATTCCGCGATCAGGTTTTGGTAACGCTGCTCCTGAGCCCGATCCGAAAAATCGTATACGTCGGCCACCTCGGCTGCAGCGGCACCGGAAAGCAGAAGCACCAACATCAAATAAACGATCCGGACCATCAGCCATTCCCCTGAGCGTCATTGAACACAGGCAGCAGCGTTTGTTCCCAGACCGCCTTATTGACCACACCCACATGGCGATAGCGAACCACGCCTTCGGCATCAATCACGAAGGTTTCCGGCGCGCCGTATACCCCCAGATCAAACCCGAGTGTGCCCCGGGGGTCATAGATGATTTTCCGGTAAGGGTCGCCCAAACGGTCAAGCCACAACAGCGCATCCTCGCGGTTGTCCTTGTAGTTGAGACCAATGATGTTGACGCCTTTCTCTTCGGCCAGCCACATCAGGTCGTCGTGCTCGTCCTTGCAGGCGGGGCACCAAGTGCCCCAGACATTCAGCAGAGTGACCTGGCCACGAAACAGGCTCTGATCGAGCACGACATCAGCGTTGTGCAAATCTTTCAGACTGAACTCTGGCACCGGTTTGCCAACCAGAGCCGATTCCAGTTTGGTCGGATCCTTGCCGATACCCGCGAACAGCACGACACCAACAACAAGGGCAATCAGCAGTGGCAGAAAGAGCAGGAACCGCTTCATGAGGTAACTCCAGCGGACGTCGCAGAACCTGGCTCAGGCGCGACAGTATCGGTCTGCACCTTCGTGTCAGCTCCCTCCCGGATGCGGTAGCGGCGATCAGCGATAGCCAGGAAGCCGCCGGCTGCCATAAACAGCGAGCCCAGCCAGAGCCAGCGAACAAGCGGCTTGTATTGCAGCCGGATGGCCCAAGCCTCGTCGGTGATGCGCTCACCAATGGCCACGAAGATGTCCCGGAACAGACCGGCGTCGATATCGGCCTCGGTCATGACGCTCATCCCCACGGAGTATTGGCGCTTCTCGGGATGAAGCACGGAAACACGCTCGCCATCCAACATGACATCGAAGGTGCCATATTGAGCCGTAAAGTTAGCGCCCTGGCGCGCGCCGATATCCCTGAATACAAAATGATAATCGCCGACGGTCGCGACATCGCCCGGCACCATGCGAACATCACGCTCAATGCCGTAGTTGGAAACCACCGTAGCCCCCGCCATGGTAATGGCCAGGCCCAGATGCCCGAGCACCATGCCGTAATAGCTGCGGGACTGCCGCTTGAGGCCGTGCAGACGGCCTTTTCGGGACGATGATTTTTCCCAGAGATCCCAGAAAGTAGCAACGGTTACCCACATGGCAGAAAACACGCCGAGGAAAGCCCAGGGCTTGAATCCACCATAGCCGATCAGGACCGCCGTGGTGGCAACGATGCTGATTGCCAAGGGCCACAGCAGTTTGCGCGCCAGCCAGCCACCATCGGTTTTCTTCCAGCGGGAGAAGATACCAGCGCCCAGCAACAGGCCCGTTGCGACGGCCAGTGGGCTGAACGTCAGATTGAAGAACGGTTCACCGATCGACAGTTTGCCCAGTTCCAGATAATCAAGAACCAGCGGATACAGTGTGCCGACCGCCACCAGAATCGTGGCGGAAACCAACAGTACGTTGTTAAGAAGCAGGAAAACCTCTCGGGAAAACGAGCCGTAGCGCGACCGGACGTGAACCACCGGCGCCCGGAACGCATAGAGCGCCAGGCTTGCGATCACCGTTACTGCCAGCAGGCCCAGCAGGAAGGTGCCCCGCTCCGGGTCCGCCGCAAAAGAATGCACAGAGGTGAGCACGCCGGAACGGACCAGGAAAGCGCCCAGCAGACTTAGTGAAAAGGTGACAATGGCAAGCAGTACGGTCCAGCTCTTGAACACGCCGCGCTTCTCGGTAACGGCCAGCGAGTGCATGAGTGCAGTCCCCGACAACCAGGGCAGCAACGATGCATTTTCGACCGGATCCCAGAACCACCAGCCGCCCCAGCCCAGCTCGTAGTAGGCCCACCAGCTCCCGAGGGCGATACCCAGAGAGAGAAAGGCCCAGGCAACCGTGGTCCAGGGGCGCGACCAACGGGCCCAGGCGGCATCGAGGCGGCCATTGATCAGCGCAGCAATGGCAAAAGCGAAAGCAACGGCAAAGCCGACATAGCCCATGTAGAGCATCGGCGGATGCACGATCAGCCCGAAATCCTGGAGCAAGGGGTTCAGATCTGCGCCATCGGCGGGCACATTGGGCAACAAACGGTCGAACGGATTGGAGGTAATCACGATAAACAGTAGGAAGCCGACGCAGACCATGCCCAGCACCGAGAGCACCTGGGAGATCATCACCGCCGGCAGGCGACGGCTGAAAATAGCGACCGCCAACGTCCAGCCCGCCAGCATCAGTATCCAGAGTAGCAGCGAGCCCTCGTGACCGCCCCAAACAGCGCTGAACTTGTAATACCAGGGCAACAGGCTGTTACTGTTATTGGCCACATAGGCCACCGAAAAGTCGTCAGTCACGAAGGCATGGGTCAAGACGGCAAAAGCAAGCCCCACGAAGACAAACACGCCGGACGCCAGCGGCCTGGCGAACGCCTGAAGATTGTTTCTGCCGGTCAAAGAACCGGCCAAAGGGACTACGGATAGAAGCACTGCCAACAACAGTGCGAGAATCAGTGCAAGCTGTCCGAGTTCGGGATACATTAAAGGCCTCCAGAAACCAGGCTGTTAGATAAATCGGTTAGTAGGACACGGTTTCCGCACTGCCACTGGCTGCATGCCGACCCTTCGAGGCCTTCTCCAGCGCATCCGCGACTTCCGGCGGCATATAGTTTTCATCGTGCTTGGCCAGCACTTGATCGGCCACAAAGCGGCCACTTTCATTCAGCCTGCCCATGGCAACCACACCCTGCCCCTCGGCAAACAGATCCGGAAGGATACCGGTGTACTGAACCGGCACAGACGCGTTGAAGTCGGTCACCTTGAACTCAACCATCAGGCTGTCCGGATCACGCAGAACCGAGCCCTCCTCGACCATACCACCGGCCCGGATTCTGACATCCACCGGCGCTTCGCCGGCGGAAATCTGGGTGGGGTCGTAGAACAGATTGATGTTCTGTCGCAGCGCATAGGTGGTCAGACCCACAGCGATGGCCAGCCCCACCAGCAGGAACAGGACAATAGTCAGTCGCTTTTTTCGGATTGGATGCATCAGCTATCTGCCTTTCAGTCTTGGGAAACCTTGACGCGGGTGAAGGATGCTGCCGAAGCCGGGGCAGCCTGCTGGTCCTTCCGCCCGGCCTGGAACTCGTACCCTCGACGGCAGGCCTCAATGGCCGCTTTGCGACGGCGCAGGGACCAGACCATCAGGCCAATCATCAGCAGGAAAAACGCAGCGTAACAGGACCACACATAGGGCCCGTGGCCTTCCATCACCATAAATGCCGAAAAGGAATCAAACGCCATACTTCAGACCCTCCCGGCCAACACGTAATCTTTAACCCAGCGCGTTCTCTGTTCGCGTAACAGAATCTCTGTCTGCATACGCAGACAGGCGAGCCAGCCAAACAGCAGATAAAGCCCCAACACGGACAGGAGCAACGGCACCCACATTTCCGCCGGCATGGACGGCTTCTCCGTCAGTTTGAACGTCGACGGCTGATGTAGCGTATTCCACCATTCAACGGAGTACTGGATAATCGGTATATTTACCACCCCGACCAGCACAAGCACGGCTACCGCCCGTGCCGCAGATTTTTCATCATTGATCGCCCTGTCCAGGGCAATTACGCCACCATACAGGAACAGCAGGATCAGCATTGATGTCAGGCGGGCATCCCATACCCACCAGGTTCCCCAGGTAGGCTTACCCCAGACAGCGCCGGTAAACAGGGAAAGAAAGGTAAGTACCAGGCCCACCGGCGCAACCGACTTTACAAACACGTCGGCCAGTTTCATGCGCCAGACGAGAGTGACAACACCTGCCACAGCCATCATTACGTACACCGATTGGGCGAGAAAGGCCGTGGGCACGTGAATAAAAATAATGCGGTAGCTATTACCCTGGAGGTAATCCTTGGGCGCAAAGGCCAGCCCCCATACAATGCCTGCCATCAACAGCAGGATACCGCCCGCCAGGAGCCAGGGCATCAGCCGGGCCGCAATCCCGAAGAACCATTTGGGAGAACCCAGCTTGTGAAAAAATTGCCACATCAGATGGTTACCGTCCTACCGTTACCTTGTTTTACCCGTTGAACAGGCTGATACGCAGCGCCGCTGCCGATGCAAAGGGTGCCAGGGTCAGTGCCAGCACCAGAAACGCGCCCATCAGGGCCAGATAGGCTCCCGCGGGAGCGCCCTCTGCGGCCGAAGCCACCGTACCTGTTCCGAAAATCAGGACGGGAATGTACAGCGGAATGATCAACAGGGACAAGAGCACCCCTGCCGACCGTAATCCAAGCGTCAGCGCCGCGCCGATTGACCCGATCAGACTCAGCACCGGTGTACCGATCAGCAGCGTTAGACACAAAACTCCGATGGAGTTCCCGTCAAGATGGACCATTACGCCCAAAACCGGCGTTAGTACCACCAGCGGCAAGCCTGTTAACACCCAGTGCGCCGCTGTTTTCGCCAGTACCAGCAGAAACAGGGGCTGGGGCTGAAGCACAAGTTGCTCGAGCGTGCCGTCGTCAAAATCATGGCGAAACAGGTGGTCCAGCGACAACAACACCGATAGCAACGCCGCTACCCACAGGATACCGGCCCCGGCCTCCCGCAGAAATGACACTTCCGGGCTAACCCCCAGGGGAAAAAGGGTTACGACCATGACAAAAAACAACAGCGGATTGAGCAGATCCTGGCGCTGCCGGAAGGCCACCTTCATATCCCGGGCAAACACGGTCTGCATTGCCGCCAGCGCACCGACGGTGTCTTGCCGCAAAGTCAGTGCCGGCCTGCAATCAGCATTCATCGGTCGACCCTCCGCCCAACACAATGCGTTGCATACCGGGCAATCTGAGATCGTGATGGGTCGTCACTACCACCGCACCTCCCTCGGCAGCCCGTTGTTGAAGCAGCTGTTCAATGGCGCTGACACCGCTGGCATCAATGGCGGTAAAAACTTCATCCAGCAGCCAGAGCGGCTCGTCGGCAATCAACAGGCGCGCCAGGGCAACCCGTCTTTGCTGCCCCGCCGAAAGATTGCGACAGGGCACATCCTGGAACCCGGTCAATCCGGTGCCATCAAGCGCCTGACGCAGAACGGGATCTGGCAGCGGCCGCCGCCCGGCCGTCAGTGCCCGGAGATTCTCCATCGGTGTCAGCAACGGCTTTATGCCAGGCCGGTGGCCAAGATACAGGGTATTGCGGAGGAATTCTTCCCGCTGGGCAGACCTGGACTTGCCGCACCAGAGCAGATTGCCGGACCAGGCGTCGTTCAGGCCGGCCAGCATTCGCAGCAGCGTGGTCTTGCCGGAGCCGTTCGGCCCCTCGACACGGGCGACCGTACCGGGCAGTATGGAGAACGACAGGTCACGGAACAGGATCCGTTCATCCCGCTCGCACTGCAGATCGACAGCCTGTAATAACGGCTCAGACATCAGGACCCCGTAACCAGGACGATGCGCGTGAAGACGGCATCGGGTGCATTCGTGACAGCGGCGACCATGAACATTGTTCGCGCATGACCTGCCGGCGCGGCGTATTATAACAAAAGCGCCGGCGGATTACTCTTGTCCAACATCAAATCAGTGACGATGAAACTACCCAACGGACAACAGCCCCCGACACCTCCAGCCCAGCCTGCAACACAGACGTCCCGGCCTTCAGTCTCAACCGAAGCGGCCCGGGAGCCCGTGGCCGCATCAGCGCGGCAACTGCTCGATCAGCTGCAGCTGACGAACCGGGAAACCACCCTGGCCCGGGTGGCCGAGATCATCAACCGTCAGGGCGGTAACAGCGCGGACCTGTTACTGGACATTCGCGGCAAGTCTCTTCTGGTTCAGGCGGCCGTCGGCAAGACTGAACTGGCAACCGGTGACTGGCTAAAAGTGATGCGGGCCGGCAATGAGCTGCAGCTGATGGGCAAACTGGCACCCGCACCCGAAGCCGGTATCGCCCGAGCGCTGGCCCAGCGACTGCCCTGGCAGCAAACCCTGGATGGTGGACTGGCAAGGCTGCTGGGCACTCTCACACAAGGCCTCCGGCAAGACCCGCTACCGGGCCAACTGCCCTCATCGCGAGGCCCCCAACCTCTGCCGGAGGCCGCCAGACAGGCTATTGAACAAATGATGGCGAGGCTGCCTTCGGGGAACAGTCTGACTCCCGGTTCTGGCAGCCAGGACACGACATCGCAACAGGTCCGGCAATGGCTTTCAGAAAGTGGCCTGTTCGCCGAGTCGCGACTGGCCCAGGCACCCTCTGCCCAGTTGCCCGATCTCAAGCTGGCGCTCGGTAGAGTGATCACCGCCTTGCTTGCCCAACAGGGCAGTACACCAGAACACTTCAACCGGCTGACACCTATCTCGACGCCAGAGCTCATGCAGGCGCCGCTGCAATTTCCCCAACCGCTGGCCACACCCCAGGCCCCCGGCAGTGGCGAAGCGCCCAGCGTCGGGCAGATGCTCCGCCTGCTGGCCGGAATGCTCAACCGGATCACCGTCAACCAGTTGCACAGCCAGGTACTTACTGCCCGTGGTGGCGGCGATGCAGCAGGGCCCGCACCTGCCTCTACCCTCGTACTCGATCTGCCATGGCTGACGCCACAGAATGAACCGAGGCTGGCGCAGGTCCGGATCGAACAATATCCCGAAGACCGGGAATCGGAAACCCGATCCGCGAAAACCACCACAGCCGAGTGGCGGCTTTCACTGACCATGGACCTGGATGAGGCTGGCTCCCTGCATTTCGATGTTGCCCTTCGCCAACAGGCAGTGAGCGCCCGGGTCTGGGCAGAAAAACAGACAACCCTGCGTCAGGTGAACCAGGAGCTTCCCGCGTTGCGACAGAGCCTAACCGATCTGGGCCTGGAAGTGACAGACCTGGATTGCCGCCGCGGCACGCCGCAAAGCAGCGTCACCCGACTCGAACACAGACTGGTGGATACCCGGGCATGACCTCAGAGACAGAGCATCACAGCAGAGCCGCCGTTGCGCTCAAGTACGATGGCGAGAAAGCGCCAACCATCAGCGCCACCGGCACCCATGAGCTGGCGGAAGAGATCATCCGCATCGCCCGGGAGCACAATGTTCCCCTTTATGAAAATGCGGAGCTGGCCAGCATTCTGGCGCGCCTGTCACTGAACGAAGAAATTCCCGAGTCGCTGTACCGGGTGATTGCGGAAATCCTGGCGTTTGCCTTCCATATTCGCGGGCTAACCCCAGACGATCGCAGACCCGGCGAGTCGGATGATTCAGTGAATCAGTGATCGGAGCGCCCAGGCCTGCTGCCAGTTGTCGCCACGCCTTGGCGCCACGGTGGTTTCAAAGTAATGACGCAGCCGGCGCCGGTCCTCGGGCTGGTCCTTCAGGGCCGAGCCGATGATGTGGTGCATCAGCTGCTCAACCGTGATGCTTCCGCCACCGTAATACCAGGCGTTGAGGCTGGCCGCGTGAGCGACCGACACGGCTTCCGCGGTGGAAAGAGCCGAACCGGCGAGGCGATCGGTGCTGCGTCCGTCCAGGGTCTGGCCATTGCGCAGCTCGTGGAACATGGTCACCAGAATCTCGACCACCGATTCTTCCAGCGCCACCTCGATGCCAGCCCGACTGTTGGCCCTGCGGACCTCCCGGAGCACAACATCCATCTCGTCGGCCAGATGACGGATAGGCCGGATTTCCTCGAAGTCCATTCGCCGCTTCAGGGCAGCGCTCATCCGGTGCACACCCTCGTCGATACTGTTGGACGTGGCGATAACGTTAAAACCTTCCCGCGCGAGCACCACACCGTCCTCGCCCGCCAGCTCGGGAATCACCACCACCCTGTCGGACAGCACAGAGAGCAGCGCATCCTGCAGCGCCTGTGGGCAGCGGGCGATCTCTTCAAACCGGACCATTTGCCCTTCCATCATGCCCCGCAGCAAGGGGCTGGGTACCAACGCCTTCAGGCAGGGGCCCTCGGTATGCAGTACCGCTTCGTTCCAGCTATACAGCAGTTGCCCGACGCTGCTCACCGCCCCACCCTGCAAGGTTAACGTGGAGCTTCCCGAAATGGCGGCGGCCAGCAACTCCGACAACCAGGATTTGGCGGTACCCGGCTCGCCGACCAGAAGGCAGCCGCGGCTGGTGCACAGGGAAATGATGATCCGGACCACCATGGCCCGGTCGGCAACGAACTTCCGCTCAATGCCGAGTTTCTCATCCCCCATGACGAACTTTTCCACCGCCCGCGGCGACATCTGCCAGCCTGGTGGCACCGGGCCATGATCCATACTCCTGAGCTTGTCCAGCTCCGCGGCGTAGACTACCTCCACGGGCTCCCGCTGGGCCGCCTTGTTAACAGATTGCTTGTTGCTCATTCCTGACTCCTGCGGCCGCCCCGAACTTCCGGTGCCATGCGCTCCCTCGGGAGAATCCGCGGCAGTTCGGAAAGCGGAATAATGCCTTCAATCACATGGTCCAGGGCGCTGTCCCGCATGGTCACCAGGCCGGCATCAAGAGCTCGCCAGCGCAGCTCCCCGATGGGCGGTTGGCTGGAAATGGCGTTCCGGATGTCCGAATCGACTTCCATGTACTCGACAATTGCCACTCGACCCTGGGTGCCGCGGCCGTTGCATTTGTCACAACCGGCGCCCTGAAAACACCGGAAATCCGCGGGCGGGCCGTCGGGAAACACCTCGGACAGAATCACCGGGTCCGGCTCTGCAGGCTGGCAACAATGCTTGCAGATGCGCTTGGCCAGCCGCTGGGCGATGACAGCCAGCAGCTCACCGGCAATGGAATTCGGGTGGATACCCAGATCATACAAGCGCTGCAGTGAATCCACCGCGTCGTTGCAGTGCAGCGTGGACAGAACCACGTGGCCGGTCTGGGAGGCCCGTATCGCCTCCAGAGCGGTTTCCTGGTCACGGATCTCGCCCACCAGAATGACATCCGGATCTTCCCGGACAAACGCCCTCATGGCATCGGCGAAACCAAAGCCAATTTCTGATCTGACCCGGGTTTGTTGAATGTTGTCGATGGAGTACTCGATGGGGTCTTCCACCGTGATAACTTTCCGGCGGCCGTCATCGGCAAGGGTCTGCAGCCCCGCATACAGCGTGGTGGACTTGCCTGACCCGGTCGGACCGACCACCAGCACCAGTCCCGCCGGGTTATCCAGCAAGCGCTGATAACGGGCACCGATCATGGATGACATGCCAAGTTCGGCAATGGTCATGGCGCGGCCGGTCTGCGGCAGCAGACGTATAACGGCATGTTCGCCATGGAGCGAAGGCTGGGTCTGTATCCGCAGATCGTAGGCCATATCGCCGAGCTGCAGCCGGGACCGCCCACCCTGGGGCAGCCGGTGCTCGGCGATGTTCAGCTCTGCCCGCAGCTTGATGACGTTAATCACCCCTTTCATCTCCCGGGCCGACAGCTGGTACTGGGGCAGATCATGGAGATCGCCATCCACCCGAAGGCGAATGCGAATCCGGTCACCGTACTGTTCTATATGGATGTCGCTGGCTTTTTCACTTACAGCGTCCATCAGAATGGCTTCGTAGACAGACACCAGATAGGGGCTGACGTGCTTGTTTTTCGGATCCTTGCCCAGAAGCTGATCCTTGCTGCCAGTCGGGTCCGCCGCCTGGTTCGGGGTTGGTTCCTGATCCGCTGCAAAGCGGCGCCCTTTGGCAGTCAGATCAAGAGCTGACCAGAGCCGACGAAAGTCCGTCGGTGTAACCAGCAGGCAGTCAACCACCTGGTTAGGACTCAACCGCTCGAGCTGATCAGTGCGCGCATCGGGATCGTCGGTCACAACCGTGATCCGACCATCTTCCTCGGCGATGGGTATCAGTCGTGAGAGATCCAGAAACGTTCGGGAAAATCGCCGGAAAAGCGCCGGATGGAGATCCGGCAGAAGCTCGTCCGCATCGGTGAAGGTCATGCACCGCTGACGGGCAAGAGAACGGTAGAGATCAATCTCTTCAAGATTCAGTTTCCGGCGGAGCACGTCCAGCAGCCGGCAATTCTGCTTCGCTGCCTCCGCCTTTGCCTCGGCCAGGACCGCTTCGTCCACGACACCCTGATCAATGAGGATCTGCTCGACGTTACGGTTGAAGTCGACCCAGCCCAGGGTGCGCACACGCTTGAGCTTGGCACCCTGTTTTTCGAACATGGCCAGGCTCGGGACGGGTCCCGCTCGCCCTTCAAGACACACCAGGCGCCCCCCCTCACGAACCAGGTGCGCCAGGGCAGTCTGGTCCCTGACAAACGAGGTACACAAAACGAGATCACAGAGTGGATCAGGCTCGGGCGCCTCTTCCGCACGGGCAACAACGACATCCACATTGTGCATACCCAGGCGGACAAACCGCTCTCTGGCAGCCTCGGCGACAACGGCATTCCGCTCCACGTACAGGACCCGATGGGCGAGCCCGGACAGCACAGCGGCAAAATAGCCTGAGCCACCGCCCACGTGCATCACCATCTGATCCGGTTCTATTTCCGGGAGCAGGGAGAGAATGTGGCTGACAGTTTCTTCGCGGGGAATGGAGTGGCCGGTTATCGAGGCAACCAGGTCGGAACCGGAAACAAAATCATGGCGGGATACAGATCGAAGGGCCTCAAGGGCCCTCGGATAGACTCTCTTCATTCAACAACGTCCGTAACGGCTTGGTATCAGGCCGCCTGACGTTTTCTGAGTGCTGACACCAGCTCGGCCTCGGGACGGGAAATTCCGCACGTGTTCATAAGATCGTCGATATCGGCGCCGAGATCAACCAGTCGAGAGGCTTCATCGTAAGAGATTCGCAGCGGATCGTTCTGGCGCATTTCGTCGAGCGTGGTCCTCAGCTCGTGCAACTGACGCTCACAGCTAACCAACCGCTGCCCTACCCCCATGCTGCCACTGGTGGTGGCATGCAGTTCCCGGCCAAGGGTATCACAGCGCTCTTTCAGCGTTGCTCGGAGGCTACGTACCTGGCGCCCGAGAACCAGGCCCTGAACGAAAACCAGAGACAGGGCCGCAACAGTCAGCGCCCAGGGAAGGTATGAAGGAATTTCTGCAAACATGACGGATGTCTCCCGTTAATTGCCACGGAAGGCATCCATCGTGAGGCCTGTAGCGGGTTGCCCCGGATCACAGTGCCGCGATTTCAGCCCACTCGTGGTCTGACAGCATCTTGTCGAACTCAACCAGAATGATCAGTTCGCCATCCTTGTTGCACACGCCCTGGATAAATTTGGCACTTTCCTCGTTACCCACGTTCGGTGCAGTTTCAATTTCGCTGGCTTTCAGGTACACCACCTCGGCGACAGAATCCACCAGAATGCCCATAACCTGGTTGGCAGATTCCATAACCACAATCCGGGTGGCATCGGTTACTTCGGCATCGGCCAGGCCAAAGCGCCGGCGGGTGTCGATAACGGTAACCACGTTACCCCGAAGGTTGATGATGCCGAGCACATAATCCGGGGCCCCCGGAACCGGAGCAATCTCCGTGTATCTCAGCACTTCCTGAATCTGCATGACGTTCAGACCGTAGGTCTCATCATCCAGCCGGAAGGTAACGTACTGCAGTACCTGATCGTCCTGGGCCTGATTGGTTTGTCCGCTCGGGGATGCCATAGCGATGTTTCTCCTCTTGGGCTGCCCGGCGGGCAACCTGATCGTCAAAAAAATATCATCAGTGCCCAATACTATAGTTAAGGGCACAAACCGTGCCAGCACGGCTCGGTTTCATTCAGTAACCATTGTTTGCGTCAGCTCAGATCCAGATGGTGCTCTCTTTCCGCCCTCACCAGCAAGTCTGCCATGGTGCGCACATCAATCAGCGCACACATGTGGTCAATCACAGTGCCGGCCAGCCACGGACGCTTGCTTCGGGCTGTGCGCCAACGCACTTCGTCCGGCCGGAGGGTAAAGGACTGGGCGACGTCATCACAGGCGAGCCCCCAGTCGCTGTTATCCAGCCGGATCACGAACCGGTAGTTGACCCGGGCATCGGGCGGCACCCGCCCTGCCATGATCCATTCGGCGGTATCCACCACCCTCAGGTTCTGATCCCGGTCCGGGCGGATTCCCATGTACCAGCGTGGACTTCCCGGGATGGGCCGGATCTCTTCTTCAATGCGGTGAATGGCACCGAGCAGAATCAGAGGCACCGCCAGCTGCAGACCGGCCACCGTGAAAATGAGGCACTCAAAGGGCTGTTCTGACCACTCCGGGCGGGACGGCGGCGCGGCCGGCTCCGGCGCAGGCTGAGCTTCAATCCTTGCCTTCGGCACCGGCGCTTCCGGCACCTGTCGCACCACTGGCCTCTCAGGTTCCGCCGGCGTTTCCCGGACCCGTTTGGGTGGTTCAGGTCTTGCCGGCGGTTTTTCGACGGTTGGCACAGATGCCGGTTTCGTGCGGGTTGCCACCCGCGGTTCCGGAGGTGCAGGTTTCACCGGTTCCGGCGCTTCGATTTCCTCCCGAAGCGCCGTATCAGTGGCCGTGTGCAGCAGTTCGTCAAGATAACTGGCAATGGCAGTTTCCGGATCCGCCAGCCGTGTCAATTTATCGTCAGCCATGCTGACGCTCCTTCACCCTGCCCACCCGGGCCATGAGATCATCCAGCAGATGGCTGTAGGCGCGGACACCATGGGTTTCGGCATCCAGCGCGGACGGTGTTATGCCGCCCTGGCTGGCATCCCGAAACTTGGTGTCCACCGGAATCGCAAACTGCCAGAGGGACTCGCGGTAGGTCTTCCGCAACAGGTTCAGGCTTTTCACCGACGCCTGTGTCCGCCGGTCATACAAGGTGGGCACAATGGTGTAAGAAAGTTCGTTTTTCTGGGAACGCATGATCATCTTCAGGGTGTGGAGCATGCGCTCCAGGCCCTTGATGGCCAGAAATTCGGTTTGCACGGGAATGATCAGATGCTGGGCTGCCGCAAGGGCGTTAACCATCAGAACCCCCAGAGAGGGAGTATTGTCGAGCAGGACATAATCAAAGTCGTCCCAAAGCTGAGTCAGGGCCCGGGAAATGATCAGCCCCATGCCTTCCACGCCGATCATTCGTCGCTCAAGGGTAGCCAGGGCTGCACTCGCCGGCAAAAGGGACAGGCCCTTGCAGCTGGTCTCCGTAATCAGTTGGGCGGGTAGCCCTTCCGGAACCTTGCCCTGGTGCTGGAACAGGTCGAAAACACTGTGCGCGATTGTATCCGGATCGTAACCGAACCAGCTGGTGAGCGAGCCATGCGGGTCCAGATCCACAACGAGAACACGCTTGCCGCGTTCGGCAAGCAAGCCGCCCAGGGCGACCACACTCGTGGTTTTACCGACACCACCTTTTTGATTGGCTACTGCCCAGATTCGCACGCTTTGATTCTCCAGAGAATACATCGGTGTGGCCGGCAATTAACCGTTGCCACAATCCCGTTTATCGGCCATTCCCCGGGCAACTTGAACCAGTCCTCGGAAAATCCGGCAAGCTGTTGCCGGCGCCTTATTGTTAACGGGGAGTAATACAGGAACCATGCCAATGGCTCTATACGCATCTGCCGACGATCGGGTCAGCGCATGGCACCGCGAATACTGGCGTCACGGGAGATCAGCAATACCACCCGGCGGTTTCTGCGGCGCCCTTCCTCAGTGTCATTCCGGGCAACCGGCTGATACTGGCCATAGCCGACAGCCGCCAGACGTTCCGGCTCGATGCCCTCCATCACCAGCATCCGGACCATGGCAGCCGCCCGGGCGGCTGACAATTCCCAGTTTGACGGAAAACGGGAGGTACTGATCGGCTGATTATCGGTGAAGCCTTCCACTTTGACAGCGTTGTCCCGGTTGTTCAGAACCGTGGCGATTTTCTCGACCACCTCGAACGCATCGTAATGGGGCTCGGCATCGCCGCTGCCAAACAACAGACTGTTGGGCAGATTCAGCTCCAGCCACTGGTCGCTGGTCTCAAGCGACACCACGCCCTGGTTGATCAGCTCATCAAACTCCATGGAAAGCTGGTCAGCCATGGCTCGCAGCGCTTCGGTCCGCGCCTGCGCGTCCATCTCCGGATTTCGGGGCGCTTCGGTCACCGCCGGCGGGATTACGTTCTCGGCAGGCGCATTCAGCGATCTCTGGGGCTGGTCGCCAATCTCGATTGGCTGGAAGGAGCGCTGGGGTGCATTGAACACGCCGGTCAGGGTTTCAGAAAGGACTTTGTATTTGCCTTCGTTAACGGACGATACCGAGTACATCACGACGAAAAAGGCGAACAGCAGGGTGATGAAATCCGCGTAGGAAATCAGCCACCGCTCCTTGTTGTGCAGATCATCCCGGGGTTGCCTACGGCGCCGCATAAGTTGGCCTGCGCATGCTTACTGCAGGAAGCCCCGCAGCCGCAATTCGATGGATTTCGGGTTTTCACCCTCGGCGATGGCAATCAGGCCATCGATCATCATGTCCTCATAGCGGGTGCGCTCCCGCACGATACCGCGCATCTTGTTAGCGACCGGGAAGAACAGGAGGTTGGCCAGCGCCACACCGTAGATGGTGGCTACAAAGGCGGTTGCGATCCCGCTACCCAGGGATTGGGGATCCTCAAGGTTGGTCATCACCTGGATCAGGCCCATGACAGCCCCGATAATGCCGATGGTTGGCGAGTAACCACCCATGGCCTCGAACACCTTGGCCGACTCCAGATCCCTCTGCTCACGGGATTCCAGATCAACTTCCATGATGCCCCTGATGGTCTCGGTTTCGGCACCGTCGACCAGCAACTGCAACCCCTTGCGGGCAAAGGGCTCCGGCTCGCGCTCGGCAAGCCCTTCAAGGCCTAGCAAGCCCTGCTTGCGAGCTTTTACACTCCAGTCAATGACTTTTCCGATACCGTCTTCAAGGTTGATAAACGGCGGGAAAAAGACCCAGCGCACCTGAGTGAAAGCCCGCTTCAGCATGGGCCACGAGGTCTGCAGGATAGTCGCGGCCAGAGTGCCACCGATGACGATGATGGCCGCCGGCCCATTAAACAGTGAGCCAACCGCTCCGCCTTCCAGCAGGTTACCGCCAAGAATTGCGGCAAAGGCCAGTATGACCCCGAGCAGGCTCAGGATATCCATCAGCACACACCTTCCGCGAGGCGTGGCCCGATCTCGTCCAGGGACAATACATCATCCGTCAGCCCTGCCTTGGCGACGGCCATCGGCATGCCGTAGATCACAGACGATTTTTCATCCTGGGACCATATATCGGAACCGCTCTGCTTCATCATCCGACAGCCTTCTTTGCCGTCCGAGCCCATCCCGGTAAGAATGACGCCCAGCGTCTTGCCCGGAAAGCTGCGGGCAAGAGAACCGAAGGTAACGTCCACGCAGGGTTTGTAATTGAGCCGCTCGTCTCCGGGCAGAATACGGATCCTGGGCTGTCCGCCCCGATTCTCGACCATCATCTGTTTGCCGCCGGGCGCCAGCAAAGCCAGGCCGGGCCGCAACACATCACCATCCTCAGCCTGCCGGACTTCAATCCGGCAGAGCTTGTTAAGGCGTTCGGCGAAGGCAGGCGTAAAACTCGCCGGCATATGCTGCACCAGAACAATCGGTGCCGGGAAGGTCGCGGGCAACACCGTCAGTACCCGCTGCAGGGCAACCGGGCCGCCGGTTGAAGTACCAATGCCAACAACGGCGTAATGCTTGGCCGGCCCACGGCGGCCATGGCGCCTGGGGGCCTCGGTTTCGCCCGGAGAACCTGCCGACGCTGCCGGAGCCCGGGTGTCAGGACGCTGACGCGGTGCTGGTTCCGGACGCGGGCGCCCTGCAGGCTCCGGCGCCCGGGAGGCCGGAGCTGAAGGTTCCGCGCGGGAAGGCGCAGGAGAACGGTTGCCGGGACGACTGCGGGCTACATCCAGAATCCGCTCAATCAAGATTTTCTGAAGCTGACTGTTGTCCCGGGCAATTTCTTCGAAATTCTTGGGCAGAAAATCAACGGCGCCGGCCTCGAGCGCATCCAGTGTGACCCGGGCGCCCTCATAGGTGAGCGATGAGAACATGAGCACCGGTATCGGATGTTTGCGCATGATTTCGCGCACGGCAGAGATGCCATCCATCACGGGCATCTCATAATCCATGGTAATCACGTCGGGACGCAGTTTCTCGGCCAGCTCAACGCCTTCCCGACCATTGGTCGCAGCACCTACCACTTTGATCTGGCCGGAGCTGGTCAGGATTTCCGTCAGCCGCTTGCGAAAAAACCCTGAATCGTCAACGACCAGGACAGAAACTGTCATCCACTTCTCCTACCCAATCCATCGTTCTTCGGCCTTCTCTGGCAAAAAGCGCCGGAAGGCCCGGCTCAACCGTAATGTTGCAACAGGCTTGGCACATCAATAATGAGTGCAATCCGGCCATCGCCGGTAATAGTGGCACCGGCCATGCCTGGCGTACCCTGGAGCGCTCGCCCAAGGGGCTTGATAACCACTTCTTCCTGACCAACCAGCTGGTCGACCACGAACCCGACCTGCTTGGTACCCATGGCCACAATGACAACATGGGCGTTATCGGGCACCTCCTGGCCAGCACCGCCACGAACCAGCCAGCGCTTGATATGGAATAGCGGGAAGACTTTATCCCGAACCACAATGCACTCGCGCCCATCGACGATGTTGGTCTTGGTCAGGTCCAGATGGAAAATCTCGACCACGTTGACCAGCGGCAACGCAAAGGATTGATCGCCCAGCATGATCATCAGGGTGGGCATGATGGCGAGCGTCAGCGGAACCTTGATGACAATGCGAGAGCCCTTGCCCAGCTCGGATTCGATGCTCAACTGGCCATTGAGCTGGCCAATCTTGGTTTTCACCACATCCATGCCGACGCCACGTCCGGACACATCCGAAATCTGCTCCTTGGTGGAGAATCCGGCGGCAAAAATAAGGTTGTAACACTCCGAATTGGTCAGCCGGTCCGCGGCGTCCTGGTCGTAGATACCCTTTTCGACTGCTTTGCGGCGCAGGACTTCCGGATCCATGCCCGCGCCGTCATCCTCGATAAACAGCAGAATATGGTCTCCCTCCTGCTCGGCAGAGAGGGTAACCGTGCCCTGGCGTGGCTTCCCGGCCTTCTCGCGGACTTCCGGAGCCTCGATCCCGTGGTCCACCGAATTCCGCACCAGGTGAACCAGCGGATCAGACAGCGCTTCAACCAGGTTCTTGTCCAGATCGGTTTCCTCGCCATGCATCACCAGGTTCACCTCTTTCTTGAGGTTTCTGGCGAGATCGCGCACAACGCGGGGGAACCTGCCGAACACCTTTTTGATCGGCTGCATGCGGGTCTGCATGACGGCGGACTGGAGATCAGTCGTAACCACATCCAGGTTGGATACCGCCTTGTGCATGTGTTCGTCTTCACTTTCAGCACCCAGACGCTGCAAGCGGTTACGCACCAGCACCAGCTCACCCACCATATTCATGATGTCATCGAGCCGCTTGGTGTCGACACGAACCGTCGTTTCCGCGGCCGGGGCATTCTCGCGAGCAGGCATCGCCGGTGCGGCAGCGCCTTTGGCCTCCGGCTTCTCGGCCGGCTTCGACTTTTCGGGTTTTGACGCGTTTGCTTTCGCTGAAGCTGGTTCTTTTGAAGATGCAGGCTGTTTCGGCGCTGAGGGCTGTTTTGGAGCTGCAGGCTCTTTCGAGGCTGAAGGCTCTCCGCCCGCGGTCGGGCTTCCGCCCTTGCCGTGAAGATCGTCCAGCAGTTTCTCGAATTCGTCGTCGGTGATCAGGTCATCGCCGCCAGCAGATCCGGCCTTGGCAGCCGGCTTTTCTTCTTTACCAGAAGCCTCTTCCTCGCCAGCTGGCGCACCGGCAAACTGACCTTTTCCGTGCAGTTGGTCCAGTAGCGCTTCGAATTCGTCGTCGGTTATTTCGTCGTCTCCAGAACTTTCCTGGTCACCGCCGGCCGATCCGGCGCTCGAAGCCGAGGAAACCTCCGCTGATTTCTCGTCCTGCAGTGCGTCCAGAAGCTGTTCGAACTCGTCGTCGGTGATGTCGCCACCGTCTTCTGCCGGTTCGCTCTCTTCCTGCTCAGGTTGAGCGGCAGCGGTCGGTGCCCCCTCGCCTTCAGGCTGGGCCAGGGCATCCAGACGGGCAATCAGTTCGTCCGGAGCCGGTGTCAGCTCCTCATGATTGCGGACCTGCTCAAACATGGCATTGACGTAGTCGAGTGCTTCTAGAACCACGTCCATCAGTTCGGAATCCACCTTGCGCTTGTGATTACGCAAGATGTCGAAAACGTTTTCCGCGGAATGGCAGCAGTTCACCAGCGCTTCAAGCTGAAGGAAGCCGGCTCCGCCTTTCACGGTATGGAAACCACGGAAGATGGCGTTGAGCAGATCACTGTCGTCAGGATGTCGCTCAAGATCTACCAACTGCTCTGACAGCTTTTCGAGGATCTCGCCGGCTTCTACCAGGAAGTCCTGCAAAATCTCTTCATCAGCATCAAACGCCATGCGTTACCCTCATTATTCAGAAACCGAGACTGGACAACAGGTCGTCTACGTCGTCCTGCCCCGAAACTACATCTTCACGCTCATCGGCCTTGATCTGGGGCCCGACGCCCTTCTCTGCAGACTCTTCTTTTTCTTCAATCTGGTGCACCGTGCCCGTGAGCTGGTCCACATGACTGGCCATCACCACCAGGCTGAGCATCTGCTCCTCAACCTCTTTCACCAGGGCGGTGACCTTCTGGATGACCTGACCTGTCAGATCCTGATAGTCCTGAGCCAGCAGGATTTCCGACAGGTTGCTGTACATGGTGTCGGCATCGGTTGCCATGCTGACAAAAAAACGATCAATCCGGCCGTACAGCTCGCGAAACTCAGCCGGCTGCATTTCCCGGCGACGCAGGCGCTGCCACTCATCACGCAACGCGGCGGCCTCGTCTCTGAGGGCATTGGCCACCGGCATGGTTTCCTCAACCAGGTCCATGGTCCGATTGGCTGCTTCACCGGTCATCTGCACAACGTATTCGAGACGATCAGAGGCATCAGTCATCTTTGACAGTGCTTCCTGCTGCTCGGCGTTACGGGGATCAATCTGGAAGTTCCGGATTGCTTCGTGCAGGCTCCGCGTCAGCCGCCCTACCTCACGGTACAGACTCTGATCCCTGACCTCGCTGAGTTCATTGATCAGGGTCATGGCTTTGGCATAATCACCCGCATCAACACTCTCGGCCAGTTCCGCTGCCTGCCGCTGGAGCTTTTCCGTCACCTCCGGTTCAAGGCCCCGATGGTTCTTTTTGCTATCGCTCATGAGAGCCATCCGACCTCTGGTTACTGGATTCTTTCAAAGATTTTCTCAATCTTTTCCTTGAGCACGGCAGCGGTGAACGGCTTGACCACATACCCGTTTACGCCTGCCTGGGCAGCGGCAACGATCTGGTCGCGCTTGGCCTCAGCAGTTACCATCAATACCGGCAGGGTTTTCAGATTCTCGTCCGCCCGAACGGCCTTGAGCAGGTCGAAGCCTGACATGCCAGGCATGTTCCAGTCGGTCACCAGAAAATCGTATTTGCCGCTTTTGAGCATTGGCAGTGCCGTGTTGCCGTCGTCAGCTTCATCGGTGTTGGTGAAGCCAAGATCACGCAGCAGGTTCTTGATGATCCGTCGCATTGTGGAGAAGTCGTCCACAATGAGGATTTTCATGTTTTTGTCCAATGGGACCTCCAGTTAGTAACACCCGGAATTCGTTTGACCTTTGCGTTCAAAGTCTAGCAGGCCGCTGTTTTAACCGCTTATTGTCGGGCCTTTGCTTCGGTTGTAAAGCATCGGTTACCAAAAACTACAGACTACCTCGTTGGCGACACAGACTGAACGCGGTCAGTTGTCCGATTCCTGACGCCAATCCGAGAGCCGTCCCCGAAGGCGCAGGGCTGCCTGGCTGTGAATCTGGCTTACCCTGCTCTCACTGACGCCGAGCACCGCGCCAATCTCCTTGAGGTTCAGTTCTTCCTGGTAGTAAAGGCTCAACACCAGCTTTTCCCGCTCCGGCAGGTCTTCAATCGCCTCAGCGAGGCTCCGCCGGAAGGCATCGGAGGACAACCCCTCAAGGGGATTATCCTGCGTCTCTGTCTGTTCTATCGGCAGCTCTCCGGATTCATTGAGCTCGTCGAGGCTAAAAAGTCGACCGCTGTTGGAATCGGAAAGGTAGGAGTGGTATTCGGGCAGCCCCATACCCAGCTCTTCGGCCACTTCCTGGTCGTGGGCTTCGCGGCCAAGTCGATCTTCAACGGCCTTGATGGCCTGGGAAATGCGACGGGCGTTGCGATGAACAGAACGTGGCACCCAGTCACCCTTGCGGATTTCGTCCACCATGGCGCCGCGAATACGGATACCGGCGTAAGTCTCGAAGGTAGCACCTTTGGTAGAACTGTAACGCTGTGCGGCCTCGAGCAGACCGATCATGCCGGCCTGCATCAGGTCTTCAAGCTGGACGGACGCCGGCAGGCGAGCCATCAGGTGAAGGGCAATTTTCTTGACCAGCGGCGCGTGCTGCTCAATGAGCTGAGCCGGCTTCTGCGCACTTGACTGGTTATAGATTCCGAGGTTTTTCGCCAATGTCATGTATCCGGTTTTTTGTTTGACTGGATCCGATTCAGACTTCGACGAGCCGCTCCACAAAAAATTCCAGATGCCCGCGGGGAGAGGACGGCAACGGCCAGCTATCTACCTTGTCCGCCAGCGCCTTGATGGCCAGTGAAGCTTTCGCCCTGGGATAGGCGTCCAGCACCGCACGCTGCCGCTGAACCGCTTTCTTCACGGCCTCATCGTAGGGGACTATTCCTACGTATTGTAGTGCCACATCGAGGAAGCGCTCGGTGACCCGGGTCAGTTTTTCAAACAGATGCCGGCCTTCCTGCTCATTCCGGACCTGATTGGCAAGAATACGGAAGCGGTTGGTTCCATAATCACGGTTCATCAGCTTGATCAGGGCATAGGCATCGGTGATCGAGGTCGGCTCGTCGCAGACAACCAGCAGCAGCTCCTGCGACGCTCTCAGAAAACTGACCACTGACTCGGAAATACCGGCGGCGGTATCAACGATCAGGACATCGATCTGATCACCCAGTTCGCTGAACGCATTAATCAGCCCGGCATGTTCCATGGGGCTGAGCTGGGTCATTCGTTGGGTACCGGAAGAGGCGGGGACAATCTTGATGCCACCGGGACCATTCACCAGAACGTCCTTCAGATCACAATCGCCCGCCAGAACATCCTGGAGGTTGCGATTGGCAGTGATGCCCAGCAAGACGTCGATATTGGCGAGCCCCAGATCGGCGTCGAGCAGCACCACTCTCCGGCCTTTCTGCGCCAGGGCAATTCCGAGGTTCACCGACACGTTACTCTTGCCGACACCACCCTTTCCGCCGGAAACTGCAATCACCTGTACCGGATGTGCTCTGCTCATACTGTTTTTGGTCTCTCGCCACGTTTCGCCGGCTTTGTCTCCGACGCCTGCTGTCAATCTGTCCGGTCTCAGGCGTGCTCTTTCAGGCCCTCTGCGACCGCTTGCTGTTGCTGGAGTGTTTTCAGCCGATCCACGGCCAACCGCACCAGCGGAACGGCTTCTGCGTGGTGCAGGTCTTCAGGAATCTTCTGGCCGTCTGTGTAATAGGCTACCGGCAGACCGGTTTCCATCACAAACCCGAGAGACTCGCCCAGCGTCAGGGCCTCGTCGATTTTGGTCATCACACAGCCCGCAAGATTTGCCATCTTATAGCAATGCCACACGGATTTCATGATGCGAGGCTGACTGGTTGCCGAGACCACCAGATGGGTTTTGATATTGTGATGGCTGCGAGCCAGTTCGGCCAGCTGTTCCTGATAGCCTTTGTCCGCACTGGTCAGTCCGGCGGTATCAATCAGCACCAGATGACGGTCTGACAGCTCGTCCAGAATATCGTCCAGACTGTGGCTCTCATCCACGACCCGAACCGGCACATTCAGGATCCGACCGAACACGAATAACTGCTCGTGCGCCGCCACCCGATAGCGATCCGTGGTAACCAGGGCCACGGAATCGGAACCATGCTTGAGCACGTAGCGAGCGGCGAGTTTTCCGATGGTGGTGGTTTTCCCGGACCCTGTCGGCCCCACCAACGCGTAGGCGCCGCCCTCATCCAGCCACTCCATGCGGGAGGTCCGGACCCCGGTACACAGCATTTTCAGGGACTGCTTCCAACCGTCTTCCAGACGCCCCGCCTTGTGACGACGGGAAATTGACCCCGCCAGATCACTGCCGAGGCCGAACTCCTGCAAGCGCTCGGCAAGCCTCTGCTGCACGGCGGTGGTCGCAGAAACCTCCGGCTCCTGTTGCGGCCGATGGCCCTGCATCATGTCTTTGAGCGAGCTGATCTCGGCCCGCATCTGCGCCAGCTCATCGGAATAGGCTTCCCTCGGCGCCTGTGGCAGAAGTTCAATATCACCAAAACCACCGCTCACCTCTTCCTGAATGGCAGCGAACGAACCGGCGTAGCTCGCGCCCTGCGATGCCCGCTTTTCCCGTACTTCACGGATGCGGTCCCGGGACCGGCTCAGCTCGTCCTCAAGACGCCTGTGCTGGTCGGCCTGCATCTCGGCCAAGCGGGACCCGTTGGTGGCTTCTTCTGCCTGGTTGCCCAGTCGCTGGCGCGCCATATTCTCGTCATAATCCAGCGCCGTCACAATTTCGACACCGCCGTCGACCCGACGATTGGAAAGGATCACGGCGTCCGGCCCCATCTGTTCACTGACCTGCTTGAGCGCCTCGGCCATGGTCTGAGCAAAAAACCGTTTTACTTTCATGATGCCTCTTCCTCCACCGGCAACGCCGTGCCGGCGCTGTCCGCTCTGTCATCCGCGCCGTTACTGGCCAACGGACGCCACGATCGTAATCTGTTTGTTATCCGGAATCTCCTGGTACGAGAGCACATGGAGCCGCTCTACCCCGTAGCTGGCGAACTTCGCCAGCACCGGCCTCAGGGGCCCGGACACCAGCAGAATGGCTGGCTTGCCGAGCATCTCCTGACGCTGGACGCTCTCCTGAAGCGAACGCTGGAGTTTTTCAACCATATTCGGCTCCAGGACCAGGCCAATATCTTCCTGTCCGCCGGATTGTTGACTCTGCTGAACAGACTTTAGCAATAACTGTTCCAGATCCGGATCCAGGGTGATCACCGGTATCTCTGATTCGTTACCGCAGATACTCTGGACAATCATCCGGCGCAGGGACTGCCGCGCAACGGTGGTCAACAGCTTCGGATCCTGACTCTTCGGATGCACGTTCACGATGGCCTCGGCAATGGACCGCATATCCCGGATCGGCACTTCTTCCTTCAGGAGGTTCTGCAGCACTTTCAGCAGCAGACTGATGGATACGGTGGTGGGTACCAGTTCCTCGGCCAGCTTCGGAGAAATCTTTTCAAGCTGATCCAGCCATTTCTGGACTTCCTCATGGCCCAGCAGCTCGTGGGCGTGTTTCTGCAGTACCTGGTTAAGGTGGGTCGCGACCACCGTACTGGCATCGACCACGGTATAGCCGAGCGTCTGGGCCTGGTCTTTCTTGTCTGGCTCAATCCAGCTGGCGTCCAGACCGAACGCCGGATCCTTGCCTTCAATGCCTTCTATCTTTCCGAATACCTGACCGGGGTCGATGGCCAGTTCGCGGTCCGGATGGATTTCCGCTTCGGCAATGGTCACGCCCATCAGGGTGATGCGGTAGACATTGGGCATCAGATCGAGGTTGTCTCGAATGTGGACCGAGGGCATCAGGAAGCCGAGATCCTGGGACAGCTTTTTACGAACGCCCTTGATACGACTGAGCAACTGGCCACCCTGTGACTTGTCCACCAGCGGGATCAACCGGTAACCCACTTCCAGACCGACAATATCGACAGTGGACACATCGTCCCAACCCAGCTCCTTGGTCTCTCCGGGGGCCGGTAGTTGACGCCCCTGATCGCCGCCAGCATCACCGCCTGGAGGCAGATCACGACCCGCCGGCCGTGGAGCCGCCCCGCCCGCGCCCCTAGCCGGGAATGCGCCATCTTCTTCGACGGTCTGTCTCTGGTGCTTCCAGATATACCAGGCAGCGCCGGCGGCCAGTGCACCCAGACCCAGGAAGGCCACGTGGGGCATTCCGGGAATCAGACCGAGAATGATCAGGATAGCGGCGGCAATGGACAGCGCCTTGGGCGCACTGAACATTTGCTGGAGGATCTGGCCGCCCATGTCCTGGCTGGAGGTAACCCGCGTTACCATGATTGCAGCAGACGTGGACAGCAGCAGCGAGGGAATCTGTGCCACCAGGCCGTCGCCAATGGTCAGCAGCGCATATCGCTCCATGGCCAGCCCGAAATCCAGGCCGTGCTGCAGCATACCAATGGCAATACCGCCAATGATGTTGATCGCAAGAATCAGCAGGCCGGCAATGGCGTCGCCCTTCACAAACTTGGACGCACCGTCCATGGAGCCGTAGAAATCCGCTTCCTGGGCGATTTCGGCACGTCGATGCTTGGCCTCATCCTGATTGATCAGGCCGGCGTTCAGGTCCGCATCAATCGCCATCTGCTTGCCTGGCATGGCATCCAGCGTGAAACGGGCGCTCACCTCGGAGACCCGGCCGGCACCCTTGGTCACGACCAGGAAGTTGATGATCATCAGGATCGCAAACACCACCAGACCCACGGCGTAATTGCCGCCGATCAGAACGGCGCCGAAGGATTCGATCACTTTACCGGCGGCATCGCCGCCTTCGTGGCCGTTCAGCAGAACAATCCGGGTGGACGCCACGTTCAGGGCGAGACGCAAAAGTGTGGCTACCAGCAGGACTGTCGGGAAGGACGCAAACTCCATCGGCCGCAGGGCGTAGACACACACCAGCAGAATGACAATGGACAGGGTGATGTTGAAAGTAAAGAACACGTCCAGGAGGAACGCCGGCATGGGCAGAATCATCATGCCCAGCAAGCCCATCAGCATGATGGGTATGCCCAGGTTGCCCCGCGTCAGGGTTTTGACGTTATTGAGGACTAAAGCTCTGTCCATGCCGGATACTTCTCCGATTGGCCGTGCCTGCAGGCGTTTTGAAGGTCGAAAATCTGACACCGGAGCGTCGTTTGGAAGGGTTATCGCAAGATCCGTACCACCCCTTAGGGGATTTCCGTTAAGCAGCCATTTGCGGCCTGACTCGCCTTGCCAGATGCGGTATCCTTGCGCCATTTGATCGCGACGCCAAAATTCCAACCAGACACACAGGTGACCCCATGCCAATCCACGAGGTAAAACACCCTCTGATCCGCCACAAGCTCGGCATCATGCGCCGTGCGGATATCAGCACCAAGAATTTCCGGGAGCTGGCACAGGAAGTCGGTGCACTCCTGACCTACGAGGCCACCAAAGACTTCAATCTGCAGGAAAAGACCATCGAAGGCTGGGCAGGGCCGGTTAACGTGGAACAGATTCACGGCAAGAAAGTCACCATCGTGCCGATCCTGCGGGCCGGCCTTGGCATGCTTGACGGTGTCCTCAGCCTGATTCCGGTGGCCCGGGTCAGTGTTGTCGGCCAGATCCGCAATGAGGAAACTCTCGAGGCCAGCACCTACCTTGAAAAGCTGGTGGGCGAACTGGACCAGCGCATGGCCATGATTGTCGATCCAATGCTCGCCACCGGCGGCTCAATGATCTCCACCATTGACCTGCTCAAGAAGGCTGGCAGCACCGAGATCCGGGCCCTGGTTCTGGTCGCCGCGCCCGAAGGCGTTGAAAAGGTTCTGGAGAAACATCCGGACGTATCTATCTACACCGCCTCCGTTGATGAGCGCCTCAACGACAAAGGCTACATCCTTCCGGGTCTCGGCGATGCCGGCGACAAAATCTTCGGCACCAAGCAAAAGGACGTTTAAGAATGCAGGACCATACCAACGACCCGGTCTGGAAACAGGCCATTGCTGGCTCCCAGATGCTGCTGGTGGCGTTCGGCGCGCTGGTTCTGATGCCACTGATTACCGGGCTGGATCCCAACGTGGCCCTGTTCACCGCCGGCCTGGGCACCCTGATCTTTCACGTGGTGACCGGCGGTCAGATACCGATTTTCCTCGCGTCGTCCTTCGCCTTTATTGCCCCCGTAATTGCCTCCAAAGGCAAGTTCGGCATGGAAGAGACTCTCGGCGGCCTGATGGCGGCGGGTATTCTCTATATTTTCCTCAGTGGACTGGTGCGGCTGCGGGGCACAGGCTTTGTTCGCCGCCTGCTGCCGCCGGTGGTTATCGGCCCGGTGATCATGACTATCGGTCTCGGCCTGGCGCCGGTTGCCGTTCACATGGCCTCAGGCCGCACCGGTGATGGCGCGAACCAGCTGATTCCCTACGACACTGCCATCTGGATCGCCATGATCTCGCTGGCCGTAACCATCATCATGTCGGTCTGGTCGAAAGGCATTTTCCGGCTGATTCCGATCATGTTCGGCGTTATAACCGGCTACATCCTCTCCGCGTTTGCCGGTATCGTGGATACCACGCCAATCCGGGAAGCCGCCTGGTTCGCCGTTCCCAACTTTGTTGCGCCGGAGTTCAGCTGGGGCGCCGTGCTGTTCATGATCCCGGTCGCCATTGCGCCGGCCATCGAACACATCGGTGACGTGCTGGCCATCGGCAACGTGACCCGAAAGAACTACCTGGAAAAACCGGGCCTGCACCGCACCCTGCTGGGTGACGGCCTGGCCACCAGCGCCGCCTCCATGCTTGGAGGACCGCCCAACACCACCTACTCGGAAGTCACCGGCGCCGTTATGCTCACCAAGAACTTCAACCCCAAGGTCATGTGGTGGGCTGCCTGCATCGCCATTGTTCTGGCTTTCGTTGGCAAGTTCGGCGCAGCACTGCAAACCATCCCGGTGCCCGTCATGGGCGGCATCCTCTGCCTGCTGTTCGGTTCCATTGCCGTCGTTGGCCTGAACACACTGATCCGCCACCAGGTAGATCTTTCGCAGTCTCGCAACCTGGTTATCGTGGGCGTTACCCTGGTGTTCGGTATTGGCGGCATGGTGCTCGGGCATCTCGAAGGCATCGCGCTCTGTGCGGTGGCTGCCATCATCCTGAACCTGATACTGCCCGGCAGCCGCGAGGCATGGGGTAAAGCCGTCTATGAGCAGAAAGCCGACTGACAGCTCCGGCATCAGCTTCACTGCCCTGTATACCGGTGCCGTCTGGCACCGGTACGGGCTCTCTGACGACACCCTCGTTACAGAAAAGGGCCGCTGGCTCTATCGCCTGATGACCCCCTTCGAAGCCGCCAGTCAGGCGGCCATCGGCGGAAACATCCGCACCTTCCTGCTGCAACGACATCTGATTATCGACCACCTGATTGACCAGGCCATCCGCAACAAGGGCATTACACAAGTGCTGGAAATCGCCTGCGGCATGTCGCCCCGGGGGATTCGTTTACGGCAGAAACACCCCCTACTCCACATGGTCGAAGCCGACCTGCCCGACATGGCCGCCCGCAAGGCCCTCCGCCTGATGGCCACGGGCCGACTGGGGGACCACCATCAGGTTACCCCCATTGATATCCTCGCGGACCACGGTGAATACCAACTGGAAAAAGTGATCGACCGTGTATTCGAGAATTCCGACCCCGTTATCGTCATCACCGAAGGCCTGACCAGCTACTTTTCATTGGAAACCATTACCGAATTCTGGCGTCGCCTGGCCGCCGCCATGGCAAAACGCCCGGGCTCGGTTTACCTCTCCGAAAGCTATTACCAACCCCGCCAGCCGTTGCTGAACACTACCCTCAAAGCGCTCGGTAGCGTCCTCGGGGCCGTTACCCGCAGCGAGGTATCTTTCCACTTCCAGACCGACGAAGAGGCACGGGAACATCTCCTGTCCTGTGGGTTTGCCTCCGCCACAGTGCACGATCCGCGATCCTGGTATGGGATTCTGCCAATCCCCGAAAGCCGCGGAGAGCCGATGGTTCGGGTTATTGAGGCTGGTTGCTGATCTTACGTTCAAGTCCTGCCCTAGCCTGCTGTTTCGGTGGAAGAGGTTTGTGGGTCTGCTTCCCAAAAGACGCTACGAGCACATCCATGTGCGCTTGGCTGTGGCCATCCATGGCCACAGACATTTTTGGGAAGCAGACCCACAAACCTCGCACAACTGACGGGAATCCGCCAAAACCACTAAGGTTGGATTAGGCGAAGCTGTAATCCGACCTACGATTCTGACATTCAATGCGATATCGAATCGCTCAGAAGCGGGTTGTCGGGTTGGCCTCCCAAAAATGTCGGCGGCCATGGATGGCCGACGCCAAGCGCACATGGATGTGCTCGTAGCGGTTTTTGGGAGGCCAACCCGACAAGCCGCCAGCACCAGTCCTCGCAGGCTACCAAAAGAAACCCAGCTCCAAACTAGACGTCCCGCCGCAAATCCGACGGAATCGGGAACTCTGGCATACCGGGCTTGGGCCCGCGTCCCTTGCGGAACTGTCGGAGCTGGAACACATAGGCGAGCACTTGGGCAATGGCCATGTACAGGCCATCGGGAATCTCCTCGCCGATGTCGGTGTTGTGGTACACCGCCCGGGTCAGCGGCGGCGTTCTCAGAATCTCGACTTTGTTTTCACGGGCAATTTCCATGATCTTGAAGGCTACCTCATCGGCGCCCTTGGCCACCACTATCGGCGCGGCCATCGCCTTCTGATCGTATTTCAGGGCCACGGCGTAATGGGTCGGGTTAGTGATCACCACATCTGCCGTAGGCACGTCCTGCATCATGCGGCGCTGGGCCATTTCACGCTGGAGTTGGCGGATCTTGCCTTTTACCTCTGGTTTGCCCTCGGTGTCCTTGTACTCGTCTTTCACCTCCTGCTTGGTCATGCGCAGTTTTTTCTGGTGATCGTAGATCTGGAAGGGTACGTCGATCGCCGCGATGATGATGGTAGCGCAGGAAAGCAGGAAGAAGCTCCAGGCGATGGTCCAGAGTACATGTTCCATGGCCGGCACCACCGGCTCCTCGGCAATGGCCAGCAGGTCTTCCGTGCGCAGATCGAGGATCAGAATGGCCAAGGCCATTACCAGACCGACCTTGGCAATGGCCTTGACCAGTTCGATGAGGGAGCGCATTGAAAACATGCGCCCGAGGCCCTTGATGGGGTCCATGCGATTGAGTTTCGGGGCCACGGCTTTGCCGCTGATCAGCAGGCCGCCGATGCCGATGGAGCCGAAGATAGCGGCGATCAGCAGTAATACCAGAATGGGAGAGAGAGCCCAGGCCGCTTCCTTGGAGGATTCGATGAGCTGGACGCTCATGTGGCGCATGTCGAAGATGGCGGAGCGTTCGATAACGAAGCTATCTCGCATGATCGCCTCCAACGAGGCTCCCAGGCTGGCGCCGAACATCAGCATGCCGCCGGCGCCTGCCAGGAGGACGGCCATGGTGGCCAGCTCTTTTGAGCGCGCAGTCTGGCCCTCCTCCTTGGCCTTTTCGAGCCTTCGGGGGGTGGCCTCTTCCGTTTTTTCCTGACTGTTGTCGTCTTCTTCGGCCATAAATCTCTACGGCTGCCCCTGCAATCCCCGCATGAAATCAAAGGTTTCCCGGGCGTACTGATCGAAGTGCGGCAGAAAATTGGCGTGCAGCACCCATATGGCAAACAATCCAAAAATCAGGCCAATCGGGAAACCCAACGCGAAGATGTTCATCTGGGGAGCGGCGCGCGTCATGACACCAAAGGAGATGTTGACGATCAGCACGGCGGTAACCGCCGGCAACGCCAGGAGCATGGCGGAGGCGAACATCCAGCTGATCCGGTGGGCCAATTCCCAGACTCCGGTCTGGCCTAGGCCTTCCATCCCAATAGGTAGGGTCCGGAAGCTTTCTATAAACACTTCAAAGGCAACCAGGTGGCCGTTCATGGCCAGGAACAACAGGGTGATGGTGATGGTGTAAATCTGGGACAGTACGGGCACGTTCACACCGTTGGCCGGATCGACCATTGAGGCAAAGCCCAGCCCCATCTGCATGGCGATCATCTGGCCGGCAATCACGAACAACTGCCAGAGTGCGGTCAGCGCAAAGCCCATGCCGACGCCGATGAGTATCTGCTGCAGGGTAATGACCACGGCATCGGCGCTCAGGGCTTCCACCTGAGGAACGGGCGGTATCATGGGCGCGATGAGTATGGTCATCAGCAAGGCCAGCCCGAGACGGATCCGGGCCGGCACCAGCTGGGCACCGAAAATGGGGATCACCATCAGGAAGCTGGCCAGGCGGAACAGCGGCCAGAGGTGCTGGCCGACCCATTGGCCGATCACATCCGCGCTGATCTCCGCCGGTATCATCCGTCAGCCAATCAGGTAGGGTATGTTGCCGAACAACCGGTTGGCATGATCCAGCAACTGCGTGAGCATCCAGGGGCCCCAGACGATGATGACAATCAACGTAACCAGCAGGCGCGGCAGGAAGCTCAGGGTCTGTTCGTTAATCTGGGTGGCAGCCTGGAAGGTACTGACCACAAGACCAATCACCAGCCCCGGGCCGATGATGATCGAGGCAAGAAGCACGATCATCCACAGGGCTTCGCGCAGAATGTCGATAACGGTTTCCGGAGTCATGATGCCTCCTATATTCCGTAACTGGCGGCGAGTGTGCCCATGATCAGGGCCCAGCCATCCACCAGAACAAAGAGCATGATCTTGAACGGCAGGGAAATGATGATCGGCGACAGCATCAGCATACCCATGGCCATGAGAACACTGGCCACCACCATATCGATAATCAGGAACGGGATGAACAGGATAAACCCGATCTGGAACGCGGTTTTGAGCTCACTGGTTACGAATGCCGGCATCAGTATCCAGAAGGACACGTCCTGCGGTGTATCGTACTGTGTGTCGGAGATCCGCATGAACAGGGCCAGATCGCTCTCACGGGTCTGTTCCAGCATGAATTTCCGGAACGGTTGGCTTGCCAGCTCGACCGCCTCCAGGGAGGTTACTTCCTCCTGCATGTAGGGTTGCAGCGCCACCCGGTTGGCCTCTTCCAGCACCGGTTTCATGATGAAGATGCTGAGAAACAGGGCCAGGCCGAGAAGAATCTGGTTCGACGGTGTGGATTGCAGGCCAATTGCCTGGCGCAGGATCGCAAACACAACGATGATGCGGGTAAAAGACGTCATCATCATGAGCATGGCCGGCAGGAACGTCAGCGCTGTCATCAGCGCCAGGATCTGCAGGGTTACCGAGTATTCCTGGGCGCCCTCGCCTTCTCCGGGCGTCACTGTGAAAGCCGGTATACCAGGGATGCCGGAAGGCTCCTGAGCCAGCGCCAGTGGCGCCCAGACAAAGCCCGCCAAGACAATCAGGGATGGAAGCAGTCGCTTGATGGTTGCCGCAAGCATGGGGCTAGTCGTTCCTTGTCGGGGAAGTCCAGGATTTGCCGATCATGCCCTGCAGACGCCGGGCAAAATCACTGGAGCCGGCGCTGCCAGCCTCGACAACCGGCTCGTCAAACACATGCAGGGTCCGGATCGCCGATGGGGTAATACCCAACAGGATCTGCTGGCCGCCCACCTCAATCAGCGCGATACGCTCGCGAGCACCAATGGCCATCACCGACACCACCTTGATGGCGTTGTTGTTCATGCCGGTCATGCCATTCATACGGCGGATAATCCAGGCGCAGCCATAGATCACGGCAATCACTGCCACCAGCCCCAACCCCAGGCTGACAATGGTGCCAACGGTATCCGGGGCACGCACGGGTGAATCAGGGGCAACCGTCTTGGCAGTTTCCTGGGCAAAGGCCGGGTTGATCAGCAGCAGCGCCAGTACCGCAATGGATTTGGACCACATTTTACTTCTGCAACCGCTTGATACGTTCGCCCGGGCTGATCACATCGGTGAGACGGATGCCGAACTTTTCATTCACCATGACCACCTCGCCATGGGCGATCAGGGTACCGTTTACCAGCACGTCCAGCGGTTCGCCCGCAAGCCTGTCCAGTTCGATAACCGAGCCCTGGTTCAGTTGCAGCAGGTTCCGTATCGGGATCTGGGTGTTGCCCACTTCCATGGAAATGGTGACCGGTATATCGAGAATGACGTCGATATCCGGAGCAGGACCACCACCCATGGAGGGTTCGCTTCCGGTCTCGAATTCCTCCATGGGCGCAGCCTGAACATCGTCTTCGGCCTCTCCGGTCTCGCCGGCCTCTGCCATCGCAGCGGCCCACTCGTCCTCGCGTTCGCCCTCATCACCGGACTCTTCCATGGCGGCTTCCCACTCGGCAGCCAGCTTTTCGTCTTCGCTGAGCTCCTGCTCGTCTTTCTTGTCGTCGTCAGCCATTGCGTCCCACCTTCAATTGTTTCTTTACCTTGGGCCTTGATGCCCGCTCATGAATCCGCAGTGCCAGTTTCCCGTCACGGGTCCCCAGAGTTGCCTTGTAAACGGGGATGCCGTTGGCGGTGACCGTCAAATGCTCGGGCACCTCCACCGGGATAATGTCACCGGCTTTCATCTTGGCGATGTCCCGCAACGAGATCCGACGGCGACAGACCGTCGTGTTGATCGGAACGTTGACCTCTTTGATGTCTTCCTGGAGCGCGTTCACCCAGCGCTCATCAACATCGTCAATATCACTCTGAACCCCGGCATCGAGCACGTCGCGGATGGGCTCGATCATGGAATAGGGCAAGGCAAAATGCAGCTCACCGCCGCCGCCGTCGAGTTCAATGTGGAAGGTGCTGACCACGACCACCTCACTGGGGCTGACGATGTTGGCCATGGCCGGGTTCACTTCTGAGCTCAGGTACTCGAAATCCACCTTGAGGACCGCGTGCCAGGCTTCCTTCATATCGTGGAACACCTGATCCAGAACCATCTGCACGATGCGGGTCTCGGTCGGGGTGAACTCGCGACCCTCGATCTTGGCGTGCCGCCCCTCCCCGCCAAAGAAATTGTCCACCAGCTTGAACACCAGCTTGGCATCCAGGACGAACAGGGAGGTGCCACGAAGCGGGCGAACCTTACACAGGTTGAGACTGGTGGGCACGTAGAGGGTGTGAATATACTCGCCGAACTTCATGATCTGGACGCCGCCGGTGGAGACATCGGCGTTGCGACGCATCAGGTTGAACAGGCTGATGCGGGTGTAACGGGCAAAGCGCTCGTTGATCATCTCCAGGGTCGGCATCCGGCCCCGGACAATACGGTCCTGACTGGCGAGGTCATAGGACTTTATACCGGTGTCATCGGTCTCTTCGTAGGTATCAATGTCACCGTCGTCCACCCCGTGGAGGAGCGCATCGATTTCGTCCTGTGACAACAAGTCCTGCATACTTAGTCCTGCCCCTGAAGTACCGTGGCCCGTGCGCTATTGCACGACAAAATTTCTGAATAACACCCGCTTGATGGCGGGCTCGCCTTCCTGCTCCAGCACCTGATTCACCGTGGTCAGCATCCGCTCGGCCAGGCCACTCCGGCCCTCGGGCGTTTGCAGCTCGTTGAAGTTACTGCTACCGAGCACTGTCACCAGCTGGCTTCGAATCAGAGGCATGTGCAGCTTGGCAGCTTCAAGCGCCTGTGGATCGGTGGACTCCAGCGCCAGATAAGCCTGGGCGTAGCGTTGGCGGCCCTCAGCCTGAACCGTGGTAACAATGGCTTTTTCGATCAGGTAGTAGCTGCTGGGAATAAAGGTTTCCTCTGCAACCTCGGTTGCGTCACCCTCTTCCTCACCCATGCCCGGAAGACCGCCGCCCAGGAACCACAGGGTACCCACCACAGACAGCACAATGGCCAGGATCACCACCACAACCAGCATGATGATCAGCTTCAGTTTTCCCTTCTTGGCAGGAGCCGCTTCAGATTCGTTATTTTCAGCCATAATGTTCGCTTTGCCAGAAATCCGTCACGGGGAGCAATTTTCCGCGACTTTTCAGGATTGGATGCAAAGGGCGGGCCAGAACACCCAACCTTCCCGTTCAGAACAGCAGTTTAGCGTTGCCGGGAAGGATGGGCAAAGGAGATTGGAAGAGAATATCGAAGGGTATCAGGCGAAGATGTCTACTTCGCCTTTCCAGCTGAGATCAAGGCTGCCGGAGCTGATGCCTTCATCGTCCTGATCGCCAGCGACCAGCGATGCCGAACCGCCACCGGAGCCATCATCGTTTCCGGTGCCCTGCTCGCCGGTCTGCTGGCGAGGCGAATCGGAAACATCGAAGCCTGCCAACGACATACCCTGCTCACCCAGCATATCCCTGAGCCGGTGGGAATGCAGTTCAAGCTGGTCACGGACCACGGGATTGGCCGAATGGACCGTAATACTCGCCTGCTCGTTCTGCACCCGGACCTTGACCTCCATGGGGCCCATGTCCGGTGGTGTCAGGTGGATTTCGGCAACCGACATGTTACGGGCAGTCAGCCAGCTGAGCTTGCCCACCAGTTTGTCGCCCCACTCTGCATGGCCTACCGGCACATCAATGGACGTAGCATAACCTCGTAATGGCGCAGCGTTCTCGGCCGTCAGTTTTGCTGCCCCATTGGCATTATTCGCCGCTTGCTGGGACACCAGATCCATGGCTGACTGGAAGCGGCCAGAATTGATCAACGAGCCGGAATCCGCATTGCGGCCGGAGTCGGTGAGCACTGAGGCCTTCATGACATCTGTCAGTGTCGCATCGCCGGAAACACCGCCGGATCCGGACTGAGCTTTCTGACCCGAGGCCCCTGTGAGAAGGCCACTGAACAATCCGGCAACGGAATTCGTCTGGCCCGAACCCCCGGTGGCAGCGTTGACGCCGACTCCCGGGATTGTGGCTGACATGGCGGACTCACCGGCACCTGCGGCTTTTGGATTCAGCCAGGACTGCAACTCGACAAAGGTAAGAGGAAGCGCCGTCGGCTCTGATTTGCCATCACCGGCAACAGCGGCCTCGCCCGCGTCCCGTGCTTCAGCATCCGTGGCAGCGTCGGCTTTTTCGCCACCCTTTGGATCAGCGTTCGCGTTTGCTTCCGTTTTCGTCTCTGAAGAAGTGTCCCGGGCCGCCCGGGATTCATCGGCAGATCTGGCCTCGGCGTTCCGATCCGCCCTCTGGCGATCGAGCCGCTTTTGCTCAGCCTGGGAGACAGAGTCAAAATCGCTTTTCCTGTCAGCCGGATCCCGGCTGGTTCCGGATTTTGACGGGCCGGGATCTTGTTGCGTCCCGGGCGCGGGGGTTTGGGGAAGAACCATCTGGGCCATGGCAACCTCTTGCCGCTTTTATCGCATTGTCGCCCTCACCTTGCCGGACCTGGCCGGTGCATGGGCGGTTAATCCACTCAATGCGAAGGACAAAGCAATTGTGATGCCAGCGCACACCTGCTTCGCCTGACAAGAGGCCTGAATCGACGTGATTCACCCCACCATCAAGCCATCCAGGCCTGCGATTACCTGTTCGAATTCCCGGGCGATGTCATCCAGTAATCCCGAGGCATCGTCCAGCCGGGATTCCTTTCCTGCGATTTCCGCCCTCAGGCAGAGATCGCCAAGTCGTGGGGCGCCAATATTGATACAACTGCCCTTGAAGCTATGGGCCGTCTTGGCAAAGGCGTCACTATCGTCAGCCCTCAGGGCTTCTTGCAATCCCCGAATCCTGTCGCGGGAATCTGCAACATAGGTCTGTATCAGCACTTCGAATTCGTCCTCCATGACGTCTCGAAGCTCAGCCAGTGCCTCCTCGTCCAGGTGTGGTTTATCAGTCATCTCGATTCTCCGCTGTACGGGCGAACTGCCAATCGTAGACAATTTCAACATGATTGCCCTGTTCATGAAACCTGATGGTCTCCGCCAGACGTTTCAACAGCAGCAGGCCCCGCCCTGCATAGCGCCCGCTCATGGTTGGGGAATTACCGGGGGCCACGCTGGGATGATTGTGAAAATCAAACCCTTGGCCGCTGTCCTCACAGATAACACGAAGCCGACCTCCATCCGGTTTCAGGGAATGGTGCAGTGTGAACCGGATGTAGTGACCCTCCACGTTGGCCAGGCGCCGATTGCGCTCCGCGTAGTAGCGGCCAAAGCCCTCCGGTGAGTGCTTCCATTCTGACGGGAGTTCCAGAACACCGTGCTCCAGCGCGTTGTTGTAGAGTTCCGCCAGCAGGGTATAGATTTCGCCGCTCTTCCGTCGAAGACCCGGCACCTCCATACAGATATGAAGCAACAGAGGCAGGGGACTGAACTCTCCGAGGGTCCTTTCCCGGATTTCATAGCTGCAGCGCCATTCCGCCGGCCCGGCAAGAGCAGACGGTGCGGCACGATCTGGCAGGGTAGCCAGCCCCGCCTCGTCCATCATTTCCAGACAACAGAGCGTCAGGTCATCGCCATCCTCAAAGTTGCCGGTGAACCGGTGAACCGCGGACATCATGGCATCGAACGGATGGTCCCCATCGTCCAGCCGGTCAAGCGTGCCGGTAACGCCCTGCTCACCGAACACGTTGCCGGCGCTGTCGGCAGATTCCAGAAAGCCGTCGGTCATCATCAGCACTCTGTCGCCAGGGGCGGCACCAACCCTCTCGAAATCGGCATTGAACTGATCTGGTGCAAGGATACCGAGGGGAAGATGCCGCGATGGCAATGCCAGGAGTTCTCCGGTGGTCCGGATCAGCCAGCCATCCGGCAGACCGCCGTTCCAGATCTGCAACTGATTAAGTTTGAAATCCGCCTCAATCATGGCGCCACAGCAGAACATGCCCGTCGGCAGAATCCGTTTGAGTTTCTGGTTGATCTCGCGCAACACGTCCTGGCCGTTAAAACCCTTATTGGCCATGCCGTAGAAGATCTCGGCTACAGGCATGGCGCCGATGGCAGCCGGCAGACCATGGCCGGTGAAATCCCCCATGAAGATCAGCATCCCGCCCGCCGGCCGGGGCGAGACAAACAACACATCACCATTGAAAATGGACAGGGGCGAAGCGTGATAACGAATATTGGAGGCATCCAGGCAGCCGGAATGAGCCACGTTATCGAAGACCCGTTTGGCGATTTCCTGCTCTTCGGTAAGTTGTCGGTTGCGCTCACGAATGAGATCCCGCTGATCCGAGAGGGTCCGGTGCATCAATCGCATTCGGTTGAAAGCCTTGATCTTGGCTTCAATGATGATCCGGTTATAGGGCTTTCCCAGGAAGTCATCGCCACCGGCCTCCAGACATCGGGCCAGGGCACCGGCTTCAGACAGGGAGGTCAGGAAAATCAGGGGGACCAGCCGTTCGCCAGCCAGGAGCTTGATCTGACGGGCCGCTTCCATGCCATCCATGACAGGCATCAGGGCGTCCAGCAGCACCAGATCCGGCGCCTCCCGCTGGAAAACAGAGACCGCGTCCAGTCCGTTTGCAACATCAAGGACTTCGTGCCCCAGTCGCTTCAGCAGTGTTTTGAGGATCAGGCGATCGCTGTCTGAATCGTCAGCGATCAGTATTCTCAGGGGACGGCTATGTTCTGCAACGGAATCATCCATGAGTACTCCGGCAGTCCGCGAGCATCAGCGGATATTGAAAAGTTGCTCGAAATTGGAGATTGAAAGGATACGACGGACATCGTTATTGCAGTTTTCGATGACGATTCCGGCACTGTCACCTCCGGCATAATCACGGAGCAACAACAGCATTCCCAGCGCCGAGCTATCGAGGTAGGTGGTGTCAGACAGATCCACAATGTAATTCCGGATGTGCGGATCACCGTGCTCGTAAGCATCACGGAACGCCTGATGGGTGCTGAAGTCGAAACGCCCCTCTATCCTGATAACAAGAGTCTGACCGTCATCATCGCGGCGCGTCTGGATCGGCATTCCAAAACCTCCCGGGCTATCAAGAGCAGCATTTGACCGGCGTGTACTACCAGCCCTACATCCGGTAAGGATAGCTGAGTGGTCTGATTTTGCATCTGTATTTGCTTGATGCGGAGCAAGATTCAGCGTCGACGTTGGTTAAAAGCCCGCCCCGCGGCCTCATCCGAAAGCTTCTGTTCCCGGAGATCCTGCTCCCTCTGCTCCTGCTGGCGGCAGGTTTCTATGTATTTTTCCATGCCACGCCGGCGCTCCCAGGCGTGCTGCCATTCCTTTTTGCGCGCCTCGAAGACCTTTTCCGCCTGCTCCAGCTGCGTCTGTTGCTGCCGGATTACCTGATCCAGTTGCGCAATAAAGGCCTGCCACGCCTGGAGCCTGGACACCTGCACAATCCCCTGTTGGCTGTTGCGAATCTGATCCCGGTACTCCTGCTGGTAGCGATTCAGGTTCTGGACCTGTTCGCGCTGCTGCTCCGCCAGCTTCCTGGCCTCTCCCATTCGCTCCAGGGCTTCCTGCTCCTTGCGCTCCTCCAGGGAAAGAACCACTTCCAGACGCCGGGAACGCAGCATCAGGCATCACCTCCGCCGCCAGCTGCCGGATTCGGCACGGCCGACTTACGCCGATCGGGGGATCGACGCTCTGGCACCACCGCCAGCAACTGGTCAACACTTTCCTTCAGTGGTGCACTCTCATTCAGGCCCTGCTGCAGGAACTGGCGCATATTACCGATGTGAGTGATGGCAAAATCGGTCTCGGGATCGGAACCCTTCACGTAAGCGCCGACAGAGATCAGATCCCGGGCCTGCTGGTACCGTGAGTACACCTGCTTGAATCGCTGGGCCCTGGAAAAATGTTCGGTCTCGGTTACCTGCGGCATCACCCGGCTGATCGACGCTTCCACATCAATGGCGGGGTAGTGTCCCTCTTCGGCAAGCCGGCGGGAGAGTACGATGTGGCCATCCAGAATCGCCCGGGCAGCGTCTGCAATCGGATCCTGCTGGTCATCGCCTTCGGTAAGTACGGTGTAGAACGCCGTGATAGAACCACCTCCGGGGCGACCATTGCCGGTTCGCTCCACCAACTGGGGCAGTTTGGCAAATACCGAGGGCGGGTAGCCTTTGGTCGCCGGCGGCTCACCCACGGCCAGCGCAATTTCCCGCTGGGCCTGGGCGTAACGGGTAAGAGAATCCATCAACAGGAGCACGCGTTTGCCCTGATCCCGGTAATACTCGGCAATCCGGGTGGTCAGCATGGCGGCGCGCAACCGCATCAGTGGCGAATCGTCCGCGGGCGCGGCCACCACCACCGAGCGGGAAAGGCCCTCTTCGCCCAGGATGTCTTCGATAAACTCCTTTACCTCGCGGCCCCGCTCACCAATCAGGCCCACCACGGTGATGTCGGCATCGGTAAAGCGGGTCATCATGCCCAGCAACATACTCTTGCCCACGCCACTGCCGGCAAACAGACCCAGGCGCTGCCCCTGGCCGACGGTCATCAACGCATTGATCGCCCGAATACCCACATCCATCGACTGCCGCACCGGGGCGCGGTTCAGCGGGTTGATAATATCCCCGGTGAGCGCCACGCGGGCTTCGGCCTGCAAGGGGCCTTTTCCGTCCAGGGGCTCGCCACTGCCATCGACCACCCGGCCAAGCAGCTGGGGGCCGACCGGCACCCGGCTTGCGGCAGACAGAGGCACAACCCTGGCACCGGGCTTGAGCCCCTCGATTGCTGTCAGGGGCATCAGATACACCCGGTCGTCCTCAAAGCCCACCACTTCCGCCTCAACATTACCGGTGTTCTGGCCAAAGATGACACAGCGGTCACCGACCACCATGGGGCAGCCGACACATTCGAGGGTAAGGCCCACCATGCGGGTCAATCGGCCGGAAAGTTCAGGCTCGGGCTCGTTTCCCAGAAACCCCTGAAAGCGGTTGAGGCGATCAGCGAGGCTCGAGGTCATCACCGTCACCTGTATTTTGCGCCGGCTTCGGATCGTCTGAGGAATCCCCGGTCTCCGGGGAATCCAGCACGTCCCGATGGAAACCGGTCAAGTCTTCCATCATGGAGTCCAGTTCCTCGGTTTCTCCGCCCTCACTGTCGCTCATCTGCTGGTCCAGCATGCTCTGCACGGCCCGCTGGAAACGTTTCTCAACCGTGAAATCCACCAGGCTGTGACGGGTTTCCACCTTACAGCCACCGGGCAGAATACTGGCGTCTTCAATGACGGAAGCGGACGCTTCGAGGCGGGCGGTCACCTCGCGAACCATTTCACAGTCTTCCGGGTTTATATGGATGCGGATGTTTTCCGCGGTGGAGGGTAGCGCCTCCATGGCGCGGCGAACCACGTGACGGATCTGGGAGGAGTCGATGGTCAGTTCACGATAGACCACCGCCCGGGCCAGAACCGTGGTCAGGTTGACCAGAGAGGTTTCAAGTTCGTCCTCGTGGCGCTTGATCGGCAGCAGTAACTCACCGAGTAGATGTTCGAGACGGTCAAGCTTGGTGTCGATTTCCTTGCGGGTATCGTCGTAGCCCTGACTTTTGCCTTGCTCCCTGCCCTCTGCCAGGCCGGTTTCCAGCCCATCCTGGTGGCCTTCCTCTTTGCCGGCCTTCAGGCCATCCTGGTAACCCTGTTCCCGGCCCTCGTTATAGCCGTCTTCCCGGGCCGCCTCGCGAATCTCGTCAATGTCGGCGGCGGTGAGGGGCTTGACCTCGCGCTCCTCTTCCCGCGCTACTTCATTGCCACGGGCATCCAGCAGGGGCAGCTCCCACCGTTCATAGGCGGTCAGCTGTTCCTTGGGAATGCGATTGACGTCACGGGTGGAATCTTTCATCACATCATTTCTTCGCCGGCACCGCCGAGGGAGATTTCACCGGCCTCGGCCATACGGCGTGCAATGGTGATAATGTCTTTCTGGGCGGATTCAACTTCGCTGACCTTGACCGGCCCCTTGGCCTCAAGATCATCCTGCAGCAATTCCGCAGCGCGTTTGGACATGTTCTTGAAGATCTTGTTCTGAACCTCCTCGTCGGCGCCCTTGAGGGCCACCACCAGCACTTCCGAGGACACTTCCCGCAACAGCGCCTGGATTCCGCGGTCGTCCACTTCCTTTAGGTTATCGAACACGAACATCAGGTCTTCGATGGTGCTGGCAAGGTCCGGATCCATATCCTTTATGGAATCCATCAGATTGCCTTCGATGCTCCGATCCATGAAGTTCATGATGTCCGCTGCGCGCTTGACCCCGCCAATGCGGCTGGTCTGGGAGGCGGCGCCACCCGAGAACTGCTTCTCCAGGATATCGTTGAGTTCCTGCAAGGCCTGGGGCTGGATACTCTCCAGTGACGCAACACGCATCATCACATCAAGGCGGACCTTCTCATCCAGGGTGCCAAGAATTTCAGCGGCCTGATCCGGATCCAGGTAGGAAATAACAATGGCCTGGATTTGCGGGTGTTCATAGCGAATGATGTCGCCAACGGCCCGGGGCTCCATCCACTTGAGAGTATCGAGGCCGGTGGTATTGCCGCCAATCAGGATGCGATCGATCAGGCTGGATGCCTTGTCGTCGCCGAGCGCCTGGGTGAGCATCGTCCGGATGTACTCGTCATTGCCTACGCCAAGCCCGGTCTGCCCGCCTACGGCATCAACAAACTGGTTCATCACGTAGGTCACTTCGTCCTTGCTGACATCCTTCATCTGAGCCATGGCCACGCCCACACGCTGGACCTCTTTGGGGCCCATGTGCTTGAGGATTTCTGCGGCATCCGCTTCGCCCAGTGACATGAGCAGAATCGCAGCCTGCTCCACACGCGGAATTTTCCGCTGCGGCTTTGATGGCTCACCGCCACCCTGTTGATTGGCTTGCTCAGTCATCGACGTTCACCCACTGGCGCATTACCTGTGCGACCCGCGCCGGGTCTTCGGCAATCAGCCCTTTCAATGCGTTCAGCTGCCTATCATAACCGTCTGTGGCACCCGGCAAAAGCAGATCATCCTGGGCGGACATGGCCTTGCGGAGCTCATCTCCACCCTCGATGTCATCAAGGCCCCCGTAACCACCGCCACTGCCGGAGCCGGAATCCAGGCCGCGTTCCCGCTGGCCACCGCCGGACAGGCTTTTAAGCGTTGGGCGCAGCAGCCCCAGCACGAGCACCAGAATCACCAGGCCTGCGAGCACTTGCTTCATCAGATCCCAGAACCAGGGCTGTTCCCAGAACGCCGGAGCCTCGAATTCAACGGATTCTTCCTGCGCAAATGCGGTATTCATCACCGTAACACTGTCACCCCGGGCAGCTGAATAGCCCACGGCGTCCCGAACCAGCATGCTGAGCCGCTGCAGCTCCTGCTCCGGCCAGGGCTCGTAGCTGACTTCGCCCGTTTGTGGATCCACTACTTTCATGTCGTCCACCGCCAGAGCCACGGTCACCCGCTTGACTCTGCCCAGCTCCTGACGTCGGTAGCTGACAGTACGATCCATTTCATAATTTCGCGTGGATTCACTTCGCACGTTGACCGGTGCTGGCGCCGCCTGCTCACCATCACCGCCGGCAGCCTGCTCTGGCACCGTAGCATTAGCCGGCGGCTGGTTTGCCAGCGCACCGGGAATGCCGCCCTGTGCGCCGGCAGTGCGCCGTTCGGTCAGCTCACGCTCACTGCGCACCGCCTGCTGTTCGGGGTTGAACAATTCCTCTGCCTGCTCCACCGAGGAGAAATCGAGATCCGCCGACACTTCGGCACGATAACGGCCATCACCCACGATAGGTCCGATGAGAGAGGCAACCCGACGCGTCAGACGCTCCTCGACTTTGGCGGTGTATTCGTATTGGTCCGCCATCTGATCCGCACTGCTCTGACTTTGCTTGCCCGTCAACAGATTGCCGTTTTGATCGACAACGGTTACGTGTTCCTTGCTCATCATGGGAACACTGCCGGCAACCAGATTCACAATAGCGTTGATCTGTTCCTGTTCCGGCCGGCGACCAGCGAAAACTTCAAGAAACACCGAGGCAGAGGGATCACGGGCATCGCGAACAAAGACAGAGCGCTCCGGGATAGCCAGGTGCACACGGGCATTCCGAACGCCACGCATGCTGGCAACGGTGCGGGCAAGCTCACCCTCAAGCCCGCGCCGGTATGAGATGGTTTCCATAAACTGCGACGTGCCGAGACCACGTTCCTGGTCCAGCAGTTCGTAGCCCATGGTTTGACGATCGGTGACACCTTCGGCCGCCAGCTTCAAACGGGCGTTGTAGACCTGATCCGAGGGAACCAGCAATGCGCCGGTGCGCGGATCCATCTTGTAGTCGATACCGTTGCTTTCGAGGATGGTGGTCACATCCTGGGGATTGTAGGATGAAAGATCACCCACCACCGGCTGATAATTCGGCTCCTGAGCCCAGAGCACGACCGCCAGCCCCAGCGCCACGCTGGCGGCAAGCCCCACCATAAGCCCGATCTGGCGCAGCAGGTTGAGCCGGTTGAACCCCATGAACAGGTCGCTACGGCTCTCTGGCGCGTCTCCCTCCCGGGCTGCGGGCATGTTGGAGGCATTGGTTTCTGCAGGTACGCTGGCCATGACTCTGCTCCGTTATCAGATCGGCATGTTCATAATGTCTTCGTAGGCCCGAACCACCCGGTTACGTACCTGGGTCAGCGCTTCGAAGGAGACAGAGGATTTCTGGGCGGCAATCATCACGCGGGTGATGTCTACGTTCGGATCGCCCATGTCGTAGGCGGTTCGCAGATCCCCAGCCGTTTTCTGGAGATCGTTCACGTTGTTCACCGCGTTGCTAAGCATGTCATTGAAGCTTGGCGTCTCCTGGGTTTCCTGAACCTGGCGAGGGCCGTCTATGCGACCACGAACCGATTGATCCTGCTCGACCCGCTGGTTCTGCATCATCTGTGAACGCAGGGACCGGATATCGGACAAAACACTGTTGATGTCGGCACGCTGAACCATAACTCTCTCCTGGCTCCGCCCTCCCAGGGACGGAATTGCTCTTGGGATGATCTTAGCTCCGGTAAAGCAATTGGCAGGCCAAGTAGATTTTAGATATAAATATCAGAAGGTTATGAATACAAGGACGGAGTCGTGAAAGTTCCATGACGGACTTTTGACGACGGGCAGGATGCCCCCGCCGGCATGGGGAATCGAAGATAAAAAACGGCACCCCGAGGGGTGCCAATGAAGGAGTTCGTCTTGCAGGGGGTCAGACCAAGGCCATCTCGGCGTCCAGATCGATTCCGGCGTCGCGCATCTGGGCCAGCTTGTACCTGAGCGTCCGAGGACTGATCCCCAATTGCTCTGCGGCCCTGTTGCGACGCCCACGCTCTTTCCGGAGTGTCTGAATAATAATACGGAATTCCTGCTGCCTCAGATCATCTCCCAGCGAAACCGCGCCCTCCGGCTCGTCACTGCGCAAATGAGAAGGCTCGTCTAGGGGGGAAAAGCCAGAGTCTGAAATATCCGGCTCGCCCGCTGCTGTGTTGGCAACGGTTTCGGTCATCGAAACCGGCGCCGCGCTGCGAAGGTCCGGCCGGCCGGTGATGCCCAGCTCCAGACACAGATCTCCAGATTGAATGACATTTCCCTGGTGCAGCACCAGCGCTCGCTGGATGGCATTGTCCAGCTCCCGCACATTCCCCGGCCATTGATGATTCATAAGCGCACTTTTTGCGTCCTGGGCAAAGGTAATCCCGGTCAGCTTCATTTTGCGGCAATGCTTTTTAAGCAGCGAAGTAGCCAGTGGCATGATATCCAGCGGCCGCTCCCGGAGCGGCTGCCAGTGCATCGGGAACACTGTCAGACGGTAATAAAGGTCTTCCCGGAACTTGCCTTCGCGAACGTAATCCGCCAGATCCCGGTTGGTGGTCGCTACAACACGGACATCCAGGCTGATGGTTTTGCGACCACCAACCCGCTCCACTTCCCGCTCCTGCAATACCCGCAAGAGCTTGGACTGAAGCCCCAGATCCATCTCCGAAATCTCGTCCAGCAGAATGGTGCCGCCGTTGGCCTGCTCGAATTTGCCGGGCGAGGAGGCGACGGCACCGGTAAAGGCACCTTTCTCGTGACCGAACAGGATAGCCTCCAGCATGTTTTCCGGTATTGCAGCACAGTTGATCGCTACGAACGGCTGCTCTGACCGTGGGGACTGCTGGTGAATGAACCGGGCAAGGACTTCCTTCCCAGTTCCGCTTTCCCCCGAGATCATGACGGTGGAATCGCTGCCGGCCACTTTGGTCGCCAGCTGGAACATCCGCTTGCTGATCGGGTCTTCTGCCACCGGTTCATCACTGGCTTTCTCACGCCCGCCGCCAACAACCTTGCTGACGGCATCCACCAGGAAACGCGGTTCGAATGGCTTTACCAGATAATCGATAGCACCGGCCTGCATGGCGGATACCGCATCGCTGATCTGGCCATAGGCCGTGATCAGCATCATCGGCAGGCCCGGGTACAACCGCTGCACCTCTGCCAGAAGCTGGTGCCCTGACAGACCCGGCATGTTGACATCACTGACCACCATATCCACCGGAGCCTCGGCCAGTCGCTCAAGGGCTTCGCTGGCATTGCATGCTTCCCGAACCCGGAATTTTGCCAGTTCGAGGGTGGTTACCAGCGCTTCACGCAGGTCATGGTCGTCCTCAACAATCAGAATCTGGGCCTTGGCCATGGTTGCCTCCGATCAGTGTCTGTTACGTAATTGCGGCAAACGCAGGGTGGCTACAGCACCGCCCTGCTCCGGCGATTCAATGGAAAACCGTCCCTGATGCGCCTTGATAACGGCCTGCACCACCGCAAGGCCGAGACCCGTGCCATGGGACTTGGTTGTATAAAAAGCTTCGGTCAGCCGGGCAGCGTCCGAGGGCTCAAAACCTGGGCCGTTGTCCACAACCCGGATGACCAGTTCCCCGGTTTCCTCGGTTACCCGAACCGCCACATGGCGAGCGCCGGCCTCCAGGCTGTTATTCACCAGATTGGTACAGGCGCCAACTAGGGCATCCCGATTACACATCAGCCGGCAGTCGCTGGAGATTTTGTTCTCGAGATTCACTGTCGCGCCCGGAGCCGGCTTCAGCCCCTCGACTGCCGATGCCAGTGCCGAGACCAGTTTGTCGGCAGATAACTCCTCGGCCAGCCGGGTTTCGCCCCGGGCGAAAATGAGCATATCCCGCACCTGCTGTTCCAGGTGGGTCAGGCGCGACATCAGGCGGGAAGCACAGCGCTGACGCATTTCTTCGTCCAGATCCTCCTGGCTCAGATGGCCACCGTAAAGAATGGCCGCGGACAGCGGGGTACGGATCTGGTGAGCGAGAGACGCAACCATCTTGCCCATGGCAGACAGACGCTGGGCGTGAGCCAGCTGCGCCTGAAGGTGCCGGGTTTCGGTTAGGTCTGTCAGCAGGATTAACTGGCCGGGCTGGTTTTCCATGGTCCGGATCTCGATGCTGACCCTGCGACCATCCTTCAGAGATACTTCGTGGCCATCGTCCCGCCGGGGCGCAAAGCAGCGATGGATGACATCAACCCAGCGGGCACCGTCAAGGGGCTCTCCCAGAAGCGCAATAGCTGCCGGGTTGGTCTGCGTTACCACGCCCTGGCTATCCAGAACGACAACGCCGGCAGGCAGTGCGTTCAGCAAGGTGGACAGACGATCTGCCAGCTGCTCTTTTTCTTCAAGCTCCTGCTGACGCTGGAGCGATTCCTGGTTCAGCTCGCCGGAAAGCTGGTTGACCCGGGATTCGAGGGTCCGGTAGGAGTCAGTGATCTGCCGCGACATCCGGTTGAACAATTCCAGGGCGGTATCCACCGCCTCATCGTCCTGTTCCGGAAACAGGGCGGTAACCTTGTCATTGACGTCCGCCGCAGCGTTGGTCTTTGTGCCGCCCGCGCCGGACTGAAGAACAAATTGTGCCTGACTCATAACCTGACTCCCCGATCGGCCCGTCGGTTCGGACCTCATAGTTCGGATACTTCGTTTGCAGGTTTGTAAGCCAGCAACGTGCCAACTTGATTTTTTCTATATATTTCAAAGGCAAGGAGATTCTTGAAAGAGTAGAATGACAATTTTACGTCGGTCAGAAACGGAAACGGCGCCTCAGGTTACGAACCTTTGACGCCGTTCAGGGAGCTCTAAATTCCGGGCGATCCTGCTCAGGACTCCTCAGATTCCTCTTCCCGCAGCCCGTACTTTCGAACCTTCTCTACCAGAGTAGTGCGTCGGATCCGCAGCTTCTCGGCAGCCCTGGCCACAACGCCGCCGGCCTCGTCGAGCGCCTGCTGGATCAGCTGTTTCTCGAGGTTGGAGAGGTAATCCTTCAGGTCGATACCGTTCACCGGCAGCAATGCCGGGGCATCCAGGCCCACCAGGCCAGGAATACCGGAAGGCATACCCGTGTCCTCCACCGGGCGATTCTCATCATAGTCGTCAACGTAGCGGAACTTCTTGGGCAGCTCCTGCACGCCGATTACACCGTAGGGATGCATGATCGACAGGCGTTCAACAAGATTCGCCAGTTCGCGCACATTGCCCGGCCAGTCGTGCCTGCACAGACTCATGATGGCCGCGGAATTCATCCGCAGCGATCCACGCTTCTCTTTTTCCATCCGGGAAATGAGTTCGTTAATCAGAAGGGGAATGTCTTCCACCCGGTCACGCAGGGCCGGCATCTCGATGGGGAACACATTCAGGCGATAATAGAGGTCTTCCCTGAAATCCCCGGACTCAATCATGTCTTCCAGGTGCTTATGGGTGGCGGCGATTACCCGCACATCTGCAGACTGGGTGCGATTGCTTCCCACCCGCTCGAACGTTCGCTCCTGCAGAACCCGGAGAATCTTTACCTGCATGTTGAGCGGCATGTCTCCGATCTCATCGAGAAACAGAGTGCCCCCCTCGGCCATCTCGAAGCGCCCTACCCGGGCCGTGATGGCTCCGGTAAAGGCCCCTTTTTCATGGCCGAACAGCTCGCTTTCCAGCAACTCCGCCGGAATGGCGCCACAGTTGACCGGAACAAATGGTTTATCACGACGGGAAGAATGGTAATGCAGGTTGCGGGCGACCACCTCCTTGCCGGTACCGGACTCACCGGTAATGAGAACGCTGACGTCCTTATCCGCCACCTGCTCCATCAGCTGGCGTACCTGCTGGACTTTTCGGCTGGTTCCCACAAGGCTCCGGAAGAGCTGCAAACCGCGCTGCTGGCCACGCTCCCGGGAGCGGGTGAACTGATCCCGATAGATCTGGGCCCGGTAGAGCGAATCCACGAACTTGGTGTAATTGAGCGGCCATTCCATGCGAGCAATGATGCGACCGCTGGTCTCATCGGACAGCCCCTTGAGCTCAGGGTGACCAACAACCAGAAACGGAACGCCCTGAACGGCATCACAGACAGCGGTGATCGCCTCGGTGGCTCCTGCATCCTCGCCATTCACCACCGCGACCGCGATATCTGAAAGGCTTTCCTCATCACCACTGCTCAAAAGTGCCCTGGCTTCATCACCGGCAAGGACCTGCTCCTCGCCAATGAACTCAAGAATGGTGACTATGTCCCGCAATCTTGAATCATCCTCGCTCAGCACCAGCACTTTGTTATTTTTAGACATTCAACCGAATCTCTTGGGGGATTTGTGCGGTATTTAAGACTGTAAGAACCCCTGAGTCAATTTTATGACGCTATTTTGGTCGATTCGAAGAAACGTTCTGGTAGGCCTTCGCCGCACTCCGGTTCCTGTTTACACCCTTCAGCCCATCTTCCGCCTCCTTGCGGGCCATTCGGGCCGATTCATCGGCGGCGTCAATAAACTGCTGCAGTTCCTGCAAGCGGAGCCTCACCGGCTCCGCATCAACCTCTCCCGCTTCCAGGGCAGCCATCAGCGGCTCGACTGCCGGCTTCACCTGCTCGTTCAGCCCCGCCATCGCGTCCCAGTCCTTTTCGGCCAGGGCGCGACCGAGATCCGCCATCAGTCGATCCAGGTGGTCCAGGTGGGCTTGCGGGTCTGCCATGTCAGTCTCCTTGGAAATCAGCGGCGAGCGGCACGCCGGGCGGCGGAGGCAGTAAATTCGTTGCCGCGGAACCCCGGGGCGAAATCGTACGCCGGGAATCCATTATCCAGCCCATCAACGTAGTAACGCTCCGCCTTCAGGTCGTAAGTCATTTCCATGGTAGTCCAGAATACCGGCTCACTGTAATAGCTGATGTTGTGAGCTTCCGACACACGCCACAGATTCCCCTCTGCATCGTATTCCTCGGACGCGAGGATCTGCCAGCTGTCTTCATCCACGTAAAACACGCGGCGATCATAAATGTGGCTGATACCGGTACGGCGTTTCGCTTCGACGACCCAAACCCGATGCAGTTCGTAGCGGGTAAGCTGCTGATTGATATGGCCCGGACGAATCACGTCGTCGGCTTCGATTTCTGGCCCGTGAAGCTTGTAGGCATTGTAGGGCACGAACAGCTCGCGCTTGCCTTTCAGCTCCCAGTCGTATTGGTTAGGCGCACCGTTGTACATGTCTTTCTGGTCAACGGACCGCAGCGAGGATGAATTCGGCAGGTCGGTTTCGTAGGCCAGGTTGGGCGACCGGCGAAGACGACGGGAACCGGAATCATACCGCCACGCAAGACGCGGCGACCGCACCTGGTCAAGCGTTTCATGCACCAGCGTGATGGTGCCGGCCAGTGACGACGGCGAGACAGTGTCCGTCTTCAGGTAAAAAATCTTGTTATCGATTTCCGCCAGCTCCGCACCCCTCTGGCTGTATGCGAAGAAGTAGTCATAATCATTGACCACCGGGTTGTAGGAGCCATCCCTCTGGGGCGTTGCAGAGGCACTACGCAGGGAAATTTCTTCGCCCCGATAGCGCAGGATATGGTTCCAGATAACCTCCAGACCATTTTTTGGAATCGGGAAGGGACTGGTCATGATGGTGTCACGAACGCCGTTACCATTGTCCAGCAACTGCGCTGTCAGCGCGTTCTCACGAAATTTGTCGTAGACGTGCTCGGGAAACGCGGCAGTCCGTCGGGTCTGGTAAACCGGCATGAAGAAGTCGGGCCCATACTTCTCCAGCATGGCAATGTGACCGTCTGAAAGCTTGTCCCTGTATAGCTCCAGGTTGTTGGAGGTAATAACGAAAAGAGCTTCATCTTCGGGAAACGGGTTAATTTCCACTTGCCCCTCACGCCAGCCGTCCGGCGGCGTGGCCAAACCTCCGGTCCATTCGGGTATGCTGCCTGAGCGGTTGCCCGCCTTTTCGGCTCCGACCGGGGTCAGTTCACCACCCAGCCGCTCGGCCTCGGCGGCCGTGACCTTGGACAGGGCCTGTCCGGAAAACCCGAGAAAAACCAGTGCGACACCTGCAACCAGTTGGCTTCGCATCCCTTACACCTCCAGAAATTCATGCTGTTGGGTAGCCGCCACGAGCAGAACTCGCACAGCCGGGCGCCTTTTTGCCAAATTCAAACGGTCGTTTCAAGTGAATGTTTGTGTTTTATTGTGAAACCTCACCGCACAGAGAATGGAAGAAATTTGATAGCGAAAATGATATAGTGACGAATTAATTTTCGGGGTTATACCCGCGCTGGGGGATTGAAGGTATTCCATGGCCTCGCAATGGCACTCACTGGTTTCTCAAAAGCTCTTTCTCGCCCGCACGCTGCTTCAGCCACTCGACCGGCCCACAGACGAGGCTCTGGAACAACGTCCCAACGAGGCGGAACAGGCGCTGCGCCGGGAGGCCGCTATTCAGGGGGCGATCGAGCTGCTTCTGCGGTCTCGAAAACTGTTGCTGGTCATGGTTGCGAGGCTATACCAGAGAAAATCAGAGGAACCTTCAACCCTTGATGAACTGGTCGCTCTTATCGGGCCAGAACCGAGTGAAGTTGGCCGCCTGAAGGAGCTGGAACAGCGATCCGGGAGTTGGTGGAACCATCTGGAGCACCTCGAGCGCGCCCAAAGCAGACCCCCGGCGACCAAAAAAACCGTGAGCGAGGAAAACATCATTGCGGTATCGGCCGATTCCGGCCCGGATCGATCGTCGGCTGCTTTGATGAAAACGCTGACCGCCGTCAAACATTTTGCCGACGATCTGGAAGAGCAGCACAGCGAGTGGTAAGCCACTCCCAGCTCCGGTTATTCAAATCGTATTAACTTGAAGGTTTATTGAATGTCACCATCGTTTTTTGAAATCGTGCAATTGACCAATGGCGATTACGCCCTGCGCCGCATTGATGATGACAGTGCGCCACTGGTAAAAATCTCTTTTTCGGAAGAAGCCCGGGAAATGATGGAAGATCGGGATATGTCGGTTGCCAAAGCAATGATTGCAGCTGGCATTGAGGCTGTAGGCAACGTTGCCCACGATATCGACTGGGAAGATGACGAACTGGACGCCTCAGACGCCCAGCCCTCCTACACTCTGCATTGATCGGTTAACGCTGCCTGAGAACGACGCCGTGGCTATTGCCCTCGGCCGAGGCTCTTTGCAGGGATTCGAAGGCAGTTCGTCCCAGTTTACGGGTCCACATGACCACCGCGTGACAGGTGCCGGCACTGAGGGCTCGCTCTGCCAGATCCTGGGCAGGATAGTCCGGTGTTGAACGCAGCACCAGCAACTCGCCGGCGACAATCCCGTGCATTTTTTGCCACTTGCTGACCAGCGCCTGGGGCGGGTCGATCCAGGCCAGCCAGCGCTTCTCCTGATTCAGCTGGGTCAGCATTGGCAACAGCAGCTGGAAATTTTCTACCTGGCCTTCCGGCAGAATGATCTCCGTCACATTGCCACAGACTTTGGGTTCGGTGGTTTCCGGAGCGCGTCGGGCGCGAATGACGGAACGTCGCTCGCGGGCGGCGGTTGCCGACACTGAACAGGACAGAGCATTGGGGTTGTAGGCCAGATTCTGATTAAAGCTCATTTGTTCCATAATTCACCCGTTATTCAAACTATCTGAGGCTATCCGAACCGCTCAGTGCAGGTCAGAGCGGCGGATAACACCAACACCCAGACCCTCGATGAACAGCTCCTGTTCGGTCAGGTCCACTTCGATCGGTGCGAATTCTTCGTTTTCGGCAATCAGGTAGACTTTCGAGCCTTCCTTGCGGAAACGCTTTACCGTGACCTCATCGCCAACCCGGGCAACAACCACCTGGCCGTTGTGAACATCCTGGGTACTGTGAACTGCCAGCAGGTCGCCATCGAGAATACCGATGTCTTTCATGCTCATGCCCCGGACCCGCAGAAGATAATCTGCAGACGGCGAAAAGAATTCTGGCTGCAGTGTGCAGTGATCCTCGATGTGCTCCTGAGCAAGGATCGGACTACCGGCAGCGACCTGACCAATGACCGGGAGGCCCAGGTCCTCTTCCGCCTCAGGTAGACGGATGCCGCGGCTCGCTCCCGGCACCATCTCGATGGCACCTTTCCTTGCCAATGCCCGGAGATGTTCTTCCGCGGCGTTGGCCGAACGGAAGCCCAGTTCTGCTGCGATTTCAGCACGGGTTGGCGGATAGCCGGTCTCGTCGACGTATCGGCGAATAATATCCAGTACCTGGGACTGCCTTGCTGTCAGCTTCATCAAGCTACTCCGCTATATCGGGATCGGGCCGCTGCAAAAATCAGCCTCTCGTAAGAGCGGCTCCGGTGGCCCTGTTTTTTTATACAGTAAACTGACTATATACAGTGTTTTATCCAGTGTAAAGTCGGCTCCCTGATTTTCTTGCATCCGCTTAATAATGAGGATCAACAGCGGTGTGATATGGTTAGGGCACTATTCCTCACGAACCAGGGAGCACCATGACTCAAGTCAGTGCCTGCAGGATGCCTGACATCCTAAAGACGAACGAAGGGAAGGAACGCCGGGTTGGCGTCGAGATCGAACTGTCTGGTCTGGGCTACGATGAGCTGGTTACATTGGCGGCGAAGATGCTGGAGGGCACACCTGAGCTCAAGTCACGCTATGTGACAACCTTGCAGACAGCTCTTGGCGACTTCACGGTTGAGCTTGATTCCGATCCGATCAAGGATCTTGATCTGGCGGATGAGCGCCTCCCCGAGTCCATTCGAGAACTCGGTGGACAGGCGATGGATGTGATCGACGCCGCGGCCGAACGCGTGGTACCCCTCGAGATCATAAGCCCACCCCTGGAGTTTTCCAGCGTCGAGGTAATTGAAACGCTCGTCGACAAGCTCAGGAACGCCGGGGCACTGGGCAGCCGGGACGCCATCTATTTTGCGTTTGGCCTGCAGCTTAATCCCGAGTTGCCCGACCTCAGCCCGGAGACCCTGGTTCGTTACTTCCAGGCGTTCGCGGCCCTGTATGAATGGCTCAAGCACCGGCATCAACTGGACGTCAGCCGCAAATTCACTACGTACATCGAACCCTGGCACGGCCGCTACACCGAGCTCCTGATGGAGGATAACTATCATCCGAACCTCGGTGAGCTCATGGAGGATTACCTGGAGTTCAATCCTACCCGCAATCGCGCGCTTGACCTGCTTCCACTGTTTGCCCACCTGGACAAGGAACGGCTGGAACGCCATGTTCAGGATCCCAGGATAAAAAGCAGGCCAACCCTGCATTACCGGTTGCCGGATTGCGACATCGACAATCCCGGCTGGCATTTCTCAACCGTTTGGAACGACTGGGTCGTTCTGGAGCAACTGGCCAACAATCCCGACGACCTGGCCGACATGCGGCAACTGTTCCGGGAGCGGCGCAAACTGAATCTTCACAACCTGACCCACAGCTGGCGGGAAACCACTGACGACTGGCTGGCCAAAAACGGGTATGTCTGAAGAGTCCAAAGAACAGGAACTTGAGGTTCCGGGCCTGACGATCGGCATCAGTGGTCCCGCTCGAAAAAGCCTTGCCCATCGCCTGATCAGCCTGGGTCTGCGCCTCCACGGTGCCCGGACCCACTATATTCGCCCCGGTTCACGGGTTGCCGTACCCATGCTTGATGGCCTTGTGCTGTCAGGCGGCACCCACGTCCATCCCGAACGTTATGGGCAGGAGCCACAGGTTACCGCCAACTATGACCGCAAGCGGGATAAAACCGATCAGTCACTGCTTGAGCAGGCTGAAGCCATTGGCATTCCCGTGCTCGGGATTTGCCGCGGCGCCCAGTTCATCAACGTTTTCCACGGCGGGTCCCTGTGCCAGAACGTGACACCGCTGAGGGTCAATACCCGGCATCGCCCACTGCTCTTGCCCCTGCAAACCGTGCGACTGGTAACGCACAGCCGGCTTGAGCAAGCCATGCGCTCACCGGTGATCGGCGCCAACCGGATTCACAGCCAGGCCATCAAGCGCCTGGGCCGCAACCTGCGCGTGACCGCCGTGGACAATGATCTGTTTGTACAGGCTATTGAAAGCACCGGACGCCAATGGCTAACGGGCATCCAATGGCACCCGGAATACCTGCTCTACCATGGCGGACACCGACGCATCTTTGGCCAGTTCGTGGATGCTGCCCGCCGATACAAACTGGCGCGCCTGGAACCGGATTCCGACGACGCCTGATCCATCAACGGTTTCCAAAGGAGGCACTACCATGAACGGACGGAACCGAATGCTCCGTTTAAACCTGAAGTCCGGTTTTATTCTCCCTCTCGCGCTCACAGTACCTGCTCTGACAATGGCAGGTGAGGTTACGCTCACTGGCGAGGGCAGTGTCCGATACGAGCCCGACAGCGCCAGACTCCAGTTCACAGCCAGTGCCGAGCACGAGCTTCCCCAGAAGGCCACCGAACGGGTAGCGGCCCTGATGGCGCAGTGGCGCGAGGGTATTACCGAGTATCAGGATCAGCTCAATGATTACTCAGACGCGTCGGTAAACCTTTACACCCGAACTCTGCCCACATCTGAACGGAAGGAGCAGCCCCGCAAGCAGGCCGTCGCCTCCCAGACCGTCAGCTTCAGCATCAGTGATCTTACTCTGCTCAATCCCCTGCTCCAGCAGGCCCAGGCTGTGGGCCTGGATTACCACCTGGGCCCTCACCAGTTCTTCCACTCAGATGAGACCGGTATGGAACAGGAAGCTCTGGCCAGAGCCATCGCAGACGCCCAGGCCCGCTGCCGATTCGTGGCCAGTCAGCTCGACCAGAGCTGTGGTGATGTGGTCACCATCAACATCAATGGCGGGCACCGCCCGGTACCAATGATGATGGCGGAGGCAAAATCCATGTCGGATACGGTCTCGAGCGTGGGTGAGCGGGAAATCCGGGCCTCAGTGAGCGCCACCTTCGAGCTGGACTGAACTCAGAAATCCCGGGTGTAGAAGATATCCAGGGAGGCCGCCAGCCCGCTGGCAGCCTCCAGATAGAAGTAGCGGCCCAGATCGTAGCGCAGAGCGACCGTCGTGATCGGCTCGAAGATGCCGACACCGTAGCGGACACTCAGCTCATCCGTCAGATACCCGCTCGCCACCACCGAGGTCTGATCGCCGGAACCCTCCGCTTCCAGGGTGAGCTGGCGAATACCGAACTCTTCGCCAATTTGCCCCGTCACCTTGTTGGCCTGGGTCAGTCCCAGGGACAGCGCCGCCCGGCTCATCTGGCCCTCATCACCCCGGCTCTGGGGCGCCCGGCCAAGAATGACATAGGAAAGCGCCTCCGTCTGAGGCATGTCGGGGTTGGAGAATACTTCCGTCTGGGGCGACTGCACAGGGCCGGTCAGACGAATACCGGCCACGACGGTATCCACGGTGCGGACGGCCTCGATGTCCAGATAGGGTTGGGTAAGGTTGCCCACGAACAAAAGTCTTGCCCGCCTGAGCTTGAGCTCCTGACCATAGGCTTCATACTGGCCATTGACCAGTTGAAGCGTGCCGCGGGTATCCATGTCATTGCCAATGCGCAAAGACCCCTCCAGATCACCGGTAACGCCGAAGGCGGCAAAGGTCACCTGATCTTCTCCAACGACCACGGTCACATCCATTTTCAGCGATCGGACAACGGGCTCTTCCCGCTCCACACCAACAATGACCTCATCCTCCGAAACCGAAACGGCCTGCTCCGGCAAACCCTGTATCTCGATGTCCCCTCTTGGCACTCCGACCTGTCCGGATACCTCCAGGGCCCCCTCACTGAAAACGATGGTCAGATCCGGCTCCACCTCAAGCTGCGCATAAGGCTCCAGGTTGAATGGCACACGGCTGCCGGAAATTGTGATTTCCCCCCGGGGAGACTGTTGCCAGTCGATTTCCCCATCCACAATGGTCTGGCTTCGCGCATTGCTCCGGATCCTGCCACTGATCTCGGCCGAGTAACCGCCGAACTGAACGCTGGCGATCACCTCCTCGATCGGTACCGGCAAGCGGGGATCGGAAACCCGTCCATTCACTAGATGCAGTTCGCCGGTCACCGCCGGTTTCATCAGCGGGCCGGAGAGCTGTCCCTGGCCGTTCACCCGACCGGCAACCTCGTCCAGCCCCGAAAGCAGTCCTGCAAGGGCAATATCCAGACCCTCGAGACTGAAGGAACCCTCAACGTTGCGGTCGTCCGAGTTCGGATCCAGGTTCATATCCAGCGTGAAATCGCCAAGCTCGGGTCCGGAAAGACGGACCGCAAGGTCGGCTTGTTTCGGCTTCAGGCCGACCTCGGTTGTCAGCGTGTTGTAGGCGAGCGACTCCCACTCGCCGTCCACTAGCAACTGGAATTGTCCTTCACCGGCGTCCAGGAAAACGCGTCCGTCCGGGCCGTCGTCGGTAGTAGTGAAATCAACCTCTCCGTTGATCCAACCATCCCAGCGTAATGTCTCTGGCAGCAAGGGAGCGAGGGCAACGGTTGGGAAGCGATCGATACGATAGGCAATGCGGGGAACCGGGAGCAGTGTCTGGTCCTCGGCACAAACCGTACTCTCCTCCCAGCGCCAGCAATGATTGCCAAATGTGAGCTCACCATCGGCTTTGTATGCCAGGGTCGCCGGGGCCTGCAGCCGCCATTTCTGGGACTGTTCCGGAAGGTCAATCACGCCCCGGGACAGCTCTCCCTGCCAGGTTCTCCAGTCAGCGCCGGTCCCTCCTGCGAAACCCAGCTCAAGGTCAGCCTCGGCATGACGTGCTCTGATGCTCACGGTGTGCTTTCCCTGGGTGCCATTGGCTTCCAGAGTGAGCGTTTCAAGCTCTTGCCCGAACCCGTTGAGGTTTTCCGCCTGCAAACGGCTGACAAGGCGCATGCCGTCCTGCAGATCGGCCTCAAGACTCAGGGTTTCAAGGGCGAGCTCATCCTGCCAAGCCAGGTTTTTGCCACTTGCACTCAGCTCGCCCTTCGGGCGCTCTGGTGTTCCCTCCGCCGTCAGAGTGGCTTGCAGATTCCCCGTCAGGCCGGGCAGGACAATTTCCGGCGCGGGAAGGTTCAGAGCCAGATCACCACGCAGAACGTCGCCCCAGGTACCGCTACCCTCAATACGGTTGTCACCCACCAACAACTGCAGGTCGGATAGTTCCCAACTGCCTGATGAGGTATCTAGCCGTCCCTGCAGAGACGCGGGATTGGAACGCCAGTCGCCCTCAAGATCCCATCCGGCATTCATGGCAGGTACCGGTCCATCCCCGAGTTGTCCCTCGGTCGTCACATCACCGCTGAGACTGGCTTCCAGCACAGGTACCCAATAACCGGGATTGAAGTCTTTCAGGCGCAAGGCCGCCTGCCAGGAAAGCGGCCCGGAAAAGTTCACCGAGCCGTTGCCGGTAAGAGACCCGGCGCCTGTGCTGACGGTCAGGTTGGTCAGTGTGGTCTGCTCGGCATCGCCATCCACCGTGGTGGTCAGTTCCGCGTTGCCCTGAGGACCCTCGACACCGGCTTGAAGCTCTGCATGGTAGTTCCCCTCACGCCAGGACACGGTGCCATCCAGGGAACGAAGGGTTACCACTGGCGGCTCAAAGCCCGGGATCAGCGTATACCAGGGAAATCCGCGCAAACGGATGTCGGCACTGGCTTCGAGGCCCTCGCTCCAGGAGACATTGCCATTGGCCACCACAGTGTCTTGCCCTGCACCATTCTCCTTGTCTGCGGCCAACTCGATCCGGATGTTCTCCGCCGCACGAGTCGTCGCCAGGCCCTCCAGCGTCAGCCGTACCGGGCCTGTCGTGCCCGGAAGCGTAGCTTGCCCCCGGGTGCGAAAACCCTGCTGAAGGCTACCCCTGGCGTCCACAGACCAATCATTGAACACAAGGGTCTCCGGCAGCGCCTGCGCTGCGCGGAACTGATCCGAGGTTAGCCTCAACTGTGCCGGCAGGGCCGGATCGAGCGGCTCGACTTCCCCCGAGAGTTCAGCATCCAGGTAGCCACGGCTGGATGCAGCGACCATCAGGTCCCGAACGCTGCCGGAGAGCCGGGCGTCGAGAAGCCACTCGTCTCCATAAGGCGGCGGGATGTCCGCTTTGACTTCCAGATTGACAGGCCAGTCCCGGCGGGTTTCTATCCGGCCAGCGGCGGACACCGTGTACTCACCCAGCTGATACCAGGCGCGCTTTATGTTCCAGGCGGCGCCCGACCCTCCGGCGTCCAGCTCAAACCGGTCCCAGACTCTGTTGCCGTTGAAGGTAAAAGGCCCGAGCCGGACGCCACTGATATTCAGCGCCAGCGGCAGGTCCACGCCCGGCAGTGTAATGGGGCTCCCGCCTTCGGCTTTGTCCGCCGGGGGCAACTGCGAGACTTCGAGCGTCTCTGCTTCCAGATTCTCAATACAGAGCTGTTTTCGGAACAGACAGGAAGGGGACCAGTCCACGAGTGGCGACTCAACGACCACTTCGACCCCGTAACCACGCCATTGCAAGTGGTCGGCCTGCCACCGACCAAACAGAGATCCCCGGTCATTTTCCACCTGAAGCCCTGGCACCTGTTCTATAACCCAGGCGGTTCCCGTCTCAGAGCGCAGGGCCAGCAAAACAGCGGCCACCACAAGGACAGGCACGAGAATCAATACCGCCAGCCCTACCAACAGCCAAAACCGGAGGCGGCGCGGGCGTGCCGATGGCTTGTGCGGCCTGTCGTCCGAAGTTTCCGGTGTCCTCGTCACAGCTCAGGCCCCATGGAAAAGTGAATGCGCCAATCCCCGCCAAATTCACGATCCAACCCTTTGGCGATGTCCAGCCTCAACGGCCCGACCGGGCTGATCCAGCGTATGCCGACACCAGCGCCGGTGGCCAGCGGGTCGCTCGGATTGTTGATCGCGTTGCCGTGGTCGACGAACATGGCGGCACGCCATTTGTCCGCAAACTGATACTGATACTCGGCACTGCCAACCATCAGGAAGCGTCCGCCCACCGGCACGCAGTTATCATTCTCTGGCGACAGGGTTTCATAGCCATACCCTCGCACACTCTGGTCACCGCCAGCGAAGAAACGCAGGGATGGAGGCACATCTTCAAACCGGTTGGTTGCCACAGCCCCCGCCTGCAGACGACCCAGAAACCGGTGCTTGTCCGCCAGCGTAAACAGCCCCTTGACCAGTGCGTTTACATGAAGGATATCCACATCGGACAGCGCCGCCCGATGCGAACCGGTAACATCGAACTGCAGGCGATAGCCCCGGGATGGGTCCAGTGGCGAGTCCGTGTGTATTTTCGAGTATCCCGCACCGGGCAGCAGGAGTGTGCTTGTGCCTTTCTCGTCATTGCCGATGTTAAAGCGCTCACCTTCCCAACGCAGCGACAATATCTGTAGCCAGCCGTTATCCAACTGATGCTGCCACTGCTGCCCCAGGCTCAGAAGTTCCGATTCCACATTCTCGATGTCCTCGCGCTGGTAACCGGCGCTCAGGCGGATCAGGTCGGTCATGGGCGGATCCAGGGGCAGCTCGTACCAGGTACTCAGGTTCTGCCTGGGTACCGAGAGTTCTGTCTCGGCGCCCCGCTTGTGCCCCATGGGATTGATCCAGTGTTCCCGCCAGTTTCCACGGAACCTGGGTCCGACATCGGTCGAAAACCCCACGCCCGCCGCCACAGAGCGGGCCTCGCGCCGGGTGAGATCAACGCGGACCGGAATCACGCCGTCCTCGGCACTACCCGGTGAGGCATCGATATCAACACTGCTGAAATAGCCGCTGTTCAGGAGATCCCGGTTGAGCCTTGCTACTTCATCAGCATGGAAGGGTATACCTGGCTCGAAAGAAACGAACTGCTCCAGTAGACCGATCTCGAACCAGTGTCCCTCGGCAAAGGTTACCTCTCCGAGCCGGTACCTTTCGCCGCTATCATAGATAAGCGTAACCGCAGCGCTTCGGGTTGCCGGATCCACTTCCAGGGTACGGGTAACAAATGTGCCGTCGAAATAGCCACGCCGTCGGGCACGGGTCTGGATGGTGTCTCGCAGGCTGGCATATTGACCGTGGTTGAGAATGTCGCCTTCCGCCGGGTGCTCTGGCAGATCGGCGTTAAACCGTTCATCTGACGCAGCTGCCCCCCTGATCTCCACGGTCCGGGACGTAACTCGCACCGGCTCCCCCGGTGTAATGGACAGAACGAGCGTTGCCGTTGTGTCGGAACCACCCTCTTCAATCCGCCAATCAATCAACGGGCTGTAATACCCGAGCGCCCGCAATGCCTCCTCGGCCTGACCAACGGCCGTGGGGGCATAACGCCTGAGATTACTGGCACTGCGGCCTTCAACCTCCCCGATAAACGCCTGGGCATTTGATTTCAGATCCGGGTAGTCTCCCTCCATGTTCACGACGACCTGTTGCGCGCAAACCCACGACGGCAGCCAGCAGAGCAACAAGATCAAAAGCCGGACCCGGCCCGAATTCACGACTTGATAGATTGATAGCATCCGGCTATTTCAGTGTTGGTGGTAACAAGAAGGATTTCCGTTCAAGCGTGGGAGTTTAATGGCAGACGGTCAAGTTAATCCATGGTTGGCCTTTCGGACTGCCTTGAGCGGCTCAAGGGCGAGTCGTTTGTGGCGTTGAAATAAGCTAACCTGTCAGATACTTAGCAACAGACCGGACCCTGGCGAATGCTGAAGATAAATCGAGAAAACCTGAAATCCAGCCACCAGCTTGTCTGGTTCATCATTGATTTCCTGATGCTGGGCCTGCTGATCATCAACCTGGCGTTCATCATCTGGGACTCGATCTATAACTTTGTAGCCGTTCAGAATCTGCTGAAAGAGCATGCTCCGGCCATACAGTCGGCCTACCACCCCATCCATGAACGCTTCATCTTTTACGATCTGATCTTCGTCAGCATATTCCTGACCGAGTTCTTCGTCCGCTGGGGTTACGCCATCAAGGCAAAAATCTACGACCGCTGGTACTTCTACCCGTTTATTCACTGGTATGACCTGGTGGGCTGTATTCCGGTGGGAAGCCTGCGTTTCCTCCGTATCCTCCGTGTGATCTCCATCATCTATCGACTGCACCAGTACAAGATCATTGACGTTACGAACACCAAGATCTACCGCTTCGTAAATTTCTATTACGAAGCCTTTATGGAAGAGCTCTCTGATCGCATTGTGCTGAAGGTGCTGAGCGGCGTGCAGCAGGAGGTCAAACTGGGCTCTCCGCTGTTTGACAAGATCCAGAAGGACATTCTCTATCCCCGACGGGACATGCTCTCCGACTGGATTTCCAAACGGGTTGCCGAGGCGGCCCAGGAAGGCTACGTACCCAATCGCGGAGCCCTCAGGAGCTACCTGGAAGACACAGTGGATAATGCCCTCAAACAGAACCTGGAACTGTCACGACTGAAATATCTTCCGGTGGTGGGCCCCACCATTCAGGAAACCCTGGAAGAAGCGGTCGGCGACATCGTTGCCCATGTCATCCACCAGATCCTCGAAGACCTGGCTTCAGCCTCCAATCACGCCTTCATTGAAGACATCGTGAATGTTTTCCTGCCGACACCCGGTGAAGTGAAAGCCGACGAAGCCCAGAACGAGGCCTTGATTAACCTGATTATCGAAATCATCGACGCAGTCAAGGACCAGGTGAACGTAAAACACTGGCGATCAGAGCTGCCGTGACTCGCTGGCGACAGGCCTTAAGACCAACAAAAAAAGAGAACATCCATGGATGTACAAGACACCCCGACTCATTATCAGCCGGCCCATGAGCTCCTGAAACAACTGGAGGCCGGCACCCTGACCAGCGAGGCACTGATTACCGCCTTACTGGAAAGAATCCGGGACCAGAACCCTGCCATCAACGCGATTGTGGCGCTGGATGAACACAGCGCACTGGCCAGCGCCCGCGAAGCGGATAAGCAACGCGCGCTCGCTGGTTTCCTTCCGCGGCCACATCCCCGGCCCGCCCGGCACCCAGTCCCGACCGGATCTGGTCGAGGGCGGCCCCATGGCCCGCAATGCCCGGGTCGGTTTATGGCTGGAGGATCCGCTGTGCCCGGTGGAGCATGAGCTCACCGGGGGTTATCGCACCCTGGGCAACTCCCTGGCCGACAGGGGCGCCCTGGTGAACCTGGATATCGATCCGGGCCGAAGTAAGCCAAGATCATCCGGAAATACAGGAGTACGTCCGGATGGCCGGAAAAGACTTCCATAGTTCCGGTAACTCCTGCAAGCGTCCCAGTTTCCGATAAGGTTTGACGAACAGCAGTTGCCTAATAAATGATAGTCCACCTACTTTTTAACCCACTGAAACTTGCTGGGAACAGCGTAAGGATGGAAAGGCATGAGCAGGGAATCCTTGCCGGAAGGCGGGCACCTGGGGTCCCGGGAAAAGCCAACGGGAAAGACGAGCGCAATTCACCGTAATCTTTTCCTGCAGGCGCTGAAATCTCTTCAGTTCGGTTCGTTATCGCTTACATGGCCGGATGGAAAGACGACCCGCCATGAAGGAAAACAAGACGGTGTGCATGCGGAAATGGCATTGCTGCAGTGGGATGTCATCGATCACCTGATCACCCACGGTGACGTGGGATTGGGCGAAGACTACATGGCAGGCAAATGGTCCACACCCGACTTGCTTGCCCTGATGCGCCTCGCCGCAGGCAATATCGTTGTTTTTGATCGGGTTTTGCACACCAGCGTATGGCTCAGGTTATGGCACTGGTGCAGGCACCGGTTGTCTTCCAATACACTGAAACGCAGCCGTAAGAACGTCCAGGAGCACTATGATTTAGGCAACGACTTTTATCAGCTCTGGCTGGACCGGAGCATGACATACTCCTGCGCCCTGTTTGACGGCAATACGTCCCTCTCGCTTTACGAGGCCCAGAAAGCGAAATATGAACGCATCCTTCAGCGACTGGCACCGGAACCGGGAAGCCGCATTCTGGAAATAGGCTGTGGCTGGGGTGGTTTCATGGAAATCGCAGCCACACACGGATGCCATGTGACCGGTGCGACCCTGTCCGGCGAACAGGCGGATTATGCCCGCCAGCGACTCGAGTCCGCCGGACTGGCGGAAAATGCCGAGGTTCGTTTACAGGACTACCGGGAGCTGTCCGGCCCCTTTGATTACCTGGTATCAATCGGGATGTTTGAGCACGTTGGCGAATCGTACTGGCCCGCCTACATGAGGGATGTGCACGACTACCTGAGACCTGGCGGCAAGGCAATGATACAGACCATTACCATTGCCGAGGAGCGATTTGAGCGATATCGCTCCGGCAACGACTTTTTGAGGGAACATATTTTCCCCGGTGGTATGCTGCCTTCCAGAAAGCGTTTTGAAGCTGTTGCCGCCGATAGCGGCCTGGTGGTGAACGATGTGTTCGAATTCGGGCAGGATTACGCCATTACGCTGGAAAAGTGGCTGGCGAACGTCGACGAACAGATACCGGCGATACGGGCGCTCGGGTACAGCGAGATGTTCGTGCGAAAGTGGCGGTTTTACCTGGCCAGCTGTGCCGGTATGTTTCGCGCCGGAGGTATCAATGTGATGCAGGTGGAGTTAAGCCGGGAGTAGCGACCCGGCTTTTCCGCAGCGACGAGCGTTATTGGCTGCAGGCATGGGAGCCTGTAGCCATGGGAATTATTCTTGACTTCGGGTGGGGTCCGCGGTTGCCCCCCAGCGCCATTGGGTAATCTCCGGCATATCCACGCCGTGCTCGATGATGTGATGCCGATGCTCGATCAGCCGGTCACGCAGCCATTGCTTGAGATAGGCGGCCCGTGACCCCAGTTGCGGAACCCGATCAATGACATCCGCCACCAGGTGGAAACGGTCCATGTCATTGCGCACCACCATGTCGAACGGCGTGGTGGTGCCTTCCTCCTTGTAGCCACGCACGTGGAGGTTCTTGTGATTGGTGCGCCGGTAGGTCAGGCGATGGATCAGCCAGGGATACCCGTGATAGGCGAAGATGATCGGTTTATCGGTCGTGAACAGGGTGTCGAAGTCCTTGTGTGACAGCCCGTTCGGGTGTTCCGCCTGGTCCTGCAGGGTCATGAGATCCACCACGTTGATCACACGCACCCTGAGCTCGGGCAGGTGGCGGCGCAGAATATCCACCGCCGCCAGGATCTCCAGAGTCGGCACGTCGCCGGCGGGCTCGGCCCGGCACTGGCTTGTTCGGTTTGTATAGGTTTTTCAAGATCAGGTCCTCCACAAAGTCAGGGATAGGAGTGCTTCAGGTCAGGCTCAGGTTTCTGTTGCGGCCGGATGACCTGCAGGCAAGCCCAAACTTCCCAGACCAGGAAAACCGCCAGCGCGACACGCTCCGCCAGGCCCGGCGCGATATCCAGTTGAATGGCGATCACGAACGCCGTCACCGCCGTCGCCGCGATCACCGACAGCACCAGCGAGGCGGCGCGCTGGCGGCGCCAGTCGAGCTGACGGCGAAAGGCCGCTGAAAACACGAACAGCGCGGCGAGTTCCAGTGCAAACGCCAGGCTGGCTGCCCCCCGGTGTATCTGCCCGGGCAGGTTCGGCGCCTGGCCGGGTGCCTCGATGGGAAACAACGCCGCCAGCAGGATACCGACCGCGGCCAGGCCGAACAGCAGTACCGACCAGGTCCGCAGCGGCCCCGGGCGCAGCGCGCCGCGCAGGGCCAGGGTCAGCGCCAGGTTACCCCAGCCATGCACGAAGGCGCCAACCATGAACAGCCAGCCAAACGGCTGGTTAGCCAGGTCGCTGACATAATCGCTGGTCCAGTCGACCCCGCTGCCGGTCAGGTGCAGGGCGATAATTGCCGCCCCGAACACCGCAACCCCCGCCAGCCCCAGCAGCGCAAGCCTGCGCACCGGCCATGAAAACCTGTGTTCCCTGGTCATACGTGCTTTCATCTCTCCTGAGTGTCTCCTGCGCGCCAGGACACCAACCCGACTCGCGATCTTCCTGGATGCGCGATACCCGCCCGCTCACCGTTGCCAAAGGATGTGAGCAGCTTCCAGGGGGATCGCCACACCATTGTGATGCGGCATGAGTCGCGCGGTATAGTCTGTCGCCGGGCGGGCCGCAGGGGCTGCTGCGCGATAGCTGTAGCCGCTTTCGCCGTCCGTCGGTTGCCGCAGGCGCTGCATCTCCACCCGTTCAGGTGCGCTACCGTCCCTGCCGTCGGCGTAGAGCTCAACCCGCACGGCCTCCGGATCAAGGTCTCCGAGGTAGACCTGAACCTCGAAGAGGTGTTGTTCACCGTCAGGCTCGACCTCAACGTCGCCGAAGCGTATCGCGGCCCATTTGTGATCCAGCGCGTGCCGCCATTCAACCAGTTCCGCGCCGACTCCCCCTTTGCCAGCGGCCCGCTCACGGTATGCAGCGGCAGCCGGGAGGTAGTGTTGCTCGGTGTATTCGCGCACCGTACGGTTGGTAGAAAAGCGCGGTGTCAACCGCGCCATGCTCTCGCGCATCCGGTTCACCCAGGCGGAGGGAATGCCTTGTTCATCACGCGTATAGAACTCGGGGATCACTTCGCGTTCGAGCAGGTCGTACAGCGCATCGGCTTCAGCCGCATCCCGGAACGGATCATCGCCATGTTCCTGGCCGTCCCCCAGTGCCCAGCCCACATCCGGAGTGTAGGCTTCCGCCCACCAGCCGTCCAATTCCGACAGATTGATACCACCATTGACAAGCACCTTCATGCCACTGGTGCCACTCGCCTCCCAGGGCCGGCGCGGCGTGTTGAGCCAGACATCCACGCCCTGCACCAGGTGCTCACCCAAGTGCATGTCATAGTCGCTCAGGAAGATCACACGGGCGCGCACCTCGGGCCGCTGGATGAATTGCATCCATTGCCGGATCAGGGCCTGGCCCGCCCGGTCCTGCGGATGAGCCTTGCCGGCCATAATGAGCTGCACCGGGCGCTGCGGGTCAGTCAGCAGGCGCAGCAGGCGCTCCGGGTCATGCAGCAGCAGGTTCGGCCTCTTATAGGTGGCGAAGCGGCGGGCAAAACCCAGCGTCAATACCCCGGGATCAAACAGCTGGTTCGCAGTATCAGCGGCCTCGGGCGCCTCGCCGGAGGCGGCCAGTTGCCGGGACAATCGATCACGGACGTAGTCAACCAACGCCTTACTGGCCGCCGTGCGGAATTGCCAGAGACGGGCGTCAGAGAGGGCGCGAATGTGCTGCTCATGGGTTTCCGTGGTCCCCAGCCAGCGTTCCTTGCCACAGGCCTCGGTCCAAAGATCATCCGCCGCCGCCGAGTCCCAGGTCGGCATGTGAACGCCGTTGGTCACGTGCGTAACCGGCACCTCATCCACGGGCCAGCGCGGGAACAGCGGCGCAAACAGGTGCCGGCTCACCTTGCCGTGCAGGCGACTTACGCCATTCACCGCCCCGCTGCCGCGGATCGCCAGGTACGCCATATTGAAATCCTCGGCCGGATCGTCCGGATTCCGGCGGCCCAGCGCCAGCAAATCGTCGAGCGTAATGCCGAGCTGGTTGCTTGCGTAGCCACCCAGGCAGTGCTCGATGAGGCCTGGTGGGAAACGGTCGAAGCCAGCGGCCACCGCCGTGTGGGTGGTGAAGAGATTGCCCGCGCGCGTGGCGGCCAGCGCAACGCCGAACGGCTGACCGGTCCGCTGCATGAAGTGGCGGGCGCGCTCCAGCACGGCCAGAGCCGCATGCCCTTCGTTCAGGTGGCAGACTTCCGGTTCGATACCGAGCGCGGCGAGCAACCGCCAGCCGCCAATCCCGAGGATCACCTCCTGCATCAGGCGTTGATCCGGCGCGCCCCCGTAAAGCTCACTGGTTATTCCCCGGTACGGCGGGTAGTTCGCCGCATCGTTGCTGTCCAGGAGGTAAAGCTTCACACGGCCCACCTGGACCTGCCAGGCGCGCAGCCAGATCGGGTGGCCGGGCAGGCCGAGCTGTATCCGCAGCCACTCCCCGTTGGAATGACGCAACGGCATGATTGGCAACTGGCCGGGATCGTTATACGGGTAAAGCGCCTGCTGTGCACCGTCCCGGTCGATCAGCTGGCGAAAATAGCCTTGCTGGTAGAGAAGCCCCACGCCAATCACCGGAACACCCAGATCGCTGGCGGCCTTGAGCTGATCGCCCGCCACGTTGCCCAGCCCGCCGGAATAAATGGGCAGGGCCTCGCTCAGCATGAACTCCATGCTGAAATAAGCGGCACAGGTTAAAGGCGGCCGCGGGTAGGTTTGCTGAAACCACGCCGGCGCCCGAGCGGCATCTCGCCTGGCCTGCACCAGGTCCCCGACGTCTTTACGGAACGCCGGATCGGCCAGAAGTCCCTGGAGCTTCTCCCGCGAGACCGTCTGCAGAACGACCCAGGGGTTACGTGTGGCTTGCCACAACTCGGGATCCAGCTGCCGCCACACCTGGTCGGTCGCATGATTCCATGACGAACGCATATCCAGGGCCAGCTCGGCCAGGGCATCAAATCCCTCGACATCCGTATGCAGCGGGCCGTATAGCAGCTGGCTGACAGGGGTTTCATTGTTCATGGGGTCTCCTTCCTTATTAAGACCGGGGCCTGCGCCCGTTGATAGCCCTTGCGCCGCCGCTCACCTGCGCCGCGGCTCACCAGAGTGGTGCCCCTGCCAGGGTCAGTTGTGCTCCGGGGGATTAAACCGCGGTTGCGTGGTCTTCATCAGGACCACCACGCCGACAACCGCCGACAGCAGCGAGCCTGCAATCACACTGAGACGGGCATTGCGAAATACCTCCGGATCGGGAAAGGCGAGGCCGGCGATGAACAGGCTCATAGTGAAACCGATGCCGGCGACAAGGGCCACGCCGGCGAGCTGGCCCCAACTCACCGACTCTGGAAGTCTTGCCACCCCGAGTCGCACCGCAAGCCAGGTGAAGCCAAAAATACCCAGCGGTTTCCCGGCGAACAGCCCTAGCAAGATCCCCAGCGACGTCGGAGAGGCAAGCGTGGCTGCACTCGCCAGCGTTAGCACAATGCCCGAGTTGAAGAACGCGAAGATCGGTACCACGCCGAGCGCCACCCACGGCTGAAGCGCCTGTTCCGCATCTTTCAGCGGCGAGAAAGAGCGAGCGCCCTGTCTGGCCCGCATGGGAATCGCAAGACCTATGGCCACCCCGGCGAGCGTCGCGTGAACGCCGGACTTAAGCACTGCGACCCAGAGAAACACACCCACGACGACGTAAGCCCCGGTACGCGTGACCTTGAAGATATTGAGCGTTACCAGGGCCACAATCCCCAGGGCCGCCAGCACCAGTGATGTTGTGGCAAGCTGCTCCGTATAGAACAACGCGATGATGACGATTGCCCCCAGGTCGTCGAAAATCGCGACCGCCGTCAGAAACACCTTGAGCGAGACCGGCACACGCGGGCCAAGCAGTACCAGCACGGTCAGCGCCAGCACCGCGTCGGTTGCGGCGGGAATCGCCCAGCCGCGCATGGCCTCCGGATCGCCGGCGTTGAACGCTGTGTAGATCAGCGCAGGGACAGCCATGCCACCCAGGGCGGCGAAACCGGGTGTGGCAATCGCCTTGGGTGTCGCCAGTTGCCCTTCCAGCACCTCACGTTTCAGCTCCAGGGCAATGAGCAGGAAAAAGAATACCATCAGCCCATCATTGATCCAGAGGATGATTGGCTTGTCGATGGCAAACTCACCCACGCGCAAGGACACCGGTAAATGGTGGACTATGTCATACCAGGCTTGCGCGGGAGAATTGTCGATCAGCAGCGCAAGCAGCATCGCCGCGAGCGTCATCAGGCCCGCGATGAGCTGCAGGCGCGACGAAGCACCGGAACTCACCGGCACCCCCCCGACGTGCTCGCAATCCGGGCAGGCACGAACTCAGTCCCCACTTTGCTTGGCATCGAAGTAACGGTGAAGTCGATTGTAGATCGGGCAGAACACCAGCCCGGCATAGGCGCCATATAGGAAACTCTCAATCAGGCCGACCACAAATCCCCACCAGGTCAGCCACTTGAATCCCGGCAATACCTGCTCAAGAAACGCATGCATATGCAGGCTTTGGGGCGTTACCAGTCCATAGATAACGCAGACAATGAAGGTGACCGCTGCGAACAACCCCAGCGCCCAGGTAACCAGTTTCGTGTTAAGCATGTTCCACTCCCATCAATGGCGATGACCCGAGGGTCGGTCCTGATTGCTGTCCGGTTTGTCCGGCTTGTCCGTCTTGTCGGACGCGCCATGTCCGCCGTGCCCGCCTCCGCCGTGACCACCATGCCCACCGTGACCGAACATGTGCATGGCCACGAACAGGATGCCGATAACCACCCAGAACCAGTTTTCCGCTAACCATTCCATATAACCCTCCTCCGTCTGCGGTTGCGCCCGACTGCCATTGTGTGATCTCCGGAGCGGGCATGCATCTCCAGCGAGATAAGCAAACCACAGTCACCTGAGTTCAACCTGAATTATTGGAGCGAACCGGATCGGGATTTGACCTCAATCAAGTCAGGAATGGGAAACTTTCTGCGGACAAATAAAAAAGGCAGACCAGTAGCTTACTGATCTGCCTTTCTCTTAGATGGTAGCGGGGGCTGGATTCGAACCAACGACCTCCGGGTTATGAGCCCGACGAGCTACCAGACTGCTCTACCCCGCATCAAACTGGTTGTTGCTCAGGGAACCCCTGATCAACGTGGCGCGCATGATAAGGGCTGAGCCTGGCACTGTCAAAGGAAAGTTCCGGTTTTCCGGAAACTTACCGCTCCAGAATCGCTGTTACCCCCTGCCCGCCTGCGGTGCAGATGGAGATCAGGCCGCGGCCACTGCCCTTTTCCTCCAGCAACTTGGCCAGGGTCGCAATGATGCGCCCGCCGGTGGCGGCGAACGGATGGCCGGTGGCCAGGCTGCTGCCTTTTACATTGAGTTTGTCCCGGTCGATGCTGCCCACCGGCTTGTCCAGCCCCAGACGGTCCTTGCAGAAGGCGGGATCCTGCCAGGCTTTCAGAGTACACAGCACCTGCGAGGCGAAGGCTTCGTGGATCTCGTAGAAATCGAAATCCTGAAGTGTCAGCCCCGCTTTTTCCAGCATCCGGGGTACGGCGTAAGCTGGCGCCATCAGCAGCCCCTCTTTCTTGTCCACAAAATCCACCGCTGCCACCTCGGAGAACGTCAGCCACGCCTTCACCTCATGGTTATTCTCTTTCGCCCACTCCTCACTGGCCAGCAGCACGCAGGAGGCGCCATCAGTCAGCGCCGTGCTGTTGGCCGCCGTCATGGTGCCGTTGTCCCGGTCAAACACCGGCTTGAGCGTCGCCAGCTTCTCAAGGGTTGTATCCGGCCGCAGAATATTGTCCTTGTCCAGCCCCGCCAGCGGCGTCAGCAAATCTTTAAAGAACCCCTCTTCATAGGCCTTGGCAAGCTTCTGATGACTCTCCCAGGCCAGCCTGTCCTGATCTTCCCGGGGAATGTCCCACTCCCTGGCCATCACCTGGGCATGCTCCCCCATGGACATGCCGGTGCGAGGCTCCCGGTTCTCCGGAACCAAGGGCACGAGGTGCGCGGGCCGGAACCGCGCCAGAATCTTCAACCGCTCGCCGGTGGTTTTGGCCCGGTTCAGATCCAGCAGAATCTCCCGAAGCCCCTCGCTTACACCAATCGGCGCATCGGACGTGGTATCGGTACCACCGGCAATACCACATTCGATCTGCCCCAGGGCAATCCTGTTGGCCACCAGAATGGCTGCCTCCAGCCCCGTCCCGCAGGCCAGCTGAATATCATAAGCCGGTGTCTCCGGCGCCAGACCACAACTCATCGCCGACTCCCGGGTAAGGTTAAAATCCCGGGAATGCTTGATCACCGCCCCTGCCGCCACTTCCCCGAGGCGCTTGCCCTGAAGACTGTACCGATCCACCAGCCCCCGCAGCGCGGATGTCAGCAACTCCTGGTTACTGATCTTGCTGTAGGCGGTATTGGACCGCGCAAACGGAACCCGGTTACCACCCAGCACTGCTACGCGGCGAATACCCGAAGGGGCTGTGCTGGTCTTTTTTGAAGTAGCGGTTTTCTTGCGTGGAGTTTTCGATGCTTCTGCCATGATCAATCCAATCCTTTTGCGGAAAATTTCATTGCCGGATGGAGCATTGGGGGCTGGCCTCCCAAAACCGTGCGGAGCCATGGATGGCGGAGCCGAGCGTACAAGGACGTATTCACAGCGTGTTTTGGGAGGCCAGCCCCCAATGCTCCCTGCACCCAGGCTGGCAACAAGTGTAGCGACAACGCACAATGCCTCATTGGCACCCCTGACAACACCCTACAGGCATTGAGTCAATCCAAAAACTGTCCGATTCTTTACCCTGTAGACAATCCGCATCCAGAGAACCGATTGCAACCACAAGGAAGCCCCCATGTCCGACCTCTATCTTAGACTGGTAAACACCCCCGTTGGTAGAACCGCCGCACAATCCCTTGGTCTCCCCGCGCCCGCGCCACTGAAGCGCCTGAAGCGCACCGACCAGCCATTTATCGAAGGCAAGGTGCTCATCGGCGCCGCCAACGGCGGAAAAGCCATTGCCACTTTAGGCAGTATTCTCGGCGCCAGCGCGGCCACCCTTCATCACGCCAGCGAAAGCAATCGCCTGGCGGACTCATCGAAAGCCGGCAACAAAGCCCGGCCGCTGGACCTGGCCTCCGACATCAACCAGCAGTTTTCGGCGCTGGTGTTTGACGCCACCGGCCTGAAAGGTCCGGCCGACCTGCGGGCACTATACGACTTCTTCCACCCCACCATCAAAAAACTGGGCAGCAACGCCCGCGTTCTGGTAATCGGCCAGAATCCCGCCAGTTGTCGCAAGGCGCCGCAGGCCGCCGCGCAACGGGCACTCGAAGGCTTCGTACGCAGCGTTGGCAAGGAAATCGGCAAGAAAGGCTCCACGGCGAACCTACTGTGGATGGCCCCAGGGGCAGAGAAGCAACTGGATTCCAGCGTTCGGTTCTTCCTGTCTGCCCGCTCTGCCTATGTGTCCGGCCAGGTCGTGAAGGTCGGCAAAGGCAACGCTGCCCCTGCCACCAATCCCGTCGCACCACTGACTGGAAAGGTGGCACTGGTCACCGGAGCGTCCAGGGGTATCGGTGCTGCCATTTCTGAAACCCTCGCCCGGGACGGCGCCACCGTGATCGGCCTCGACATTCCGCCGGCCATGGAAGAACTGGAAAAGGTCACATCCGCTATCAACGGGAAGGCTCTGGCCTGCGACATTACCGACGACAAAGCACCAAAGTTGATCGCCGACTTCATCGAAGAGCATTTCGGCGGCGTCGACCTGGTCATTCACAATGCCGGCATCACCCGCGACAAGACCCTTGGCAACATGCCGGAGCACTTCTGGGATATGACCATCGCAGTCAATCTGACCGCGGAGGAGTTGATCGACGAGGAACTGGCAAAGCGGGAGCTCATGAAAGAAAACGGACGCATTGTCTGTATTTCCTCCATCAGCGGCATCGCCGGCAACTTCGGACAGACCAACTACTCAACCGCCAAGTGCGGAGTGATCGGCTACGTGGAAGCCATGGCCCGGCAACTGAAAAACGGCATCACCATCAACGCCGTCGCCCCCGGGTTTATCGAAACCCGGATGACCGCCGCCATGCCGGTCACCATCCGAGAGGCCGGTCGTCGGATGAACAGCTTGTCCCAGGGCGGGCAACCGGTGGATGTGGCCGAGGCCATCGCCTGGTACTGCAGCCCTGCCTCCAATGGAGTGAATGGCAATGTTGTGCGCGTTTGTGGGCAGTCTTTGATTGGAAAGTAAAAAAGGGCCGATCCTCGCGGATCGGCCCTTTTTTGGAATTTTGGTGGGTGGTACTGGGATCGAACCAGTGACCCTCGCCTTGTAAGGGCGATGCTCTCCCAGCTGAGCTAACCACCCGGGAATACTTCATAAATAAAAGTGGCGGAGCGGACGGGACTCGAACCCGCGACCCCCGGCGTGACAGGCCGGTATTCTAACCAACTGAACTACCGCTCCGCATCAATTCCGGCCCTTGGGCCCGAACCTGAAACCGGATGGGGTGATCCGGTGATGCAACTGAAAGTGGTGGGTGGTACTGGGATCGAACCAGTGACCCTCGCCTTGTAAGGGCGATGCTCTCCCAGCTGAGCTAACCACCCACTTTCAAGCCTTCCTATCTAATCTAAAAAGGCATTCACTTGCTTGCCAGCCGTGCTGTCTCAACCAAGTGAGAGGCGCATTTTAAGCATTTGGCTGACGGTGTCAAATATTTTCCGGCAATTTTATAAAAAAACCTGCAAGCCATTCAAAAGCGTACAGTTTTTAAGCAAATTCAGTTTTTACCCGAGGTCTTGCTAGCGGTTTTGACTGCCCGTATGGCCGGGCGATTCTGGCCCGCCTGCTGAGCCTTCTCCTGCAGGGACAATTCACTGACACGACTGCGCCTGTCTTCCGGAACCGCCCGATTGGCCAGGGAGCAGTTCAGGTCATCAAGCCGTTTCTGCAGATCGCCCCAGCTATCGAGTAGTTGGGGGACCACATCATCGGCCAGTTTTTCAAATCTGAGTCGAAGAGAATCCTTGAGAGCCATTGTTTTAATTTCCCGAGTCCTTCACCTGCCGTCAGTGTAGTCAGCACTCAGAAAATCCACCAGCCACCACCGGATTCTGCTTCTTCCCGACGCTCACGTTCCTGCTCCAACTTGGCGTACTCACGCTCCAACCTGTCGATTTTCCGATCCGTTTCCAGGGGAACCGTGGGACCACCGCCGAACGGCCAGAACCACGAAGCAGATTCGTACTTGCCCTCCTCCTTCAGGCGCTCGATCTCGAGCTCCCTTTCCTCTTCCAGCAGCACCAGTTGCCGCTCGTAATCCAGGTCTTCGTTCACTTCCACAATCGAGGTAGCCGCATGGTTCGGCGCCAACAGATCACTGTTCAGAAAACGGGTGGAAACAATCTCCTCCGCCTGCATGGCATATTCCCGCGTCACCAGTTGGAGCTCGCCCTGAGCCAGCGGGTGGTCCGGATCCAGGTCCGGATGCCGTTGGCCCGGCTCGGAAAGCTCGTTATAACGCAGGTAATAGATCTGGCCTGGCTCAACCTCCAACGTGGCATCGGCGATCAGGCTCAGACTGAAAGAGTTCATCCCCTCCAGCCCCAGCAACGGCCGGCGCATGGCAATATGGCGCTCCCCGGGACTTACCTCAAGCCAGGTAAAGCTGTCATTGCGGATGTTGAAATAGTGGGTGTCGTCAATGTAGACACTGGGGGCTTCGATCTCGTCGGCTGCCCATTGGGAATGGGTCCGGTAGAAATACAGCACGGCGTTGCGCCGGTCCCAGCTGTCGTTATCAATATGGACGAAATCATGGCCGGAAACCGGGTGCAGGAACGAACCAACGCTCTTGCCGATGGACTGATAAATGGTACAACCCGACAACGCCAGCAATAGAAATACCGCCACCAGCGGTCGGAGAAAGGGAAAAACAGAAGGCACTCGGGTTTTCATTGTTGTTAACTCTTCATCCTGATTGCGAATTGCCTGATCTTAACAACTGCACAAAAACAGAAATGAGAGCTACCGCAAGGGATGGCTACAAACCGTTACAAAACCCGAAATGCCGATTGCTGGACCACGCTACGGGCAGTTACTGCCCGCTGATCTGGCTCCGTAACTGATTCACCTCTTCAGACAGCCGAACCAGACGGGAGGTCAGTTGTGACCGCGAGGCATCGATAGACTCAACCGTGCGCTTGAGACTGGCCACCTCATTACGGAGCGCCTGAACCCGGCCATCATCGGCCAGCTCATCGGTCTCCCGCTCCAGGGCCGAGATCCGACCCTCCATGCCGCTGATTCCCAGCTTCTGCTCCTGCTCAAAACGCCGGATACGGCTCTCGATCACCTGATCCACATCCGCCAGCTGCTGGCTCAATTTCGTCAACTGATCCGTCGCCTGCCGGTTGGCATCCTGCAGCGCTGAAATCGACGTCTCCGTTTGTTGTTTCAGGGCTGCAATATCGGCGGAAAGCGAGGACCGGACCTTTTCAACCGACGTCTCAAGCGAACCAATGGCCTGCTTGCCCTCCGCAAGGCCGGATTCCAAGGCGGCAATTCGTTCCTGCTGCTCATCGAGACGCTTCTTGTTGCGTTCATTGGCAATGGCCCAGAGTTTCCGGATCTCACTGTCTGCCGTATCCAGACGCTTCGTATGCGCCGCGATCTGCTCCTCCAGAGTAGCGCCCCTCTCCTGAAGGTTTTCCCCCGTTTCCGAAAGCTCGCCCTCAAACCGAGCAAGCGCCAGCTTGCTCTGCCGCGCCCAGTAATCCGCTTCTTCAAGCTGCCCTTCCAACGCCTGAACCCGCTGCTCCTGGGAGTACCAGCCAGCACCCGCGGCAACGGCCAGCACAATCAACAACACCCACAGCATTGCCGAGCTACCGCGACCATTGCTGCCGCCACTTCCGTTACCGCCCTTGCCACCTTTGGGAGGCTTCGCTGGTGTCGACGGTTCGCCTTTCCCTCCGGACGCTGGCCTGGACTTTCTTTCCGCTGCCTTTTTCGACTCGGCACTACCAATCGGTCGTTCAGCCCTCAACTCATCATCATCTGGACGGATCGGTTCCATTACAGCTCCTGAGTATGGACGGTTAAAATAATAAGGTCTGATAATACCTGTACTTACCCGCAGGTAAAAATGAAGCCGCGCTCATGCCAAATCTTCCAGAGCGTTCGGGGCGGAGTTGAGAGGCCTTTTCCGGAAATGTCTGAAGCCAAGGATGGCTTCAGTCAAGCGCACATGGATGTGCTCGTAGCGGTTTCCGGAAAAGGCCTCTCAACTGCGCCTTCCACCAAGGTTTGTTGCATGGTAAGTAGCCAAAACATACAATGGCCGGCTTTCCAATTATCACAGGACTGTTGCATATGCAGCCGCTTGTAGGACTCATCATGGGCTCCAAATCCGACTGGCCCACCATGGAACACGCCGCCACCATGCTCGAAAAACTTGGCGTGCCCTATGAAACCAAAGTCGTCTCGGCCCATCGCACACCGGATCTGCTTTTTGACTACGCCAAAACGGCCGCAGACCGCGGCTTGAAAGTCATTATTGCGGGCGCCGGCGGCGCAGCGCACCTGCCGGGCATGGTTGCCTCACAAACCGCCCTGCCGGTCCTTGGTGTTCCTGTTCAGTCCAAAACCCTGAATGGACTGGATTCGTTGCTCTCCATCGTCCAGATGCCAGGCGGCATCGCTGTCGGCACCCTCGCTATTGGTAAAGCCGGCGCAACCAACGCTGGCCTGCTGGCAGCGCAGATTATCGGCACCTCAGACGACAGCGTACGCAAAGCGGTTGAGCAGTTCCGGGCCACACAGACCGAAACGATTCTGGACAATCCTGATCCTCGGGACCAGTAACAGGCAGGAGAACTCGAATGAGAATTGGTGTACTGGGCGCCGGCCAACTGGGAAGAATGCTGGCACTGGCCGGATACCCACTGGCCAAGACCTTTGTTTTCTATGACATGTCCGGCAGCCCCAGTGCCGGCCTTGGTGAAGTCATCATCGACCGCGAGGGCCAGTACCTGGATGATTTCCTCTCCCGGGTCGACCGTGTTACCTATGAGTTCGAACACCTGCCAGTAAACGTGGCCGAGAAAATTGCTGCTCACAAACCGGTTCACCCCTGCCCCCGGGCATTGCAGGTTTGTCAGAACCGGGAAGCGGAAAAGACTCTGTTCGGCGGGCTGGGCATCCCCACGCCAGAATGGAAAATTGCCGATAGCGCCGCCTCGTTGAAAGCCGCGGCCGAGGAACTTGGCTGCCCGGTGGTAGCGAAGTCCAACACCGAAGGATACGACGGCAAAGGCCAGGCCGTACTCAAATCGCCTGAGGACGCCGAGGCCGCCTGGACCTCCATCGGCCACCCCCGCCTTATCGTGGAAAAGTTCGTCGACTTCCACCGGGAAGTGTCGATTATCGCCGTTCGCGCTGAAGACGGTGAGCTGGCCTTCTACCCGATGGCGGAGAACACCCACCACGAGGGGATTCTGCGCTACTCCATTGCGCCTGCTCCGAAGCTCGAGAAGCACGTTCAGGAAGATGCGGAGCGGTACATCAAGGCACTACTGAACGAATTGGACTATGTCGGCGTATTAACGCTTGAGTTGTTCGAGACAACCGATGGCCTGGTCGCCAACGAGATGGCGCCGAGGGTTCACAACTCGGGGCACTGGACCATCGAAGGCGCGATGACCAGCCAGTTCGAGAACCACATTCGCGCGGTTAGCGGACACCCTCTTGGCAACGTTGCTCCACGTGGGTTGAGCTGCATGATCAATATCATCGGAGAGCACGGCGACATCGAGCGAATCCTCGAACTGCCCTACGCCCATGTTCATCTCTATAATAAGGGTGAACGACCGGGTCGGAAGCTGGGCCACGTAAACATTCTGGCCGACAGCTACGAAGAGCTCGTCTGGCGGGTGAAGAACTGCGCCCAGTTCCTGCCGGGCAGCCCAGAGTTTAAAAGTTCTTTAACACCAAAGGGTTGATCTGACTCAAATCGACCCTATATTGGGGTAACGAACATCAACATAAACAGAGAGACAGGGAGAACGACCTCATGGCATTTGAACTTCCCGCACTGCCCTACGAAAAGAACGCACTGGAACCGCACATCTCTCAGGAAACGCTCGAGTACCATTACGGCAAGCATCACAACACCTACGTCACCAAGCTCAATGGCCTGATCGAAGGTACGGACAACGCCAACAAATCGCTTGAAGACATCATCAAGAGTGCCAGCGGCCCGCTGTTCAATAACGCCGCACAGGTCTGGAACCACACCTTCTACTGGCACTGCCTGAGCCCGAACGGCGGTGGTGAACCCACCGGTGCTGCCAAGGAAGCGATCGAGAAGGCGTTCGGTTCTTTCGAAGATTTCAAGAAAGAATTCAATGATAAAGCAGCCAACAACTTCGGTTCTGGCTGGACCTGGCTGGTGAAAAAAGCGGACGGCACCGTTGCCATCGCAAATACCAGCAATGCTGAAACCCCGTTGACCGGTGCCGATAAGCCGGTACTGACCGTCGACGTCTGGGAGCACGCGTATTACATCGACTATCGCAACTCCCGCCCGAACTACCTGGAAGCTTTCTGGAACCTGGTGAACTGGGATTTCGTAAACGAAAACCTGGCCTGATCCCGGCCTCGCTTCCAGACACAGTCTAAAACGACTGTGATCAAGCGCCCGCCTCTGGCGGGCGTTTTTGTGTCTGCGATACCCAAGCAATTACAATTTGATACAAGCACACTCTGAAATCTTTGGAAAAATCGCCGATACTCCATGAAGATATCGCGAACCTGAACCATACTTGGAAACAACCATCAGGGTGAGCCCCCACGCACATCACCCAAAGTGCGACACCTTTGCCCTGAACCTTGCAGATCAGCGGCTCTGCAAAAACCGGAACAAGACAGGCTTGAATGCAAAACTCCTTCGAGGTTGAACATCGCCTGGGCTATCGAATCTTACGGTGGATTCTTGCGGTGGCCCTTGCCAGTGGCGTCGTTGTCAGTGCCATACAGGTCATCCTGGACGCCCAACGCGTGTCCAGAGGGCTGGATAGCGATGCCAAGCAAACCATCGCGATGGTGAAAGACGCAGCCACCCAGGCGGTGTTCAGCATCGACGCCGAACTCGCGCAACAAGTCGTGGACGGCCTCTTCGCCAAGGAAGCGGTCCACATGGCCCGCATCGTCCACCCTGACGGCGACCCACTGGGAGATCGCAGCCGTCCACTCCAGGAAACCGCTTTCCGCCCGGTCACCGATCCGATTTTCGACGCCGACCGGCTCTATCGGGAACCGCTTTTCCGCGAGGGTAATCCGGAAGACGTCTACGGCTTTCTTGACGTTCACTACGACACTGCAGCAGCGGCCCGCACCTGGTTGGACAGGGCGGCTGTCACTTTCGCTTCCGGCATGGCCACAGCTCTCATTCTCGGCATGGTGTTGTTCTATGTATTCCACCTGCTCCTGACGCGCCCCCTCCTCCGAATTGTCAATTCCGTGAGGCAGGTGGATCCTGCGCACCCGGATGACCGCCTGGTCACCACGCCATCCGGCCACCAGAGCGACGAACTTGGCCTCTGGGTCAACGCAACCAATAACCTCCTGGTGGCCATTGGTGACAGCCAGAAACGTCATCGCGAGGCGGAGGACCGGGTGAGCCGTCTCTCACGTTACGACCAGCTCACTGGCCTGCCCAGCCGGGATACCTTCATGGAGTTGCTGGTGCGGGATATTGAGGATGCCGCCAGGCGCAACGCCCAACTGTCGCTGATTGTCTGCGGCATCGACGATTTCAAATCGGTGAACGAGCAGTGCGGTTTCCGGTCCGGGGACCTTATTCTACAGACCGTTGCCGACCGCCTGACCAACAAACTGGACAATGCCCGCTTCACCATTGCACGCCTCGGCAGCGACCAGTTCGTGGTTGTCCAGAAAGGACTTCGGGACGGGTTTCAAGCAGCAGACACAGCTGAGCGAATCCTGGCCTGTGTCAATGAGCCCATGCTGGTCGAAGACCAGAACATCTCAATCAGCGCCACCCTGGGGGTTGCTCTTTACCCCTCCGACACCAGCAAGGCAGACCGACTGCTTCAGAGTGCCGAACAGACCATGACCCTGGCCAAGCAGAACGGTCACAACCACTTCCAGTTCTATGTCGCCAGCATTGACCAGGAAATCCGGGACCGGAAGCAACTGGAAAAGGATTTGTCCCAGGCTCTTGGTAATCACCAATTTCATCTGGTTTACCAGCCCCAGATTAATCTGGAGAGCAAACGGGTAATCGGGGCAGAGGCATTGTTACGTTGGGAGCACCCGACTCGTGGCACGGTTCCCCCCGACTTCTTTATCCCGGTGGCCGAAGCAAACGGCTCTATCGTGGAAATTGGCCAGTGGGTTCTGGACCAGGCTTGTTGGCAGGCAGCTCGCTGGGCCTCGGACGGCTCGCCGCTTCGTATTGCTGTTAATCTCTCGGCCGTTCAGCTGCGCCAGGAAAGCATTGTCGATGATATTCTCGATACCCTGCGACGACACAAGATACCGGCCGGGCGGCTGGAGCTGGAGGTAACAGAAACCAGCTTCATGACCAACCTGTCAGACGCCGTAGCCAAACTCCACAGACTCAACAAAGCGGGAATAAGCATCGCGGTGGACGACTTTGGAACCGGCTACTCGTCACTGACCTACCTCAAACAGATGCCGGTACAGCATCTGAAGATCGACAAACAGTTTATCCGCGATCTGCTGGTCAATGAGGAAGATACCCGAATCGCCAATACCATCATCGACCTTGGCAAGAGTCTGAACCTGTCAGTGGTTGCTGAAGGGGTGGAAACGGCAGAGCAGGAATATTACCTGAGCCAGCGTGGCTGCAAGCTCGCCCAGGGCTATTTCTTCAGCAAACCGTTGCCGCCGCGTGAATTTGAGACCTTCGTTAAAGGTTTTCACGAGCAGATCGTGGAAAATAACCTCTGAACCACTACCTCTAGGAGTTGCCATGGGAACCACTGTTATCGGCCTGATCGTTATCGCCGTCATTGTTTTCTATCTGGTCTTTATCTACAACCGCCTGGTTTCCCTGCGCAACCAGTTCAAAAACGGGTTTGCCCAGATTGATGTTCAACTGCAGCGTCGGCACGACCTTATTCCGAATCTTGTGGAAGCGGCAAAAGCCTATCTGACCCACGAAAAAAGCACCCTCACCCAGGTGATGGAAGCCCGCAACAATGCGGTCAGCGCCCAAAAAGACGCCGCCAAGGATCCCGGCGATGGAACCAAGATCCAACGCCTGGGCAGCGCCGAAAACCTGCTCACCAAGGCGCTTGCCAATTTCTACGCGGTGGCGGAAAACTACCCGGAACTGAAGGCCAACGAAACCATCCAGCAACTGATGGAAGAACTCTCCAGTACCGAGAACCGCGTCGCCTTTGCGCGCCAGGCCTATAACGATGGCGTGATGAGCTACAACATTTTCCGTGAGCAGTTCCCCAACAACTTTGTTGCCGGCATGTTCGCCTTCAAGGAAACGTCTCAGCTGGAACTGGAATCACCGGAAGCCCGCCAGGCACCGAAAGCGGCCTTCTGAGGCCCTGAGGCATGGCTCACCCCGGTTTCTTTCAGCGCCAGGCCCATGCCCGGCGCAACACCAGTCTGCTGGTTTTCCTGTTCCTGACGGCCGTCGCGTTTATTACGCTGGCCGTCTGTCTGGTGGGTTATTTCGTAACCCGTAGCGAATCCTCCGGTCTTGCCTTCCACCACTGGCTGCTCTCCAATCACGGTCTGTTAACGGCCGTTACCGTTGTCGGGCTGATTGTCCTGGGTTCACTGCTCCGTTGGGTCGACCTGGCCGGCGGCGGCGACCGGGTGGCCAAAATGGTCGGCGCGCGACCGATTGATCCGGATACCCGGGACAGTGACGAGCGCAAACTGCGCAATATTGTCGAGGAAATGGCCATTGCCAGCGGTGTTTCGGTGCCGGAGCTCTACGTAATGGACCTGGAAACCGGTATTAATGCGTTTGTGGCCGGTTACACGCCCGGCGAGGCGGTGATGGTTGTGACCCATGGCGCCATCACCCAGTTGTCACGAGACGAACTGCAGGGTGTAGTCGCTCACGAATTCAGCCATATTTTCAACGGGGATATGCGGCTGAACGTCCGGCTCATCGCCCTGCTTGCCGGCATTCTGATGATCGGGCAGATCGGCGGCTTCCTGCTTCGGGCCTCGCTCTACCGGGGTCACCGAGTGGGCCGATCCCGGGACGGCCGAGCCCAGGCTGCCATGGGCATTATCGGTCTGGCCCTGTTTGTGATCGGCTATGTGGGGGTTTTCTTCGGCCGGCTTATACAGGCGGCAGTCTCCAGACAGCGGGAGATGCTGGCGGATGCCTCTTCAGTGCAGTTTACCCGCAACCCCGAGGGTATCGCCGGTGCCCTGTTCAAGATCGGCATGAAGGGCGGCTACCTGGACACCACCAGCCACGCCAGCGATATGAATCACATGTGTTTTGGCGAGAGTGCCCGGATGAAATTTACCTCTTTGCTGGCATCCCACCCGCCGATCGACGAGCGAATCAATGCCATTCAACCGGGCATGCTGGCCAGATTACGCAGCCGGCTTCGGGATACCGAGCCCGGCTCCGACCTGTACCGCAATTCCACACCAGCGCAGGAAGCGGGGGCATCGGGCTTTACCGGCGCGGCATCCGACATCCTCGGACCGGTCACCGGCAGGAGCGGGCGAACATCACCGCTCGCATCAAGCCCGAAAAGGACCATAAAGCCGGGCCGGAAATTTTCAGATCAGGTGGGAACCATCAATCGGCAAAGCGAAGATTTCGCACTGCGATTCCTGGAACGGCTGCCAGCCACCTTTCGGAACCTTCTGTACACCCGTGCCGGGGCCACACAGCTTTGCTATGCCATGCTGATCAGTGAACTGCCACGCCCCCAGCAAACGGAACGACTGGACCTGCTGCCGGCTCACCCGGTATTGGGCTGCCAGCCTGAACTGCTGGAAAAACTGTTGCCCGCCCTGAAAACCATTGGTGAGGGCGTCCGCTTCCCTGCTCTGGAACTGGCCATGCCGGCACTACGCAAGCTGGACCCGGAAGAACGGGAAATGCTGATCACCAACGTCCAGAAACTGGTCGCAGCGGATAACCGGGTAACCCTGTTCGAACTGGCCCTGACAAGCTTTCTGTCCCGCCATCTGGGCGATGAGGCAGCCAGAGTGGTACCGGTTCGCTACAGGAGCTACAAGCCGGTCATGCCGGCCCTGCAGCGGCTCCTGAGCCTGATGGCGCGGGCTGGCTCTGAGTCCCAGGCTGACGCCGAAAAGCTGTATCGGGAGGCCATGGCAGGTTTCATGAGTGCGAAGGATGGTGTTGAACCGGTTCTGGAGAAAGTCACCATGCGCCAGCTGCGGGAGGCGTTGACTGCACTGAACGGCCTCTCGCCTCTGCTGAAACCGGCCATCATTGATGCCTGCGGGCACTGCATCACCCACGATGGCAAGGTGGAAACAAAGGAATACGAGCTGATGCGACTGGTGGCGGATCAGATGGATTGTCCGATGCCGCCACTGGCTGTCTGAGGGATTACTGGACCCGGGAGCTCCCGCCTTCGAACAGCGCGTCCACCGTCGGGCGCTGTTCTTCCGTCGGGACACCCAGTTTTTCACGGATGTTCAGATTCACGTCCCATAGCTGATTGAATTTGTCGGAGGTGGCTGCAACGGCCTCCTCTTTGCCCAGCATGATTTTCGGGCGCAGGAAAACCAGCAGGTTACGCTTGACCCGACGTTCCGACTCCGATGAGAACAGGCGTCCGATAAACGGAATATCACCCAGCAGGGGCACCTTGCTCCTGTTGACCTGGTAATCATCCCGGGTCAAACCGCCCAGCACGATGGTCTCACCGTCATCTGCAAGCACTGTGGTCTTGATTTCCCGCTTGTTGGTGACGATATCCGAGGCGTCCTCGATGCTGTCTGCCACGTTCTCCGTGGTCTGTTCGACGACCAGACGAACCAGACCATCGGCGCTGATGGTCGGGGTAACCTTGAGGGTCAGACCAATATCGCGACGCTCGATGGTGGTAAACGGGTTGGTGGTGCCGTCACCGACAACCGTCGACTGGCCAGTGCGGAACGGGACATTCTGGCCCACGATGATCTCCGATTCCTGGTTGTCCAGGGTGATGATGCTCGGCGTGGAAAGCAGGTTTGCCGCCGCCGAGGTGGAAAGCGCCTGCAGGAGAATCCCCCAACTGACACCATCCTCGTTACGCTGGCCGGCGCCGATGGTGATACCACCTGTTGCGGGGGTAATGGCGGATTCAGTCAGAATCGCGCTCAATACCTCACCCAGGCTGCGCCCCACGTTGCCGAAGTTGGTGCCGGCCACTGGTGAGGATTCACCAGACTCGTCACCGACGGCAACCTGGACGCCCAGATCCTGTCCCAGCTCGTCACTGATCTCGACAATCGCTGCCTCAATCATCACCTGGGCACGACGCACATCCAGCGCAGCCACAATCTGTTCGGCTTCCTGCATCAGGGACGGCTCGCCCCGAACCACCAAGGCGTTCAGCCCTTCATCGGCGAAGACCGCGAAATTGCTCTGCGGCCGTGAGCCTCCAGCAGAGCCCCCTGACCCTGAGCCTTCTTTGACCAGCTCGCCCATCACACCCTTGAGAATTTCAGTGAGATTCTTGGCATCGGCGTGCTTCAGCCGCAGCACCTTGGTAGCGCCACCGGTGGCTGACGGCTGATCCAACTGCCGGATCAGACCGCGCATCTTGTCCCGGAAGGTCTCATCACCCCGTAGAATCAGTCGGTTACTGCGCTCGTCCGCGGTAATGCTGTACTTTCTGGCGGCATTGTCACCACCGGCCCGACCCAGTTCATCCGGGGCCAATTCCTGCAGCAGAGTCACCATGTCGCCAACCCAGGCTTCCTGAAGCTGAATGACTTCCACTTCGTACTTGGACGGGCTATCCAGCTCCCGGACAATCTGCTCGATACGCTGGATGTTCGAGGAATGATCGCTGATGATCAGCGCGTTGGCCGCGGCCACACCGGCCAGGTGGCCGTACTTGGCCACCAGCGGGCGCAGGATCGGCACCAGCTCCAGGGCGTTGGCGTTGTCGATCTGGATAACCCGGGTGATCAGCTGCTCGGAGGGGGTTTCGGGAAATCGCTCCAGGATTTCCGCGGACTGTTTGGCATCAACCTGCTGCACCACCTTGATCACTTCTTCACCGGGAATCGCGGTAAAGCCATGAACATTCAGAACCGCCAGGAACAGGTCGTAAATCTCATCCTTGTTCATGGGCGCGCTGGAGAGCACGGTTACCTTGCCCTTCACCCTCGGATCCACCACAAAACTGTACCCGGTAATATCAGCCACCTGGGTCACGAACGCGCGGATATCGGCGTCTTTCAGGTTCAGCCGCCATGTCTCGGCTTCCTGCCCGTGCGCCAGGGACATAAAGGGAAGGAGAACAAGCAGGACAATAGCCCGCAAAAGATTGGTCTTATGGTTATACATCTGGCGATTTCGTCCTGTTTCGATGAACCCGGTCAGCGCCACTGCTCGGGTATGGCATAACTGATGGTGAGGATGGATCCGTCACGCTCGATTTCTATTTCCAGCTGGGCCTGGCCGCGCCAGTTCTCAAGCAGGGCCTTGTCCTGGCTGATATCACCCAGTCGCTGGCCGTTGATGGCGGTTATCACATCACCGGCCTGCAGGTTGACGGCATTGAGCATGGCGTTAGAGCCGTCGTATACATAGCCAGACATACCGCTGTCGTCCACCGGGCTCAACCCGAAAGGCGCCAGTGCGGCTATGCCCTGACTGTCAATCTGTTCGCGGGCGCTGGCCAGGAACTCATCCGGTCCTGATTCTGCCGGCTCGGCGGCCACCTCTGCAACCAGATCCGAGGATACCTGCTCTTCAAAGGTCAGGGTCTCGTAGCGTCCGCCCCGACGAATCAGAATGCGCCCGGGCTCCACTTCCGCAAGTTCCGCATTGCCGGGCAACATTTCCCCGACCCGGTAATACGCTGTTTGACCATTACTTCCAGCAACTATAGCACCGGAGTCCTCCGGGCGCTGTGCTACCAGTACCCCTTCCAGCCGAAGCCGAAGGCGGGTTTCCGGCGCCGAGCGGCGAACGGCTTCCGCCACTTCAGCCGGCCGCTCTGAACGCCCGAAAAAATCATACACTGCCATGGAGGTCGTCAGGCCGCTGGACCCGGCCATGTTGCCGGCGCCGTCTGTGGCCGGCGCGCTGGGAACCGGCCTGTCGTCCCAGGCGAACAACCAGGTCATACGGGCGAGACTGACAGCCAGGTACACCACCAGCACCAGCAGCAACAGGTTCGCCAGGGTCCGCGATATCCGGCGCTGAGCCGGTGTACTCAACAGAGCCATTATCGTGCCCCCGGTACGAGAGGCTGGCGTACCCGGAACACCACATCGCCGGCGCTGGCAGAATCCGGCCAGGGTTGGCCGGCCAGATCCACCATCCGCTTGTAGACACGCAGTTCCATCATTCCGTTCCACATTACCGTCGCATCTGCCGCCGGCCCCTGCCCGCCCTGCTCGGAAATGGTCAAGGCAACGCCACCCTGGGTAGTGTCCATGGTCGCCTGCATGGGCGGAAATTCTGCCTGACCCCGCTGGTCCCCCATTGGCCAGGTTACAAGGCCACCATCCCAGCGCCCAAGGCCTTCGGCCCGGGTAATCCGGTTGTCGGCCCAGGCCATCTCCAACCGGTCAATAACCACTTCGCCTTCGATCATGGCGCCGCCGCTCTGGCGAATCAGGTCCTCAAACTCGGCCACCATGACCCGCCCATTGGCATCCAGCTGAGCGCTGGCGGGCCCGCCGATCGTAACATTGCCGTTGAGCGAAGATTGTGACGATTCCACAGAAATTCTGGCGGGCCATTCGAGGCTGGTGACAGAGGGCATGTGAAGGCGCCAGTCAACCCGCAGCGGAAACCCGGCCACGACGACTCCGGCTTCTCCATCCCAGAGTTTGCCGGCGACCTGCCGGACCTGCACCTGAGGCGGCAAAGGCACCTGGGCAGAGGCCTGCTGCCAGACCCATCCCGCAGGTACCAGAAAAACCAGTGACAGCAGATAAACCAGAGCGCCCAGCAGCAGGAGCAGAAAAACCTTGCCGGGGCGAAGAAAGGATTTGGGTTCAGCGTCACTCATTCGGCGTTGCACAGATAATGGACCGGAAGCCGAGTCTAGCAAAGGCATGGGGCAAGTTCATGACAAAAAAACAAAAACCCCGCGTTAGCGTGAACCAACGCGGGGTTTTCGTAATGGAGCGGGCCACGCCCATAATCCTGAGCGTGGCTGGGCTCAGATAGGCATTACATCATGCCGCCCATGCCTCCCATGCCGCCCATGCCACCCATGTCGGGCATACCGCCACCGGCAGACTCGTCCTGCGGCTCGTCCGCAACCATCGCCTCGGTGGTGATGATCAGGGAAGCCACGGAAGCAGCTGCCTGCAGCGCGGAACGGGTCACCTTGGCAGGATCCAGGATACCCATTTCCAGCATGTCGCCGTAGGCTTCGGTAGCAGCGTTGTAGCCGAAGGAGCCTTCGCCGTCGCGAACCTTGGCAACCACCACAGAAGACTCACCGCCTGCGTTGTATACGATCTGACGCAGAGGAGCTTCCATGGCACGGCGCAGGATGTTCACACCGGCTTTCTGCTCTTCGTTGATGGCGTCTACCTTGTCCAGAGCCGCGATGGCGCGAATCAGGGTAACACCGCCGCCCGGCACGATGCCCTCTTCTACCGCAGCGCGGGTAGAGTGCAGCGCGTCTTCAACGCGGGCCTTCTTCTCTTTCATTTCCACTTCGGAACCGGCACCAACCTTGATGACGGCAACACCGCCAGCCAGCTTGGCAACACGCTCCTGCAGCTTTTCCTTGTCGTAATCGGAAGAGCTGTCTTCGATCTGCTTGCGGATCTGCTCAACGCGAGCTTCGATATCCGCCTGCGCACCGGCACCGCCAATGATGGTGGTGTTTTCCTTGGTGACGTTCACACGCTTGGCTGTGCCCAGGTCGTCCAGGGTGGTGTTCTCAAGAGTCAGGCCGACTTCTTCAGAGATCACAGTACCACCGGAAAGGATCGCGATGTCCTGCAGCATTTCCTTGCGACGGTCACCAAAGCCAGGCGCCTTCACGGCGTTGACTTTCACGATGCCACGCATGTTGTTTACTACCAGAGTCGCAAGCGCTTCGCCTTCGATATCTTCAGCGATGATCTGCAGCGGCTTGCCAGCCTTGGCAACAGACTCCAGCACCGGCAGCAGTTCGCGGATGTTGGAGATCTTCTTGTCTACCAGCAGGATGTACGGGTCTTCCAGCTCGGCAGACATGTTGTCCTGGTTGTTGATGAAGTACGGAGACAGGAAGCCACGGTCGAACTGCATACCTTCAACCACGTCCAGCTCGTCTTCCAGGCCACGGCCTTCCTCAACGGTGATGACGCCTTCCTTGCCAACTTTCTGCATCGCATCGGCGATGATCTTGCCGATGGTCTCGTCGCCGTTGGCAGAGATGGTGCCCACCTGGGCAATCATCTTGCTGTCGTCGCAAGGCTTGGCCATCTCGCGGATCGCCTTCACAGCTTCAGTAGTGGCCTTGTCGATGCCGCGCTTCAGATCCATCGGGTTCATGCCGGCAGTAACAGCCTTCACGCCCTCGTTAACGATGGACTGAGCCAGAACGGTTGCAGTGGTGGTACCGTCACCAGCTGTGTCGTTGGCCTGGGAAGCCACTTCTTTCACCATCTGGGCGCCCATGTTCTCGAACTTGTCAGACAGTTCGATTTCCTTGGCCACGGAAACACCATCTTTGGTGATGGTCGGCGCGCCGAAGGATTTTTCCAGAACCACGTTACGGCCTTTCGGGCCAAGGGTCACTCTAACCGCGTCTGCCAGAACGTTGACGCCCGCGACCATGCGCTTACGCGCGCTATCACCGAATTTAACGTCTTTTGCTGCCATGTCTTCTATTCCTGTTCGTTAAACCGAAGTTGTTGAATCAATCGGATTAATGAGAGTTCGTGCGATTCGCCTCAGCGATCACTCAAGCACGCCGTAGATGTCGCTCTCGCTCATGATGAGGAGCTCTTCGCCATCGATCTTGACGGTGTTACCGGCGTACTGGCCGAAGACCACGGTGTCACCCACCTTGACCGCCAGTGAGCGGGTTTCGCCATTATCCAGGATGCGACCGTTACCAACGGCAATCACCTCGCCCTGGGAAGGCTTCTCTTTGGCGTTACCCGGCAGCACGATGCCACCCGCAGTTTTCTCTTCTTCTTCCTTACGGCGCACGACAACACGATCGTGTAGCGGACGAATTTTCATTGCTCGGTTTCTCCAATAGTCAGATTAATGTGGCAATGACATTGTTGATGTAGGTCGGACAGGCAAAGCCTGGTCCGACAAATTGCCCGGCTGGATAACCAACTGTTTTCAGTGGAAATCAGCCCGCAGCGAACTTGTGGTTTCTATTTGGGGTAGCTGGTAGGTGTTTTCAACACCCCGGAGAGAAAATTTTTTCACTTTTTTTCGATCCGGTCCCGATCGGATTCCGTCTCATCCTGGTACTCGCCTTCGATGATGTCGCCATTGCTGTCCCGATCAAAAGGCCGCTGCCGGCCGAACGGGTTCTCCTGGCCGCCAAACGGATCCTGCCCGAACGGATTGGAACCGCCACCCGCGCGAAAATAGAAACTGCTGCCACGGCTTTGACCAGCAACGACCATGCGCTTGAGCGCCTGTGCTGCAAGCCAGTGGCGCGTTCCGGGGATCAGGCACAAAAACCCGACCGTGTCGGTAATGAAGCCAGGTGTTAGTAATAGCGCACCACCAATCGCAAGGATCAGCCCCTCGGCAACCTCCTTGGCCGGCAATTCGCCACTGTTCAGTCGCTGATTGGCCTTCAAAAGCGTTGCCACCCCCTGCTGGCGAAGGAGCCAGGCGCCGATCACGGCGGTCAACAACACCAACCCGACGGTATTGAGCACACCAATCATGCCACCCACCTGGATCAACACCGCCATCTCGGCAATCGGCATGATTATGAATAGAAAAAGAAACACGGACATCGGGACCTCAGGGTCTGAGCAGGAATTTCAGAAGGTCTGGTATACTCGCAGTCCTTCCGTATCTAACAAGAAGCCACATTCATGGCTCTACGCACCAGCCATACCGGTGAAAAGACGCACAGCAACTGTAAAACCACTTGATAACAGTAGTTAGGGCAAAACATGAAACTTCAAGATTCCGTGATTGCAATCACTGGCGGCGGCCAGGGCCTTGGCCGCGCCATGGGCGAATACCTTGCGGCCAAAGGTGCAAAAATTGCGCTGATCGACCTGATGCCGGAGAAGCTGGACGAAGCCGTCACCGCCTGCGTGGCCGCGGGCGCTGAGGCCAGAAGCTACGTCTGCAACGTTGCAAAAGAGGAAGAGGTAGAAAAAACCTTTGAGGCCATCGTAAAAGACTTCGGCCACCTCAACGGCCTGGTTAACAATGCCGGTATCCTCCGGGACGGGCTTATGGTCAAAGTGAAGGATGGCGAAGTTGAGCGCCGCATGGAGCTGTCCCAGTGGCAGGCGGTTATCGACGTAAACCTTACCGGCGTATTTCTCTGCGGCCGCGAGGCAGCGACCCAGATGATCAAGAACGGCGACCAGGGTGCGATCATCAACATCGCCTCCATCTCTCGCGCCGGCAACATGGGCCAGAGCAACTACTCCGCTGCCAAGGCCGGTGTCTCTGCCCTGGTTCCGGTCTGGGCCAAGGAACTCGCCCGCTACGGCATCCGCTGCGCAGGTATCGCCCCGGGCTTTATCGAGACCGAAATGACCGCCTCCATGAAACCGGAAGCCCTGGAAAAAATGACGACCGGCATTCCGCTCAAGCGCATGGGCAAGCCCGAAGAGATTGCTTCGGCTGCGGCGTTCATTTTTGAGAACGACTATGTGTCAGGGCGGATGATTGAAGTGGATGGGGCTCTGCGGCTCTAACGGGTCGAGCTACCATTGAGTGGGGCGTCCAGAGCGCCCCACTACCATCGAAACCGAGACATCGAAACCCGCCCGTCGGTAACTTCGACACCTTCAGCCTCAAGCCGGCTAACCTGCTCCTCAAATTTCTCGGACCCCACGGGAAATGCAATCTGGCCGTTACTGCGAATCACCCGATACCAGGGCACCGCATGCCCTTCTGGCAGCTTGCCCAACGCCTTTCCGATATATCTCGCCTGCCGGCCCAATCCCGCCATCTCCGCAACCTGACCGTAACTGACCACCCTCCCCTCCGGGACAGCCAGTACAACTTGCCAGATCTTCTGATCTTTGGTTGGTTCGGGCATCAAGGGCTCACCGGTTCTGCATCAGGCTTTGATTCATTCCGCGGCGCTAGCGCATCCAATCGATGGCCATTTCGGATCATGAACATGGCCAACAAAATAGCAGGGACGCCCATTATGCCGGCCACCAGGAAGAACTCCGCATATCCGAAGCCCGCCACAACGATGCCGGAGAAGCCCCCCAGAAACTTTCCGGGCAGGGTCATCAAGGAACTGAACAGGGCGTACTGCGTTGCCGTGAACGAGGCACTGGTCATACTGGAGAGCCAGGCAATCAGGGCCACGTTGGCAATACCGCCACTGAGATTATCGGCGCTCACCACCGCGGCCAGGGTAACGATGTTGGGCGGGTACTGGGCCAGAACGACGAACAGAAGATTGGTGGCGGCCGTCATGATCGCCCCCAGCAGAAGAATTCGACGAACCCCGTAACGAACCACCATAACCCCACCAACCAGCGAGCCGGCAATGGTCATGAAGAAGCCGAAAATCTTGGTCACATCAGCCACCTGGGTTTTGCTGAACCCCATGAAGTCCAGGTAAAAGGGATTGGCCATGACGCCCATGGCAATGTCCGAGATACGGTACACGGCAACCATGAGCAGGATGACCAGCGCCAGCTCCTTGTACCGCCTGAAAAAATCCAGGAACGGGCCTGCGACAGCAGCGTAGAACCAGCCAACCAGTCTCGCCAGGCGCGGATTCAGATGGGTGCGCCTGGCGGCCTCCTGCTCAATCTTGTGAGCAATGTCCTGGGCGGCAGCAAAGTGGTTCACGCTGGGCTCGCGAACGATGAGAACGGTGAGTGCGCCAACGCCTACGAGGGCCGCCATCACCTCATAGGACACCTGCCAGGACCAGAATTCCGCCAGGTAAAGAGCCCCGGCGCCGGCCACCAGAAGCGCCAGACGGTAACCGAAGATATACGTTGCGGCCAGCGCCGCCTGCAGCCGCTCCTCGGCAATCTCGATGCGGTAGGCATCAATGGCCACATCCTGAGTGGCGGAGGAAAAGGCCACCAGCAGGCCGCAAAGAGCCATCATTTCAGGCGCTGCCGTAGCATCCACGTGAGCCATCAGGTACAGCCCCGTGGCGATACCCGCCTGCGCAAAGATAATCCAGCTCCGCCGCTTGCCCAAAAGCCGGTCGAGCAACGGCAGTTTCAGGCGGTCCACCACCGGTGCCCAGAACACCTTGATTGAATAGGTAATACCGAGCCAGCTAAAGAACCCGATGGTGGCGGTTTCCACTCCCACATCCGCCAGCCGGGCGTTAAGGGTGGAAAACACCAGCAGAAACGGCAAACCCGCCGAGAACCCCAGGAATAACAGGGCGATCACCTGCCAACGGGTGTAGGTGTAAAGCGTATCCCGAATCAGGGTCAGGCGGGTGCCGGTTAAGATGGTAAAGCCTCCGGATCAGTCGCGGAAATTATTGAACTGCAGCGGGATATCCAGCTCAGCTTCGCGCAGCATAGCGATGGCCTCCTGGAGATCATCCCGTTTCTTGCCGGTCACCCGCACCTTATCGCCCTGGATACTGGCCTGGACCTTCATCTTCTGGTCCTTGATCATCTTCACGATCTTCTTGGCCATATCAGTTTCAATGCCCTGCTTCAGCAGCAGGTGCTGTTTGACCAGCTTGCCGGACTTGCTGTCGCCGTCCTCGGCCAGCGCGCGGGCATCGATATTGCGCTTGGCAAACGCCATCCGCAGCATATCCAGCAACTGCTCGAGCTGGAACTCCTGCTCGGCACTGATGGTGATGCCCTTGTCGTCCAGCTCAATGTCGGCTTCAACGTTCTTGAAGTCCCAGCGATTGCCCAGTTCGCGCTTGGCCTGGTCGACCGCATTGGTGACTTCGTGCATATCGATTTCTGAAACAATGTCAAAAGAAGGCATGGTCGTTATTCTCCAACAGGGTAAGAAGGTATACTTCTTGAGTTTGCTGGGGATGATACCAACCCCCGACAACTCCCGCACCTGACAACGGACTGCTAAAAGTAGATAACAATGCCAAATTTGGACCTTCCCATCCTCGTAGTAGACGACGCGAAATTCAGCAGTATGGTGGTTGGCCGCACGCTGCGAAATGCCGGATATCGCGACGTACGCATCGTTAATAACGCACCGGAAGCCCTGCAGCTGATCGAACAGCGCCCGGTGAGCGTGCTGATTGCCGACTGGCTGATGCCCGAGATGGATGGCCTGGAACTGACGGACCAGGTGCGACAACAGGACGAGCAGAACAATCACTACACTTACGTGATCCTGCTCACGGCACGGGAAAGCGTCGAGGCTCTTTCAGAAGCCTTCGACCGGGGCGTGGACGACTTCATCTACAAGTCCGACATGACCAAGCAACTGATCCCTCGCATCTTTGCCGCAGACCGAATGGCCGACCGCCAGAACACCCTGCTCCGGGCCAACTCCCTGCTGATCGAGAACAATCGTGAGCTGGAATCCACAAACATCATTGATCTGGAAACCGGTCTCTGCAACACCAAATACGGTCGCGAGCGGCTGACCAAGATGCTGCGCCACGCTGAATCCCGAGGCGGCAGTTCTGCCTATGTACTGTGCGGCATTCGTAACTGGCAGGAACTGAAGCGCAAACACCCGCCCACAGTGATGAGCGAACTGGCCATCGGCATTGCCCGCCGACTGAGCACCCTGATTCGCCCCATTGATGCCCTGTGCCGCGTTGGCGACAACCAGTTCGCCATCATTGCCTACTTCCCGAACAGCGATCACTGCACTACCACAGCGTTCCGGCGCGTCTTCGATGGCATCAACCACAAGGCCCTGAAAACCACAGCCGGCTATATTTCTGTGGAAGCCGGCATGGTGCTGTGCAAGGCCGACGCCCAGAACGGCACACCCTCGATCCAGGATATGGAACGGGCAGCGGTGCAGGGGCTGGTGGATGCCTACGATACGCGTCGGTTTACCGAGACTGCGCCGGAGATCGGAGCGACCGCCTGAAGCGGCGACACACTCGGTAACACTGATACACACTTCACAAACAGACAGGAAAGGCCGGACGACTTATTCTGCAATTGTGGATTTAAGCAGTATCCCCCATGGTGGAGGAGCCGAGTAGTACCTCCGCCGCCATATGGGGAATCGAATCCACCGGATTAACGAATTTTTCAGGCACTTTCGTTCTTTCCTTGTTTTTTGGGCCAGCTTTTTAGCTGGCCTTTTTATTTTCCGCTCCAGACGTTTCCGCACCAGTTCCGTTATACTCCGGCTATAACGACTCCAAAAACAGTGCTGTAACCATGAAAACCCTCGGAACCGCCTCTGTCGCCGCCCTGCGCCAATACGTTCGTGCTGCCGAATCCGCCGGCGTGGATATCAATCGCCTTTTCGACCAGGCTGAACTGGACCAGAACATCCTGGACACCGACGACGGCCGCATTAACGGCGAGCAGTTCCAGCACTTTATCCGTTTATTGTGCGAACAAACCGGCAACCCGATCCTGGGCCTGGAAACTGGCGACTTCGTTCAACCTGGCTCCTACAGTGTGCTTGGCTACATCACCATGAGCTGCGCCACCCTCGGCGAAGCCGTGGCACGCATTGCGCCGTTCGAAAAACTCGTTGGAGACATGGGCACCACCAGCCTCGCCATGAAAGGCGACGACATCAAACTGACCTGGAACTGCAACTACACCGATCCTGTCGTTCGGCCGCAACTGGTGGATAACGTGTTTGCCTCCTGGGTGAACTACGCCCGCTGGCTTGCGGACAATCAGGAGGCGTCACCCAGCTCGGTAAAACTCCGCCGGGCCTCTCCGGGCTCAGAATTTGAAAAGGCCTATCAGGAACGCTGGCACTGCATGGTCACATTCTCAGCAGATGAAGACAGCATCACCCTCAAGAAAAGCCTGCTGGAAACCCGCCTGCGGCAACCGGACCCCCTGCTCCGCAAAACCCTGGAAGCCCATGCCCTGAGCCAGTTGGCCTCCCTGGATACCGACAGCGACCTTACCTCAAGAGTCCGCCACAGCATCCAGCAACAACTGATGCACGGCATTACCCGGCAGGACATGGTGGCTGAAGACCTGGGTATGACCAGCCGAACCCTGCAGAGAAAACTCGGCCAGGAAGGCGTGTCTTACCAGAAATTGCTGGATGAAGTGCGGCAAAAAATGGCCGAGGACTATCTTCGCAACAGCGAGCTGGCCATTCCGGATATTGCACTGAGGCTGGGATACAGTGAAACCACGTCGTTTCACAGGAAGTTCAAGGCGGTAACGGGGAAGACGCCCGGAGAGTTCCGGGCGTCCGTAGAGCAGACTTAAAGCTTGCGGCCTTTGCCAGCAGCAATCCTCAGACGCAGCGCATTCAGCTTGATAAAGCCTTCTGCATCCTTCTGATCGTATGCACCCTGATCTTCTTCGAAGGTAGCAATCTTCTCGTCGAACAGGGAATCCTCAGACTTACGGCCAACCACGTCTACGTTGCCCTTGTAGAGCTTCAGGCGAACGGTGCCGTTCACATAATGCTGAGTCTGATCGATCAGCGCCTGCAGCGCCTCACGCTCCGGTGACCACCAGTAACCGTTGTAGATCACCTCGGCATAGCGCGGCATGATGCTGTCTTTCAGGTGCGCTACTTCGCGATCCAGGGTAATGGACTCAATAGCACGGTGGGCACGCAGCATGATGGTACCGCCCGGGGTCTCGTAACAGCCGCGGGACTTCATGCCCACGTAGCGGTTCTCGACGATATCCAGACGGCCAATGCCGTTGGCACCCGCCAGCTTGTTCAGGGTTTCCAGAACCACGTGGGGCTTCATGTCCTGACCGTCGATGGCAACAATGTCGCCCTTCTTGTAGGTCAGCTCAACGTAGGTCGGCTCATCCGGCGCGGCTTCCGGCGACACACTCCAGCGCCACATATCTTCCTCGGCCTCCGCCCAGGGATCTTCCAGGTTGATGCCTTCGTAGGAGATGTGCAGCAGGTTGGCATCCATGGAGTAAGGGCTCTTGCCCTTCTTCATCTCCACCGGGATGTTGCGCTCTTCGCAGTACTTCAGCAGCTTCTCGCGGGAATTCAGGTCCCACTCACGCCAGGGTGCAATCACCTTTACCCCCGGCTTCAGCGCATAAGCACCAAGCTCGAAACGCACTTGGTCGTTGCCCTTCCCGGTTGCGCCGTGGGAAATGGCGTCGGCGCCGGTTTCATTGGCGATATCGATCAAACGCTTGGCAATCAGAGGACGGGCAATGGACGTACCCAGAAGGTACTCACCCTCATAGATGGTGTTCGCGCGGAACATCGGGAACACGTAATCGCGCACAAACTCCTCGCGCAGGTCCTCGATGTAGATTTCCTTAACGCCCAACGCCTCGGCTTTCGCCCGCGCCGGCTCAACTTCCTCGCCCTGGCCGATGTCGGCGGTAAACGTTACCACCTCACAGTTATAGGTATCCTGCAACCACCGAACGATTACGGAAGTATCCAGGCCACCGGAATAGGCCAGCACCACCTTTTTGATATCAGACATGCCCTTGCTCCAGACTGAACAGAATGGATGTGTTGAAAATAAGGGCAGTATTGTACGGGAGAGCGGGGGGAATGGCTATAAAGCCCCTCTCCCCTGGCGGGAGAGGGGCTGGGGAGAGGGGGTTATTGATCAGCCAGCAGCCTGCTGACCAATAGCCTCTTCCCGAATACCATCCCACCCTTCTTTAACAGAACGCAGAAGGGTAAGAACCTCATCCAGCTTGGCCAAATCATTCTTGGCACTGGCTTCCAGCAAAGAGCGCTCCATATAGTCATACAGCGCCTCAAGACGCGCAGCCAGATCGCCACCCTGCGCGAAATCCAGGAAGGAGCGCAGTCCACCAATAATCTCGATGGCCTTATTGATCAACTGGGCCTTGCCGCCGTAATCCTTTGCCTGGATACGAGACTTGGCCATGTTGATGCGCTCAATAGCGCCATTGTACAAAAGCTGGATCAGCCTATGCGGATCCGCATCAGTAATGCTGGTTTGGGTGTTGACGCGCTGATATGCCTGTAAACCGTTCATACTAAACCTCTTCGTTCGCTAATCGGCCTACGCCGATCAGTTGTTGTTCCGGTTGTTTTGGGGTGCAAGCGCAGCGAGCTGCTGGCTTACGTAATCCTGTGTGCTGTTGAGCTGGGAAATCAGGGAATCTGCCGCTGTGAACTGACTAACCAAGCGCTCACGGTAAGCAGCAATACGTTCCTCAAGTCGCGCCTGATTTTCCTGAATTTGTTCCAGATCGCGATTGAGGCCCTCGGTCCGCGATTCGATGGCGCCATCAGCACCCACAAAACTGGAAACCAGATCAACCGTCCGCTCTGCAACGCCTTCCACAAAAGTAATCGAGCCGCGACTGCCAGTCTGGTCGCCCAGAATACGAACCTGCAGACCAGACGCACCACCATTGCCGCTTCCCAGAAAGAGTACCTGCCCGTCGCCTTCCGCAGTTCGGCCACCAATGGTGCCGGCCACATCAACACCTGAAGTGCCTGTGGCAGCAGACAATCCATAAGCGGAACCATCTTCTACTGATGTCAGGCTGACATTCGAATCACTGCCGTAATCGGAGGAGGTAAATGTCAGCTCGCCGCCGCTTCCAACGCCAACCTGGACACCCGAGCCAGACGCATTCAGAGCATTATTGGCATTCAACTGAACCTGTATCTCGTCTGCCAGCTCTTGAGCTGTATTGTAGGTTTGCTGAGTGAGCTGAACGCTCACAGACGTTTCACCATTAACCTGGAACGTCAGCTCGTCATTGCCGGCGCCGATGGTAAGTGGGGCCGTAAACGCAGCCCCAGATAGTGCGCCCTGCGTCGCCGCCTGGGTAATGTTGATATCGTAGCGGCCTGGCTCAGTATTCAAGCCACTCCGGACGAACTCGACCTGGCTATCGGTTGTCCGGCCTTGCTCTGCAAACAGTGCCGTCACATCGTCCGGATTATTCTTCAGCTGCTCTTCAAACCTGGCTCGGTCAAACTCCAGACCACCAGTTTCAAAGTTGGTCGTGATGCCCACATCCGCCAGACTACGAACACTGGAATTTTCCAGGCCCGGCACAACCCGCGTCAGCACCTGGCGCAATTGATTCTGAATAGAACGGACGGTACTGTCACCCGTGAGCAGACTGCCAACGCCTGCCTCAGCGTTAAAGCCAGCGAGACTATCAATAGTGGACTGAAGCGAATTAAATTTATCAACGAAGCCTTGTACGCGATCAGCAACCGCACCCAAGTCTTGCTGAACCTTGATAGTAGAGGAACCAGTCTCGGTGATATCGAAGGTCAAGCCATCAATTACGTTTTCAAAACTGTTAGTAGACCGGGTAACCTCAACGCCGTTGATTTTCATGACGGCATCTGAAGCAGCAATTGTCTCTTGCAGACCGGCATCTGTATCCATGCCGGTGTTAAACGCAAAACGGGACAGCCCCTGGTTATCAGTGTCTGTGCCACCCGTATCACCGGATACTGAAATACTAACCGCATTGGCCGTTCCGGTCTCATCCGCAGAAAGGACCAATTGGAAGCCGTTCCCCGTATCGATAACGCCTGCAGAGACACCCGCATCCGAATCATTGATCGCGTTTGCCAGCCCCTGAAGCGTGTCATTGCTACTATCAATAGCGAGGTTCGTGGTTTTATCTCCTACATTCAGCGTCAGCGTGCCCTGCCCCACACTGGTCGCATCGCGATCCGCGAACACATCCCTGGAAGCCAACGCTTGCGCACCAGCAAGACTGGTTACCTCAACGCTGTATGTGCCGCGACTCGCCTTAGTGCTGTCTACGGACACCCCAATGCCTTCGTTAGAAGAATTCGCAGAAAATGCCTTGAGATTATCCGGAGCGCTGAGCTGGCGCATTGGCAAACGCAATTCGGTAACAGCGCTGCGTAGCTTACCGTAGGCGGACAGCAAAGCCTGGGTTTGCTCTGTCTTCTGTGTAAGCCTATTTTCCGTAGGCGCACGCTCTGCCTGTACCAGTTGATCAACCAGATCCGAATTCAGAACGCCTGAACCAAGACCCAACGATGATATGTTTGCCATGCTCATGCCTCCTCAAGGGGGCGAATCTCTTCATTGTTCAGTTTATCGGCAAAAAGCGGCAAAACTTTGCCTTTTTCTTTCGCCGATTTGTAACACCCTGTAACAGTTAACAACACCTCCCCTCTCCCCTCGCGGGAGAGGGGCCGGGGGAGAGGGAGAACCCTCTCACCCCAAAAACGCAGAACACCGCCGGCCCCTCACGGGTGCGGCGGTGCTGAAATACCGTCATTTAAATCTGCGTAAGAGCAACCGCCCTTACACTTTAATATTAAACAACGTCAGCGGCTCATCCTGCTGCAAGTTTTCTGCCAACCTCAATGCCAGCTCATCCGGAATCTGCCGGATAACTTCTTTGGTCGACTGATCGACTACCTTTACGATCGTCTGGCCTAATTCATTATCCACTTCAAACTGCAAATCCCGCTGCACATTCTGAACAAAATCGTTCAGTTGGCTAACCGCATCATCCAGTTGCTCCCGTGTGGCCTCATTCCGAGCCTGGAGCTTTTCAGCTTTCGACAAGTCCGAAGTTACCTGGGAGTTCTCAACCTTACTGACTGCGGCAGACGAACCAGCAAGGTCGGAGGCATTCCTGCCTTCGGCCTGAGATGACGAAATTGCCCGAGCCGGTGCTTGCTCACTGGTGCGAACCAGCTTCAGATCCGGGCTGTTCAGGTTAACGTCATTCATAGCTTACCTCGCTATCCTAAAACGGCGCTAAGCCGGAACCCGAAGGTTCCGGCTATTACCGCTATGCCCCAATTACTGCAGGAGGGACAGAACCTGCTGCGGACGGGCGTTCGCCTGCGCCAGTACCGAGATACCAGCCTGCTGCAGAACCTGAGACTTGGACAGCTTTGCAGTTTCAGCTGCGAAGTCTGCGTCCAGGATCCGGCTGTTGGCAGCGCTCAGGTTTTCAGACGTGGTCGCCAGGTTAGCAATGGTGCTTTCGAACCGGTTTTGGATCGCACCCAGGTCTGCACGGATGGAGTTAACCCGAGACAGAGCAGAATCTACAACTGCGATTGCTGACGCAGCACCATCTTCACTGCTGATATCGATCTGAGCTACTGTGTTCGCAGATCCATTGTTTACTGTGTTTGCCAAGCTGTTAAAGATTGAACCAGCGCCATCCGCAACACTTGAACTGGCCGAGAACGCCTGATCAGCAGACAATTCAACCGTACCGGTAACAACTGTTGAATCAGTGTTTGCTGCAGTAGTATTCGCAGAAGTAAGCTGGATCGCTGTTTGAGCGGTTGTTCCGTCACCTGCACCTGCAACACTAATCTGATCACCGTCGGCTGCGCCTAAGAAAGTCAGCCCAATATCCTTTCCAGTCGACTGTGAAAGGACAATCTCGTTGCTGGAGTTGATCTCAGCTGAAACACCCGTTGTACCGGTCAAGCCATTGATTGCATCGGCAAGTGCGGAGAGGTCACCGGTTGTTACACTTGCAGTCGCTGTTGCTGATTGACCACCGCTTTCAATGGTCAAGCTCACCGAACCACCGGCAGTCAAGTTAGACAGAGTGGCAGAAGTCGAGGCCGTTGCAGAAACACCTGTAGATCCAGAAATATCATTAATTTGACCGGCAATCTGCTCTGCAGACTCGCCACCGCTGAGGGTGAAAGAGCCCTGAGCAACAGGACCATTGATGGTAACGTCCTGGCCTGCAACAGTATTAGTGCCGGGAATTGCGGCTGCAGCATTTGCAGCTGTGCCCAAGCCGAAGTTGGCATCTTCACTGCCTGCAGTCAGTGAGTAGTTGGCCAGATCGGTAGTCTTGGCACTGCCGACATCAACGGAAATGGTTTGATTCGCGTTCGCACCGACCTGGAACTTCTGGGCGCTAAAGCTACCATCCAACAAATTCAGGCCGTTGAACTGAGTTGTCTCAGCGATCCTTTGCATCTCCTGCTGAAGCTGATTCACTTCTGCCTGAAGGGCGGAACGATCGGACGAAGAGTTGGTGGAGTTGGCAGACTGAATGGACAGGTCACGAATACGCTGCAGAATATTAGTGGTCTCTTCAAGCGCGCCCTCAGCAGTTTGTGCCAGCGAGATACCGTCATTCGCGTTCCGCTGCGCAACGTTCAGACCACTGATCTGAGACTGAAAGCGAGTAGAAATTGCAAGACCAGCGGCATCATCTTTGGCAGAGTTGATTCTCAAGCCTGAGGAAAGACGCTGCAGGGCCTGATCAGACAGGCTCTGAGATTTGCCCAACTGGTTCTGAGCGGAAAGTGACGCAACGTTAGTGTTAATACCGAGAGCCATTATGCTTCTCCTTCGACAGGTGTCGTTATTTCATGGAAAAGGTCTGGCGCCCTTTTTCACTTTGGGAGCGCCGCCCTGTTACACCGCTTAACGGCCCACCCTTCCTATCCTTTAGGAAAAAAAGCCAACTTTTTGTAAAGGAATGTAAAACCCGCTAAAAAGCGGCAAAGGCATGCCAGAAGAAGGAATCTGAAAACATGATGGTCGGCCAAATAGACAATCGCTAAAATTCGTTTTGTTAACATTTCCATGTAGTTAGTATTTATTTTCAGAAAGTGGCACGCCCTTCGCTTACTCAGATAAAAACGGCAATCAAACGAATACCTGCCGGTCACTCGTTGCCTTTACTGACGGAAAGACGAACAGCCGGCACCTCTGAGCAGGGAGAAGAGACATGCCTCAGATCATCAACACCAACATTGCGTCACTGAATGCACAGCGAAACCTTAATGCCTCGCAGGAAGATGCGAACGTTGCACTACAGCGTCTTTCCTCAGGCTTGAGAATCAACTCTGCCAAAGACGATGCCGCAGGCCTGGCAATCTCTGAGCGTTTCACTTCTCAGATCAAAGGCCTCAACCAGGCGATCAGGAACGCCAATGACGGTATCTCCCTTGCCCAGACGGCGGAGGGCGCCCTAGGCGAGTCTGGTAACATTTTGCAGCGCATCCGTGAACTGGCCGTTCAGTCTGCCAACGCTACAAATTCCGCTTCCGACCGGAAGGCTCTCCAATCTGAAGTAAACCAGTTGAAAGAAGAGCTGGAGCGAATCGCCACTACGACCGAGTTCAACGGGTTAAAACTTCTGGACGGCACCTTTCAGGCTCAGAAATTCCAGGCGGGTGCGAACGAAAACCAGACCATTGCCGTATCTATTGAAGGCGCTCGAACTGACGATCTGGCGAACAATACTCTGTCAGCGACGAACGCTACTTTGAACCAGGGCACTGGTTCTACCACGGCAGCGAACGCCACGCTCCCGACCCAAAACACAATAGCAAGTCAAAACCTCACTATATCGAGTTCGCTGGATAGTCAGGTGGTCCCAATTGGCGCCGGGGACACAGCTGAAGAAATAGCTGCCTCAATCAACGATATTGCAGCAACAACCGGTGTCAATGCTACGGCGCGAACCTCAGCGACACTCAGCAATACTGCAACCACACCGATTGCCGTGCCACAAACTGTATCCCTCACCATTTCAAACGGCAGCAGCTCGGCAACAATTTCAGCACAAATCACTGATGCGAACGATTTGTCAGCCATAGCACGCGAAGTGAACGCAGCCTCTGGCAAAACCGGTATTACTGCCGAAGTGGAAAACAATGGCAGCATCACACTGGTGCAGGATCAAGGCAAGGACATCACGATCGAAGACTTCACAGCCTCTGGTTCCCAGCAGCTAGCTGTTCAAGGTAGTGGCGACCCAAGCGCTATCGAATTGACCAGTGGAGGCACCAACGCTACTCGAATCGCGGGCGAACTGACTCTCGATTCATCAGTGAGCTTCGCCGCTACCTCGGATGCGACTCTGGCGGCAGGCAGCGTTCTGAACAGCGCGCAGAACATTGCAGCGGGTTCAACCCCGGAAGCCGTATCAGGAATCGACATCAGTACTGTTGATGGGGCGACCAGTGCCCTTGCCGTTGTTGATGCCGCTCTTGAGACCATCAGTGGCATCCGTGCCGATCTAGGTGCAGCTCAGAACCGCCTCGAATCCACCATCGCAAACCTGAGCACCACCTCCGAGAACCTCTCGGCAGCCCGTTCTCGCATCCGCGATGCGGACTTCGCAGCGGAATCCGCAGAATTGGCCCGGACCCAGGTCCTCCAGCAGGCCGGCCTGTCCGTTCTGGCCCAGGCCAACGCACGGCCACAGCAGGTTCTGCAGTTGCTGCAGGGTTAATGAGGCAGAGCGGGTGATGTCGGATTATGCCCCTGGCTAATCCGACCTACTTTTTGATCGCAGTGACTGCCGCGGCAGGTTTTATGAGGTGTCCCATGCAAGCCAAGCATCAAGTCCAGGTTTCCCAATCCCAACAGGCCCAGGTTGCCCGCCTGCTTCTGCAGGCCAACCTTGCCTATGGGGAGTCCAACAGCAACGGCCTCAGCCATATCCAGCGGCTGAAGGCCCGGCAGGAATGTCGGGGCTATCTGAACGAGGCGCTGGCTCTGGAGCCGATGCATGCCGGTGGGCTGGGGCTGCTTGGCCGTGTGGAGATGGACGACGGGCAGCTTGAGAAGGCCCATGCCCTGTTCAACGCCAGCCTGGACCATCAGCCGGGCCAGGTTCAGCAATATTGCAACCTGGGTTACTGGGCACTAAAAACCGAACGGCCGGCGCTTGCAGAGCAGTATTTCCTCCAGGCCCTGGACTGCGACCGGCAATCTGCCGCCGCTTTCTGCGGTGTTGCCCATTCCAAGCGGCTGCAGGGGCAGTTTGATGTGGCTTATTTGCATTATCGCAAGCTTCTGGAAACCGGAGCTGAATGGGATTCCGTATACAGCGGGATGCTCACTTGCGCCCAACACCTGGAAGTGAGCAAAGCCGATTCCGCACTGGCCCGTGATGCTATCGCCCTGCTTCAGAGGGATGGTTTGCCGCACCAGGAATTGGGTCGGTTTGTCGGCGCGATCATTCATCAGCAATACGATCTGGATAACCCGGATGCACAGATTTTCCTGGATGCCGCCAGCGACGATGAACTGCTGATTCTTGCCCTCCAGAAAACCCTGATGCCCAATCCGGCGGTGGAAGAGCTGGTTACCCTGCTGCGTCGGGCGATCATTGCCGAAGTCGCACAAACCGTTGAACTTCGGGACGAACCACAGCGTCTGACGCTGGCCATCGCCCAATACGCCGACAGAACCGGCTATGCCCTCGCTGCGGAAGATGACGAAGAACGACTGGTCTCTGCCATCAACGACAGCATCCAGGCCCAATTTGCCTTTGGCGAGGAACAGGACGGACTCATCGGCTCACTGATGATCACCGCGATGTATGGCGCTCTCTTCCATCAGCCCTTCGCGGTACAACTTGGCCAATGGAACCTGGTGGATTGGCCCCTGGCATTACAGTCAGTCCTGGCCGCCAGCTATTACGATCGGGCCGAAGAGGAAGCCATCAAGCAGAATTTCGATGAGAAGGCCGAAGAGCTTTGCCTGGAGAAGACCGATGTTCCCCAGGCATGGCCGTCCTGGTCCCGGTTGGCCTATCGTACCGAAAGCAGCCTGAAAACACTGATGGCGACTGAACTGGGGCTGGACACGGCAAATCTCCCGGCCACCCTTCGGATCATGGTGTGCGGTGCGCAGTCTGGCCAGCGGGCGATGGAACTGGCCGGCTATCTGGACGATGTGGAAGTGATCGCGGTGGATGAATCTCTGGCCAACATCGCCAAAGCCACACGCATGGCCAACGAGATGGGTATGGACAACATCGTGTTCTGGCCCTGGTCCATCGCCCAGCGTTTTGTGGCGGATGGCCACCAAGTGCACTGGATTGAAGTTGGTCGCCTGCCCTCACCGGCTATGACCAGCCTGTCTCTGGCGGCTCTGGTTAACCAGGCCACCGGCTCCGGCGCTGTGGTGCACATGTATACCGCCATCGCGGAACAAACGGCTGGTGACAAACAGATTCGCAAACTGGTCAGTGAGCATAAGCTACAACCCACGCGACAGACATTGCGCCAACTCCGCCGGATGGTCCTTGCCAATCGCAGCGATGCCGCCTGGCAGGAACTGACCGCAGACGCAGATTTCTACAGCCTCGGGGGCTGCAGGGACAGATGGTTTCGGCCCCAGGACACAGCCCAGTTGAAAGAGCTGATGGCCATGGCGAGTAACGAAGTGGAATGGAAACTTGTGAAAGCGCGGGATGTAGATGGCCACAGCCTCGCTGCCGCACCGGTTCAGAAGCAGATCCAGGCGGAGGCCCTGGGCAGTGAAGTGCAGAGTCTGATGGGGCAGAATCTGAGCGTCTATTTCCTGAAGCGGCGGTGAACAGAAACCCGAGGTCAGATGCAGAGTATCATCTGACCTCGCTTCCGCACTCGGATCCTCAGATGTAGGGGATTAAAGACTCCCCATACAAATGAAGATCCTCAAGGATATGCCGCTTTTGCGGCGTGAGTTCCGGGTCTGCCGCCAGTCGCTGTAGTTCCTGAGCAAAAGCCTCCAGAGACCGCCAACCCTTCTTCGGGTGCATTAATCTCTGGCTGCGAAACTCCTCCCACCTTTCCATCTCTTCGCCCATCAGGCTACCCGGGTAATTCCGCGCCCGATAACGAAAGAGCAGCTCCTGCAAGCGATCGTCTTCGAAGGTCACCTCCAGCTCGCCAAGCGTTTCAATCGGCTGTTCCAGCACCCAGTTCAGCTTCTCGCGGTCAGTTTTGCTGATAAAGCCACCTGCATAGAGCTGTTCATCCGGGTCTGTCAGGTCGCTTTCATGGGGCTGATCAAAAGCCTGGGCAATTCTGGCCGGCAAATCCGGCGCCTTGCGCAGCATGGCCAGGTTGGCTCGCAGCGTATCCCCGTCCAGGGCCAATTCTTCGAGGCGCTCCGGAGAAAGGGTGGATAGCATATTCGCCGGCGCCAGCACCGGGCACTTGTTCAATTGCACGCCTTTCAGAGGAAAGCGACTGACGCCCTCCCCCAATTCCGCCTGGGAAGTAAACACACGCTCACGAATCTGCTCAGCGCTGGCGGCGATCAGCTCGCTGGGGTCCTCGCGCAGGTCGTAAACAATCACCAGGTTCTTGTTGGTTGGATGCTCGGCCACCGGAGCAACCAGTGCACAGCACCCACGGCTGGCCGGGTACTTGGCGGATATATGGAACACGGGCTTCATGGCAGCCGTATCCAGCATCGCCCGAGCCGAGTGTTTGTCTTTGTTCTGCAGAACAAAATCGAAGAGCTTCGGCTGTTTCTCCTTGATCAGCTTGGCCACTGCAATGGTCGCTTCAACATCCGACATGGCATCGTGGGCTGCTTCGTGGGCGATGCCGTTGGCAACGGTCAGCTCCTCCAGTTTGAAACTGGGGCTGCCATCTTCCTTGCGGGGCCAGTTGATACCTTCGGGGCGCAGAGCGTAGGTCAGGCGTATCATATCAATGATATCCCAGCGGGAGTTGCCGTTCTGCCATTCGCGCGCGTAGGGATCACGCAGGTTGCGGTAGAGGGTGTGCCGGGTCACTTCGTCGTCAAAGCGCAGGCTGTTGTAGCCAACCACGCAGGTGCCGGGCTGGCTGAAGGCTTCGTTGATCTGGGCAATAAACTCAGCCTCGGGGAAGCCATCTTCCAGTGCTTTCTGGGGCGTAATGCCGGTAATCAGACAGGCTTCCGGCGATGGCAGGTAATCGTCCGCTGGCTTGCAGTAAATCACCAGCGGATCTTCGATGATGTTGAGATCCGCATCCGTCCGCACGCCGGCAAACTGGGAAGGCCTGTCGTGAACCGGGTCTACGCCGAAGGTTTCGTAATCGTGCCAGTAAAACGAGCGGATCAAGGGACTGAGCTCCTGCCGAATGGGTTAAACACTGGCAGGAGTTTAGCATTTAAAACAATTGGGTACCCATATCGTCCCGATGGGTCTGCAACCGGTCCACGCCCTGGCTGATCAATTGGCTCATGTCCACTTTCATGCTTGTAGGCAGATTGATAAACACGCCCTTGCCGGCATTGATTACGTTCGTGCCATCCGGGCTTTGCCACTCAACACCTTCTCGCTGGAAGCCGATAAAGAAGTCGCTGGTGAAGCCGGTCGTGCCATCCGTGCTTTCCTGGCCCACAAACAGCGACTGCAATTGGGTCAGCGGCGCACAGTTGATGCCCTGAGCGCAATCGGCCGAACCATCGTTTATACCAATGTAACTGGCCCGATAGTTGGTGGCCTGGGAATTCTGGTCGAATAAGGTGGCGTCAAATTCGGTACCGCTATCATCAACAAGCTTAAGCCCGATATCGCCACTGAAACTGCTGGTCAGTGAAGAGACAGATCCCCTCGCCTGCCCGAACCCCATGCGGAATCCGGAGAGCCTGCCCTCGGAGGGATCTTCCGCCAGCTCGATATAGGGCTGGAACGCTTCAAAAGGCACCGTGTCACCGGCATTGTAGGCGCGACCGTTATACTGAACGCCGTCATTACGGGCAATGTGCCCCAGGGCCACGTGCTGCGCCGCGAAGTCCACTCCGCCGTCGATCTCACCCGCTTTCACATCGTCCACATTCATCCGGGTTTCCACGTCCATGCTCAGCGTCATCCGCGTGAACTGGTGGGGATCTCCCGGTATGTTTTCAATCTGAATAAACCCCTGCCCGGTCACCTCACCCATTGTTTCGTCTGAAATGGGCTTCAGCTCGGCCTGGGCAACGGGCGCAATACCCAGGCAGAACAGGGTGACGGCAGCGTATCCATACGCCTGCTGTCTCATATAATTGCGTCTCTGAAAAACCATTATTATTTTATGTGCCGACGACACACTATAAACAAGGCAGACCGGCCAATAGAGTGAGCAGGTTCACAATCGCCGTTTACAATTCAGTAATACTCGGCCAAGTTTGAATACAGTCACAAAACCTTTGGTTTAATATGCTTACAACACCTTACCTACGGTTACGAACGCTGTAGCAAACGTGTACATAACAACCACTACTGATATACTTTCGCCCCTTATGATCAACCCTCAACGGCTTCCTCAATGACCACCCGCATACTGATCTGCGACGACTCCGCCCTTGCCAGAAAACAAATGGCCCGGGCCCTGCCGGAGGGGCTGCGGGGGGATGTCAGTTACGCAAAAGACGGCGTGGAAGCCCTTGAGAAATTGCGGAGGCATGAGGCAGAGCTGATGTTCCTGGATCTGAACATGCCGGAAATGGACGGCTATCAGGTACTGGAGCAGATCCGCGAGGAAGACCTGCCGGTCATGACCATCGTGGTTTCCGGCGATATCCAGCCCGAAGCCCGGGAGCGGGTGAAAAAACTCGGCGCCATCGATTTCATCAAAAAGCCCACCGAGACCTCCCTCCTGCTCAGCCTGCTGATGGATTACGGGATCTACCGCCCAGGAGACCTCGAAGACGCCGCACTGCGGGATGCCACCCTTAAGAATACAGGCAGCGCCAGCCCGGAGATTTCCGTTTCCCTGAACGACTACCTGCAGGAAATCTCCAACGTGGCCATGGGGCGGTCCTCCGATCTGCTGGCCCGCCTGCTGAAGGTGTTTGTGAAGCAACCCATTCCCAAGGTGGCCTTCCTCGCCAATTCCGAACTGCACATGGCGATTTCCTCGGTCAGCGACAGCGACACCTATTCTGCCGTGTGCCAGGGCTTCACCGGGGCCGGCATCGCCGGAGAAGCTCTTCTGCTGTTCGCAGACGCCAGCTTCCGGGAAATGGCGGAAATGCTTCACTACGACACCCTTGAGGGTGAAGCGGTGAACGTAGAAGTGCTGATGGATATGTCCAGCATACTCTTCGGAGCCTTCCTCAAAGGCATTGGTGACCAGCTCGACCTGAAACTCGGCCTTGGCCACCCCACGGTGCTGGGGCAGCACCGCCAAATTACAGAGTTGCTGGAACACCACAGCGCCCGTGAAGAACAGCTGCTGTGTATCGAAATCTGCTACGCCCTGGAAGACCGGGACATCGAATGCGACATGCTGATTCTTCTTACCGAAGATTCAGTGCCTTTTCTCGAAGATCGCCTGCAATATCTGGTGGACTGACTCATGGCCATAGAAGAATCTGAAGCCAACTCCTTTCACTGGCTAATGGACATGCTGGAATCCGTGGAAGTGGGTCTGGTAGTCCTGGACCTGGATTTCAAAGTCGAAGTCTGGAATGGATTCATGGAAAACCACAGCGGCATCACCGCGAGCAGGATCCAGGGTCAGGTATTGTTCGATGTATTCCCGGATATCCCCCAAGCCTGGCTGACCCGAAAAGTAGACGCCGTGGCCTTGCTTAACACCAAAGCCTTTACCTCCTGGGAGCAACGCCCTTACCTGTTCCAGTTCCGCAATACCCGGCCCATCACCGGCACCGAAGAGTACATGTTCCAGAACCTCACCATCAGCCCACTCTCCGGCACCACGGGGGAAGTGAACAAAGTGTGCCTGATGGTTTACGACGTGACCGACATCGCCAGCAGCAAAATGGCCCTGGAACGGGCCAATGAACAGCTGGCCAAACTGAGCATGACAGACCGCCTGACCGGCTTGCTCAACCGGGGCACCTGGGAAAACCTGGTGGACGCCGAATTCGAACGCTTCCGCCGCTACGGCCACACCACCAGCCTGGTGATGTTTGATATTGACCACTTCAAGCCGGTTAATGACACCCATGGCCATCTGGCAGGGGACGAAGTGATCAAACACACCGCTAGTCTCACCCGTAATGCCATCCGCCAATCCGACAGCGCTGGGCGCTACGGCGGTGAGGAATTCGGCATCATACTGCCGGAAACGGACGCAGAGGGCGCACGCATCATCTGCGAACGGATACGAGAAAGCATTGAGCAGAGCGTAGTCGAAACCAGCGTGGCACCAATCCGGTATACCATCAGCATTGGCATTGCCCAGTTAACGGAAGAGCCTGAGAACTATATGCAGTGGATGCAGAAAGCAGATGAAGCGTTGTACGCGGCAAAGGAAGGTGGTCGAAACCGGGTGGTGGTGAGTTAACAGCCCTCCGCCGGAAAGGAGAAGGGCCAGCTGGTATCAGTCCTGCTGCCAGCTCTGCACAGCTTCCTTACCATGCTTCTGGCGCCACTCATTCAGCGTCTTATGATTGCCACCACGGGTCTTGACCACTTCACCGGTGTGCGGGTTCTTGTAAGTCTTCATCGGGCGCTTTGGGCGGCTGCCAGCGGTTGTGTCAGCCTTTGCCCCGGACACTGAGGGATCAATTGCAGAAAGAATCTGAAGAACATCCTTCGGTGACTTGTCATACTCCTTCATCAATGCGCGAACCTTGTTTTCAAACTCCAGTTCGCCTTTCAGAGCCTGGTCTTTTTCAAGCTGTTCCAGCTCTGCAGAAAGCTTTTCCATAAGCTGTTTCTTCTGGTAGTAATCGTTAATCTTTGCCATGGAATTAAAACCTTATTCAAATAGGGGTTTTAAAAACTTAAGTGGAGTTGACTAAAAGTCAGGGACAATAATAATAAAATAAATGTAGTCTGGCAAAATTATTTATTTACGAGCCCTTAATAAAAAAGCCGATCAACTTGACCGACTCTTAAAATACACGCTGTACGAAAATTGTACTTACAATCTGAGATCCGCCTCGCCCAACGGCAAAACACCCTTCAGATCAAACAGAACCCCATTATCTTTCAAATAAGCACGCAACTCTTTCGACGATTTAGCGGCATATTCACGATGAGGCACAGCCAGAAACAGCGCATCGTAGTCACCGGCTTTCGGAGCCTCCACCAGTGAAATCCCATATTCATGCTCGGCTTCCGTATTATCCGCCCAGCAGTCTGTCACATCCACGGAACAGCCGAAATCCTGCAATTCACGGATAACATCAATCACCCGAGTGTTCCGCAAATCCGGGCAGTTTTCCTTGAAGGTCAGCCCCATCACCAACACTTTTGACGATGCCACGGTATGCCCGGTTTTAATCATTGCTTTAACCAGCTCGGCCGCCGCATACGGGCCCATATTGTCGTTTACCCGCCGGCCAGACAGAATAATCTCCGGGTGATAACCAATAGCCTGGGCCTTGTGGGTCAGATAATACGGATCCACACCAATGCAGTGGCCACCCACCAGGCCGGGTTTAAAGGGCAGGAAATTCCATTTGGTTCCCGCTGCAGCAAGCACTTCATGGGTATCAATTTTCAGGCGAGAAAAAATCATCGAAAGCTCATTCATCAGCGCTATATTCAGATCACGCTGGGTGTTTTCGATAACCTTTGCCGCTTCGGCCACTTTGATAGAACTGGCTTTATGGGTGCCTGCGGTAATAACACTGGCATAGAGTGCATCCACTTCATCGGCAATTCCCGGAGTGGAACCAGAGGTTACTTTCATGATGCTGGTTACCCGATGCTCCTTATCACCCGGATTGATTCGCTCAGGACTGTAACCGGCAAAGAAATCCTTGTTAAACGCAAGGCCGGATACTTTCTCCAGTACCGGCACGCAAACCTCTTCCGTGGCTCCGGGATATACCGTGGATTCGTAAATCACAATATCGCCCTGCTTCAAAACCTTGCCTACGGTTTCGCTGGCTTTTACCAGAGGGGTTAAATCCGGGGTTTTGAATTCATCAATCGGGGTAGGCACCGTGACAATATAAATCTGGCAATCACGAATGCCTTCAAGATTATCGGTAAAAGACAAACCCGACGCCGCAGCCAATTCTTCCCGGGACACCTCACGAGTGAAATCAACGCCATCTTTCAGCTCGGCAATTCGCTTTTTATTGATATCGAAACCGATAATCTCCCGCTTTTCACCAAAGGCCGCGGCGAGAGGCAGCCCCACGTAACCAAGACCAATAACTGCAATTTTCTTCATTTGAATTCCTTTCCCCAGAAGCAAAACCCGGCGTCGATCCGCCCTACTCAGATGGGATAATTATGTCTGTACCAGTCAGGGATTGAAAACACCTTTTCAACGCCAGTTTGGCGCCCGGATCACCGTGGACAATTCGAATCTCACGGGGCGGTACAGGTATACCTGATACAAACGCCACAAGATCCGATTGCCCCGCATGTGCAGAATAGCCACCGACCTGATGAATGCGGGCCCGGATATCGTAGCGCTCACCATCAAGCTCCACCCAACCACCGCGAGGCCCATAAGTGAGGATATCCCTCCCCGGCGTGCCTGCAGCCTGGTAGCCCACAAACAGGACATCGTTCCGCTTTTCCCCAAGCATTGCCTTTAGATAATTCACCACACGGCCACCGGCGCACATACCGGAGCCGGCTAGAACCACACAAGGGCGGTGGGAACGGGCAAGATAATCCACAGCATTCAGGTGGTCTTCATGGGAGTTGATTACCGTGAGTTGCTCGAAAGAAAGCGGATGCCGGCCCTGGCGCACCAAGTCTGTGGCCTCAGCATCCCAGTAGGGCTTCAGGTCTCGATAGATTCGAGTGAATTCAGCCGCCAGCGGCGAATCCACAACAATTTCCAGGTTGCTCCAGAGCTCTCCACCAAACTCATTGATCAGGCCCTCAATCTCGTACAGCAACTCCTGCGTGCGCCCAATGCTGAATGCCGGCACCAACACCGTACCGCCGTCTTCCAGCGAGTGTTCCAGAACCGCCTTCAACCGGTAACGCCGCGTTTCCCGGTCCTCGTGGTCTTTGTCTCCATAAGTACTCTCGATCACCAGCCGATCTGCTCGCTCGGGGGATTGGGGGGCGGGCAGCAACGGAGCATGGGGCGCGCCGAGGTCGCCACTGAACACAACCCGTTCTTCAGATTCGCCCGCATGTGCATCACACTCAACATAGGCCGAACCCAGAATATGCCCAGCCCTCTGCAGCCGAACCGACAGCGTGCAATCATCCTCATCAAACACCGGATGCCACTTGCCATAAGGCACCGGCACCAGGCGGGAACGGATCACTCCCAGAACCCGATCAATCAGTTGCCGGTCGCGGGTGAAACCGATTTTCAGGGCATCCTCCAGTATCTCCGGCAGCATAATGGCTGAAGGCTCGGAACAAATAATGGGCCCATCGAAACCCGCAGCCAGCAAATAGGGAATGCGCCCCACGTGGTCGATATGCACGTGGGTGACCACCAGGGCCCGGATATGATCGATGGGAAAATCAATGGAGAGATCAGACGCGGAAGCACCGCGGCCCTCGTCCTGGCCCTGGAACAGGCCGCAGTCTATGAGGATGCCGTTCTTTTCGGCCGCGTGACCAACGGTGAGTTCGTGGCAGGAGCCGGTTACGCCAGAGGTGGCGCCGTGGTGCAAAATATCGATCATGATCAACATTCCCTGTTGTTAAACGAAAACGGGGGCAATCAAGCCCCCGACACTAAATCATTTACCAAAAATTATAGCCTAGGCCAACGGCAACCGACGGACCTTGTCCTCATTCCTGCCTTCGCCAAGCCGCTCCCGATTGCCGTTGCACCAAACCAGATCCGCCACATCCCCATTATGCGCAAATCCTGTAGGTGCCGTTTTGAGGATCTTAATAATCTCACCGCAGTCAAATTCATGACTTGCCCGCATCAACCGATTTAACGTCTGCTCCACGTCATACCAAGCCATCGAGACCTCCCTGGCCATCATGATCCGCGGGTGAGCGGTACCCTGCGGGTTATCACCAATCAATAACTCTTCATAGAGCTTTTCGCCCGGCCGCAAGCCAGAGAAGACTATTTCGATGTCGCCGTCTGGTCGCTCGTCTGTTTTCTCCACCAAACCCATCAGATGAATCATCTTTCGGGCCAAGTCGGCAATCTTCACGGGCTCGCCCATATCCAGAACGAAAACTTCTCCCCCCTGCCCCATACTGCCAGCCTGAAGGACCAACTGGCTGGCCTCCGGAATGGTCATAAAGTAACGGATTATATCCGGGTGAGTAACGGTAACTGGTCCCCCATCGCGAATCTGATCGCGGAAAAGCGGGACTACCGAACCGGAGGAGCCCAGCACATTCCCAAATCGAACCATGGAGAAAATAGTGTCTGACTGCCGCTGAGCCAGTCCCTGAAGCACAAGCTCAGCGAGCCGTTTGCTGGCGCCCATCACATTGGTGGGGCGCACGGCTTTGTCGGTAGAAATCAGCACAAAGCGCTTCACTCCAGCCGCGATAGCCGCTTCCGCAACATTGAAGGTGCCGAACACATTATTCTGAACACCTTCAATAATATTGTGCTCGACCAAAGGCACATGCTTGTAAGCCGCGGCGTGGTATACCGTCTCTATGCCAAAACTCCGCATCGCAGTCTCACAGCGCCTACGATGAGTAACACTACCCAACAATGGGTGGATCTCTACCCCAAGTGCCTCAATTTGATTGATCGCCTGGAGCTCACGCTCAATGGCGTAGAGTGAGAATTCGGACTGTTCGAACAGCACCAGCTTGGAGGGACGATGCTGAATAATCTGGCGACAGAGCTCCGAACCTATGGAGCCTCCGGCGCCGGTTACCATCACCGCCCGGTCATACAGGCTCCTGGCCACCTGAGCGTTGTCAGGCTGGACCGGATCACGCCCTAGCAGATCCTCAATCTCCAGATCCCGGATATCATTAATACGCGCCTGGCCAGCCACCAATTCAGACATGGTAGGAACGGTCTGTACCGGAATAGCCAGAGGCTCAAGCCTTTTAAGAAGCCGCTTCCGATCGATTCCTGAATCAGCATCCAATGCCAATAATAGCCTTTTAATCCGGTGTTCTTTTACAACACGCTCGATATGGCTGATGTCGTACACTGGGATGCCGTTTACCAGCGCTCTGTGATTGGCCTTCAAAAGGGAAATAAAAGCGCAAGGATGGTACTCAGTACCTTGGTCCAACGCATTGGCCAATTGGAGTCCCGTTTCGCCGGAGCCTACAATTCCGACGAATTGCTTATTCTGGTGTTTTGGCCGGTTAACCATCATTCGCACAGTCATTCGAGTACCGCTGACGAAAATGAATGCCAGTGCGCCATAAATTATCGGAACCGAACGAGGCACCAACACCTCGAGCCAATACCCCAGTAAAATCAGAGTAATAGCAGAAACAAAGACACCAGTGATAACCGTGATGAAAGCGCGATCGCTCAGATATCGAATGACAGCCCGGTAAAGACCCAGTCTCACAAATACTGCAATCGTGATAATTACTGTTAGCCCGCAAACAATAAGCTGACCCCGATCTGGGACCCAAAACTGCTGTTCAAGGCGGAGAGAAAAAGCTGCCCACAGAGCGAATAACAGAACCACAACATCGGCGCAAACCGATATCAATCGCTTATAAACCCTGGATAGATTAAGGAATTTCTGAAACATGGTTGTCCTTTACCAGCTAAAGAGCACGAGGGCGTTTACTATTATAAGACATGAGGAGCAGAAACGATGCTTTGAGCCTGTCAATCACTTTTTCCGGGCACCCTGTCGCCGGAACCTTTGCCAGAGACTGTCATCAATATATATTTGAAGTAGGCGGGTAGGGTCAGGTTTTCCAGCATTTTCTTATCAGTTTCTGCCAACAACCTCGGAGTAGACATGTCAATGTCATTCACCTGCGCTAACCCAGTAATACCTGGCCTCGCGGCCAATACACCACGTTCCTCACGCTCCTTAATCAATTCCTCTTGACTAAAAAGGCAAGGCCTTGGGCCTACAAGGCTCATCTCGCCTCTCAACACATTCCATAGTTGCGGTAATTCATCCAATTTGGTGCGACGCAAAAATCGGCCGAATGAAGTTATGGAAGAAGCGCTGGCTAAATGACTCGCAACGGAGGCAGTTTCTCTCGTCATAGTCCGGAACTTGATCAAAGTGAAGGGCGTCTTATCTCTACCAACTCGCTCCTGTCTAAAAATGGGAGAACCCGTATCGAAAAACCCGACCAATAACAAAACCAGTAACAATGGAAGACCGAGTGCCAGCCCCAGCAAAGCAAACAAAAAATCAAAAACACGAATCACAATTTATCCTTAGCGATCAGAAAACATCGTCTCAGGCCATCGTCCACACTCAGCGGAGGTTGCCAGTCAAGCAGATCTCGGGTTTTGGAAATATCAACTTGCAAGGAATCCAGCAAACGCCTAGCGACCGCCTTTTTACCCAGTATGGTTGCACCCGCTGTAAGCAACCCAGAGGGCAATGGTACGAGCCGAGATGGCTTTCCCATTGCAACGGCAACAGCACGCAGCAGTTCGGTGGTAGATAGGTCATCGCCATCACTGGCGAGAAAAACCTCATTGGCTGCGGCAGGATGGTAAGTGCAAGTAATGATCAAATCCACCAGATTTTCCAGCGCCACGAGAGAGCGCTTATTGTGGACAGCACCTAGAGGCAATGGCAGGCCCCTATGGACCAGTTTTATCATGCTAGCAAAGTTACCCTTTACACCGGGCCCATAAACCAGAGGCGGACGGATTATCACTACTTCCATTCCAGTTTCGGAGGCTAACTCGATCAAGCCTTGCTCGGCCTCGAATTTCGAAAAACCGTAAGGGTCTTCCGGATGGGCGCTCTCGTCTGGCGTAAAGGGGCCACGGCCTGAGGTAGACTCACCATTTACCTTTATAGTGCTCAAAAATACGAAACGGCTGACCCCCCTTTCCGCCGATTGTCTCGCCACTGAAAGAGTCATATCCCGATTGATCTTCCGGAAAGCCGAGAGCGGGTCTTCCGCCGTATCCTGCATTTGGTGAGCACGCGCAGCACAGTGAACTACAGCATCAGCCCCATTGAGAGATTCAGCTAAAGCTCCAGGGTCGTCGAAAGAGGGTATCTTAGCGACCGGAAAACCGAAATTGCCATCACTTCGGCAAATACCTAGGACTCGCTCGCCCTCGCAATGTAAACGCCTAGCCAGAGCGTGACCAACGAACCCGCTGGCCCCAGTAACAACGATTTTTCGACTCATTCCACCAACGTCCTGTCTAGAATGTTATGGCTAAGTTGTTCAATGAAACATTCAAAGCTCAAACCTCGCTTCAATTCGGCGCGGTCGCTGTCTAACTCATCGGTTTCTATAGTACCGTCCTCAATGCTCGCGAAAGCATTTGCCAACGCCCCAACCTCAGGCCCCACTACCACGCCAAGCCGGTTCGAAGTAACCCATTTGGCTACGCTGGTCTGTTCACCGCAAACTGCAAGAATGAAGGCACCGGAGAACACGTAGGATGAAGACTTGCTAGGGAAAGCATATCGGGTAACCTCGTCCTCGATCGGTAAGAGTGCCCACTCGTAATCAGCATTCAACTGGGCCGCCTCCGTAGCTGAAATCAGCCCGTCGTAACGCACCAGGGAATACTGATCGGCCAATTTTTTCAATTTTGGCGCGAACACTCCGCCGCCGGCAAAGGCAAACTCAAGCGAGCCACCGGCATTCAGGTACTGCTCGATAGCATCAACCAAAAGCGGAATGCGTTGAAGTCGTCCAGCATTTCCGCAGAACGAAAATCCTCTCCTTTTGGTCAACACAGGATTAACGCCTTCGAAGGAAACGGCCGGATTGCTCAGCACAACCACCTCGGCCTCTGTTCCGGAACGGCTGTAAATTTCATCGGCCATTTCCCGGGTGATAGTAATCAGCCTGCTGGCCTGTCGCATCACCAGACCATCAATCCATCGCAAGCACCTGTATATCAGTGTATTTACAGGAACGACCACATTTGTGGCCTCCGGGTGAATATCCTGTAAATGGTATACATAGGAAGCACGGAAAAGCTTTGCATACACCATAACGATAAACGGCACCAGCACGGGCGGATCAGTTGATACATATACCTTTCGGGGACGGGTCCAGAGCAGCACACCCATCACCCAAATCATAAAAAAGGCAGCATCAACGATCCGGCGCGCAATGCCACTTGCAGAGGTTGTCCAGGCTTTGCACGGATAGAACGCCACACCTTTTCCGCGCCCTTGCTGCGAGAGCTTAGAGCGGATATCAGCATGGTCCTGAAGAATCACAGAGACGCGGAGTTCACCAGCGGCATTTTCCGCGAACCGCAATAATGCTTCCCCAATAACTGGGTACACGGGCCAGAAACTGCGGTTAATAATGGCAAGGTCTGAACGGTGGGGCAGCGGATAAGTCATGAGGTTGGAGTCAATACTTTTTCCAAACTACCCGATTCACATAATCAGTGTAGCTATGAATGATTCGCACCACTTTGTCGGAGACATTGGGCATGCTGTAATCCCCGACTAATCGCAGGCTTCTTTTCTCGCCGCGAGGCTGGGTTTCAAGAATTGAAAGGCCCTGCCTGACTCTTTCAACGTCCAGACCCACCATCATAACCGCAGCCTCTTCCATTCCCTCCGGCCGTTCATGGGCCTCACGAAGATTCAGTGCGGGAAAATTCAGAATCGATGACTCTTCGTTGATCGTGCCGCTGTCTGACAACACCGCCCGGGCCGAGAGCTGGAGTTTCACGTAATCATGAAAGCCCAGAGGTTTCAAAAGCTGAACCTTATCGTGAAAGACAGAGCCCGTGGCATTAATACGGTTTTGCGTTCTCGGGTGCGTCGATACAATAACTGGCAAGCCGAAATCCTCGGCGACTCCATTCAGCGTCTCCACAAGTCGGGCAAATGAGCGCTCAGATTCTATATTCTCCTCGCGATGAGCGCTCACGACGAAATACTGGTCAGCCTTCAACGAAAGCCGATTCACCACATCAGACGCCTCAATGCGTTGCCGGTAGTGATTCAGCACTTCGAACATCGGGCTACCGGTTTTGATTATCTGGTCCGGAGCCAAGCCCTCTCGCAGTAGATACTCCCGAGCAATGCTGCTGTATGTCAGGTTGATATCGGCCGTATGATCCACGATGCGCCGATTTGTCTCCTCGGGTACCCGTTGGTCGAAGCAGCGGTTGCCCGCTTCCATATGGAAAATCGGAATTTGTCTACGCTTGGCCGGGATCACAGATAGGCAGCTGTTGGTGTCGCCCAAAACCAGTAAAGCTTCCGGTTGAACATGCGCCAGAACTTCATCAACTGCAGAAATCAGGTTGCCAATCGTGTTCGCCGCGCCTTTACTATCTGTCGCACTATTGAGGAAGTAATCAGGTTTACGAATATCAAGGTCGTCGAAAAACACCTGATTCAATTCATAGTCATAGTTCTGCCCAGTGTGCACCAGGATATGTTCACAGTGCTCATCCAACCGGGCGAGCACCCTTGATAACCGAATAATCTCAGGACGAGTGCCAACTACCGTCACTACTTTCAGCTTTTTCATTGAGGTTCTCAGGAATCAGAAGGATTTAATCAAAGAGGACAGGCGTAAGTATCAGGGTTGTCCCGGTCGAAAATCTCGTTAGCCCAAAGCATACAAACGAGCTCGCCGTCACCGACGTTCGTTATGTCATGGGTCCATCCAGGAACGGTTTCAACGATTTCCGATTTATCTCCCTGTGTTACCAACTCATACTCTTCGCCAGTCTGCATGTGGCGAAACTTGAACCTTGCAACTCCAGAGATCACCAAAAACTTTTCCGTTTTAGAGTGATGGTAATGTCCGCCTCGAGTGATTCCAGGGTGGGCCGTAAAAAAAGAAAACTGACCACAATCTGGAGTTTTCAACATCTCAACAAAGACACCGCGGGCGTCACCATGTTGCGGCACGGCGTAAGAAAATTGTTCGGGCCGGAGAAAGCTCAGATAGGTAGAATAAAGTGCCCTGGTAAGGCCTGCGCCGACGCGCGGCGTCACGAGAGTGTTTCGAGTGCCTCTAAACTCGTAAATAGTCTCTGCCAGATCACCTACGGTAGTGGCGTACTCAGGATGAACCACATCAAAGCCTTCACAATCCCGATTTGGCAAGGCGCCGTCCAGGAGCGACAAAAAGTGTGTGACGACATCGTCCACGTATACCAACCGCAAGGGGGCGGCAGGGTTATCTATGGAGATCGGAAGCCCCTGTGAAATACTATGACAAAACGTCGCAACGACTGAATTATAGTTCGGACGAGACCACTTACCGAATACATTGGGAAGACGAAACACATGGACCGCTACATCGTGTGTACGGCCGTAATCGAAAACCGCGGTTTCGGCGTCGCGTTTGCTACTACCATACTCGTTGTCAAACGCTGCCTGGGTTGACGAGGAGAACACTACAGGGATTGCCTCACCTTTTTTTGCCCTAGCCGACAGTTGTTTGCAAAGCCAGGAAGTGAGATCGACATTTCCCTTCCGGAACTCTGTAGCATCTTTCGGGCGATTTACACCCGCTAAATGAAACACGAAATTGGCTTTAGCGACCGCAGTTTCAAACTCTTCCAGTGAAGACTCCCTCGAAACCAACAATACTTCAATGTCCGATCGCTCAGCCAAATGCTGCCTCAGATTTTTTGCAATAAAACCGTTGGCACCTGTAATCATTACTCGCATAACGTTCAATCCTGGGGTTGCGCATTTTCGCCACGAACGATGGCGCGCATGAAATCGAGTTTCATCAAAAGTTCCTGCATGCCCGAAACATCCAAGCGAACTGTATTGTGAGAATTATAATCCTGTGCTTCCGAAATCTGCTTTTCCCCCTCTTCAACAAACTTTCCATAATTCAAGTCCCGTAAATCAGGGGGAATCCGAAAGTACTGCCCCAAGTCCTCTGCTGCAGCCATTTCTTCTCGACTCAGTAAGACCTCAAACAGCTTTTCACCATGTCGGGTGCCAATCTCACGCACTTCATGTTCTGGCCGATCCAGTAGGCTCGTTAATGCATAGGCCAGAGTCTGAATCGTGGCTGCAGGAGCCTTTTGCACAAAGATATCACCGGGATTCCCATGTTCGAACGCATACAGCACCAAGTCCACCGCATCATTCAGCGTCATCATGAACCGCGTCATATTGGGATCGGTTATAGTGATCGGATGCCCAGACCGTATCTGATCAACAAATAATGGAATTACCGATCCCCTTGAAGCCATCACATTACCGTAGCGTGTTGCACAAACTACCGTTTCGTGGGAGCTGCGAGACTTTGCTACTGCGACCTTCTCCATCATAGCTTTCGATATACCCATTGCATTAATTGGGTAAACAGCCTTATCGGTTGAGAGGCATACAACACGTTCGACACCGCTGCTGATTCCCGCCTCGAGAACGTTTTCGGTACCCAACACGTTCGTTTTCACCGCCTCCAGCGGGTGGAACTCGCAGGAAGGCACCTGTTTCAGCGCCGCTGCGTGGAATATGTAATCCACGCCTCGAACAGAATTTAGAACGGATTGATAATCCCGAACATCGCCAATATAGAATTTTAATTTTGACGAACGATATCGTTTACGCATATCGTCCTGTTTCTTTTCATCACGACTAAAAATGCGTATTTCCGAAATATCTGTATGGAGAAATCGGTCCAATACGGCATTTCCAAAAGAACCAGTTCCGCCAGTAATCAACAGTGTCTTGTCTTTGAACATAACCTTACCGCAACCCATTTAAAAAATCCGAGTGTAATTTCTGATCAGAGATGGAAAACCTCATTTTTAAAACCTTTGCAGGATTCCCAGCAACAATGGAATAGGGAGCGACGTCACGCGTAACAACGGAACCTGCTGCCACAATCGCCCCATCACCAATTTTTACACCATTTAAGATAGTGGCCCCGTACCCGACCCACGCATCTTTACCAATTACAGTGGTCCGCCAATGTTCTCGACCACTGTCACGCATCAATACAGCAGGTGAATCAAATGAGTGGTCGCCGCCTACAATCGCAACATTACCTGCAAGCATCGTATAGTCGCCAATAAATATGGACCCATCAAGATAACAACCACGGCCTAAGAAGCAGAAATTTCCAAGGACAACCTGCTCAGGATAAATGAAAACGCCGGAAGCGATGCGGCAGCAACGACCGGTGGATTTAAATTTATAAATGAAGTTCTTCTGAACATTGAATAAAACGTACAGCGCGAAGGACTTCAAAAAACTTTTTAATGAGAACATATCTATCACCGCTCAATCGAGCCAGAGGTGTCGAATTCGTCAAGGCTTTCTCTTATTTTCTTGATTTCCGAAGATTCAGCAAATTGGTTATCAAACTCCGAAAACCACCGATCAAAAAACGGAACCTTTCTCACAAAGTCGACGAGTGGAAATATTTTTGTAAGTCGATATAGGGTGAAAACTGAAAGAACCGAAAATGAAATCACTTTGGCACGAAAAAGATGCTTCTTCGAAACTGAAAAGTCCTGATAAGCTTGATTCATCAACATTTGCTCAGCATAGTTAACCAATCTTTCCGAAGCGATTGAACCATCAATATTTTCATAATAAGCAGCCACGTCTTCATTTCTAAGGGGCAAATCCTGAGCGTCTGGCGAGGACCTGAGGTATTCGAGGAACTCATCTTTCGAAGTTAGAAACTTAGCCCTCTTTAATAGAACGCTATCGAAGTAATCTGGTAGGTCAAACGGGCGTAAAATCTGGTAATGCTTTTTAAGGTAATGCGACTCAACAACCGTTGTTGAATACCAGGAAAGTATTGTATCCGCTGCCATAATCCATTGCTTGGCAGAACCAAAGGAAATTACTCTGAAATTATTATATTTATTTGCGAGTTCATATACCTTGTCCAGGTTGAGCTCATCAGGATGAGGACGATATATCAGTATGCTACTTGGATTCTTGTTCAACGCTTGTTCAAGCCAGGCGAGGACCTCGTTTCTCGATTTCGAGTGAATTTCCACGAAGTCTTCGAGATCAGATCCAGCAACCGACTCATTCATGCGAAGTCTGTGCTCCGAAATATCGGCGTATGTGAAACTCGAAAGGAAAAGACTCCAATCCTGAGCCTTTTCTATACCGAACGCCTTGGCTAACTTTCTCTTTTGTTCAGCACAGTAGGCCTCGTCTACTCCACTCAATAAATCAAGATGTGGCGCTCCGATTGTAAGAAGATTCTCCGATGGAACTCCAAAATCTCTAAGGCGATCGAACGTCGTCTGTCCCCAGCAAATATGGACAGCATTCATCGCCGTCCCAGATGGGTTATGGTGTCCAAGTCGCTCCCATTTATCGGAAAGAACCTGTTCATACTGAAGATTGAGAATAAATCGAGGTCGCCCGTATCTAGCAATCAACCTTGCTACGCTTAGACCATTATATAAATGGGGAACCACTAGTATGTCTGGTCCAGAACTTAAAAGATTGAACCCAAATCCCCAATAAAATTGTACCACATCGCATTCAAAGCCAACCTTTTCGAACTTCTTTTGCAAAAAAAGAGCAGTCTCTAGCTCTCTATTTTTTCTTTCATACACGATCAGGACTTTCATTTTCAACCGAAGACCTCTTCAAAAACATTACGCATAGCAAAAACAATACAAACTGGGACTGGTGAACATAATTTGGAACAAATATCGCCACCAAATAAACTAGATTAAGGATTAAGAACGTGAACAATAAAATTAGTGTTAAAAAATATTCTCGAAACGAAATGGCCTTGCTGCTCAAACCAAAAGACCAGAATAAAAAAACAACGAAAAAAGGAAAGAATAAGAGGCCATTTTCATAAACCACACTTACTAATCCGGAGTGGCTTTTTAAGCTAAAAGAAACACCATTATAAAAAACTTCCACCTCTTTAAAAGAGCTTCCGAAACCGTAACCAAAAATAATATTGAAAAAATTTCCGGAAACAAGCTCATCGATCAGATACAAAGAAACCGCGTTCCTCAAAAAATAAGATGTTTCTCGGTCAAAAATTTCCAAAATAATCGGCGAAAAATATAAGATCGCTGAAGAAATTCCGGCTGACATTATCACTAGTACACCAAGAATCGAAGAAGAGATTCGAGAAACTTTTCTTGTCTTAAGGCGTGAATTGATACAAGAGGAAAGCCACAAGAAAACAGCAGAAAAATATATAAATATAGTTATGGAAAAGGCTTTCACTTGAATCCTCAAGTCTTCGGTAAAATAGAAAATCGAGATGAAAATCCAAAAAACATAGAAGGCATATAATAGAAAATAAAAGAACGGCTTACAGTTTTTGTCAAAACCAATGACAAGTAACAAAGCGATAGTCAGAAATGGAAGCACGTTCGAAAGAATTACGTGCTGGCTTTTATTAATAAAAATAACGCTAAAAAAGTCAACGAAAAGATAGAGAATTATCGAATAGAAAAGCACTCCTTTAATGATCGAAAGCTGCTCATCCCTAGAAAAATTCCCATAGATAGAGACGATTAATGGCGCAAGAAGCAAACACAGAAAGGGCACAAATGAAAACTCAGCTTCCTGGCTATTAAATGCACCATTTAGCAACTGAAAGGAAAGATATGAAAGATATAGTAAATAAATAGCAATCGAGACTTTCGAAAACGTTTTTTTATTAATGAATATAAGCAAGAAAAAAGATATGGAAAATAACGTCGCATAAGACCCAACAACCGAAAACCCGAATTTGTACGCGCTCATATACAAGATGTCAACGCTATTCATCATCACAAAAATGATTACAAGCAAAGATCTCACCGCTTTTCTTTTACTCAAAGCTACGGTCATATAAAAGGTATTACTTAGGAAAAGGGAAAAGGTTATGTACTTCCGCAATCTTTGGTTCTAAGAACTATATAATTCGGCGCTTACAAGCAAAATCCATCATCAACCACTATATTCTGGCCACAAATGTAAGACGAGAAATCCGACAAAAGGAAAACTATACTGCCGGTCACATCCCCCTCATGCAGAAGTCCTTTGCTCCGGCATCGTTTATTGTAGGCGACCTGAAAAGACTCCGGCTGACCTGCACTTATGCCACCGGGACTCACTGTGTTCACCCTAAAACCTGACCCCTTCATTAGAGACGAGAAATATGACCCCAGATGAACAACGCCTGACTTGATCGCCGCGTATTCTACCGGCATCGTCATATTAGTATTCTCATATATTTCAAAGTCCGGAGCGACTACGCCATATATAGACGCGAGATTTACCAACGAAAAGTCAATCTTTTTATCGTTCGAGTACACCGCGCATTGCTGAGTAAATAGGAAGTATCCACCCAGGTGCAAACCTACATTTTCACAGAAATCACTATAGGTGACGTCGAGTGCTTTTCGCCCGTACCGCTCATTTCTTGGATAAGCCGCGTTGACTGCGCCGGCCACTTGCCCCCATTTTACTTCAGCCGATGCAAATACGTCTTCAACAGATTCTTTTTTACCAATATCAACTTTCACCGGAAGTATTTTACTGTCACCCAACTCTGAGATAAGGTCATGTAATAAATCGGGAGCTATATCTGCAGCAATTACGCGTCCACCTTCCTTCACTACAGAACGAACAATTTCCCGTCCCAACAAGCCTCCGGCGCCAACAACAAGTATAACTTTATTTTCCAACAACATTCTTAACCTCGGCGTAAAGCAATTCAGCAAATTTGAAATCCAGGATGTCATCTATGTCAACGGCTCGCTCTTTCGGTACGACTATAGATTTGAGCCTCCCGTCAAAGAGCCCATTCCGCTGCATGATAAAACTCTTTTTCAGAACATAAGCTACAGTCGTAACATCGAAAGCCTCTGGGGCATCCTGCCGCCGGACATAACCATCAGAAGGACATAGAATCGAAGTAGACCCGTCCGATTCTCTGGAAACCATATTGAAAAAGGGGCTTCTGGCTGCAGGTGTAACCGTGATAACAGCATCTGCTTGGAAGTTCAGTGCGTTTATTGCTGCTTGAACATCATGAGTCGATCTGAGAGGGCTTGTCGCGGGAAGGCTCAGGAAAGTATCAAACTCCTCTCCCATGTCTTCAAGATATTTTATAGCGTGGCGCCACGCCTCCCACTCTGGTGATTTATCGCCCGCCAGCTCCTCAGGTCGCTCAATAACCTCTGCGCCATATTGCTGCGCTACGCGCTTTATCTCAGAATCATCGGTCGAAACAAATACCTTCGAAACTTGCGGGAGTGCTTTCGCCGTATTTATTGAATGGCCGATTAAAGGCACGCCGCCCAACGGGAGGAGATTTTTCCGGGGTAAACCTTTGGATCCGCCCCGGGCGAATACAAATGCGTAGATCTTGCTCACAAGGCCTTCTCCACTTCAGTCCAAGCAGATTGATCACTGGACATCCTTATAGATTCAACCAATCGCATTACTTGCATGGACGAATCCAACGTAGATTCAAAATCTGCTTCTCCCTTTATGAAGCCAATGAACGCAATCATTTGGTCAATGTACATCTGATTTCGGTCATAGTTCGGATCTGCATACACCGTCTCGGTACTACCATCCGCATGAAAAAGAAGTACCTTATTTGCTATCAGGTCCCATTCAATGGTGCCGATGGCACCAACTGCCTTAAAGCGCCGGGTGGGATGACGCTGCAGGAAGTCGAGGTGCACGTGGACCAACTGGCCTCCGCTTTGCTGGAGTAGGACATCTACAGTGTCCTCCACGTCAATCTCCAGGCTACCGGCGTTGCGAACGACGCCCAATGCGCGAGAGAACGGGCCGAAGAACCAGTTCAAATAGTCTAACTCATGGCTCAACTCCAACAGTGCGCCGCCGCCAAGATCTTTAATTGCTGAAACGCCCTTGCGATAGTCGCTTTCGGGGCGCCAATCTGGCAGGAACTGCCCTACTTCCGCGAATGCAGTGCTAATTTTTCCCACTGCCGCATCATCAATAAGATTTTTCACTATTTGTGCCGCAGGCATGAATCGCAAGTTGTAGGCAACGCCAATGCGGGCGGTATACCCACGCAGTATCGTCGCATCAAGTTCACGAGCTGAGGTACAGAGGGGCTTTTCGATTAACACAGGTATGTTCGCGGCCAACAGCTCATCCGCATGGCTTAGATGGTAGGGTGCGGGTGAAGCTATCACCGCAAAATCCGGTTTTTGCCTGACAGCGGTGTCTAAATCCGATACTACCTCTGAAGCGCCAACTTCAGCAGGATCAAGACTCCTTCCTGAAGCACTGACACAAACCACGGATAAACCCGGGAACAGATTTCGCAAATTCGTGATGTGTCTCCTCGCGATACTTCCACTTCCGACCACCAGAGCTCTCTTAAGGGGGGTGTCACTCATAGAAGCTCGACTTCTTCTTGTGCTTTCTTGAAGTCGTCCATTTTGCCAATGTCGAGCCAGTATTCATGTACCGGAAACATCGCGACTTTTTTGGCAAGATCAATCTGTTTTTCCAACAAGCTTGGCATATCAATTCGTTCGCCAGTCTCGACGCAACCCACCAGTTCCGGCGACACAACGTATATTCCGGCGTTAATGAAGCACTTCTGAACAGGCTTCTCCTCCATACTCTGTATATAGGTGCCGTCTGTTTGAACAACGCCATAAGGAACCCGGTGCTCATACTCACGAACACACATTGTTGCAATACTGTCATGTTCAAGATGGAAGTCCAGGAGTCCACGGTAGTTCACTGTGGTGAGGAGGTCGCCATTCATCATAATCAGTGGGCAGTCAATCTTTTCTTTGGGCAACAGTCCCAACGCCCCGCCCGTTCCAAGGGGCTCTTCTTCATGAACGTACTCGATTTCAACACCCCACTGCGAGCCATCGCCAAAGTGCTCTCTGATCATTTCCGGCAAGTAGTGCGTTGAAATGAAAAAACGATAAAACCCGGCTTTGGCCAGACTTTCCAGAATTAGTTCAAGAATGGGCTTGTCACCAACCTTAAGCAATGGCTTGGGGCACTCGTTAGTCAAGGGCTTCAATCGAGTTCCGAATCCGCCCGCCATCAAAAAGACCGGGTTTTCTACGGTTCTGCGCTCCATTAGCCCATGCAAGGTTTCAAGCCCGACGACTCGCCCTTCTGAATCCAGTAGCGGGATCTGAAGTAGTTCGAGATCTTCCATTACGGAGAGGATCTTGTCCTTAGACCAGTCAACATCAGCCACATGGGGCTTAGCGCACATCACATCCCTGACAGGCGCTGTCAGCGGAATATGCCGCAACAAGGCGCGACGGATATCGCCGTCGGTCAATGTACCCACTAATTTATGGTGGTCCTGCACTATCAAAGCAATTCGCAGCCCACCTTTATCAAGAACTGCAATCGCGTCTTCCAGCGGCAAATCCGGCTGGATAAGTACGTTCTGCCACTTTTTCATGTATCAAGTATTCCGTTTGCAAAAGGAATTGGTGTTCCGGGGCCTTAGAGAACGTCTTTGGCTGTCAAAGACCCAGCTTTAATGAAGGTTTTTGGCGCTACTCTCACTCCGTGGGTAATCGTTGCACCGGCACCAATAAAGGTACCGGCCCCAACATTTGCATCGCCACAGAGGGTAGCGCCGGGGGCGAGGTGACAATGCTCTCCTAAACAGGAATCATGATCGACGGAGCTGCGGGTGTTAATGATCGTATTAATTCCGATCCGTGCGCCCGGTTGTACAACACATCCCGCCATCAGCTGAACGCCGTCGCCTATGTGAGCGTCGTGAGAGACCCAGGCAAAAGGGTGGACGAAAGATGGGAAGTGAAAACCCATTGCTCTGAAACGCTCGAACACGCCCTGACGAATGCGACTTCCGGGCATCATTCCAATTCCATTGAGCAATAGAACCGTTTGCGGGTTTACCCCAGACAAATATTCATCCCCTCCGAGAGCCTTCAAGCCATTCCAGGTCTCGTTGTGTGTGCCCTGAAACTTCGGATCGCAGACCCCGAGGATATTGGCACCGCACAGTTCTGCGAGCTCCCGTACAACCTTCGCATGCCCGCCCGCCCCTATTAAAATACAATCTCTGGACGCATGGTCAGATGTCGACACTCGGGTCACTCTGGCACATCTCCCTCAGAGTAGGATTTTGAAGCAACTTTGCCCACCATATCCCAAAGCCCCATTGGAGAAACCCCTCGTCCACAGCGGGCAGTGGATAATGCGCCTCGGTCGATTTTTTCGCCTTTCTCAACTGGTTTGCAAAAAATCACCTGTTGCCGAGCTGCCTCGCGAGTATCCCATTCACTAGGCTGCGGTTTTTTAATACCGTCACCGAGGGCCCGCTCAACATCTCGTATGGTGCGCACCAAATCGGACAGCTCATCCGGCTCAAGAGAAGCCCCGTGATCCGGTCCTGGCAATCTGCGGTCCAGCGTGAAGTGCTTCTCAATAATGGTTGCTCCGAGTGCTACGGCAGCTGTCGGTATAACCAGGCCCTGCGTGTGATCAGAGTAGCCAACAGGCAAACCGAAAGCGTTTGCGAGGGTCCCCATGGCATTGAGGTTCACCTCTTCAATCGGCGTTGGGTATTGCGAAGTACAATGAAGCAAAGAAACCTTGCCTCGCAGAGACGCCTGAGCCTCAGGATTGCTCCAGAAGCGCCACACCTGATCAAGGTTTTCCGGCTCTTCCCCGTGAACGTAACCAAATGCGACGATAGCAAGCGCCTGTTCAATTTCACTCAGCGTCGCCATGCCTGTAGAAATGATCAGTTCCTTGCAGGTTTGGGCAAAAGCCAGCAATAGCGGACCATTGGTGATTTCCCCGGAAGGGATCTTGTAATAGGGAAGGTCCAATGTTTGCAGGAAAGCCAGGCTCTGGAGATCAAAGGCTGTTGATATGAATGTTATATCCAGTTCCCGTGCGTACCGCTGGAGCTCGAAATGCCATTCGGTTGGCAATTCCAGTTTTTTCAGCATAGCGAACTGGCTTTCGAGCGCATCCGTGGTCGCTTGCTGATATTTCGCTTTCGGCGCTGTAAGGGCTGCCAGTCGCTCTGCGTTAAAGGTCTGGAATTTAACGGCATCGGCACCTGAATCCGCTGCTACTTTGACCAGTTCAAAGGCCATGTCGCGATCGCCGTTGTGATTAACTCCTGCTTCTGCAATTACTCTTACCATTCAAATCATTCCTCGTGGGCCCAGGAAATGTCATGAAAGCGTTTCGCTCCAGTGGCCCGCTGATTTTTCAGAATATCGACAATCTCTGTCGACGTATCACCACTGCCATAAGGGTTCTCACAAGTTTCTGAAATCTTCTTGGCTGAAGGTGAAAGTGCCTTACGGATGGCTTGGGTGATGTTATCTTGGGATGTCCCACAGTGAATAACTGAGTCTGCTGCAAGCCTTCCTTTTTGACGCACACCAATATTAACCGTCGGTCTTCTGAGGGAGGGAACTTCAATAACACCACTGGAAGAATTGCCAATCACACCATCGCTAAGGTCAACCGCGCTCAGGTAGCACTGCATACCAAGCGAGGGAACCGCAAACGCTCTGTCGGGATGCGCGGTAGCGAATTGTTCCAGCATCTGAATCAAACGGTGCCCGCCATTGTCTGAATTCGGGTAGGTGAGCAAAACTTGATGGTCCGGAAATTCGTCAAGGGCTGACAGGAGATTTCTGAGGGTATCTTCGCTTTCCTCGTTCCCCGCAGTCACCGGATGATACGTCACTAGGAAAAACGGCTGCTCCAGCTTGATCTGAAATTTCTGGTTAATGGCGCTCAACGGAACACGCGGGATCGTGCAGATATTCTCAATTCCCAATGCTCCCACATTCCAGACGCGCTCCGGGTCCTCGCCCATCTGAATGACTCGAAGCCTGTATTCTTCGGTCGCAACAAAGTGGAAATGAGACAGTTTGGTAATCGCATGCCGGATCGGGTCATCATAAGCACCCTCCGTCAGCTCACCACCATGAAGGTGAGCAATTGGAACGCGCATCACCGCAGCCACTTGGGCAATTGCAAGCGCTTCATAGCGATCACCCAGAATCACCAGGCAGTCAGGCTGAAGGCGCTCCAAGGCACCTGCAAACCCGAGCACTCCAACCCCCATAGATTTAGCCACACCACAACTGGTGTCAGATGCCAGCAACATTTCTACCTTGGCATCGATAGTAAACCCATCGTCCTCTATCGTTCGCCAGGTCTCTCCAAACTGAGGTGAGAGGTGCATACCGCTTACGATCAACTGCAAGTGCAGCTCTGATTGCTGCTCCAGTTTTTTGAGTAGGGGGTACAGCAAGCCATACTCTGCCCGGGTTCCGGTGAATACTGCGATCTTTTTCATTTCTGAACCGGCTTGACGCTGCTGGGAAGATTAACCAGGCGCTCGGCTATGCTCCTTGAGGTGCGAAGATCTCCCCGAGTGCAATGGGCGTACATTGGCAAGTCGCACATGAGTTGCCAGACTGGGCGTGTCATTACGTTGCTGGCATTAGTAAGCTCAAGCAGGTGATTTCTTGATGACTGGTCCGGACAGAGCACCGCGTTCAACCAGAAGTTGCTCCTGCATCCATCCGGCTCGTCTACAAACTGAAACTCGGTGTCTTTGAGGAGCTGTCTATACTCCCCTGCCAGGGCCCTCTTCTCAGCCAAAAACTCCGGTAACTGCTCCATTTGGGCAACACCCAACGCAGCATTGATGTTGGGCAACCGATAGTTGAAACCTACCTCATCATGAACGTATTCATAGGGGTGCGGCTTTTTGGCGGTTGTCGTGAGATGCTTGGCTCTCCGGCCTGTTTCCGCATCACAGAGAATCATGCCACCACCACCGGTAGTAATGATCTTGTTTCCGTTAAAGCTCACCGCTGCCAGTTTACCGAATGAGCCGGTGTGACGGCCCTGGTAAAAGCTTCCTAGCGATTCTGCAGCATCCTCAACCAAGGGAATGCCCCATTCTTCGCACACGCGCACGAGTCCGGCGAGGTCAGCCGGGTGGCCGAAAGTGTGCATGGGCATGCATGCCGAGATCTTCCGACCAGAGGCCCGATCAATGCACTCCTCCAATTCATTCTTGCCGGCGAATTGCTCCAGCCAGCTTTCCAGAGCAGCAGGACTGAGCCCGAGGGTAGCCTCATCCACATCTATGAACAGTGGTTCTGCATCGCAGTAGCGAATGGCGTTACACGTGGCGACGAAGGTCAATGCCTGAGTAATTACAAGGTCTCCCGGTGAAACGCCGGCCAATCGGAGGCTCACGTGGAGTGCTGCGGTTCCATTGACTGTAGCGACCGCCGCTTCTGTGCCAGCGTAAGTAGCCATATCCTGTTCAAAACGATTGACAAACTCTCCAACACTGGAAACAAATGTCGAATCGATTGTGCTGGCAACATAAGCCTGCTCGCTTCCCTTGAACACCGGCGCGTGCAGCGGAATGAATTCGTTGGTTCCGTAGTGGTGCTTCACGAATTCAACAAGCCGATTTACCGACACTTCAGACATTATAAATTCCAGCCTTGTAGTGCTTCAGATTGTCCGGGTTTGTAAACCACTCTACGGTTTTCCTCAAACCCTCCTCAATTGAATGCTCGGGGGTAAAGCCGGTCAGATTACGGATCTTGGCGTTCTCTCCCCATAGACGGAACACTTCCGATTTTCCCGGGCGAATTCGCTGTTCATCGGTAATGAATTCGACATCGCTTTGCATAATCTCGCGAATCAGCTTCAGGGTATCTCCAACCGAAATCTCGAAGTTCGAGGCAATGTTAACCGTTTCACCGATTGTTTTGTCAGAATTGGCCAGCGCCAGAAATCCCCGGCAGGTGTCTTCAACATAATTGAAATCCCTGGTGGGCGACACATCACCCAGCTTGATTGATTTCTGGCCGGCGGCAATCTGGGTGATGATCGTGGGAATTACCGCTCTGGCTGACTGCCGCGGACCGTAGGTGTTAAATGGGCGGGCAACAGTCAGCGGCAGATCAAACGCATTGTAGAAACTCATCGCCATCGCATCCGCAGCGATTTTGGATGCGCTGTAGGGGGACTGCGGTTGAACCGGGTGCTTCTCATCAATCGGAACATACCGGGCAGTGCCGTACACTTCACTGGTGGAGGTGTGAATCACTCGCTTCACACCATTTTCGAGCGCTGCCTGGCAAATATTCAGTGTTCCTTTGATGTTGGTATCTACATAACTATCTGGTGCCACATATGAGTAGGGAATGGCAATCAGTGCGGCCAGATGGTAAACAATATCTACGCCCTTGGTGATATGTTTGCAGTAATGTGGATCACGAACATCTCCGTTTAGTACCTCTATCTCGTCCAGACAATCGATATTTTCGAGCCAGCCCCAGTAATTGAAGGAATTATATTGAGACAAAGCTTTTACTTTATAACCTTCACGGACAAGAAGCTCGGTGAGATGGGACCCGATAAATCCATCAGCGCCGGTTACCAGTACAGTTTCTTTCATAGTTAAAACATCCAATTTCAAGATGACAGAATTAAGCTCTAAGCAAGTAGGAGCTCTCTCCGCACAGTGAGCCATTTCCAGTATTTCAAGGCTGTAGCGGAAGCACTCCCCGCTATCATCGCGACAGTGACTGCCCAGTATTCAGAGTGCGGAGCAAGAATGAACAACGTCAGTGCCGCGACTATCAAGCCCACGACATTGGCGGCAATAATACTGCCGTCCCTTGTCGTGGTATAAAGCCCGTACTGGAATATATAGCCAATGATAAAAATGGCCATGGCAATGACAACACCAGCGAATAACGGAAGATTGGCTGCATAGACTCTCTCTTCAAGGAGAGGAAATATTACAATTCCCGCTAGCCCGGCGCCCGCCGTCAAAACCGAAAGCCACAAAATCGACTGCCTTGCCAGCTTTCTGTAAAACGCCTGGAATTCGCTAATATTATTCTCTTTGTATGCTTTCATCATTCTTGGGTAATAAAAAACGAAAACACCTGACTCCATAAAAGAGAGCATCGCGGATGCAACTCCCATGTAGACACTGTATGCGCCCAGCAGCGCTAACCCATTCAGCGCCTCGAAAGCATAACGGTCAAAAGTAAACAAAGATCTGACAGCGACCGACGATAAAAGCAAGGGGACCGCAATGGTCACACCGGCTTTTACCCAACGCCAATCAAGCCTCGAGAATGCCCCCGCCCAATTGAGCTTCAACAGTGGCCACACGCCCACAAGTATGCTGCTGAAGGCACCTATAATCCAGAAAAGTAGTAGATCAGAAATATTTCTGAATTCCGGATCCAGCCACATCGCGAATGTGAAGCATATAGCCCAAAGTGCCTGCTTTATAAAGATGATCAGAGTTGCCAACAAAGGCTTTTCAATTGCAATCAGAAGCCGCATCAGCTCGGTCGAAAGATGCTCGAGGACGACCAGACAAACGAAAGATGCCATTACTGCCCAGGGGAGCATTCCCATCACAAAAAGAATGCTCGAGGCTGGCAGAACGACAAGATACATCAGGGAAAAAAAGACCAATTGACTAGTTAGCAGGCCCGACCACTCAGCCGTTGGCCTCGCGACCATGTCGCGAGTGCTGTAGGTATAAAACTCAAAGCCTACAAAATAAATCGAATAAAAAACTGTGACTGTAATCAGGCCGTACAGCCCGACCTTTTCAGGAGGCAGGAAGACCGCCAATGACAAAATAAAGGCGAACTTCACAGCTAATGTCAAAGCCCGCAGGCTCAGGTTGAGCAAACGGACTTTCATTTGTGGTTATTAGTTTTTTCCGTAATATTTCGTGAGCCATTTGCCATAAAAAAGTAGGCAAAAACCAGTGCTACGCCCAACATCGTTCCTAGCATCACCGAGAGCGCAACAATCAGGCCGCGTTTTGGAGCAACTTTTTCTTCCGGGATTACGGCAGGATCGACCGTCTCGAATACGTATTCTTTCTGTGCATTTGCCAACATCACTGTCCGGGTCTCACTCTCGATCAACTGATAAAAGACCTGCTGCATCCCAGCAACGTTCGTATCATTCAATTTTTCTTGGAGATAGGAAATCCTCGCATTCGATTCAGCCACGTCTTTGCGACGCATGTGCTCATTGATATCTGCAACCAGCCACTCAGCCCACTGTTGCGAAGCCACTGGCGATAGACTTCTCACCTTTAAAGTAATCATTCCATTGTCTTTATTCTCGCTGACACTTATGTGCTCCTGCTTCAATGCATTTACAAGCTCCCAGTCAGTTGGCTTGAACGTCGTTCCTGACTCATCGGTTAGCCACTGGCCTGTTTCAGAATCGTACAATTCGCTGTTGTAAATCCACGATTTCGTCGCTTCGCTCCAGCCCGAGGTCCCAAGCAGGGGAACCTCGAGGCTGTGACGCTTTACGAAATCAGCAAGAAATGCCCTGGATTGCAATACCTCTTTTGCAATGACTGTCTGATTCGAACTACCACTACCAATATTAATCCCAGCAAGGCTGGCCAAACCGCCGAGCTGCCCACTTATACCGTTCAAAGAGCCTTCTTCGTTTGCAGGTGCCAACAAAACGCTGGACTGATAGATATTTGGCTTGTGAAGAGCATAGGCAATGCCCGCAATAGTAAAAGCAAGAGCGACTGAAAGGATTAACCACTTACCCGCCCACAGCGTCAAAAAGACATCCCGAAGGTTAATTTCATCATCTTTGGAGGGATAGACGCCTGGCACCTCTTGTACTTTTTCAGATTCCCTCATTACAAGTTCCCCACTGCCGCTGCGCCTAGCGCCATCTGATAAACGATCTGACTTACGTTGGTCCACAGTTCCAGCTGATTCAAGCGGTCCACGTCGATCGGCATGATGATCGTGTCTCCCGGTTCCAGTTGCTGGTTGCGGCCACCAAACCAACGGCTTTTCTCGGGCAGCATTACGGAACCGTCTGCTTTCACAACGTAGACTCTGCTGTCATCCGCCTGGCGGGTAGGGCCGCCTGAGCGTTCCAGGTAATCATCCACAGTCAAACCGGCCTGGTGCAAATGACTGGTAGGAAACTGTACTTCCCCAAACACAGAAACCGACTGGGGTATGTTCGGAACACTTAGGGTATCGCCATCCTGAAGCCGAATGCTCTGATAACCCTCATCCTGCATAACGGCAGCAAGGTCGATCACCATCCGGCCTACAGGGCGGCTGTTCTGCACTTCTTCCAACAAGCCTTGAACCTGCTGCACCCGCTGAGCGTTCTGCCCGCCGAAGGTATCGCCCTGGAGCTGGACTCCCAGGAGGTCACCCTGCAAGCGTTCTTCAGCCTCTCGCAGGCGCTGGGCCTCCAACCGGCGAAGCTTCTGGCGGGTGAACACGGCTCCTCTCGGGAATGCGTTCTCAGTCAAGCCGCCCGCCCGGAGAATGACGTCCCTCAGAGTCTCCCCTTCACCAAAGGTGTACTCTCCCGGATAGCGTACCTCACCAGAAAGAATGATTCGGTATTGTTTGTCAAAATCTGGAGTAGGCTGAATCAGGATAGAATCACGACTTTGAAGTGCTTGCCGCGTTTCCCCTGCCATTACATCCGCCAACGCAATCTGGCGGGTGATCACTCTCCGGTCGCCCTCTTTTGCAAGCTCCGATCTGGCCAGTTCCGCCGAAAGGAGCGAAGCTGAGTCTTTCAGGCCTCCGGCGAGAGCAATTGCATCGGCAAGCCCGCCGTTTTCAGGGATAGGATATTCTCCCGGATAGCGAACTTCGCCGGATATGGTGACAAACGAGGCAGGCTCGAGGGGCGTTGCCTGGATGCGAAGCTGCTTCACCAAACCTGGCAGTAGCTTCTCCCGCTTTGCATCCTGCAGCTGCCGCAGCTCGTCCTGCTCACTTTCAGTTAGTTGCTCTCGCTCCAGCATGGCAAGCCAACGGCGCTCTTCATAGTTCTGCTGGAGCTCCTCCCGCTGTTGGGGACGCAGATTGGCCAACTGTTGGTCGGACGGCTTCGAAATTCGCTCGCCCTTCTCCAGGCGCTCCTGAAGATCCTGGTATTCGGCGTATCTAAGAGCCCTTTCGTCCAGTTCCGTTTTCTCCAGATCAGAGAACACGAGCAATTGGTCCCGCTCCTCAAGGATCAGATCGGCTTCGCTGCCAGGGCTGCGGAGGGCATCTCGCAGATCAATCACCACGGTGCTCAGGTGATCATCCGTGGACTTTCTTACGAGAAGCGCTACGTCGCGATCTGCCGCAGGCAAAAGGTCGTTTCGGAGATTTTTGAGGACAGATGACACCCTCATGCCGGGCACGAAGGCGTAGCGCCCCGGTCGCGTGGCGGCCCCACGAACTTCGATATACTGGCCGGTGATGTCGGCAATGGAAGCAATGGTGATGCGATCCCCTGGCAGCACCCGAGCACTCTGGCCCTTCTGCTCCGTGTAATCCGCTTCTGCGATGATTCTCAGGAAGTCTTCATTGGTGCGCTCAATTTTTACTCGTTCCGGATAAGCCTGGGGGGTAAGCCCCCCGGCCAGGCGCACCAGCTCCTTGAGGCTGGTTTCGTCTTCCAACTCGTAGAGAGCGGGTCGGTACACTTCACCATCAATGCCCGCGCGCTCGCCGACTGGCGGAATGAAAACAACATCCCCTGGCTGGAGGCGGTGGTCACCAGAGCTGTCGCCATTGAGAAGCAGGTCATACAGATCCAGGATGCCGATGAGCTTGCCATTGCGCTTGTGCTGCACAGCGCGCAGGGATCCGGACTGTTTTACACCGCCTGACACATACAATGCATTGGTGATGGTGGAAAGCGAGCTTACCGTGTAGGAACCGGGATTGCGGGCCTCGCCCAGCACAAATACCCGCATGCTACGCAGTTCGCCAAGGGAAACACCGGCTTCCACGCCGATGTATTGTTCGGAGACCCGTTTGCGGATCTGTTGGCGCGCTTCATCAAAGCTCAGGCCTGCAACGCTGAGAGGGCCGGAGTTGGGAAAGCTGATTGAGCCATCACGACTGACTGGCAGTTCAAGCTGCTGATTTTCTTTACCCCACAACTGAATGCGGAGCACGTCGCCAGGGCCGAGTGTGTAATCGTTGGGAACGGGAATTTCCGTTACCGGAGCAAAGGTTGTTGGGCTACCCGCAAAGAGATCGTACCCGAAGGGTTTAAGCCCCCCATTTTTTCGGGCCAGCTCTTCCTCTTTCTGCTGCTGTTCCTGCTCTTTTTGCATCCGCCGTTGATTGTCACTCGCATCATTTTGTTCAGGCTCGACAACATCAACATTTTCAGGGCGTTGCTGGCTCTGGCGGCGACCCTGAATATTATCCAGGTCTATGCCGTACTGCCGAGCCAGGGCTTCTTGCTGGGCCCTTGGCAAGTTTTTGAACTGCTCAATCTGAGACGGGCTGATGGATTGGGCGGCGGCCGCCATTGGCAACAGCAGAGCCAGCGGGAGCAATAGATTCTTAAGCTTCACAGTTATAGATCCGGCGGTTTGGTTCGGTAAAGTTTAGAAACGGTAGGTCCAGGTGGCTTCCAAAGACCATTGGTCTTTTTCGCCGCCCAGGTACTGGATTTTCTTGTCAGTAGCCTGGAGGCCCAGGTCAAGCCAGCCATTCAAAAAACGATTGCCGTATCCAAGATCAAGAATGGCAACATCCTGGTCACTCTCGGGCACGGCATAGAAAATGTCGCTATCAGTCACAACTGCGCGGCTTACGCCATCCTTGTTTAGCCGGGCGAACGTCACTTTGGCAGCAAGGTTGGCACCACTATCGAAAAAGTTGAATGCACCCAGGGTTACCGCTTCTGCGTCACCATCAAAACTTGCCCCCATACTGCGGCCGTAATAGCGATAGCCAGAGCGGTAGCGGGAGTGGTCGTAGGTGATGTTGGGCATGGCATCGCCCAGGAAGTCGTCCGCCAGGGTGTTTGTGTACTCAACAAACCACTGCTGGTCAGCTTTGAATAACTGCGTCGTCCAGTCCGCGCCCAAAAGCCAGGACTTACGGGCTGGAAAGGCGCCCGCTTCGTCTTCGCCCATCATCTGAGCATATAGGCCCATGGATTGCTGACCAATTGCAAATCCGTAGCGCGCATCAATGCTGGCAAGCTGGTTGCCCGGGTCATCTTCTTCGAGCTGGCCGTTATCACGTCCGATCAGCGCGTTCCAAATCGTCGAGGCGCCCTCAGGCCGTCCTTCCCCACCGAACATGCTGGCCCGTGAGAGACCAATATCCAGGCCCTCGATCGGGCGGAACGTGAGGCGCATGCCAATCAGTTTGGCATCGGGCACCGCGCGATCACTTTCATACTGGCCGGCTAGCGCTGTGAACTGCCAGGGGCCGATCCAACTCAACCACGGGGATTCAAAAGCGTGGGTATTGTTCCGATTAATCCAGAGTGCCGGCATGGGGCGGGCATTGTTGGAGAGAATGAGGCTGGATTGCCAGCCAGGCCCCCACCATCGGTCAATGGCCCCAACGCCCATCACCCAGTTACCTGCAGCGGCAGCCAGGTAGCTGCCATCAAGGCGAAGCTCTTCATCGTCATCGCTTTCATGGGCGTATGAGGGCTTAAGACCCAGGGCCCAGACTTCACCTTGCCACTGAAGGTTGATCGCCGTGCCAGCTTTCGCAAATGGATTCTCATCAAAACCGCGAACTCCGGGTATCTCACTGCTGCCATAGAGGCTGTACTCGCCCCGAAAGCCCTGCTCGGCCAACTGTTCCTTTTCGAAGCGCAGGTAGGCAGCAGCGGAGCCCACGGAAGCCTGGTCAGCGCTGACGCTGTCCTCCAGGCCACTGTGGACCGTACTCCACATCATTGGCCAGGTGCTGACAGTGCGATCCATATGGCCTCGGTCTGCCAGTTTCTGGGCCGCAAATCTCGCCCGCGAGTCTCCCGGCTCAAGCCAGGGGGCCGCGGAGAGGGAAACACTTGTCAGACACGCTACCGCCCCACCGACCAGGGCCCAGTGTTTTAAGGTCATAGGATAAAATTATCTGAAAAACGACAGGAAACAGACAAAAGGAAGGGGACAACTGACTCCCAACTGTATCCTTGTCGGTAGATGAATGAACTGTTTCAGAAGCGTGCCGATTCTACGGCAATGTATATGACAAGCAAGTGACAAAAAGTCTGACACATTGGTTTTCAGGGAGATAGCAGGGTAAAGAATTGTTAAAGCTTTGCAGTTGCAAGTGAAACGTCTAAATATCGTTCATCTGAGCTCTTACCAGGCTCGCGAACTCGGCGAAGAAGGCGAAAAACACTCCCGCGATCAGCCCCAGCATGCCAGACAACAAAATGATCAGGCTGCGTGCAGGCCCGGCAGGCTCCAGAGCTTGCCGCCCGAGTGCCAGAGTCTCCATAGCCTGAATGGACTTGAGCGTCGACTCCAGCGAGAGCCGCTTCTCGACGGCAGCTGCGATAGCTGCTCCTGCATCTTGCGTGCCCTTGAGCATTTCAATGCTTGAGGAAAGCGACTCTATCTGCGCTTTCAGGCTCTGGCTGAGATTCGAGACTGCTAATGCCTGGGACTTTTCAAGCTGCGCAATCAGTGAAGAGTGAATCTCATTGACGAATACAACCTCGGCCTGAGGAGACTCAGAGACAATCCGGATAAAGCTTGTGTTCTCAGGATTCTCGAACTGTACCTCCATGGGCATCGGCTCTTCATGCTGATCATTATAGGCAGCACGATAATCAGGCAGCCACCGATTCTCCAGGGTTGCGATAACCAGGGCGGGTTTCTCAATAGTGTTACCGACATCCCGTTCAGCGAGCTTCACCAGACTGACAAACTCGTATTTCTGGGGCATCAAGAGCGCGTAAACAATCCCGGAGAGCAATGTCAGGAGAAAAACTGCATAAAAGATCCGGCGGCGTCTTAAAAAGGTCGAGGCCAGGTCCACCAGACTGATTTCATCGTCGTATGGCGGTCGTGACTTTTCGTTGTTTTCTGCCATTCAGCTCTTACCTTATTATTCCAGAGACCGGCACTTTTATGCTCTGCTGCTTCTGCATAAAGTTGATTAATACGACTGCCCGCTCTTCGCCGTCATATGCCTGAAATATTGCATGGATACCCTCGAAAGGTCCCTCGCTAACATAGACTGCCTGGCCAGGCTTGATACCGCCCTGCTCCGCAACGGAATCCAGGCTGGCTTTGATATGCCCGATAACCTCATCGCAGACGCCAGCAGGCTTGTTCGCAAAACTGACGATTTTCAGCACACCTCGGGTTGACCGGAGCTTTGACCACATGGGGTCAGATTGCTCCAGATTCACGAAAAGGTAGCCGGGAAACAAAGGTTCAAGCTTGCTCACCCGTCTGCCAGCCCTGACTCTCTCAACTGTAATTTTTGGGAAGAAGCAGGTTATTCCCTGATTCTGCAGATGCTGCAGAGCCCTATCACCCTGCGCGGGTTTATATTGAAGCGCGTACCACGTCATGCGTCAGGACTGTACCAGCCGCCGGCCGCGATAAAATACGGATTTAACACATCTTGTTTACCGTATTTCAACGGCTCGCCATCCAACGTTTGAACTTTTCCGCCGGCCGCCACCAGCACCGCCTGCGCTGCGCCTGTATCCCACTCGCAGGTAGGACCCAAGCGTGGATATATGTCAGCGTGCCCCTCGGCAATACGGCAAAACTTCAACGAGCTCCCGGCCTGCACAAGTTCGTGCTCACCGAGCTTATCGATAAACGCTCGGGTTTCCGAGTTCAGGTGGTTCTTACTGGCCACCACGCGCTTTACGTCTTTGGGCTCCGCCACGCGAATTCGGTGAACTCTTCCGGTGCGGTCGCGCATGTGGGCGCCCTCACCGACCACACCCCAGTACGCTTCTTTCAGAGCAGGAGCTATCACCACACCCATAACCGGCTCACCGTCCTCAACCATCGCGATGTTGACTGTGAACTCACCGGTACGCTGGGTGAAATCCTTGGTACCGTCGACAGGGTCCACCAGCCAGAACCGACGCCAGTGTTTACGCTCTTCCCAGGGAATATCCTTACCCTCCTCGGAAAGAATGGGAATGTCTCGACTTATTGTACGTAAACCGTGGGTGATAATGTCATGGGCCGCGGTATCCGCAGGTGTAATGGGTGACTCGTCTGCCTTGTAGCTTACCTTAAAGTCTGACTGGTATATGTGCAGCACCTTATCACTGGCCTCGTCTGCTACCTTGATGACATCTGGGAGGATAGAGCTGTAATGCATGCGATTCGCTTCCTGCTTCAGATCAAAACGTCATGAACTAAGATGGGTAATAGTAACACTCCTTTAACAAAGAACCAGAAGGACGCCTCTATGAAACTTCGCTTCCTTGGCGGCACGGGAACCGTCACCGGCTCCCGCTACCTGCTCTCGGACGACAAGCACCGGGTACTGGTGGACTGCGGCATGTACCAGGGCGTGAAAACCCTGCGCCGCCGCAACTGGGCGAAGTTTCCGGTGGATCCTTCCACCATTGATACGGTAGTACTTACCCACGCTCATATTGACCATTCCGGCTACCTGCCAGCCCTCGTGAAAAACGGCTTCAAAGGCAAGGTTTACTGCACCAAAGCCACTCATGAATTGTGCAAGGTACTCCTACCAGACGCCGGCTTTCTGCAGGAGGAGGATGCGAAATACGCCTTCCGCAAGAAGTTCTCGAAGCACGAGAAGCCGGAGCCGTTGTTTACCGAGAAAGACGCCTGGGAAGCCCTCAAGCACTTTGAATCCCTGCATTATCACGAGACATTCGAACCAGTAAAAGGTTTCGAGGTCACGTTTAGCCCGGCCGGCCACATACTTGGCTCTTCCTGCGTGCACGTTCATCACAAGGGCGCGGACAGGACGGTCGTGTTCAGCGGTGACGTGGGGCGACAGAACGACGTCATCATGCGTCCGCCGGAGCCGCTGCAGAATGCCGACGTGCTGGTCTGTGAATCGACCTATGGGGATCGAGCCCATGGCGAGACAGACCCTGAGGCGGTTCTCGCTGAAATCATTACCCGTACCGCGGGGCGCGGAGGTATCGTGCTTCTACCGGCGTTTGCCGTTGGGCGAGCACAAATGCTGCTGTATGTGATTCATAAAATTATGGCTGACGGGAAGATTCCCAAGCTACCCGTGTTCCTGAACAGCCCGATGGCCATCAAGGCCACGGAGATCTTCTGCAAGCACCATAAAGAACACAAGCTCAGTGCGGCGCAGTGCGAGCTGATTGATGACAAAACCAATTTTGTTCGCAAGGTGGAAGAATCTATTGAGCTAGATGCAGTGCGTTATCCGTGCGTGATTATTTCAGCCAGTGGAATGGCCAGTGGCGGACGGGTATTGCACCATTTGAAGACGTTGCTACCCAATCCTCGAAATAGCGTTGTTTTTGCTGGCTTTCAGGCGCCCGGAACTCGTGGGGACGCGCTAGTGAATGGTGCAGAATCGGTGAAGATCCACGGAGAGTATTGGCCGGTTAAAGCCGAGATTCATAACCTGGATTCGCTATCTGCGCATGGGGATTACAACGAGATACTGGCATGGCTGGAGCAAGGCTCGCTCAAGCCTGAAAAGGTTTACGTCACTCACGGGGAGATGGTTGCGAGTGACGTTATGCGCAAGAGGATACGTGACAGGTTTGGCTGGGATGTTGAAGTGCCGGAATTATTTGAGGAAGTGGAAGTCTAGCAATAGCGTGAATTAAAAACTCACCGCTTTTAGCTGCGCTTGTCCAAAAAAACTATCCAGCATTCCACTATATTCAAATAACGACACAGGAACCGGGACTAAATACGTCCTTCCAGCGAGAAGCACCAGCCGGATCGATTTCGCAATGCCAGATCCCGCCAGCGCTTCGTACAAATTTGAGCAAAACGCCCGACAGATTCGGGTTGGCGTTACCCCCCATGGTCACCTGCATGTGACCAGAACCGTCAGCATTGACTACGGCTATAGGTGTGGCGGCATTCCCCGAGGTGAGATCTGAGGGAGTATACCCCAGCGCATCATTCGTAACAGGGCCCGATACGGAAACTTGGGTTTCAAAGGGAGCTTTGTAGACCGAGAGCTCTCCAATAGCCCTATTTACCTGACTTTTCGACACATAATCTTGATATGAGGGTATCGCGACAGCTGCAAGAACGCCGATGATGGCGACGACGATCATAAGTTCAATCAGGGTAAATCCGGCATCTTTGCGTTGCACCATAAAAATTCCACCAAGATTAAAATATCATCCGCCTAACATAATGCAAAAAAAAGTGCCAGATTTTTAACACCACTGCCACCCTGTCAATTATGAGGCGGCATCTGACTCGGATGCCTGGGGAAATTGCCGTGCAACCAAAACCGGGGAGTATTGCCGAGTGAGAGCTCGCTCTGGTAGAAATCAAGATCGTCTGTCATCGCCTGCTGGTACCTGAGCACTTCATAGAACCAAACCATACTGCCCACGAGAAACGCGATGGCAAGGCCGTATCCGGCCAATCTCGAGCGTCTTGACTGACTAGCGGAGACAGTCATTGTTGGTCCCGCAGGTTCAGGCTTTATAAATGCCCAGAAAACGGTGAGAACTAACAACCCCACCAACATAGAGCCCGGCGCGATGAAAACCGCCGACACACCGGCGTGAACCAACGCGGCTAGCACCGAGGCCATAAATCCCACCAACAATATACCATTAGGTGTTTGCCCGGCCCGAACCAATGCAATCTGACGCCACAAATGGCATAAGGCATAACAACACAGGATTGCCAGGCCAGCTATAGAAATCCAGCCATACTCCGCCGCCCACATCAGATACATATTGTGGGGATGCCCAAACGTCCGAGATGCCCGGTAAGCGTCTGTCAGAATTTCATGGGTCAGCCAAGATTGCGGACCCATGCCGAACGGGAAGTGCTGCATACTCATGGCCCAGGCCTCCTGCCACAAGGGCAGACGACCGGAACTGTGGGCCTTGAGCCCACGAACCTGAATCTCATCGAACACGAGACTGGGAATAGCCACTGACAGGATAAACCAAGCAACCACCCCATAAATCGCATATTTCGCGAACAACTTTACCCAAGGCAGCCCCGCTCTCCCAAAACAGGCCCACGCCAGAACAAAACCAATGAACAAGCCAATGACGGAACCGCGGGACGATGACAAAAACAGCACCCACCACCATACAGCGCCCGTAAATGCGGCACCCAGCTGCCAAAGCCTATTTCGTTGACAAGGCCCAACCAGGACGAATAATGGAAACAGCGGAACCACCCATGTCGCTACGTGGCTCCAGTAACGGATATTTACAAAGCCCCATGGAATAATGAGGTCGAGCTGGGAGAATTCATCGGAAAGAGCGAACAGGTAAACCGTGATAGTCATCGCTGCATAGAAGAAACAGGCTATCGCAGCCACCACTAACAGTGCCTGCGCGGCCTCCCGAGCCAGGGCCTTCGTCCGGATAACGTAGCCACCGATGCCAAATGCAAGAAAGTAAAGCGCATAAAACACGGGCTCTACCAGATAAAAAGGCTCAGTGTGGTATTGCAGCGCTGCAAGGAGAAAGCTGAACACAAGCAGGAGAAACGGCCATAGATCCGGCACTAAGGACGCTAAACGCCCCTTATATGACAGCATCAAAAGCCCCAGGGCCGTAGCGGCAATCAACAACAACGAGAGCAAGACCCGCTGATCCGCATAGGCGTCAAACACAGATGGCATAAAGTCGGCAAAAAGTACTGAACCCAAGAACAGAGCGAAAACTGGAGCCAAAACCGGGACAGATTTGTTTTTCATTTTTGCGAGTAGCCGGGAACATGCCTGAAAGACCAAAAGAATCCCATCGTCGAATTCTCGGCTTGCGTCCTTGGCATCACTTTATCGTTGGAGTTTCCGCAAGGGAAAATCGTTTATTCTTCTTCTCTATTGAAGGAATAGTTTCGCTTCTGGGCTCCAATCCCTTTTCAATACACTCTGCAAGTTCGATTACTTCTGTTGGAGCTAGTGTTTTTGCCAGAACCGCATGCTCAAGCATTAGGGGTGCCGACCTAGGATACCGATATGCGGTTAGGGATGCCGCATTACAGGCACCTTCTAAGTCTCCCATTAGAGTCAATAAAGAAACCTCGCGCAACATGACCAAGTCTCGTGGCTGCCAAGCTTTAATCTGGCGAACTTCTCGAAGCTGCCATTCCAGATTCGACGCTTCCGGTGCAAAGTCACGATACCGGCGTAAAACGGCGTAAGGCCCCAAAAGACTGTCATTGGCCAAGACAACGAGAGCCCTATAATCATCCTGATCAGGCTCAGGATCTAATGCTATAGTCGCAATAGTTCGATATTGACTGCCAACATTAACAATGAGCATCACTACCATTAAGCTGACAACCCCTCCCACTACTGGCTTAAGAAATTGCAAATCCGACTTAACCGAACGCACCGCAAATAGAGGAACAATCAGGAGCCAGGTTACAAACAAAAACCAGGGATACCAAAGAGGAAATTCGAGATTACTGTGAATGAAAAGTAGGCTCAGCCCTCCAGCAATAAAAAAAACATTACGCCCAATGGGCTTACGAAAAACCTGCCAAGCAATCGAAAGGACCACCCCTAAAACTAGCAAAAGCCCCAGCGTGCCCAACTCGACAAAAACCATCGTAAAAAGATTATGTGAGTGTAACCAGATAGCAGGGGTAAGGTTTTCTGGCGGCAACCCTAGATCCGCATCTGCCGAAAATCCGGCATATTGCCCGGGTCCGATACCAAAGACAATTTTAGATAGCGAAAAATCCCCTATTGACACTGTTAACTTACCCAACTCGGAGAGCCTAGCAGCGTCCTCAGACACGTTGCGCGTCGCTAAAGCCACACTTTCGTATCTGTCCACTATGCCATTCTCTGTTAACCACCGCCCCACTGGCTCGTTAACTGTCGGCACAAGGAAGAAGAGAAGGATGACGGCGAAAATACTAAAAATCAGCCCAAGCCGGCTTCCTGCTATTTCCGGACAGCGCAATGTAGGAAGCCAGCTTGCGCCAGCCAACAAAAGTAAACCTATCGCATACAACCATGACATGCGCGACGCAGCACAAGCGATGATCCAACCGAACAAAAATACACAGCTTGCCAGCTTGTACGGGTGAACTCTCCAGTCAAAGCGCATTACGCTCGCAAGCAGTCCAAGCCACGCGGTGGTGTTAGTCAGGTTTGGCTGACTCCAAATACCACCCATGCGCCCAGTGGAGGGCTCCAGCCAAGGCAAAACGAATTGTAAAATACCGTAATAGCGGAGCAGGCTCAGAACCGAATAAACCACCGCACCGAACCATAGTGCATTGATTAATGCACTAACGTATCGGTCCTTTCCTTCCTCACGCACCACATCTGAAGCACCCAACACTACGAATGCAGACAGAAAAAGGCAAAGTATGTACCAACGCCAGGATGCTTCAATCGAAAAAGAATTCGTAAAAACTGATAGCCCAGCAATTACCGCCATTACAACCACTGCGCCAAGCAACGGAGAAACAGTAAATCGAGGTCTCTGCGATAGCAACAAAACGCCGCCAGACATCAGGCCGCCAATCAATATCGCCAATCCGTCTATCAAAGCCGAATTAAGTGGCCAGGAGCGAAACAAACCTGCTGCCGGCACAAGCATTAGCAATGTTAGACCGAAAGCAAAAAACCGACCGCTGCGCGATGGCATCTTAAGAACCATAATTTTACTCGAAGATTGGTCGCAAGGACCCCCTACCTCAAAGTGGGATCATGCCCCAGGCAAAATAATATTTTCAAAGAGTGTGCGCTGAAAAAGGAAAAATTAGACCTACATGTCTAAGCTTGGCAGAGGATCAAGAAATGCTTAAAAAAAAGGAGAGCCAAAGCCCTCCTTTTTTTTCTGCCAACGATTAAGACTGGCCGCAACCTGTCGGTACGAATTTCGGGTCCATACCATTAAGCGTAATGCTGCAAGACCAAACGCCTGCGTCCGTGCGGCTGATTACAACGTCCGCCCCACTTACAGCAGTGCCTGCATCCTGACCAAGAGTACCTGTGATAGAACCAGACCCATCACCTGCTGTGAAGTCCACAGTGATGTCAGTGTTACCGGTACCGGCGATCAAGCTCGAGCCAGTGTAGCCGAGAGCGTCTGCATCCAGAGAAGTCGCATTGCCGCGCATCAGATTCTCTTCAGCTGCTGTTTTGAGAGCAGAAAGCTCGCCATATACTCGGTTCATTTGAGACCGGGCAATATAGTCCTGATACTGAGGAATGGCGATTGCTGCCAAAATACCAATGATCGCAACAACGATCATCAGTTCGATCAGTGTAAAACCCTTTTGAGCATGATTAATACGGATAGCTTTCATTATCAACCTCTATGTTTGTCGTTGATTAACTCTTTGTGCTGGCCCGGGCCCGGCGGAGTAGAACCCCGTGACCTGCGTTTTGAGCCTACAGTAGAGCAAGCAGCCAATGTGCCAAGTCACCTAAAAATCATAGAATATTAATAAAAATACTATTTTTCAAAGGCTTATGAACATAATGCCGCTCGTGCCAATGGCCAAGCTCGCTGCCGACAGCATGCCCCTAGATGTCAATGCCTGACAATAATTGTCACCAACGAACGTCATGATCCACTGAAAAGACCACAAGCGTCGGCTCAGCCTGTTTAACAAGTTCTGATCGTGAACAAACCTAGCTTTCAAAATTTCTCTGGGCCATCTAAACTCACTAAATTCGACAAAACATCGGTTTCAGTAACTTAGGCTGCGTTTCTTACTTAATTTATGTCTACCAATAAAAGCAATATCACGCTTACCGGCCTTGCACGGCGCTTCGTGGATGACGGACTTCTCGATGAGTCAACGGCAAAAGATGCCTTCCTTCAGGCTTCCCAAAACCGAATCCCTCTGATCACCTATCTCACCCAAAACAACCTGGCGGATAGCTCGAAGCTTGCGTTTTCCGCCGCTATGGAATTCGGGGTATCAGTTCTGGATTTGTCGGCGTTTCTCCCGGAAATGATGCCAGAGAAGGTAGTGGATGAGAAATTGGTCCGCAAGCATAACGCCCTGCCTCTTTATAAGAGAGGAAACCGATTGTTTATTGCGGTTTCTGATCCAACCAATATTCAGGCTCTGGACGAGATAAAGTTTAACACTGGCCTCAGCACCGATGCGATATTGGTGGACGATGCCAAACTTCGGGAAGCCATCGACAAGTACCTGGAATCCCAGGATACTTCCATGGGCGACCTGGATGATTCAGACCTCGAAGGAGTTGAAACCGAAGGTGGCGAACAGGAAGACGATGGCGCTGTAGTCACCAGCGAAGTCGACGATGCTCCGATAGTCAAATATGTAAACAAGATGTTGCTGGATGCAATTCGAGGTGGTGCCTCAGATATACACTTCGAGCCCTATGAAAAGGTCTACCGGGTTCGGTACCGTACGGACGGCATATTGAAAGAAGTCTCCCGCCCGTCCATCAAACTGGCTCCAAAGATTTCCGCACGGGTGAAGATTATGGCGCAGCTGGACATTTCCGAGCGGCGGGTTCCTCAGGATGGCCGGATCAAGATGAAGCTGTCGAAGACCAAGGCCATCGATTTCCGGGTAAATACGCTGCCCACGCTTTGGGGTGAAAAGATTGTTCTGCGTATTCTTGATCCCAGCCAGGCTAAGCTGGGCATTGATGTGCTCGGTTATGAGGCGGACCAGAAAGAAATGTATATGGATGCCCTCAAGCAGCCGCAGGGCATGATTCTAGTGACCGGCCCGACCGGCTCCGGTAAGACGGTTTCTTTGTATACCGGCCTGAATATTCTGAACACCCCGGACATCAACATCTCCACCGCGGAAGACCCGGCGGAGATCAACCTTGAAGGCATTAACCAGGTAAACGTGAACAACCGCGTGGGGCTGGGCTTTGCGGAGGCTCTGCGGGCGTTCCTGCGTCAGGATCCGGATGTAATCATGGTGGGTGAGATCCGGGATCTGGAGACGGCCAATATAGCGATCAAGGCGGCTCAAACCGGGCATTTGGTTCTCTCTACCCTACACACCAACAGTGCGGCCGAGACCCTCACGCGGATGATGAACATGGGCGTACCCTCGTTCAACATAGCTACCTCGGTAAGCCTGATTATAGCCCAACGTCTTGGCCGCAGGTTATGCAGCGCCTGCAAACAACCCTTTGATGTGCCAAAAGAGGTGCTGGTAGAGGAGGGGTTCACACAGGAACAAATTGATACAGGCTTTACGTTGTACCGCCCCAAGGGCTGTGATAAATGCAATGGAGGATATAAAGGCCGCGTCGGGATTTACGAAGTGGTCAAGATTACCGACGAGCTGGCGAACATGATTATGGAAGAAGCCAGTTCCATCAAAATTGCAAGGCAGGCTCAGGCCGAGGGCTTCCGTAACTTGCGCCAATCGGCACTTATGAAAGTGATCGAGGGCGTAACAAGTCTTGAGGAAGCCAATCGCGTGACGAAGGATTAAGCATGGCAGAGAAAGCACAAAAGCTGGAATCGTACGTTTGGGAAGGGAAAGACCGTAAAGGTAATAAGTCCAAAGGCGAACTTACGGGCTCTAACCTCGCTTTGGTTAAGGCGCAGCTTCGCAAGCAGGGCATTATTCCGGACAAGGTCAAGAAAAAGCCCAAGCCGCTTTTCGGTGGAAGCAAGAAGATTACCCCCTTCGACATTGCCATGCTGACCCGTCAGCTTGCCACCATGATGAAAGCGGGGGTGCCTCTGGTTCAGAGCTTCGACATCGTTGCAGATGGTCTTGAAAACAAGGGGCTTCAAGAACTGGTAATGAGTATCCGGAATGATATTTCGTCGGGTACCAGTTTTGCCGGAGCTCTCCGAAAACACCCTAAGTATTTTGACAATTTGTATTGCAACCTTGTGGATTCCGGTGAGAAAGCTGGTGCACTTGAGGCGATGCTAGACCGAATTGCAACTTATCTTGAAAAAACAGAAAACCTGAAAAAGAAAGTAAAAAAAGCGATGACCTACCCAATTGCGGTCATCATTGTTGCCATCGTTGTTACCGCAATTCTGCTCGTTAAGGTAGTGCCCCAGTTTGAAAGCCTGTTTCAAGGTTTCGGCGCAGACTTACCAGTTTTCACCCAGATGGTCGTTGAGCTTTCAGAATGGCTGCAAAGCTGGTGGTTTGTGGTTCTTTTAGGAATCGTGGGCACCATATTTCTCTTTAAAGAGGCCAAACGCCGCTCACAAAAGTTTTCAGACTTTGTCGACAAATATGTTCTGAAATTGCCAGTTGTTGGAGAAATCCTAGATAAATCTGCAGTTGCAAAGTTTGGCCGCGTCCTCTCAACCACCTTCGCTGCTGGTGTTCCGCTAGTTGATGCCCTAGATTCTGTTGCCGGAGCTACCGGCAACGCTGTTTATCGAGATGCTATCGACCGCATCAAAAACGACGTATCCAGCGGTACTCAGCTCCAGGCATCTATGCGCCAACAAGACGTATTCCCGGTGATGGCTGTTCAGCTCACAGCCATCGGTGAAGAATCCGGTAACCTGGACGAGATGCTGGCCAAGGTGGCGGAGCATTATGAGGCAGTGGTCGACGACATGGTCGATAACCTGACCGCCCTGATGGAGCCAATGATCATGGCGGTACTGGGTGTTCTGGTTGGCGGCCTGATCATCGCCATGTATCTGCCGATCTTCCAGATGGGTCAGGTGGTTGGTTAAACTCACCGACCCGAAGCCCCGCTAGACCTTGAGCGGGGTCAGAAGGAAAAGCTCTTCTGACCCCGAGTTTCCCCGCCTGATTCTCGGATAATTGATGATTACTCTGGACGCCTTTCTCGCCACGCCCTGGCTTCTTTTTCTTTCCGTCACCCTCGTATCCCTCTGCATCGGCAGTTTCCTGAATGTTGTGATTCTGAGGCTGCCGAAAATTATGCACCAGGACTGGCGCTGCCAGTGCGAGGAATTCCTGGAACTGCCGGACAAGCAACGTAAGCAGGAAGAACGGATTACGCTTTCCAAACCGGCCTCCACCTGCCCTTCCTGCGGCCATGGCATTCGGGCATGGGAGAATATCCCGGTAATCAGCTGGCTGGTTCTTCGGGGCAAATGCGCATCCTGCAAGGCGCCTATCTCGCCACGTTATCCAATCATTGAGGCGCTAACGGCGATTTTCTCCGTGGTGACCATTGCAGTCATCGGGCCGAACGAATCCGCCCTCTGGGCCCTGCTGCTGGTTTGGGCTCTGGTGGCGCTGACCGTTATCGATTTCGACACCCAGCTCCTACCAGACAGCATTACGCTGCCCCTGATGTGGCTGGGCCTCGTGTTGAATTATTTTGGCGTGCTGACGGACTTCAACAGTGCCTTTTGGGGTGCCGTGGCAGGTTATCTCTCCTTGTGGTCTGTTTACTGGCTCTTCAAGCTGGTAACCGGCAAGGAGGGCATGGGGCACGGAGATTTCAAACTGCTTGCCGCACTCGGCGCCTGGCTGGGGTGGCAGTTGTTGCCAGCGGTGATTCTGCTTTCCTCGGTTGTAGGAGCCGTTGTCGGTATCAGCCTGATGGTGTTCAAGAAGCATGGGCGGGAAGTTCCGATTCCGTTTGGGCCCTACCTCGCCACGGCAGGGTTGATTTGTCTGTGGTTTGGCAGTGAGATTCAGGCGTTCTGGTACGGATTCCTGGGAGTCTGATTCATGAAGATTGTTGGCCTTACCGGCGGGATTGGTTCCGGAAAATCCACTGTGGCTCGCTTGTTTGGTGAGCACGGCGTGCACTGGGTGGACGCCGATGATGTTGCCCGTGAGGTGGTTGAGCCGGGAACGCCCGCGCTGGTGCGGATTGCGGAGCATTTTGGGGATGAGATTCTCACGTCCGAGGGGGCTTTGGATCGGGCGCGGCTTCGTGGGATTGTTTTTGAGAAGCAGGAAGAGCGTGTTTGGCTTGAGTCGCTGTTGCATCCGATCATCCGCGAGGAATTGATTCGGCAGTTGAATCCCCCCCTCTCCCCCAGCCCCTCTCCCGCGAGGGGAGAGGGGGGTGAATACGAGTTTCCTTATGTGCTTCTGGTTTCGCCTCTTCTTCTTGAAACCGACCAGCATGAGTTGGTTGATCGCATTGTGGTGATCGACATTCCCAGAGAAACCCAGATTGAACGCACCATGGCCCGGGATACCAATTCCCGGGAGCAGGTTGAGCGGATCATAGCGGCTCAGATGTCGCGCGAAGATCGGCTGGCGCGGGCGGATGAGGTGATTGATAATGACCGCCCTCTGGATGAAGTAACGCGTCAGGTGCGGGAGCTGCATGAAAGGTTGCTGGTGGACTTTGGCTGACTGGTTTTCCCGCTATCGTATGGCAGCCCTTGCGGCTGTTCTTTCTCTGACGGTCTCTTCTCCAAGCTACAGCATCGAGCCGGTGTTCGAGGTTCGGGAGCGTTCCGTGGCTGAGATTCTCTCGCCAGGTCAGCTTCCGATCGGGTTCTATACCTTTGAGCCGGACGAATACTGGGCCGATCCCCGGGATTCCTACTGGCTGAAGTTCAGTAACTGGGTGCTGCGGCAGGAGCGTCTTCACGGGCAAAAGATCCAGTCGGTTGGCCAATGGGCAGACCGTACGTTATCGGGCAGCGCCCAGAGCCTTCCCAACAACGAGAGCTACCTGCGCATTGGCTTTGCGACAGAATCCGAGTACGGCGATCCGGCACAGTTTGAGCCAGAGGCTCGGTTCCGGCTGGACATTCCCACTACCGAGCGAAAGCTGCGCCTCGTTATCGAAAGCGAAAGCGAGGATTTGATTCCTCTCGGGGAGCGTCAGCGGGACCGGCAGCTTACGGAGCCCGAGCGTTCCGATACGGAAGCCACAGGTGCTCTGCGTTACCTGACCCAGATTGGCGATGCCATCAACTTTTCCAACGACGTGGGTGTGCGCCTGCGACTTCCTCCAGACGCGTTCTGGCGGGCAACGGCTGAGAAACGTTGGCGGCTGGACGACAAGTGGATTCTGAACGCTCAGCAACGGTTCTATTATTTTCATCAGGATGGCTGGGGCGAGCGAACCTGGATTGGCGTTGGGCGCCCGGTGGGCAATGACTGGTATTTTCGCTCGTCGTCAGAACTGGAGTGGGTGCACAACGACAAGGAATTTGTTGCGGCTCAGATATTCAGCATGCGTAAGCGCATGAATAACCGCTTGATTGTAACGCCCCGACTGGGCGTACTTGGGGAAAGCAAACCTTCCTGGCGCACCACATCAGCGTTCGGGGATCTCACGTTCCGCTACCGTCTACACAGCAACTGGCTCTATGCGGAGCTGATTCCAGCACTGGAATTCCCCCGGGAGGAGAGCTTCAAAGACCGTGCTTCTGTGGTGTTTCGGGTGGAAATGTTTTTCTCCGGTATCATTGAGGATGATCGTTTGTAATGCCAAGACACCCCTCGAAACCCGCGACCGAGGCGCTTACTCTCACGCCTATCGCCATTACCCGCTCATGCTTTCAGGACAAGTTCGGGGTGCCTCGCCAGCCGGGGTTGACCCGTCATGCCCGGGCAGAGCTGATTATCCAGCCACCGTTTGACAGGGAAGATGCCTTCCGTGGGCTGGAGACCGCCAGCCACCTTTGGCTGACCTTTCAGTTTCACGAGGCGGTGCGGGCAGACTGGCGGCCCGTGGTGCGCCCTCCCCGCCTGGGCGGCAATCGCAAGATGGGTGTGTTTGCCAGCCGGTCTCCGTTTCGCCCGAACAGCCTCGGCCTCTCTGTCGTTCGCAATGAGGGGTTGGTGCGCAAAGATGGACAGCTCATTCTCCGCATCAGTGATCATGACCTCATCGAGGGCACACCGATACTGGATATCAAACCCTACCTGCCATTTGCCGATTCAGTTCCTGAAGCGACATTGGGCTGGGCAGACTCGCCACCCACGGAAAAATTCGACGTGGTGTTTCTGCCGGAAGCGGAGGCCCAGATTGGCAAGCTGTCTCCCGAAGAGTATCCGGAACTGCGCCCACTCATTGAGGATGTGGTGGCTTACGATCCTCGCCCCTCCTTTCGCAGAGGACGAGAAGAAGAGCGCATTTACGGAGCGCATCTGTACGATTTGAACGTGCGATTCCGATTCGTGAATGATCATTCACGGAAACGTGTCGAAGTGCTGACGGTCTGTTAAACTGCTTTTGGTGATTTTGTAGTCGACACAGGGAATATGTGCCTTGCCTTCAAAGCGGCTCTTCAAACGATTAGGAATACGGCCATTGGCGGCAAGGTTGCTCGCCTACGTATTGCTGTTCAGTCTGTTTTTGTCTCTGGTGGCGACCGGCGTTCAGTTGATCGGCGAGTTCGAACGGCGGAAGAACGATCTTCTTAACGACCAGACTCGAGCAGCCGAGCTGGTTTCCGGCAGTATGAGCAACAACATCTGGCTGATGAATTTCAGCGAGGTGGCCAACAGCCTGGATGATATGAAGGCGGTGCCTGCGGTCCAGTACGGCCGGGTGGTGACCAGCACCGGCGAAACCTTCACGACCGGCACTTACCCCGAGGGCCGGGTGCTCTCCCAGACTTTCCCACTTGTATTCGACCGCTCCAGCACCCGCGGCCCGGAGAATGTGGGCACGCTGACGGTTACCTCCTCCATCGACCAGATTTACACAGACCTGCGCAACCGGGCCCTGATGAACCTGCTGTTCCAATCCATTGTGGTTATGCTGGGCACCCTGGGGCTGCTGGTGATCGTTCGTCTGACGCTATCCCGGCATCTGGAAGCCATGGCCGATTACGCCGCCCGGCTGAACCTGGACGCCCTGGTGGACCCACTGAAGCTGAAACGCAAGGCACGGAAGGCGCCGGACGAGCTTTCGGAGTTGGAACAGGCCCTGAACAAGATGCGCCTTCAGATCCTGGAGGACACCCGTTCCCTGCGCCAGACCACAATCCAGTCCCAGGGTGAGCGGGACGAGGCGGTGCGGGCCAACCACGCCAAGAACCAGTTCCTGGCCAATGTCAGCCACGAGCTGCGAATTCCGCTGCAATCGGTGTTGGGCTACGCCAACTTGCTGACCGATACGCCCCTGGACCAGGAGCAGCGGGAATACGTGCAGACGCTGCTGAGTGCTTCCGAGAGCCTCTCTGCCATCATCAATGATTTGCTGGATATCTCCAGCATGGAAGCCGGCAAGCTGGTACTGGATGACATTCCCTTTGATCTTCGGGAAACCCTCAATGATCTGGTGCACATGCTCGGCTCGCGCGCCCGGGAGAAGGGGCTGGCACTGGAACTTCGAATTGACGAGAACCTGCCCTGGGCCCTGAAAGGTGACCCGGTGCGCATTCGCCAGATCCTGCTGAACCTCACCTCCAACGCCATCAAGTTTACCGATTCCGGCCATGTGCTGATCAGCATCGAGGTGTTGGGCCGCCGGGACGACAAGGCACGCCTGCGTATTGCCGTGGAAGACACCGGCGTGGGTATCAACCCGGAAGATGTTCCCCTGGTTTACGAGCCCTACGTGCAGCTTGGCCAACAGTTCCAGCGTCAACTGCCCGGTGCAGGCCTTGGCCTCACCATCTGCCGCCAACTGGTGGGCCTGATGGACGGGTCCATGGATCTTGAAAGCCGCCCAGGTGAAGGCTCGACCTTCTGGATGGAACTGACCCTGCCCGTGGCCCCGGAGAACGCGGCCCGGGTTCGGCCAGATACCCGGATGGTGAAGAATCGCAGGATTCTGGTAGTGGATTCCTATGAGCTATCCCGCAAGATCACTCTGGAAATGCTGTCCCGGCACGAAGTGCACATCGAAGCGGTGAAATCCGCCGGCGAGGCGCTGACGTCCCTGCGCACAGCGTTCGATGGCCAGCAGCCGTTCGACGCGATCATTCTGGATGGCTTTGTACCGGATATGGACAGCGACCTGCTGTGCCGGCAGATCCGTAGCAACCCGCTCTGGTCAGATATGCGCCTGCTGATCCTGTCGTCCAACCCGCAACGGGGCGACGCCGAACATTTCCGCCAGGCCGGTGCAGATGCTTTCCTGAGCAAATCTCTGCGAGAGTCTTGCCTGACGCCAATCCTCAACCAGTTGTTTGCCGATGCAGCCAAAGAAGAACGGCGCTTCCTGACCCGATTCTCGCTGCAAGCCACCACCGATACCGCCCGGCGCCGGGAGCTTCCCTGCGGCCGAATGAAGGTGTTGCTGGTGGAAGACAATCCCGTGAACCGCACCCTGACCCGTCGGCTGCTGGAGAAACTCGGTTGCGACGTGATGACCGCCAACGATGGCGAGGCTGCGGCCAGTCTCTGGCAGTGGCACCCGTTCGATCTGGTGTTCATGGATTGTGTGATGCCCCGTGTGGATGGCTTTGAAGCCACCCGGCGCCTGCGGGAATGGGAGAAAACCCACAACCGCGTGCGCATCCCGGTGGTCGCGCTGACCGCCAGTGCCATGGAAGAAGACGAGGAACGCTGCCGCCGATGCGGTATGGATTCGTTTGTTGCCAAGCCTGTCAATATTGAAATGCTGCGGGCAGTACTGGAACAATATTGTCAGGCGTCTGCTGCCTCCTGAGACCGGCTTACCGAACTACAGGCACAGACATTCAGACACGTTTCCGATACCCGAAGGCAACCATGAACGTTGAATGCCCAACCTGTAAAAAGTCCGTGGAATGGACCGAGACCAATCCCTGGCGCCCTTTCTGCTCCGAGCGTTGCAAACTGATCGATCTGGGAGCCTGGGCCAACGAGGAATACCGGGTACCCGCAGAGAACGCATCACCGGAGGATCTGGACCAGGGCGGCGAGACCACCCGGCACTGACCTGCGAAAAATGAAAGTTAACGGGGACTTACCGGCATTTAAGTTGAGTGGCCCGGAACACCCCGTTAACATACCGGCAATTCTGCTAAAAACGTAACGAAGGTGCACATATATGAAAGCGTCCCGGATTTCCCTGATGATTCTCTCACTGGCTGCCGCGCCTGCCTTTGCAGGGGATGTCGACCTCAGCCTCACCAACGATTCGGTGAAGGGCCAGGTAAATTTCTTCGGCACCAACAACGACCTCCAGCTTGGCACCGGTTACACCTACCGCGAAGGTGGCCGCGATATTTTCAACGTTGATTTCCATGCCCAGGGCCGCACGGCAATCGGCAACCTGCCCACCACAGCCGGCATCGGCATGAGGGGTATCTATTGGGATCAAAGCCGCGCCGATGGCGGTGCTGTCGGTCTTGGCGGTTTTGCGACCGTCAATATCCCGGATGTCCCTGGCCTGTCGTTCACCGGTGGCCTGCACTACGCCCCCAGCATTCTCTCGTTTGGCGATTCCGATGATATGACCAGCCTTGAGCTGCGTGGTAGCTATCGGGTTATCCGCAACGCCGAGATTTTCGCCGGCTATCGCTATCTGAACACCGATATCGAGAACTCCTCACGAGACGTCAATCTCGATGAAGGCGTTATGGCGGGCATGAAGATTTTCTTCTGATTCCTGCCTTTTCTGAAACGGGCCCGGTGGGGCCCGTTTCGTGTTCCCTCCATAACCCTTTCGTGCTTTTCCTCACGCTTTCCCGAGAATCCCACTGTTAGACTGTTTGCCTGTATTTTCTGCACGGATAGCCAGGCATGCGATTCACACTCGGTTTATTGCTCTCTTCGACTCTATTACTCACCGCCGGATGTGGTGGCGGTGACGATGCCATTGAGGGGGCGGCTAGTCAGCCCAATGACTTCGCAGGCAACAAGAACCCGGTGGACGATTTCAGCTCCGGCAACACCGGCGATTCCACCAACACCGGGGGCCTCGCCAGCAACGAAGTCCGGGTAACCATGGAGGTACCGGGTGGTGTCACCAGCGAGGGCGAGCCTACCCGCCGTAACCTGAGAATCGTACCGCCGGACAGGGTGAGTGTTTACTACACCAATCAGGCCCTGTCTGTGCTTGATGAACCCGCGATTTCCACGCGCACCGACAGCGAAGGTTTCACCATTATCGAATTCACCGAAGGCCTGCCCCTTGGACCGGATGTGATTATCGATGCCAGTTATGGCAACACCCGAATGCGAGCCCTGGCCGCCGATGCGGACCGGGATGTGAAGGTGAATCCTTTTTCCGAATATCTGGTGCGTAACACGCTCAGCAGCTACACGGCCGGTGAGTTCCAGACCATTCTGGATTGCGTTGCCGATGAAGGCGGCGAGCTATGCCTGAACAAGTATGTGTGGTCGACCCTCGCCGATCAGGTCCACGACTTTGAAATTGAGATTCCTTCCAATGTTGGCCTCGGCGGTGCCCTGGATATTCTCGAAGATCGGGGAGACTTTGCCCGTTACGTGAGCGCCATGGCCGACTACGCGGTGCTCGATGAGACGTCCTCGGGAAAAATCAGCGCCAGTTCAGCAGACTACAATTCAGTATTCCTCGGCATCGAGTTGGGGCAGACTTTTCTCGAGTCTACCCTGAGCGGGTCCGGACAATGGGGTGTTCGAACGGCCCAGGAAGAGGTGCTGACCGATGATAATGGCACCGGCTATGTCTATCCGGCTCTCACCCTGACCAGCTTTGATGCCTTCAACATCCGAGTGACCTCTCTGGCCAACGATATTCCATACGATCGCGAGGCTCTGATTCACCAGGCGGGAAACGACTTCTTCGTGCGGGGCTCTGAATACTGGGAACGGAACACTCACTCTTCATCCCCCGGAGCAGCCACGCTGTTGGAAGACACCCGCCTGCTGGCAGGCCGGGCCCTGTATCAGAGCATTACCGGCCGGGGCAGCTCGAAAATTATTGGCTGGACTCGCAATCCCTACTATCTGGACGCCTTCACAAGCGCGCCTGAGGATGAAACCACTGGGCCCGACCGGGTGATCAGCGGCTATTTCAGCGCTGGCAAAGCGATCGAGCTGGAAGCAGACGGCGACCAGTTGCGGCGGCTGGGTACTCTGGAGGATCAGTATCTGTCGGTTCTTGAGGTCAACCTCCTCAGAAAGGAGGGATTCGACGCCGACAGTCTGAATGGCCGCGACTACAACATGCTGTATCTTGGAACCCGATTCAGCGACGAGACAACGCCTCTCACCATCGAAACAGGCGTTGGCCAATGGCAGATTTCTGGCGGTACAGTTAACCAATCCCAGAGCTTTACGTCATTACAACGAGACAGTTCAGGCACTGTCTCGACGGACTCCACCGGTACCCGAGCAGAATCCTGGACCCTGAGCAACCGAACCTCGCGGCTCAGCAACGGGGATGTGGATATCGGACGACTGAACCTGGACATCACCACCGCTTCCGGTGATTTCCAGCAGCCAGATATTGGTGTCGGTGCCAGCACCCCGGATGGCACCCTGATGGCATTCAACCTGGACGATAGTCCGCTAGGCGACGGTATCCTGATTGCCGCAGAACAAACCGCGAACACCGCACCGGCTACGGGACAGTTCAGGCTTCAGGGCGTGGCCCTGGCCCTGACATCGCAGACGAACCGCCTCCGACATTTTGACAATGCCCTGCTGACCATCGAATCCTCAAGCTCGGCAACACTCTCGCCGACTTCGCTGACCAGCACCCATTCCGTTGATGACGAGACCGTGACAAAACCTGCGCTGGAGAGCCTGGCGGACATCGACCTGGCGCTCAGCCAACTGGGCGACGGGAGGGTAGAGTTCACCTCAGGCAACCTTGTGCTTGAGGGTTTTCACACCGCCAGTCAGGACCAGTTCTATTTGCGTTTCCGATCCACATGGGGTGGTGAGGAACAGATCGGTTTGCTTGTTGCAACACGACTGCCCTGACGGCAGTGGCATCCGACAAAACCCAACTGGCAAACGCTCTCGTATAACCTGTTATAATCATTGCTATATCGATTGAAACGAGAGGTTTTATGTCTGCGGGTAAACGGGCCATCATACTGATGCTCCCCCTGATTGCATTTGCGATCGGCGGTGGCTTTTATACGCCACAGGCCAGTATTGACCGGATCAACTCCGATAACACAGGCTCCGAACCCGCACTGTCTTCTCTGCCCCCGCTCCCAAGTTGGGCCAACGACGACTTGCCGGATTTTTCTCAGTATCAGGACACCACGGAGAAAAAGGCCGCGTTCTTCTCGTTTCTTTACCCACGGATTGTTCTGGCCAACTCCCGGATTCTGATTGAGCGCGACTACCTGGATAGCCTCGCTGCGAAAGAGACATTGACCAGCAAAGAGTATGATTGGCTGGCCCAACAGTCTGAGCGATTAAGGGTAGATGCCGAGCCCGGCAGCGACGAGCAGTTTGCCCTGCTACGCATGCGCCTCGATGTGATTCCTCCGTCTCTGATCCTGGCACAGGCCGCCAATGAATCCGCCTGGGGCACCTCCCGATTTGCCACGAAAGGTAATAACCTTTTTGGGCAGTGGTGCTTTTCAAAAGGTTGCGGGCTTGTTCCCCGCGGCCGGGCAGAGGGCGCGAGCCATGAGGTGGCCAAGTTCTCCTCACCCTATCGGTCGGTTCGTGCGTACATACAGAACCTGAATCGCCACCCGACCTATCAGTTGTTGCGAGACGTCCGGCTCGAAGACCGCCGTGATAATGCCCCTCTCTCAGGCCTGGAGCTTGCAGAGGGTCTGCTTGGCTACTCCGAGCGCGGAGAAGAATACATTGAAGAGATCCGGGCAATGATTCACTACAACAACCTGGAGTTTTACGACGACGATTTCCGCAGCGTGGTTAGAAACCTCGAACCCGGCAGCCTCGAACAGCTGGCTTCTACCGAAGCGGAAACCGGTTTGCTACCCCGCCAATCATCACTGAAAACCAACCCGGCTGAAGGTTAGAGACTCCACCCCATGCTCGATTTTCTTCCCGCGCCGCTGAAGGGGACTTTGGCGGCCCTTCTCATCCTGTGTAATACGTTGGTGCTGATTCCGTTTCTTCTCGCAGTCGCCCTGCTTAAACTCGTTCTGCCCATTACCGCCGTACGCAAGGGCTGCACGGTGATCCTCAACACCATCGCGTGGCTCTGGATTGGCTTCAACAATCTTCTGATGGATCTTCTGCACAAGGTCGACTGGGATGTGCGGGGCGTGGAAAATCTCAGCCGGAAGCACTGGTATTTTGTCACCTGCAACCATCAGAGCTGGGCCGACATTCCCGCCATTCAGTATGTGCTGAACAGCCGGATCCCCCTGCTGAAGTTCTTCCTGAAGCGACAACTGATCTGGGTGCCATTACTCGGGGTTGCCTGGTGGGCGCTGGATTTTCCCTTTATGCACCGCCATACCAAAGAGCAGATCGCCAAACGCCCGGAGCTGAAGGGGAAGGATGTGGAGGCCACCCAGGCTGCCTGCGAGAAGTTTCGCTACACGCCGGTGACCATCTTCAACTTCATGGAGGGCACCCGGTTTACACCCGAGAAGCATGATCGCCAGAACTCACCCTACAAGCACCTGTTGAAACCAAGAGCAGGCGGAACGGCTTTTGTACTGGGCGCGATGGGCGACATGATTCACACCATGCTGGATGTCACGATCGTGTATCCCGACGGCAGGGCCGGCTTTTGGGATTACCTTTGCGGGCGAATCCGAAGGATTACTATTGACGTGCGGACGCGGGAAATTTCAGGCGAGTTTCTGGGAATGGATTACGAAAACAACCGGGAGACCCGGATTGCGTTCCAGCGCTGGGTGGGTGAGATTTGGGCCGAAAAAGATGCGCGAATCGATGAGCTTAAAGCAGCCCAAGCTCCCGGGCCCGGACAATAGCCTGGGTTCGGGATTTCACTTCCAGCTTGGCATTGATTCGACGCGCGTGGGTTTTCACCGTGTGCAGGGAAATATGCAGCTTGTCAGCTATTTCCTGGTTTGAAAGCCCTTTTGCAATCAGCTCAAGCACGCCCTGCTCCCGCTCACTGATGGGTTCTGCCAGGGTGTCCAGGGTACCAGCGACCTCACGCAGCTCGAACACCTCGCCCAGCGCCTCTTTAAACGCACTCTCGGGAAGCTGACCAAAGCCCTTCGTCATTAGCTCCTGCAATTCGTTCCTGAGCTCCCGGAACGGACTGATGAAGTGCTCTGCAGCAGCCTCATTGACGACAGTAGACAGAATCTTCAGGGCAACCACCGGTCCCTTTTCATCCAGAACGATCACAGCCTCAAGCAAGCGCATGTGGAGCTCTACGCCCCATGGAATGGCTCCCTCATATCGTTCACGGATACCCTGGAGTGTTTCCCGGGCTTTTATCAGATCACCGCGGGCCAGGTCGACCCGAACCTGAAGGCAGTCCAGCAAGCCCGGCATCATGGGGAAAAGCTCCGGTACGCAGCCCGCTTCCCGGTAAGGAGCAAGCTTTCGAACCGCCTGATCGGCACTGTCGATCTGATTCTGCGACAACCAGCAGTTGGCTTTCAGGGCCTCGAGAACAGGTACGAACAGGGATTCGTCGACTTGCCAGGAATGCATGGTACGCTCGGCCCGACCAATCCAGACAAACGCATCCTCCAATCGCCCCTGGGCCCGACACATCAAGACACGAATGGTCATCGCCAGCAGCAGTCCAAGATCCCTGGTCTGTTCAGCATGTCGCCCACAGGTGACCAACAGGCGATCTGCTTCCGCTTCACGGCCCTGATGCCAAAGCACAAGCACCAGATTCAGTTGCAGGCGGGTTTCACCAATCCGGGCAGGACGCGAGAGCTCCTGCATGGCGGTATCGAGACCGGTGCGCAACAATTGCTCTGCATGTTTCAGGGCGCCTTTGCCCAGTTCGATCCGGGCATGGGCATAAACCGCCAGTGCTTCCGAACCGGAATCGCCCGCTTCTCTTGCCAGTCTCGACGCAGCCCGGTTTGCTTCCCGGGCCTCCGGGAATCGACCCGCGGCGCACAATGCACTGGAACGGACCATCTGCGTGACAAGCTGGCCCTGAGTACTGAGTTCCCCGTCAGCCAGGGCCTCATCAGCCATGTCCAAAGCCGGCCCAACACTGCCCTCGCCCCGCAGGATAAACGCTTTCAAGGCACGAATCCGTGCAGCCTGCTCCTGTCGGTCGGTCACAGCCAGACCATCAATCAGCGCTCGAGCCTGGCGGAACTGGCCGCCAATTGCATGAACCCAGCTATAGACAATTCTGAGACGCACGCTTCGTTCCAGGAGCTGGGCCGGCAGACTCTTTCGAAGGCGCAGGAGCGATGCGGTATCCTGACCCAACAGCAAAGCCTCTGATCCCTCAGCGGCTATGCGGATGACTTCCTCGGCATCTCCAGACAGTAGCGCGTATTTCAATGCTTCCGGGAACTGGTCGCGCACGCCAAACCATCGGCTCGCCTGCAGCATCCGCTCCGAATAACCGGCCATTACGGGCGACTTCAGCCATTCCTGCAACAACGGGTTTACACGGAACCAGCGACCACGGCCCGGCATCGGCTTCAGGGGCAGCCCCCGCTCGGCAGCCTGAGAGGGAACAAAGCCAGCTTCAGGCAGGAGTCGCTCAAGCGCCAGGAACAGTTCATCGGAGCACAGTTCAAGTTCTGCAATACCCCGCATGGACCGCATCTGCCCCGGGGTCAGATTGCCAAGCACCGACTCCTTCAAAAACCTTTCAACGCTCGGTGTTTCCTGAATGGGTTTGCGCTCGATATTCTGAGCAACCTCCCGACGATACAGCGCCAAGGGCGTCGCCCAGCCCTCGGTCATATAGTAGAGGTTATCGACAGCAACACTGGTGAGTTCGCTCTTCGTCGTGGCGGACCGGAAAAACTCGAAGGTTTCTGAACGGGAAAACTCAAGCGTTTCAGACCCGATGCGGGTGAAACGGTTTTCCAGCTCGAGGCTGTGCGTTTCGAAAGGTAGCGCCTTACGGGAGATAAGAACGATGGACGAACCACTCGGAAATTCCATCACCAGCTGTTGAAGCAGGTCCACTACGGCGGGATTGCTGAGATTTTGGAGGTTGTCGAGCACCAGGACCCGTGGCTGGCCGGAACCCTCTCGCGCCAAAGCGACCTGCATCATCGAAAGGGTATCCGAGAAGGTGGCGCCGCTATGGAGCCCCTGCTCCGGGGTTTCAGGCAGATCCAGGGCAATGGCAAGCAAGGTCAGGAAGCGGGATGGTGCATTATCCTGGGAGTTCAGCGTAATCCAGCGGACTTGATCGGCAGCCATTTGAGCGCTGACGAGGCCGCTGACCACAGCGTGGGATTTGCCGTAACCACAGGGCGCCTCCAGAAAAAGAACACCTCTGGAAGTCAGTGCTTCGGAAATCCTGGTATCAAGCTTTGGCCGAACCATTGAATCGGACGGAACCGGGGGAATATGAACCCGTTGTCTGAGCAGGTCCCTGATTAACTCGCCCCGTTGAAGACCACTGTTCGCTGACTGGAATTCGTCGTTGGCTGCACAGCCATCATTGAATGGTTTCACGCACTGCCCCATTTAGCTCCGGCTCGCACTGCCTTGCACCGCCGGAAAAGTGGATCTTGCACTGACTTTTCAATGGCGACCGACATCGGGTACGCCTTTAGTATGATAAGAAGGTTAAACCAATTGAGGGGTGGGCTGCAAAATTTTGACGTGAAAGGGTTTTCCAGGGTGTAAAAAAAACGGCGGGCCATGAGGCCCGCCGTTTTTTGGTCTTCTTCAGAACCCTTACCGGGTACCGGCGCGGCGCAGTGCGGCCGGCGTGTAATCCCTGGAGCGGCGCTCAACGCCAAACTCATACGGGTTCTCTTCCTCGTTGGTCAGACCAAGCGCGAGGTAGCGGCCAGAGAGCAGGTCGTACAGCGTCTCAATGGCGTACCAGGGCACTTTCTGATCATAGAACTGCATATTGTGGGCTTCTGCAACACGCCAGAGTTCGCCACGGCCGTCGTAGTGATCAATGACAGATGCCTGCCAGGAGTCCTCATCAATGTAGAAGTCACGCTGGGCATAGATGTGGCGGGCCCCTTCTTTCAGGGTTGCGCGAACATGCCATACACGGTGCAGCTCGTAGCGAGTGTAATCCTGATTGATATGACCAGCCTGAATAATCTGGTCATAGCTCAGACTGCGATCGGTCAGCTTGTAGGAGTTGTACGGAATGTACATTTCCTTCTTGCCAACCAGCTCCCAGTTGTAGCGATCCGGAGCACCGTTGAACATGTCGAAGTTATCCGAAGTACGCATACCGTCAGACGCGGTACCCGGTCCGTCATACGCTACCTGAGGCGCCCGACGAACCCGACGCTGACCGGCGTTGTAAACCCACGCACGGCGAGGCTCGGCAACCTGGTCGATGGTCTCGTGTACCAGCAGTACGTTACCGGCGAGACGTGCCGGAGCGGTAATGGCCTGCTTGAAGTAAAATAGAACGTTCGCATCCTCGTCCGGATTGTAATCCGAGAGGTAGGTACGCCAGGTAAGCTCGTCCTGGAATTTCACAACAGAGAATTCACCACCTTCAGTCGGCGTCACCTGACCAACGGTACGCTGTACAGAACCACCTCTGTAACGGGTAATGTGGTTCCAGATTGCCTCCAGACCATTCTGGGGAATCGGGAACGGGGTGGCAGACTGATAGTTCCCCAGACCGTTACCGTCCTTGATCAGCTCAACCGTGGTCGCGTTTTCAACGGTCTGCTCCATGACCTCTTCAGGATAAGCAGCCGTACGATGGGTTTCATACACCGGCATGAAGTAGTCATCGTAGCGCTCGATCATCGCAACCTGGCCCGGGGACAGATTGTCTTTGTACTGCTCGACGTTACTCTGATCGATGGTGAACTTGGGCTGCTCATCCGCGAACGGATTCACATAGATGCCGTCATTGTTGTAGCCGGGAGGCGGCGTTGTCAGACCACCGGTCCAGGCAGGAATGGCGCCACCGTTACCGGCTTTTTCTGCACCCATCGGTGTCAGCGAGTTACCCAGCTTGGCCGCTTCTTCAGCAGAAACCGCACCCCAGGCCTGGCCGGCAAACATGCTCGCTGCCAGGACGCCTGTGGCCAGTAGTTTCTTGTTAAGTTTCATTTAAATTCCCTCGTTCAACGAATTCTTTCCGGGTTCAGAATGAGTATGAAACGCTAGCACTCACGAAATCACGGTCAGTCAACTCGTTATACGGCTTGCCGCCGAAAAAGTTTGTGTAACCGATGTTGCCGGTAATCTTGTTCTGGTACACCGCCTGCAGAGACAGACCGATGGCCTTGCTGCCTTCGTTGAAAGCACCGCCCGGCTGCGGGCCGTAGCCCTCAACATCGTGGCTCCAGGCCAGCTGCGGTGACAGGTTAACACCGGCCACGGCGTCCAGGTAATCCCAAACCAGACGGGTACGGTAACCCCACGAGAAGTCGGTTGTGAAGCCTTCGTTGTTACAATAATTGACGTTGATATTTGCACCACCGTCGGAACAGATGTCGATCGGGCCGAAGGGGAGAGTACCAATACCGAACGTGCCTGACCGACCGTAACGAGCCTCATCGTATTCCGGCAGGTCATGCACGTAAGTTGCACCGAACTCCGTAATCAGCGACAGGCGGCTGGCGCCCATTACCTGATCGAAGAACTTGATCAGTGTGAATTGAGCCTGAGACACATTAAAGCGATCGTAACCTGCAACCGGCTTGCCGGCCAGGTTTGCACCCGGGTTCTCTGCCAGACGCTGTGCTTCCAGCTTACTAAGCGGGTTTCCTGCCGGATCACGCTGCTGCAGACCACCGAAGATCAACTCAAAGGCGTTCCACTGCAAAGGCACGTTGTCACGGAAGCTGTACTCGGCGCCCAGCGACCAGCCACCAGGAGTGGTGGTGTTGATGCTGATGCCATAGAGATTGATGTTCTCCGGGTACTCGATGAAATAACTCGGGAAGCTGGAGAACGGCAGACTTGGATCGTTCTGCTGAGAGGCGCTCGGGCTGGACGGATTGTTCACCAAACCACTGACGTACGGCAGACGGCTATTATACTTGATGTAGTAGAAGCCTAGTTCGGAATCATTCAGCTCCGGCACATACCAACGCAAAGCCACCCCAAACTGGTCTTTAGAATCCGCTTCCTGATCGCCTATGCGAGGCGCAATAAAGCCCTGGGCAAACGCCTGAGAATCCGGGAGCTGACCTGCGAGAAGAACGGGACCGCAACCATCGGCTGCGAAATCGTTGGTAGAGAAAAAGGTTCCGCAGTCATCAGGGCGGACGGGTTCCCAGTCTGCCTGTACGAAAGTCTCAACAGTGACGTTTTCTGTGATACCAGCAGACATGTAGAACATTTCAACCGGCAACAGGGCATCTTTCAGCTCAGAGCCCGGTGCGCGAAAGGCGGGCACATCTACAGGGTTGATAACGTTGATGCCGCCCTGAATAAAGGTGCTCTCACCCCAGCTCACGACCTGCTTACCGTAGCGCAAGCTGACCGGAACGTTGCCAAAATACCAGTCAGAGAAGACGTAGGCGTCAAGAATCTCACCACCGGACGCATTGTCCTTGGCATCGGGGTTCAGCCCGCGCTGTTGGCCAACGTAGTCTACTGCCCTGCTCTCGTCTTTCAGTTCAAAATCGTACCAGTAACGGCCACGCAGAAGACCGCCGACCCGGGTCAGATAGGGGTTATCAACGTAATAATTGAGGTAAAGTTCACTGTTACCTTTGACGATCTTGGAGTAGGTGTCTCCGCTCTCGAAGTTGAGGTTACCGTCGTCGTAGTTGTTGGTGGACGCGCCAATGTTTTCCAGCGCACCGCCTGGTGTGTACTCAGGCCCAAGGTTACCCTGTGCGATCAGACGCTTGTCTCGATCCTCAACTCGCCAACCTGCACCCGCGGACAGCGTGGTGTTGAACTGGGCTTCCACATCTCCCACGTAGAACGAATAGGCGGCTGCGTGACCGGACACTCCCGCCGCAACTGCCACGGCAAGCGGTAATTTGGTCCAACGCTGCCATTGATGTGTTTTTCTTGTCATTGGAAGGCTACTCCATTGTTGTTCTGAGTCGCTGCTCTGATTATTGGTGTTCACGATGTATTGGAGGCTTCGTGCACAGTGCTCGTGATGTTGGCACTATAGCTAACGCCTTCGGGCGCTTTGATCAGTCAAAAGTATGATTTTGCTATCATCCCCCTGTAAACGCCGTTTGCCGCCGGGTTCCGTCGCACAGAATCACTATAGACAACAAAATTAGATGCAACCACTTTGGTTTTGGTGGTTTTTTTCGCTTTAAACTTGGGAGCAAGCACTGCCGCCGGGGTGAGCCTTCCGGGAACCGCTACGAGCACATCCATGTGCGCTTGTTTCGGGCCATCCTTGGCCCTCTACATTCCCGGAAGGCTCACCCCGACGCCAGCGCCCATAGTTCCGCTGTAATCTGCGACTCAGATGTCACCAGATTCACGACAAAATGAATCTTCGGCACCAGCGCCTCGAAAAGCCTTCTCGTATTTTCATGAGCAAGGGGCGGTCGTCTTTCTGAAACTGTCGGCAGCATGGATGCTGCCGTCAAGCCTACAGGGACGTATTTACGGCGTGTTTCAGAAAGACGACCGCCCCTTGTCCAACAACCGAAGCAAAAGAGCTATACAGGATTCCTGCTTAAAGCATCTCAATAGCCATGGCCGTAGCCTCGCCGCCACCAATGCAAAGAGCTGCAATGCCCTTCTTTTTGCCGTAACGCTGAAGAGCATACATGAGGGTGACCAGCAGGCGGGATCCGGTGGAGCCGACCGGGTGGCCCTGTGCGCATGCGCCGCCGTGGATGTTAACTTTCTCGGGGTCCAGGCCTAGTTCGCGGATGGGCATCATGGCGACCATGGCGAAGGCTTCGTTGATCTCGAAGAGGTCGACGTCGTCTTTGCTCCAACCGGTTTTGCCGAATAGGGTTTCGATAGCGCCAACCGGCGCGCAGGTAAACTCGGCAGGATGCTGGGACTGGGTGCTGTGGCCGACGATGCGGGCCAGCGGCTTGAGGCCGCGTTTTTCAGCCTCGGACTCGCGCATCAGCAGCAACGCAGAAGCGCCGTCCGAGATCGAAGAGGCGTTTGCCGCTGTGACAGTGCCATCTTTCGCGAAGGCCGGGCGGAGGCTCGGGATCTTGTCGATGTTGGCGTTATGGGGCTGCTCGTCATCCTCAACGACCACCTCCCCTTTTCGGCTTTTCACGGTTACCGGAATGATCTCGTCTTTCAGCAGGCCTTCCTCAATGGCTTTCTTGGCTCGCGTGAGGGAGGTGATGGCGTATTCATCCATTTCTTCCCGGGTGTAGCCTTTCTTGTCCGCCATTTCCTGGGCAAAGGCACCCATCAGGCGACCGGTTTCGGCGTCTTCCAGGCCATCCAGGAACATGTGATCCTGGGGTGCCTGGCCCGGGCCCATGCGGTAGCCGCTGCGGACGCCCTGCAGAATATAGGGGGCGTTGGACATGCTCTCCATACCACCGGCGACCATGATGTCGTTGCTGCCGGCTTTGATCAGATCATGGGCGAACATGGCGGCTTTCATACCGGAGCCGCAGAGTTTATTGATGGTGGTAGCCCCAGTGTGATCCGGAAGGCCGGCCTTGCGCATGGCCTGGCGCGCCGGGCCCTGTTTTAGGCCGGCAGGCAGGACGTTGCCCATGATGACTTCCTGCACGTCCGCGGGCTGCAGACCAGCGCGTTTTACGGCCTCGGCGATGGTGATCGCTCCAAGATCGGTTGCGCTGACACTGGCCAGGCTACCCTGGAATCCACCCATGGGGGTACGAACCCCGCTCACGATAACGACGTTGTCTGTGCTCATTTCTGAATCTCTCTGTTGGTTGTCTGGCAGGTTCTTGTCGGATTGCGCTGTGCTGATCCGACCTACGCAGGGCTGTTTTCTTTTTTATGGTTTGTGCGGTGCTTCGAGGTATTCCCGGGACTGCATTTCCAGCAGTCGGGATTCGGTACGCTCGAATTCGAAGCCGAGGCGGCCGCCGGTGTAAAGCTCTGTGATAGGTGCCGCCGCCGAGATGATGACTTTAACGTTGCGGTCGTAAAATTCGTCAATCATGTTAATGAACCGGCGCGCCTGATCGTCTTTTTCTTTGCCCAGAACGGGCACGTTGCTGACGATGATGGCGTGGAACTGCCTGGCCATCTCGATGTAATCGTTCTGGCTTCGTGGGCCGTCGCAGACGTCTTTGAAATCGAACCAGACTACGTCGTCTGCGTGCGCCTGGGCGGGAATTTTACGGCCGTTGATTTCCATGGATTTGCTGTGTTTACCGGCCTCAACCGCCAAAGCATCGAAACTTTTTCGCAGGCTGACATCTGCATCTTCATCAAGAGGCGAGTGGAACAGTTCCGCCTGCTCGAGCGTCCGCAACCGGTAGTCTACTCCGCCATCAACGTTGACCACATCGGTGTGCTTTTTGACGAGTTCAATAGCGGGCAGGAACCGGGCGCGCTGGAGACCATCCTTGTAGAGACCATCCGGGACGATGTTGGAGGTACACACCAGGGTTACGCCGCGACTGAATAAACCGTCCATTAGTGTGGCGAGGATCATTGCATCGCCAATGTCGGACACGAAAAACTCGTCGAAGCAGATAACGCGAGTTTCATCGGCAAACTTCCTGGACACCAGCTCCAAAGGGTTTTTCTCGCCCTTGAGCGATTTGAGTTCGCTGTGGACACGCTGCATGAAACGGTGGAAGTGAACCCGCATCTTGCGATCAAAAGGCAGCGACTCGTAAAAAGTGTCCATGAGGTAGGTTTTGCCGCGGCCTACCCCACCCCAGAAATACAGGCCCTTGACCGGCTCTTCCTTGCCTTTTTTGAGCTTGCGGAAAAGTTTGGCCTTGGGCTTGCTGCGATCCCTTTCGGCTTCCACCAGTTTGTCGTACAGTGACTGAAGGCGCTTGACCGCATCTTCCTGGGCCGAGTCCTTCTGGAAATCCGGGCGTTCAAGATCCTTCTGGTAACGTTGCCAAGGGGTCATGGTCGCACTGGTTTCGGAGGACATCGCAGCTGTCATCAAGGTATTCCCGGAAGTTGATCGTAAATTTGGGCGCCATATTGTCTCGCATTTGGCGATTTTTCGCCACGTTGGCCGCCTGGGCAGCAATACGACGATTGGCGCAGGCCACAATCATGGGATGATGGAGCCTGGGGCGTTATACTCGTCGAACAGGGGCTTGGCTCACTTCTAGGTAAAAGGACGACACAGCATATGACAAACCTGATTCTGGCAGCGATTGCCGCATTGGTTGTTGGCATTGTCATCGGGGTATTTGTTGGCCGTTCCGGGCAGGGAACGTCGCTTCGGCAGCGCCGGGCGGAACAGCAGATTGAGGAACTGAGAAGCGAATATACCCGCTACCAGGCCCAGGTGAACGAGCATTTCATGGAGTCGGCCCATTTGCTGCGCCGCTTCAACGATGCCTACCGCGATGTGAACCAGCATATGGCACGCGGAGCCAACCGTCTTTGCAATGACGAAGACTGGATGGAGGAGTTGGCGCAGGAGACTTCCAAGAAGCGCCTGGAAGAGGTTCGCGAGGACGCTTCCGAGCCGCCGCGGGATTATGCGCCCAAGACAGATCCTAAGGATTCCGGCACGCTTGCTGAGGACTTTGGGCTCAAGAAGGGTGATAAGGCTCAGCAGGCCTGATTCGTTCAAGGCCTGACCTTAATTCGGCGGTCGGGCCATTGTAAGACTTCTAATTTCAGTGAGTGGGCGGGTCGGACACCCCTGTCCGGGAACCGCTACGAGCACCCGCACGCGGGTCCGGCCAGCAATCACAGATTGCTGGCGTTCGGCTGTCGCATGAAGCTTCGCTTCATAAACGCTCGGCCTCACCCATCTGCGCTTGACGTCGGCCATCCTTGGCCGCCGACATTCTCGGAAAGGGGTGACTACCCCGCTCCATCAACTCTGTGCAATTCGCTTCAAGCCTTCGTCTGACCACCTATTCGCGATCAGACCGGGTTGTCACAATCAATGAATTTGTGGGTTACCCCAAACTCTTCCACTAGCGCTTTTCCGAGAGCCTGAACGCCGTAGCGTTCGGTCGCGTGGTGTCCGGCAGCGTAATAATGAATGCCGCACTCCCTTGCCGTGTGCGTCGTCGGCTCGGAGATTTCACCGCTGATGTAGGCATCCAGGCCAGCGTCCAGAGCAGTGTTAATAAACCCCTGTGCAGCACCGGTACACCACCCTACCCGTTTGATCGCAGTCGGACCGTCGCCAACCCAGAGCGGTTCACGGTGAAGCTGTCTGGCGATGTGAAGACCGAATTTCTCTGGAGACATCGCTTCTTCCAGCTCACCCTCCCAGACCAGACCGCCGAGCGGGCGTGGATTCTTGATATTGAGAACGCCTGCCAGCTGACGGTTGTTGCCGTATTCGGGATGGTCATCCAGCGGGAGGTGGTAGGCGACAAGATTGATATCGTTGTCGAGAAGCTGTTTCAAGCGTTCTCGTTTCATGCCCTGGATTCGCTGGTCCTCACCTTTCCAGAAGTAACCATGGTGGACCAGGATCATATCTGCGTTTGCTTCAATGGCGGCTTCGATGAGCGCTTTTGAGGCAGTTACGCCAGAAATGACAGTATTAATTTCGGACGTGCCTTCAACCTGCAGGCCATTCGGACAGTAATCCTGGAAATTCTCTGGCTGCAGCCATTCGCCGATTTTCTTAAGGATGTCGTTTCGTTCAGCCATCAGTAATCGCTCCGGACTATTTCTTAGAAGTTCGACGAGCGAGGCAGGCACCCCTTTCCGGGAATGTCGGCGGCCAAGGATGGCCGACGTCAAGCGCACATGGATGTGCTCGTAGCGGTTCCCGGAAAGGGGTGTCTGCCTTGCGCTGCCCGCTAGCCCAAAGGCTAGAGTGATTCGAGCCCAGCAATCAAAGCATCGTTCTGCTCAACAGTGCCGATGGTGATGCGCAGGAACTCGCTGATTCGGGGCTTGTTGAAGTGCCGAACGATGATGCCCTGCTCACGAAGGCCTTTCGCCAAAACCTCACCCGGCTGCTCTTTATGACGGGCAAAGATAAAGTTTGCCTTCGAGGGTAACACCTCAAAACCCAGCCCCTCGAGAGCAGACGTTACCCGCTCTCGCTCGGAGATCACGTCATCGCAGCACTTCCGGAACCAGGCCTCATCCTCGTAGGCTGCTTTCGCACCGGCGAGGGCCAGGCGGTCCAGCGGGTAGCTGTTGAAGCTGTTCTTGACCCGGTTCAGGGCCTCGATCAGGTCCGGATGACCGACAGCGAAGCCTACGCGCAATCCCGCCAGTGAACGCGCCTTGGAGAGCGTCTGGGAGACCAGCAGGTTCGGGTATTTGTCGACCAAGGTGATTGCCGACTCGCCTCCAAAATCAATGTAGGCCTCATCCACCACCACGACGCGGTTCGGGTTGGCCGCCAGGATCTCTTCAACATGCTGCAGCTCGAGATACCGACCGGTTGGCGCGTTCGGATTCGGGAAAATCACGCCGCCGTTGGGTTGTTTGAAGTCCTCCGGGTTGATTTCAAAGCTTTCTGTCAGCGGGACTTTTTGGCTCTCGATGTTATAGAGGCCACAGTAAACCGGATAGAAGCTGTAGGTGATGTCCGGGAACAGGATCGGTTCGCCGTGCTGGAACAGACCGAAGAAGATGTGGGCCAGGACTTCATCAGAGCCGTTGCCGAGGAAGATCTGTTCCGGGGTTATCTTGTGGTAAGCCGCAATGGTTGCGCGCAGACTTTCGCCTTCCGGATCGGGATAGAGGCGCAAGCCGTCGTTCAGTTCGGCCTGGATGGCTTCGATGACTTTTGGTGAGGGGCCGAAGGGGTTTTCGTTGGTGTTCAGCTTCACCAGGTTGGCCATTTTTGGCTGTTCGCCTGGTACGTACGGAACCAGGTCGTTTACCAGGGGGCTCCAGAATTTGCTCATTTTAAACTCCGAGCTAACGGTCTGGTGGTGGCCGCCTTTCCGGGAAACGCTACAAGCACATCCATGTGCGCTTGTTTCGGGCCATCCATGGCCCTCTACATTCCCGGAAAGGCGGCCACCACCATCCCTGCATGCATAGGGGGTAAAGTCTTCTTAATCTTTAATACGATATTCCGCCGACCGGGCGTGAGCGGTTAACCCCTCGCCACGGGCAAGAACCGATGCCACACGCCCCATGCGGTCAGCACCGGCAGCGCTGAAGCCGATGATGGAGGACCGTTTCTGGAAGTCGTAGACGCCCAGCGGTGAAGAGAACCGTGCGGTGCCGCTGGTGGGCAGCACATGGTTCGGGCCGGCGCAGTAATCGCCCAGGGCTTCTGCGGTGTAGCGGCCCATGAAGATGGCGCCGGCGTGGCGAATGTCTTCGAGCATGGCCTCGGGGTCTTCTACCGACAACTCCAGGTGTTCCGGGGCGATGCGGTTGGACACTTCGGCGGCTTGTTTCAAGTCAGCGACGTGGACCAACGCGGCGCGGTCGGTCATGGAGGTGCGGATGATGTCGGCACGTTCCATGGTTGGAAGCAGGTTGTTGATACTGGCTTCGACAGCGTCGAGGAATTCAGCATCCGGGCTGATCAGGATGGACTGGGCCTGTTCGTCGTGTTCTGCCTGGGAGAAGAGGTCCATGGCGATCCAGTCGGGATCGGTCTTTCCGTCGCTGATCACGAGAATTTCCGACGGGCCGGCAATCATGTCGATGCCGACGACGCCAAACACTTCACGCTTGGCGGTGGCAACGAAAATATTGCCGGGGCCGACGATTTTATCCACCGCCGGGATGGTTTCTGTACCGTAGGCCAGCGCGCCTACGGCCTGGGCGCCGCCAACGGTGAATACGCGGTCGACTCCGGCAATCGCTGCCGAGGCCAATACCATGTCGTTCACCACACCATCCGGCGTTGGAACGACCATCACCACTTCACTGACGCCGGCGACCTTTGCCGGAATAGCGTTCATGAGCACGGAGGACGGATAAGCAGCCTTGCCGCCGGGCACGTACAAGCCCGCCCGGTCCAATGGCGTTACCTTCTGGCCAAGCAAGGTTCCGTCTTCGTCCTCATACTGCCAGGACTTCTGGTTCTGGCGTTCGTGGTAGTCGCGAATTCGCTCAGCCGCTTTTTCAAGAGCAACCCGCTGATCCTGGGGAATCGCGTCCAGGGCCTGCTGCAAACGGCTTTGATCCATTTCCAACTCGGCGACGGACCCAACCTTCAGGCGATCGAATTTCTCGGTAAATTCCAGAACCGCCTGGTCACCCCGGGTCTTCACCTCATGCAGGATATGGCGCACCGACTCGTTCACCTGATGATCAACGCTGTCGTCCCAGGCCAAAAGTTTGGCCAACGCATCATTAAAGTCACTTTGGGAAGCGTTCAATCGGGTGATCTTGGCGGTCATAACTCAAATCCTGTATGGGATTAACGACTAACTGACTCTGGCCGGCCCTGACATCAGGTCCGGCGTTTATCCACAGCTGCGGACATCTTTTCGATTATGGGGTTAATACGCTCGTGTTTCATCTTCATGGAGGCACGATTGACCACCAGCCGGCTGCTGATGTGTTCAATCAGTTCCCGGGCCTCGAGGCCGTTCGCCTTCAGCGTGTTGCCGGTGTCGACAATGTCGACGATCTCGTCGGCCAGCCCGAGAATCGGAGCCAGCTCCATGGCACCGTATAACTTGATGATGTCTGCCTGACGGCCCTGGGCCGAGTAATATCGGCGGGCCAGGTTTACAAATTTTGTTGCCACCTTGATACGACCGGATGGCGGAGTCTGATCTTTCGGGCCGGCGGTCATAAGGCGACACCGGGAAATGTTCAGATCCAGTGGCTCATACAGCCCTTCCCCACCATGCTCCATCAGCACGTCCTTGCCGGTCACACCAAGGTCCGCGCCGCCGTACTGAACATAAGTCGGCACGTCTGTGGCCCGGATAATCAGAACCCGAACATTGGGGTCCGTTGTCGGGAACACCAGTTTGCGCGACTTTTTGACGTCGTCGATCAGTTCGATTCCTGCTTCCGCCAACAGCGGCAGGGTTTCTTCCAGGATTCGTCCCTTCGACAAGGCGATGGTTATGGAATCTGTCATGGATTCTTCCGGTTTCCCGTAGTGTCTGGATAGATGTCTTTCACGCTGGCAGGCGGCGGATGGTGGCACCCAGCAACTGCAGTTTCTCTTCGATACACTCGTACCCGCGGTCTATGTGATAGATGCGATCTACGATGGTATCGCCGTCGGCCATGAGGCCGGCGATGACAAGGCTTGCCGAGGCCCTGAGGTCCGTGGCCATAACCGGCGCGCCGGTGAGGTGGTCCACACCCTTGATGATCGCGGCATTGCCCTCAAGCGTGATATCCGCACCCATGCGGATCAGTTCCTGAAGGTGCATGAACCGGTTCTCGAACACGGTTTCCACAATGGTACCGGTGCCTTCGGCCACGGCGTTCATTGCAGCGAACTGCGCCTGCATGTCGGTCGGGAAGGCCGGATATGGCGCTGTACGCAGGCTAACCGCCTTCGGGCGATTACCCTTCATGTCCAGTTCAATCCAGTCCGGGCCGGTGTTGATGTGGGCGCCGGCCTCTTCCAGCTTGAGCACAACGGCTTCGAGCAGGTCTTCCCGGGTATCCTTCAGTTTGACCCTACCGCCGGTTGCAGCCGCAGCGACGAGATAGGTACCGGTTTCAACACGGTCTGGCAGTACGTTGTAATGGCAACCGTGCAGGCGCTCAACACCGTTGATTTCGATGGTGGCAGTACCGTGACCTTTGATGTCTGCGCCCATGGCGATCAGACACTCGGCGAGGTCAACAACCTCCGGCTCGCGGGCCGCGTTTTCCAGGATGGTTTTTCCGTCGGCCAGGGCAGCCGCCATCATAAGATTCTCGGTACCGGTTACGGTGACCGTATCCAGGAAAATGTGCGCGCCTTTCAGACGACCGTTGGTCTTGGCCTTGATGTAGCCATTCTCGACCTTGATGTCCGCGCCCATCATTTCCAGGCCATGGATGTGCAGGTTCACCGGGCGACTACCGATCGCACAACCGCCGGGCAGGGATACTTCTGCTTCGCCGAAGTGAGCGACCAGAGGACCCAGCACCAGAATGGAGGCCCGCATGGTTTTCACCAGCTCGTAAGGGGCATGGAAGTGTTTGATGGTGTTGGCGTGGATTTCCACGCTCATCTTCTCATCAATGATCACTTCAACACCCATGCGACCCAGAAGCTCGATCATGGTGGTTACGTCGTGCAGGTGCGGTAGATTGCCTACGGTTACCGGCTCATCCGCCAGCAGAGTTGCTGCGAGGATCGGCAGTGCGGCGTTCTTGGCACCGGAAATCCGGATTTCACCATCCAGAGGCTTGCGCCCTCTGATCAGAAGTTTATCCACAATAAATATCCTGTTTTGTCCGGACCGTTCAGCCCTGGCGCTCAGCCCATTCGGCCGGAGTAAATGCTTTTGGATGAAGGGCGTGAATCGAGCCATCCATGATCTGCTGGAACAGCGCCTTGTTGATCAACTGCTGGCGCTTGATAGTCGGCAGGCCTTCGAATACGTCACCCACCACGACGACCAGGTAATGGGTACCATCAACCTGTACCTGAACTTCACAGCCGGGCAACGCTTCTTTGACCAGCTCGGTGACTTGGGCGGCATCCATAGAAAATCCTCGGGTGTTTTGAAATCAGGGGCGAGATTGTAACCAATTCCGGCGCTCGGGTCAGCTTTAGCGTCCGGTCAACAAAGGGAGCTAAACCGGAATAATCAGTGGGCGGGATGGACGGCTTCCGGGCCAAACCCCTCAAGCTGATCATCAAGATTGCTCAGGGCTGCCAGCGAGGCCAGACGGCCGCTGACGCCACGAAACGAAAGGGCAACGCCCGCCTGATGCGCCAGGCGCTGCCAGCAGAGCAGCATTGAGAGAACAGCACTGTGGGCCGTCACCAGTCCATCGAGATCGACGACAAGATCGGCAGAAGCCAAACGGATCAGCTTCTCACCCTGCTTTCTCAAGCCGACCACGGTGTCTGTGTTCACTTCACCGGTAACGACGAGCACGCCGTCCAGGAGCTGAACCACAGGCGAGCCGCTGGTCATGATTGGTTGACTTCCTGATCGAGGTTCAGACTTTCAACAGCGTCGCTCCACCCATCAATCACCGCCTGGATCTGGCCGCGGTTTTCTTCCATCTCCTGGCCGAATCGATCCCGGAAAGCCAGGCCTATGTTGACGCCCTCAACAATGACATTTTCCATCAGCCACTTGCCTTCCGCCGTCTTGTACATTGAATAGGTCACCGGGTAGCGATTACCGGAGGCACTGATCACTTCCATCTGCACAGAGGCTCGATCGTCACTCTGGGGGTTGATGGTCGCCTCCTTGACCTGGATCTCGAAATTCTCGGCATTAACCAGCGCCTGGGCGTAGCTGTCAAACAGACTGCGCTTGAACTTGGCCACGAACTCGTCTCGTTGCTCAGGCGTCGTCTGGCGTGCGTAACGACCCATCACCCTGGCAGCGATGCGGCGGAAGTCGACAAAATCGGTCAGAGCCTCATCCATGCTTTTGTAAAAAGCCTCTGGATCCCGCTCGTAGAGTCCACGCTCCTCGTTCAGCTTGTCCACCAGCCGCTGGGTATTGGCATCCACATACTTGCGAAGCTCCTCAGCTTCACTCGCCTGTGTCGGCGCGACCAGAGCCAGGGCCATGAAGAGGCCGATCAGAATGTGGTGTCTCAGTGCAAACATCAGGATCTCCTGTTTGATCTTTCCGGCCCGAATCAACGGCCCGATGCAAAGTTGCTGATCAGCCGTTCCAGGTTCATGGCCGACTGTGTCGAATAGAAGGTATCGCCCTCTTTCAGCGAATCCATCTCGGCGCCAATCGATATATCAATGTACTGCTCGCCGAGCAGGCCGGATGTACGTATAACTGCGGAACTGTCCGACGGGATATTGTCCACATCCGAATGAATCGACATCTCGACCCGAGCCTGGAAGGTTTCCGTGTTCAGGCTGATGGATTCGATGGTGCCAACCGTTACCCCGGCCATCGAGACCCGACCGCGGGGCGTGAGCCCGCCCGTATCGTTGAAATTGGCGTAAATGGTATAGGTGCTCTCGGCCGACTTCGGCGACAGCCCGCTAACCTGCAGTGCCAGGAAAAGCAGGGCTGCGCAGCCTGCGATCATGAACAGGCCAACTACGATTTCAGTGGTTCTCTGTGCCATTTCAGGCTCCGGTAATATCTCGTTGATCGATGTTTCAGAAATCGCCAAACATGACAGCGGTCAGTACAAAATCCAGCCCCAGCACCGCCAGCGATGAGTACACCACCGTCTTGGTGGTCGCCGAACTGATACCTGCCGATGTCGGCACGCAGTCATAGCCCTGGTAAACCGCGATCCAGGCACAAACAAAACCAAAAACAACGCTTTTGATGACGCCGTTCAGGACGTCATCCACAAAATCCACAGACGACTGCATGTTGCCCCAGAAGGAGCCTTCGAACACACCCAGCCAGTCCACACCCACAAGCATACCGCCCCAGATGCCGACTACCGAGAAAATCACCGCCAGTACCGGCATGGCAATAAACCCGGCCCAGAGGCGAGGCGCAATAACACGCCGCAGCGGGTCTACACCCATCATTTCCATACTTGATAGCTGTTCGGTGGCTTTCATCAAGCCAATCTCTGCCGTCAGAGCTGAACCCGCGCGGCCGGCAAACAGCAATGCTGTCACCACCGGGCCAAGCTCACGCACCAGGGTCAGCGCAATCATCTGACCGATGGCCGCTTCCGAGCCATAGTCGCTCAGAATAGTGTATCCCTGAAGCCCCAGCACCATGCCGATAAACAGGCCCGACACCACAACAATGGCCAGAGAGAGCACCCCAACGGCATAAATCTGTTTCATCAGAAGCGGGAAGCCCGTTGCCGGGCGGGGAACACCGCCCAGAACGCCCGCCAGAAAACGACCGGAACGACCGAATGAAGAAACGATATCCAGCCCCAGGCGTCCGAATGCCGCTATTCTGTCAATCAAGAGGCACCTCCCGACAGGCCGAAGTCACTGGCGGCGCCTTCGGCCGGATAATGGAACGGCACCGGGCCATCCGGCTGCCCCTGCAAAAATTGCTGGACCTTCCCGGAAGGATGCGCCCGGAGCTCCTCCGGTGTGCCCTCACCGATTACCTTGCCATCCGAAATAATGCAGGCGTAATGGCATATGCTCAGGGATTCGGGTACGTCGTGGGAGACCAGCACACTGGTCAGTCCCATGGAGCTGTTCAGATCCCGTATCAGCTTGACCAGCACGCCCATGGCAATCGGATCCTGGCCGGCGAAGGGTTCGTCGTACATGATCAGTTCGGGATCCAGGGCAATACTACGGGCCAGGGCAACCCGGCGGGTCATCCCCCCGGACAACTCCGAAGGCATCAGCTGGCGAGCGCCGCGCAGGCCAACAGCTTCCAGCTTCATCAGAACAATGTCGCGGATCATGTCTTCCGGCAACTTGGTATGCACGCGGAGCGGAAAGGCAACGTTCTCAAAGACAGTCAGGTCGGTAAACAGCGCCCCACTCTGAAAGAGCATGCCCATCCGTTCGCGAAGACTGTAGAGAGCCTTGCGTTTGAGCTTTGGCACCTCGTGGCCGTCCACCACGACACTGCCGGAATCTGGCTTGAGCTGACCACCGATAAGACGCAGCAGCGTGGTTTTACCGGTTCCGCTGGGCCCCATAATGGCAGTAATTTTGCCGCGGGGAATATCCAGACTGACACCGTCGAAGATACGGCGCCCTGAACGGGAGAACACGACATCCTTGAGCGATATGTAAGCCGGTGAATCCATAGTCCCTACCTTTCAAAGAGGCGCTACATTATGCCATGGAGCGCCGGAGCTCAATCCAAAGAGCGCAAAATGTACTGATAGCAATGATCAGTTTGACTGAACTTCCTGTAACCGGGCATCGTTGCCGGGGGAAAATGGTATACTCTGCCCCACATTTTCAATGTCCCGATAGCCAGGCCCTTAGCCCGATGACCGAACAGACTGCCCACGATTTCCGATCTTCTGCCATCCGCGCCATTCGCATCGAGCGTGACGCCATTGATGCACTTGAAAGCCGGATCGACGACCAGTTCACCCGTGCCTGCGAAGTCATCATGAACTGCAAGGGCCGTGTTGTCGTGACCGGCATGGGAAAATCCGGCCACATCGGCAACAAGATAGCGGCCACCCTTGCCAGCACCGGTACACCGTCGTTTTTCGTGCATCCCGGAGAAGCAAGCCACGGCGACATGGGGATGATCACACCGCAGGACGTTGTCATCGCCATTTCCAACAGTGGCAACACCAGCGAGGTGGTCACGATTCTGCCCCTGATCAAACGTATGGGCGCCCCGCTGATCAGCATGACCGGCAATGCCACGTCCACCTTGGCCCGGGAAGCCGTCGCCAACCTGGACGTCAGCGTCATGGTGGAAGCCTGCCCCCTGGGCCTGGCGCCCACCTCCTCAACAACCGCCACCCTGGTCATGGGGGATGCACTGGCCGTTTCACTGCTTGAGGCCCGCGGATTCAGTGCCGAGGATTTTGCGTTCTCCCATCCCGGAGGCAGCCTCGGCCGCCGGCTGCTGCTTCGGGTTTCCGACATCATGCATACAGGCGATCAGATTCCCGTTGTTAACGAGGGCACGCCCCTGAGCGGCGCTCTCCTTGAAATCTCCCGCAAAGGTCTGGGTATGACCACCGTCGTAAACGGGGAAGGCACGCTTACCGGCATATTTACGGACGGTGACCTGCGCCGGACTCTGGACCGGTCGGTTGATATTCATCATACGCCCATCAACGAGGTGATGACGCGGAATGGTAAAACCATCCAGGCTGATCATCTGGCGGCGGAAGCGCTGAATATCATGGAGGAAATGAAGATCAATGCCCTGCCCGTTACCGACGACCAGGGTGGTCTGATTGGCGCCATCAATATGCACGACCTGCTGCGTGCCGGCGTTATCTAGGGGCTATGAGGAGCTGTTTGATATGAAGCACCAATGGCCGGATTCGCTGTTGGCAAAGGCCGTAAAGATCCGCCTGATCGCACTGGATGTCGACGGCATCATGAGCGACGGTAAACTTTATTTCAGCGCCACTGGTGATGAGCTCAAGGCTTTTAACATTCTGGATGGCCTGGGTTTGAAACAACTGATGGCAGCCGGGATTACCGTGGCCGTGATCACCGGACGAAAGTCCCCCCTGACCGAGAAGCGCATGCGGGATCTTGGCATTCCCCACCTGATGCAGGGGCGAGAGGACAAGAAGGTAGCCCTTCAGGAACTGGTCAGCACCATGGATATCAGCCCCGAGGCCATCGCATACATGGGGGACGATCTGCCAGATCTCCCGGCACTGAGGTTCGCCGGACTGGGCATCACCGTGCCCAACGGTTACTGGCTGGTGCAGCAGCATGCCGACTACTGCACCATTGCCCGGGGCGGCGAAGGGGCGGTCCGCGAAGCCTGCGACTTGCTGCTGACGGCCCATGGCAGGCTTGACGCAGCACTTGCCCCCTATCTGGAGCCCGAGGCATGAACTGGCTGCTGGACAGACCCTGGCTGCGAGCACTGGCACTGGCTGCTACCGTGGTGGCAGCCGTATTCCTGCTCTGGCGCAGCGATGAACCCCCTGTGATTGATGACGAGGCAGCGGCCCTACGGGGAGACGCCGAACCAGACGGTTTCGTGGTGAATGGTCAGTACACCTCCTTCGATGAAGCGGGCAATCTCAAGATCCGGTTTTCCAGCCCCCGAATTGAGCAGTTCGAGGAAGGCAACCTGGCCACCATGGAATCTCCCCGGGCCGAGCTGTACGGGGACCAGGAGGCCCTGCCGTGGATTGTCGAGGCCGACAATGGCAGCTTGCTGCAAAACCAGAATCTGGTGTACCTGACGGACAATGTCCGGGTTCAGCGCACGATTGGCGAACGGGACGCCGTCCTGACAACATCAAGCCTGACCCTGGATAACGACCGGGGCATGGTATATACAGACGCGCCCGTAGAAATACGTGATGTTACCGGCATAACCCGGGCCACGGGCATGAAAGCGTGGATAGACGAACGAATTCTGGAACTGAACTCCCAGGTGGAAGGACTCTATGAAACCGGAAACTAACCGATACCGGCGCCTGATGGCTGCCCTGCTAACGGTCGTGATGATCGGCCCGGCGGCTGCATTTGACCTTGATTCTGACACTCCTATCAAGGTCACCGCAGATACCGCCCGCCTGGATGACGGCCAGGGCATTGCCACCTACACCGGCGCTGTGGAACTTGAGCAGGGCAATACCCGCCTGACTGCCGAGCGGGTCGTCCTGTACCGGACCGAGGACGGCCTGAGCCGGATCGAAGCCTCTGGTACGCCCGCTATATACCGTCAACCGGCGCGCGAGGGGGAAGGCGAAACCGATGCCCGTGCCCTGAACATTACCTGGTCTGCCACCGACAGCCAGCTGACCTTTGAACGGGAAGCAGTCATCGAGCAGAATGGCAACCTGTTCCGGGGTGATGTCATTCATTATGATACCGTCGGCCGGGTTGTCACCGCTGAGGGCGGCGCAGACACCGGCGAGGGCAGCGGCCGGGTAGAGATGGTGATTCAGCCACGCAGTACAGACAGACAGGGATCCGATGGCAGTTCTGAGAGCCAGTAACCTGGCAAAGAGTTACAAACAGAAAAAAGTGGTGATCGACGTTTCCCTGGAAATCCGCAGTGGGGAAATTGTCGGGCTGCTTGGTCCCAACGGTGCCGGGAAAACCACCTGCTTCTATATGATCGTTGGGCTCGTCCCCGCTGATCGCGGGCGGATCACGATCGACAGCCGGGATATCACCCCCCTGCCCATGCATGGTCGGGCCCGCCAGGGCATCGGTTACCTGCCCCAGGAAGCCTCGGTCTTCCGCAAACTGTCCGTACGCGACAACATCATGGCCATCCTCGAAACCCGGCCGGGGCTGGGCAAGGCAGAGCGGGAGAAGAAGCTCGAGGGGTTATTGGAAGAATTCCACATCACCCATATCCGGGACAGTGTTGGCATGGCATTGTCCGGCGGTGAACGCCGACGGGTGGAGATTGCCCGGGCACTGGCCATGGAGCCGGCTTTTATCCTGCTGGATGAACCCTTCGCCGGTGTGGACCCCATATCCGTCAGTGACATCAAACACATCATCCGGCACCTTCGGGACAAAGGCATTGGCGTTTTGATCACCGACCACAACGTGCGTGAGACCCTGGACATCTGCGAGAATGCCTACATTGTTTCCGGCGGCCACATCATCGCCTCCGGCAATGCCGACGCCATCCTGGCCAACCAGCAGGTCAAGGAAGTCTATCTCGGCGACGAATTCAGACTCTGACACCCAATGGCTGATTGTTTTGATGATCTGTAGCAAGTAAACTCGGCAAAGAACTTGCTAGGGTAAAGTAAAAACACGGCAAGTAACCGGCATATAAAGATTTTTTCACGACCTATGACACAAAGCGCTGATGAGTGACGGATCCTGAACCATGGTTATGAAAGCCTCCTTACAGTTAAAGCTGGGTCAGAGCCTGACCATGACGCCCCAGCTGCAACAGGCTATCCGGCTTCTCCAGCTCTCCACCCTTGACCTCCAGCAGGAAATCCAGCAGGCACTGGAATCCAATCCCATGCTGGAGACATCCGAGGACGATGACCAGACCGACGCAGCCAGCGAAAACGACGAGCGCGAGGCCAACGCCACCGAGTCCGCCGCTGAAGCTGCCCCGGAACCGGCCAGCGACTGGGATGAATCCGAGAACGGCCCGGACTGGTCCTCGGAGAACGAGATTCCTGACAACATTCCGGACGATCTGCCGGTTGATACCGCCTGGGACGACATCTACCAGTCCGCACCAGCGCCGGCAGCCCGCAACGACGACGAAAACGATCACGATTTCGAAACCCGTAATTCCCCGACCGAAACGCTTCAGGATCACCTGGAATGGCAGCTCAATCTGACGCCCCTCAGTGAACGGGACCAGGCCATTGCCCATGCTTTGATGGATGCCGTGGACGAGCGGGGCTATCTAACCAGCCCGCTTGAGGAAATCCATGCCGGACTGCTGGATGAGAATGAGGAAGATCCGCTTGAATTGGATGAAGTGGAAGCCGTCCTGCATCGCCTGCAGCACTTTGATCCGCCCGGCGTGTTTGCGCGGGATCTCCAGGAATGCCTGCTAATCCAGCTCAATCAGTTGCCGCCGGAAACACCCTGGCTGGCCCAGGCACGCCTTGTAATTACCCATTACATCAACCTGCTGGGCAACCGCGATTACGCCCAGTTGCTGCGTCGCAGCCGCCTGAAAGAAGACCAGTTACGGGAAGTCCTGGCGTTGATTACCGGCCTGAACCCGCGGCCCGGCGACGTTATTGACCGCGCCGAACCCGACTACGTCATTCCGGATGTGATCGTTCGAAAACATAACGGCCGCTGGCGTGTTGAGCTGAATCCTGAAATTGCACCGCGCATCCGGGTCAATGCCAGCTATGCTTCTCTTATAAGGCGTGCGGACAGCAGTGCCGACAACACCTACCTGCGGGATCAGTTGCAGGAGGCGAAATGGTTTATCAAGAGCCTGCAGAGCCGCAATGAAACCCTGCTGAAAGTGGCGACCCGTATTGTCGAGCACCAGCAAGGATTCCTGGATCAGGGTGAAGAAGCCATGAAACCGCTGATCCTCTCTGATATCGCCCAGGCGGTTGAGATGCATGAGTCCACGATTTCCCGGGTCACCACCCAGAAATACATGCACACCCCCCGGGGAATTTTCGAGCTGAAATATTTCTTCTCCAGCCATGTCAGCACTGACGAAGGCGGTGAATGTTCTTCCACGGCGATCCGCGCGATGATCAAAAAGCTGATTGCCGCGGAAACGCCCAAAAAGCCGTTGAGCGACAGTAAAATTGCAGCCATGCTAGGAGAACAGGGAATCAAGGTTGCGCGACGCACCGTTGCCAAGTACCGGGAGGCCATGCACATTCCGCCTTCGAACGAACGCAAGCGGCTGGTCTGAACACCCCGGGGTCCGGGCGCAACGTACTATTTGCCGGCGCACAATGCGCCAGCACCCAGACCGGCTCCCGGGAGCCGGAACGATGACAACAGGAGACGCCTATGCAACTCAATATTTCAGGCCATCACGTAGAACTTACTCCCGCACTGAAGGATTATGTTTCAGAGAAGTTCCAGAAGCTCGAGCGTCACTTTGACCACATCAGCAACTGCCAGGTAACCCTGGAAGTGGAGAAGGTGCGCCAGATTGCGGAAGCCACGCTGCACGTGGTTGGTGGTGAGATTCACGCAAAGGCAGAAAATGAGGATATGTACGCAGCCATCGATGCCCTGATCGACAAGCTTGACCGTCAGATCCTCAAGCACAAGGAAAAGAATGTAGACCGGATGCACGGAAACGGCTCTCGCTAACTGACTGTTTTCATGCAATTCATCTAATCGAGCTGCGACATGAGTAACGTGTCGCAGCCTTTTTTTTAACGGAAACGCAGTCGATCCATGAGCGACACATCCCTGACCATAGAGAACATTCTTGCTCCGGAGCTCACCCTCTGCAGGGTAGCTGCGTCCAGCAAGAAACGGGCCCTGGAGTTTATTGCCGAGCAGATAAACCATCAGGACAACACGCTCAGCGAGACCCAGCTCTTCAACAACCTGATTTCCCGCGAGCGCCTGGGCAGCACCGGCATTGGCCAGGGAATCGCCATTCCCCACTGCCGTCTGGAAGGACTTGATCACGTGGTGGGCGTGCTGATGACGCTGGAAGAAAGCGTCGAATTCGATGCTATCGACAATCAGCCGGTGGATCTGATTTTCGCCCTGATCGTCCCGAAGGAAGCAACGAGCGAACACCTGGAGCTGCTCAGCCAACTGGCTGAAAAGTTCAATGAGCGGTCGTTCTGTGATCGCCTCCGGCAATCCGAGGACGCCAGCACGCTGTACCAGCGCATGACCGCCTCAGGCGGCTGATATTCACTGCAGTGGAGGTAAGGTGGTCATGAAGCTGATTATCGTCAGTGGCAGGTCCGGTTCGGGCAAGAGTACCGCACTTCATGTGCTGGAGGACCTCGGGTTTTATTGCATCGACAATCTTCCTATTGGCCTGCTCTTCCCCCTCACACGGGAAGCCGCCAGCCAGACCAGGCCTGGTCGACTGGGCAAGATGGCCGTCAGTATCGATGCGCGGAACCTTTCCGGCGAGCTGGCCAATTTCGAGGAGATCTACCGGCGCCTCCAGGAAACCGGGGTTACCGTTGAAATCATCTTCCTGGACGCCGACGAGCAGTCGCTTCTGCAGCGTTTTCACGCCACCCGCAGAAAGCATCCGTTGAGTGACGACAGGACCTCTCTCCGGGAAGCCATTACCAGCGAGAAGAAACTGCTGGAGCCCCTCTCCAAGCTTTCCGATCTTTACGTAAATACCACCGGCATGTCCATGTACGAGCTGCGGGACATGGTCAAGCAGCGCGTGGTCGGTCGAAAAGATCAGGAACTGGCTCTCCTGTTTCAGTCATTCGGCTTCAAACACGGCGTGCCGCTGGATTCCGACTACGTTTTCGATGTCCGCTGCCTGCCCAACCCCTACTGGGATACCAGCCTCCGCAAGTATGTCGGGACGGATCAGCCGGTTATCGAGTTTCTGGAAAAAGAACCGGCAAGCCGGAAGATGATCGAGGACCTGAAATCATTTCTGGATACCTGGCTGCCCTCTTTTGCAGACAGCAACCGCAGCTACATGACCATTTCCATTGGTTGTACCGGCGGCCAGCACCGGTCGGTGTATGTGTGCGAGCAGTTGGGTGAGTACTTCCGGCAACGGTACAGCAATGTGCAAGTGCGGCACACCGAACTGCCACACCTGCAGACCCGGGAAGAGATCTGATCAAGCCATGATTCGCCGCCCCATTACCATCATCAACAAACTGGGCCTGCATGCGCGCGCCACTGCGAAGCTGGTCAACACGGCATCGGAATACGACAGCAGCGTGCGTATCAGCGGCAAAGGCCGGGATGTGGACGCGAAGAACATCATGCAGGTGATGATGCTGGCCGCCAGCAAAGGAACCGATGTGGAGCTCATTGCCGACGGACCGGATGAGGAACAGGCCATCGAAGCATTGGTGGAATTGATTAACGACTATTTCGGTGAGGGTGAGTAAAATAAACACATGACCGATATTCTGGAAAAAAGCCAGGCCCGTCAGCGTCTTCGCTCCCTGAGCGAAGCACTGGACAGTGGCGCACTGAAGCAGGTTGCCCGCATCCTGAACGGTGGCCTGAGCCCCAGTGATATTGCCCATTTGCTGGAATCCTCACCGCCACGGCAGCGGGCCCTGCTGTGGAATCTCGTCGACAAGCAACTGGAAGGGGAAGTTCTCCAGTACCTGAGCGACGATATCCGTGGCTACTTCCTGAGCCAGCTGAACGCTCAGGAACTGGCGGATATCATCGAGGATTTCGAGTCGGACGACCTGGCCGACTTGCTGCAGCAACTGCCGGATACGGTGATCCAGGAAGTCCTGGACACCATGGACGAGCAGGACCGCCAGCGCGTGGAGGAAGTTCTCTCCTACCCGGAGGACACCGCCGGCGGTCTGATGAACACGGACACCATTACGGTGCGCCCGGACATCAGTATCGATGTTGTGCTCCGCTACCTGCGCAGGCACCGCACCCTGCCACCCATGACCGACAGCCTGATCGTGGTCAGCCGGCGGGACGATTTCATTGGCATGCTGCCCATCACGAAAATGCTGGTCTCCAACCCCGCCTCCACCGTGCGGGAAGTCATGGATACCGACATCGAGCCCATTCCCGTGAGCCTCTCCGACACCAAGGTAGCGACATTGTTTGAACGCTACGACCTGATCTCGGCGCCGGTGGTAAACGAGGAGGGCCGCCTGCTGGGTCGGATCACCATCGATGATGTGGTTGACGTTATCCGGGAGGATGCGGACCACTCACTGATGAGTATGGCGGGTCTGGACGAAGACGAGGACACCTTTGCGCCGGTGTGGAAAACCACCCGTCGCCGTGCCGTCTGGCTGGGCATCAACCTGATTACGGCACTGACCGCCTCCGCCGTCATCGGGCTATTTGAAGACACGATCGCCAAAGTGGTGGCGCTCGCAGTGCTGATGCCAATTGTTGCCAGTATGGGCGGCATTGCTGGTAGTCAGACGCTTACACTGGTGATTCGCGGTATGGCCGTGGGGCAGATCAGCGGCGCCAACGTAGGCTGGCTGCTGAACCGGGAATTTCTGTCAGGGATACTGAACGGCCTGCTCTGGGCCGCCGTGGTGGCGGGTGCAGCCATGCTCTGGTTCCAGGATGTGATGATCGGCGCGATCATTGCTGCCGCGCTGGTGATCAATCTTGTCGCCGCAGCGCTGGTTGGCACGGTTCTGCCACTGTTTCTCAAATCTCGCAATATTGATCCGGCCCTGGCAGGCAGCGTGATTCTCACGACTGTGACCGATGTAGTCGGGTTCATGGCCTTTCTTGGCCTCGCGACGATTTTCTACGCTTAAGCGGATCTCGGATTTATGAAAGACCATCAAGACAACGACGCGCCGGAATACGACGGCCCCAGCAAATCCCAGCTGAAACGGGAAATGCATGCCCTGCAGGATCTGGGCAAGCGGATGCTGGACCTGAGCAACGATCAGCTGGAAACCTTGCCAATCAGCGAGACCCTCCGCGCCGCGATCGAGGAATCCCGCCGTATCCGCCAGAACGAGGCCAAACGACGGCACCTGCAATACATCGGTAAGGTCATCCGACAGGAAGATGATCCTGAAGCCCTGGCGAAAGCCATCGACGCCTTCGATGCCGGTAGCGAAGAACACACCCGCAGACACCACCTGGCGGAACGCTGGCGGGACCGGATGATTGCCGAAGGCGATTCCGTTGTTGGCGAGTTCTTCAGCTACTGCCCCACTGCCGATATGCAGCACCTGCGAAACCTTGCTCGAAACGCCCGAAAAGACGTCGAAAAACAGAAGAACACCGGCCAGGCCCGGAAACTGTTCCGTTATCTCAGGGAGTGCATCGATGACGCCGAGGCCATGTGAGCCGTTGGTTCAACCTTTGAGCCGGCGGTGCTCCCACACCGGCATCCGGGCGCGCAGATTGGCTACCTGATCGGCGTCCAGTTCGGCGGTGACCAGGCCCGGGCCTTCCCCCATTTCCGTCACGATCCGCCCCCAGGGATCACAGATCAGGCTGTGGCCATAGGTGCGACGGCGCTCGCTGTTCTGGCCACCCTGGCCAGGTGCCACTAACCATACCTGGTTCTCGATCGCGCGGGCCCGGATCAGGGGGTACCAGTGGGCATCACCGGTCTGCCAGGTGAAAGCGCTCGGAAGGCAAATCCAGTCGACATCCTGCTCACGCAGCAGCCTGAACAGCTCCGGAAAGCGAAGATCGTAGCAGATCGCCAACCCCAGCTTGCCCGCGGGCGTATCCACGGTCACTATCTGTTCGCCGGGCTCGAAGGTGTCCGATTCACGGTATTGACCATGGGCGTCTTCCACCATGGCATCAAACAGGTGAATCTTGTCGTAACGGGCAACTTCCTCACCCTGGTCATCAAAGACAATGCAGGTTGCCCTGACCCGATCCTCCAGATCTGAGCCGTCCGGTCGTTTGGCCACGGGCATCGATCCGCCAACGATCCAGAGCCCCAGTTTCCGGGCCTGTTCGGCCAGGAAGGTTCTTATGACAGGCTCGGCCCCCGCCTCCTGGCGACCACGATCAATCATCTGACTGGTGGCCAGAACCGCAAAATTCTCAGGCAGTACGGCGACCGAGGCGCCCTGCTCGGCAGCCCGGGCCAGCAGCTGTTCCGCTTCGCGCAGATTGGCGTCAATGTCATGACCGCTGACCATCTGGATGGCTGCGACCCGGTTGGAAACACGCTTGTTCATGACTGCCTCCGATATTGCCAAACAGAAAAGTTATTCGCCGGTGTCAAAAACCCGTTGCAGATTCACTTCCGGCTCGTCCCATGAGCCGGTCACGCTGTAGGTTGCGCTTGTCAGCCTGCTCAAAGGATCGCCCAGAATCTTGTCCAGCACAAACAAGGCGCCGCCGATCGGCGCACCGGCACCCATGAGCAGCGCCGCCAATGGCAGATTCTGAGTCAGGGGCAACACAACCACAAGCCGCATATCCAGCTCCTCGCTGGCCATATTGGTCGTGCCACTGAGTTTGAAGGCGCCGGATGGGCCCACTATTTGCAGTTCGGGATCCATGGTCAGCAAGCCATTGATGATCTGCGCCTTGCCCGAGATCGCGTCGAATGCCACCCCACGCTCATACAGATCGGAAAAGTCGAGCTTCAACCGGCGCCATAGGGTGTCAGAGTTCAGCAGATTGAACACCCGGAACAGTTGCGCCGTGTTGTTTCGCTCCAGGATCACACCCTCATCCAGCCTTAGACTGACCGAGCCACTGAGCTCCGGTATGGAAAGCTCATCCGGACGGCCGGGCCAGTCCAGATCCAGCTCTATGTTGGTCCCCTCGTTAGTGACCGGCATTTCAGTGTCGAGGAGCTCGTTCAGATCCGCGAGCGCACCCCCGCTGATGGAACCTGTAAACCGGCTGGTTTCCCGGTCTCCGACGATGCTCCAGCTCATGTCGCCCAGCAGTGTCAGGGAATTCAGGCGCCCCTCGATGTCATTTACCTGCAACCGAAAAGGTTCGGGGCGGAGCCGGAAGGCCCACTGTCCCAACGATTCGTCGTTCAGTTGCAGTTCCGCAATCGAGACATCGATATCCGGCCAGTTTCCCATATCCAGCGCGCGGAACGCCTCAAGCTGCTCTTCGAGGGTGAGTAATTCCGGCGAATCCTCAGGGGGTGTTTCACTGCGCACGAGCCGTAACACCTGAAAATCGGCCTTCACCGTGTCGCCATTTTGCGGAATTGTCAGTCGGCCTTCGGCGCGTTGCGAGCTGGTGGTCACCACCCACCGGTCACCAAGATCGAGGGCATTGATATCAATATCGTTCAACACCTGCGGGCCAAGGTGCAGGCGGCCAAGACGCAAATCAAACCCGGTCTCTTTCCATAACAGATCGAACGTTGCGCGGTTTTCCCAGTCGCCCGTAATGCCAAGCCCGCCGGCGGCCGAGGGATTGATGGTTGCCCGCAGCGGTGCTGCCTCATCCGCCGTTTTTGACAGTGGCTCCGGCCAGTCAACCGCCAGCCCCTCAAGAGTGGACCGCACGCGGATGCCCGACGTTGAATCCGATCCCACGTCCAGGTCCGCGGTATAGGTAACATTGCCCTGCAAACCAAAACCCGAACTGGTCTCAAGTCCCGCCTGCTCAAACACCCCGGGCACCGGTAGCGTTCCCGACTGCCGGATGGTAAGGGCATTGCCCGCCCGGGACTTGCTGAAGGCAATGGTTACCGGTTCATCGAAAAATTCGGCAGTCAAAGGGCCACCGGAGAAGCCGTTTTCGCTGTGGTAGGTCAGTTCACCCTGAACCGACCGCCAGGCCAACCCTGCCGAGGGGTAGGAGACGGTGCCTTCCTGTGCGGCAATTTTTGCCTCAACCACGGTTGGCTGCTCCGTCCCCAATGGCAAGTCGACACCAAGGTCCAGCTGATACTCACCACCATATTCAAGCTTCTGGGCCTCTGTGCCTGCCATATCACCCAGGGGGCTATTTTCCATCCAGAACCCGACCGATTCGCCGGGCACCCGTGCCGAGGTATCCACCCTTATCCGTGTGCCTTGATCGGAGGGCTCCACGCGAACCGTCCCGGGATCGAGATCCAGGCCACCGGTCTGACCTGCTTCGAGTCGAACCAGCGTGTCGCCATTGTGAACCCTGACACTGCCCCGGGCACCTGTGACCTCCGGCCAGGCGTCATCGTAGCGGACAGATGCCTGATCGAATTCATAGATCATTGAGGTGACGAAGGAGCCCCGGGGTGCACCAAAACCTATCTGACCATGGCCGAAAAACGTCCCTGAGGTAATATCGGCCTCGAGAATGGCGGTCGTGAGCCAATCGTACAAACCGGGGTTTACCGCCTTAACCGGAACGAAATCTGCCAGCATGTCGGCGTTGCCGTTTTTCACCGACACTTTGAGCCCCAGATTGTCTTCACCCTCTCGATCCATCCTGAGGTCAAAAGCACCGTCCAGTTCGGTGGCCTCGCCGTAACGCATCCGTACGCCATCCGAAAACACACGGGTAATAGCGCCATCCAGCAGCCAGGCCACTTCGCCCTCAAGTACGGGGAATGACCAGGCGCCCCCGAAAAGCTGGGGAAAATCCAGAGAAACGGGCGACTCGCCGGCGGCAATCCGGACATAGCCTCGTTGCCGGTCCAGAGCGATGTCTCCGTTTACAGAGGTAACGCCGGGCGCGCCGCCGTGGGCCCGAACACTAACGTCACGCAACCGGCCGGAAAGCTGAAAGTCTTCCGGGGCGCCCTCGGGGAAGAAGATTCTCAACTGGTCCAGAAAGCCACCGGGCCTATAGTCCTGAAGGGCCCGGAGTGCACGCTCCGGCAATAACGGAAGCCGCGCAGCGAGGCGACGTGTGGGCGCTAGCGGAAGGGCGTCGGCAATGACGGACATGCCTCCCTCCGACGGCGCCAACCTCAGACTGAAAGGTGAAACCACATCGCCGTCCCAGGTCCACTGGAGCTGCTTCAGATGCCACTCGCCAAGGGCGAAGGCCCCGGATTCGACCACAGTCTCGTCGGTCATCACCGTATCGTGGCGACGCCAGCCAAATCTCGCGCGGATGTCTTCCAGTGGCGCCAGGGATTGAGAGCCTACACCCAACTGCAGATAGGGGGTCCGCACCGTACCGGTCACCTGTTGCAGCAAACCGTTGCGGAACGTAAGCCAGGCTTCACCACCAAGATCGAAGCCTTCCACCCGGAGGGATCGCCACTGGTACTCGTCAACCAGTCCGTCGAACAGCCGGCCGGAATCGACGCCAAGGTACAACTGGCCGGTAAAGTCACCCCGGAAAAAATGCTGGCCCACGAGGGCAAAACTGGCCAGCTGCTGGGTAGTACCAGACTGCATGGCACGGCCGGATGCGTGGAACAATCCACGGCGGTAGTCGAGATCCAGCTGGGGGATATCCAGGTGGCGCAGGTTGCCCTGGTTATCCCGGATACCAAGATTGACGCGGGTAATCTTGACGTAAGGATCAGAGAGCCAGTCACCGGCAAGCTCCAGCCACTCCTGCAACTGATTGCTGACCGGTTCCGGTATTTCTGCGCCTCTCACCGCAACATCACCGCCGCGCTCCTGATTCACGGTCAGTTCCAGACCGTCTGCCTGGAAGTCCTCAAAGACAATCCTCAGACGCATCAACGAGGCCAGTGCAGCAAAGCGGATATTCAGATGCTGAAGGTTGGCAACGACAATTCCGGTGTCAGGGTGAGTGACCTGAATGTCGCTGGCCGTAAAGGCGGGGTCGAGCCAGTACCACTGGGATGAAAGGCCACCGATGCTGACATCATGGCCCAGTCGGTCTGACAGCTCACGAGCCAGATCATCGCGAAAGCTGTCCACATTCTGGGTCAGTTGGCGGCCAAGACCGGCGTATAAGGCCAGCAGCACCAGAAGTGTCAGCAGCATCCACCAGATCAGGCTGGCGAGCCGCGCCAAAAGCCGAACCGGAGGGCTCTCGGGCAGGTTCTCCGGAAGCGGCGGTTCGTGGTCAGCGGAGGACATTCAGACCCCTTAACCCGGTAACCGGCGCAGTTTCCCGGCATCAGAGCAGAACAACATCATACTGCTCCTGGCTGTAGAAGGGCTCCACCTGGAAGCGAATGGTCTTGCTGATGAAGGTTTCAAGATCGGCCACGTTATCGGATTCCTCATCCAGCAGGCGGTCCACCACGCTCTGGGAGGCCATCACCAGATAGCTTTCGGCATCGTAGGCACGATTGACCCGGAGAATTTCCCGGAAAACTTCATAACACACGGTTTCGCTGGTCTTCAGGAAACCGCGTCCGTCACAGATCGGACAGGGTTCGCAAAGCACCTGGCCCAGGCTCTCGGTGGTGCGCTTGCGGGTCATTTCCACCAGGCCCAGCTCGGACACCCCGGTAATCTTGGTCTTGGCGTGATCCCGTTCCAACATCTTTTCCAGCATCCGGTGCACCTGGCGCTGATGCTCGGGATCTTCCATGTCGATGAAATCGATGATGATGATACCGCCCAGGTTCCGCAGCCGCAGCTGGCGGCTGATCGCCCGGGCTGCTTCCAGATTGGTCTTGAAGATGGTCTCTTCCAGGTTACGGTGCCCCACGAACGCGCCGGTGTTGATATCGATAGTGGTCATGGCCTCGGTCTGGTCGATGATCACATAACCGCCGGACTTGAGCTGGACCTTCCGGCTCAGGGCTTTCTGGATTTCGTCTTCCACCGAGTAGAGATCAAAGATGGGCCGCTCGCCCGGGTAGTACTCTACCTTGTCGGCAAATTCCGTAACGAACTCTTCAACAAACTCCATCACCCTCTGGTGGCTCTCGCGGCTGTCGATGCGAACCTTTTCAGTCTGCGGTCGGATCAGGTCACGGATGGTGCGAATAAACAGCGGCAGATCCTGGTATACAACGGCCGGGGCCTGAACCCGGGCAATTCGCTCGTGTATGGACTGGCTCAACCGGTGCAGATAGGCCATATCGCCAATCAGGTCCTCAGGCGAGGCCGCTTCTGCGGCCGTCCGGATGATATAACCACCCTGAACGTCCTGATCTGCCGCTGCCGCCTCCTCGACGAGGGTTTTCAGGCGCGCTCGCTCGGCATCATCCTCAATGCGCTGCGAAATGCCAACGTGACTGACGCCGGGCATGAACACCAGATACCTTGAAGGGATTGAAAGCTGGGTGGTCAGACGGGCGCCCTTGGTGCCAATAGGGTCCTTGGTAACCTGAACCACCAGGGACTGGCCCTCCCGGAGCAGGCTGCGGATATCCGGGACGGTCTTGGGGGTGTCGGCAGGCTCATCGCCATTGGACTGACTCGGAACCACATCGGAGGCATGGATAAATGCAGCCCGTTCCAGACCAATATCGACGAACGCGGCTTCCATGCCCGGTAAAACCCGCACCACTTTGCCCTTGTAGATGTTCCCGACAATGCCTTTCCTGCTGGTGCGCTCTATGTAGGCCTCCTGCAGCATGCCGTTTTCAACCAGGGCCACCCGCGTTTCCACCGGGGTGACGTTGATAAGAATCTCTTCACTCATAATGTTTGGCTCTCCAGACTGCGCGGCCAGTTTTTCCAGACCGGGTAACCGGCACCAGCCAACAACGCGGCGGTTTCCTGCAGCGGCAGGCCAACCACGGCACTGTAGCTACCCCGGAGCTCATCAACAAAAATACCACCAAGGCCCTGAATTCCATAACTTCCGGCCTTGTCCATGGGTTCGCCGCTGGCCACGTAAGCATCAATCTCTTCGGAGGAGAGATCCCGGAAACAGACTTCCGTTGTGACCAGAACGGATTGGCATTGCCCATCGTTGGCCAGCGCCACGGCAGTCATCACCTGGTGCGTCGCACCCGAAAGGCGGGCCAGGGTTTCCCGGGCATCCGCCGCGTCTGTGGGCTTACCAAGGATTCTTCCATCGAGCACCACTGAAGTGTCCGACCCCAGAACCAGGCATTGCGGCGCGGATTCGGCCACAGCCAGCGCCTTCTCCCGGGCTAAACGTTCCACATAATGTTGCGGCGTTTCATCGACTTCCGCTGTTTCGTCGATGTCCGCCGGACGAACCGAAAATTTCAGGCCGATTTGCTGCAACAGCTCCGCCCGGCGCGGCGAAGCCGAAGCAAGAATGATGGATGGCATGGCTAACCCAGTTTGCGGTTAATGTTGTCCAGCAGGATACAGAATACCGGCCACACCAGGGCACTGGTCAGGGCCGGCCAAAGGTAGCTGAACCCGGCGTCATCGGCCCCCAGCAGCTGCTTCACGAAATGCACCAGCATCTGATTGATGCCCAGCAACAGGAACACCATCAGGCACTGCTGGGGCATCGGATACATGCGCAGACGTTGATGGATGGTAAGCACCAGAAAGGCGATCAGCGCCATGGCCATGGCATTGACGCCAAGGGGAGTGGCTTCGAGCACATCCAGCAACAAGCCCAGACACCAGGCCAGGAGGATTCCGAACTGGGCCGGAGCCCGGAATGTCCAATAGAACACCACCAGCCCCAGCCACTCCGGGCGGAACTCGAACCAACCCACAGGAAACAGGGAAATACTGAACACCAGTGCAACAACCACGGAGAGCGCGAAAACCGGATAGCTGATTACGGATAACATCAGTCCTCCCCTCCCTGGTTGCCGTCATTCTCGGCGTTAGCGGCAGTCTCACCCTCGACCACCTCGACTTCGATCGGAGAGGCATTCTCCGGCGGGAATACCACCAGTACAAGACGGCTCTGGTTCAGCTGCGCCTTGGGCGACGCTTCGATGGAAACAAACGGTTCGCCCGGTTCCTTGGAAATACGGCTGACTTCCGCAACCGGGTACCCCCTCGGAAAACGTCCGCCGAGCCCGGAACTGACCAGCAGATCGCCCTCACGGATATCGGCCGTGTCCGGCACATGAACGAGATCCAGGGTATCGGTGTCACCGGTGCCCAGCAGAATCGCCCGCAGGCCGTTGCGCACTACCTCCACGGGCACCGCATGGCTGCTGTCAGATACCAGCAGAACGCGAGAGGTGATCTGACTGCTCTGCACCACCTGCCCCATCAAACCATGGGCATCGAGGATTGCCTGGCCCGGCGACAAGCCGTCGCTGCGGCCCTTGTTGATGATGATTTCGTGGGAGAAGGGATCCGGGGAAACGCCGACAACCTCACCGACAATCACCCGATCGTCCAGAACTTCGGAAGAGTTCATCAGGCGGCGCAGCTCGTTGTTCTCCGACGCAAGGGCGGCGTATTTCAGGGCGCGACGTTCAAGGATCAGCAAACGGGCGCGGAGATCTTCATTTTCTTCCTGTAGATCCTGTTTATTTTCAAACAGCCCGGCGGCCCAGTCGGTAAGTTCGTATGGCGCGTTGCCCAGCCAGTACACGGGGGCCAGACCAGTAGCGATGGTGCTTCGCACGGTTGAGAGCTTGTCGAAACGCGCATCGGCAACCACCAGGGCTGCCGATACGAGTAGAACAATGAGGAGTCTGAAGCCGGGAACAGGCCCCTGGACGAAGATGGTTTTAATGGCGAGCCCTCCCCACAGGATTATCCCTCCTGGGAGAACATTCCGATGCCACCCCGATCAATCACTTCCAGCGCCTTGCCGCCACCACGGGCAACACAGGTCAGCGGGTCTTCAGCGATGATCACCGGAAGGCCGGTTTCTTCGCTGATCAGCTTGTCCAGCCCGCGCAGCAGAGCGCCGCCACCGGTCAGTACAATACCGCGCTCGGCAATATCGGACGCCAGTTCGGGCGGAGACTGCTCAAGAGCACTTTTGACGGTCTGAACGATCTGCGCCAGGGATTCCTGCAGCGCGTCGAGAATTTCTTCGCTGTTGAGGGTGAATGCCCGGGGCACACCCTCTGCAAGATTGCGGCCGCGCACGTCGATCTCACGAATTTCGAGGCCTTCGTAGGCGCAGCCGATTTCGTGCTTGATGCGCTCGGCGGTCGAATCGCCAATCAGGCTGCCGTAGTTGCGGCGCACGTAGGTAACGATGGCTTCGTCGAACTTGTCACCACCAACACGCACGGATTCGGCATAGACGATGCCGTTCAGGGAAATAATGGCGATTTCGGTGGTACCACCACCGATGTCGACGATCATGGAACCGCTGGCTTCCTCAACCGGAAGGCCGGCACCGATAGCAGCCGCCATGGGCTCTTCAATGAGGAAGACTTCCCGTGCACCAGCACCGAGGGCGGATTCGCGGATGGCCTTGCGCTCAACCTGCGTAGACTTGCTGGGCACACACACCAGCACTCTCGGGCTAGGGGTAATGAAGCTGTTCTCATGCACTTTATGTATAAAGTGCTGGAGCATTTTTTCGGTTACCACGAAATCTGCAATTACGCCGTCTTTCATTGGGCGAATGGCGGTAATGTTGCCCGGTGTACGGCCGAGCATGCGTTTGGCTTCGGCGCCTACCGCGGCGACCATTTTCTGGGAGTTGTTGGTGCGAATGGCCACTACCGAGGGCTCGTTCAGCACGATTCCGCGCTCACGCACGTAAATGAGGGTGTTGGCGGTGCCCAGGTCGATGGACAGATCGCTGGAGAAGATGCCTCGGAGTCTTTTTATCAACATTCGTGTAGTTTCAACCTGAGAGTTGCAGTCGCAAAGAAAAGATGCGGCAACTTTAGCAGTGAGCACCCCTGCAGGCAAGGCGCTAGCGGGCCTCACGCCTTACGGTTCACACATTTACCTTATGGGCTGGGGCCTCCCGCCATTGTTCGAATCTGTTACCATACTCGCTTTGGTTTTCTGGCCCTGGTGAAGGGCCATTCGGGGAATCCTTTTCAAAACACGCTACGAGCACATCCATGTGGGCTTGTTTCGGGCCATCCATGGCCCTCTACAGTTTTGAAAAGGATTCCCCGAACGGCCCCGAAGCTCAGGTTTGGCCCTCGTTTTCAAAAGATTTATTACCGACATTTCATTTACCTGGGAGGCAATGCGTGACCATTTCCCGTGAGGACATTGAGAAAGTCGCTGTGCTCGCCCGCATTCGTGTGGATGACGAGCAGGTTTCGGCTCTGGAGAAGGATCTGGGCAATATTCTGGATCTGGTGGATCAGCTGGCGGCCGCCGACACCGATTCGGTTGAGCCCATGGCCCACCCGTTGAATGCAGTCCAGCGCCTGCGCGCTGACGAGGTAACCGAGACCAATCAGCGGGAAGCGTTCCAGGCGATTGCGCCGGCTACCGAGAACGGGCTTTATCTGGTTCCCCGAGTGATCGAGTGAAAGGACACGTCATGCATAACAAATCCGTAGCAGAGCTTTCCCGGGAACTGGAAAGCGGCAAGATTTCCAGTGTGGAGCTGACCCAGGAGTTCCTCGACCGCATCAAGCGGGAAGATTCGAAGTACAACAGTTTTATCACCGTGACCGAAGAGCAGGCGCTGGCCGATGCCCGCGTGGCGGATGAGCAGCGGGCGTCTGGGAACGCGACGCCCTGGACGGGCGTTCCTTTCGCGCACAAGGACATTTTCTGCACCAACGGCGTTCGCACGACGTGCGGCTCCAAGATGCTGGAGAACTTTGTCCCCCCTTACGATGCGACTGTCACTGCGAATTTCCGCGAGGCAGGGGCCGTGTGTCTGGGCAAGACCAACATGGATGAGTTCGCCATGGGGTCGTCCAACGAGAACAGTTATTTTGGCGCAGTGACCAACCCTTGGGGCCTGAGTGAAGGTAATAAGCGGGTGCCGGGCGGTTCATCAGGCGGGTCGGCTGCGGCGGTTTCCGCTCGACTGACTCCGGCAGCTACCGCCACGGATACTGGCGGCTCGATCCGTCAGCCAGCGGCACTGTGTGGTGTTACTGGCCTGAAGCCCACTTATGGCCGGGTGTCCCGGTACGGGATGATTGCCTTTGCGTCTAGTCTCGACCAGGGCGGCACTATGGCTCGCACAGCAGAAGATAATGCGCTGATGCTGAATGTGATGGCAGGTTTTGATCCGAAGGACTCGACGTCTATTGACCGCGAGGTGCCGGATTACACCGCCACGCTGAACGAGCCCCTAAAAGGTTTAAGAATCGGCCTGCCCAGGGAATATTTCAGCGATCAGCTAAGCCCGGCGATGGAGCAGCAGGTTCGCAACGCAGTAAAGGAATACGAGAAACTGGGCGCCACCGTTAAAGAGGTGTCGCTGCCAAACGCGAAGCTCGCGATTGCTGCCTACTATGTAATTGCTCCAGCAGAGGCGTCCGCCAACCTGTCCCGTTTTGACGGGGTACGCTATGGCTACCGCTGCGAGGATCCCAAGGACCTGATGGATCTTTACACCCGCTCCCGCGCGGAGGGTTTTGGCGAAGAGGTAAAACGTCGGATTCTCGTGGGCACCTACGCTCTCTCTGCCGGCTATTTCGATGCCTATTATCTCAAAGCCCAGAAGGTGAGGCGGCTGATCCAGCAGGATTTCATCAATGCCTTCAAGGAAGTGGATGTGCTGATGAGCCCCACCACGCCCTCGCCGGCATTTATTCAGGGTGAAAAAACCAGCGATCCTGTGACCATGTACCTGGAAGACGTATTCACCATCGCCATCAACCTGGCGGGTGTACCGGCCATGTCGGTACCGGCCGGTTTCGTGGACGGTCTCCCGGTGGGTCTTCAGATAATCGGGGATTATTTCTCCGAGGCCCGTTTGCTGAACGCCGCCCATCAATTCCAGCAGGTGACCGACTGGCACCAGCGTGAACCGCAATAAGCCCGGGACAGGCCCCTTACAGGAGAGAGCAACTATGCAGTGGGACATTGTGATCGGGCTGGAAATTCACGTTCAGCTCGCCACCAAAACCAAGATTTTTTCAGGCTCCAGCACCGCTTACGGCGCCGAGCCTAACACGCAGGCCAACGCCGTTGACCTGGCCATGCCCGGCACGCTGCCGGTCCCCAACGAGCAGGCTTTCCGCTATGCGGTCATGTTTGGCCTGGCAGTGAATGCGGAGATCGAGCGCCGCTCCATGTTCGAGCGGAAAAACTACTTCTACCCGGATCTGCCCAAAGGCTATCAGACCACTCAGCTGGAGCGCCCGATTGTCGGCCCCGGCTTCGTGGACATTGATCTGCCGAACGGTGAGACCAAGCGCGTTCGCATTCACCACGCCCACCTGGAAGAGGATGCCGGCAAATCCCTGCATGAGGATTTCCACGGCATGACCGGCGTGGATCTCAACCGGGCCGGCACACCGCTCATTGAGGTGGTCACCGAACCGGATATGAACAACGCGGAAGAAGCCGTCGCCTTCGCGAAGAAGCTGCACAGCATCGTGACATCCCTGGGCATCTGCGACGGCGACATGTCCCAAGGCTCCATGCGTTTCGACGTGAATATTTCGTTGAAACCGAAGGGGGCCGACACTCTGGGCACACGTACCGAAACCAAGAACCTGAACTCGTTCCGGTTCATGGAGCAGGCCATTGCCCACGAAGTTGAGCGGCAAATGGACGTTCTGGAAGACGGCGGCAGCATCGTGCAGGAAACCCGCCTGTATAACGGCGACCGTGACGAATCCCGCTCCATGCGCACCAAGGAAGAAGCCAACGACTACCGCTACTTCCCCTGCCCGGACCTGCTGCCGGTAGAAATCGATGATTCCTTCATTGAAGAAGCCCGCAACAGTCTCCCGGAACTGCCGGACGCCCGCAAAGTCCGCTTTATGGACCATTACGGCCTGAACGACTACGACGCCAGCCTGCTCAGCGGCGACTCAAAACTGGCCACGTTCTTTGAAGAAGCGGCCAGCCAGGGCAAAGACGCAAAGCTGGTCGCCAACTGGATCCAGGGCGAATTCTCTGCGCGCCTGAATGCAGAGGAGAAATCGGTTGCCGATTCGCCCATCAGCGGTGCTCAGCTGGGCGATCTGGTGGTACGGATTGCCGACAATACGATTTCATCCGCCGGCGCGAAGAAGGTGTTCGAGGCGCTGTGGTCTGGTGAGAACGACAGCGTTGACGCCATCATCGATGCCAAGGGTCTGAAGCAGGTGTCTGACACCGGCGCTTTGGAAGCCATGGTAGATGAGGTTCTAGCGGGCATGCCGGATCAGGTGGCGCAGTATCAGAACGAGGAAGACCCGAAGAAGCGCAAGAAGATGCTTGGGGGTTTCATGGGGCCTCTGATGAAGGCCTCCAAAGGTCAGGGGAATCCCAAGCTGTTTAATGAGATTCTTGTTCGCAAGCTTGGGGGGTGACCCTTTTGGCTTGGGTCGTGGTTTCTGACTGCGGCCCTAGCCTGCTAGCTTGGGGGGACTGCCATGGTGGGTAGAGCCTCCCAAAAAACGCCCGTGAATACATCCCTGTAGGGCTTCGTCGCGCCATCCCTGGCGCTCCAGATTTTTGGGAGGCTCTACCCACCACGGCACTCGAGCTGGCGGCGTGCCCTCGCGAAGACAGGCCATCAAAACAAAATGATAGGTCGGATTACGGCTTCACCTGATCCGACCTACTGACCTTGTTTATCCGGCCCGATTGCTCCCTATCCCTGAAGATTCTGAGGCCTTGGCGGGGTGTGACTCCCAAAAATGTCGGCGGCCATGGATGGCCGACGCCAAGCGCACATGGATGTGCTCGTAGCGGTTTTTGGGAGGCACACCCCGCCGAGGCCTACCCCCAAATTCGGCAGGCTAGGTGCCCAAGCCGGAAGCCATCAAAGAAGCCGAGCCCAAAGATCATGCTCATCGGCATGCTCAACAACCGCCTGAACAATCTCACCCGGAACAAGGTCGGTCTCGTCGTTAAGGTAAACCATACCGTCAATCTCCGGCGCATCGGCCTTTGAGCGCCCAATGGCGCCTTCCTCGTCGACCTCATCAATCAACACATCGATCGTCTGGCCAATTTTGGCCTGTAGGCGGGCAGCGGAGATCTTTGCCTGTTTTTCCATGAAACGGGCCAGGCGCTCTTCTTTGACTTCCTCGGGAACCGCACCTTCCAGTTCGTTGGCTTTGGCGCCTTCCACCGGGCTGTATTTGAACGCGCCAACACGATCCAGTTGAGCCTCGTCGAGCCAGTCCAGCAGGTACTGGAAGTCTTCCTCGGTTTCACCGGGGAAGCCGACGATGAAGGTGGAGCGGATGGTGAGCTCGGGGCAGATCTCACGCCATTTGCGGATGCGCTCCAGAGTTTTGCTGTCGTGGGCCGGGCGCTTCATGGCCTTGAGTACTTTCGGGCTGGCGTGCTGGAACGGGATGTCCAGGTACGGCAGGATTTTCCCCTCGGCCATAAGCGGAATGATGTCGTCGACATGGGGATAGGGATAAACGTAGTGCAGGCGTACCCACACGCCCATTTCGCCGAGCGCTTCGCACAGTGACTGCATCTTGGTCTTGAGCGGCCGCCCTTGCCAGAAGCCGGTGCGGTATTTGGTGTCGACGCCGTAGGCGGAGGTATCCTGGGAGATGACCAGCAGCTCTTTTACACCGGCATCCACCAGGCGCTGGGCTTCGTCCATCACATCGCCAATGGGCCGACTGACCAGATCACCGCGCATGGAGGGGATGATGCAGAAGGTGCAGCGATGGTTACAACCTTCGGAGATCTTGAGGTAGGCGTAGTGCCGGGGGGTCAGTTTGATTCCCTGCGGCGGAACCAGATCGGTGAACGGATCGTGCTGTTTCTTCTGCGGAACAAACTGGTGAACCGCGCCGACCACTTCTTCATAGGCGTGGGGGCCGGAAACCGCCAGAACACCAGGGTGAGTATCGCGAATCTTGTCGGCCTCTACACCCATACAACCGGTGACAATCACCTTGCCGTTCTCGCTGATGGCCTCACCGATCGCATCCAGCGACTCCTGTTTGGCGGCATCGATAAATCCGCAGGTGTTGACCACAACAATGTCAGCGTCGTCATAGGTCGGCACAACATCGTAGCCGTCCAGCCTGAGCTGCGTGAGAATGCGCTCGGAGTCGACGAGAGCCTTGGGACAACCGAGGCTGATGAAACCGACTTTGCCGTTGCCGGACGAGGCAGGGGTCTGGGTGTTATCTGTCATAGAAGGCTTGGAATTCCCGGAGCTCAGCGCGAGCCCACAAATGAATGAAGGGCTATATTTTACACCAGCTCAGGGACCGCCTGCAGCAAAAGTCCGACGAGTATTGGAACGGATGGAAACTGACGGACGTCAAAATTTGTGACGTCTTGTTCAGAAAGATTTAACAAATCTGCCACTATAGGCGGCAGGCTTCTTGCTGATCACAAAGTAAACAACTACACTTTCATTCGCTTATCATGCGTTTAAGTGTTTTTCTGGAAGGGATTTATGGGAAAGGCAGCATCATTCGCAACCAGACACGCCAGAAGAGTCAACATGAAACCTGTCGCCGCCAAATTGAATTTGCGCAACCAACAGCGAGTGGACGTAGCCACCGACATTACTATTGAGAAATCGGACGGCTGCTGCCTGACCTGTTCGGTATCCAATCTCTCCCGCACGGGCGTTATGATTTCCTGTAATCAGGAAACGGTGAAACAACTCATTCCCGAGCAAAAGGCCCCGGCTCCAGGACACTGGATTGCCGTGAAGACCCGATTCTCCGTGCCGGTGGTTGCAACGCAACCGGTTTCCATTATTGCCGACGGCAACATCGTTCACATGCGACGCATCGCAAGGGACGAATTTCAGCTGGGCATCCAGTTCGCTGAGTTTGAAGGTAACGGCTTCGATTACGTCGATCGCTACGTTGCCAAGTTGCTGGCCGACTCCCGCAATCCGGCCTGAACGTCACCGTCTGCTCACTCACGGTCAGAGCCTGCCACTGCTATATTGTTATAACGCCAATTTCTAGTTGGGCGTCTTCTTATGCCCTTACCCCCTCTGGTATAGTTGCCGTATTCATTCGCACAGCCAACACGGCCCGCACGGCGGCAACGGATTATCATGACCACATATAACCTCACGCACCTGAAACAGCTGGAAGCGGAAAGCATCCACATCATCCGGGAAGTGGCAGCCGAGTTCGACAATCCGGTAATGCTGTATTCCATCGGCAAGGACTCCGCGGTAATGCTTCACCTGGCCCTGAAGGCCTTTTACCCGGGTAAGCCGCCCTTTCCGTTGATGCACATTGATACCACCTGGAAATTCCGGGACATGATCAAGTTCAGGGACAACGTCGCTGAGAAGTTCGGCCTCGACCTGATTGTGCACACCAACCAGGAAGGCGTGGATCAGGGAATCGGGCCGTTTACTCACGGCAGCGCGAAACATACCGATGTCATGAAGACCCAGGCCCTGAAACAGGCGCTCGACAAGTACAAGTTTGATGCAGCCTTCGGCGGTGCCCGCCGTGACGAGGAAAAATCCCGGGCCAAGGAACGCGTGTATTCGTTTCGGGATGAATACCATCGCTGGGATCCCAAGAACCAGCGTCCCGAGCTGTGGAACATCTACAACGGCAAGATCAACAAGGGCGAGAGTATCCGGGTGTTTCCGCTGTCCAACTGGACGGAACTGGATATCTGGCAATACATCTACCTTGAGAACATCGACATCGTTCCGCTCTACTATGCCGCCGAACGCCCGGTCGTTGAGCGCGATGGCACCCTGATCATGGTGGACGACGACCGCATGCCATTGAAGGACGGCGAGAAACCAATGATGAAATCGGTTCGCTTCCGGACACTGGGCTGCTACCCGCTGACGGGCGCCATCGAATCCGAAGCCAACACGCTTCCTGACATTATCCAGGAAATGTTGCTGGCCAAGAGCTCCGAGCGCCAGGGTCGGGTAATCGACCACGATTCAGCCGGCTCCATGGAACAGAAAAAGCGGGAAGGGTATTTCTAAGATGTCACACCAGTCTGATCTGATTGCAGAAGATATTCAGGCCTACCTGAAGCAGCACGAAAACAAGGAACTCCTGCGCCTGCTCACCTGTGGCAGCGTGGATGACGGCAAGAGCACCCTGATCGGCCGCCTGCTCCATGACACCAAGATGATCTACGAAGATCACATGGCCAGCCTGAAAACCGACAGCGCCAAGATGGGAACGACGGGCGAGAAACTCGACCTTGCCCTCTTGGTCGACGGCCTGCAGGCTGAGCGCGAACAGGGCATCACAATCGATGTGGCCTACCGGTACTTCTCTACCGACAAGCGCAAGTTCATCATCGCTGACACCCCGGGCCATGAACAGTACACCCGTAACATGGCCACCGGCGCGTCTACCGCCCAGGTCGCGATCCTGATGATCGACGCCCGCCACGGTGTTCTCACCCAAACCCGGCGCCATTCCTACATCGCGTCTCTGCTGGGTATTCGGCACATCGTAGTGGCCGTGAACAAGATGGATCTGGTGGATTTCAGCGAAGAGCGCTTCAACGAAATCAAAGACGATTACCTGGCGTTTGCCGCCAAGCTGGGCCTGAAAGATATCCGTTTTGTGCCGCTGTCCGCCCTGGAAGGCGACAACGTGGTAAACAAAAGCGAGAACACACCCTGGTTCACCGGCCAGCCCCTGATGGAGATTCTGGAAACCGTGGAAGTGGGCCGGGACAAGAACCTGGAGCATTTCCGCTTCCCGGTTCAGTACGTTACCCGACCGAACCTCAATTTCCGGGGCTTCTGCGGCACCATCGCCTCCGGCGTGATCCGCCCCGGCGAACAAGTGATGGCCCTGCCCTCGCGGCGCACCAGCACGGTCAAGGAAGTTGTCACCTTCGATGGCAATCTTGAAGAGGCCTATATCGACCAGGCGGTTACCCTCACCCTGACCGATGAAATCGACATCAGTCGCGGCGATATGCTGGTAAAGGTCGAAGACGAGCCGGAAGTGGGCAACCGCTTCAACGCCAACATCGTGTGGATGACCGACGCACCCCTGGAAACCGGCCGCCTTTACGACATCAAGCTGGGACCGACCTTTACCTCCGGCACGGTGAAAAAGATCCACCACCAGACCGACGTAAACACCCTGGAACAGCAGGCCAACCCAAGCCAGCTCCAGCTGAACGAAATCGGCCTGTGCGAGCTGACCCTGAACCAGCCGATCGCCTTCGATGCGTACCAGCGCAACCACGCCACCGGCAGCTTCATCGTGATCGACCGGCTCTCCAACGTCACCATCGGTGCAGGCATGGTGGCCGGCCTGGCAGATTCCGGCGAATCGCTCGATCCAGTTTCGGTAGAAGAACGCGAGCGCCGACTGGCGCAGAAACCGGCCATCATTGCCTGTAATGGTCGCCAGGCGCCGGCACTGGCCCTCGCCGTTGAGCGCGCGCTGTTCGACCAGGGCAAAACCGCCGTGGTGGTCACCGAAGAAAACGCCGGCGATGCTGACGAACGCCGCCGCGTGGCCCAGCTTCTGACCTCCCACGGCCTGGTTGCCATTGCCGTTAACCTGGGCACTGACATCGCCAACGCCGCAACAACCGCCGACAACGAGCAGGAGATTCCTGAGGCGGTGAGCAGACTTGTTCAGGATCTGATTCGCAGCAAGCGGGTTTGATTTCTGACTTTTGAGTAGACGAGAGATATCCCTGCTTCGGTGGCTGGCGCCGGGGTGGGGGTATCTTTTTCTTTGTGAAAAGCAACTCGCTTCGCTCAGACATCTTTTCCCGGCAGAAAAAGATACCCCCACCCCATCGCCGGCATACTCTGAAGTTAATTCCCAAAGCAAAATTTCGACAAAACATTCCTTATTTTTTGACGGACCACTGAAAGGCCCGTGGACGTCGGGCAGGTAGGTCTTTTTCTGGAGAAAAAAATGTCTGAGCGAAGCGAGTTGTTTTTTCGCAAGAAAAAGACCTACCTGCCCTGCGTCCCACCCCCAGAACCAGCACACTACGAATGAATCCAACACCAGAACGTGGCAGAATCCCGCCTCTCTGAGTTAACCGAAACAACGAACAGGAGCTGCAAAATGGCCATCAAACATCTCCGCACTGCCTTCGCCAGCCAGTACCAGCCGGGCCAGCCTGCCCGCCTTGTGACCGGTGAGGCCCTGCAGGAGCCCGGTGGCGATTACGAGGGCCTGCACAAGCAGATGAAGCGCCTGTTCAACAGCAAGCCCGGTAAGAAATACGGCCGGTTTTCCGAAGATCTGGGCGAGTGCCCGTTCAGCGCCTGGCTGAACGACTACCTGGAAGACAAGCAAACCTTCAGCGCCATGACCGACCGCCTGTTCGGACAATGGCAGGAGCTCCTGACCGACAGTCAGGAGGAGTTCGATGGCCATCTGATGATCGTCCACGATGCCCTAGCGGACGCCGAGGTGGTTTACCTGTTTATCCTGGAAACCGACAGCGCCATGCGGTTCGATGGCAACCAGTCACTGGATGCGACCGACGTCCTGAGCCTCTCCCGTCTGAACCTGGCCGTTCGCATCGAGCTGGACGACTGGCGCGGCAACAACCCGGCGGAAAACTACCTGACACTGGTCCACGGCCGCGGCACCGGCGAGCCAGGAGAGCTGTTTATCCGTTTGTGCGGGTTTACCAATCAGGTGGATGTGGAAAAGGAAACCATGACCTTCCTGGATGCGGTGGAAGCTTTTGCCAAGTCCTCCGAGCCTGAGAAAGCCGGGGAGGTTCGCAACAAGGCCTATGAGTTCTGTAAGGAGCAGCATGCCCTGGGCGAGCCGGTCGAAATCGAGGCATTGTCCGGCTACCTGGACGAGAGTGAGCCGCAACGCTTCAAGGAGTTTGCCTCAAAAACCGCCGAACTGCCGGAAAGCGGCGTGCTGCACCCGGACCACCGGAAAGTGAAAAAACTGGTACGGATTGCAGGCTCCGGAGGCGGAATGAGCGTGTCCTTCTCCTCCGACCTGGTGAATCAGGCGGTTTACTATGACCGTGACAAAGATGCCCTGACGATTACCCGGCTTCCCAAGGCTTTGCGGGAGCAGCTTCAGCGGTATCTTGAGGCTCGCGAGGAGTGATGGGCTCTAGCTTTTGCTAAGTAGCCTGCTCGATTTGGGGGCTGGTCCAGAGGTGGGAGGCCTTTTCTTCTGGGAAAAGCAACTCGCTTCGCTCAGACATCTTTTCCCGACAGAAAAGACCTCCCACCCCCGGACCGATCTCACAGAAGAGTAATTTTCTTTTTATTGCTCATCTGCGGTGACTTTGGGTTCGTCATCCCACCGTGGGCGATTCGCCCTTAACTTTCTTACTTCCTGCATCCAGCCCACACCGTCGACCAACTCACCCGTTTCCGGGTCTATCGGCGGGTACGGCAAATTACGGTCGTCGCAGTAGCGTTTGACGGTGGGCTGACACCAACAGAATAAAAGGCGGTTGTACTCGTCATCCGGCATCCGGCGCTGATCGAACATGCCGGCCAGCTTCCGCTGCCTCTGGGCTTCGGACAGGACGATCGCGCAGGCAGACGATACGTTCAGCGACTCCACCATCCCCATCATTGGGATAACGATGTGCTCGTCAGCCTGAGCCGCGGCATCGACGCTGACGCCATCCACTTCGTTACCCAGGATTATCGTGCAAGGCAGGGTGTAATCCACATCCCGGAAATCGATAGCCCGTTCGGAGAGCTGCGCCGCATAGAGCTTGTGGCCCTGCACTTTCAGACTCTGGATCGCTTCGTCCATGCTCCGGTGGGTGTGGGTTGTTACCCAGTTGTAGCTGCCACCGGCGGTTTTGCGAAATGCCCGGAAGCCTTCTTTTGGCCAGACCACGTGCATGTTCGCCAAGCCAAACGCATCGCAGGAGCGGATGATGGCGGAGAGGTTCCGGGGTTTGTGAACCTGGTCGGTGAGGACGCTCAGATCCGGTTGCCGGGTGTTCAGGGTTTGTTTGATCCGGGAGAGGCGTTCGGGGGTCATTTTGGTGTTTGGGTATTAGGTTGAAGGATTTATCGTGAGGCTCGTCGAAACCATAAGCGCCAAATAGTATCACAACCGAACTAGCAACTAGCCGAGACAAAGGTGGTTGAAGTTTAAGCACCCCGTTATAATACGCAGTTCCTTTTTGCTGGCGCCCCGTTTCAAAAACCAGTTCCCGGCGCAACATACATCAGATTACGTGAGACCCATGGCCAAGAAGCTGTACATCAAAACCCACGGCTGTCAGATGAACGAGTATGACTCTGCCCGCATGGCAGACCTGCTCAAAACCGGTGAAACCGTCGAAATGACCGATTCACCCGATGACGCCGACATCCTGCTGCTGAACACCTGCTCCATTCGGGAAAAAGCCCAGGAGAAGGTGTTCCACCAGCTTGGCCGCTGGAAAAAGCTGAAAAGCAAAAAGCCGGAAATGATCATCGGCGTGGGTGGCTGTGTGGCTTCCCAGGAAGGCCAGGCGATCATTGACCGCGCACCCTACGTGGACATGGTCTTCGGCCCCCAGACTCTGCATCGCCTGCCGGACATGATTACCGAAGTGCGCGCCAAGGGTAACGGTGTTGGCGTGGTGGACGTCAGCTTCCCGGAAATCGAAAAATTCGACAACCTGCCCGAGCCCGGCGCAGACGGCCCTTCCGCGTTTGTTTCAATCATGGAAGGCTGCAGCAAGTATTGCACCTTCTGTGTGGTGCCCTATACCCGCGGGGAAGAAGTCAGCCGCCCGGCTGATGACGTCATCGCTGAAGTGGCCCACCTCGCCAGCCAGGGTGTTCGCGAGGTTAACCTGCTGGGCCAGAACGTGAATGCCTACCGTGGCGAAACCCACGACGGCGACAACATGGACCTGGCGGAGCTGATCGAGCTGATCGCAACCATTGATGGCATCGACCGGATCCGGTACACCACATCGCACCCGGTGGAGTTCTCTGATGCTCTCATTGAGGTCTATGAGCGCGTTCCGGAGCTGGTCAGCCATCTGCACCTGCCAGTTCAGAGCGGTTCCGACCGTATTCTGGCGGCCATGAAGCGCGGCCATACAGCCCTGGAGTACAAATCCAAACTCCGCCGCCTTCGCAAGATCCGCCCGGACATCAGCTTTTCGTCCGACTTCATCATCGGCTTCCCGGGCGAAACCGAGAAGGACTTTGAAGACACCATGAAGCTGATCAACGACATCGGCTTCGACATGTCCTTCAGCTTCGTTTACAGCGCACGGCCCGGCACGCCGGCATCAGATCTGCCGGACGATACGCCGATGGACATCAAGAAACAGCGGCTGAGCATCCTGCAGGATCGCCTGAACCAGAACGTGATGGACATCAGCCGCAAGATGGTGGGTTCTACTCAGCGGATTCTGGTGACTGGCTTGTCCAAGAAAGACCCTGGTGAGTATGCGGGGCGTACCGAGAACAACCGGATTGTGAATTTCCGGCATGAGAATCCGGAGGTTGTTGGGCACTTTATTGATGTCGATATTGTGGAGGCCTATCCCAACTCACTTCGCGGTGTGCCCGTGAATTCGGAGTTTTACTAAAGCTCGGATCCTATTCGTCTTGGGTTTGGAGTTTGGCGAGTGGTGGGGCTCCCCTCCCAAAAACCGCTACGAGCACCCGCAAGCGGGTCCAGCCAGCAATCGTAGATTGCTGTCGCTCCGCGGCACGCGAAGCTTCGCTTCTAAAGCGTTTGCTCCGCCCATGTGCGCTTGGCGCCGGCCATCCTTGGCCGCCGACATTTTTGGGAGGGGAGCCCCACCAATCTCCGTCGGCCGCACAGCCGTCTGCTTGGTAGAAACTGCGCATTCATAGGTTGGATTAGACGAAGTCGTAATCCGACCTACTTGTTTTTGAACAATCGGGCCTGCACATAGAATGATCAGGGCAAGGGCCGGGCGGACTTTCCAAAAACGTGGAGCGCCAGGGATGGCGCGACCGAGCCCTACATGGACGTATTCACGGGCGTTTTTTGGAAAGTCCGCCCGGCCCTTGCCCGTTAACCGAACATTAGAAACACCTACTCCCAAACGAGAAACCCGGGGGAGTAAATCAAAACGGAGCACTTTTGAACGCCAACGATCACAGACAATTTGACCTGCACCCGGTGGACCAGCGTCGGCTGGCGACGCTTTGTGGCCAGTTTGATGAAAACCTGAAGATGATTGAAAAACGCCTGCACGTGAAAGTCGGCAGGCGCGGCCATCATTTCCGAGTTGAGGGTGAGACCGAACATGTGGCGGCGGCCGTTGAGGTTATCCGGCATCTTTATCGGGAAACCGAGGCTACCGATGACCTTCCTCCGGATACCGTGCATCTGTTTATCCGGGAAACCGGTTTTGAACGCCTGCCCGAAGACGTGCCCTACGATGGCGCTGTGACGGTCATCAAGACCCCCAAGCTTCAGGCCAAGCCGAGGGGCGCGAATCAGCAGAAGTATGTGCACAATATCCGCACCCACGATATCAACTTCGGGATTGGGCCGGCGGGTACCGGCAAGACCTGGTTGGCGGTGGCCTGTGCCGTTGAAGCACTGAAAGACGAGCAGGTGAAGCGGATTTTGCTGGTTCGGCCAGCGGTCGAGGCCGGCGAGAAGCTTGGTTTCCTTCCCGGCGACCTGGCCCAGAAGGTGGATCCGTATCTGCGCCCGCTGTACGACGCGCTCTATGAAATGCTCGGGTTTGACCATGTCACCAGGCTTATCGAGAAAAGCGTGATCGAGATTGCGCCGCTGGCGTTCATGCGCGGCCGTACGCTGAACAATTCGTTCATCATTCTGGACGAAAGCCAGAACACCACCCGGGAGCAGATGAAGATGTTCCTGACCCGGATCGGTTTCGGCTCTACCGCCGTGATCACCGGTGACACCACCCAGGTGGACCTGCCACGTGGCCAGAATTCCGGGCTGATTCATGCCGCAAGTGTTCTGAGCAAGGTGCCGGGGATCGGGTTTACCCGGTTCGAAGCAAAAGATGTGGTACGTCACCCGCTGGTACAGCGCATTGTCGAAGCCTACGATTCCTTTGATGACGGGAGTGCGACCGGCCAGTGAGCAAGCTGACTGTGGATTTTCAACAGGTTTTTGAAGCGCCGGGTATACCCTCGGAGTCGCAGGTTCAACAATGGGCGCAACTGGCCTGGCAGGGCGAGGATCCGTCCGAGGTGACGGTCCGTATTGTCGGAACCGAAGAGAGCCAGGCCCTGAATCACCAATACCGGGGGCGGGACTATCCGACCAACGTGTTGTCCTTCCCATTTGAGGCGCCAGCCGGTATAACGGTGCCATTGGCCGGAGATCTGGTGATTTGTGCACCGGTTGTCGAGACAGAGGCCAGGGAGCAGGACAAAACCCTGGACGCCCATTGGGCTCACATGGTGGTGCACGGTATGTTGCATCTCCAGGGTTTTGATCATATTGACGACGAAGATGCCGAGGTCATGGAAGCCCTCGAAATCCGGCTGCTGGCGCAGCTTGGATTTGGCAATCCCTACGAAGCAGAGGAAACGGAACAAGACTCATGAGCGACGATCAGTCGAGTCGCAGTCAGGGCGGAAAGTCCTGGCTGGAACGTATATCACAGGCCTTCTCCAGCGGGCCTGAGTCCGTCGAGGACGTGCTGGAAATCCTGCGGGACGCCGAGTCCCAGAACATCATCGATGTTGATGCCATGAGCATCATCGAAGGTGCCATGCAGGTGATCGACATGCGGGTGGATGAGATCATGATCCCCCGTTCGCAAATGGTCACCGTCAAGGCCTCCCAGGAGCCCAAAGAGTTTCTGGGTGAAATCATGGATTCCGCACACAGCCGGTTCCCGGTCATCGGGGACAGCCAGGACGATGTGATTGGCGTTCTTCTGGCCAAAGATCTGCTTCCCCTGGCCCTGAACAATGATCTGAACTGGAACCGTATCCGGGAAATCCTGCGCCCGCCCACCTTCGTGCCCGAGAGCAAGCGCCTGAACCAGCTGCTCAAGGAGTTCAAGGAAAATCGCAACCACATGGCCATTGTGGTGGACGAGTACGGTGGCACTGCCGGGCTTATCACCATTGAAGACGTGCTTGAACAGATTGTCGGCGAAATCGAAGACGAGCACGATTTTGATGAAGAAACCCACATCAAGGCCCGGGGCGATGGCAGCTACGCCGTGAAAGCGGTGACCCCCATTGATGATTTCAATGAGTTCTTCGAAACCGAAATGGACGAAGAGGAATTCGACACCATCGGTGGCGTGGTTCTCAAGGAATTCGGACACCTGCCCAGACGGGGCGAATCGGTTGAATTCGGCGGCTTGCGCTTTACCATTGCCAACGCCGATAACCGCGTAATCCGTCTGCTGCAGGTAACCCGAAGTGACCAGTGACGCCACACATTCCAGAGCGCTGAAAACCCCGCTCTCCTCCAACGCCTGGTTGGGCGCGGCCACCCTTGTGGTTGCCGGCGCCCTGCAAACCCTGACCTTTTCTCCGTTCAACCTCTGGTGGCTGGGCCCGGTCTCGGTCCTGCTGATCCTCCTGGTTACCGTACCCCTGGCACCGGAGAAGCTTTTCCGGGCTGGCTGGCTTACTGGCCTGGGGCTGTTTGGCAGCGGCGCCAGTTGGGTCTACATCAGCATCAGCGAACACGGCAACACGGCAATTCCCATCGCCGTCCTGTTGACGGTTCTGTTCGTAGCGGGCCTGGCGCTGTTCCACGGCCTGGCCTTCTGGTTCTGGGGCAAACTGGCCAAGGACAGCCCGGCCCGGCGCCTGATCCTGTTTCCGGCCATCTGGATCCTGGGCGACTGGCTCCGGGGCTGGCTGCTCACCGGCTTTCCCTGGCTGTATCTGGGCACCGCGCACACTGACGGCCCACTGGCCGGGCTGGCACCTCTGACCGGCGTGCATGGCATCACGTTCTGGATTGCTGCGACCGGTGCCGCACTTTACGGCGGCTGGTGGCTGCTGAAGCGCCTCAAACCGGTGGCTGCGGGCGTTACCCTCTTTGTTGCCCTGATTCCCTGGCTGGTTGCCCCGGCCATGAACCGTGTCGACTGGACGGATCTGAGCGAAGACCCTATATCCTTTGCCGCCATGCAGGGCAATATTCCGCAGCAGATCAAGTGGGACCCGGAGTTCCTGAAGGACCAGATCGTCACCTATCTGGGGATGACCGAAGACCATTGGGACACGGATCTGATCCTCTGGCCGGAAACCGCCATTCCCATTCCCCAGGATCAGGCTGGCAAGATCATCGATCACATCAGTGCAGAGCTGGGCGACAACAGCACCCTGATTACCGGCATACCCTGGTACGGATTCAGTGACCGAATTGAAGATTTCACGTTTCACAACAGCATCATGGCCATCGGCAACGGCGAGGGCATCTACCACAAGCAGAAGCTGGTGCCTTTCGGGGAGTACGTGCCACTGCAGAGCGTGTTGCGGGGGCTGATTGGTTTCTTCGATTTGCCCATGAGCGATTTCAGCCGGGGACCGGAGTGGCAGGATCCGCTCAAGGCCAATGGCGTCAATGTGATGCCCTTCATCTGCTATGAAGTCGCCTATCCGGATTTTGTTGCCTTTAATGCCCGGGGCGCGGGCCTGCTGCTCACGATCAGCAACGATGGCTGGTTCGGCGATTCCATTGGGCCGTTACAGCATCTGCAGATTGCCAGAATGCGGGCACTGGAAACCGGTCGCTACATGCTCCGGGGCACCAACAACGGCGTAACGGCGATCATCAATAATCGGGGCGAGCTGACCGAAACCATCCCCCAGTTCGAGCGCGCCACCCTGACCGGCGAGGTGTTCACCGCCACTGGCAGCACGCCCTACATGCAGACAGGCTCCTGGCCAGTCCTGACCCTCGCAGTTATTTTGATCGTGTTTGTCCGGGAGCGGATCATTCCTCCTGTTTCGGCCAGCGGCTCGTAACCCGCTCGTAGTAGTGGGAGCCGCAGGCTTCACAGGGTTCCAGGTGGCTGGTGGCTGTCAGACACCGCATGTGCCCGCAGTTGAGGCACTGGAACATACCAGCGGTGGCCACCTCGCCCGAGATATACTGGCCCACTTCCTTATTTTCCAGTTTCTGTTTGAGCTCGAGGAAGTCGACGACGGTTTTATCAGCAACCGATAACAAACTGTCGGCCAGTTGGTGCTCCAACAGCGCGATATCAAGCTGCAACCATTCACTCAAGCCTTCGCCGGTCTCCTCGACAAAATGCAGAAGATGTTCAAGATCCCGCTGAAGATAGGCACCCAGCAGGTCTGCTTCTTCGCGGGTCATTTCCTCGAGCTCATACTCAAACTCGACCGCCTTCTGCACTTCTTCCTCAAGGGTCTGGAGCGACGTTTCCTCCAGGTCGTGGAGACGCGCTTTCACCCGCTCCAGCATACGGTCGTAAACTTCCAGTGCCTTGCCTGAGAGATGACTTCTTTCTGGTTGTGTCATAACTGCTCCTTGAAATGGACCTCGGGGTTCCACAAAACAAGCGTTGAGTCGGACTATTGGTGGAGGAGTCAGGCTGCGTCAGGTCTTTCCGGGACACGCTGTGAATACATCCATGTACGCTTGACTGCAGCATCCATGCTGCAGACAGTCCCGGAAAGACCTGACACACCCTGCCTCCCGGACATTTCGTGCTCGCATTCTCGACGATTCCTCCCAGGGTTCGGGACGGCGGCCGGTGCTGCTTCCTGAGACTGTGAGCAGCATGGATGCTGCGATCAAGCCTACATGGATGTATTTACGGCGTGTCTCAGGAAGCTGCACCGGCCGCCGTCTCCCACCAACACTGTAAGTCTGGCACAAGAACAGAAAATTGGCAGACTACCTGTAAAGGCTAGTGTGCGTTAGAATGTTCGGCCCGCTCCGGACGTGATTTTGATACAGGCTTTTATTTTTCCACACAAGGTAATTTCGGTAATGGCAGGAATGGACGAGCAATACAATCCCCGTGACGTAGAACAGAATGCCCGTAATTTCTGGGAAGAGAACAAGACCTTCACGGTGAAGGAAGAACCGGGCAAACCAAAGTACTACTGCCTGTCCATGTTCCCCTACCCCAGCGGCAAGCTACACATGGGGCATGTCCGTAACTACACCATCGGCGATGTGATTTCCCGCTACCAGCGCATGCAGGGCAAGAACGTAATGCAGCCCATGGGCTGGGATGCTTTCGGCCTGCCCGCTGAGAACGCCGCCATTGCCAACAAGACCGCGCCGGCCAAGTGGACCTACGCCAACATCGAATATATGAAGAACCAGCTCAAGCAGTTGGGCTTTGGTTACGACTGGGACCGGGAGCTGGCTACCTGCAAGCCGGATTATTACCGTTGGGAGCAGTGGTTCTTCGCCCGCCTGTACGAAAAGGGCCTGGTGTACAAGAAAATGTCCACGGTGAACTGGGATCCGGTGGATCAGACGGTTCTGGCCAACGAGCAGGTAGTCGACGGCCGGGGCTGGCGTTCCGGGGCCCTGGTGGAACAGAAGAAGATTCCCCAGTGGTTTATCCGCATTACCGATTACGCCGAAGAGCTGCTGAACGATCTGGACCAGCTGGAAGACTGGCCTGAGCAGGTCAAGACCATGCAGCGCAACTGGATCGGCAAGTCTGAAGGTACCGAGCTGACCTTCCCGCTGAAAGACCGGGACAGTGGCCTGACCGTTTACACCACGCGCCCCGACACCCTGATGGGGGTGAGCTACATGGCCGTGGCCGCAGAGCATCCGCTGGCGAAAGAGGCGGCGGAGCGCCATCGGGACGTGGCTGAGTTTGTCGAGGAGTGCCGAAACAGCAAGACCGCGGAGGCCGAGCTGGCCACCATGGAAAAGCGCGGCATCGACACCGGTTTCAAGGCGATTCACCCGCTGACTCAGGAAGAGATCCCGATCTGGGTCGCCAACTTCGTGCTGACTGACTACGGCACCGGTGCCCTGATGGCGGTTCCTGGCCACGACGAGCGGGACCATGAGTTTGCCCGCAAATACAAGCTGCCCATCAAGCAGGTTATTGCTGCCCGCGATGGCCGCGAGATTGATGTGCAGGAAGAAGCGTTTACCGAAAAAGGCACGCTGGTGTCTTCTGGCAAATACAGCGGCCTGACCAGCGAGGAAGCCTTCGACGAGATTGCCAGCTACCTGGAAGAACAGAATATCGGCAAGCGCACCGTCAACTACCGCCTGCGCGACTGGGGCGTATCCCGCCAGCGTTACTGGGGTGCACCGATCCCGATGATGACCCTGGAAGATGGCACAGAGATGCCGGTGCCCGATGACAAGCTGCCGGTACGTCTGCCGGAAGATGTGGAAATGGACGGTGTCCAGTCTCCCATCAAGGCCGACCCTGAGTGGTGCAAGACGGAGTTCAACGGCCAGCCGGCGACGCTGGAAACCGACACCTTTGATACGTTCATGGAGTCCTCCTGGTACTACGCACGGTTCTGCAGCCCCAATTACGACCAGGGCATGCTGGACCCGTCCGCGGCCAACTATTGGTTGCCAGTGGATCAGTACATCGGTGGCATTGAACACGCGATCCTGCACCTGCTCTACGCCCGCTTCTTCCACAAGCTCTTGCGGGATGTCGGGCTGGTAACCAGTTCAGAGCCATTCAACCGGCTGCTTTGCCAGGGCATGGTTCTGGCGGAGACCTATTACCGCGACGATGGCAAAGGCGGCAAGGTATGGATTTCGCCCGCCGACGTGACCGTCGAGCGTGACGAAAAGGGGCAGCCCGTTCGAGCAGTACACAGGGAAGATGGTGAGCCGGTGGTTTCCGGCGGTGTCACCAAGATGTCCAAGTCCAAGAACAACGGTATCGATCCCCAGGCTATTATTGATGAGCACGGCGCCGATACGGTTCGCCTGTTCATGATGTTTGCGGCCCCGCCAGAACAGTCCCTGGAGTGGTCGGACAGCGGTGTTGAAGGCGCACACAGGTTCCTCAAGCGGGTCTGGCGTCTGGTGAACGAACACGCCGCCGCTGGCCCGGCACCCGCTCTGGACGCGGCAAGCCTGAACGATGACCAGAAAAACCTGCGACGCAAGACTCACGAAACCATTGCCAAAGTCAGTGACGACATCAGCCGTCGGCTGACCTTCAACACGGCCATTGCCTCGGTGATGGAGCTGCTTAACGAGGTCGGCAAACTGCAAGGTGACGAACCCCAGACCCGGGCGGTACGCCAGGAAGCGCTGGACACCGCAGTGCTTGTGCTGTCGCCGATCGTCCCGCACATCTGCCACACCCTCTGGCAGGCGCTCGGCCACCAGGAGCCCGTGGTTGATGCACCCTGGCCAAAAGCCGATGAAGCCGCCATGGTTCGCAGCCAGATCCAGGTGGTACTGCAGGTGAATGGCAAGGTGCGGGCCAAAGAAGACGTGCCTGCAGACATCAGTAAGGCGGACCTCGAAAAGCTGGCCCTGGAAAACGAGAATGTCATGCGCTTTACCGAGGGAGCGACGGTGCGCAAGGTTATCGTGGTCCCCGGCAAACTGGTGAACGTGGTGGCCAACTGATATGTCCCGGCACTCCGCTCTGAAATCGTCAGCACGCCTGATGCTGACCGCTGTAATAGCGGCGCTGCTTGGTGGTTGCGGGTTCCAGTTACGGGGTGCCCCACCGGTTTCTTCGGCCCTCGAGCCTCTTGCCGTGGATTGCTCCTCACAGGTGCCCGACACGCTGTGCCGTTCCTTGCGTGAACAGCTGAACCTGGGCAAGGTCCGTGTGGCGCCAGCGGCGGAGGCCGACTACATTCTGCGGCTGAAGAACTTCGAGCGTGACCGTCGCGCAAGTGCCATCACCGCCCAGGCCGCAGCCGCGGAATACACGCTGCGTCACTCTGTTGATCTAGAAGTAATCAGCGCGGATCGGATTCCCATGGTGGGCACGACACGCCTGACCACCAGCGAGAGTTACCGCTACGACGAAACCAACGTGCTGGCAAGACAGCGGGAAGAAGAGACCCTCCGCCAGCAAATGGACGATCGTCTTGCGCAGCAGGTGATATTCCGGCTGGCACCATTGACCCCGCAACGCATCGACGCCATCCGGGCGGATTACCAGCGTGAACAGGAAGCCGACGCCCCAGCCACAGGCCAGCCATGAAGACCAATCCAGGCCAGTTATCCCAGCTGCTAAAAAAGGGCCTCTCGCCCGTCTATCTTATATCCGGGGACGAACCCCTGCTGGTTCAGGAATGTTGTGACCAGGTTCGTAAGGCCGCAAAAGACGCCGGTTTTCATGACCGCCTGACCTTTCACGCTGACCACCAACTGGACTGGAACGCCGTTGGCGAGGAATTCAGTGCCATGTCCCTGTTCGCGGAAAAACGGCGCATCGAGATTCACTTGCCAACCGGCAAGCTGGGCGACGGCCGCGCGGTACTGGAACGAGTCCTGGCCGACCCTCCCGACGATATCATCCTCGTGCTCATCAGTGCCCGTCTGGACGCGGCGGAAACCCGCCGCAAATGGTACAAGGAGCTTCAGGGAAAGGGCGTGCACGTACCGGTGTGGCCCGTCGACGCCGACAAGTTCCAGGGTTGGCTGCAGCAGAGGGCCAGCAACCGCGGCCTCAGCCTGACCCGGGGTGCCCTGGCCATCATGAGCGAACGCCTCGAGGGCAATCTGCTCGCCGCGAGCCAGGAGCTCGACAGACTGTCACTGCTCGCAAACGGCAATACCATTGATGAGGAAACCGTTGAACAGGCGGTCCAGGACAGTTCCCGATTCAATGGCTTTGAACTCGTGACCGAGCTGATCAGTGGCCGCGTGCCCCACGCCGGCAAGATGATCACTGTGCTTCAGCAAGAGGGAGAAAACCCGCTCGGTTTGCTATCCGTTCTCAGCCGGGATCTGAACCTGCTGCTTGAGTTGAAATCTGCGGCCGGCCAGTCGGAAAATCCCGCCGCATTCCTGAAAAAACGGGGCGTATTCCAGCCGCAACGTGCCCGCGCAATGGAACAGGCCGCTCGCCGGCTGAACCGGAACCAACTGAATGAGGCCATCACCCTGTGCAGCCAGATCGACCGCGCGGCGAAAGGCTTCGATTCCCTCTCCCCCTGGCACTATTTGCGGGATATGTCTGCCCTGCTCGCCGGCCGTTCCTGATCTGAATCAAACTCAGCCTTCGTTGTGCCCTGTTGGCCCTGCCGGCCCCTTGACAGTTTTTTACGATCGGGCGCATTGTAAGCACACCAACAATCCAAGGAGGTGCTTGATATGAGTCTTCAAGAAGAACTCAAGAAGCTGTCGGAAAAAGTGAAACAATACCGGGATGAGGCGCGCGTCCAGATGCATCTGGCCCGTGAAGACGTTAAGGACGAATGGGAGGATCTCGAACAGGATTGGGATCGTTTCAGAAGCAAGATCGATGAAGTTCTGCACGATGCCGAGAACGCGTCCCAGGAAGCTCGTCAGACCGCATCAAAACTTGGCGAAGACCTGAAAACCGGTTACCAGAACATCCGCAACAAACTGAAGTAATACTGTTAACCCGTTAACATTACGCCACAAATTTCTAGCCTGGAGGCTCCGTGGTTTGGAGCCTCTGTGCCATACTTCACAGTATCCGTGAACAAAGCGTCATAGTTTTGACCCGCTTGATCAGATCCTGACCAGTGAGGCCCGAATTGACAGGGTGCTTGAACACACTGCGAGGTATAAAAGGCGTATGAAACGATTCTTACTGATACCCACAGCACTTGGCCTATTGCTCACCACTACCCTCGTGATTGGCCAGAATACCCGGTTCAGTGATCCAAAAACCGTTGTTACCGATCACTTCTGGGGTGACCTTTACGCCAGTGGCGGCAATTCCTTCTTCTGCAACACCGCCTTTACAAGCAAAGGATTCGTTCTGACGGACGGTTATGTCTATCCATTGGCCGATGTCCGCAGCGCACTCGACTGTGGCACCTCGCGTCAATGTGAACAGGATAACCGCTACCGTCAGATCGCGTCTGACATGCACAACATGGTACCGGTGCGCAGCCGGACCGAGATGGGCCGGCGAAACGCTCGTTACGAGGACCTGGGCTCGTCAGTAAGCGAAGACGAATGCGGCATTCGCCAGAGCGCCCAGTTCTTTGAGCCCCCGGGGCGGGTAAAGGGAGATGTGGCGCGCACGGTGGCCTACATGGTGGACACCTATGATTTGCCCTGGCTTGGCTCCTCGGCGGTGTTCAAGGGCTGGAACAGGCTGGACCCGCCGGATGATAGCGAGCTGACCCGTCACGGGCGCATTGTCGAAATCCAGGGTAGTGCCAATCCCTTTATTACCAACCCGGAGAGAATGGAGCGACTCTGAGAGTCCGGGAAACTTGCCCTGCTGACCAATTAACCATAAAAAAACAGGCCCGAGGGCCTGTTTTTTTGTGCCTGAGTCTTGCTGGCTAATCAGAACTCTTCAGCCGTCAGCGCCATCATGGAGTCGCTGCCGCTGCGAATACCTTCAGCCAGTGAAACGGTCTTGGGCAGCAGGCGGTCAAAGTAGAAGCGCGCGGTCTTCAGTTTACCGCTGTAGAATCCGGAGGTATCTGAATCCGCCTGGGGCGCAGCCGCTTTGACGATCTTCGCCCACATATAACCCAGAGCGGTCAGGCCAAACAGATCCAGATAGTCCACAGACGCTGCCCCAATGGCATTCGGGTTATCGCCAGCCTGTTTGATCACGTGCTCGGTAACGTCATCAAGACGCTCAACCGCAGCAGCAAGCGGCTCAAGGAACGGGCGCAGATGATCGTTACCACTGTTCTCCTCCAGGAAGTTTGCGACGTCCTGGGCAAACAGCTCGTAAAGCTTGCCCTGGGTGCCGACCACTTTCCGGCCCATCAGATCCAGTGCCTGGATACCATTGGTTCCTTCGTAGATCTGGGTTATGCGGCAGTCACGAACCAGTTGCTCCTGCCCCCACTCGCGGATGAAACCATGACCACCAAAGACCTGCTGACCCATGATGCAGGTATCGAGGCCGCGATCCGTGAGAAATGCCTTGGCCACCGGTGTCAGCAACGCCACCATACCTTCAGCGTGTTTGCGACGCTCATCATCCTCGGCAAACTTGGCGATATCCAGCCACTGGGCCACGTAGGTTGAGAAAGTACGACCGCCCTCCACATAGCCTTTCATCGTGAGCAGCATGCGCCGGACATCCGGGTGCACGAGGATTGGGTCTGCCGCCTTCTCAGGCTGTTGGGCACCGGTCGGTGCACGGCTCTGGATACGATCAAGGGCGTATTCCCGAGCGCTTTGCAGAGAGGCTTCGGCAGCGCCAATGCCCTGGATACCAACGCCCAGGCGCTCGTAGTTCATCATGGTGAACATCGCCGCCAGACCCTTGTTTTCTTCGCCGACCAGCCAGCCTTTGGCGCCATCGAAGTTCATTACGCAGGTCGCAGAACCCTTGATGCCCATTTTCTTCTCGAGGGAACCACAACTGAAGCTGTTGCGCTCACCCAGGGAACCATCGTCATTCACCAGGAACTTGGGTACCAGGAACATGGAAATGCCCTTTGGACCTTTCGGCGCATCCGGCAGTTTGGCCAGCACCAGGTGGATGATGTTCTCCGCCATGTCGTGCTCGCCCCAGGTGATAAAGATCTTGGTACCTGTAACGTTGAAGGAGCCGTCATCGTTCGGTTCCGCCTTGGTGCGGATGATCCCGAGGTCTGTGCCGGCGTGGGGCTCGGTCAGATCCATGGCGCCGGACCAGACACCGGAATACATGTTAGGCAGGTACTTTTCTTTCAGCTCATCACTTCCGTGGGCGTCCAGCGCGAGGCAGGCGCCGGCCGTAAGCATGGGGGCCAGCCCGAATGCCATGTTGGCGCCCTGCATCATTTCCTCGAACTGCGCGACGAGGGTCTTGGGCATGCCCATGCCGCCAAAGTCCGGGTTGCCGCCAAGACCGTTCCAGCCGCCTTCAACGATGGTCTGGTACGCTTCCTTGAAGCCCTCCGGAGACGTTACCTCACCATCGTTCCATTTGCAGCCCTGCTCATCACCTTCGCGATTCAGGGGCGCAAGTACACCACTGCTGATCTTGCCGGCTTCTTCAAGAATGGCGTCCGCCGTTTCCGGGTCCACATGCTCGGCAACCTTGGGCAGTGAGGCCCACAGTGCGGGGGCATCGAAAACCTCATTCAGAACAAAGCGCATGTCACGTAGGGGTGCCTGATAATCAGCCATCTAAAACTCTCCAAAAATTCTGTCAGTCTGTTCAGGTGGCAAAAGGGCCTCAGTCTGGGCCAGTCACACCTGCTCGGGCTATGTGTCCGCTGAAGATTATTTTTATGGGCGCCTATTCTACCCTAAAAGCGGACCGCAACTCATGAAAAAAGCCCGCCTCCGGGGAGCGCGGGCTTTCTGTCCTCTGGAACCGTCCTTCGGTGCCCGCGCCTTAGATGGCGAAGGCTTCCTCCGGCATGTCCATCAGGCTGTCAGCGCCAGCCAGCATGCTTTCTGCGTGGCCCTTGGCCCTGGGCAGCATACGCTTAAAGTAGAAGCGCGCAGTCTGGATCTTGGCGTTGTAGAACATCTCTTCAGTGGTACCCTCAACCATCTTGTCCAGGGCAACCTTGGCCATACGGGCCCACAGGTAGGCAAACACTGCGTAACCGGAGTACATCAGGTAGTCCACAGAGGCTGCGCCCACTTCCTCACGGTTCTTCATGGCAGACATACCAATTTTGGTGGTCAGCTCGCCCCATTCCTTGTTCATCGCCGCCAGCGGCTCGATGAATTCCTTCAGCTGCTCGTCTTCCGCGTTTTCCTTGCAGAACAGATGCACCTGCTTGGTGAAGCCTTTCAGGGATTCGCCCTGGGTCATCAGAACCTTGCGGCCCAACAGATCCAGCGCCTGAATACCGGTGGTGCCTTCATAGATCATGCCGATACGGGCGTCACGAACGTTCTGCTCCATGCCCCACTCGGAGATAAAGCCGTGACCACCAAAGACCTGCATACCCAGGTTCGCTGCCTCGTAACCGATTTCGGTCAGGAACGCCTTGGCGATCGGTGTCAGGAAGCCCAGCGCCTCATCGGCTGCCTTGCGCTCTTCTTCGGTTTTGCCGCTGTGAACAACGTCTGCCTGCTGTGCCGTCAGGTAAATCAGGGCACGGGCGCCTTCGGCAACCGCTTTCTGTGTCAGCAGCATGCGACGAACGTCCGGGTGAACAATGATCGGATCAGCAATGCCTTCCGGGTTCTTCGGACCGCTCAGTGAACGCATGGCCAGACGCTCTTTGGCGTAGGCGAGTGAACCCTGGAAGCCCAGCTCGGCGGCACCCAGCCCCTGGATCGCAGTACCGATACGGGCGGTGTTCATGAAGGTGAACATGCAGTTCAGGCCCTTGTTCTCCGGCCCGATCAGCCAGCCCTTGGCGCCGTCGAAGTTCATCACGCAAGTGGCGTTGCCGTGGATACCCATCTTGTGCTCGATGGAACCGCAGGAAACGGCGTTGCGCTCACCAGCAGAGCCATCTTCGTTCGGCAGACACTTCGGCACGATAAACAGGGAGATGCCCTTGGTGCCTTCCGGTGCGCCCGGCAGACGCGCAAGAACGATATGGACGATGTTCTCGGCCATGTCGTGCTCACCGGCAGAGATAAAGATCTTGGTACCGGTGATGGCGTAGGTGCCATCAGCATTCGGCTCGGCCTTGGTGCGCAGGGTGCCGAGATCGGAACCGCAGTGCGGCTCGGTCAGACACATGGTGCCGGTCCACTCGCCGCTGATCAGCTTGGTGAGGTAAGTCTGTTTCTGCTCTTCGGTACCATGCTCTTCAATGGTGTTGGTTGCACCGTGGCTCAGGCCCGGGTACATGCCAAAGGACCAGTTGGCGGTGCCCACCATTTCACTCATGACCAGACCGAGAGAGTGCGGCAGTCCCTGGCCACCGTAGTTGGGATCGGCGGTCATGGACGGCCAGCCGCCTTCCACATACTGCTGGTAAGCTTCTTTGAAGCCAGTCGGTGTCTTCACACCGTCTTCGCTCCAGATACAGCCTTCCTTGTCACCCACCTGGTTCAGCGGAGACAGAACCTGCTCACAGAACTTGGCACCTTCCCCGATAATGGCATCCACCATATCCGGAGTAGCGTCTTCGGCACCTTCCAGGTTGGCGTAGTGCTGCTCGCTGTTCAGCAGCTCGGTCATTACGAATTTGATGTCACGCAGGGGCGCTTTGTACTCAGGCATGGAATCCACCTCGGTTCTCGGGCTCAGCTGAATCAGGTTTGACAGCTTCTGGCCTTGGGTTTGCTCAGACACCGCAACGCGATGCGCTGCAGCCTTAATTAAACACTTGTTTGAAACATACGTTTACAGGCACAGAATTGTCAATAGCCGGATGCAAAATTTGTGTTGCGAACTGTCACCGGATCACGCGCCACAGCAGCGCATGGAGCCGGATCGCACCTTAAGTGCCGGATATCTATGGAAGGACCTGTACGTTGGAAATTAACCGGTCAGGCAGACACCGGTTGGAAAGAGGAAACGCGATTTTCGTCACCGGACTGATCAGACTCTCCCATGGCGGAGACCTCACGATAAGCATCGCTTGCGGTTCTTGACGAAGCGCCCGTTTCGGCGGCCAGCTCCGACTGGGCCTGGAGCATGATCTGCATAGCCTGGGCAGCCACCGCTCGATCCTGGCCGGACGGCTCCGCCGGCGCCATGGCCGCCGCCCGGACAATTCGCATTTTCTCGATAGTGGCCTGGGGATCACCCTGCACCGGGGACAGATCAATGGAGACTTCACCTCCCACCGCATACTGGGCGCCGTCCGGCCCCCGCTGGTAGGTGAACGACATGGCGCCGGCGTACTGGCCGCCAACCGCCTGGTGCGCGGCTTCGTGGGCACGAACTTCACGATCCCGCGCTTTCAGCTCGGTCAGTTGTTTCAGCTCTTGCTCTGTGAGTCCCTGAGGATTGTCGGATTCCCCGCTCCGGGGCCCGGAGTCGGGATTTTCCCGCGCAGATTCGGCTTTGCCTGCAGCCTCAGTAGATCTGGCTCCGGCGGTCGGCGCCTCCGGCTTTGCCGATACTGGGCCCGCGGCCTGGACTCGCGGAGAAACCTGGCCCTGAAACGAGGCCGCTGGGATAGGTGGGGGAACAGGGGGGAGAGATGAAAGCACGAGCCAGGCGCCCTTTCAGTAATCAGGCCATGATATCAAGCAGCGTTCCGAGTGTTTCGTCAGCGGTTTTCACCACTTGTGCGGACGCTTCGACACTTCGCTCGTAAATCTTGAGATCAACAATGGGTTCAACGAGGCTGCCCGCGCCTTCCGCGGTTCCCTGGGGACCATCAGTACCGCCACGAGCAATCTTGCGGGCGGCATTTTCCATACCCACCATGCCATCCTGGATGCCCTGAATCCCAACTGCGAGAGTGTTACTGATCATAACTGCGCTGCCCGATGACCATAAATTGACTTCATTAAGCCACAAACCTGGTCAATTTTCAAACAACCCATCGATGTTCAGATAACCAGCCAGCATTTCAGGCCGCGCCTGCTCCAGCCACGGAAGAATACCCAGACAGGGCGCTCCCATGTGGTTGACCAGATAGTTCAGGGTGTCCTGTTCGCAACTCATGGGCTCAGGCTCGGTGCGATTGGCAACCCACCCTGCCACTCTGAGACCGTCACTTCTGATTGCCTCTGCCGTAAGAAGCGCATGATTAATACAGCCAAGGCGCAGTGAAACCACGAGAATGACCGGCATGGACAGCTGGCGCGGAAACTCTGAATAGGTTTCCCGATCGTTAAGCGGGACCCGCCAGCCGCCGGCACCCTCAACCAGCAGAAGGTCCGCCGGACGAATCTGCAATCCGCGGCAGAATCCAACCAGACGATCAGATGTAATGTGTCGCCCAGCCTGTTCAGCCGCAACATGCGGTGCAATGGCAGGCTCCAGCGCCACCGGGTTGATCAACTCGTAGGCCAGTGGCTCAGTAATGGCGTTCTGCAGAATAAGGGCATCTTCGTTGCGAAGGCCTTCCGGCGTCCGATCGCAACCCGAGGCGATGGGCTTCATCGCCAGGGTGTGCTTACCCATGGCCTTTGCCGCCTGAAGAATGGCTGCGGATACCAGGGTTTTCCCAACCCCGGTGTCGGTGCCCGTTACGAAAAAGGATTGCTTGGCCATGTGTATTTCCAGTTAACGACTCTTACGGTTTCTGCCAGTAAACCCAGGCAGCCTCATAGCTTGCCATGATAGTGCCATCCGGCTCTTTGGGGTACTGCCTGCACATTTCCCGCATCCGCCCCGGTGCCGTGGCCGCTCGTCGCCGGCCAGCGCCGCGGAAGCCCGCGCCAAGATGGCGAAGCTCACCCGCCAGGGCCATCGGCGATTCGTAGGGTAAGCTGATAGTGCGCTCTTCAACAACGGCATCCGGTAACTCGGCCCGCACCTTGGCCTGCAAGGCAAGGTCAGTCTCGAAGCGATTTACGTGCTGATGGCCAGGATCCGCCGCCTGCCAGGCCGATTTCAACTCACGTAGCGTACCGTCAAGGAGTGTGGAGACCATCAGATCCCCACCAGGCCGCAGGATCCGCCGGCATTCCCGAAGCACGGCGCCGGGGTCATCACACCACTGAATCATGAGATTGCTGAAAATCACATCGACACTGCTATCCGGCAAAGGCAGGTGTTCGGCATCGCCCACGATCCAGCTGATTCCCGCAGGCCCATTCTTGCGAGCCTGTTCCAACATTCCAGGCGACAGATCAACCCCACTCAATGATTCAATCTGCCCGAAATCCGCAAACTTTCGGGTAAACCATCCCGTGCCACACCCCAGGTCCAGCAATGTTAGATCATGATCCTGACTTTCCCGGAACTCAAACTTCTGCAGCATGGTATTGCCCATGAAGCGCTGCAGTCTTGAGGCACTTTCATAGGTGCCACTGGCAATGCCAAAGCCCCGGGCAATATCAGCCTTGCAAGTGTCGGAAATGCCCCGGGCTATCAGGTCGGTCGAGATGCTCATAACGCCCATGACAACGCCTTTTGAGTGGCAAAAAACGCCTGTATCGCCTCCCAGCAATCCGAAGCCGAGCAGCCGCCCGGCCAGTGCGCCATACCCGGTACGACCGCATGACCGCTTGACGTCGGAATAGCGAGATCACCCGCCCACGACCTGACCACAATATCGTTCTCACCCATCACATGAAGGGCCGGTGTGGCGAGTGAACGCCATAACGCCCTCTGATTTCCGCTTTCCAGCCACGCAAGACTCGTGACGAGGTGTTCATTCGAGACCAGAGTGCCTTTCTCAAGCCACGGCTTGAGCCTCTGGCGCTCCTGTTTTTCGTCCGCAGAACCGTTGATCATCAACAACAGAAAATGCAGCCAGTAGCGCTGTGGGTCCCGGCGGATACCACGGGCAAACGCCCGAAAGTCGCTTTCCGCCATACCATTGAGCCAGCGTTCGTCGGCCACAAACTTCGGAAAACCACCGAGGGTAATAACACAGGACACTGCACCGGTCTCACGCCCGGCGGCCTCCATCACAACCTGACTGCCCAGGGACCAGCCCATCCAAACTGACGGCTCCGGATAAAGTGACAACAGCTCGTCCGTCACCTCCGAGAGCGACTGGCAGCGGCTCAGCAGCTCATCGCCCAGAGACACGGCAACCACCTCCCCCGGCCAATAGCCATAGAGCCCAGATAACATCTCTGCACGAACGCCCCAGCCAGCAACCACCACCAGACGCGGACAGACCCTGCAGGAACTCATACCGCCATGTCCGCTTTTTGAACCAGATGCCGGCAGTCTGACAGCGCGGTCAAGAGACAATCCAGGTTCGCCTGGGAATGAGCGGCACTGAATGTAACCCGCAATCGCGCCTCCCCCGTGGGAACCGTCGGCGGGCGAATGGCCGAGACCAGCAAACCGCGCTCCTCCAATGCCTGACTGAGCGCCAGCGCGTCGTGATTGTCGCCAACCATGATCGGCTGGATCGGAGTACGTGAAGGCATCAATTCATACCCCATGGCCGAGGCCTCCCGACGAAACCGCGAAACCAGACCCAATACATGCTCGCGGCGCCCCTGATCCCGCTCAATAAGATCCAGACTCGAAATGGTTGCCATGGCAAGAGCCGGCGGCATCGCCGTCGTATAGATATAGGTTCTGGCCTTCTGAACCAGATAATCCATCAGCAGCGATGGCCCGGCCACGAATGCGCCACTGGTTCCGACCCCCTTGCCCAGGGTGCCGATCAACACGGGGACATCCTCTTCGGACAACCCCGCTTCAGCGACGCTGCCCCGCCCTTCAGGTCCGAGTACGCCAATTCCGTGAGCATCATCAACCACCAGTAACGCATCGTGGAACCGGCAGACCCGGGCCAGCTCCGACAGAGGCGCAATATCGCCGTCCATGCTGAAGACCCCGTCGGTCACCACCAACTTGTGCCCGGACGTCTCCGCCAGCATCGCCTCCAGCGCCGCGACATCGCCATGGGCATAACGGCGAACCCTGGCCCGGCTCAGGATACAGCCGTCGATGATGGATGCATGATTCAGCCGATCCGAAAAAATCGTATCGCCCCGCCCGGCCAGTGCCGAAATAACGCCCATATTCGCCATGTAGCCAGTGGAGAAAAACAGCGCCGAACTGCGTCCGGTAAACTCCGCCAGACGAAGCTCCAACTGGTGATGGGCATCATGGTGACCACAAATCAGATGGGAAGCCGCGCCCCCAAGGCCTGTTTCGGAAAGCGCATCACGGAGGGCCTCGATATTGGCAGGGTTATTGGCAAGACCAAGGTAATCATTACTGCAGAACGACAACAAAGGTTTGCCGTCAGCAATGAGAGAGGGCCTCTGAGGACCGGCTACATGCCGACGCGTCCGATACAGACCGGCCTGTTTCCGCTCTTCGAGTTCAAGGGCAAAATCCCGCACGATAGCACCTGGAGGTTAACTCAACGATCCGGGCAACGAGCGGGTGAGCTCGCTGCCTCCCAAGATCAAATACTCAGGCAGACTCCCGCGTAGCGTCGTAGAACATGTGACGGGTCGCCTCATACTCCACGGCCTCGGCAATCGCCTCCTCTTCCTGCTCCTCCGACGCACACTGCTCCCGCTGCTCTGGGCGAATACCGAGGCGTTTGAACAACAGCATATCGGCATCGGCCTCCGGATTGGCGGTGGTCAGGAGCTTTTCGCCGTAGAAGATCGAGTTGGCACCAGCCATGAAACACAGAGCCTGCATCTGCTCATTCATGTTTTCACGCCCAGCTGACAGGCGAACGTGGGAAGCCGGCATCAAGATCCGCGCCACCGCAATAATCCGGATGAACTCGAACGGATCCAGGTCCTCGACGTCCTCCAGAGGCGTGCCTTTCACCTTCACCAGCATATTCACAGGCACACTTTCCGGATGATGGGGCAGGTTCGCGAGCTGAACCAGCAGTCCGACCCGGTCATCCTCGTCTTCGCCCATACCCATAATGCCACCGCAACAAACCTTCATTCCGGCCTTGCGAACATTGTCGAGAGTGTCCAGTCGATCCTGGTAGGTTCGAGTGGTGATGATGTGGCTGTAGTACTTCTCAGAGGTATCCAGGTTATGGTTGTAGTAATCCAACCCGGCATCGGCCAGTTCTGCCGCCTGCTCCTCTTTGAGCATGCCAAGGGTCATGCAGGTCTCAAGCCCCAGGGACTTCACCTGTTTGACCATGTCCAGAACATAAGGCATGTCCTTCTTCGAAGGACTGCGCCAGGCGGCGCCCATGCAAAACCGGGAAGCCCCCTTTTCTTTCGCGGCCCTGGCCTCAGCCACAACTTTTTCGATTTCCAGCAGCTTCTCTTTCTCAAGACCGGTGTTGTAATGACCGCTCTGGGGACAGTATTTGCAATCCTCCGGGCAGGCGCCGGTCTTGATCGACAGCAAGGTGCTTACCTGAACCTCGTTAGGATCAAAATACTGGCGATGCACACTCTGGGCACGGAACAGTAGATCGTTAAAAGGGAGTTCGAAAAGCTCACGAGCTTCCTGCAGTGTCCAGTCGTGGCGGAGTTCTGTAGCGGTCATGTAAAAGTCCTGTTAACCTTTCCCGGTCTCTGGGTTTACGGATGAATCAGATGATAAAGGGACTGAACTGGCTGTCAACCTTCGTGGACAAAAAGGTTAACAGCATCAGGCACGGCGGACTGTGTGTCGCCTGCCTTTCCTCACAGGCATTCAACGGCTTATGCCAGCCTTGCCGGGGCGACCTACCAGTGAACCGCTGGCACTGTCGCTGCTGCGCCCTGCCCCTGGCTTTTCCCTCCTCGGAGCTGCTCTGCGGTGACTGTATGAAACACCCGCCGGCTTTCGATAGCTCTTTTATTCCCTGGCGCTACCAGTACCCACTCGACGGCATGATTGGCCGATACAAGTATCGGGGCCAGCGCAAGTTCGGAAGACCATTGATGGCGGATTTTGCTGACTTGGTGCAGAAGGCTCGGCTCGATGGTGCTATCGCAATGCCAGAAGTACTGGTACCCGCGCCAATGGATGCGCGGCGACGCCGGCAACGCGGGTTCAATCAGGCCCAGGACATTGCCGAGACGATTGCCAGCGCCCTGGATCTCCCGGTCGACAACGGACTTGTCAGAAGGGTTCGCCGTGTCCGGTCTCAACGGGAGTTGAACCGGGAGGCCCGACTGGCGAATCTTCGCGGGGTATTTGAGGTCATCCCGCCAGTGCCAGAGCGAATAGCGATTGTCGATGATGTGGTGACCACCGGCGCGACCGTCAGGGTTTTATCATCAGCACTTCGGGAGGCCGGGGCCCGGAACATTCAGGTTTGGGCACTAGCCCGGACGCCAGGTTAAGACAGCAAAGCTTTTACACGCTCAGCAATTGCCAGGCAGGATGTTAAACCCGGCGATTCGATACCGAACAGATTAACCAGTCCCGGCATACCGTGCGTCTCTGGACCATCAATCCGGAAATCCGCGAAGCCACCATCGGGGCCTATCAGCTTCGGTCGGATGCCGGCATAGGCGGGCTGAAGTCGGGTCGGGTCGAGTCCTGGCCACCATTGGCGGATGCCTCTGGCGAAGCTTTCCTGGCGGCTGGGTTCCACGGTGTAGTCTTCCTTTTCGATCCACTCTACATCCGGACCGAAACGGGCCTGGCCAGCGAGATCGAGAGTCAGGTGGATACCCAGGCCCCCAGGTTCAGGAACCGGATAGATCAGGGTCCTGAAAGGTGTTCGTCCGCTGTAGCTGAAGTAGACGCCCCTCGCGAACCATTGCCGGGGAATGCAGTCGTCGGGCAGACCTGCCCAGTTTTTTGCCAGCGGGACGGCGCCGAGCCCGGCGGCGTTAATGACATTTTTCGCTTCCAGAATTAGCGGGGTTTCTCCTGCTACGTTTAGACGGTGCCGCTGGCTATCCGATTCAGCAGCCGCTACCGGTGAGCGTAGAGCGAGCTGGCCGCCGGCATCATGGAGCTCGCCAAGCAAGGAGAGCATCAGCCCGTGGCTGTCGACAATACCGGTTTCGGGAGACCAGAGCCCCGAGCTGGCGCAAATACCCGGAACGCCTCGGGCGACTCTTTCGCCATCATAAAACTCAAGTTCAACACCATTGCTGGCTGCCGCAGCCTTAATATCACAGAGCTTGTCATTCTGGTCCTCGTCGACGGCAACAATCCACTTACCGCATTTACGGTGTCCAACCTTGTGCGTCAGGCAGTAATCATAAAGCTGCTGTCGGCCCTCAACACACAATTCCGCCTTCAGTGACCCTTGGGGGTAATAAATGCCGGCATGAATGACTTCGCTGTTTCGTGAGGAGATGCCCTCACCAAACCGGTCTGAGCTTTCCAGAACGATGACCTCATGCCCGGCTCTCGCCAGAGCGCGGGCAATAGCCAGCCCAATGACACCGGCGCCGATGACAACGGTTTGGATTTCCAGCACTTCTGTCGACACTTATGGTTGTCCCTGCTCCTCTGACAAGACGTTGAGCATATCCTATACCGCCAGCCCGGCGAAAACGGGCGCCGGCAGGCTCAATACATTACTCAAGAGCCCATACCGGTTATACTTGGCTCCGGAAAGTAGTGCATGGAGCCCGGCTTATGATGTCTGACAGGAAGCAGTTTGTTCTGGTAATGGTGGTGGCGGCCCTCTTTGTCGGGTGGCTAGGCTGGCGGGGCTTTGAAGTAATCAGCCTGAACGAGCGGCTGAAAGCGGATGATGTGGTTGCCAGCTACCCCTACAAGCACCGGGTACTGAGGGTGGAGGGCGACACGGCCATTATGAGCTCACTGCGGTCCCACACCACGTCCACCCACAAGGCGCTGAGTGCGGTATTTCCGAGTATGCGCAATCTTGGGGACAGTCATCGCGACTGGCAGCGGGCAGAACGCGAGCTTGCACAGGTTCAGGCCCGTGCCGGAGACGTTATTCTTGGGGCTTCGGGCATCAGCCGTATCCGCTGGGAGCTGGACGAAAACTGGTACCATCTGCAAACCATGAAATCCAAATACGACACAAGGCTCTGAAACGCCCTTTATGACCCATGACCCCTCACTTGCGGCATCCACCCACCCCTACGATTCCCTGACGCCGGATATCATTCTGGATGCGATGGAAGAGGCAGGGTTTGCGGTAAGTGGCCGGCTGTTCGCGTTGAACAGCTATGAAAACCGGGTCTATCAGGTAGGCCTGGATGAAGGCGCCCCGGTAATTACCAAGTTCTATCGGCCGGGCCGATGGAGCGAAGCGGAAATCCGCGAGGAACATACATTCACCCTGGAGCTCCTGGAAGCCGACATTCCGGTTGTAGCACCTATGAAGCTGGCGACCGGGGACACGCTCGGGCGCCATGGTGAGTTCCTGTTTGCGGTATTTCCGCAGCGTGGCGGGCAAGCACCAGACACAAGTGTTACCGATACCCTTTACCGGCTGGGGCAATGGCTGGGGCAGATCCACAATATTGGCGCCAAAAAACCGTTTGCCCATCGCTCGGGCATGGATTTGCTGGATGGCATCGAAGCCAGCAATCGGCTTTTGTTACGGGGAGACTGGATTCCGACGGATCTCAGGCAAGCCTGGGACAGCCTGATTCCTGACCTGCAAAGACTCTGTGCCGCTCGGGTTGACGAAGCCGGCCCGGTGGAAACCCTGCGACTTCATGGCGACTGCCATGCCGGTAATATTCTCTGCCGGGACGAACAGATGCTGTTCGTGGATCTCGACGATTGCCGCACCGGGCCCGCCATTCAGGATATGTGGTTGCTGCTGAACGGAGACGACTTCGAGCGCGGCGCCCAGCTGGGAGAGTTGCTGGAAGGCTATGAAATGTTCCGTGATTTCAATCGCCGCGAGCGCCACCTGATTGAGCCGCTACGCTGCTTCCGGCAGATTGCCCATTGCGCGTGGCTGGCAAAGCGCTGGGATGACCCTGCATTTCCGCGATTCTTTCCCTGGTTTGCCCAGCCACGGTTCTGGTCAGACCAGATTCTGTCGCTCCGGGAGCAGTTATCAGCCTTGCAGTCACCGGCCATCACGGTGCCGGGACAATACTGACCAACACTTTTAATTCGTTTGATTTGAGGTATGCATGAGCCAGAATGAGGCCCGTTACACCGTCCGTAGCCTGATCGTAACCGCTGTGGTTGCGGCTATTGGCACCGTTCTTGTATTGGAGATGAGCGGCAGGATCAACCACAGCGAGAACAAGGATCATATGCCTGTTGGCGATTTCCAGGCCATCCATGTAACCGAGGAGGATCCGTTTCGCATGTCGCCCAAAGCCTCGGAACTGCACGCCGTTTGCGAAAATGGTTACCTGGCAATTGCCGCCGATGTGGATCCCTCGTTCCGGGGAATCCTGGTGGACTATAAAAATCGCGGCGTACGCTGCTCAAGGCCCTCCCCAACCGGGCCTGCCGTTCTGCCCGCCCCCGAGACTCCGGACACCAATGAATAAATCCCGCAAGCCGTCGGAGGCACCCGAGCAGATCACGGACCGGCTGTTTGCCACAGAGCGCCGGCCGGAGGACTTCCGATTCGACGCATCGGTGGCAAGGGTGTTTCCGGACATGATCCGGCGCTCGGTGCCGGGCTACACCACCATCATTCCGATGATCGAGGTTATCTCGGAGCAATATGCCCAGCCCGCCACCAACTGCTACGACCTGGGCTGCTCACTCGGCGCTTCCACGCTGGCAATGCGCCATGGTATCGCCCATGCGGACTGCAACCTGATCGGAGTGGATAACTCGAGCGCCATGATCGAACGCTGCGAGCATTACATTGCACTGGACGACAGTGCGCTCCCCGTTACCCTCAGGTGCGAGGATATTCTGGACACCGAGCTGAGTAATGCCTCGGTGACCACTCTGAATTTCACCTTGCAGTTTGTCGATCCGGAGAAGCGGGCCGGCCTGCTTGCGCGCATTGCTGATGCCACGCTTCCTGGCGGTGTCCTGATCCTGTCGGAGAAGGTTCGCTTTGAATCTGACGACGAGCAAGCCATTCAGACCCGACTGCATCACGAATTCAAGCGCGCCAACGGCTATTCGGATCTTGAAATAAGCCAGAAACGCACGGCGATCGAACAGGTGCTGATTCCCGAAACACTGGCTGCGCACAAGGCGCGCCTGTTGTCGGCAGGTTTCGATGACGTGGTGGTGTGGTATCAGTGCTTCAACTTTGTTTCCATGCTCGCCATAAAGGCCAACCAAACCACCGAATGACCATGGCAGACTTTGACTGGAAAGCCCGGTTCGGGCCTATCATCGATGAACTTGAGAAAGACGGCCTGGAGCACTGGGCGACGCAACTCCAACAGCAACTGACCCACCGCTTTGAGGACCGCCCCCACGGCGATCTCGATCGCTGGCAAGCTGCCCTTGACCAGCTACCCGGTCTGACTCAGGTAGACGCGCAACTGGACCAATCCGCGGTAACCCTGACCTCCAGGCAGCCCCTGACCGTGGCACAACGGGAGCAACTGGAACTCGGATTACGCGGCCTGATGCCCTGGCGCAAAGGCCCCTTCGACTTCTTCGGTACATACATCGATACCGAATGGCACTCTGACTGGAAGTGGGACCGCGTGTCGCCCTATCTTTCAGACCTTTCCGGTCGCCGCATACTGGATGTGGGTTGTGGCTCCGGGTATCACTGTTGGCGCATGCTGGGCGAGGGCGCGGGCCGGGTGATCGGCATCGACCCGGGGCTGCTGTTCCTGTTCCAGTTCTTCAGCGTCAAGGACTACCTCGGTGATGTCCCGATAGACCTGCTGCCCGTTCGGATGGAAGACCTCCCCGCCGACCTTGAAACCTTCGACACCACCTTTTCCATGGGGGTTCTCTATCATCGGCGCTCACCGCTCGATCATCTGCTTGAACTGAAGGGGACGCTTCGCAGGGGCGGGGAACTGGTACTGGAAACACTTGTCGTTGAAGGCCCTGAGGGCTTCAGCCTGATGCCCGAGGATCGCTATGGGCAGATGCGGAACGTCTGGTTCCTCCCCTCCTGCGACACACTGCTGCGCTGGCTGGAGCGCACCGGCTTCCGGAATGCCCGGGTGGTCGATGTCACCCCTACGACCACAGACGAACAGCGAAGCACCGACTGGATGCGTTTCAACTCCCTCCAGGATTTTCTGGATCCGAACGACCCCTCAAAAACCGTGGAAGGATACCCGGGGCCGTTGCGTGCTACCGTGATTGCCGAGAAGCCCTGAACACAAAAAAACCGCCGTGCCTTTTAAGCAGGGCGGTTTTTTTTAACGTTGGCGATTACTCGCCGAACGGGTGACGCAATGTAATCGTCTCGATACGATCCGGACCAGTAGATATCACATCGATCGGCGCTTCGATCTGCTCTTCCAGGAAACGGATGTAGGCCTTGGCGTTCTCCGGCAACTGATCAACGCTGGTCAGGCCAACGGTGCTTTCGCTCCAGCCGGGCAGTTCCTCATAAACCGGCTCGATGTCCTTGTAGCTGTCGCAGCCGATGGGCGGCCGGAAAATCTCGCCGTTAGGCGTCTTGTAGCCTACGCAAACCTTCACGGTTTCCAGTCCGTCCAGCACATCCAGCTTGGTCAGACAGATACCGGACACACTGTTGATCTGGATGGCGTGGCGCAGAGCCACCGCATCGAACCAGCCACAACGGCGGGCGCGCCCGGTTGTAGTGCCGACTTCGTTGCCCTTCACCGCCAGGTGGTTGCCCATATCGTCGAACAGTTCGGTCGGGAACGGTCCGGAGCCTACACGGGTGGTATACGCCTTGGTGATCCCCAGCACATAGTCGAGGAACAGCGGGCCGAAGCCGGAACCGGTGGCCGTGCCGCCAGCGGTGGTGTTGGAAGAAGTCACATACGGATAGGTGCCAAGATCGATATCCAGCAGCGAGCCCTGGGCACCCTCGAACAGGATATTCTCTCCACGCTTACGGAAATCATGCAGCATGTCAGTCACGTCTGCCGCCATGGGCAAAATTTCCTCGCCCATCTGCTTCAGCTCTTCCAGTGCGGCATCAATGTCCTCAGCCTCTTCCTTGAAGTACTCGGTCAGGATGAAGTTGTGGTATGACATGATCTCCCGGAGCTTCATTTCGAAGTCGGCGGGATTGCACAGATCGCCCAGGCGCAGGCCACGACGGGAAACCTTGTCTTCATAGGCCGGGCCAATACCGCGACCGGTTGTGCCGATCTTGTCGACACCACGAGCCCTTTCACGGGCCTGATCAATTCGAACATGAGTACGCAGAATGATCGGGCACGCCAGACTGATGCGGAGGCGATCGCGAACCGCCACGTCATTGGCTTCCAGCTCGCGCACTTCTTTCAGCAGAGCCTCGGGCGACAGGACAACACCGTTGCCGATGAGGCAATAGACGTGTTGCCGCAGAATGCCGGAAGGAATCAGGTGAAGCGCTGTTTTCTTGCCGTCAATTACCAGGGTATGACCGGCATTGTGCCCGCCCTGGAAGCGGACAACCGCTGCAACCTTGTCGGTCAGCAGGTCAACAATCTTACCCTTGCCTTCATCACCCCACTGGGTGCCCAGCACAACAACATTTTTACCCATGATTCTCTCTCAATGCGGCTGCCCCGCAGGACAGGCGTTTCGCAAGTTTACCTGTAAATGAATTCACCGAGGCCCCGGGGGCATCAGCCCAGCTTCTGCACAACCCATTGGCCACCCTGTTTGACCAGCTCACGGTCACAGCCTCTGGCGGCAGGGTTAACGCCCTCGTCTTCGGGAAGGGCACGAACAACGGTTTCCGTCATTCTCAGACCGGAGATCACGCCTTCCAGGGCGGGGTCGTCATCCGCCGGCGCCCAGACAGCGCCGGCACTGCGAGTCACGCGCTCGCCAAGAGAGACGAGCGAGCGAATATCAAGACTGAACCCCGTTGCCGGGCGGGCGCGGCCAAAGTCACTTCCAATCGCATCATAACGGCCACCCTTGGCCACGGAATCGCCGTGGCCCGGCACGTAGGCTGCAAACACCAGGCCCGTGTGGTAGTTGTAGCCACGAAGCTCACAGAAATCGAATCCGAAGCTGATATCCGGGTAATCCCTTCCCAGCATGTCAGACACACGCCCAAGCTGGTCGAGTGCCGCGTCCAGGCTGTCAGAGGCACCCTGCAGGATCCGACGGGCCTCGTTCAAGGCTTCCGGGCCACCACTGACCCGGGCAAGCTCACGCAAACGAGCACCCGCAGAGCCTGGAGGGCATTGACCGAGCAGTTGATCAAGCTCCGGCACCGATTTGCGGGCCATGGCATCAAAAATGGCGCTCTCCGTATCCCGATCAAAGTCCGCCTCGCCGATCAGACTCTCATAGATGGCAACGTGAGCCAGATCCAGATGGATACGGGGCAAGCCGGCAACCCTGAGGGTTTCCAGCATCAGGCTGATCACTTCCATATCCGCCGCTTCAGAGCCACTGCCAAACAGTTCGCAGCCGGCCTGAATCGGTGTTCGACCTGTCAGCATATGCCTTGGGCGGGTGTGGAGTACGTGCCCGGCGTAGCAAAGACGGGTGATCCCTTCCTGGCCCAGGGTATGGGCATCAATGCGCGCCGCCTGAGGCGTCATATCGGCGCGAACACCCATCATCCGCCCGGTCAACTGATCGGTGAGCTTGAAGGTCTGAAGCTCCAGATCGTTTCCGGTTCCGGTAAACAGGGATTCGAGATATTCAATGAGCGGTGGGATTACCAGCTGGTAGCCCCAGCGCTGGCAGGTATCCATTACATCCCGACGCAGGGATTCGATCCGTCCGGCCAGCGGGGGAAGAATATCCTCTACCCCGTCTGGCAGTAACCAGCGATCAGATACTGTCATGAGATTCCGTTGTCCGTTATATCCGCACCGGCACAGTCGGCTGGGGGATCACACAGGATTTAAGGCGGCACTCGGCAAAAGCCCGACACAAAACCGGCAGAATTTTACACGGTTGCCGGGCACAAAAAAACCGGAATACAGAGGTATTCCGGTTTTTGGTCTGAACGTGCAGGGTTAACGGGCACCCTGCGGATCGTTCAGGAACTTCATGAATGCGCTGTTGGAATCAATCACCATGATGTCATCCTTGCTCATGAAGGTATTGCGATAAGCCTGCAGGCTTCGGTAGAAGCTGTAGAATTCCGCGTCGGAGCCGTAGGCATCGGCGTAGATTCTGGCCGCTTGACCGTCACCTTCACCCCGGGTTTCTTCTGACTGAGCGAAGGCTTCCGCGAGAATAACGGTTCTCTGACGATCCGCATCGGCGCGAATACCTTCGGCCAACTCCCGACCCCGCGAACGGAATTCCTGAGCCAGTTTCTCACGCTCGGTCGCCATCCGACGGTAGACGTTTTCGCTCACCTGACCCGGGAATTCGATAGCCTTTACACGAATGTCGAGAACCTCGATACCGAATTCGTTCTGGGCAGTCTGGTTTACGCGATCCCGCAGCGTGTGCATCAGCTCATCCCGCTGGCCCGAGACCACTTCGACCATGGTCCGGATACCAAACTCGTCCCGCAGGCCGTTATCAACACGGGAGGACAACAGGGACTGAGCGCGGAACTCGTCACCGCCAGTCGCTCGATAGAACTGGTCCACATCACGGATCTTCCAGGCAATATACGAATCCACATCCAGCGGTTTCTTCTCCACGGTCAGATACTGCCGCGAGGGCAGATCCATGGTGAGAACCCGGATGTCGAATTCACGAACCTGGTCGATGACCGGAACCTTGAAATGGATACCGGCCTGGATATCGGTCTCTACCAGCTCACCGAACCGGAGCAGAACACCCCGATGGGTTTCCGGAATGATGTACACACTGGACAGTACCAGCAGGACAACGATCAGGGCGCCTGCAAGGCCCACTACACCTTTAGGTCCCATAATTATCTGCTCCTCCGAACGGTAGTATCCTGCCTGCTTCGCAGTTCCTGAAGAACCTGATCAGTCAGGGTCTGGATGTCCACGTTGCCCTGGTTGTTGCCGGAGGATGATCCACCGGTACGGGGCAGCGAGCCCTGGGTCAGTCGATCAAGCGGCAGGTACATCATGTTGCCACTGCTCTCCGTATCAACCAAGATCTTGCTGCTGTTAGCAAGGACTTCTTCGACCGTCTGTAAGTACAAACGTTCGCGAGTGACTGTCGGAGACATCTGATAGACGGCCAGTAGCTCAAGGAAACGCGAGGTCTCACCACGGGCCCGCTCGATCACCTCTTCCTTGTAGGCGTTGGCTTCTTCGATCATGCGCTGGGCCTCACCACGAGCCTCCGGAACGATCCGGTTGCGGTAGGTTTCAGCTTCTTCCTTCACCCGCTGCTCGTCCTCACGGGCCCTCTGGACTTCACGGAAGGCATCCTGGACCGCTGGTGGTGGCTGGGTGCTTTCAACGTTAACCCGCACCAACTCCAGACCAGTGCCGTATTCCCGCAGGAACATCTGGAGCCTTTGCTCGACCCGCACGGCCAGTTCTGCACGACCTTCGGTCAGTACGTCGTCGAGTGTCGAGCTACCGACCTCGTGACGGATCGCACTATCCGTTGCAAAGGCCAGCGCCTGGTTGGAGTCACGCACATTCAGCACGTAGGCTTCTGCGTCGCCAACGCGGTACTGCACCTGGAGGTCAACCGTTACCAGGTTTTCGTCCTGGGTCAGCATCTGGCCACTAGACTCAGCGGTACGCACGTTAGTCACGCGGACCTTGGTGACGCTATCGATCAGTGGCACCTTGAATCTCAGGCCAGGATTCTCGGTCTGGTGGTATTCACCGAAACGGAGAACCACCGCCCGCTCCTGTTCGTCCACGGTATAGAAGGACTGGAAGATGACATAGCCGACCACCAGTATGGCTGCCAGTGCGAGAATCGCACCAAAACCACCGGCGCTGCCGCCGCTACTGCCACCGCTGCCGCCGGACTTGCCACCCTTGCCGCCCAGCATCTTGTTGAGCTTGTCGAGACCTTTTTTCAGCGCCTCATCGAGGTCTGGCGGCCCCTGATCATTGCCGCGTCGACCACCACCGGTACCCCAGGGGTCATTGTCGTTACGGTTTCCACCCGGTTCGTTCCAGGCCATAGTGCTCTCCGTTACTGACTTATAAATAGAATGACTGCAAATACTAGGGATTTATCTCCGCCCCGGCAATAGCCGCTGCGGTTTCAGGCGTGACCCACGTCCAGCCTGACTGACTTTTCATTCACACCGGCGCGGCTCAGCAGCTGATGCCAATCCCGGTTCTGCAGGCGCACCTCAACCACCGTGTCGCCGGTATCCCGGTATTCCTCGCTGATCACCGATCCTGCCTCATGCAAAAGTGCACGCAGTTTGCCATCCGCGGGACCCAGCAGGACAAAGTGGTGAACGACGTCTTCGGCCACACGCTCCACGATCGCATCGAACAAGCCGTCCAGGCCTTCGCCAGTAACCGCGGAAACCCACGCTCTCACCGGGATACCCTCTTCGTTGCGCTCAACCCGAGGCGTGAAATTTTCAAGCAGATCAATCTTGTTGAACACCTGCAGCATGGGAATGTCGTCCGCCCCGATCTCCGCAAGCACTTCCTCAACCTGCTCAATGTTCTCCTCGCGGCGCGGGTCATGGCTGTCGATGATGTGAAGCAGCAGCGTCGCCTGCGTTGTTTCCTCAAGCGTCGCCCGGAACGCCTCAACCAGCTTGTGCGGCAGATGCCGGATGAAGCCCACGGTGTCCGCCATTACGACCGGCCCGACATCCGGAAGTTCCAGCCGCCGCAACGTCGGATCCAGCGTGGCGAACAGCTGGTCTGCAGCATATACGGAGGAAGTGGTAATACGGTTGAATAAAGTGGATTTACCGGCGTTGGTATATCCAACCAGCGATACGGTGGGGATGTCAGCCCGCTGACGGGCCCTGCGGCCCTGGTTGCGCTGGCGACGAACCTTTTCCAGACGCTTGTGGATAGACTTGATGCGCTCCCGCAAGAGCCGGCGGTCGGTTTCCAGCTGGGTTTCACCAGGCCCGCGCAGCCCGATACCACCTTTCTGTCGCTCAAGGTGGGTCCAGCCCCGAACCAGTCGCGTGGACATATGCTCGAGCTGCGCCAACTCTACCTGAAGCTTACCTTCGTGAGTCCGTGCCCGCTGAGCGAAGATATCAAGAATCACACCGGTGCGGTCCAGCACACGGCACTTGAGCTCGTGCTCAATGTTGCGCTCCTGGCGTGGGCTCAGGGCATGGTTGAACAACACCACATCCGCTTCGTTCGCCGCTACTGCATCACGAATTTCTTCCAGCTTGCCCTCACCAACGAAAAATCTGGGGCTGGGCTGCTTGCGGGACCCGGTAACGGTTGAGACAGGCTCAACACCGGCAGAGGTGACCAGCTCCCGGAACTCACCGGGGTCTTCGGTACCATCGTGGGCAGTAAAATCGATGTGGACGAGGACCGCGCGCTCACCGACATCAGGACGTTCAAACAATTGGCATCAACTCCGGGGTAAACACATGATGAGGGTCATAAAAACAAACACCCGCAGCCACAAGACCCCTTGTCGGGATCCTCTGGAACGCGGGTGGCAAGATCGGGAAACGGATGGATCAGTCTTCAGACTCGCCCTCTCCTCCCGGAGCCTGCTGCGGAATGCGGACATTTCGGGCAGGAACCACAGTGGAAATAGCGTGCTTGTAGACCATCTGGCTGACAGTATTTTTCAGCAAAATCACGAACTGGTCGAAAGACTCAATCTGGCCCTGAAGCTTGATACCGTTGACCAGAAAGATGGAAACCGGAATGCGTTCCTTGCGCAATGCATTGAGGTAAGGGTCTTGTAACGAATGCCCTTTTGACATGTGTTTTCTCCTGTTTTTAGTAAATGCAGATCGTCATTTGTCAAAATTAAATGTGGTGCGAAGTCGGATTTTTTTCAAGGCTACCTCAGCGATATGTTTGTCGCCGCTGTCCAGCCAGTCCACATCTGACCACTTGCGCAACCAGGTCAACTGCCGCTTCGCCAGTTGGCGTGTTGCTGCCACTCCCTTGCTGACAAATGTCTCGTAGTCGTCTTCCCCGGACAAATAGCTCCAGGCCTGGCGATATCCGACACAACGCATGGAAGGGAGATCAGGGTGCAGGTCGTCCCGGATCATCAGAGCCCGAACTTCATCAACGAACCCCGCCTCCAGCATTTTCAGAAACCGCAGGCGAATCCGCTCATGAAGCACCCGCCGCTCAGGCGGCGTCACGGCAAGTTGAATTACAGTATACGGAAGCAAAGATGTTTCGTCTGCCTGCCAGCGAGTGAAATAGGTGTAATCCTCAATGTCGCCGACCTGCGCCACTGCCGTCGTTTGCTCACAGCCACCCTGATCGGCTCGCCAGAACTCCGAAATCGGCTTGCCGGTAAGGCGCAATACCTCCAGGGCCCGCATCAGACGCTGCCGGTTGTTCGGATGGATCCGCTCGGCTGCCACCGGATCACTGGCCCGCAGCTCTTCATGCAAAGCCTCCCAACCCCGCTCCTCTGCCTCCTGCTCCAGCGCCCGTCGTACGTCGGGGCTGGCCGATGGCAGACCGGACATTCCATGCAGCAACGCTTTGAAATACATCATGGTGCCGCCGACTAGAAGCGGGATCCTGCCTGCGGCCGTTATTTCGGCCATGGCGGTCAGCGCGTCCCGACGGAAATCCGCAGCGGAGTATGTTTCCGCCGGATCGCAGATATCAATCAGCCTGTGGGGCGCCCGCGCGAGCTCTGCGGCCGTGGGTTTGGCCGTTCCGATATCCATACCCCGATAGATCATTGCGGAATCTACGCTGATGATGTCGCAAGGCAGGTGGTCGCAGAGCGCCATGGCCAGGTCTGTCTTTCCGGAAGCCGTGGGCCCCATCAGAAAGATGGCAGGAGGCAGTGACACCTCAGCGCCCCCGGAGAAACAGCTTGTCCAGCTCAGACATGGTCACCAGGGTCCATGTCGGCCGGCCATGGTTGCACTGGCCACTGCGCTCGGTCGCCTCCATGTCCCTGAGCAGCGAATTCATCTCCGGAATGGTCAACTGCCGGTTGGCACGCACTGAACCATGGCATGCCATGGTGCCGAGCAGCTCATGCGTCACCGCCTCGACACGATCACTCTGACCGTGCTCAATGAGATCCGCCAGAACGTCACGCACCAGCTGTTCTGTGTCAGCACCCCGCAGAAGCGCGGGCACCTGCCGCACAGCGAGGGTTTCCGGACCAATCCGCTCAATCTGGAGACCAAGCTTCTGCAGTTCTTCACCGTGACTCTCGGTCAGGGCGGCTTCTTTCTGGCTGACCGCCAGCGACAGCGGCACCAGCAACGGCTGGCTTTTAAGGTCCTGCTCGGCAAGCGCCCGCTTCATTCGCTCATAGGTAATGCGCTCGTGGGCCGCGTGCATGTCCACAACAATGAGCCCCGCACGACCCTGGGCAAGAATATAGATCCCGTGCAGCTGGGCGATGGCATATCCGAGCGGCGGCTCCTGGTCACTGTCTGCAGGCGGTGTTGGCATTGGTGTGGCGGCGCGATCGCTTACGGGCATAGCCTGCTGTCCGTCGCTTCCGCCACCGGCATTCAGGGACTGATAAAACGCCATCTGATCGCTGGCGCGCCACTCCTGTTGGGGCTGCGACTGTCCGCCAAAGCCGGCGCCTGAGCTGCCGGGGTAACCATAGCTGGATACCGATGGCTGGCCGTTCCAGCCCGCCTCTGCAGAGGCACCGGTGGACGGAACGGCTTCCTGACCCTGGGTGACTGCTTCGCGACCAAAGGACTGCGCCACCGCGCCGCGGAAATGATCGTCCGGCCGGACATCGGCCAGCGCCTTGTGCAGGGTTCTGAAGATGAAATCGTGAACCAGCCGACCATCCCGGAACCGGACCTCGTGCTTGGTCGGGTGGACGTTTACATCGACGGTGGCGGGGTCGACTTCCAGATACAATACAAACGCCGGGTGCCGGTTATTGTAGAGTACATCCCGATAGGCCTGGCGCACGGCATGAGCTACCAGGCGGTCACGAATAACGCGGCCGTTGACGAAAAAATACTGAAGATCGGCCTGGCTGCGCGAAAATGTGGGAAGAGCGACCCAACCCCAGAGGCGCAGCCCGGTGGCCTCCGCATCAATAACCACCGCGTTATCGATAAACTGCTGGCCGCACAGGGATCCAATCCGACGCTCGCGATCGAGGGCCGATTCCGCTGGCCTGAGGCTTTGAACGACACGCTGGTTATGGCGCAACGTGAAGCCAGCATCGAAACGGCTCAGCGCCTGGCGCCGCACACATTCTTCGACGTGATTGAATTCTGTCTTTTCAGTACGCAGGAATTTGCGGCGAGCCGGGGTGTTAAAAAACAGGTCGCGCACTTCAACGGTCGTTCCGACCGGATGCGCTGCAGGCGAAATTCTCGCGTCCATTTCCCGGCCCTCGACCTCGACCCGAGAGGCCGCTTCCTGCGACTCGGTCCTTGAGGTCAGGGTAAGACGAGAGACAGAGCTGATACTGGCAAGCGCTTCTCCCCGGAAACCCAGGGACGCCACGGCTTCCAGATCGTCCAGACTGGCAATCTTGCTGGTCGCATGGCGGCTTAGCGCCAGGGGAAGATCGTCTTCCTCAATACCACTGCCGTCATCCCGAACTCGAATCAGCTTGACGCCGCCCTGCTCCACCTCAACATCGACGCGGTTGGCGCCGGCATCCAGGGCATTTTCAACCAGTTCTTTGACGACAGACGCGGGGCGCTCAACCACCTCACCCGCGGCAATCTGGTTCGCGAGCCGCGGTGACAGCAATCGAATGGGGGGCATGTTACAGAAAAACCTCTTGATCAGGACGCGGGAATACGAATGGTTTGCCCTACCATAACACGGTCGTCCCGAAGGTCGTTAAACTGCATCAGCTCACTGACGGTCGTCTGATTTTTCCGGGCCACGCCGGATAGCGTGTCTCCACGCTGTATCCGATAGTGGCTGATGCTGTTTCCACCCTGGCGATTCTGTTTTTGCCACGCCAGCAGGGTTCCAGGCGGGGGCGTTTTCTGGAAGTAGTCATCTATGCCTTTCATGATGGCGCCGGCCAGCTTGTTGCGATACCACTCAGTGGCCAGGTTTTTCTCTTCCTGGGGATTCGATATGAAGCCTGCTTCCACGAGGATGGAGGGAATATCCGGTGATTTCAGAACCGCAAAAGCGGCCTGCTCAACGCCAGGCTTGTGCAACTTCGCCACGCCGCCCAATTTGCCCAGGACCGAACTGCCAACCCCCAGACTGGCGTTGATACTGGCCGTCATGGAGAGGTCCAGCAGAACACCGGCAAGCATGTCGTCACGGCCATCGAGGGACAGCCCGCCGGCACCACCGATCAGATCCGACCGGTTCTCACTATTGGCCAGCCAACGGGCGGTTTCACTGGTGGCGCCGCGTTGGGAAAGGGCGAAGACCGAGGCACCTTTGGGTTGTGGTGTACGGAAGGCGTCGGCATGGACCGAGACGAACAGGTCAGCGTTGTATTTCCTGGCCAGAATCGTGCGATTGCGAAGGCCAATGTAGTAGTCCCCGGTTCTGGTCAGCTTGGCGGTATAACCCGGCCGATCATTGATGAGGTTGGCCAGGGTTTTCGCCATTTTCAGAACCACATCCTTTTCACGGGTTCCCCGCGGACCAATAGCACCCGGATCTTCCCCGCCGTGCCCGGCATCAATGACCACAATAACGTCCCGCTTTCCGGATGAATCCTGGGTCACGGTGGGCGTTGTCGCCTTTTCCAGCCGGCTACCGCTTTCATCAATCAGGTCGACCACCAGTCTGTGGCCGTACTGCTGATTCGGCTCGAGCTGAAAACTCCGCGGTTTGATGTCAGCCTTGAGATCCAGAACGACGCGCAAATCGGTGCCGTTTCTGGGGGCGCTGCGGATTCGCTTGATCGGACTGCCGGAAAGGTCCAGACCGGAAAAATCGGTCTTCAGGTTGGCATTCTTGAGATCGATCACCAGCCGCGCCGGGCCGCTCAGGGAGAAAATGTTGTGCTCCACCTGCCCGCCAGTGTCCAGAACCAGCCGGGTATGATCGGGCGCGGGCCAGATACGGGCACTCTCAACCTGTGTCGCCGCCGAACCGTGAAACGCCAATGTCATAAGCAATAGCGCAATCGGCCAGACCAGTTGTTTACTCAGCTTTGCACAATTCATAAAGCTTACCTGCCAGTTTATTCCCGGTTCCGGGCTCACTATGACGCCGGACCAATCAACTCCAGTTCGTTCAGCACCCCGGCGCCCAGCTCTGAGCGGGCCCTGAGGACTACAGAGCGCCCCTCTCCCCGGGTTTCGAGATGAACCTCCAGGTCCGGCTCGGGCAATATGCCCTTGCCTCTCTCGGGCCACTCGATCAGGCACAGGTTTTCGGCGGAAAAATAATCGCGGATGCCCATGTATTCCAGTTCTTCGGCGTCGCCCAGGCGATAAAGATCAAAATGGTATGTCGGTGGATTCAGAGTCTCGTAGGGCTCTACCAGGGTATAGGTCGGGCTCTTTACGGCCCCCTCATGACCCAATCCGCGCATGACGCCCCGACTGATGGTGGTTTTACCCATGCCAAGCTCACCATCCAGATAAACAACCAGGCCATGGCCAGATTCCACGACGGTTCTGGCCAGCTCCCGACCGAGATGCTCGGTTTCGGCCTCGTTCTCCAGAAAAACCCGACGCTCGTTACCCATTATGCTCATAACGATTCAGCCCCCGGACTCCTTTCAGATTCCCGAAACACCAACGGCAGCGCATCGATGACATCGGTCGGTATCAGCCCGATAAACCCCGTGGTTCTCGCAGCACGGTCAGCCGCAGCAAGGTGCACGGATGCACCCAGCACGGCCGCTTTCTGTCCGTCGCCAATCTGAGCCAGAACAGCCGCAACAATACCTGAGAGCACATCTCCCATTCCGCCAGTCGCCATTCCGGGATTGCTGCCACTGATGATATCCAGGCCACCGTCCTCAGACGCGACAACGGTGCCGGCGCCTTTCAAAAGCACCGTGCCGCCGTACAGCGCCTGCAGATTTCTGGCGGCGGCCATCCTGTCTGCCTCAACCTCGGGCACCAGGCAATTCAGCAACCTGGCCGCCTCGCCCGGATGAGGAGTCAGGATGTGATTATCCGCTGGGATGGCTACCCGACCAGACAAAAGGTTCAGCGCATCCGCATCCAGCACCCGCGGCTTGCCGCTGGCAACCACCTGCTCGAGCATCTGCTGGCCCCAGGCGCTTCGCCCGATACCCGGGCCACACACGACAACCGAGGCAGCATCAAGCAACGTCGGCAACTCCGAGCCATGGATCAGGCCATGAACCATGACGGATGGACATCTTGCCAGGGCCGCTGTCACATGCTCGGGGCGGGTCGCCAACGACACGAGCCCGGCACCCGATCGCGCCGCAGCCTCTGCCGCCAGCAGACCGGCCCCACCGAATCCGCGATCACCCGCAACCACCAGCACATGCCCGAATCTTCCCTTGTGAGCGTTGGCAGGCCGGGGTGGTAGCCAGGGCATCACAGAACCCCAGTCACGACGGCGGGCGACGGGCTTCTGGCCGCTACCGGCGATAGCCTCGTCGGTATCCAGAGATTCGAAAACCACCTCGCCGCACGCTGCTGCACCTTGCCCCGTGAACAAGCCAGCCTTGAGCCCGATAAAGGTCACTGTCCTGGCCGCATTAACCACATCCCCCTCGGCCGCTCCCGTGGTCGCATTAAGCCCGGAGGGCAGATCCACTGCAAGGACAGGCGCTAAAGCGCTGTTACACCGGCTTATCAGAGTCGCAAACGGTTCCCGGGGGGCACCGGACACGCCAGTACCGAGCATGGCATCAACAATCAGGCCCGCGCTGGCAAACAGATCGTCCAGCGATGACTCGCCGAGAGCCTCGAGGTCAAGAACATCTACACCGTCCGCCAGGGCCTTTTGCCAGGCTTTACGGGCGTCGCCGGACAATTTGCCGGTTGGCGCAACCGCGACACAGCTGACGTCCAGATCGTGCCTTTTCGCACTTGCCGCGACCAGGTAACCGTCACCACCGTTGTTACCCGCACCGCACAGGACCAGCACCGAGCCGCAGTTTGGCCAATGCCGTACCAGGCAGCGAAAAGCGGCGTGGGCGGCGGACTGCATCAGTTCAAAACCATCAACACCTTGCTGATCAATCACATAGCGATCGATCTGCCTCACCGCATCGGCGGAAAACAGTGCGTCTGGTAGACTGTGCGCAGCGGACGGCGGCATGAACCTTTGCTCCCGTTACAGAAACCGGTTTAAGAAAATTGGCCAGATACCTGTAAAGCATAGCAAAACAGTAGAAAAGGTCATAACTTAATCAGATTAAATATCCGTACACGGGTTCAGCACCGAATTCCAGCATCGGCAGTCACTATGAGCACCACAGCAACCTGTACCACGACACACCCGGAACTTGCGGATCTGCCGTCGCTCATCCGCCAGTGGGCAGCTGAATTCGGGTTTGCCGATGTGGGCATTACCAACGCGGACACGGGCGAGCACGCCGACCATCTGAAGGACTGGCTTGCGGCAGGTTACCAGGGCGAAATGGATTACATGGCCCACCACGGTGACAAGCGCTATACGCCTGCCTCTCTGGTGCCGGGCACCACGCGGGTTATATCCGTGAGAATGGACTATTTGCCCTCACCAGACAGTCCGAAAGAAGCGCTTACTAACCGTGAGAGTGCTTATGTCACCCGTTATGCGCTGGGTCGGGATTACCACAAACTGATCCGCAAGCGTCTTGCACAGCTGGCAGCGAAGATTGATGAGGCCGTTAGCGGATACGATTACCGGGCTTTTGTAGACAGCGCTCCGGTGCTGGAACGCGCACTGGCGCAGAGAGCGGGTCTCGGCTGGATCGGCAAGAACAATATGCTGATTCACCCGAAGGCCGGCTCGTTCTTTTTCCTCGGGGAAATCTTCACCAGCGCCCCCCTGCCCATTGATGAACCCTTTGAAACGGATCATTGCGGCAGCTGTTCGGCCTGCCTCGACCTGTGTCCGACGGACGCCTTTGTTGGCTCGCACAAGCTTGATGCCCGACGTTGCATCAGCTATCTCACCATCGAGCTGAAAGGGAGTATCCCAGAGGAGCTGCGACCGCTAATGGGCAACCGGGTTTTCGGTTGCGATGACTGCCAGCTGGTGTGTCCATGGCAGAAGTTCAGCAAACCGACCAGCGAAAAGGACTTTCAACCGAGGCACGGGCTGGACAACAGTTCCCTGGCAGAGCTTTTTCTCTGGACCGAGGAGCAGTTCCTTAAACGCACCGAGGGCTCTGCGATTCGGCGAACAGGCTACGAGGGCTGGCTCCGCAACCTGGCGGTCGGGCTGGGCAATGCGCCGTCAACCATTCCGGTAATTGAGGCCCTGAAAAAACGCGCGGACCACCCTTCCGAGATGGTCCGCGAGCACGTCCAGTGGGCTCTGAAGCGGCATGGCCTATAGCTTGAAGAACTGTTCCCGGTAATGACGCAGTTCGTTGATGGAGTCCCGGATGTCGTCGAGTGCAAGGTGGCTACCTTTCTTTTTTACGCCGGCGAGGACATCCGGGCGCCAGCGGCGGGCAAGTTCTTTCACTGTGGATACGTCAAGATTCCGGTAATGGAAGAAGTCTTCCAGTTCGGGCATGTATTTGACGAGGAACCGGCGATCCTGGCCAATGCTGTTGCCGCACAGGGGTGACTGGCCCTTTTCTACGTGTTTTTTCAGGAATTCGATGGTCTGCTGTTCGGCTTCAGACTCGGAGATATCGCTTTCCTGAACGCGTTTGGTCAGTCCGCTTTCACCATGGGTACGGGTGCACCATTCGTCCATGGAGTCCAGAAAGGATTGTGGCTGATGGACGGCAATAACCGGTCCTTCCGCGACAATATTGAGTTCCGAATCGGTGATGATTGTGGCCATTTCGATGATCCGTTCTTTTTCCGGATCCAGGCCTGTCATTTCCAGATCGATCCACACGAGGCGATTGGTTTCTGCCATTGTTTTCCTAGCCTTCTAGATTTGAGTTTGCGGCCGCGGGGATGTCATTCCGGGAAACGCTACGAGCACATCCCTGTGCGCTTGGCGTCGGCCATCCATGGCCGCCGACATTCCCGGAATGACATCCCCACGCCCGCGTGCAGATAAAGAGATATACAAAATGGACGCCACTTCCGGCCATTACTATCGGGATTGCGCCGGTTTGATTTGTCTTTGTATTGTGGACGATTAACGTATGATGTAACACCTCACGCACACCAAATCTGGCATCAGCTACATTCATGGCAAAACGGCGACTGAACAAACAGCAGCAATTCCGCATCAAGAAAATCCAGGAAGAGCGGGCAGCACGGGCAGCGCGCAAGGAGAAGAAGGTTCAGGAGCAGGCCGACGCCGGCGAGCTCGGGCCAGAGCAGGAAGGGTTGGTCATCGCTCACTATGGGCAACAGCTGGATGTCGAAGCGCTTGAAGGCGACCAGGAAGGCGATGTGGTTCGCTGCTTTGTTCGGGCCAACATTGATAGCCTGGTAACTGGCGACAAGGTTGTCTGGCGGCCGGGTAAGAATGAGACGGGGGTTATCGTTGCCCGCAGTGAGCGCCGCAATCTGCTGCAGCGGCCGGATAATTTTGGTGCCCTGAAGCCGGTGGCCGCAAACATTGATCATATTATTCTTGTGATTGCGCCGGAGCCGGAACCTCACGATAACCTGATTGACCGGTATCTGGTTGCATCCGAGATCACAGACATTCCGGCAGTGATTCTGTTGAACAAGACCGATCTGATCACCGACAGCAACCGGGAGTACATCGACGCGCTTCTGGGCCGGTATGAGGCCCTGGGCTATGAGGTGGTTCGAACGTCTGCCGCTGAGTCGGGTGATAAACCTTCGCCAGAGGTTGAGGCACTGGTGAAGGATCAGACCAGTGTGTTTGTGGGGCAATCCGGGGTGGGCAAGTCATCCATAATCCAGACCCTGATGCCCGATGAGGCCATTCGCGTGGGGGCTGTGTCGGAGAGCACCGGCAAGGGGATTCACACGACAACCACGGCTAAACTGTTCCACCTGCCGCTCGGAGGCGATCTGATTGACTCGCCGGGGATCCGTGAGTTCGGGCTCTGGCATATGACAGCGCAGGAGATCGAGTATGGCTTTCGGGAAATTCGGGAGGTGATCGGCACCTGCAAGTTCCGCAACTGCCGGCACATGGGTGACCCCGGTTGCGCCATCGACAGAGCTGCGGAGGAAGGGAAAATCAGCCCGGAGCGGCTGAAAAGCTTCCACCGGATTCTTCAGGATATGACGGAGCAGCAGGCCCGCGGGCTGAAGCTGGACTGACAGACCCGAGCGGCCTTACCAGTTGAGTTCGCCAGGGGCCGGCTCTTCTTGTTCCTGCAACCATTCCCCGCTTTCCAGACGCTCACGGGCCGCCTCCTGCTCCGCCTCGGTTGGCTGGGTCAGATCGATCAGGGGCTCATCTGACTGGCCAGCGCTACTCTGGATGTTATCGACGGTTTTCTTGTTGAGGACGATGATGGAGATTCGGCGATTCACCGGCGCATTCGGGTCTTCTTTGTCGAAGAGTACCGAATCGCTCAGTCCAACCACGCGGGCAATCTGCTGCTGACGAACACCCCCGGCAACCAGCGCTCTTCGGGCGGTATTTGCCCGATCTGCCGACAACTCCCAGTTGGTGTAGCCGGGCCGGCCGCTGAACGGCGTGGAGTCAGTGTGCCCGGTAATGCTGAGTTTGTTGTTCACAGAGCCAAGGGTTTTCGCCAATTCGAACAGGATATCCTGAGAGTAGTACTTCAGCTCTGCACGCCCGCTATCGAACATGGGGCGGCCCGAGCGGTCGACGATCTGGATCCGCAAGCCTTCGTCCGTGATATCAATCAGCAGCTGGTCCTTGAACTCCTGCAGGGTCTGGTTCTGCTCGATACGATCCTTCAGCTCCTGAAACAGCTCTTCCATCCGCCGCTGCTCCAGGGTTTCGGACAGCTCATCCACCACCTGGTCCTCAATCTGGATCTGGCTCGATTCGATATCCGGACTCGCCTCGTTGACGACCGAGGCACTGCCCTCAAGATCCACAGGGTTTGGAGAACCACCCTCGGTGAAGCCAACGGGATCCCGGAAGTAACCCTCAACCGCTTTTTTTTGCTCCGGCGATGCCGTAGCGGTTAACCAGAGAACCAGAAAGAAAGCCATCATGGCGGTGGCGAAATCGGCAAACGCGACCTTCCAGGAGCCACCGTGATGGCCACCTGCAACAACCTTTTTCCGCTTGATGATGATCGGTTGCTCTTCCACGAATCGGCTCCGGGTTCAGATGAGGGCGTTTTTACTTGGAACGAACGTGATCATTAAGCTCCTGGAACCCAGGGCGCTTATCCGTGGGCAACGCCTTGCGGCCAAACTCAATGGCCATTTGGGGTGCTTGCCCGGAAACCGTCGCCACAATCGCTGATTTGACGCACTCGTAAGCCTTCAGCTCATACTTCGCAGCGTGTTCCATGGCGATAGAAGCAGGACCCACAAAACCATACCCCATGAAAATACCCAGAAAGGTACCCACCAGTGCTGCAGCCACACTGAGACCAATCTTTTCCGGGCCTTCAGTGAGAAAGTTCATGGTAATTACGATACCCAGTACCGCAGCGACAATACCAAGCCCCGGCAGCGCATCGGCAATTTTGTTGACCGCGTGAGCAGGCTCCTCAAGCTCGTGCTGACGACTGTCGATCTCATTCTCCATCATGCCTTCCAGCTCGTGGGTCGCCATATTTCCGGAACTGATGATGCGGAGATAGTCCGTGATGAACGCAAGCAGTTCCTTGGACTTCATGACAGCTGGGTATCGACTGAAAATCTGGCTTGCCTCGGGATTATCGATGTCTTCCTCGATCGCCATGACGCCTTGTTTACGGGATTTATCGAAGATCTCGTAAAGCAGACTCAACAGATCCATGTAGAAAGCCTTTTTGTAGGGTGAGCCTGTTAGTAACTGGACTCCCTTACCAAAGACCTCTTTGAGCGTATGGACGGGGTTAGCAATGATGAACGAGCCCAGAGCTGCCCCGAAAATTATTAACACTTCGGTTGGCTGCCAGAGCACCATCAGATTGCCGCCGTGGAGAACATAGCCAGTCAGTACGCTGGCCAGAACAATAATCGAACCGACGATCAGTAACATAGAATCTACGCACGCCTTATTTTATTGGTTATCGGCCGGAGCCGGAAGCTGTCACGCAAAAGGTGACACGATAATAGCAAGGCCGCGTCATAACCGCGAAGCCGTGAAACAATTTCTATACAGGTAGCAGTCTTTGGTAAACTTCGCGCCTTTGAGCGCAAAGGATCACATCTAATGTTCGACAAGCTTTTTGTTCTTAGCCAGTACATAACGCCGCAACTGGGGGTATCCAACCTCGCCGGCCGCCTGGCGGACAATGACCGCTCCCCTGCGCTCAAGAACCGGGTTATAAAATGGTTTATCGGCCGCTATGGCGTTGACATGAGCGAAGCCGCCGAGCCTAACCCTGAAGCTTACGCCACGTTCAACGATTTCTTCACCCGGGAGCTGAAGCCGGGCATCCGCCCCCTGGCGGACGGCGAAAAAACCCTGGTCAGCCCCGTTGACGGCGCCATCAGCCAGCTCGGCCAGGTCACCGGAGACCGGGTTTTCCAGGCAAAGGGCCAGTCGTTCAGCCTGAGCGAGCTGCTCGGTGGCGAAGAGGCGACCACAGCCCCGTTTGCCGATGGCGAATTTTCTACAATCTACCTCTCGCCCAAGGACTATCACCGGATCCACATGCCGATGGCCGGCACGCTTCGACAGATGATCCATGTTCCCGGCAAGCTTTTTTCGGTCAACCCGGTAACCGCCGAAAATGTCCCGAATCTGTTCGCCCGCAATGAGCGGGTTGTCTGCATCTTCGACACCGCTTCCGGCCCCATGGCCCTGGTACTGGTTGGCGCCATGATTGTCGGCAGCGTGGAAACCCGCTGGGCAGGCGTTGTTGTGCCCGGCAGTCGGCAGGTCACATCAACACTGTACGAAGGCGAGCAGGCCATCAGCTTCGATAAGGGTGAAGAAATGGGCCGGTTCCGCCTGGGCTCCACTGTGATTATGGTTATGCCAAAAGGCTCCGTCAGTTGGAACAGCAATCAGGTGGCCGGCAAAACCGTTCGCATGGGCGAGGCGTTCGGCGCCCTGGCGTGATCACGTTCGGCAGGCTCAAGCCCGCTCGAACGGAAACGCCAAAACCTCACGGATGTCCTGGACTCCCAGCTTGAGCATCAGCAGCCTGTCCAGCCCGAGTGCGACACCGGAGCACTCGGGCAAGCCCTGATCAAGCGCAGCGAGAAAAGCCTCATCCAGCCCCATTTCAGGCTTTCCGGATCGCTTGCGCAGCTCGTTATCAGTCTCAAAGCGCAGCCTCTGTTCTCCTGGATCGGTCAATTCCCAGTAACCGTTACAGAGCTCCAGACCATCAACATAGAGTTCAAAACGATGCGCGGTCTCATAGCCGCTAGACTTCGAAACTCTGGCCAGTGAAGCCTGCGAGGCCGGATATCCCGTTATAAATACGGGCCTGCCCCGTCCCAGATTCGGCTCCACGGCAAAACTCATCAGCAGATCGAGGCAGCCATCCCGACCAAGGTCAGCCAATTGCTCTGGCTCCAGCCACTCCTCACAGCGGCGCATCAGTTCACGGTCCGTCGCTGCGAACGGGTCAATGTGCGCCCATCGCCTGAGTGCCTCGCGATACTGAATGATTTCCGGCCGCTCGCAGCCCAGCCAGCCGCAGACAAGGTCCGACACCTCAGCCATGAGCGTCACATCATCAAAGCCTGTCCGATACCATTCGAGCATGGAGAATTCGGGGTTGTGACGACGCCCCTGTTCGCCATTGCGGAACACCCTGGAGATCTGAAAAATGGATCCACAGCCGGCCGCAAGCAATCGCTTCATGTGGTACTCGGGAGACGTCTGGAGCCACCCGCCTTTGCGTGTGCCGGCAGAAACCTGCGCGGGGATGCCGTCAAGATTGACATCAGTAACGCCACATCGCCCAAGCACTGGGGTTTCGACTTCCAGCACTCCTCGCTTCGCAAAAAAGCCGCGCACAAACGACAGTTGTTGTGCGCGGCTTTTCAGGGCAGCCTGCGAGGCAGAGGGCTGCCAGACAGGTTCGCGGGTCATGACCGGATCAACTGCTCTTTACCCGGCTCACGTACTCGCCAGAGCGGGTATCAACCTTCAGGATTTCGCCGATGGTGATGAACAGGGGTACGTTGACAACCGCACCGGTAGAAAGTGTTGCCGGCTTGGAACCACCCTGGGCGGTGTCACCTTTCATGCCCGGATCGGTATCAACCACCTCAAGTTCAACGAAGTTGGGGGGCGTTACGGACAGCGGCGAGCCGTTGTAGAGCGTTACCGTGTAGACGTCCTGCTCTTTCAGCCACTTCAGCGCATCGCCAACCGCTTTGGCATCAGCCGGGTACTGCTCGAAGGAACCGTCAGTCAGCATGAAGTGCCAGAATTCACCGTCGGTATAGAGATACTCCATATCCTGATCAATGACATCCGCAGCTTCAAGACTTTCGCCGGACTTGAACGTGCGCTCCCAGACCCGGTTGGTCATGAGGTTACGCAGCCTTACCCGGTTGAAGGCCTGACCCTTCCCGGGTTTGACGAACTCATTCTCGAGAATGATGCAGGGGTCGCCATCCAGCAAAACCTTAAGACCGCCGCGAAATTCGTTGGTAGAATATGAAGCCATGAAATGTCCACCTGACAAAATGCTGTTTAGAATTCGAAGGGCGTTATGATACAGCGAACCCCCGCCCGTATAGAAGCCCACCTTTCCGACCACGAACAACGCAGCTGGCAGCAACTGCTGTCGGGCGCTGTTACGTCGCCGAAGGAGCTGCTCCGCCGCCTCGAGCTGCCCGAGGAACCATGGCTTTCAGGGGCAGAACAAGGCCACCGGCTTTTTCAGATCCGGGTACCCGAACCCTTCCTCAACCGGATGGAGAAGGGCAATCCGGCCGACCCCTTGCTCAGACAGGTGCTTCCGCTGGCGGACGAAGCCGGCCACGCGCCCGGTTTTGTCAGCGATCCTCTCGAAGAATCTGGCGCCATTGCCACCACCGGGCTTATCCGTAAGTACCGCAGCCGGGCCCTGCTCATGGTAACCGGACAGTGCGCGATCAACTGCCGGTACTGCTTCCGCAGGCACTTTCCCTACGACGAGCAACGCCTGAGCCCTCACGACCGGCAGCGGGTAATTGATGTCCTTGGCGCCAGCCCGGAAATCAACGAAGTCATCTTCAGCGGCGGCGATCCCCTGGCCGTCAATGATCGCCTGCTCAGTCAGTGGGCAAGCACTATCAGCGGCATACCCCACATTCGCCGGCTGCGCCTGCATACCCGCTTGCCAGTTGTGATTCCCCAGAGGGTTTGCGACGAGTTACTGAAGTGGCTGTCAACGACTCCGCTCCAGGTAGTGATTGTCCTGCACATCAACCACCCGGCAGAGATCGACGGCCCCACTCGCCGTGCGCTCGGATGCCTCCGGGCCGCAGGCGCAACGCTCCTGAACCAGAGCGTGATCCTCAGGGGTGTAAATGATCGAACGGCGGTGCTTGAAGAGTTGAGCGAGACCCTGTTTGATGCGGGCGTCCTGCCCTATTACCTGCACGCATTTGATCCGGTGACAGGCGCTCACCATTTCGACGTATCCGATGATGAGGCCCGAAATCTGGTGCGTGAGCTGCTGGCGCGCCTGCCCGGTTTTCTGGTGCCGAAGCTGGTGAGAGAAGAGCCTGGCAAGGAAAGCAAGACCCCGATCAACCTGTTCCCGTGACCGGTTTCGCAAAAAACGGCCCAAATTCACTTGTCAAAGATTGTCAACTCATGATCTTCTCGCTTTTTACGACTGGTTTGCTACTTTAAAGTCCAGTACCGTTAACGATAAAAACATGTATTTACGGCGTTTTCCTGACAGGCCGGCGGACAACCGGTAACCGCCAGCCAGGCAGGGCCAACCCCGGAATACCACCTGTGGTCCAGACATTGGCATGCATTCATGGAAGGTAAGACCCTGAAACCTGATCTCCGCGTTCCCGAACAGAAAACGGCCAGCCTGTCGTTCTGTGACACGACGCCCAAGGCGTTCCGGGTCTGGATAGACCAATTGCCGATGGCCAATATCGGCGAGGTGTCACGACAGCTTTACCACGCCATTATCGAACTGAATCACCTTTTCCTGGCGCCCCAGCAGCGCATGCAGTTCCTGGAATTGATTCGGGAAAAGATTCATTTTGTCTGTAATGAGCTCTCCCGCCACTACCTCGGTCTTGCCGTGGCGCTGCCCGAAAAACAAAGGAAGATCGCCAATCTGTCCCAGGCGCTCCAATTACATCTGGCCGGCGGCTACAAGCTGTGCGTTCTGGAGTTTATCGACAACGGGGGACTGGACAAGAATCGGCGCCAGATTGCCACAGCCGCACACCGGGCCATTTCCGAGCTGTCGGCAACTATTCTGAGATCGCACCAGCTCTACTGCCCGAGCCCCGCCCAGAGCTGGCTGGAGTGCCACCGTCTATTCCGGTTTGCACACCGCAACAAGCTCTCAGTAGTACAGGTGGAGGACGACACACTTCAGCATCGCCGCACCAGCTCGGTCGCCGACAGCTACAAGCGTATCCTCCTGCTCGGCTGTGCGCGCCCGAATCAGCTGCGACAGGCTGAGCTTCTGCACGTCTATGAACTCTTCGAATCCTGGACGGACCATACCCGGTGCGGACCGGATGTTGAGGACGACAGCCTGTTTGTAATCAACATGGAACGGGACAACCCGCCGGTTTACCGCAGCCTTCTCGAACAGAAACCGGGTGACGACAGCTTCGGCTTTGATACCCGGGATCTCTCGGCGATGCTGTCGGAGACGCTCCATGCCCGTCGCGAGCACAAAGATACCGATCACGAACTTCAGGTGCCGGCAAAGGTAAGCGACACCCTGCTCACCCACCTCAGCCAGGCCCTCGGCATTCTCGCGAAGCGGAACTTCAACCGTATCGCGAGCCAGGGGTCCCTTGAAGTCTGCGTGGGCCTCACAGCCGCGCACTACTTCATTGCCGGTGAGAAAACCTTTACGGAATTCGTGAATGGCAACGACAACGGCCATCATGAAGAAGAAAACCTGTTCGTAAGATCGTCGCGCCAAAAGCAGGACGCCTGGTCAGGCGCCCACGACGCCAGTCCCAGCGACGAACGGCTTCACGCCGGCGACACGCCGATCAACTTCAAGGGTTCCTACGGCAACTCCCAGGCCCCGTCGACCGACCGGAACCGGCCAAAGTCACACCACTCTTTCCTGATCAACACCAGCCCCGGTGGCTACTGCGTTGCCTGGGAAAGCAATGTGCCTCCGTCATTGCAAGCCGGCGAGGTTCTGGGCGTTCGTGAGCAAAGCTCACATCCCTGGAGCGTGGCAGTGGTGCGCTGGATTCGACAGATCAAGAACCAGGGCACCCAGGTGGGCATTGAGCTGCTCGCACCGAGCGCTTCACCCTGCGGTGTGCGCCTGATCCAGAAAGTGGGCAACAGCAGTGAGTACCTGCGCGGCCTCCTATTACCGGAAATCAGCGTGGTCAACCAGTCAGCCACACTGATCACGCCTCGCTTGCCATTCCAATCGGGGAGCCGCATCTCCCTGCTCCATGATGGCCGGGAAGATCAGGGGCAGTTGTCTCGCAAGGTGTCCTCCACTGGCAGCATCAGCCAGTTCGAACTCAAGCTGCAGAACGCGGCAACGCTGAATGCTGGCGCGCCGCCTGCATCATCCGGAGCCAGCGAGGACGAATTCGACTCGCTCTGGCCATCTCTATAAGGTCTCCAAACTGAGACACCGGAAGCCCGCAGAGGGTTGTTATTGATCGGCAACCCCTGCATCATTCAGCGTTAGTGAATGAACCGTGTATCACGAGATGCCCTTCGAATGCAGAAAAAGAACGCGACCGTACACCTGCTGATTCTGGATCCATCGCAAAACGATGCCGAATCGCTGGTCAGCCTGCTCCGCAATTCCGGCAAGGCTACCCGAGCCCACAGAATCACCTCGGAAGAAGATCTGGAAGAAACGCTCAAGGCCGGAAACTGGGATCTGCTTCTGGCCCGCGACCTGGAGCAGGAATTTTCGGCCGACGACGCCCTCGCCATGATCCGCCGGATGGACAAGGACATTCCGTTCATTCTCCTGACTGAAGAAGAAAGCCGGGAGCGCACAGTAGGTATGATGAAGGCAGGCGCCCAGGATACGGTGTCGTTCGAGCACACCGATCTTATTGTGCTGAAGGTCAATCGTGAGCTGGCAGCTCTAGACGAACGTCGCCGGCGCCGTGTTCTGGAGTCCCATCTGCGGGAAGCGGAACAGCGGTGCCAGTTGCTGCTGGAAAGCTCCAAGGATGCGATTGCCTACATCAATGATGGCATGCACATCTACGCCAACCAGTCGTACATGGAGTTTCTCGGGTACGATGACATCGACGATCTCATCTGCGTTCCGGTGCTGGACACCCTCACCCCGGAAAGCCAGGAGAAGTACAAGGAATTCATGAAGTCGTTTGCCGAAAAGGGCGAAGACGGCATGACCATGAATTGCACGGCTCGACGCAGCGACGACCACGAACTGAACGTGACCATGTCGGTCTCGGCCGCCACCTACGACGGTGAGGAATGCACGCAGATCGTTCTGCAGCCAGAGCACAGCGATGCAGAGCTGGAACAAAAGCTGCGCCAGATCAGCAGCCAGGACCTTCTGACCGGACTGTATAATCGTCAGTACCTGATGGATGCACTCGCTGAAGCAATTGCCAACGCCGGCAAGAAGAATGAAACCGGTGCACTCGCCTACATCGCCCTCGATAACTTCATGAGCATGAAGGGCCAGGTGGGCATTTCCGGCGCCGACCTGCTGCTTGGCGACCTGGCAAACCTGCTCAAGGAGCAAGCCGGTGACGACCTTACTCTGGCCCGATTGAGCGATGATGCCTTCAGTCTGCTGAGCCAGCCCTGCGATGAATCTACTATGGCAGGACACGCCGAGCGCATCCGCAAGGCGGTTGAGGACCATCTGTTTGATATCAATGGCCGCACGGTCCAGCTGACCGTGAGCATCGGTGTTGCCGCGATTACGGAGAATTCGCCGAAGGCCGAGGAACTCATGGCCAGGGCGCACACGGCATCGGCGGAAGTGCGCAAGCTTGAGGGTCATGCCGAGGGCAACGGTGTGGTGGTCTACAACCCTGCCGACTTCGAAACTCTGGATCAAAGCAATTCAGTGGAGGCGATTCAGAAGGCTCTGGAGGAAAACCGCTTCCGGCTGCTATTCCAGCCAATCATCAACTTGCGTGGCGAAGGCGAGGAACATTACGAGGCCTTCGTGCGCATGCTCGACAAGGACGATGAGGAAGTCTCACCCTATGACTTCCTGCCGCCAACAGGTCCGAGCGACACCGCGATCAAGATCGACCGCTGGGTTATTCTGCAGACCATCAAACAGCTGTCCAGCCATCGCTCACGGGGCCACGATACCCGCCTGTTCCTCAATGTGACGGCCGAAACGCTGCAGGATAAAACCTTCACTCCCTGGCTGAGCGTTGCCCTGAAAGCCGCACGGCTGCCGGGCGATTCCCTGATCTTCCAGATCCGGGAAGGCGATGCCAACAATTACATGAAGCAGGCGAAAGACTTCACCAAAGCGGTCCACGAGCTTCACTGCAAGGTATCCATCTCCCAGTTCGGCTGCGCCCTCAATCCGTTCAACACCCTGAAACACATCGATACGGACTATGTGAAGATCGATGGCTCCTTCACGGAAGAAATCCAGAAGAGCGACGAGGCCAAAGAACAGGTCAAGGAAATGGTCAAGAGCCTGCAGTCCAGCGGCAAGCTCACCATCATCCCGCTGGTGGAGAATGCCGGCGTTCTCGCCACCCTGTGGCAGGCCGGCGTGAACTATATTCAGGGCTACTACCTGCAGGCACCAGTACCTGAAATGAACTACGACTTCGGCGACAACTGAGCCTGAACGGCTCAGAAGTCGGCGTTTTCCAGACTCTGATTGGTTTCGCTCTCACGGAAACCAATCAGGTACAGGATGGCATCCAGCCCCAGCGTCGAAATCGCGTGGCGCGCTGATTCCTTGACCAGGGGCTTGGCGCGGAAAGCCACCCCCAGGCCGGCCTGGCTAAGCATTGGAAGGTCATTGGCGCCATCACCGACGGCAATAACCTGTTCCCGCGAAATATGCTCTTTCTCGGCGATTTCCAAAAGCAGTTCTGCCTTTCGCTTGCCGTCGACAATCTGCCCGGAAACCTTGCCTGTGACCTTGCCACCCTCAATTTCGAGTTCATTGGCGTAGATGTAATCGATACCGAGTTTGCGCTGAAGGTGGCGCGCAAAGTAGGTGAAGCCGCCCGACAGGATTGCGGTGCGATATCCCAGCGCCTTGAGACTGAGGATCAGATGTTCTGCACCCTCGGTCATCCGCAACCGTGAGGCGATTCCCTCGAGGACCGATTCATCCAGGCCTTTCAGAAGTGCCAGGCGCTCGGCAAAACTCTGGCTGAAATCCAGCTCGCCCTGCATGGCCCTTTCGGTAATCTCTGCCACCTGCTCCCCGACTCCGGCCTCCGCAGCCAGCTCGTCGATCACTTCGGCTTCGATCAACGTGGAATCCATGTCAAAGACCACCAGCCGACGATTGCGGCGGAAGATGGAATCTTCCTGGAAGGCGATATCCACATTCATTTCGCCAGCGATATGCAGGAAATCCGCCCGAAGTTTCTCAAGATCTGATGGTGTGCCTCTTACCGAGAACTCGACACAGGCGATACGATTGTCTGCGGCATTCAGCGAGGGCCTGGCAGACAGGCGTGAGATGTTATCGATGTTCAGACCATGACGCGCCGTGATGGCGGAAACCCGGGCAATCTGCTCGGCTTTGATATCCCGGGCAAGCAGCGTCACGATGTAGCAGGCCCGGTTCCGGGCCGCGGCCCAGGATTGGTACTCCTCGACGGTGATCGGCGCAAACCTGACCTGCAGATCCAGAGCGTGTAGCCGGAACAGCAAGTCACGAATGACGGGCGAGGATTTGGATTCATCCGGAATCTCGATCAGAATGCCCCACGTCAGGTGGTCGTGGATGACCGCCTGTCCGATATCCAGAATGCGCACATCATAGCGCCCCATGATGCCGGTGATTTCCGACGTCAGGCCGGGCTTGTCACGCCCGGAGACATTAATCAGTACCAGTTCACTCACTGTCGGTACCCTCGCTGTCAGAGCCCGCCTCTTCCTGCGCTCGTGCGGCGGAAGGAATCACGTCAATGCCATCAACCCGTTGCAGACCCCTTGGCAGCTTGTGGCCGCGGCGCCCCCGCTCTCCGAGGTAGTGCTCGAGGTCCGCGAACTGCAACCCCATCTTGCGCTTGCCGGCCCGTATTTCCAGCTGGTCATCCTCGGCAAATACTGCTACTGCCACCACATATTCTTCACGGCTCTGAACCCTGGCCGAGGGAATGCTGATGATCTTGTTGCCTTTACCCTTGGCCAGTTCCGGCAATTCGCTAAGCGGGAACACCAGCATCCGTCCCTCGTTGGACACCGCCCCCAGATACAGCGTTTTCTCGGTCGTCGGTATGGTCAGTGGAGGCATGATCCTCGCGCCCTTGGGAACACTGACTACTGCCTTGCCATTGCGGTTCTTGCTGATCATGTCGTTCAGCGATGTAACAAACCCGTAGCCACCGTCGGTAACCAGCAACGCCTTACGGGACGGATCTCCCATCAACAGGCCTGAGAAGCTGGCACCGGAGGGCGGGTTGATGCGCCCCGTCAGCGGCTCACCCTGGCCTCTGGCAGATGGAAAACTGTGAGCCATCAAGGAATAGGCGCGCCCGGTAGAATCCAGGAATATCGCCTGTTGGTTGTTCCGTCCCCGGGCCGCGAGGGAGAAACGGTCACCGGCTTTATAACTCAGACCTTCCGGCTCAATGTCATGCCCCTTGGCGGCGCGAACCCAGCCTTTTTCAGACAGCACAACCGTAACGGGGTCGTTCGAGATCAGGTCCACTTCACTGAATGCCTTGGCCTCCTCACGCTCGACTATCGGTGAGCGGCGATCATCGCCAAAGGTCTGGGCATCCGCTTGCATCTCGCTCTTGATCAGTTCGCGCAGGCGATCCTCGGAACCCAGAATGGATTGGAGCTCATCCCGTTCAGCCGCAAGCTCATCCTGCTCGCCCCGGATTTTCATTTCCTCAAGCTTGGCCAGGTGGCGCAACTTGAGTTCGAGGATGGCTTCCGCCTGGTCCGGGGACAGACCGAACCTGGCCATCAATTCGGCCTTGGGCTTGTCTTCAGTGCGAATGATCTCGATCACCTCATCGATGTTGAGATAGGCGATCAACAGGCCTTCCAGAATGTGCAGGCGTGCAAGCACCTTGTCCAGGCGGTGCTGGAGACGGCGGATGACAGTGGTGCGCCGGAAGGTCAGCCACTCGGTAAGGATCTGGTGCAATCCCTTCACGCCCGGTCTGCCATCGTTGCCGATCACATTGATGTTGACCCGATAGGTTTTCTCCAGATCGGTGCTGGCAAACAGGTGCGCCATCAAACCATCCAGATCAACCCGGTTGGATCGGGGCACGATCACCAGGCGGGTCGGGTTTTCATGATCGGATTCGTCACGAAGGTCCGCCACCATCGGTAGCTTCTTGGTCTGCATCTGATGGGCAATCTGCTCCAGAACCCGGTTGCCAGAGACCTGGTGCGGCAGATCCGTAACCACGATCTCACCACTCTCGCGGATCCAGCGGGCCCGCATCCGCAGCGACCCGCGGCCGGTTTCGTACATCTGCCGGATGTCTTTCCGGGGGGTGATGATTTCTGCCTCAGTCGGAAAATCCGGGCCCTTGATGTGCTCGCAGAGTTCATCAACCGTCGACTCCGGCTGATCCAGCAAGCGTATGCAGGCTGCGGTGACTTCCCGAACGTTATGCGGCGGGATATCCGTGGCCATACCAACGGCGATACCGGTGGTGCCATTAAGCAGAACATGGGGCAACCGGGCCGGAAGCACTGACGGCTCATCCATGGTGCCATCAAAGTTGGGCACCCAGTCCACCGTTCCCTGCCCCAGCTCTCCCAGTAGAACTTCCGCAAACGGCGCCAGGCGAGATTCGGTATAGCGCATGGCAGCAAAGGACTTGGGATCGTCCGGAGAGCCCCAGTTACCCTGCCCGTCTACAAGAGGGTAGCGGTAGGAAAAAGGCTGAGCCATGAGCACCATGGCCTCATAACAGGCGCTGTCGCCATGGGGATGGAATTTACCCAGCACATCACCCACGGTACGAGCAGACTTCTTGTACTTCGAGGTAGATTTGAGCCCCAACTCGGACATGGCATAGACGATTCGCCGCTGAACCGGTTTCAGGCCATCGCCGACATTCGGAAGTGCCCGGTCGAGAATGACGTACATGGAATAATCGAGATAGGCCTTTTCCGTGTAATCCCGGAGCGAAACCCGCTCGAAGCCTTCATCCGTTGTCTGAAACTCTGGCATGGATGCCTCTTTGATTGCCTGTGTTGCCTGATTTGAATACCGTCGGTGATGCTACGCCCTGGCCCCGGAATAATCACCGGTTAGCAGGAGCGCACATTATATGGAGCAAGGCGCCGATACACCAACAACCTGCGGATTTATTGGCCAAAACTGCCGGGGTGTCGCACAGACGTCTGATTCCAATAGCGGAATTCCCGCATGGAGAGTCCGTAAGGTGAGCCGTATGCTCCGTCGAAGTGAATAGAAGACCGTTTTACTTCTCTGACAAGCGGAACACTATGAAACCCAACATCAAAGCCTGCGGGCAAGCCATGGTGACAGCCATGGTAAATGCGGTTCTGGCGGTGGCACTGATGCTCCTCGTGGAGTTTGCAATCAGCGGCAGCTTCCAGATTCCCGAGCCCTACCTTTGGGCGGGTTTGCTGATCTGGCTGGTCATCTTCGCGGGACAATTCTGGCGCCAAAGGCACCTGTGCAAATCTTGTGAAACAGACAGGTCGTCGTCAGATCATCCACAGAGCGAATCCACGCTCTGAACCAGCCAGAATGCGGCATTTGTATTCACGGACAATCATGATGCATCGTAGAGGGGAATCCTGAAGTGAGGTTCCGGGCCTGCGCCCGGAACCCCCTCTGACAGGGTCAGCCAGTTTTACTGCCGGATACCCTCGACAGAAATGATGATCTCGACGGTCTCGGAGGTCTTTCCGAGATCCATCGGGATGCCGAAGTCCTTGAGGCGAAGCTCGGTTTCAGCTTCAAAACCCATGCGATAGCCACCCCACGGGTCTTCCCCGTGGCCCAGCATTTCCGCGTCAAGGGTCACTTCTTTGGTCACACCACGGAGGGTCAGGTCGCCGATGATGTCGGCCTCGCCTTCTTCATCCAGAACAACGCGCTTGCTCTTGAAGGAAGCCTCAGGAAACTCGTCGACGTACAGGAAGTCTTCACTTCGTAGATGCTTGTCCCGCTCGGCGTGATTGGAATCCACGCTCGCGGTATCAATGGTGACGTTAACGGTGCTGTTTTCCGGGTTCTCGGCGTCGTACACGAATTCGCCGTCGAAGTCGTTGAATCGGCCGTAAAGCCAGCTGTAGCCAAGATGAGAAATCTTGAAGGTTATGAACTGATGGGCTCCCTTTTTATCAAACGCATAGGTGCCGCTGTGTTCGTTAGCATTGACTGCACCTACAAGCGCCATCGACACGGCCGAGGCAAGCAGAACTTTTTTCATGGTTATCTCCCTTGTTGCATTGGTGCCCGACTTCCGGGCGTTAAACGATAAAAAACGGCCGGCCAGTCACTTCCCTAGCATACGCCGTAACGTGCGGTCGCGATCAAGCAGATGATGTTTGAAGGCGCCAGCCGCGTGAATGGCAGCAAGACCGACAATGGCCCAGGTGGACCAATAGTGAACTGTTCCGGCGATGTCCTCCATTCCCTTTATCTGGCCAGTGACCGATGGCACTTCAAACCAGCCGAACACGCTGATCGAAGACCCGTCGGCGGTCGATATCAGGTAGCCGCTGACCATGGCGACGAAAATCAGCACGTATAGGAGAAGGTGGGCTGCATGGGCGCTTCGAATCTCCCAGCTCTTGTGCCCATCCAGCGGATCCGGCGAAACATTCACCGCTCTCCAGACCACCCGGAAAAGCATCAATAAAAACAGCAGTATGCCAACGCTGCGATGAATATCCGGACCGCGGCGATACCAGTCGTCGTAATAGGACAAATCCACCATCCAGAAGCCGAGCCCGAACAGGCCGAAAACAGCCAGAGCAACGACCCAGTGATTCACGATGGTTACAAGACCGTAGTCGGCTGAGGTATTCCTGATTTGCATGATGAAAATTCACCCTGTTCCCTGGTTACATCGTTGAAGCCAAGTCTAGAAACTTGGTTGTGTGAAAAAAATCAAAATCTTTTGCAGCGCTACATCAGAAATTCTGACCATTCGCCCGGGCGTTTGCCTTTGGTCGCATAGGGGTTTTACGGATTGTTCAAAATTATAGCAACGATAAACTTGACCCATACTTGAATGCCCCGTCTGGGGCCTCATTGACCGAGAGGACAGGACATGGAACTCGAATTCGACGAAAGCGTGGTTGTACCCAGCAATAACTGATTTTCTGGCGGTCCGTCCGGACCGCTGGGCTCCCCTCTCTTCTTTCCCCTTGCAGACCCTCAAAGATACAAACCGTTTCCAGTTTCTACATGAAACAGTGGTAATAAACGCGGTTTTTTGGCAACCTTCCTTCCAACTATCAGTAACTTCCCGATTTTTCAGGCGAAACCTGTACTGATAAAAGACAGTTCAGACGCCAGACTGGGGCGACTGATGCGTTCGTTAAATCAACCAGAATCATCTATGTCGAGACGCCTCCCTGAAAAGCTGACAGCTCCGGAAGTGGACCTGTTGTCTCCTATGCTGAACAGGGACGGTGACACATGGACCGCAGATTTTCGCGGGCTGACGTTGAGAACAGCGCTCCAGCCGATTTACAGCATTTCACACAAGCGTATCGTCGGCTATGAGGCCCTGATCCGGGCCTTTGATACGGATAACTCCGCGGTACTGCCGCTGCACCTGTTCCAGCTACCGGCCTCCGAGGCGGAGAACCTTCTCCTTGACCGGCTTTGCCGCTATCTGCACATACGCAATTACAGCGGCATCCGCGATCAGCTGAACTGGCTGTTCCTCAACGTTTCGCCCCAGGTGGTAACCAGCGGCAGCCAGGCCGATTCGTTCTTCGGACAGCTTCTGGCCAAAACCGGCCTACCTCCACACCGGATTGTCATGGAAATTGTTGAGCAACCCACAGACGACGCCGAAAGGCTTCGGGAAACGGTTGCCTATTACAAGAAACTGGGCTGTCTGACGGCCATTGATGATTTCGGTGCCGGCCACTCCAATTTCGAACGAATCTGGAACCTGTCACCCGACATCGTGAAACTGGATCGAAAACTGCTTACCCGTGCGACAGACGATCACAAGGCACGCCAGATTCTGAACGGCATCGTGTCACTGCTGCACCAGTCCGGCTGCCTGGTTCTTCTGGAAGGCGTGGAAACCCGTGATCAGGCAATGATTGCGATCGATGCGGGCGTGGATTTCGTTCAGGGCTTCTATTTCCGCAGACCGAGCACAGACCTCGACCAACTGACCCACTCACCCGCCGATTTCGATCATCTGTTGCAGGAATACAAAACCCGCAACCAGGTTACCCTGGATCCGACCCGGCAACTGGTGGACTTTTTCAGTGGCTTCTTCGACCACGCAATCACGAAGCTTCGCAGCGGGATGAGCATGCAGCAATCCTGTCTAGAATTGTTGAACCACCCAGCCGTTTCCCGCTGCTACCTGGTCGACGACAAGGGCGTTCAGATGGACGACACCCTGGTTTCTGACGCGGGCACACGCAGTATGGACCCGCGTTTCAAACCCCTGGAGAGCACCAGCAGCGCCGACTGGTTTCGCCAGCAGTACCTTCGCCAGGCGCTGGCTCAACCGGAAAGCCTGCACGTAACCGCCCCCTACCTTTGCGTTACCGGAGCCTATATGTGCGTGACCCTGTCACTGGGGTACTATCAGGACGGCAAGCTTCAGGTGCTGTGCTGCGACATTCTCGCCAACCCGACCGAACAGCGCTCATAGACCCGGAGTGATGTCGTAGACCACGGCAATAACCACAACGGTAACGGCGCCAACAAACACGTTCATGGGTAAACCGACCCGCACGAAATCACTGAACCGGTAACCACCAGGCCCGAATACCATCATGTTGGTCTGGTACCCAAGCGGCGTGGCAAAACTGGCGGACGCGGCCATCATCACCGCAATCACAAACGGCTCGGCGGCCACCCCCATACTGTTCGTCATCGACAGAACGATGGGAATGACCAGGACCGCCGCCGCATTGTTGGTAATAACCTCGGTCAGGACCGACACCACGAGATAAACCAGCAGGATCGTTAACAGTACGTCGCCCTGACTGAATTCAAGGATGCCTGCAGCCACAAAGCCTGCCGCGCCGGTCTGCTCCAGGGCCGCGCCCATGGCAAAGGAGGCCGCAATGGTAAGGATCACCGGCACATCCACGGACTTCTGGGCCTGGCCCACCGAGCAGCAGCCAGTCAGAATCATTCCTGCGGCGCCCAGCAGGGCCGCGTTAAGCATGCTCAAGGTGCCACAGGCAGCGAGACCCACCAGCACCAACAGGATTCCCCAGGACAGCCACGCCCGGTCATGCCGGGGTGTCTCGGTTTCCAGGTCATTAATGAGCAGGAAGTCCTTGTTATAGCGCTGTCGGCTGACAAACGCGGGGCGGGCCTCGAGAAGCAGCACATCGCCAGGTTTGAGGCGGATATTCCCCAGGTTGCCGGAAACACGCTCCCCACCCCTGGCAACGGCCAGCACAACCGCACCGTAACGGTCCCGGAACCGGGCGTCGCGAATGGTCAGCCCCAACACATCGGACTGGGGCGACAATGCCGCTTCAACCAGACGCCGTTCCGCCCGATCCTTGCTCAGACTCGGCTCGTCTTCATGGACTGACGGGACGATACCGTTTATCCGCAGGAGGTCAGAAATGGCCTGGGTATCACCGGCAAACACCAGACGATCGCCACCCCTGAGTCGCTCCTCCGAGGGCACCGCCGTAACCACGCTGCCATCGCGTTCGATCTCAACCAGATACAACCGCTCAAGCTCCCGGAGCCCGGCTTCACCAACAGTCTTGCCGACCAGCGGCCCGTCAAACGACACCGCGACCTCCAGGGTAAACTCCCTCATGGAGCCAAATTTCTGCTGATCCTTACGATCCGGAAGCACACGGGGCATAACAAGCAGCAAAGCGGCCACGCCGATCACCGCCACCGGCAGCCCGACCGCCGTGATCGAGAAAATGGAGAAGCCCTCTTCGCCGGTTAGCTGCTGGTACTGGCCGTTGACGACCAGATTCGTGCTGGTGCCGATCAGTGTCAGGGTACCCCCGAGAATGGCGGAGTAGCTCAGGGGAATCATCAATTTGGACGGTGAGATACCGATCTTGCGGGACCACGCATGCACCGCCGGGATCATGGTGGCGACAACCGGGGTGTTGTTGAGAAAACCACTGAGAAGGGACACCGGGAGGGCAATCCGTGCCTGGGCAGAACGAACGGTCTTGGGATTGCGAAGCAGGTGATGCACCAGCAGATCGACACCGCCGGAATGATGAATGCCCGCAGCCACCACAAACATGGCAACCACGGTGATCAGACCACTGTTGCTGAACCCGGCGAGCGCCTGGTCCGCGGACACAATCCCGCTGGCACTGAGCACCACGAGCACACCCATCATCACCAGATGGGGCGCAAATCGCCCTGCACTCATCAGTATCAACGCGGTGCCTGCGAGGCCCAGCGCAAACCAGCCCTGCCAGTCCATCAACGGTTCTTCCCGATCAGAAAACTGGCAGGATAACGACTTTGCAGAAGACAGAGAAAGAATAAAGGATGCTTTTTATAGCATCTTATAGAATATTAAACTTCGATGTCCGCCATGTTGCCGTAGGTCTCGAGCCACGCCCTTCGATCGGATGCGCGCTTCTTGCCCAGCAACATGTCCATCCGGCTATCGGTATCATCCCCGTCTTCGATGGTCAGCATGACCAGGCGACGGGTGTCCGGGGCCATGGTGGTCTCACGCAGCTGAAGCGGGTTCATCTCACCCAGACCCTTGAAGCGGGTCACCGAAATCTTGCCCTTGCGCTTCTCCGCGGCAATACGGTCGATAATGCCCTGCTTTTCATGTTCATCCAGGGCGTAGAAGGTTTCCTTGCCCAGATCTACCCGATACAGCGGCGGCATGGCAACGAACACATGGCCGGCGGCAACCACAGGGCGGAAGTGTTTGACGAACAACGCGCACAGCAGCGTGGCAATGTGAAGGCCATCCGAGTCCGCATCAGCAAGGATGCAGATCTTGTTGTACCGAAGGCCATCCAGCTGGTCAGAACCGGGATCTACACCAATCGCAACGGCAATATCGTGAACTTCCTGGGACGCCAGGATCTCGCCCGAATCAACCTCCCAGGTATTGAGGATTTTCCCCCGAAGCGGCATCACCGCCTGGAACTCCCGGTCCCGGGCCTGCTTGGCGGAACCGCCTGCAGAATCACCTTCTACCAGGAACAGCTCGGACCGGGCGGTATCCCCACCGGAACAGTCCGCCAGCTTACCCGGGAGTGCGGGGCCCGAGGTGACTTTCTTGCGGGCCACCTTTTTGCTGGCTCGCAGCCGACGCTGGGCATTGCTGATGAAGAGCTCAGCTAGTGCTTCTGCCACATCGGTGTGCTGGTTGAGCCAAAGGCTGAAGGCATCCTTGACCACGCCGGAGATGAAGGCCGCGGCCTCACGGGAAGACAGACGCTCTTTGGTCTGCCCTGAGAACTGGGGCTCCTGCATCTTGAAGGACAGGACATAGGCTGCCCGTTCCCAGATATCTTCCGGAGAGAGCTTAACGCCCCGGGGTAGCAGGTTGCGGAACTCGCAGAACTCGCGCATCGCTTCAAGCAGGCCGGTACGCAGCCCGTTCACATGGGTGCCGCCCTGGGCCGTGGGAATCAGGTTTACGTAGCTTTCCATGATCGCTTCGCCGCCCTCGGGCAGCCACTGGATGGCCCAGTCCACCGCTTCCTTGTTTCCGGAAAAGCTGCCGGTAAACGGCTCAAGCGGCACAACCTCGATATCGGCAAGGGCCGTGCGCAGGTAGTCCCGCAACCCGTCTTCGTAAAACCATTCGTCTTTTTCCCCGGTTTTTTCCTGGAGGAAAGTAACCGTCAGGCCCGGACACAGAACCGCCTTTGCCCTCAGGTTATGGCGGAGCCGGCTAACGGAAAAATTGGGGCTGTCGAAATAGGTTACGTCGGGCTTGAACTTCAGGCGGGTACCGGTGTTGCGCTTGCCCACGGTATCGATCACTTCAAGCTCGGACGCTTTGTCGCCATTGGCGAACGTCATCCGGTGCAATTGGCCATCGCGCTTGATGGTTACTTCCAGATGGGTGGACAGTGCGTTGACTACGGATACACCGACACCGTGGAGACCACCGGAAAAGTTGTAGTTGCCCTGAGAGAATTTGCCGCCGGCGTGCAGGCGGGTAAGGATCAGTTCAACGCCAGGCAGGCCTTCCTCTTTGTGCAAATCCACGGGCATGCCGCGGCCGTCATCTTCAACGCTCAGCGAGCCATCGCTGTACAACACCACGTCGATGCGTTTGGCGTGCCCTGCCAGCGCCTCATCCACACTGTTGTCGATAACTTCCTGCGCCAGGTGATTGGGCCGACTGGTGTCTGTATACATCCCCGGCCGCTTGCGCACCGGGTCCAGGCCGCTCAGTACTTCAATAGCATCGGCGTTATATTGTTGCTGGCTCATGGGCAGGAACTGACTCCGCGATTGATATGAAAAGCTGAGCCATAGCTTAGGGATTCGTGAGGAAAGATCAACGGTTGTTTTGTCTGTCCAGCGACCACTTTCACTTCCCGACGATTTTTATCAGAGGTCGATCGGAAAGCCCCGTTACTTCAAGTCTTTGCCATTTGTCTTTGGAAACCGCCAGCACTGCACAGGGTGTGGTAATAACCTGTGCAACCATCGCATCGGGCTCAGGCGTGATAACCGCCATGTCCAGAAGAAGCGTATCACCAGTTGCATTGGCGTCCCGCAGCCCAACACTGAAACCGGCCGTTGGCTGTTGGCCGAGAGTCACAAACACCAACTGTTCCCGATCGAAGCTGACACTTCTGATCGCCGCTGTGGTCAGGTTCTGTCCGGACACGCCCAGGAATCTGTCGAGTTCATCGGACGATTTCACATAAGCCACACCCGGCCCGCTCAAACCACAATAAGGCGACTGGGTAATCTGGCGAGCCAATGGTGCCGGGGAGGCATTCCTTGCGGGAGATGTGCAAGCCGTCAGAATCAGAACCAGAAAAGCCGCTATCAACCCCGAATTCGATAAGCTCATCGCGTCGTTTTCCTCGTGTATTCGAGAGACTCTCTGCGCTCACCGGCTTCCAGCAGGCGATAACCGGAAAAGTCTGGTCGAGGCAGGATATCTGGAGTTGACGCTGAGATGGTCGGTCGCGAAAAACTGGTGGTCATGATTACTTCCTCCAGCGACTGCCCTTCTTCAATGGTGATGATCTCTCGCAGCCCGGCTATCGGGTATTCCGCACAGGCCTCGCCTGGCTGGCAAATGACCCCGTCTCCATCGATATCGGTGCCTGCAACAAGGTAATAGGAGCCTGGTGAAACCTCGCTCAACCGTTTCGGTGCCACGCCATCATCCGACTCGAACCGGAACGTGTAATGCCCATTTTCCGGCTCAACCGCCAGCTGTGCCTCCGCCTCATAAAATCCGTCTACCGAGGTAGTGTTCACGAGGAGCACGAAATGGACCCCGGCAGTCCTCGCAAATTCATCTGAAAGTACCTGGGCTACTACGGGAATATCCAGAGACCGGAGCTCACTGCCAGCCTGGTAGTCAACACGTATCACATCGCGATAAGCCACGTTTTCTTCAATTGCCGAGTCAACCAGCGCAACATTCAGAGCGATTGTACTGTCGATGTCGCTGCGGATTACCGTAAACCAGGGAGGCGTATCCGAAATGCTGACGTTGCTGATGGCACCGTTACCGATCTGATTCAGACGGACAATCTGTTCGCTCCCCGTTTCAGACCCCAGAATAACCTGGGATGGGGAGGGTGAAAGAATAGTGATATCACCACTCAGATTTGCCTGCAGCGCCCCGGAGGCATCAAGAATGCCAAAGCCAAGCTGGTCCGACCGCCTACCAGAGAAGTCGGTTAGCCCGCCGGACTCAAGCAACGCTCTTAACCCCTCATAGTTCAACGAGCTATCCTGCGTCTTAAGCAAAGCAAGAACTCCCGAGACATGAGGTGCCGCCATGGAGGTGCCCTGGAGCCCGGTATAGCTGGCCTCAAAACCATTGGCATCTGCAACCGCACTGGTACTCCAGACTACATCTGCCCGCCCGTCGTTGTTGCCATCACGGCTGGCATCGCCGCCCGGTCCGGCAAGATCGATCCAGCTGCCAAAATTCGAATACGATGCCAATTGCCCTCCCGCATCCACCGAGCTGACCGCAAGCACATTGGGCGACGCGGCCGGGTATGAGGGTGACGAAGTCGCCGAGTTGCCCGCGGCACCGACAAAAAGCATATCTCGTTCATTGACGCCGAATTCGATGGCTGCCTCCAATTGGGGAATTTCAGGCAAACCACCGAGGCTAAGATTTACCACCTGAGCTCTCGCGGCAACACCGTCAGTCTCCCCGGTGACCCACCGAATAGCATCAATCAGATCGTCCGAAGACCCGGTTCCGCCCTCGCCAAGCACCCTGACCGGCAGAATACGTCCTCCGAAAGCGACACCGCCGATGCCCTGGCCATTGAGCACAGCACCAATGGTGCCAGCCACGTGGGTGCCATGAAAGACACTGGCAGCAACGCTACTGCCCGGATCCTGGGGAAAATCATCACCGTCCACGAAATCACGGCCCGGGAGCACATTGTCTTCCAGGTCCGGATGCCAGCTTCGGCTCGCCGGATCAGGGCTAAAGAGCCCGCTATCCAGGACCGCCACCGAAACCCCGGCACCTCCGTCCGGTGCCAATTGCCAGGCTTCAGGACCGTTTATGAGATCGTAGTGCCATTGAAGACCATACAATTCCTCGCCAACTGGTGTGTTGGCGCTTGAAAACAGGTAATTGGGCGATACAGATGCGACATCGGTTCGCTTGCGTAACCGTCTGATCCAATCGAGGGTTTCGGTTTTCGTAGCCTCGGTACTGGCAGCCGCAGCTTTCAAAGGCATTTTGATCAGCCAGTCCTCGTTACCCAGATGCCGCCCTGGAGTGGCCGACTGACCGGATAGCCCCGGAGAGCCTGCACTGTTCATTCTGACAATAGCTTCTCCAGGCATGAACTCATGGGCCGGCCAATCGAGGCTGAACGAGCCAAGCTGTCCAGTTGACGCTTTCACCAGAACATAACGTGCTGGAAGACTGCCGGTGGCCTCGACCTCCAGCAGATAATCGTCTTCGGAAAAGCCATCGCCAAGCGTGACTTCGGCGGGATCTGACTCTCGGTCCGTTGTCGCCGAGGGCGGCATCCCGGATCCATCAAACAATGTGAGCGTGAGTTGGGGATTGCCCGCGCGGCTACCAAGACTGACCAATCGGACGACTTCACCGGGCGCAAGAGGCACTAAAAACTGATCAGAAGCGTCTGCACTGTAACTAAAGATTTGCCCGCTAATGGCCTCGTAACTGCCCGAATCACCACTGACATAGCCAGCAAGAACAAAGTTCAGTGGCAGAGACTGTGGACTGGTTGCCGGTTGCGCGCCAGACAAACCCAGCTCATCCATGGTGTCCTGATCTATTCGGCTACCGGCCTCAATATTTATTTGGCCCGCGAGCGGGCTGCCCGGTGCTACCGGCAAGGGTTCAGAACTGGCTTCACCGCCCCCACCTCCGCAGCCGGTCAAAAAGGCTATGCCGGCGGCCAACAGAAGGTGTCTGCAGCGATTTTGAATAATCATATGAATAGGAACCACCCAAAATTCACGATAAGTGAGAATAGCTTATAGTCACTTGCCGGCTGTGTCAGTGTCTGTTGAAACTACGTTTACTCTTGTATTCCAGACGCAAAAAGCCGCCTGGAGTTTCCCTCAGGCGGCCCTCTTTATCTCACTTCAACATTACAACGCGTAGAATAGCATCGGCACAAAGGCCACGAACAACAGTGTGGGGCCCATCACAGCCAGGGGCAGCAGCAACCGCTCATAGCGATGCCAGAAGGAACCTGAGCGCTCTGCCGCCAGCACTTCGGTCTCGCCCACCACCTGGCGGGTGAGCAGGTGGTTCAGCGCCACTGGCGGGCTCAGGTAACCGAGCTCAAATGCCACCAGACACACAATCCAGAAGTGCAGCGGATCAATACCCAGCTGGATCGCCGGCTGGGCAATGGTCGCCGACACCAGGATTACCGCGCCGAACGGGTCCATGACCATGCCTATAACTGTGAGCATCACGACGATCACCAGCATGGCGATCCAGGGACTGGTCAGGTCCTCCGGGAAGAGCGCGTGAACAATATCCGAGCGTTCCAGGATACCGCCGAGGCAGATCGAAAACCCAATAAGCGCAAGCAGAGCTCCGATGTGCACCGCTGAATCGCTGGCAGCGGCGGAGCTTCGGCTCCAGAATGCCTGAGAGCGTGTCTGGCCCTGCTCCTCACTGTTTCGGCCGGAATCCAGGAGTACCAGGGCAAGCATAACCAATGGCAGGATCAACGGGGCACTGTACTCGTTGAACTTCAAGCCCAGAACAACCCAGATCGACAGGATAACCAGAGCCGCCACTGCAACATAAGGCAGCAGGGCCCGGCTTTCCGAAAGAGCCGCACGGAAGGCGCCGGGCGCCGGACGGGGCTTCCAGTTTCCCTGGGTCTTGCAGACAATCAGTGAAAACAGCGTTGCCGACATGATGAAGACCCAGAAGCCCCAGCTGTACATCTCCGTGGTCGTCACTTCCTTATTGAGAGCCGCGACGACAACAATCAGCAGGCATGGGTTGAGGACCACCCCGAGGCTTCCCGACATGGCAGTCGTTGCCAGGGAAAGCTGCCGCCCTGCCCCGGCCCGGCGCAGCTCGTCATAGACAACACCACCCACGGCCAGGATGAAAATGCCCGATGCGCCGGTGAACGCGGTCGGAAACGCCGTTGCGAAGATGATCACCGAAGCCAGCATCGGCGCTGGCAGATTAAAAGGTTTGATGAGATTGAGCAGGAGCTCGGGAATCCTGGTCTGCTTCAGCATCATGCCCACCAGCACATAAAGGCCGATATTGATGAACATGGATGACAGATTGGACATCATTCCAAAGTAGATCGCCAGGCCCGAGGCATACCCGTCTACCAGGAAGAAATAACTCATGGCGATCAGGCCCATGGCACAGTACAGAGGAATCACCAGACCGGACGAGGCGGCAAGACCGCCGGGGCGGATACGTTCCGGGACGTTCAGGAAACGCACTGCATTGATCACCATAAAGAGGCCGAAGACCCCGCCCCAGGCATATTGAAGGCTCATCGTACCCTCCGAACCCGGCGACGTGGCCAGCTTGCCCAGGTAAGCGTTCAGCGACAGCACCATCAGACCATTAACCACAAACTGCACACCCTGGCTCAGCCGCCATTCAGCTCGATTGCGGGGCAGGCGCAACGCTATGTGGTCCGTGTCCAGCGCAGCGATTGCCGCAGCCATCGCGAACATCGCAATGAACAGGTACTTGGTTAGCTCAATGTTCTCGAGCAGGAAGTCCGCAAGTCCCTGCTCTACCGTCTTGAACGCCCCTAGGGCTGGCGTAGCGTGGGCCAGGTTCTGTTCATAGACGTCGTATTGCTGCTGGCAGAGTTCCAGATTGCTCTGTAGCGATTTGCGGATGGCATCGGGATTGGGCGGTGAGCTGAACAGGTCATCGGGGTCGGGCTTGTAATTGGCCACCCGGCGAGCCACTTCGGCATCAACATCCATTTCCAACTGACAGGACGGCTCTGTCGCCTCGGGATTCAGCAGATAATAGTTCGGCCAGGTCTGTTCTCCGACCCAGAGCAACCGGGAATGGAGCGAGTTGCCCATCCCCAGCAGCAGGGTAAACAGCAGGAGAAGCAGCAGAACCGCCCCGTAAATGCGATGTACGGGGTAGAGGGTCCGTGCTGCCGGAGCGGTAATTGCTCGCCAGTTCATGATGGTTCCGCCCCGTTATTCGCGGTTGGCCGCGGTGCACTCGGCTGCTGCGGGGTTACTTGCACAGCGGATCTTGCTGAGCAGCCCCATCATTTTCGGGTGATACACATCCGGCGCCCCGTTCAGGCCATCGCGCATCTCGATCCGGTTCTCCCGGAACATCTCCTGATAGCCGCGGATGTCTTTTTCAGGAATGCGCACCCATTTTTCTTCGGGAATGGCTGCTTCCTGGCCTTCAATCAGCCCCATGGCCTGAGGAAACATATTCCAGGCAACTTCACGGGCTTTCTGGGCTGTGTCGTCGTCCAGCACGTCATCACGGGCAACCATCTGAAGCGTCAGCTGTGCCAGCGGATAGTCCACAACCCCACCGCTTTCGCCGATGCCCTTATAGAGTTCCAGAGCTTCGTAAGCAAAGGCCGGCGCATAGGCGGTATCCACCGAACCGTTGTTAAATTTGCCGGCGAAGTTGGTGATGTCAGAGGGCACGACCGTGGCCTTGACGAAGTTCACCATGTGAATCGCGTCTTTCTGATAGTCGAGGGTTGCCATTCGCTTGCCCGCCAGCTCGCCGGCAGTATCAATACTGCGATCATTTACAAACAGGTAACCGGCACCCACCGGTATGATGCCGAGCACTTCGTAACCGTTATCCTTCATCAATGGCGCGGCTTTCGGCTGCGCCAGCGTGGCCAACAAGGTTTTCAGGTTGTCGTAGGTGGGCAGCGCTCCCACAGCGCTGATGCTGCCCGTGAACTTGTTGAATGGACGAATCCGGATGTCTGTGGCGGCAACGGCATCGCATTGTCCGGCGTTAAAATCACCGATCGCCACGCCCTCATCGGTGTAGGGTTTCAGCTCGAAATCCACGCCGTGGCCCTTCATCTCTAGCGCATAGTCTTTGACGAAGTTGTAGAAGTCGCCATTGGCGCCGATTACATCGAACACGCACATGGAAACAGACTGTGCCGATGCCAGCGGAGCGGCGGCCACAAGGGCCATGGCAGCGAGGGATTTGCGGATCATATCGACCTCCGGGTCATTCTTGTGTTTGTCAGTTTTCAGAGGATGTCGGCAACCTGCCTTAGAGCAGGTCGTCCAGATTCATGGTTTCGACGTTTTCGGTTTGCCGCTCAGGGCTCATCCTGCCGAAGAAGGATTGCGGCGTCCGGTAGCCGTAATTGGCGGTCCAGTGTTTGTCAGAAGAGAAGCGCACCACGCCCGCCGCGACTTCATCCACCAGACGATACTCGTCCCAGACCTCCATAGTTGCATCGGCCGCGGCGAAACTGGCGATGGCTTGCTCAAGCTTTTCCGGGCGACCAAAGGTTTCGGCGGCGACCGCTTGAAGCGCGTGCGGAACCCGCATGCCTTTCTCAACCCCCAGTTCCCGGCTGTGCTCAAGCACCTGCCAGGGGTCCGGCGCCAGAGCCGGACGGGTGTCGGGCAGCAGCAGCCAGACCAGGGCCCGGATGGCGTTTGGCATACCACCCCACTTTTCATTGTCCAGACAGGTAGCGGCACGCTCGGCCTGGGGAGCGATATTCCTGGGGACTCCGGCCATGGCGCCGGAATTGGCATCGTTTACGATTGCCTGCATACCGGTCAGCAAGCCCAGCAGGAAGGTGATTTCGTCCTGTTCGGTGAACAGAAAGGGGCACTCGAGGGGTTCAGCAGCGGGATCGAACTCGTAGGCGGCCATTGCTCGCTTAAAGGAGGCATACCGACGTTTCGCGGTCAGCGCATTCAATCGCTTTGCCACTTCCCTGGCGTCCTTTGCCGCTTCCACATCTCCCTCATAATCCGCTCTGAGATAGGCGAGCTCAGCCTCCCAGGCCTTGTACTCCGCACAATTGCCTGCCAGAAGCATCAACAGGGAGCCGGTGGTGTCAGGTGCATCGGTGACCCGCGAGAAGGAATAGAGCAGCGGATCCACGCCCTCGCCCAGCGCACACGCCATCTGGGTGTCGGACATCTGCAACACGTAGGGCGTGGCTTCGCCCTCCGAATAATTGGAGAGCACAACGCCGGTGGTGGTGTAGATGGGGTTGGCCGAGCAACCTGTGAGTATGGCAACGGCTGCCAGCGAGAGAGCCTTGAGGCGAGCCGCAAAGACATGCGGTCCGAGCTTTGCCAGAGAGGAGATCATATTTCACCCTGCATCACGTTGTTTTTGTTTGCCCGATCTGAACTCGGTTTTTGTCAACGGGTGCAAGAATGCGGTGAAAACTGTCCTACAAAAATGGCTCGAATGCCGATTTTGTTATGCCGATCGGGCCAATGGCCCGGAAGGAAAGGAATTTGCCAGAATATTATTGATATAAAACAATGACTTTTGAAAACGCCAATCCGCTTACAGAGCCATCATTGCCATTACCTGATCGGTCAGGCCATCCAGTGTCAGCCCTCCCCGCTCCGGTTTGTACCAGGTTACGGTCCAGCTGAGAGCGCCGGTCAACATCCTTCGAACAACGAAGGGATCCGCCTCCAGCGCGCCCTCGCGCTTCAATGATTCCAGCACATCCAGCCACAGTTTCTCGTAGATGTCCCGAAGTTCCAGCACTTCGCCCTGGGACGGGGCCGACAGACTCCGCCATTCAAATACCAGGACTGCCATCGCTTCGCCGGTCTGGCCATTGATAGATTCAAGTTCCGCGCGGATCAGTCCACGAAGCTTCTGCCTGCTGGTATCGGCGGCCTCCAGAGCCGCCTGCATGAGCGCGGTGTTCAGCCGGATGGTTTCTACCATCACTGCCTTGAGGATCTCTTCCTTGGTTCGAAAGTGGTGGAACAGGCTGCCGGACTGAATACCCACGGCAGCGGCAAGGTCACGAACTGTAGTGCGCTCGTAGCCTTTTTCCCGGAACAGCCGAGCCGCCTCAGTGAGCAGACGGCCGCGAGCGCCTTTGGGGTCTGACACAAGGTTTTCTGCGATCAGGGACTGGAGGATCTGGTTCTGGCTCACTACGGCTACTCGGTTGGCATAAGAGGCCTTTAATTCTACCTGAAACATGCCTGTTTACAAACCAAGCGCTTGCTTGGTATTGTCATCTCCATCGTGTGGCAAAACCGCCACCGCTCCCATTTTCAATCAGCAATCATTTACAGGGCACAGGAAGATGGCTGAATCCCCCAACACTGTTCGCATCGGATGCTCCGCCGCCTTCTGGGGCGACACGGAAACGGCTGCCGCGCAGCTGGTCCACAAGGGCAATATCGACTATCTGGTAGCCGATTATCTGGCCGAAATCACCATGTCGATCATGGCGGGCCAGAAAATGAAGGACCCATCCCAGGGGTATGCGCGGGATTTCGTACAGACGGTCATGGGCCCCTTGCTCGGTGACATCAAGGAAAAGGGCATTCGGGTGCTGGCCAACGCCGGCGGCGTCAACCCGGTGGCCTGTCGTGACGCCCTTCAGGCTCTCTGTGAAAAAGCCGGCGTGGACATGAAGATCGCCCTGGTTCTGGGCGACGACCTTCTGATGAAAAAGAAAAATCTCGCAGATATGGGCGTCAAGGAGATGGGTTCCGGCCAACCGATGCCCGCAATGATGGTCAGCCTGAATGCCTATCTGGGAGCGCCAGGTCTGGTTGCGGCTCTGGAACAGGGCGCGGACATCGTTATTACCGGCCGGGTGGCAGACAGTGCCCTGGTATTGGCACCGCTGGTGCACGAGTTCGGCTGGAGCTGGCAAGACTACGACAAACTGGCGCAGGGCAGCCTGGCCGGGCATCTGCTCGAGTGCGGTGCCCAGGCCACCGGCGGCAACTTCACCGACTGGGAAGCGGTAGCTGGCGGCTACGCCAACATGGGATTCCCGATAGCCGAAGTGAGTGCCAACGGCGACTTTTTTATCACCAAGCCCGAAGACACCGGCGGGCTGGTTAGTCGTGGCACAGTTGCGGAACAGCTGGTCTACGAAATCGGTGACCCAAGGGCCTACCTGCTGCCTGACGTTACCTGCGATTTCACAGGTGTAGAGCTGGAGGAAACCGGTAAAGACCGTGTACAGGTGCGGGGCGCACGGGGGCTACCACCCACCGACAGTTACAAGGTATCGGGCACCTGGCCGGATGGTTTCAAGTGCACGGTTACCTTCCTGCTGGCAGGCATGAATGCCAGGGCCAAGGCCCAGACTGTCGCACAGGCCATTCTGGCCAAGACCTCACGCATGTTCAGCGAACGTGGCCTGCCTGATTACAGCGAAACCAGTATTGAGCTTCTGGGTACGGAAACGACCTACGGTGCTCATGGCCGTGGCGAGGATTGCCGCGAAGTAGTGGTCAAGATCAGCACCGCCCATCCCAAGAAAGAGGCCCTTGTACTGTTTTCCCGCGAGATTGCCCAGGCAGCCACGGGGATGGCACCGGGAATCACCGGGATTGTGGGTGGCCGGCCGACCGTGTGGCCGAAGATCCGGTTGTATTCATGCCTGGTGCCGAAAACGGAAGTTGATGTGTCCGTGGATCTGGGCGGCGAGCGGCAAACCGTTGGAGTCGAAACCAGCGGCGGTTTCGATAACAGCGACCTCCAGCCCCAGTCGTTCACACACGAGACAGACGAAACGGACACCACTGTGCCGCTGGTGAAGCTTGCCTGGGCCCGCAGCGGTGACAAGGGCGACCACACCAACATTGGCGTGATCGCCCGCAAACCGGAATTTCTGCCGTTCATTGAAACCGCGCTGACGGAAGCGGCGGTTGCGGACTGGATGGCCCATACCCTGAATCCGGAAACCGGCCGGGTGACCCGCTGGGCCATGCCCGGGCTGAAGGCCATCAATTTCCTGCTGGAGCACAGCCTTGGCGGCGGTGGCGTGGCCAGCCTGCGGATTGATCCACAAGGGAAGGCGTTTGCGCAGCAGCTATTGGAGTTTCCGGTGCCTGTTCCTTCTGGTCTGGTTAAAGATTGATTTATTGGTGCATGCACTCTGGTTGATAGCGCGTTCCGGGACACGCCGTGAATACATCCATGTAGGCTTGATCGCAGCATCCTTGCTGCTCACAGTCCCGAAACGCGCTACCAACCAGAGCGCCCGAACTTTGAAAGGGTCTTCGTTACTATGAGCTATCAGTCTGTGTTTCATCCCGACTTGTTTAAGGGCCAGGTGTATATTGTTACCGGCGGCGGTTCTGGTATTGGCCGGTGTACGGCCCATGAACTCGCTGCCCTGGGCGCACGGGTTGCCCTGGTCGGCCGCAAGGCCGAGAAAGTGGAATCTGTGAAAGCAGAGATCACCGAGGACGGCGGCATTGCGTCCGCCCATGTCTGTGATATCCGTGAAGAGGACTCGGTCAAGGCCACGGTGAAGGCGATCATTGCCGAACACGGAGGCCTGAATGGTTTGGTGAACAATGCCGGCGGGCAGTTCCAGGCGCCGCTGACCGGGATCAACCAGAAGGGCTGGGAGACGGTGGTTCGAACCAATCTGACCGGCGGCTTCCTGATGGCACGGGAATCCTACACCCAGGCGCTGTCAAAAACCGGGGGCGCTATTGTAAATATCGTGGCCGATATGTGGGGTGGTATGCCCGGCATGGGACACTCCGGCGCCGCCAGGGCCGGCATGGTGAACTTTACCCAGACAGCCGCCGTTGAGTGGGGCGCGTCCGGGGTTCGTGTAAACGCAGTCGCTCCGGGCTGGATTGCCTCCAGTGGCATGGATAACTACCCCGAACACATGAAGCAGTGGATTCGCAGCCTTGGTGATAACGTCCCGATCAAACGCATGGGCACCGAATCCGAAGTCAGCTCGGCCATCTGTTTTTTACTCAGCCCTGGCGCAGCGTTTATCAGCGGGGATTGTCTGCGGATCGACGGCGGTGCGTCACAGGGAGGTCGGGTCTGGCCGCTACCGAAAGCCAAGAACAACGAACCCTACAACGGCTTTCACCGGGCCATCACCCCGAAAGTTCTGAGCGACGACTGAGGAGCCGACCATGCAGGTACTTGAATCCACGGTAAGCTCCACGTCCGAGGACTTCCGCACCAACGCCGAAGCCATGGACGCCCACATCACCACGTTCCGGGACGTTGAGCAAAAGGTTCTGGATTTGGCGGAAGCCGCCCGGGAGAAGTTCATCAAACGGGGCAAGCTGCTCCCGAGGGACCGTATTAACCGGTTGCTGGACCGCGGCACGCCCTTTCTGGAACTCTGCTCCCTGGCAGGCTACAAGATGCACGACGACAAGGACGGCAGCCTCGCCGGCGGCGGGATCATCGCCGGTATCGGTTATGTGAGCGGCATCCGCTGTCTGGTGGTGGCCAGCAACAGCGCCATCAAAGGCGGCACCATTACCCCTGCCGGCCTGGACAAGACGCTGCGCCTGCAGCAGATCGCCATGGAAAACAAGCTGCCGGTGGTATCCCTTTCCGAGAGCGGCGGCGCCAACCTGAACTACGCCACTGATATTTTCGTGCTCGGCGCCCGGGGCTTTGCCAATCAGGCGCGGATGTCGGCTGCGGGCATTCCCCAGGTCACCGTAGTTCACGGCAATGCCACTGCCGGCGGCGCCTACCAGCCGGGTCTGTCCGACTACGTGATCGTGGTGCGCGAACAAGCCAAGATGTTCCTGGCCGGCCCACCACTGCTGAAGGCAGCAACCGGCGAAGTTGCCACCGATGAGGAACTTGGCGGCGCGGAGATGCATGCGACCGTGGCAGGAACGGCAGAGTACCTGGCCGAAGACGACGCCGACGGCATCCGTCAGGCCAGAAACATCCTCGAAGCCCTGCCCTGGAACGAGCAGCTGCCACCCCGGCGAGAACTTCAATGGGAGGAACCGCTCTACCCGGCCGAGGAGCTGTTGGGTGTCATCCCAGCGGATTCCAAAAAGCCCTACGATGTGCGCGAAATCCTCGCCCGCATTGCCGACGGTTCAAAGTTCATGGACTTCAAGAACGAGTTCGACGACCAGACCGTCTGCGGCACCATCCGAATTGAAGGTCATTCAGTCGGCATCATCGGCAACAACGGCCCGATCACCCCGGCTGGATCCGCCAAGGCCGCCCAGTTCATCCAGCTCTGCGACCAGGCCGGAACGCCGCTTTTGTTCCTACATAACACCACCGGTTTCATGGTGGGCACTCATTCAGAGCAGAACGGCATCATCAAACACGGCTCGAAAATGATCCAGGCCGTGGCCAACTGTCGGGTGCCAAAGGTCGCAATTGTCATCGGCGGTTCCTATGGTGCAGGTAACTATGCCATGTGCGGCCGTGGCCTGGACCCGAGGTTCATCTTCGCCTGGCCCAACAGCCGAACCGCAGTTATGGGGCCGGCGCAGGCAGGCAAGGTGATGCGTATCGTAGCCGAAGACAAGCAGCGCCGCGGGGGAATGGAGCCGGATCCGAAGACACTGGATTTTCTGGAGCAGGCCACAGCGAAGAAACTGGAGGAAGGCTCAACGGCGCTGTTCGGAACGGCCAGATTGTGGGATGACGGGCTAATCGACCCGCGGGATACGCGGCGCGTTCTGTCCCTGGTTCTGGACGTTTGCCGGGAAGCCGAGGCTCGGCAGTTGCGGCCCAATACCTTTGGTGTGGCCCGCCTGTAGGCCTTCGAGCTTTGGGGCTGGAACCGGGGCGGAGGGCTTCCCAAAAAACGCCCGTAAATACGTCCCTGTAGGGCTCGGTCGCGCCATCCCTGGCGCTCCACGTTTTTGGGAAGCCCTCCGCCCCGGTTCGGGTCAACCACGAGTTATCGTTTTGGAAGAACAAAACTGCCAGCAGGCAGCATCAAATTTACAGACATAGGCAGGTGTGTGGGGCCGCTTCCAGAAAATGTCGGCGGCCAAGGATGGCCGACGCCAAGCGCACATGGATGTGCTCGTAGCGGTTTTCTGGAAGCGGCCCCACCCACCTGCCACCCAAGCTAAAGAACGTGCACCTAACAAAATAAGGCACGAACTCTCTAAAAGCAGGAGAACAAGAACGTGAAATTCACAGCCGAACACGAAGCCCTTCGAAAAACCGTCCGCGATTTCGTCGAGAAGGAAATCAATCCCCACTGCGACGAATGGGAAGCCGCCGGGGAATTCCCGATTCATGAACTGTTCAAAAAGCTCGGAAACCTCGGAATCCTCGGCATCCAGAAGCCGGAGGAGTACGGCGGTATGGGGCTGGATTACAGCTACAACCTCGTGGCTGCGGAAGAGCTTGGCATGGCCCATTGTGGTGGTGTGCCGCTGGCCATCGGGGTCCAGACCGATATGTGTACCCCGGCCATTTCCCGGTTTGGATCTGATGAACTGAAACGCAGTTTCCTCGCTCCGGCCATTGCCGGCGACATGGTGGGATGTATTGGCGTCAGTGAAGTTGGCGCAGGTTCTGATGTGGCGGGGATGAAAACCACCGCCAGGAAAGACGGCGACGACTACATCATCAACGGCTCCAAGATGTGGATTACCAACAGCCCCAAATCCGACTTCATCTGCTTGCTGGCCAACACCTCGGACGACAAGCCCCACAAGAACAAGTCTTTGATCATCGTGCCCACGAAAACGCCGGGCATCTCCTTCAGCCCGCACCTGAACAAGCTCGGCATGCGCTCTTCCGAAACCGCCCAGATCTTCTTTGACGACGTCCGTGTGCCACAGCGCTACCGGATCGGCGCCGAGGGCACCGGTTTCATGATGCAGATGTTGCAGTTCCAGGAAGAGCGGATCTGGGGTGCGGCGAACGTTATCAAGGCGCTGGAGAACTGCATCACCAAGACCATCGAGTACTGTCGCGAGCGTAAGACCTTCGGCCAGCCGCTGATCGACAACCAGGTAATCCACTTCCGCCTGGCCGAACTGCAAACCGAAGTCGAGGCCCTGCGCGCCCTCACCTACCAGGCCTGCGAGCTACACGTTGAAGGCAAGGATGTCACCCGCCTCGCCTCCATGGCCAAACTCAAGGCCGGACGTCTTGGGCGTGAGGTTACAGATAGCTGCCTGCAGTACTGGGGCGGTAACGGTTACATGTGGGACAACCCGATTTCCCGGGCACACCGGGATGTTCGACTGGTCTCCATCGGCGGTGGTGCCGACGAAATCATGCTGGGAATTATCTGCAAGATGATGGGAACCCTTCCGGGCAAGAAACGCGACTAGGAAACGGACGGTGGAGTCATTTATGGACCAGGTACCACATTGCGAAACACTGATTCTGGAAAAACAGGGCCCCACCCTGTTTATCACCATCAACCGACCAGACGTTCGGAACGCCATGAGTCTGGAGATGGTGGCGGAACTATCCGCGGTGTTTACCCAGATCGAAAACGACCTGCATATCCGCGCCGTCGTCATCCGGGGTGCCGGTGGTCATTTCTGCGCCGGCGGTGATATCAAAGACATGGCCGGTGCCCGGGCCCAGAAAGCGGCCGAAGGTGAGGCCGACCCGTTCTACCACCTGAACCGGGCCTTCGGTCAGATGATTCAACAGGTCAACGAATCCTCGAAAGTGGTCATTGCGATCACCGAAGGCGCCGTCATGGGCGGTGGATTCGGTTTGGCCTGCGTTTCCGACGTCGCCATCGCCGGGCCGAGCGCCAAGTTCGGCATGCCGGAAACCTCTCTCGGCGTGATTCCCGCCCAGATTGCGCCGTTTGTGGTTGAACGAATCGGCCTCACGCAGGCCCGGCGACTGGCCTTGCTCGGTTTGAGAATCGATGCGAACGAAGCATGCAGTCTTGGCATCGTTCACCAGGCGGCTTCTTCAGAGGATGAACTGGAAGAGATGCTGACAAGCGCTCTGGATCGTGTCCGCCACTGCGCACCGGTTGCCACGGCAGAAACCAAAGCGTTGCTACACAGGGTTGGCCATGAACCCATGAGCGGTTTGCTGGACAGCGCGGCTGAAAAATTTGCGGAAGCCATCCGGGGAAGCGAAGGAACGGAGGGCACCATGGCCTTCATGCAAAAACGTCCACCAGCCTGGGCAGGCGAATCCGAATGATGCGGAGCGAGGTTGGAAGCCAGACGGCTTCCGGCCTCGCGGCGAACTCCACAGGGGAAAACAAGAACATGCTAAAAAAACTGTTAATAGCCAACCGAGGCGAAATCGCAGTCCGGGTGATCCGTACCGCGAAAGCCCTGGGTTACCGCACCGTGGCCGTCTACTCAGAGGCCGACGCCAGGGCCATGCACGTGGAACTCGCCGACGAGGCCGTCTGCATTGGCCCGGCACAGGTATCCGCCTCCTACCTGAACAGCGATGCAATTCTTGAAGCCGCCCGCAAAACCGGCGCCGACTGCATCCACCCGGGTTACGGCTTCCTCTCCGAGAATGCCGCCTTCGCCAACGCCTGCAAAGACGCCGGCCTGGTGTTTGTTGGCCCTCCCGCCTCGGCCATCGAACTCATGGGCAGCAAGCGCCGATCCAAAATCGCCATGCAGGAGGCCGGCGTGCCAGTGGTGCCTGGCTATGAAGGCGACAACGCCAACGACGACGAACTGATCACCGCCGCCAAAGACATCGGCTACCCCCTCATGATCAAAGCCTCTGCCGGCGGTGGTGGCCGCGGCATGCGCCTGGTTGAGAGTGAATCCGAACTGGCCGACAACATCAAACGGGCCCGTTCCGAATCAAAACAGGCCTTCGGCGACGACGAACTGATCCTGGAAAAAGCCGTGATTGAGCCCCGCCACGTGGAAATCCAGGTGTTTGCGGATCGCCACGGCAATGCGGTCTACCTCGGCGAACGGGACTGCTCAGTACAGCGCCGACACCAGAAAGTAGTGGAAGAAGCACCCTCCCCCTTTGTCACGCCGGAACTACGACAGGCCATGGGTGAGGCTGCAGTCAAAGCGGCTCTGGCCTGCAACTACGAAGGCGCCGGCACCGTCGAGTTCCTGGTCGACAAGCACCGAAACTTCTACTTTCTGGAAATGAACACCCGCCTGCAGGTAGAGCATCCGGTCACCGAACTCATTACCGGCCAGGACTTGGTCGCCTGGCAGCTCAACGTGGCTGAGGGACGCCCGCTGCCGCTCGGCCAGGACGATATTCACCTGAATGGCCATGCCATTGAGGTTCGACTCTATGCAGAAGACCCTGCCCACGGATTCACACCCCAGACCGGACCGCTATACGCCTTTGAACCAGCCGAAGGCGAAGGTTTAAGGTTTGATACCGGGGTACGATCTGGAGATGCTATCACTCCCCACTACGACCCGATGCTGGCAAAAGTAATTGCCTGGGGCCAAAACCGGGATGAAGCCCGCCGGCGGCTGATCCGCTCGCTTGAGGACACAACCGTGTTCGGCGTGACCACCAACCGCCATTTCCTGAGCCGGATTATCGCAGACGAGACTTTCGGGGCCGGCGGGGCGACCACGGCCTTCCTGCAGCAGGCCTTCAAGGACGATCCGTCCCTTCAGCCGCAAAACCTGACCATTCGCCAGTTGGCCCTGGCCGCCTGCGTGCTCGACCATGACATTTCGGGCCAGAGCGCCTGGAGCAATGCGCCGGCCACCATGACCCCCATCAAGCTGGAAACCGGCGACACCACTGTCGAGCTACTGGTGACCCGCAGCGGCAGCCGGTTGTCTGTCAGTATGGGCGAAACCCGGCATTCCCTGGTACTTGAGAGCCAGAGGGATGGCCATTTGTGCATTATCGACAGCGGCGTTCGTCAGGCCTGCCAATATCACCGCCAGGGCGATTCCCTATATTTGCAGGCGTTCGGGCAATCCTGGTCGGTGCGCGATGTTACCCACCAACCAGCCAGGACTGCTGGTGGCGCGGGCAGCGGTCGCATCCAGGCGACCATGGATGGTGCCATCATTGATGTGTTAGTTGAAGCTGGTCAGAGCGTTCACCAGGGCGATACGCTGGTGATACTGGAAGCCATGAAGATGGAGCATCCGGTAAAAGCAGACCGCGACGGCAGAGTCGCCGAGATTCTTGCGAGCAAAGGCGACCAGGTAAAACGCAGTCAGTTACTGGTCCAGATAACCGCCAACGAGACGGCCGAACAGGAGAACGAGGCATGAGTACCATGCGTGATCGTACCGTTTTTATCACCGGCGCCAGCCGTGGCATCGGCCGGGCCATCGCCCTCGCCGCCGCCCGTCAGGGCGCGAACGTAGTGATTGCCGCCAAATCAGACACGCCTCATCCGAAGCTGCCAGGCACGATCCATACGGTGGCGGAGGAAGTTCGGGATGCTGGAGGCAAAGCGCTACCGCTGGTTCTGGATGTCCGGGATGAAAAGCAGATCCGCCAGCGCATTGATGAGGCCGGCGAGCATTTTGGCGGCATCGACGCACTGGTAAACAACGCAGGCGCCATTCGGCTAACCGGTGTGGAAAACCTTAAGGTCAGCCGGTACGACCTGATGCATCAGGTCAATGCCCGGGCCGTCATGGCCTGCAGCCAGGCCGCACTGCCCTGGCTGAAACAGTCGGACCGGGCTCACATCCTGAGCCTGTCGCCGCCTCTGAATCTGAATACCCGGTGGTTCGCCCAATATGGCCCCTATACCACCACAAAATACGCCATGACCATGCTGAGCCTGGGCATGGCGGAGGAGTTCAGGCGGTACGGCATTGCGGTTAACACGCTGTGGCCAAAAACGCTGATTGCCACGGCAGCCATCGAATTTGAGGTTGGCGGGCCCCAGATGATGGCCCAGGGCAGGAAGCCGGACATCATGGCCGATGCTGCTGTCAGCATCCTCAACCGGTCGTCTGAGACTATGACTGGTCAGACCCTGATCGACGAGGACCTGCTACGGCAGGACGGTATCACCGACTTCGAGCATTACCGGTATGAGCCGGGCGATAAGCCCCTGATGCCGGACCTGTTTCTGGACTGAACCCGAGGCATGCGTTGTTCCGGGTTCAACGTCCACACAATAAAAGGGACCAATGGAAACACCATGAGCCAAGACAACGTATCCGCACTGGACATTGCCCGCAGCCTGCCCGGAATATTCCGGCGTTTGCCGGCCATAACCCGGGGGCTGTATTACTATGCCCTGAAAAACGAGAACCGTGAGCTTACGCTCGGCACACTCATCGAGAACAACGCCCGGAACCTGGGCAGCCGGCCCGCCATTCTGTTTGAAGACCGCTCGATCACATGGAGCGAATTGAATGGCTGGGCTAACCGCATCGCCCGCTACCTGCAGGACCAGGGGCTTGCCAAAGGGGATGCCATTGCGATCTTCCTTGAAAACCGCCCCGAATTGCTGGCCGTGGTAGCCGGCGCAGCCAAACTCGGGGTCGCCTGCGCCATGCTCAACACCTCCCAGAGAGGCAAGGTACTCGAACACAGCATCAACCTGATCGAGCCCAAAATGGTGGTGGTTGGCGAGGAACTGATCGAAGCGTTCGACGGCATAAAGACAGATCTCAAGACCGCCCATCCCCAGCCATTCCAGTTTCTGGCAGACACCAACACGCTGAACGCCTTTGGGGACGCACCGACCGGTTACGCCAACATGGCCGCGCAGGTCAGCACCTTCAACAGCGACGCCCCGGTTCTGAGCGATGCGCCGAAAATGGGCGATACCGCCATCTACCTGTTCACCTCCGGCACCACCGGCCTGCCCAAGGCCGCCCCGGGCTCACACCGCAAATTTATAATGGCCTACGGCGGGTTTGGCCTGATGTCTCTGGCCATGAAGCCGGAGGACGTTCTTTACTGCACGCTCCCCCTTTATCACGGCACCGCTCTGCTGGTCTGCTGGGGGTCCGTCCTGGCCGGCGGCTCCGCCATTGCCCTGCGCCGCAAGTTCTCCGCCAGCGCCTTCTGGGACGACGTTCGCTATTACCACGCCACCACCTTCGGCTACGTCGGCGAACTCTGCCGCTACCTGCTGAACCAGCCACCCAGCGAACAGGACCGGAACCACAGCCTCACCAAAATGATCGGCAACGGCCTCCGCCCCTCCATCTGGAAGGAATTCAAGCAGCGCTTCGGGATAGAGACAGTCGCAGAGCTCTACGCCTCCAGCGAAGGCAACATCGGCTTCAGCAACTTTTTCAATATGGACAACACCGTGGGCTTTTCCACCGCCCCCTACAAGCTGGTGAAATTCCACGACGGCACACGGGATCCAGTTCGTAACGAAAAAGGCTTCATGCAGGAAGTCGCAAAAGGCGAGCCCGGCCTGTTGATCGGCGAGATCACCAAGAAATGGTCGTTCGAGGGTTACACCCAGAAAGAGGCCACGGAAAAATCGATCCTCCGCAACGCTTTCAAGAAGGGGGACGCCTGGTTCAACACTGGCGATGTCCTGAAGGAAATCGGGTGCGGCCACCTGCAGTTCGTCGACCGTATGGGCGATACCTACCGCTGGAAGGGCGAAAACGTCTCAACGACGGAAGTGGAAAACATCATCGACGGCTCGGGGATGGTCGAGGAAGCCATCGTCTACGGCGTCGAGATCCCCGGCTCCAACGGTAAGGCCGGCATGGTGACCCTGGTTCCCCACAGTAATGGCCAAGAGTTCGATGTGAACAGATTATTCGCCTATCTGCGGGACAATCTGCCGGCCTATGCAGTACCGGTGTTTGTGCGCATCACCCACGCCATCGAGAAAACCGGAACCTTCAAATACCGCAAGGTGGATATCCAGAAGCTGGGCTATTCGCTTAGGGACGGCGAGGAAGTCTATGCCTGGTTGCCCGGGACTGATGGGTATACCCTGCTGACGCCGGAGCTGGTTTCGGAGATTGACTCGGGTTCGGTCCGGTTTTGATGATTGGCCTTTTGTCTGGGCCCTAGCCTTATGGATTAGCGGATTGGTGAGGGTGGGCACCTCCTCCCAAAAACCGCTACAAGCACGTCCGTGTGCGCTTGTTTCGGGCCGTCCATGGCCCTCTACATTTTTGGGAGGAGGCACCCACCCTCACCACCGGGCTATTGCGTTATAGTCTTGATACTCAGAGATACCACTGATTCCAGAAGTTGCCGGTTGGAAGCACTTCCCAAAAATGTCGGCGGCCATGGATGGCCGACGCCAAGCGCACATGGATGTGCTCGTAGCGGTTTTTGGGAGGTGCTTCCAACCGGCAACCTCCCAAAGCTTTCAGGCTTCGATAAAACTCAGGAGCCGACTTTAAGCACAACCTTGCCAGTCGCTTTGCGTTCAGTAAGGGCTCCAAGGGCAGAGGCGTAATCCTCGAAGTCATAGACGGCACTGATCTTCGGATCAATCTTGCCCTCGGCATAGAGCTTCATCAGCTCCATCATGTTCTGGGCGCTGGCTTCCGGCTCGCGTTGAGTGAAACTGCCCCAGAATACGCCAACAACGGAACAACCTTTCAGAAGAGTCAAATTTGCCGGGATTTTCGGAATCTCGCCGGCCGCGAAGCCGATGATCAGGTGGCGGCCATTCCAGGCCATGGCGCGGAGAGCCTGTTCGGTGAAGTCACCGCCTACGGGGTCGTAGATGACATCCACGCCTTTGCTGTGAGTAAGCTTCTTCACCGCGTCTTTAAGAGGCTCTTCGGCATAATTGATAAGCTCATCGGCGCCAGCTTCCTTGGCAACCGCTAGCTTTTCCGCCGAACTGGCGGCTGCAATAACCTTCGCGCCCATGGCCTTGCCGAGCTCAACCGTTGCCAGGCCCACGCCACCGCTGGCGCCCAGAACCAGAAGCGATTCGCCAGGCTGAAGGTTGCCGCGCTGCTTGAGGGCATAATAGGAAGTCCCATAAACCATGGTGAAGGCCGCAGCCTTCTCGTCGGACATGCCATCGGGGACGGGGAGAAGATTCTGCTCCGGCACGATGACTTCTTCGGCAAAGGCGCCATAACCTGTCAGCCCAGCAACACGGTCGCCTACCTTGAAGCGGGTTACCTTGTCGCCAACCTCGATAACCTCACCCGCCATTTCGCCACCCGGGGAAAAAGGCAGGCTTGGCTTCAACTGATATTTGTTCTCGATGATGAGGGTGTCCGGAAAATTCAGGCCGGCGGCTTTAACGCGCACTTTGACACCCCGGCCTTTCACTTCGGGGCTGGGAACTTCTTCGATGACCAGCTTCTCGGCCGGACCATATTCCTTGCAGAGGATGGCTTTCATGAGTGCTCCGTTTTTGTTCGATCGGATTCCAGGCGACAGGCGCCTGTGATTGTTATCCGTCAAGCTAAACAGAGTCTTAACATGAAGCAAATAAAGTTCTTTTATCTAAGCGCATAAGCGGCGCTTATTTCTCAGAGCGAGTCCATTCAGAGCATGGTCCCGCCGATCACGAGAGCGCCAACCAAAACCACCCCGGCCACAATCAGGCCAGTTTTCATTCCTGAGGACAGCACCTGAGGCGCGTCGCCGACAGATTTAGGATCATCACGGGTAGACAGATTCTGTTCCTGGCTGGAGTTGCGAACGAGCTCGATCATTTTCTCACACTGTTCAGAGGTGAACGCGGCCGGATCAAAGGATTCAAGTCCCTGATCATCCAGAAATGCCCGAACGTCCCTCGAAAGCGGCACGTATTTCATGGACCAGTTACTGAACGTTCGGCTCTTGAGGGGCTCTTCTATCAAGGTGACGATGTTGCGGTGGCGGTCATCCTTCAGGATCCTGTCATACGTGCGACGGACGGCGTCCTCTTCACCTTCCAGATACTGGAAAAACCGGTCGTTTCCGTAGTAGAGGCCACCGACCAACTGGTCTTTGGCATTGTTCTTACGGGAGGTCATCAGAATTCGCGCAACGTGGGGTTCAACACCCTTTTCCACCGGTTTGGCTTCGAACGTGGCTTCACTGGCATAGGCCAGACGCATCAGGGACATAGCAACTCCGTACAACAGGATACAGGTAAGTTGAATGCAAGATACGTTCAGAACTGTCGCTATGGATCACAGTCCGGAGGCCTGCGCCTCCTGACACCTATCTGGCCTCAGGTGAAAGCCATCCGCTTTTTCGCTATCCTGCGCGCTTTGACTTTAGGCATCCGGCCACTCCTGGCCTATCTTGGGGCTCGCCATGATCGACATCATCTACGTGCTTGAAATGGTTGGAATCGTCGCGTTTGCGATTTCCGGCATGATCGTGGCGCGCTCCAAAAATATGGATCCTGTGGGCGTATTTACCATCGGCTTCATCACGGCACTCGGTGGTGGCACCCTGCGCGACCTGATCATGGACAACCACCCTCTCTACTGGATAAAGCACGAAGAGCAACCGATGCTGATTCTGGCCATGGCGGTTGTCTTCAGCTATTGGAAAAAAGCAGAGCGGCTGCGGGAGTCAAGAATTGTGTTCCCCGACGCCATCGGACTCGGCGTTTTTTCCATCCTTGGCGCCCAACTGGCCCTGGATCTGGGACATTCCTGGTTTGTCGCTTCCCTGCTGGGAGTGATGACGGGCACCTTTGGCGGCGCCCTGCGGGATACCCTCTGTAACGAGGTCCCCTATATTTTTCGCAAAGACCAGATCTACGCCTCGATTTCATTTGCCGGATGCTGGCTGTACTTTGTCTGCCAGTGGTTCCTCGACAACGAGGTCCTGCCGCTGACCATTGGCCTGCTTTTTATCGTCATCGTGCGGATGTTGGCGGTCCGCTTCGATATCCGGCTCCAGCGTGACTCTCACAGCAACTAACGCCACATTCGCTTTGACGAACTGTCAATCATCCCTTGGCCTCAGGAGGCTGAGCCGGTAATATTGCCGTTTTTTCACGCAATTCAAGAATTCCGTCCAGACCAGACCCCCAAACACAAACTTTCAGCATCCTGTGAGGCAGACACCCGTCATGCTTGAACGACTGTTCCAACTCCAGGCCCACGGCACCACTGTTCGTAAAGAAGTGGTTGCGGGCATTACCACCTTCCTGACCATGGCGTACATCATCGTGGTCAACCCGAGCATCCTGTCATCGACCGGCATGGATTTCGGGGCTGTCTTTGTTGCTACCTGTCTTGCAGCCGTGATCGGCACCCTGATCATGGGGCTTTGGGCCAATTACCCGATCGCCATGGCACCAGGCATGGGGCTCAACGCCTTTTTCTCCTTCACGGTCGTCGGCAGCATGGGCTACAGCTGGCAGATAGCGCTCGGAGCGGTGTTCATTTCCGGCTTCCTGTTCTTCCTGCTGAGCATCTTCAAGGTGCGGGAATGGATCATCAACAGCATTCCCATGTCCCTGCGCTTCGGCATCTCCGCGGGCATTGGCTTCTTCCTGGCCCTGATCGCCCTGAAGAATGCCGGCATTGTTGTGGATCACCCCGCCACGCTTGTGGGGCTGGGTGAAGTGAAAGTGGCAGAGAGCCTGCTGTTTTTCGGCGGCTTCGTGCTGATTTGCGCACTGTCCTTCCGCCAGGTAACCGGCGCCGTCATGATTGGTATTATTGCGGTTACCGGCGTAGCCATGGCACTGGGAATGGTGGAGTACAACGGTCTGGTTTCAGCACCCCCGAGCATAGCGCCGACGTTCATGCAGCTGGACCTGGCGGGCGCCCTGAATATCGGCATGATCAGCGTGATCTTTGCGTTTCTGTTCGTCGATCTGTTCGATACATCCGGCACCCTGATCGGCGCCGCACAGCGCGGTGGCCTCCTCGACAAGGACGGCAAACTGCCGCGCCTCGGCCGGGCCCTGATGTCGGACTCGGTTGCGACCATGTCCGGTGCTGCCCTCGGTACCTCAACCACCACCAGCTACATCGAATCCACCGCGGGCATCTCCGCCGGCGGCCGAACCGGCCTGACCGCTGTCGTGGTTGCCGCGCTGTTTCTTGCTTGTTTGCTGCTGTCACCGATCGCCAGCATCATCCCTGCCTACGCCACCGCACCGGCACTGCTTTACGTGGCGGTTCTGATGGCCAGCGGCCTCAAACTGATTGATTGGGAGGATGTCACTGACGCGGCCCCGGCTGTTGTCACCGCCCTGATGATGCCTTTGACCTTCTCCATTGCCAACGGCATCGCCCTGGGATTCATCACCTACGCCATTCTGAAGGCACTCAGTGGCCGCTGGGCAGATCTGAACGCCAGTGTTGTTATCATTGCGGTTGTGTTTGTTCTGAAATTCATTTTCCTGGATGCGGCCTGATCCGCCTCCAGGGCATTAACCGGAACGTTTATGGATTATTTTTCTGAAAGCATCAAAAAGGCCATTCGCACGGTCCCGGACTGGCCAAAGCCGGGCGTGGCTTTTCGCGATATAACCACGGTACTGCAAGACAAGACTGCCTTCCGGAAACTGATTGATGCCTTCGTACACCGCTACCACGGCCACAAGATTGATGCCGTGGCAGCGGTGGATGCGCGCGGCTTTATCATTGGCTCGGCACTGGCCTATGAGCTCAACGCGTCCCTGGTACTTGTCCGCAAAAAAGGCAAGCTGCCGTTCGATACGCTGGTGGAGGACTACGAGCTTGAATACGGTACCGCCTCCGTGGAGCTACACAAGGACGCGTTCAAGCCGGGCGACAACGTGGTTCTGGTGGATGATCTGATTGCCACTGGCGGCACGATGCTCGCCGCGACCCGTCTGATCCGCAGGATTGGCGCGGAAATTGTGGAAGTGGCAGCCATGATTGATCTGCCCGATCTCGGCGGCTCCCGCAAGCTGCAGGACGAAGGCCTTCAGGTTTATACTGTTTGCTCGTTTGAAGGGGAATAATCAACAGCAATCAGGAGGCGACCATGCCGGATTACCAACACCACTGGAAGGATGGCACACCCGTCCATCTGCCACTGGGAAAGATCGTCTGCATTGGTCGCAACTACGCCGAGCATGCCCGGGAGCTCAATAACCCGGTGCCGGATGAACCGCTGCTGTTCATCAAACCCGCAACCTCGGCGGTGCATATCACCCGTCCCCTGGATTTTCCAAGAGACCAGGGGGCGGTTCACTTCGAGACCGAACTGGCGGTTCTGATCGGTCGCCCCTTGACCCGAGCTTCAGCCAGCGAAGCCAAATCCGCGATACTGGGCTACGGTCTGGCACTGGACCTGACTCTGCGGGATCTACAGGGCAAACTCAAAGAAAAAGGCCAGCCATGGGAAAGAGCGAAGGGGTTCGATGGTGCCTGTCCGCTTTCGCCGTTTGTCGCGGCCGATAAGTTTCCCGATGCCCCCATTCACTTCACAATGGACATTGATGGCAACCGCCAGCAAACCGGCGATACCGGCGATATGCTCAACCCCATCATTCCCCTGATCGCTCACATCAGCAGCCAGTTCACTCTGCTGCCCGGCGATGTGGTGCTGACAGGAACACCAAAAGGCGTGGGCCCGTTGGTTTCTGGCCAGACCCTGTCGCTTGAACTGGAATACCTGCTGTTCGTGGAGACCAAAGTGGTTTAACGTGCAGGGCCGGCTAAACCCAAATCCGGTCAAAGGCGTACATCTGTTTATGGCAAAGAAACCGGTAACTTCCCGACGTGGTCGCTTCTTCAAACTCGCTGGCATGACTGCCTCTGTGGCAGGGCAATATGCCGGCCAGCGTGCGCGCCGACTGTTCCGCTCAGAAAATGACGAGGGCGCGCAGAGCGAAAGCTACACGCGCATGGCCGACCAGATCGCCGATACCCTGGGCGAGCTGAAAGGGGCGGTCATGAAAGTCGGGCAAATCGCTTCCCAGACCCAGGACTTTCTGCCCAAGGAATTCTCGGACGCGCTCGAGAAGCTTCAGAAAGAAGCCCCGCCCATGCCTTTTGAGGTCATCGTGGGGCAGATCGAATCGGAACTGGGCAAACCGGTCTCCGAGCTTTTCGAGTACCTGCAGGAGACACCCTACGCTGCGGCTTCCATCGGCCAGGTGCATCGCGCCAGACTCCACGATGGCACCGATGTTATTGTGAAAATCCAGTACCCCGGCGTGGACGAATCCTGCGATTCAGATCTCAAGCAACTGCGCATGGCACTGAGATTGGGCGGCCTGCTGAAAATGCCCAAGGAGTCGGTCGACCGGCTGTTCGCCGAAATCCGGGAGCGACTGAAAGAAGAACTGGATTACGAGAACGAAGCACGAAATATCGAACTCTTTCGGGAGTTTCACAAGGATCAGCCCTGGGTGCTCATCCCTTCCGTGGCGAAGAGCCACTCAACCCGACGTGTCCTGACGATGGAACTGGTTGAGGGAGATCACGTCAGCAAGGTTACGAGAGACCGGTACGACCAGGACACCATCAACCTGATAGGTCACCGGATCTTCATGCTCATGGCGGACCAGCTTTTCCGTTTCCAGTGCATCCATGGCGATCCCCACGCCGGCAACTTCGCCTACCGGCCTGATGGCTCCATCGTCATGTACGACTTCGGCTGCGTAAAGAAGCTGAAACCGGAAATCATCGCCGCCTACCGCAACGCCCTGGTTTCTGCCCTCGAGGAAGACTACCAAGCGCTTGACCGTCATCTGATTGACCTGGGCGCGCGTGTCGGAAGCCAGCCAGCCGTGGATGAAGCCTACTACGCTATGTGGCGGGACATTCTGGTGGTGCCCTTTGAGGATCGGGAGGTGCCCTATAACTTCGCAGAAGCCGACATCCACAAGCGCGTGGCCGAGAAAACCAGCACCGTGTTCAAATACCTCGACTACTTCAAGCCGCCGGTGGAAAGCATCTTTATCGACCGGATGATTGCCGGTCATTACTGGATGCTGAAGCGGCTGGGTGTTCAGGCCGCGTTCAGGGAAGAACTGGAAAGGTACCTGAAAGCCTGAACCCTACAGGTAATGGGCAACCCACTCGGCAACACCCTCGACGGCACCCTTGCGAATAAACCGGGCCCGTGACACTGACGCCGGCTCGCCCGGGTCAATCACGGTGATGGGGACATTTTTGTCCACTTCGTAAACCAGTCCTGCAGCCGGGTATACCTGCAGAGACGTTCCCACGATCAGCAGGTGATCGGCCGTGCGGACAACTTCGGCAGCCTTGTCCAGCATGGGCACTTCCTCGCCAAACCAGACAATATGAGGACGAAGCTGGGCGCCACGGTCGCAGGTGTCGCCAGGGTTAATATCACGATAACCGATGTCATAAACCAGCTCCGGATATTTTGAACTGCGCGCCTTGGTAAGCTCTCCGTGAAGGTGAATGACGTTGCTCGCGCCACCCCGTTCGTGAAGATCGTCCACGTTCTGGGTGACCACGGTGACTCGGTAGCGCTGCTCAAGCTCCGCCAGCAGCTGATGGGCCCGGTTCGGCTGGGCGGAGGCGAGCTGGCGGCGTCGGTCATTGTAGAACCGCAGCACCAGCTCCTGATTGCGCGCAAACGCCTCGGGCGTAGCCACATCGTAGACGCTGTGCTGCTCCCACAACCCACCGTTGTCCCGGAAGGTGGAGAGACCGCTTTCGGCGCTTATGCCCGCGCCTGTCAGCACTACGATATGATCCTGCATCAGTCGAAAATCTTGCCCGGGTTCATGATTCCGTTGGGATCGAATACCTGCTTGATTCCTCTCAGGTAAGCGATTTCTGCCTCGCTACGGGTGTACTGCAGATACGGCTTCTTGGTCATACCCACGCCGTGCTCGGCAGACACGCTGCCCTGGTAGCGCTCGACAATCTCGAACACCCATTTGTTGACCTGTTGGCACTTCTCGAAGAAATCCTCGTTGGCCATGTCCTCTGGCTTAAGGATATTCAGGTGCAGGTTGCCATCGCCGATGTGACCGAACCAGATAATCTCGAAATCCGGATAGTGCTCGGTGACCACGGCATCAATTTCCTGCAGAAAGCCCGGCACCTTGGATACGACCACGGAAATATCATTCTTGTAGGGCGTGCGGGGCGCGATGGACTCGGAAATGCGCTCGCGCAGTTGCCAGAGGTTCTGGGCCTGGGTTTCGCTCTGGCTGATCACGCCATCCAGCACCCACCCGTTCTCCACGCATTGTTCAAACAGAGCCATAGCATCGTCCATCACCTGATCGGAGACAGATTCGAACTCCAGCAGCGCATAATACGGCGCCTCGGTTTCAAACGGCGCCTGAACCTGACCGTGGGCCAGCACGTGTCCCATGGCTTGATGGGAGAAAAACTCGTAGGCGGTGAGATCAATCTTTTTCTGAAAAGTCTGCAGCACATCCATGGTGTTGGTCAGGTCATTCAGACCCAGCACCAGCACCGTCAGGTTATCCGGCTTCCGGGACAATTTCATGGTGGCTTCGGTAATAAAGCCCAGTGTGCCCTCAGCGCCGATAAACAGATGACGCAGATCGTAACCCGTGTTGTTCTTCTCCAGATCCTTGTTCAGATCCAGAATATCGCCCTTGCCGGTCACGACCTTGAGGCCGGCAACCCAGTCCCGGCTCATACCATAGCGAATTACCTTGATACCGCCGGCGTTGGTGGAGAGGTTGCCACCGAGCTGGCTGGAACCGGCGGAGGCAAAATCAACCGGATAGTAAAGACCGTTGTCTTCAGCACAATTCTGCAACTGCTCGGTCACAACACCGGCCTGACACCGAACCGTCCTGTCGCTGGCATTGAAGTCCAGAATCTGGTTCATGTTGTCGAACGCCACAACCACCTCACCATTGGCGGCCACAGCACCGCCACTCAGACCTGTCCGGCCGCCAGAGGGCACCAGTGCCACCTGATTCTCGTTGGCGAACTTCACCAGCGCCTGCACCTGCTCGGTGGTCTTGGGCAACGCGATCGCCAGGGGCTTGGGCGGGTAGATCTTGGTCCAGTCCTTGCCGTAGGTATCCAGATCTGCCGGGTCGGCCAGCACCTTGCCGGGCGCGTCGCCGGTGGCCATCAGGTCTTTGAGAGAAGCAATGATCTGTTCAGAATTCATGAATTTTTCGGTCTCGTCAGGTTTGGGCCGGAGCATCCTGCAACAGGAATCACAGACAGTTGATTCAGGCAAACCGGCGCGCTGTGAAAATCTTTGTTTATGGTATCATACCGCCCCTGTTCTGTGAGCCAGCCCTGACGATCACTGGCCACGGGTCATTTCACGTGACGAAAGGTTCGGAAGCAAGCCCATGTCAAATACGTCTCTTGAGAAGAGCAAAATCCGTATCCTGCTGCTGGAAGGCGTGCATCAATCTGCCATTGATACGCTGAATGCTGCGGGCTATACCAACATTGAGTACCTGTCTCACTCGCTGGCCGAGGAAGAGCTGATCGAGAAGATTGCCGATGCGCACTTCGTCGGCATCCGTTCCCGCACCCAGCTGACCGAGAAAGTATTTGAGGCCGCCAAGAAGCTGGTGGCTGTGGGTTGCTTCTGTATTGGCACCAACCAGGTGGATCTGCAGGCGGCCACCCGGCGCGGTATTGCCGTTTTCAATGCGCCTTTCTCCAACACCCGAAGCGTCGCGGAACTCGTTCTCGCCCAGGCCATTCTGCTCCTGCGCGGTGTCCCGGAGAAAAACGCCAAGGCCCATCGCGGCGAGTGGCTGAAATCCGCCAAGGACAGCTATGAAATCCGTGGCAAAAAACTGGGCATTATCGGCTACGGCAACATCGGCACCCAGTTCAGCGTCCTGGCCGAGGGCCTGGGCATGGATGTGTACTTCTACGATGTCGTCTCAAAACTGTCGATCGGCAACGCCACCCAGGTAGGTACGCTCCAGGAGCTGCTCAACATTGCCGATGTGGTCAGCCTGCACGTACCGGAAACCCCGGCCACCAAGTACATGTTCAAGGCCGAGCAGTTCGCCCAGATGAAACCCGGCAGCATTCTCATGAATGCCTCCCGCGGCACCGTGGTGGACATCGACGCCCTGGCCGATGCTCTGGGCAGCGGTAAACTGCTGGGTGCTGCCATTGACGTATTCCCGGTTGAGCCCAAATCCAACGACGAGGAATTTGTCTCTCCGCTGCGGGAGTTCGACAATGTCATCCTGACCCCGCATGTTGGCGGCTCCACCATCGAAGCCCAGGCAAACATCGGTCGGGAAGTGGCAGAAAAACTGGCCATGTACAGCGACAACGGCACGTCGGTTTCTTCCGTGAACTTCCCGGAAGTCGCTCTGCCGTCACACCCCAATCAGCACCGTCTGCTGCATATCCACGAGAACGTTCCCGGCGTGATGTCAGAGATCAACCAGGTGTTTTCAGAGAATGGCATCAACGTTTGCGGCCAGTATCTGCAGACCAAGGAAGACATCGGCTATGTTGTCGTCGACGTGAACAAAGAGTACGGCGAACTGGCGCAGGAAAAGCTGCTCAAAGTGAAAGGGACCATTCGCTGCCGCGTACTGTTCTGATTCATTGCCAGATACAAAAAAACCGGAGCCTTTGCTCCGGTTTTTTTATGGCTGCGAACGCTCTGCTTACTGCATGGGCACCAGCGTCAGCTCAACACGACGGTTCTGCTCACGGCCGGCCGCGGTATCATTTGAGGCAACCGGGTAGCGTTCGCCGTAGCCAACAGCACGGGTACGCTTCGGCTCAATACCCTGGTTCAGTAGGAAGTCACGCACGGATGAGGCGCGACGCTCACTGAGCAGCTGGTTGTAGCTGTCAGAGCCGGAACTGTCGGTATGCCCCTCAATCTGGATGATGGTCTTGTCATACTCCTTCAGCACCAGAGCCACGGATTCCAGTGTTCCGCTGAATGACGGCTTGATGCTCGATTCATTCAGATCAAAGGTGATATTGCCTGGCATCACCAGTTCAATCTCATCGCCGTTGCGCACCACGCGAACACCAGTGCCCTCCAGCTGGCGACGCAGCTCGGCTTCCTGTTTGTCCATGTAGTAACCAACGCCACCGCCAATGGCCGCGCCGCTGGCCGCACCAATCAGGGCACCTTTTCCGCGGTCACTCTTGCTGGAGGTTGCCGCACCGATAGCCGCACCGCCAATAGCGCCGATGATGCTTCCCTTGGTCGCATTCGAAGTTTTCTCTTCACCGGTGTAGGGGTCATAGGTCATACAACCGCCGAGACCGAAAGTTGCCACCATAAATACAAGAATCATCTTCTTCACAGCTTTCTCCTGTGCCTGGTTTCTTCAGCCAACCCGTTTAACGGGTCTTTTCCGCCGAGTTCGTGAATGTATCAATAATGGTATTGAATACGGTTGCCTGCAAATCCTGAGCTTCGTTCACAAGATGATGACGTCCGTCAGGGATTTTCCGTTCCTCAACCGAGGAAAATTTATTCCGGATAATACGCAAATTGTGTTGCCAGTCGACTGTCAGATCCTTCTCACCTTGCACGACGGTCACCGGAAAGTCGACCGGCCGCGCAGATTCAATGTGGGGGACCCATTTTCGGAGTGCACTCACCCAGTCGACATGCACTGCCCTCGCCTGAAGCGGGTCGTACTCCCTCAAGAACCTGAGGAAACGACCGTTGCCACTGTTCTCTGCAAATACCCTGCGCCAGCGGGAAATAAACGGCTTCACCATGCTATGCAGTATTTTTGCGCCCAACCAGCCGGCCGGCCTCACCAGGGGCGCCAGAAGCACCACTTTCCGGAAGTCGGAGGTTTGCTGGCTGTGATGGTTGGACAACAGATAATCAATCAGGATCGCTCCACCGGTGCTCTGCCCAACCGCGAACCAGGGCTGACGCAACTTGTCCCTGACCTGAGCCATCACGTCTGACAGAACGCCCTGATACTCAAGAAAACTGCCAATGGCTGCGGGCGTGCCGCTGGAAAGGCCATGGCCGGGCTGATCGTAGGCCAGCACATCAAACCCGGCTCCCAGGCACCGATCGATCAACTGACTGTACAACCCGACGTGGTCGAAATAGCCGTGCAGAATGAACACCGTGCCACGCTCTGTTGACTGGTCCGGCAATCGGAAATAATGCACCATGACTTCATGACCGCAGGCTTTGACGTAACCCTGATGATAAGCAACGTCCGGATGTTCCACCCAGAGATCCAGCCCATAAAAACGACAATAGGCCACCATTTCATCACTAAGATCACGCGAGCGGGTCGGGTCGAAGGGTTCGAGTCTGTCCAGAAGTGAGTGCCTGTCCCAATCCGGTATTTCTATGGTATCCGTTTTCCAGTACACGTAGAGTTAAACGCCTGTCATGAATGAGTTATCTATTTCGGGGTTTCAATCCTAACCTATAGCGGGCCTAACCCATAGCAGGGGAAAGACACAGATGTTGCAACACGTTTTAGAGAGTGCGTTGCGCCAGACCATGAACCGGCTGGTCAGACCGGTTCTCAACCCGGCGGTACCGGTGCCACTTCAGCGACGCATTGTTCGCCAGGCTTATCGGAGTTCGACACCACCGAGAGGCGCGAAATTCGAGAACATAACCATTGGGGGAGTGCCAGCAACCCGGACAACCTTCGGCAATGATCCCCGGGGCGCCGTTCTCTATCTGCACGGCGGAGGCTACATCATCGGGTCCTCGAGTACCCACCGTGGCATAACCGGGCATCTGGCGAAAACAACCGGCTGCGCCATCGTTACGCCGGATTACCGGCTGGCTCCCGAGTTTCCGTTTCCCGCTGCGCTGGATGATGCCGAAGCCTGTTGGAACGGGCTTCTGGAGGCTGGCCTGAAACCGGACCAGATTGCCGTCGCCGGCGATTCCGCTGGCGGGGGGCTCTCTGTTGCCCTGGCGATGCGACTGCGCGATAAGCGCCTGCAGCTTCCGGCATCGCTCACCGCGTTTTCACCCTGGATAGACCTCACCCAGGAGCAGCTTTATGCGCCGGAAATTGAGCCGGTACTTCAGGCCAGCTGGACCAGCAAGGCCGCCAGGCTTTACGCCGGAAAGGAACCCCTTACCAACCCGTTGATCTCGCCGATCTTCGGGGATTTAAGCGGCCTGCCACCCCTGTTGATCCAGGTAGGCAGCCAGGAAATCCTGCTGAACGACGCCGAACGGCTCGCCGAGGCCGCAAGCCGGAACGATGTGGAAACCCGCCTTGAGGTCTATAACAGTCTTTGGCACGTTTTCCAGGTACACAGTGGTCAGCTGGATCGAGCCACTGCCGCGCTGGAAACCGCAGGCGAACACATCAAACGTCATCTGGCAGACTGAGCTCGCCCCGGGCCAGGGCCTCTTTCCTGGGCCGGGGCCATTGTTTGATGCGCCACTCCAACCGTGAAGCCCGGCTTCTGTCTCCGGCTGGCGCGCTGAACACCAGTTCCAGTGGCCCCTTCCCCCTCAGACTACGCGCGCCCCGGGGAGCGCCTCCCTGATGTTCATTGAACCGCCGCTCAACGTCAGTGGTTATGCCGGTATAGAGCGAACCTCTGGCGGTTCGAACCATGTAGACAAACCAGTCAGCCAAGGTTCAGGGCCTCTTCCCGATCCTTCACTTTTTTCTGCTGAATCCATAGCCCCATCATGATCAGAACCAGGCCAATGTATGTGGAGGGCAGGATATGCTCGCCCAGAATAAAGTAGATGAACACCAGCGAAAGGAACGGAGAGATAAAAATCAGGTTGCTGACTTTCGAAGTATTCTCCGCTTTTTTCATGGCATAGGACCAGAGCACGAAAGCGATACCCATCTCGAACACGCCTACATAGAGCGCTGCAACCAGCGACGTGCCCGGGGCAAAACTGAGCCCCTCTGTCCACCAGCAAATCAGCAGAATCACCGGCAATCCACACAGGAAATTCAGGAACAGGCCAACCACCGGATCCCGGGTATCCCGTGTGGCGATAATCCAGTAGGACGCCCAGACCACTGTGCTTCCGAGGGCGAGAGAAACGCCAAGTGGATCCTCGAAGCTCAGCGAAGTGACAGCCCCGCGGGTGGCAATCACCACGACCCCGGCATAACAGATCAGGCCCGCGACAATATCCAGTTTGCGTAGCCGGTGCCCCAGAAAGGGTACCGACATATAGGCCAGCACCAGAGCCCAGGTGTAGTTCAGCGGTTGCGCTTCCTGGGCGGGTAGTCGGTCAAAGGCACCGAACAACAGGAAATAGTACAGACAGGGATTGATCAGCCCCATGCCAAAAGACTGGGCATACTGTTTGCGACTGAGCGAGAACACCAGGTGCCAGCGCCCCTGAAGCATCAGGATGACGGCCATCACAACCACAGACGCACTGCACGCAATCAGCAGCATCTGAACGGGCGCGAGCTCTCTGAGCGAGAGCTTGAACGCGGTTGCCACGGTAGACCACAACAGCACCGTGCCAAGGCCATAGAGCATCGCCTGCTTCTGGTTTGTCATTCCCGGCCTCCTGCCCAACACTGAAACTCCATGAACTGTCTCCTATATGCACTTGATCGTCTGGGTCGACAGTGTAATTCAATCCAACCCCGTAACCCACGGCAGTGCGCATTCTTGTGTTACCTTGTATGGCAATATCAACCAAGGATCGAGAAAACTGGAGTTCCCGTTATGCCCACCGTCCGTTTCAGGTTCTGGCCATTGAGCCTGGCATTGGCCATTGCACTGACCGGTTGTTCAGACAGCCAGACCAGCGGTGAGGACGAGACCGCCGATGTCCCGGAACCCCCCGATTACCCGGTTACCTGGCGTTTTGCCCTTGAGGAGATCGAGGGTAGCGTTCAGCATGCTTATGCCGAAGCGTTGAAGGAACGGATTGAGGAGCGTTCCGACGGCAGGATTGAAATCGATATTTTTCCCTACGGTTCTCTGGGAACCTCGGCACAGCTTACTGAACTGGTTCGCAATGGTTCCATAAGCCTGGCGTTCGCCTCCCCCGGGCATCTTGCCAACACCATCCCTGAAGTCGGTCTCTTCACGCTGCACTATGTTCTTCCGGACGACGCCGACGTTACACGAGAGATTCTGGCCAGCGCAGAATTGCTCGAATTGTTTGAATCGCCCTATGCCAACCAGAACATGAAACTGCTGGGTTTCGTGCCTGAAGGCTGGATGGCCTGGACAGCTAACAAGGCGCTGCGGTCGCCGGAAGACTTCACCGGACAGCGAATCCGAACCATGACCTCCGACATGGCGGAAGAAACCTTCCGGGCCTATGGTGCCGAGCCCAGCCAGATCCCCTATTCCCAGGTATACAGTGACCTGCAGCTGCGCAAGATCGATGGCCAGAGCAATCCGGTTTTCGCCATCGAGGAAATGGATTTCTACGAAGTGCAGACCACCATGACCCTGGCGCGACCGGCCCAGTTCGTCGCTTCAGTGGTCTCGAATCTTGAGTGGTACGACGCCTTGCCCGAAAACCAGCAACAATGGCTCGACAACGGACTCAAGGACGTCGCGCAGATCGCCTGGGAGACTCAGGAGGAGCTAAATCAGACCCGGCTCGAGCAGATGCTGGAAGGGGGCCACATGAAAGTGGTCCGCCTGACCGATTCAGAACGCGAGGCGTTTCGGGAAGCCAGCATGCCGGTGCGTGACATTTACCTCGAGCGCACCGGTGAAAGCGGGCAGCGTATTCTCGGCAGGTTGAATCAATTGATTGAGCAAACGGAAACCCGCAAGCAAAGCTCAGGGGTTTCCGGTGACGGGGACTGAGACAAACCTGACGCCCTCTGAAGCCAACGCACTTGCGCCCTTTGCAGTGAGCTCGGAAATAAACCGGAACTGATCCTTCAACTCGATCGGGTATGCCTTCAGCCGATAACACATGCCCCAGGGTTTGTTGGAGACCACCACCACGACAGGCCGGAACGTGCGGGTAAGAGGACAGGTGTAGGCCACATCCCGCAAGAGCGCCATAACCCGGCTGACGTCATGGTGGGGTTCAAGGTTGAACTCCGCCACGCACATCAGGTTATCCGTTCCGTTGTTGGCGTTGGCAATGAGGGACGCCCAGAGTTTGCCGTGGGGTATCACCACCACGGTATCATCCGGCGTAACAAGTTCCGCGGCTCTGGTGCCAATCGAACGGACCTCTCCGTACTGCCCGTCCACCTCGATCCAGTCGCCAGGCCGATACGGCATTTCGTAGAGGGTTACGATTCCGGCAATCAGGCTGTTCGCGTAATCCTTGAAGGCAAACCCGAGAGCCAGTCCCAGGGCTCCGAAAATGGCAACCATGTTCTCGAACGAAGGTTCCACCAGGATCGGAACCACAACGATGATGGTCACCACGATAATGATCAATCGCAGCAAGGGCACCGACGCCAGGATATAAAACCGGGGCTTGCCCCCGAGTTTAACTGCGATTCTCGGAAACAGCTTCTGTATTACGATGATCAGGCCCGTCGCCAGCAGCACAACCATCAACGATTCCAGCAACGCTTCCGACGTGATCGCTGAAAACGCCTCCCGAATGCCAAGATCACCCATCACTCATCTCCTAGAAAGTGTCGACCGGAAATCCCCAGCTCTGCAAATGCCGACGAATCGAGGGGTATCCCTGAGCGGTGACTTGCCAGCGACCACCAGATGACTGCTGCTCAATCAGATCCGCGCGGGCCAGACGTGCCAGCACAAACCCTGCCTCATGTTCCGCGACCCCTGTTACCAACTGCAGATGAGAGGCGTCCAGTCCATCGTGCAACAGCAGGGCGTGCAATAGCAGGCCAATGTTGTCGCCCTGGCTCTGGGGGACCGCTGGCAAACCCAGTTGATCAAAAGGGATAACCCAGGCCCGGGTGACTGAACCGCCGTCTGAAGAACCCGGGCCGGATTCCTCCGTGCCCGCCTCTTCTTCAGGGCGGTCTCTCAGCGCGCGTCGCCATATAGCCAGCGCAACACCGGGATTACCTCTTGCTACTGAGGCGAGATCCCGGAGAAAGCCACTGTGTTTGCGCTTTTTCCCGTCATTTCCTTCCGTCATCGGCAATACCCATAGGCCATCGTCTGCCATTCGGGCCGTGATTGAGTAATCACTATCACCGGCAGCAAGGGATTCAAACCATTCACCAAGTTCGACTGCTGCCATCGGCGCAGGTGTCATCGGCGAAAAGTGCGCATCCCTGAAGTAAGAGGACCAGAATTGCCAACACCAGCTCGAGCAACCAATAGCGCCAGGAGCAGTGCCTCCCGCGGCAACCCGACGGAGTAATTCCCGAACCAGAGCCAGTCCGGACAGATGGCGCAGCCAGAAATCAGCCAGTTCCGGAATCACCCACGGCCTGGAAAGATCCTGCGTGTCCCACCACTCCCTGGCGCCCTGTTCATCAAGAAGCAGATTCTCGGGTGGCAGGATCAGCGACCACCGGCCCGCCTCGCCCTCTTGCTGCAATTCAAGCTCGGGAAAACACTCAAGGGCAGAACGAATACCTGAGAACGGTGGAGCCACCAGTAACGCAACTCTCTTGCCGGAATCATGGTTTAGCCCAAGCTCTTCAAGGGCCCTTGAGAGCACTTCCGCCAGCACGCTTGGATCTGGCCGGGGTGCAAAGGATTCGAGCCGGGCGGCTGAAAGTTCGGGAAGGTTATCGAGGCTTTCAAACACTTCCTTTTCTGCAACCACGCCCGCCCGAATCTGGGCCAGGGCATGGCGCAACGCATCTTTGAGTGAACGTCTCACGGACGTTTCAGGCACTTTCCACTGCTCAACCGGAATCAGGCCGCCGGGCATCCACACGGATCCTGCCTTGTTTACTGGCTTATCCTTCAACCTCGTTGCTCCCTTGCTTGCCGTCCTTTCAATTACTCAGGAACCAGCCAACCAATATCGTGAGACAAATTCAAAACGTCCGACCCGGCAACATCGCTCATCATTGCGGCAAACCGGGAGTCAAAACCCCAGGGTGGGTTTACCACCAGCATGCCCGATCCGACCATACCTCGCTCCGGCGGATTATTCAGATGCACCTCACTGCAGAGTATCTTGCGCGCATCAGTGCCCCTGACCGCATCTTTCAACTGTTCCTGCAGGCCACTGGTCAGTATCGGGTACCAGACAAGAAAAATGCCATGACGGCACTTATGCCATGCTTTCCCCAAAGTTTGCGCCACTTCAATGTAGTCGGTTTTGACCTCGTAAGAGGGATCAATCAGCGTCAGCAGGCGCGGCTGTCTGGGAGGCAACTGTCTTAGCAGACCTGCCAGGCCGTCCTGTCTGAGCACCCGAATCGGAGCCTCGGAAGCCCATTCCGCCAGTTGCTCGCCCTCAGATGGATGCAGTTCAAACAGCGTCAGCGCATCTCCATCCCGTAGAAAATGCTGAAACCACGCAGGAGAACCGGGGTAAACGGACAGTTCACCACCGCCGGCATTGAATCCTTTCAGCACGTCCAGAAACGGCTTCCAGTCCCCGGACAGCAACCGATCTCTGGCGCCCCAAAGTCTCTGAACTCCGTGGTCGGCTTCTCCAGTCTTGCGGGCCCGCTCACTTCGCAGGTCGTATATGGCACTGCCGGCATGGGTATCGAAACAGGCAATACCGGAGGCCTTCGCCCGCATCATGGTCTGGACCAGTGCCAGGGCTCCATGTTTCTGGACATCGGCGAAATTGCCGGCGTGGAAGGCGTGCAAATAACTCAACATACAAGAATAGCTCCCTGGTGACGGGGCCATTAAGCCCGATCACGGTTGCCCGGGGCAAGAGCACAATCGTCAAACCTGATCGATCGAGTCCGTTTCCCGCTTGCGTTTCGATAAAACGGAACTCATAATATTTAACGCGAATATTTCTCATTATTACTACTATTAACAGAACTTGGAAAAAGGAATGACGCCCATGTTTCGTCCAGCACCCCTGGCATTGACAGTAACCGCTCTGCTCACTGCAGGCTGCGCTAATCATCCCTGGTCCACCAAGGACTATCAGCCAGCAACCAAAGACTCAGTGGTCGATCACTACGCCGATCTGGCTCATGCCAACTACGAAGATGCCCTGATCACCGCCCGCGCGCTGGACGAAGCAACTGACCGCTTGATCGCCAATCCGACCGAAGCCAATCTGGCGACCGCAAAAGAAGCCTGGCTGGCAGCTAGGGTTCCTTATCAGCAAACAGAAGTGTTCCGGTTCGGCAATGCTATTGTCGATGACTGGGAAGGCCAGCTGAACGCCTGGCCGCTTGATGAAGGCCTGATCGATTATGTGAAGGCAGACGGGTACCAGCACGAGCTGGGCAACGCCGGTGCCACCGCAAACATCATCGCAAGCAACAGGATCAATGTGGGTGGTGAGACACTGAATGTGGCATCTCTTTCCCCTGCACTGCTCGCAGATCTGAACGAAGTTGGCGGCTCTGAAGCCAACGTTGCTACCGGCTACCACGCGGTTGAATTCCTGCTTTGGGGTCAGGATCTCCACGGTTTTGAAAGCGGCGCCGGTGAGCGTCCGGTCACGGATTACGCGAAGGGCGCTGATTGCACCAATGGCAATTGTGAGCGTCGTGGCGAATACCTGGATGCGGTAACAGACCTTCTGGTATCCGACCTCGAGTGGATGGTGGCCCAGTGGGCGCCGGGCGACAGTGACAACTACCGGGCGCAATTGACCGCTGCAGACGCCAATCAGGGTGTTCAGAAAATGCTGTTCGGCATGGGTTCACTGTCTCTGGGCGAGCTGGCCGGCGAGCGAATGAAGGTTGCTCTGGAAGCCAACTCCTATGAGGACGAGCACGACTGCTTCAGCGACAATACCCACAATTCGCACTACTACAACGGCCAGGGTATCCAGAACGTCTACACGGGTACCTATCGTCGCGTGGATGGCAGCCTGGTGACCGGCCCTTCCCTGTCTGATCTGGTTCAGCAGAGCGACCCAGAGCTGGACGCGCGTCTTAACAACCAGCTGGACGCCTCCATGGAAGCCCTGGCGCTAATGAAGGCCCGCGCGGAGAGCAGCGAAAATCCCATGGCTTTTGACACCATGATTGCACCCGGGAATGCCGAGGGCACTCGTATCGTCAACGGCGCTATCATGGCGCTGGTCGCACAGACCGGTTCCATTGAGCAGGCTGCGCGCGACCTGGGCATTGAAGCCCTGTCTCCCGATGATGCCGGCCACGCGTTCTGAGCATGATGAAACCGCTTGCCTTAATCGGGGCGCTGGCGATCGCCAGCGCCCACGTTTGTGCCCAGACTCACGAGGGCTATCCGATCCAGACATCTCCGGCCTCTGGTGGTGAGGGCACCGTACAACAGTCAGACACCAATGCCTACTCGCTTCCCCAGGGCAATCTGTCCATGACCAAACGTCTGGACTTCAGTGTCGGCAACAGTTTCTTCCGGAACCCCTGGGTCGAAGCCCCGGCAAGCACTGACGCCCGTGACGGCCTGGGCCCGCTGTTCAATACCAACTCCTGCCAGGGATGTCATATCAAGGATGGTCGCGGACACCCACCCGGTGTCGACGAGCCGCCGGTCTCCCTGTTTTTGAGACTGGCAGTCCCTGCTGATCCGGAGCTGGACGCGGACATTCTGCGCAAACACGGTTTTAAACCGGCGCCAGTATATGGCAGCCAGCTCCAGACAGCCGCGCTTCCTGCAGCCAAACCAGAGGCTGATTTGATCGTCGAATGGACGCCAGTGAAGGAAACACTCGCGGATGGGACGGTGGTGGAACTGCGCAAGCCCGTGTACCGCATTGAGAACCCAAATTATGGGCCACTGCCCGAGGACCTTCTGGTATCGCCCCGGGTAGCACCGCAGATGATCGGAATGGGTCTGCTGGAAGCCATCCCCATCGAAGATTTGCAAGCCCTCCAAGACACTGATGATGCGGACGGAAACGGCATCTCCGGAAAGCTTAACCAGGTCTGGGATCTGGCAACGGAACAGACAGTGCCCGGTCGATTCGGCTGGAAGGCAGCCGAGCCCGATGTCCACCAGCAAAGCATGGGTGCGTTCGCCGGAGATATGGGACTGACCTCTACTCTGAAACCTAAAACCGACTGCATGCCCGAGCAGAATTGTGAGCGGTTTACCCATGGCGGTGAACCGGAAGTAAGCGACAAGGTCGCCAACTTCGTGACCTTCTACGCCAAGAGTCTGGCAATACCCGCGCGTCGAGATATTGAGTCTGAATCCGTCCGGCAGGGAGCAAGGCTGTTCAACGAAAGTGGCTGCGCTGGCTGCCATACGCCGAGACATCAGACCGGCGAGGTTGCCGATCGCCCGGACCTTAGCAATCAGACTATCTGGCCCTATTCGGATCTGTTGCTGCACGACATGGGTCCTGCCCTGGCCGACGGCCGCGATGAATTCCTGGCCAATGGCAATGAATGGCGAACCCCGCCGCTCTGGGGCATTGGCCTGGCCCAAGTGGTGAATCCGCAAGCCGGGTTCCTGCACGACGGCCGCGCCCGAACTCTGGAAGAAGCCGTGCTCTGGCACGGTGGCGAGGCTCAGGCGGCCGCCGACCGATACCGCCAGATGTCGCCCGAAGATCGATCCGCTCTGATCGATTTCCTGAATTCACTCTGAGGATCAGCCATGCAAGGGATCACCAGACTGCTGTGCACATCTATCCTGACACTAACCTCGCCCCTGGCGTGGGCAAGCGATGCCAACATCCAGGCCCGCCAGCAGTGGTATGAAGGCATTGCGACCGGCTATCAATCGTTGACCACAGAAGCGGGAGAGCTGGCTGAATCCGCCCGTGACTACTGCCAGAATCCAGCCGAGGGAAGCCGGGAACACGTGGAAGCCGCCTGGCTGAATGCCTTCCTGGCCTGGCAGAAGGTGCGCTTAGTCGATTTCGGCCCGGTCGAAAACAACAACCTTTCCTGGCAGTTCCAGTTCTGGCCGGATCCGAAGAATCTGATCGCACGGAAAGCGGCTTACCTGATCGGAAACGACGAACCGATCACCCCGAGCGTGATCAATCAGTCCGGTGTCGCTGTGCAAGGCTTCCCGATGATCGAATATCTGCTGTTCGACCAAGAGTTCAATGCCGGGGAAACTTCACTCCCAGTCGCCCGGACCTGCGAGCTGCTAACGAACGTCGCGGGACACGTGAAAAGCAACAGTGACGCATTGATGGCTGGCTGGCAGGCTTTCAGACCGCACTATCTGGAGACCGAGCAGTACTTCGACACCACTATCCGAGCGGGTATGGCAACACTGGAAATTCTGGAAGAAAGAAGGCTGGCCCAACCCATGGGACTTCGCGGCATTAACAAACGCACCCCTTACATCGCGGACGCCTGGCGCAGCGGCAAAAGCCTGCAGACTGTCGCGGCGACTGTCGACGGCCTGAACCGGTACTTTTTACCAGGGCTCGAAATTTCGCTGGAAGCAAAGGGGGCGTCCGACCTGGCAGACCGCATTCGCAAACAATTCAACGAGGTTCAGCAGAACTTTCCCGGTGCCCACCTGCCCATGGCAACTGCTTTGAAAGAAGAAGACCAGTTCCGGGCTCTGCAGAGCCTTTACGTTGATATTTCCCAGTTGACCACGCTGGTGAATGACCAGGCGGCAATCGCACTTGGCGTAGTAAGAGGCTTCAACTCGAGCGATGGCGACTGAGGAAGCTGATCCTAGGCTTTTGAACCGGAGAGCCCTTCTCAAGGTGTCCATTGCCGGCGGCGTTGCCGTGGGCCTGACCGGCTGTTCCCTGCTGCCCCGAAAAGCGTCAGTCCAACCTGATGGCTATGCCGGCGCCGTCCGGTTCCCGGATGGCAGTTTTGGAGTCAGCGCATTCAACCGCAACGGCCGGATAGTGTGGCAGGCGCCTGTCGATTCCCGCTGCCATAGCGGCTGCAACCGACCGCACCAGCAAGAGACCCTGTTTTTCGAGCGCCGCCCGGGTTGGTCATTCTACGTTTTCGATAGCACTACAGGTGCCCGGAAACACCATATTTCAGCCGAGCCGGGCGAACACTTTGTTGGCCACGGTGTGTTCTCGACCGATGGCCGACGCCTCTACGTCACCGCCAGCCGGTACGATCAGGGCGCGGGGATCATCGCAGTCTACGATGCCGAAAAGGGTTATCGGCGGACAAAAACCTTTGATCTGGCGGGAATCGGCCCCCATGAGCTGACCTTGCACCCCGACGGCGAAACCCTGGTGATCGGTCTCGGAGGCACCCTCACTCACCCGGATTACGACCGCATGAAACTGAATCTGGACACCATGGATCCAGCCCTGGTACTTATGAATCGTCACTCCGGCAAAATCGTTGGCCGTTTCAGGCCGCCTCATCATCAGCAAAGCGCCCGCCATGTCAGCGTCAGCGGCGATGGCCGCGTGTATGTGGCCTATCAGCACCAGGGCCCACTCTACGAAACGCCGCCTTTGTTGGCACGTCTTGAAGAGGGAACTTTGCGGGAATACCGGTTCGATGAGGATACCCGGACAGCGTTGGCCAACTACATCTCCAGCGTGGTTGCGCATCCGGAAAACGACCTCGTGGCTGCGGCTTCGCCGATTGGTGGAACGGCCATTATCTTTCGGGGCAAGACCGGTGAGCTGGTCAGCCGCGCACACATCGCCGATTGCGCGGGCATCCAGACCCTTGCCGGAGGGGATTTTCTTGTTTCCTCCGGACGGGGAAAACTTATCCGGCTCGGCGCCGGCAAACCCGCCAGAGAACTCGCAGATCTATCCGTTCACTGGGACCACCATCTGGTCTGATCGCTCGCAGTTGCCGTAATCCGGACTTAAGGATACCGCGCCACACTGGTATCCTTTCGACACATTTTCCGGAGGATAGCGGTTTGCCTGAGAGCAGAAAGGACACCATCGAACAACTTTATGGCCTGATTGCCAACGAAGAGGATGCACGGGTCTGTACCGACATCTCCGATGACGCCTGTCGCGAAGTGCCGCGCAATTTCTTTCTGATTCTTGCCAGCAACGTCCTGACCAAACTGGGCGACCTGCTGATCAGTCCCAAAACCGTATTGGCCTGGTTGATGAGCGCCATTGGTGCACCCGCGCTGGTGGCCTGGCTGGTGCCGATCCGGGAATCCGGTTCCCTCGTCCCACAGATGGTCATTGCGGCCTGGGTCCGCCGCAAACCTGTTCGCAAGTGGTTCTGGACTCTTGGAAGCTTCGGACAGGCCGCCAGTGTTGTGGCCATGGCGGCCAGCATCTGGTTTTTCGAGGGGTATGCCGCAGGTTCCGGGATCATTGCAGCCCTCATTGTATTTTCCCTCGCCCGTGGATTCTGCTCCGTATCCATGAAAGATGTACAGGGCAAATGCATCCCGAAAACCCGCCGGGGAAGGCTCGGCGGGCTCGCCTCCACCATTGGCGGCACCGCCACCGTTGTGTTGACCGCGCTGCTGTTCTGGGAACGCGGCGACCCCACCCTCGCCTTTTACACCGTATTATTACTTCTGGCCGCGGCACTCTGGGTGATCGCCGGCCTGCTGTTTGCCGGAGTGGAAGAATACGACGGTGAAACCGGTGGCGGCGGAAATGCCATCAACGAGGCATTTCGAAGCCTGTCCCTGCTCCGGGATGACGTTCCGTTCCGGAACTTCGTGATTACCCGGGCCCTGCTGCTCAGCTCGGCACTGGCTTCACCCTATTTGGTCGTACTGGCACAGAAAGAATCCGACATTGGCTGGATGTTGGGCGTTTTCCTGCTGGCCAGCAGCCTCGCCAGCTCGCTCAGTGCCAGCTTCTGGGGCTGGGCTGCAGACACCTCCAGTCGGAGAGTCATGATCCGTGGGGCGGCAATGGCCAGCGGTGTGTGCCTGATCGTCGGCTTCACCGCGCTGTTTATCGGGACGGAAATCGGCAGCGTCTGGTTTTACCCGATTGCGTTTTTCGTACTGAGCATTGCCCATGCGGGCGTCAGGCTGGGGCGTAAAACCTATCTGGTGGACATGGCAGGGGGCAACAAGCGTACCGATTACACGGCGGTGAGCAACACGGTCATCGGTGTTCTGCTGCTTGTTACCGGCGGCCTCACCGCCCTCGTGTCAATGATCTCAGAAGTGGCGGTCATCATCGTTCTGGGCCTGATGGGGCTGGCTGGGATGTTCAGTGCCATGGGGCTGAAGGAAGTGACCGAAGACTGATAACGGTCGCCCGTTCAGGAGGGCGCCTTGCCGTCATTCAGGGCCAGAGCCCCTTTCACGATCCGGTAGATGATCCAGATAGAAATACCAAGGAGAATAAACCATCCGATGATGATCGGCGTGGTCACTATGCCAATCACGGTCCAGAGCAGGCCGATCCAGAAGGTGCGAATCTGCCAGCGGAAGTGCCGCTCCACCCAGGTATTACGGACGTCGTCCAGTTTGACGTAATTGATGATCACGCCCACCAGACCGGTAATGCCTCCTACGAAAAACGACAGCGCCTGAAGGATGTAGACCACCACCGCCAGGTTACGCGCCGGATCACTTCGGCGGGAGGCGGGGTCCGTGTCGGCAGGAATAAACTCCGGTTCAGCCAAGACAAGTCTCCTATTGATCTATTAATCGGAGTCTACCACAGCCCCCGTGGCCGAAAATCCCGCCGCGGTCAGTGATTGTCCGGACGGTAGCCCAGGCGGAAACCGCCCCAATGCTTGCCATTCACATAAATAGGTACGGAGAGATCATGCATGATTTCGCCGGTATCCCTGCGATAGGTTTGCAAAAGCATGTTCTCGGTGTGCGTGCCACAACGAATGCCCGTTCGGTCGTTGAACAGCCGCTTGCTCCGGCTCTTGACCAGATCCACCTTCGGATCTCCGGTCGGTGCGTGGGCGAAATCCCTGTTGTGGGTCGGTACATACCCGTCAGGCGCAGCGGCTATGGCAAAGACAATGGCCTCATGGGCGTTTTTCACCTGCTCCTGGATGGTCGGCAGGTATTGATCGGTAAATTTGTCAAAGCTGCTTGAGTACTTTGGCGGGTGCGTGTTCGGGATGGGAGTCCGGCTCTTGTCGAACAGCGCGCTTTCTGAGAGCTTGCCATCCCGGATTGCCTGCTCGAACATCTGGCCGATCTGGTCAGCGCCCGCTCTGGCCTGATCGAAGAACGGCCGGTGATAACTGGCTTCGCTGTTCAGGGCAAATGAAGCATTGGCTTTTTCCGCAAGCTCCATCAAAGTAGCAGCCTGCTCCGCCAGCGAGGAAACGCTGGTATCGCTCTCGGAAATCTGGTCACGCACCGTTTCAATCGCGGAGAAAACCTGGGCCAGACTCTGCTCGTTGTTCTGGTCAATCTCGGCTATCCGGGCAACCTGCTGCTGGACCCGATCAGATTGTTCGCTGATCTGTTCCAGACGCTCACCCACGCTTTCCACAGACGTCAGGCCCTCCTCAATGCTGCGGGCAAGATCTTCAATGCGGGATACAATCAGTGTGGTATCGGACCGTATTTCCTCGAGGGTTTCCGCCACTTCTCCCGTTGCCTGAGCGGTTCGCCCCGCCAGTTGGCGTACTTCATCGGCGACGACCGCGAACCCGCGCCCCTGGTCACCAGCCCTCGCCGCCTCAATGGCGGCATTGAGTGCAAGCAGATTGGTTTGCTCGGCAATACCCTGAATGGTGGCGGTCACGCCCTGGATCTTGTTGGATTTCTCGTTCAGCTCCTGGATCAGCCGGAGATTCTCACCGGACTGCTGGTGTACCGCGCGCACACTATCGATGGCCGAGACCAGCGCTTCGCGCCCCTCGGTACTGACCTGCTTATTCTGGAGAGCCATGGTGGCGGCATCGGTCGCCTGCTCGGAGGATTCCCGCACGGTCTCGGTAATCTGGCCCGCGTAATCGGCCATCTGGGCGGTTTCTTCAACCTGACGGTCCAGCCGGATCTTGAGCTGGTCTGCGGCAAAGGAGACCTGGGCGGCGGAAATAGCGTTCCTGTCAGCGCTTCCGGAGAGGGTTTCCACCAGAGCCCGCCCGGCTTTCGCATCGGAAAGCAGCTGCCGGCAATGGGCCCGGAGCGGATGATCTTCTGCCAGGGTGCCCTTATCCAGAGCCCTGAGACCGCGTTCGGCAGGCTCCAGCACCCGGATGACCAGAAAGCCGGCGGCGGCTGCAAGGCCAACCACCAGTCCAACCAGTATTGATGCCGGTTCAAGGCCTAGCAAAGGCGCCACCACTGCACTGATGACCGCAAGAACAACAGCACTCACCACCCCCAATATTATTGAAGCCCGATCCAGCAACCCCATAGGAACCTCTTCTTTATCGTTGCTTCTACCAATATTTTGTTATTTAAGGCCATCATGGAGACTAATAAATTGATATGAGTTTATAACTCATACTTTAGTGTATGTAACTGGCTTATCGGCAGGAAAAGGGGTTTCTGAAACAAAAAACCGCAAACCCGACTCACTCTGTTACCAAGTGGGCAGGGCTTGCGGTGTTTAGCGCGTTTTTAGCTATTAATCCCGGGATTTATCGCACAGCCAGGTTGGCAGCCCCGCTGATATCCGAGGCATAATCCATTATGTGATAGATCATGTTCTGCTCGTTGGTGCCCGTTACCAGATGGGCACCCGGCCCCCTGGCATAAATGCCCACATCCTCACCGGCATGTGTCTCGCTGCCCAGTGGCACCAATGACTCCTGGTGGAAGCCCGGCGTGGTGGTGTCAACGTTGGTCAGGTCCTTTCGGCCGGCGTTGATGGGGTCGCCATAGGTACGGTCCGCATCGGTCTCGCTTCCATAGTCGCGCATGCCGAGGCCATTGGCATACCCCAGGGTGGTGTATGGCAGATCATCCGACGCCAGTTCAGGCTGCTCCGCCCCAATGCTCACCACCTTACCGAGAATGGGGTTGCCGCGCTTGGGATAACCGGCCATCGTGAACACATGGCTGTGATCAGCGGTGACAATAATCAGGGTATCCTCCGGGTTGGTTTGATCCGCGGCCACTTTTACGGCTTCGGCCAGTTCAATGGTATCGGTTAAGGCGCCATTGGCACTGCCGGCGTGGTGGGCGTGGTCAACGCGGCCCGCTTCGACGGTCAGGAAAAACCCGTCCGGATCGTTATCCAGAATGTCGATGGCCTTGGCAGTCATCTCACTCAGTGACGGCTCACCGGCAACATCGTTGCCACGGTCAGCCTCGTACTGCATGTGCGACTCGTTGAACAGGCCGAACAACCTGGACGTGGTTGCGGCGTTGACGCTGTCGAAACCGGCCTTGTCATACACGTATACGCCTTGTGGATACTGAGCCTGCCACTCGGTGACCAGGTTGCGGCCATCGGTGCGGTCGCCTTCGACACTGGATCGCGCATCCGGGCTGTTGAACCTGGCATCATTTGGCAGGAAGTGGCGACGGCCGCCGCCCATGACCACATCAAGGCCGTCAATATCCGCGCCGGTGCGTGCTTCGAGGTTTGCTTCAAAGTTCACCAGTTGGTCGGCAATATCCTGGCAGCCGTCGGTAACTGCCTCGGGAGGCATATCGGAGATGTCTTCCCAGTTACGATCTGCCGACTTGGCGTAGGTGGCTGCCGGCGTGGCGTGAGTGATACGGGCAGTCGATACCACCCCGGTGGCCTTGCCAGCAAGTTCCGCCAGCTCCGTCAGTGTCATCAGCTCGTTACCCGTGGCCGAACCACAATCGCCCCGGCTAACGTCTTCGTCCACGCCAAGCACGCCTACATCGGTTTTTACACCAGACACCATGGCTGTCATTGTGCCAGCGGAGTCGGGCACTTGCGCATCTACGTTATAAGTTTTGGCCAAGCCGGCGAACGGAAAACGCTCGAAGCTCAGTTGATGCTCTTCCCCCGGCTTGCCCTGATTCTGGCCATCCAGAATACGCGCCGCTGTGACGGTTGAAACGCCCATGCCATCGCCCACGAACAGGATAACGTTCTTTGCCTTGCCCCGTGCATCGGCGATGGCCGCCTGCAGGGAGCCCGATTGAGTGACAGGGGCCACGGTACCGGTAACCTCGGCCCAGGCCGCTTTCGCCGCTTCGATATCCTGTTGGCCCTGCTGGAACCAGGGGTTGGTCAGCGACGTTTCCAGTTGTTGCGAGGAAAGGCTGGTCACAGCCTCATCGGCTGGCTGCACGGGGCTGTTATCGTCGTCATCCGTGCACCCGGTCAGGACAAACATTGAAGCCGTCAGTGCGCTGTAAAAGAATTTGTTCATTGCCTTGCTCCTTATTCTTCGATTAAGCCCAGAGCCTGGTCGATCAGGTGAAAAACCGTGCTTTGTTCGATGGTTCCCTGCGCCAGATGAGCACCCGGTCCTTTTGCATGCAGACTGACGTCCTCACCGGAATGGGTCTCGCTACCAAGCGGAACCAGCGCCTCCTGGTGATAACCAGTGGTGGTGGTATCCACGCCAGTAAGATTCTGACGTCCGGCGTTAGGTGCCTGGCTGTAGGCCACGTCTGAATCCGTTTCCATACCAAGATTACGGAAACCGAGTCCGTTGGCGTACCCCAGGGTGGTGTAGGGCATGCCATCGGCGGCCAGTGCCGGCTGCGTCTCGCCAACATTAACCACCTTGCCCAGAATCGGGTTGCCCCGCTTCGGATAACCGGCCATCGTGAACACATGGCTGTGATCAGCGGTGACAATAATCAGGGTATCCTCCGGGTTGGTTTGATCCGCGGCCACTTTTACGGCTTCGGCCAGTTCAATGGTATCGGTTAAGGCGCCATTGGCACTGCCGGCGTGGTGGGCGTGGTCAACGCGGCCCGCTTCGACGGTCAGGAAAAACCCGTCCGGATCGTTATCCAGAATGTCGATGGCCTTGGCAGTCATCTCACTCAGTGACGGCTCACCGGCAACATCGTTGCCACGGTCAGCCTCGTACTGCATGTGCGACTCGTTGAACAGGCCGAACAACCTGGACGTGGTTGCGGCGTTGACGCTGTCGAAACCGGCCTTGTCATACACGTATACGCCTTGTGGATACTGAGCCTGCCACTCGGTGACCAGGTTGCGGCCATCGGTGCGGTCGCCTTCGACACTGGATCGCGCATCCGGGCTGTTGAACCTGGCATCATTTGGCAGGAAGTGGCGACGGCCGCCGCCCATGACCACGTCAATCCCATCGGTATCCACGCCAGCGTAACGTTGTTCCAGAAGTTGCTCGAAACTGACCAGCTGATCGGCAATGTCCTTGCAACCGGCCTGAACCGCTTCAGCAGGCATATCCGAAATGTCTTCCCAGTTGCGATCTGCCGATTTGGCATAGGCAGCGGCGGGTGTGGCGTGGGTAATGCGTGCGGTGGAGACCACACCAGTGGATAAACCCTTGATTTCCGCAAGCTCCAGAGCGGTTACTACTTCATTGCCTGCAACCGTGCTGCAATCACCCCGCTGGACATCCTCGTCCACGCCCAGCACGCCCGCATCGGTTTTCAAACCAGACATCATGGCGGTCATGGTGCCCGCTGAATCCGGAACCTGGGCATCGGTGTTATAGGTTTTCACGAGTGTCGTGAAGGGGAAACTCTCAAAGCTCAGCAGATTTTCCTCGCCCGGACTGCCCTGCCTCTGGCCTTCCAGAATGCGCGCAGCGGTAAGGGTGGACACCCCCATGCCATCGCCCACAAACAGAATGACGTTTTTCGCCTTATCCGAGGACTTCAGGGAGAGCTTCTGCTGAAGCTGTGCCGCGGCGTTAATAAACCAGGTATTGCCCTTTTGTGAGGTCGGTAGTATCTCTGCGACGACACTGGCGGACAATGCCAGCCCGATCGCCACGGAAATTAACGCTCTTTCCAGATTCATAGCGCATATCCTTTCAACGGTGTTGTTGTCTGCCACTCCGGTACAACCTGTTCATCGAACAGAATTCCGGATCGACTCCGCTAAAAAGATAGGGGCTGGTTATGACGTTAATCCTACATTTGTGTTACTCAGGCATTAAGGTTGTCTGGCCGCAAAAGATTCGACTCACTCTCCTCCCCGGACGCTGATGACCAGGACCCGCCAGCGCAAACAGAGGCGCGCCGGCGGAAATTAGAGAGTTATCGGAGAGTTATCGGAGAGTTATTGAGTAGCCTCCTCTACCCTGTCACCCGCTTCCTCAGCGGCATCTCCCATCTCCTCAGCTGCGTTTTCCGCTCCTTCCTGTAACTCTCCCATGACGCTTTCGTTCTGGCCAGTAGCATCCTCGTAGGTTTCCTCGACTGAATCGCCAGCCTCTTCCATCATGTTTCCGGCGTTGTCCGCAGCCTGCTCGACATCCACGCCTTCGTTGTCCTCCGAACCGCAGGCAGCAAGGCCCAGTGTCAGAACCACCAAAAGCGCACCCAGCGTGAGCTTGTTCATACCATATCCCTCTGTTGATAAATATTTACAACGCGAAACAGGGTACGGCGAGGCCCGGCCCAAAGGCAATTACCCGGCGATTACCCTTTGGTTAGCCTGTGCTGCCTGCCAGCAGCCGGCCATTAATGGTGATGACATGATCGAGCGGGAGCATGGTGCCTCGTCCGAGCAGCAGGAAATCCTGCCCTGCGCGACTGCAAAGCTCACGAATAACATCGTGCACCGTGCATATCTGGCCGGCGCTGTCCCGGTAAACCACCTCGGTCAGTTGCCCTGAGCCCAGATACTCCTGAAGCATACCCTGAACTGAGTACGAAGCCGTAGCGGAGGGAGTGGAGGGAAAATTTGGCATAGCTGATTCTTCACTACCGTCGAATTCTTGTTTTCCCCGAAGTCTGGCTCAGAAAACGGGATTTCGCCAAAAGAATGATATTTGTCATTTTGCGCCAAGCTACCCCGCTCTGCCGGACGGTCGTTGCATTGCCAGATTGTCCGACATAAATTGACATTACGCGCACCGAACGGGAGAACACAATGAACGCCAAGACCCACGACAACCCGGAATCGCATAATGTCGTTTCCCCCGCCGAATCCGGCTCCACTGGCAACTGGAAGGATCCGAAACGCTATATGTGGTTACTCGGCCCTGTCCTGCCGGGCATCGGGCTCGCGGCCCTGACCGGTTACGCCCTGGCCCCCAAAAAACTGAAAGCCCTGGCCTGGACCGGCCCTGCTCTGGTGCACGGCATCATTCCGGCGCTGGACAGGGCCATTGGTGAGGACCAGAGCAACCCGCCGGAATCCGCAGTGGAGACCCTGGAACGGGACAAGTACTACGACCGGATCGTGAAGGCCTTTATTCCGACCCAGTACGCCATGACCCTCATGGGCGCCTGGCTGGCCAGCCGCAAGGATACGCCCCTGGACGATAAAATCGGCCTGACGCTTACCGTTGGTGCCATCAATGGCGTAGGCATCAACACGGCCCATGAGCTGGGTCACAAATCGAACAGACTGAACAAGCTGTTGGCGATGGCGGCTCTGGCGCCCACCGGGTATACCCACTTCGTTGTCGAACACAACTTCGGCCACCATAAGCGGGTGGCCACACCGGAGGATCCGGCCAGCAGCCGCATGGGCGAGAGTTTCTGGAAGTTCCTTCCCCGTACGGTGCTGGGTGGCATCAAATCCTCCATCAGGATTGAGAAGGCGCGGCTTGCCCGCAAAGGCAAGGGCTTCTGGAGCCTGGATAATGAGTTGTTGCAGGGCTGGGCCATGAGCGCCGGGTTCTTTGGCGCGACAACCTTGGTTTGCGGCCCACGGGCAGTACCATTCCTGGCGGCCCAGGCGGTGTATGGCGCAAGCCTGCTGGAGAGTGTGAATTACATTGAGCACTATGGCCTGCTCCGTCAGAAGGACAAGAACGGCAAGTACGAGCGTACCCAGCCGGAGCACAGCTGGAACAGCAATCATATTGTGACCAACCTGTTCCTGTACCAGTTGCAGCGGCATTCGGATCATCATGCCCACCCACAACGCAGCTTCCAGGCCCTGAGGCATTTCGAGAAGGCGCCGCAGTTGCCGGGTGGTTATGCGTCGATGCTGTTGCCGGCTTACCTGCCGCAATGGTGGTATGAAACCATGGATAAGCGGGTGATTGACCACTACGAGGGGGATCTGAGTAAAATCAATTGGGATCCGGATCGGAAGGAGGAGCTGATGGCCAAGTATTCGGATTATGCTGCGGAGGTAGCGGCTGAAGCGAAGGCTCGTCGCGAACCCGGGAATTCCGAGGCCGCCTGAAGTCTTGCCCCCAAGCCTTGACGTTATAGAGCATGCAGCCAACCGGAGTCTTCCTTCCGGGAGACGCCGTGAACCCATCCATGGGGGCTTGATCGCAGCATCCTTGCTGCTCACACTCCCGGAAGGAAGACCCCGGTCGGCTGCCCTGAGCTCTGGCGATATAGTCAGGTTTCTTTATAAGCACTAAAACCCGTGATTTCTGACCAAGTTGAGCCGTTACTTACCTTTGAAAGCGGCCTCTCGACGTTCCAGGAATGACTGAATTCCCTCCTTTACATCCTCACTGGCCATAACCGGCTGAAGGTCCGGGAACAAACGCTGCTTCGCAGCCTCCTGCCCTTCGCTGACAGCAATTTTTGAGGATTTAAGACTGCCCTGGACACCCAATGGCGCCGCCCTGGCAATTTTCTCGGCAATTTCCAACGCGACGTTGAACTGCTCGCCGGGTTCCACCAGTTCCTGAATCAACCCCCACTGATACGCCTGATCGGCGGTCCACTCATCGCCAGTCAGAAGGTAACGCTGGGCATTGCCCCAGCCGATTTCACGCTGGAGGCGGATGGTGGCACCACCGCAGGCAAAGATGCCGCGTTTGACTTCCAGTTGGGCAAAGCGAGTGCCTTTGGCCGCGACGCGCACGTCGGTGTTGAGCATCATCTCAACGCCGCAGGTGAAGCAGATGCCCTGGGCGGCGAAGACCACGGGTTTGGTCAGCGCCTGACCGGTAATGTGGAAGGGATCCAGTTCGCCCTCACCCGGTTCAATGCCCTTGCCGTTGGCAAACACACCCGCCCAGTCGTCCAGTTGCAGGCCGCTGGTGAAGTGGTCGCCCTCGGCGTACATCAGCCCGACCCGTAGCTCCGGGTCGTTTTCCAGCTGGTGGTAGGCCGCCGCAATCTGGTGGTACATCTCGCGGTTCATGGCGTTCATTTTTTCCGGGCGGTTCAGCCCGATCAGCAAGATGTGATTTTTCTTCTCAACATTTACCAGAGCCATCAGAACCACTCCGATTTCATGTTCAGGCAGGTATCGTCCTGATTGCGCAGCAGCACCAGATCCTGAGCCACGGTTGGCAATTCCCAGTGGAAGAAGTATTGGGCCGCCTGCAGTTTGCCCTGGTAGAAATTGCGTTCATCATCGGTATTCGCGGAACCCAGGGCATGGGAGGCGGCATTGGCCTGACGCAGCCACATCCAGGCCACCATAATGTGCCCGAACAGGTGCAGGTAGCAGGAGGCATTGGCCAGGGTTTTGTCGGGATCGCCTTCCATCAGGGATTTACCCAGGCTTTGGGTAACCTTCACTGCCTGCTGCAGGGTTTCACTCAGGGACAGGGCCCATTGCTGGCAACGATCGGTGGTGGCTGCCTGCAGGTCCACCTGCATTTCCTGCATGAGCAGCTGCAAACCGTGGCTCTGATCCTGCCAGATCTTACGGCCCAGCAGGTCCATGGCCTGGATACCATTGGTGCCTTCGTGAATCGGGTTAAGGCGGTTGTCACGCCAGCACTGCTCTACCGGATACTCCCGGGTGTAACCTGCGCCACCGTATACCTGAATGGCCAGGTCATTAGCCTTGGGGCCGTATTCGGAAGGCCATGCTTTGATCACCGGAGTGAACAGGTCCAGCAGCTTTCCGGCTTCCTGGCGTTTCTGTTCATCGGGATGGGTGTGCTGGTCATCCATCAGTCGGGCGCCGTAGAGGCACAAAGCCAAACCACCCTCACTGTAGGCTTTCTGGGCAAGCAGCATGCGACGGACATCGGCGTGATCAATAATCGGCACCTGCGGGCTTTCCGGATTCTTCTCGCTGGCCTTGCGGCCCTGCAGGCGATCTTTGGCGTATTCGAGGCTGTGCATGTAACCGCGATAACCGATCACGGCGGCGCCGAAACCCACACCTACCCGCGCTTCGTTCATCATCTGGAACATATACTTCAGGCCCTGGTGGGGCTCGCCAACCAGATAGCCGTGACAGGGAGCATCATCACCGAAGCTCAGGGCGGTGGAGGTGGTGCCACGGTAGCCCAGCTTGTGAATCAGGCCAGCGAGGCTGACGCCGTTGCGTTCAGTGGGATTGCCTTCGTCATCCACCAGAAACTTGGGCACGATAAACAGGGAGATACCTTTCACGCCCGCCGGCGCGCCTTTGATCTTGGCCAGCACCATGTGAACGATGTTGTCAGTGATGGACTGCTCGCCGCCGGAGATATAAATCTTCGCGCCCTTGATCAGATAGTGCCCCTCATCTGTGGGCGACGCCGATGTCCGGATATCCGCGAGGGAGGACCCGGCGTGGGGCTCGGTCAGGGCCATGGTGCCGCTGAAACGACCGCTGAGCATGTTCGGAAGGAAGGTGGTTTTCTGCTGTTCGTTGCCAAAAACCCGGATGAGGTTGGCGGCAGCTGTGGTCAGAAACGGGTAACCGGCGGTGCCGGGGTTGGCAGCTGTGAAGAAACCGTTGCAGGCGGCCATGACCGATTCAGGCAACTGCATGCCACCCAGTTCATAGTCGTAACGTCCTGCGATAAAGCCGGCCTGCGCATAGGCGTCGAAGGCTTCCTTCACTTGCGGCAGCATCTCGACCTGGCCGTTGACGAACTTTGGTTCGTCCTTGTCGGCGGCGCTGTTATGGGTGGCAAACTTTTCCCGGGCCATCTTGTCGGCGGTTTCAATGACGGCATCGAAGGTGTCGCGGTTGTGTTCGTTGAAGCGCTCGCGGGTGGTGAGGTTTTCGGTATCGAGGACTTCGTAAAGCTGGAACGCCAGGTCGCGGCGGTCGATCAGGGTGTCGGTCATGCTTGGTCTCCTGTTTATTGTCGACAGCCTCTCACAACTGGTTTTTCCTGGAAACCGGCGTTTATGACATAATTATGGTCAATATTGCCACTCATGGCCTAATTTGGAGTTTGCATGCGAACGGTCTCTGTTATCGGTTTTGATGGCGCTTTAGCCAGCGCCATCACTGGCATTATTGATCTTTTCCGTCTTGCCGGCGTTACCTGGGCGCGGATTAACGATGAAGCGCCGACACCCCGATTCACAACCCGGCTTCTGACGAAGGACGGAGCGCCCTGCCGCTGCATTAACGGACTGACCATTCAGCCAGACGGAGCCTGGAACGATTTGTTACCGGGTGGCGACGACAGCGATCTGGTGGTGATACCGACTATTGGTGGTCCTATCGAAGTCGTTCTGGCCGGGAATTCGGAGCTTATTGAATGGCTGAGCGAATTTCGGTCTTCAGACGCCGGGCAGGTGCGGGTAGCGAGTAACTGTACCGGTGCGTTCATGCTGGCCGAGGCGGGGCTGCTGGATGGTCGTCAGGCGACGACACATTGGGGCTTCAGCCATCAGTTCCGGCAGCGCTTTCCGGCGGTGAACCTTCAGCCTGACAAGCTGGTAACGGTGGACGGCGACATTGCCTGTGCCGGGGGCGGCATGGCCTGGTGGGATCTGGGGATTTACCTGGTGGAACGGTACGCGGGGGCTCAGGTGGCGCGGGAGCTGGCGAAGGCGTTTGTGATTGATGCGGGGAGGACCAGTCAGGCGCCTTATAGCGCCCTGCAGGCTCGCCGCTACCATTCTGATGCCGCCATTCTGAAGCTGCAGGACTGGCTGGACAGTCATTACAGCGAACCTGTTACGCTGCAACTCCTGGCTTCACTCAGCGGACTGACCGAGCGTTCTCTGATTCGCCGATTCAAGGCAGCCACTGGCGACACGCCCACCGGGTATCTGCAACTTCTACGGATTGAGGTGGCACGTCAGCATTTAGAGAAATCGCGGTTACCGATTGATGAAATCACTCAGTTGGTGGGCTACGAAGACGTGAGTTCGTTCACGCGTCTGTTCCGCAAACATACCGGGCTTTCACCGGGTGCTTACCGCTCTCGCTTTGTCAGGTAATGTCTGGTCGGCCCTGCCTGGCCCGGGTTATGCATCGGTTTCCAATGAGGGCCAATGTTCGGCCTGAAACGTAAAGAATACCGACAGGTGTCACTATGGGGAGGTCCGCCATGAATGCACCGATCAGACAAAGCCAGGCAGAGATTCTGAGCAGGCTGTACGACATGAAGCGCAAGCAGATCGAGCAGGCACTGCAGCAGGGAAACAGCCTTCGAAGTCAGGTACTTGAAGCTGAAGCCGAGGCGATTTCAAATGCCTTAAAAGCCGCCCGCTAACCAAACCAAACCCTTCTATCCGGAGCCATACTTCTTCAAACGCCGGCTCCAGCGCTGCTTCGCATACCGGCGGAGGTTCGAGACATTATCGGTTTCATCCATGATTTCCGTGCCCAAAAGTGTCTCCAGTATGTCCTCCAGCGTCACTATTCCCAGCCAGGTTCCCAATTCGTCATAGACGACGGCCAGGTGTTGCCGCTCTCGCAGCATGTCCGAGAACAGGAATTCGATGTTGGTGTTGCCTTTCACTCGCTTGATCTTGCGCATGTGATCGAGCAGGTCGACATCGGAATCGAGGTTGATCAGATCTGCCCGATGCAGGTACCCGAGCGCCTCGCCTTCCTCATCGATTACCGGGTATCGGGAGAACGGTGACTTTCTGACCTGCTCCCGGAACTCGTCGTAAGTGATGCCCGGATCAACGTATTTGCAGACCGTCCTTGGTGTCATCACAGAACTGACCTTGATCTCGTGGAATCGCAGGACGTTGTGAATCATGCGCCGTTCGTCTTCGTCCAGGGCCTGCTGATCCTTGCCGATCTCCGCCAGGGCGCTGATCTCCGCACGGATATCAACGTCGGCCTCACCAGACCCAATTCGGCGGGTGACCTGTTTGGACAACCAGATGAACGGCAGCAGCGCTTTGATCATGAACCCCAGAATAACTGGCAGCCGTGGCGCAATACTCCGCCAGTATTTGGCACCAATGGTTTTGGGAATAATTTCCGAGAATATCAGGATAGCCAGGGTCATTACCGCAGAGGCAATGCCGAGCCACGCTTCCCCAAAAACCACCGTCACCTGGGCGCCAACGCCGGTGGCGCCCACGGTGTGGGCAACCGTGTTCAGTGTAAGGATTGCAGACAGGGGATCGTCCACATCGTCTTTCAGTTTTCGCAACCGGGCGAAAAGCTTCGGCTTCTCTTTTTTCAGTGAGGCGATGTAGCTCGGAGTCACCGAAAGCAGGGCCGCCTCTAGAATGGAGCATAAAAAGGAGAAGCCAATCGAGAGCACTGCGAAGGCAATTAGTAATGTCATAATTTGGCTGCGACTTCCGTTCCCTGCCGGATGGCCCGTTTGGCGTCCAGTTCTTCGGCGACGTCTGCACCGCCGATCAGATGCGCGGTCACCCCAGAGTCCGATAACTCGTCGAAAAGTTCCCGATAAGGTTCCTGGCCTGCACAAATAATCACATTGTCCACGGCCAACACCCGGCTCTCCGTGACCTTGCCATCTTTGTCGGTCAGGGAGATATGCAGCCCCTGGTCGTCAATCCGCTCATAGCGACAGCCCCTCAGCATCTCGACTTCACGGTGCTTCAGGCTGTTGCGGTGCACCCAACCCGACGTCTTGCCCAGACCGCCGCCGACCTTGCCGGTTTTTCGCTGCATCAGGTAAATCTTTCGGGGCGACGGTGTTGGCTGGCGCTCGGCCAAGCCTCCGGGGCCATCGAAGTCCGGGTTGACGCCCCATTCCGCCTGCCAGTCGGCAACGCTGACCTGCTCGCCTTCGGGATGGTGGCTGAAGTCGTGCGTCAGGAACTCGCTGACATCGAAGCCTATACCGCCGGCACCAATAACCGCCACAGTCGCACCAACCGGTTTGTTGTGACGGAGCACATCGAGGTATCCGAGCACCTTGGGATGATCGATGCCTTCAATTGCCGGTGTTCTCGGCTTCACGCCAGTGGCGATCACCACATCATCAAAGCCCTGGGCCTTGAGTGAGTCCGCGTCCACGCGCGTGCCCAGCTTCAGGTCGATCTCCAACAGCTCTATCTGGCGCTGGTAATAACGAAGGGTTTCGTAGAATTCTTCCTTGCCCGGGATGCGTTTGGCGTAGTTGAACTGACCGCCAATCCGATCGTCTGCGTCGAAAAGGGTCACCTTGTGGCCCCGTTTCGCGGCGGTGGTCGCTGCTGCCAGCCCCGCAGGTCCGGCCCCCACCACTGCGACCCGGCGCACAACCGGCGCTACCGTCAACACCAGCTCGGTTTCGTGGCAGGCCCTCGGGTTTACAAGGCACGATGCCCGCTTGGCCTGGAAGGCATGGTCAAGACACGCCTGGTTGCAGGCAATGCAGGTGTTGATTTCGTCACTGCGCCCCTGCTCGGCTTTGCGAACAAACTCGCTGTCCGCCAACAGAGGCCGGGCCATCGACACCATATCCGCCTTTCCGGCAGCGAGAATCTCTTCTCCTTTTTCGGGGGTGTTGATGCGGTTGGTGGTACACACCGGGATATCCACTTCGCCATAGAACTTGGCGGTGACATCGGCGAAGCCGCCCCGGGGAACCGAGGTAACGATGGTGGGCACACGGGCTTCATGCCAGCCAATCCCGGTATTGATGATGGTGGCTCCTGCCCGCTCAATGGCCTTGCCCAGCGTCACGATCTGATCCCAGGTCTGGCCACCCTCGACCAGGTCCAGCATGGACAACCGGTAGATAATGATAAATTCAGGCCCAACAGCCTCGCGCATACGGCGGACAATCTCCACGGGCAGGCGCATACGGTTCTCGTAAGGGCCACCCCACTTGTCCGTTCTCTTGTTGGTCCGCTCACACAAAAACTGGTTGATGAAATAGCCTTCGGAGCCCATCACCTCGACGCCATCATAACCCGCAAATTTGGCGAGCTTCGCGGCACTGACGAAATCGTTGATCTGACGTTCAACTCCTTTCGAGGAAAGGGCGCGGGCCTTGAACGGGCTGATCGGCGCTTTGGTTGCCGACGCCGAGACAATCAGAGGCTGGTAGCCATAACGCCCTGCGTGCAGGATCTGCATACAGATCTTACCGCCTGCCTCATGCACCGCGCCGGTCACATGACGATGCAAAAGAGCCGTTGCCCGGTTGTTCATGGTCGAGGCAAGGGGGGCCAGCTGCCCAACCAGATTGGGCGAGAAACCGCCCGTCACCATGAGCCCCACGCCACCTTCTGCGCGCTCGGCAAAGTACCTCGCAAACTTGTGGATGTTCCAGAACCGATCTTCCAGGCCCGTGTGCATGGACCCCATCAGCACTCGGTTCTTAAGTTCAGTGAAGCCAAGATCCAGGGGTTTCAGAAGGTTGGGATAGGTGTCGCTCATGGGACTCTCTCAATAAATATTTATCGCGAGTATACACTTGATCAATGGCAAGTTGACTTGACCTTCCAGACGGGGCACGTATCATCGGCAATCAAGTTTCATTGACGGAGCAACCATGACCGCAAGGTCCTTCGGCTGCATAAGAGTTACCCGCCCACCTGTTACCGCTGACATCGCGCGGCACCGGGGACGTCTTCCGTACTTCCCGGACCCGCCTGCCTTCTGCTGATCCACCCCACCCGCCATGCCGTAAAGGGATCGTTGCCCGATGTGCAGGGTGGCCGGCCGGAGACTAGACTCAGGCAAACATGCCTTCAATACTCACGTAAAAGAAAACCAATAACGAGGTTGCGATGTCGCTACCGCTGGTTGTTTTACTGCCTTTTCTGGGTGCCATAGCCGCACCCCTGTTCGCCCAGGGCGGCAGAACGGCGATTGCCGTTGCATCTTCTGTACCCGCGTTGATCGCACTCGCTGCCCTTTTCCCCCATTGGGAAACCCTTGCTGACGGCGGCGTTGTGCTGCACAGCTACGAATGGCTCCCCGCGCTCGGCCTCTCCTTCAGTTTTCGTCTGGACGGGCTGTCCCTGCTGTTCGCTCTGCTGATCCTGATCATCGGGCTGCTGATCATTCTTTACGCCCGCTATTACCTGAAAGCCCATGAAAACGTCGGCAAGTTCTACGCCCTGCTGCTGTGCTTCAAGGGATCGATGCTCGGCATCGTGCTCTCAAGCAACCTCCTCCTGATGATGATTTTCTGGGAACTGACCAGCCTGACCTCGTTCCTGCTGATCAGTTTCTGGACCCATAAACAGGACGCCCGCCGTGGCGCCCGGATGGCACTCGCGGTAACCGGCGGCGGCGGCCTTGCACTGCTCGCCGGCATCCTGATCATCGGCAACATTGTTGGCAGCTTCGAGCTTGATGACGTGCTGGCAGCCGGAGACCAGATAAAGGCTCATGCCATGTATCCGGTCGCCCTGACCCTGGTTCTGCTGGGCGCGTTCACCAAATCGGCCCAGTTCCCGTTCCATTTCTGGCTGCCTCACGCCATGCAGGCACCGACACCGGTATCTGCCTACCTGCACTCGGCTACCATGGTCAAAGCCGGCATCTTTCTCATGGCCCGGCTGTATCCGGCCCTGGCAGGTACTGAACAGTGGTTCTACATGGTCAGCTTTACCGGCATGGCCACCATGCTGCTGGGCGCCTACACCGCCATGTTCAAGCACGATCTGAAAGGCCTGCTGGCCTATTCAACGGTGAGTCAACTGGGCCTTATTACCCTGCTGTTCGGCATGGGCACCCAGCTTGCGGCCGTTGCGGCGATTTTCCACGTGATCAACCACGCCACGTTCAAAGCCTCCCTGTTTATGGCCGCCGGTATCATCGACCATGAAACCGGCACCCGGGATATGCGCCGCATTAACGGGCTCTGGCGTTTCATGCCGCACACGGCCACCCTGGCCATGGTTGCTGCCGCATCGAACGCCGGGGTGCCGCTGCTGAACGGCTTTCTGAGCAAGGAAATGTTCTTCGCCGAATCACTGGCGCTGAACCTGCCGGGGCTCTGGGCCTGGCTGCCACCAATCGTGGCGACCCTGGCGGGCGTCTTCACGGTGGCTTACTCCGCACGTTTTATCCACGACGTTTTCTTCAACGGCAAGCCGGTTGATCTTCCGATCTACCCTCCACACGAGCCTCCCCGTTACATGAAGATCCCGGCGGAGATTCTCGTGTTTGCGCTCGTCATGATCGGCATCTTTCCGGCCATCTCGGTCGGCCCGCTGCTTTACATGGCGGCATCCGCCACATTTGGCGGCAATGTGCCGGATTACCAACTCGCGGCGTTCCACGGTTTCAACCTCCCGCTGATGATGAGTTTTTTCGCTTTTGCCGGCGGTTTGCTCATGTACAGCCAACGCCAGCGCTTTTTCGATTTTCACGCACGGTTCCGGGAAATCGATGAAAAGGCCGTATTCGAGAGCGTTGTTCTGCGGATTGTAGACTTTGCCAACAGCGTGACTTCACGGCTGGAGAACGGCTCGCTACAGCGCTACGCTCTGCTGCTGTTTGTCAGTGTGATCGCTGTTGCAGCAATGCCATTGCTTGATCTGGGGGTCTTTGTCGGTGAGAACGGCCTGAGCCCGGTGGATGCGCCAACGGCGATTGCGGCCGCTGTGCTGATACTCTGCGCTTTTGCAACGGCAGGACTGCACCGACAGCGTTTCTATGCACTGGTACTGTTGAGCGTTGTAGGACTGGTCGTAGCTTTGGCCTTCGCCCGCTTTTCGGCACCGGACCTGGCCATGACCCAGCTCTCTGTGGAGGTGGTGACGATTGTTCTGTTGATGCTGGCCATCTACTACATGCATCCCTGGACGCCAGTCGAAACACCTCTCAAACGTCGTCTCCGCGATGTGGCCATTGCGGCGGTCGCAGGTATTGGCATGACACTGGTGACGCTTGCCATGCTGACCCAGCCATTCAGCTCGATCTCCGAGTTCTTCCTGGAGAACAGCAAGCCGGGCGGAGGCGGCACTAACGTGGTCAACGTCATTCTCGTGGACTTCCGGGGCTTCGATACCCTGGGCGAGATCACGGTCCTGGCCATTGCCGCCCTGGGCATCTACGCCATGCTCAAAGACACCGTATTGACGCCACCGCCCAGCGATGGCGCCGGCCACGCATGGGCCCGGGATGCGCACCCGCTGATGTTGAGCCTGATTGCCCGGCCAATGTTACCGCTTGCCCTGATGGTGTCCGCATTCATTTTCCTGCGCGGCCACAACCTGCCGGGCGGCGGGTTTATCGCCGGTCTTATTACCTCGATTGCGCTGATTCTCCAATACATTGCCAGCGGCATGGAGTGGACAGAGGATCGAATCCGTCTGCGCTACCACAACGTCATCGGGCTGGGCCTGCTGTTCGCAACGGTTGCCGGGCTTGGCAGTTTCGCCTTCGGCTACCCGTTCCTCACATCCACCTTCGATTACATCACCTGGCCGGTGGTGGGCAAGTTCGAGGTTGCCTCGGCCCTGATCTTTGATCTCGGCGTCTACCTGGCAGTTATCGGTGCTACCCTTCTGTCGCTGGTGACTGTCGGCCGGTTGTCGCCCCATTCTGCGATTAAACCCAAACAGGAGAGTGCGTAATGGAGCTCGTTTTCGCACTGGTTATTGGCGCACTGACGTCGTCCGGCGTCTATCTGATTCTGCGTGCTCGGACCTTTCCGGTAGTGGTCGGCCTGACGCTTCTTTCTTATGGCGTCAACCTGTTTCTGTTCTCCAGTGGACGCCTGGCGACCGGTCAGCAGCCGATCATCGGCACTGCAGCCAGTTACTCTGACCCTCTACCACAAGCCCTTGTACTTACAGCCATTGTGATTGGCTTTGCAATGACTGCGTTTGTTGTAGTGCTCTCCCTGCGCAACCTGGCGGACAATGAGGACGATCATGTGGATGGGAAGCAGCCTTACAAATCACCCGCACCGGAGGAAGAATCGGAGGTTACCGGTAAATGAACCACTGGCTTACCGCTCCTGTTCTTATTCCCCTGCTCGGCGGCATTCTCCAGGCTTTTATGGGCTACGCGCCTATCCACCTGAGGCGGACGCTGGCGCTGGCCACAACGGTATTGATGCTAGTATCCGCCGTTGTGCTCCTCGTAATGGCAAACGATGGCAGTTATCGGATCTATGCATTCGGTAACTGGCAACCACCTTTCGGGATCGTGCTGGTGCTGGATCGACTGGCCGCCCTGATGCTGATAATGACTGCCATTCTGGCCCTTTTCTGCCACCTCTTCGCCATAGGCGGTGCCGATGAAGGAAACCGTCAGTTCCATGGCCTGTTCCTCTTCCAGCTCATGGGGCTAAACATTGCTTTCCTCACCGGCGACCTGTTCAACCTGTTTGTTGCTTTCGAGGTTCTGCTCATCGCCTCATATGGTCTGCTGATGCATGGCGGCGGGACAGTCAGAACCGTTCCGGGCCTGCACTATGTCGTGCTTAACCTGATCGGCTCTGCCGTGTTCCTGATCAGCGTCGGCATGATCTACAGCGTTACCGGCACTCTGAACATGGCAGATCTCGCGGTCAAGGTTCCGCAAATCTCCGGAGAAGGCCTGAACATCGTCAAGGCCGGAGGCATGATGTTACTGGTGGTCTTCGGCCTTAAAGCAGCCATTCTGCCCCTTTGCTTCTGGCTACCACGGGCCTACTCAAAAGCGACGGCGCCGGTTGCGGCATTGTTTGCGGTTATGACCAAAGTTGGCATCTACGCCATTTTACGGGTCTATCTGCTTATCTTCGGCGACGATGCAGGCGAGCTCGCCAATCTCGGCATGGACTGGCTGTTCCCGATCGCCCTGGCCACCCTGGCCATGGGCGTTATCGGCGCACTGGGCTCCGGCACTCTGAAGACCCTGGTCGCCTGGCAGGTCATCATTTCGGTGGGCACCTTGCTGGCGCCGATTGCACTTGGTTCTCAGGCCGGATTGTCTGCGGCGCTTTTCTACCTGCTAAGCACAACGTGGACGGTGGGCGGCCTGTTCCTTGTTTCTGAGCTGGTCGCTAACCAGCGCGGTTCGGCGAAAGACCGCATTGTTACAGCGCCTAAAATGCAGAGCCGCACCTTCCTCAGTGTCCTCTTCCTGGTGGGTGCCGTGGCAGCGGCCGGCCTGCCGCCCCTGAGCGGTTTCTTTGGCAAGGTGCTGATTTTGCAGTCTGTTGAATCGGGAACCGAGATGGCCTGGCTATGGTCAGTACTGCTGATCGGCAGCTTCCTGACCCTCATTGCCTACAGCCGCGCTGGTAGCATCGTGTTCTGGCGCACCGTGGATGGTCATCTGGAAAAACCGGATCCGCTCAATGGCCGAATTTCCGTGGCAGCGGGAGCACTCACTGCCATGGCCATTGTCATGGTAGTGCTGGCTGGCCCCATTATGAACTATACCGATGCAACTGCAGCGCAATTGCACAACAGCGACGCTTACATCGAAATCTTGCAAACACCCATGGTCAGGGAGGGCAGTTAATGCTCGATCGCCTCAGTTTTCCTCAGCCCTGGCTAAGTCTTACCTTGTTCGCCACCTGGCAGTTTCTGAGTGACGGCATAAGCGGGGGCAGTGTCGTCCTGGGCATTGTACTTGCCTGGGGCATACCCCAACTGACCCGGGGGTTCTGGCCCGACCGCCCCGCTGTAATCAGGGGCTGGCGGGCGCCAGCCTACGCGTTGCGGGTTCTCTGGGATATTATTGTTGCCAGTGTTGAAGTAGCAAAGCTCATACTCAGCCCGCGGCAGCCTCGCCCGATGTTCATCTGTTATCCTCTTGAGCTGGATCACCCACTCGCCATCAGCATACTGGTCAGCACTATTTCATTGACGCCCGGAACGGTCGGCGCCGATGTCAGTGATGACAACAAACTGATTCTCATCCATTCACTGGACGCCGAGGATGAGCAGGAAGTCATCGACACGATTCGAGCCCGTTATGAGAAGCCACTGCTGGAGATGTTCCGATGATTCTTATTGCGCTCTACATCACCATCGCCATGGTCACGCTGGCAGCCTTACTGAACGTCTATCGCGTGATCAAGGGGCCCGATGCGCCCGATAGGGTTTTGGCGCTCGACACTCTCTACGTCAATGCCATCGCGCTCATCGTTCTGCTCGGTATAACGCTACAAACACGCATGTACCTCGAGTCCGCCCTGCTCATTGCAGTAATGGGCTTCGTCGGAACCGTCGCAATGGCAAAATACCTCAAGCGCGGCAGCGTCATTGAGTAACCCGGAGGAAACCTGATGAGCACCTTCGCCGAATACGCCATTTCCGCTTTGCTGCTGGTTGGTGGCGCCTTCACCCTGATCGGGGCCATTGGCCTGGCCCGCCTACCGGACTTTTATACCCGCTTGCATGGCCCGACCAAGGCAACCACGGTCGGCGTGGGCGCCATTGTTGTCAGCTCGGTGATTTATTTCAGTACCCTCGGCAGGGGCATCGGCATTGAAGAGGTTCTGATCACAGCCTTTCTGTTCATGACGGCACCCGTCAGCGCTAATTTCCTGGCCAAAGCCGCCATGCACCTGGAGGTCAAAACCACAGAAAACACCCGCGGCCAGACCTGGGATCAATAAAAGGTTCAACCCAAAGAGTTGTTGAGTCGATTGCCGCTTAACAGCGTATGATCCAAGTGCAAAGGCCGGAATCTGATAACCGCATAACGCTAAGAACTGGGTTCTAACGGAGCACCCTTAAATGATGTTACTGGCTGTACTATCGGGTTTTTTAATGGCATTTGCCGCGCCGGCGCTCCGCCGCTTCGCCGGCCAACACATTGGATGGCTTCTGGCGCTTCTTCCGGCATCGCTTACCGTATACTTTGCCAGCCTTGTTCCCTCAATCAGCCGTGGTGAAATCCTTCTGATTGAGAACCAATGGATGCCGGGCCTCGGCATAACCCTCGATTTCATGGTAGACGGCCTGTCTCTGGTTTTTGCCCTTCTAATCAGTGGCATCGGTACATTCATCCTGATTTATGCCGGCTCCTATCTGAAAGGCCACAAAGATCTGGGACGATTCTACGTCATCATGCTGTCGTTCATGGCGTCGATGCTGGGGCTGGTTTTATCCGATAACCTCATCGCGTTTTTCGTTTTCTGGGAGTTAACCAGCATCACCTCCTACATGCTGATTGGCTTCAACCACGAGGACGAGGAAGCGCGCAAGTGTGCACTTCAGGGGCTTTTCGTTACCGCCGGGGGCGGGCTCGTCCTGATGGCAGGTTTGATATTGCTCGGCTTCATTACCGGAAGTTACTCGTTTACTGAAATACTTGCTTCCGATCTGCAAATTCAAGAACACGCCTTTTACACCGCAGCGACGATTTGCATTCTCATCGGCGCTTTCACGAAATCAGCTCAAGTGCCTTTCCATTTCTGGTTGCCCAATGCCATGGCGGCCCCTACGCCGGTTTCTGCTTACCTACACTCGGCAACGATGGTCAAAGCGGGCGTTTATCTGTTGGCCCGTCTCAATCCATCCTTGGGCGGAGATGCGCTTTGGAGTGGCTCACTGATGCTTTTCGGTGCTGCAACTATGCTGACCGGTGCTTATCTGGCGTTCAGCAGCACTGGTATCAAAAAGGTACTGGCCTACTCCACGGTCATGGCCCTGGGTACCCTGACCATGCTGATCGGGGTCGGTACAGAGCTGGCTATCACCGCTTTCATCTGTTTCCTCCTTGCCCATTCCCTTTACAAGGGCGCCTTGTTCATGCTCGCCGGTGCACTGGACCATGAGACCGGCACCAAGGACATCACAAAAATGGGAGGTCTCAGGCAAAGCATGCCTCTTACCGCGGCAATCACCTGCCTGGCCGCGCTCTCGCTGGCAGGCTTGCCGCCCCTGTTTGGTTTCGTTGCCAAGGAACTAATGCTCGAATCACTGCTCAAGGCTCCGGCGTGGTCCTTGGGCCTCCTGGTGGTGGCCGTCGCGTCTGCCATGTTGGTGGTTGCGGTCGCAGGGCTGGTTGCCATCAAGCCGTTTTTTGGCGAAGTACTCAAGACCCCGAAGCAGCCCCACGAGGCGCCTTTTGCCATGCTGATTGGCCCCGCCGTGCTGTCGCTCCTGGCATTGATTTTTGGCGTGGTTCCCTTTGTACCAGCTGGCATCCTGCTGGACGCCGCGATTTCGTCAGTTCATGGCGCAGCGGTTGAGACCGCCCTCGCCTTGTGGCACGGGGTGAACGTACCGCTGATTCTTTCAGTGGTCAGTCTGCTGATCGGTTCGCTGCTGCTCTACAAGTGGCAGCGCCTGCAACCCAATCTCTGCGCCCTTAACACCGCCGGCAGCCGCTTTGGTCCGGAGGCTGGCTATTTTCGGTTCATGCTGGGCATCACCCAGGTGGCCGACTGGCAAACCCGGCTTCTGCAGAACGGCGTCCTCGGGATTTACCTGCTGATTCTTGTGCTGGTGACCTTCGGTCTGACCGGCTACACCTTGCTCACGCGTCACGGCTTCGAACTGAGTTTTGATTTCAGCGACGGCTATTTCTATGAATTCGGTATTGCTCTGTTGCTGGTGGTTTCCACGCTCTTCGCCTGCGCCACCAGGTCCCGCCTGGGTTCAGTTGCCTCCGTTGGGGTCACTGGCTTTGGCGTCGCCCTCATCTTCATCCACTTCAGCGCCCCGGACCTGGGTATTACCCAGCTGCTGGTGGAGACCCTGACCGTAATTCTTCTGGTGTTGGTGCTCTTCAAACTGCCGCCTTTCGTCAACCTTTCGTCCCCATTGGAACGCTATCGGGACCTGGCGGTGGCCGTTTTCGCGGGCATAGTGATGACCCTGCTGATTCTGGCTGCAATGGATATACAGTTCTTTGAAAGCATTTCCAGCTACTACATCGAAAACAGCTCGGAACTGGCCTTCGGCAAAAACATTGTGAACGTGATCCTGGTTGACTTCCGACAGCTCGATACACTGGGTGAAATCTTCGTGCTTGGCCTGGCTGCCATCGGCGTCTTTTCCATGATCAAATTTAGGGCGGAGGACCAGCACAGACCATGAGATCCAGCTCCCTGATTCTGAACACAGCCGCCCTGGCTATTGTCCCGCTTCAGTTGATGTTTTCGGTGTTTTTGCTGCTGCGCGGCCATGACGAGCCCGGCGGCGGATTCATCGGTGGGCTGGTTGCGGCCAGCGCCTTCGTGCTCTATGCCTTCGCCTTCGGCGCCCGGTCAACTCTTCGACTGCTGCGCGTCAGTCCCCGAGATATCCTCGCCGCCGGGCTGCTATTTGCCTTGGCGTCCACTATTCCCGCTCTGCTGTCGGGCCAACCACTGCTAACGGCCCACTGGTGGCAGTTTCCCCTACCCGGAGAGAGCTACCTGAAGCTGTCAACGGTGCTGATCTTCGACATTGGCGTGTACCTCGCGGTTTTGGGCACGCTGATGACCTTTGTAATCAGTCTGATGGAGGTCAGAGAATGAGCCTAATCATCTTTCATGTCTGTCCATTGATCCCGGGGAGGCTCTGAGATGGCAACCTTGATGGCCTATGTGATTGGATTGCTGTTCACAGCCAGCATCTACATGATGCTCCGACGGTCCATCGTCAAACTGGTGATTGGTCTGATCATCCTTAGCAACGCAGCCAACCTTCTGATCTTCGTGGTCGCCGGCCTTACCCGCGGCGCTCCGCCGCTGATTGCCGAGGGCGCACAGCAAATCACCGGGACAGTCGCTGACCCATTGCCTCAGGCGCTCATCCTGACCGCCATCGTGATCGCCTTCAGTGTTCTCGCTTTTGCCGTGGTTCTGATACGGCGCGCATACGAGGTGGTTGGCACCGATGACCTGGACCAGATGAAGGATACTGATACTTGAACCTGGCACCTGTTCTCCCGATCCTTATTCCATTGGTCGCCGGCGCGCTGTCACTGGCATGCTGGCGTTCCATCCGGCTCCAGCGGCTGATTGGCGTAGTAGCCACCGGCCTGCTGCTGGCAGCAAGTATCTGGCTGTTGCTGCTCACAGTGGACCAAGGCTTCCTGGTGGTAGAAATGGGCAGTTGGCCCGCACCGTTCAGCATTGTGTTCGTGGCCGACGTACTCAGCGCCATCATGATCGTACTGACCGGTATTATCGGCCTGGCTATTGCCATCTACTCCCTGGCGTCCATTCCCAACGGGCACCAGAGGTTCGGCTACTTTCCCCTGATGCACTTGCTCCTGGCCGGTGTCGGTGGCGCCTTCCTCACCGGCGACATCTTCAATCTGTTCGTCTGGTTCGAGGTAATGCTGCTGGCGTCGTTCGCCCTGCTGACCCTCGGGGGCGAGCGGGCGCAGATGGAAGGTGCCATCAAATATGTCACCCTTAACCTGTTCTCATCGGCCATGTTCCTGTCCGCAGTGGGCCTGCTCTATGGCATGGTGGGCACCCTGAACATGGCCGATATCGCCCAGAAGGTGAGCAGCGTCGACGACCCGGGCATGGTGACCGTGGTCTCGATGATGTTCATGATTTCCTTTGGTATCAAAGCTGCGGCGTTTCCACTTTTTTTCTGGCTCCCAGCGTCCTACCACACGCCCCAGGTGGCCGTCTCCGCCCTGTTTGCCGGACTATTGACCAAGGTGGGCGTATATGCGCTCTACCGGGTGTTTACGCTGATATTTACCCAGGATGTCGGCTATACCCATACGATACTGCTCTGGGGAGCCACGCTGACCATGCTCACCGGGGTTCTGGGAGCGGCCGCGCAGTTCGAATTCCGGCGCATACTATCCTTCCACATCATCAGCCAGATCGGCTACATGATCCTGGGGCTCGCCCTGTTTACACCCCTCGCCCTCATCGGCGGAGTGTTCTATATCATGCACCACATCATTGTTAAGACGAACCTGTTCCTGGTCAGCGGCATTACCTACCGCCTACTGGGCAGCTACGAGCTTAAAGACCTCGGCGGTGTCTACCGCCAGCGCCCCTATCTGGCGTTGCTGTTCCTGATTCCTGCCCTGTCGCTGGCGGGCATTCCGCCACTGTCCGGCTTCTTCGCCAAGTTCATCGTCGTCCGAGCGAGTCTTGAGGCAAGCGAGTATCTGGTTGCGGGGATTGCGCTCCTCGTTGGCTTGCTAACACTGTATTCGATGATCAAGATCTGGGCGGAAGTGTTCTGGAAGAAGCTGCCGGAGCACGTCACCGATGACAGCGCGCTCAAAGGCGAGATGAAGGACCCGAGAAGCTGGGCCCTGTACCTGCCGGTCGCAGGCCTTGCAGTGTGTACGTTGATTATTGGTTTATATGGCCAGCCGATTTACGTTCTGGCGGAAACGGCGGCGGACCAGCTGATGAATCCACAGCTTTATATTGAAGCAGTGCTTGGAGGGCAGTCACAGTGATTGGTCTGTTCTGGAATTTGCTGCTGGCGCTGGCATGGGTCACCCTCACCGGCAGCGTGACGGCCATGAACCTGTTGGCCGGCCTACTGTTTGGCTACGCTGCACTGATGGTGCTGCAAAAGCAGGTGCCGGCACTGAAAGGCTATTCCCGGAGAATCCCCCGCCTTGCGGCTTTTCTCGTTTTCTTTCTCAAGGAGCTGGTCAAGTCCAATCTTAAGGTGGCCTACGACGTGGCCACACCAGTGTGGCACATGAGGCCAGGCGTGATTGCGTTTCCTCTGAACGCGGAAACCGACATGGAGATCCTGTTTGTCAGCAGCGTGATTTCACTAACACCTGGCACGCTCAGCCTGGATGTCTCCGACGACCGAAAGGTACTGTTCATACACACCATGTTCCTGCACGATGAAGAGCAACTGAGAGATGATCTCAGGGAGCTGGAGCGCCGTGTGCTGAAGGTCATGCGCTAGGGGGTTGCAATGCTTTCCGTATCAATAAACGTTGTCTATTTCATGCTGTCTCTCGCGCTTTTGTTCGCGTTTATTCGCCTGACCCGAGGGCCTTCGTTGCCGGACCGTGTGGTAGCGCTGGAGCTGATCACCTCAATTGTGGTTGGCTACGTGGGCGTTCATGCGATAGAAACAGGCGTCGCCAGCCTTCTGGACGTGGCCATTGTGATTGCGCTGACAGCCTTTCTGGCGGCTATTGGTTTCGCCCGGTTTGTCGAACGTGGAGGGGTTAAGGATGAGTGAGCTGCTGGTTTCCTTCCTGTTGATCCTGGGCGCTGCGTTCATGGTTCTGGCCTCCATCGGGGTCCTGAGGCTACCGGACCTGCCCACCCGCATGCACGCCACCACCAAAGCCGGTGCGCTGGGCGCCATGCTGATCATGGCTAGCGTGGCGTTCCACTTCGGCGACAGTACCGTGGCGGCCAGGGCAATTGCCATTGTGGTCTTCATTTTCCTGACAGCGCCGATTGCCGCCCACGTGATAGGGCGTGCCGGGTACTTTACCGGCATTGAGCTTTGGGAAGGCACGGTCAAGGATGAGCTTAGGGAGCGCTACGATACTCACCTGCACACGTTGGAAAGCGGTCTTGAGAATCAGGACAAACCGGACGGGTCAAGCAAGGAGTCAGATCGAATCGATTCGTGATTTGTCATTGGAAGTGCATGAAATTCCCGTATAGTAGCCTCCCCATCAATTAACGGAGCTCAGCCAATGCTGAAAGTGAACGAATATTTCGACGGCAAGGCAAAATCCATCTCCTTCCAGACCTCGACTCTGCCAGCCACCGTTGGTGTGATCAGCCCGGGCGAGTACGAGTTCGGTACCAGCAAGAAAGAAACCATGACCGTCATCAGCGGAGCCCTCACTGTGCTGCTCCCAGGCATGGAAGAGTGGATGACCTACGGTGCCGGCGAGAGTTTTGATGTAGCGGGCCAGGCCAGCTTCAAGGCAAAGACCGACATCGACACGGCTTACCTCTGCACCTACGAGTAATTCCGCACCTACGAGTAATATCGCTGCCCCTGAGGGGCGCGTCCGCAGAGCGAAACGGATTTCGCACCTAAGCCACCGTTCGCTCTGCATTTTTTCACCCTTTTCGGTTCCTGTTTCAGCCAAACTGTGTCAGATTTATCCCTGTTTCTCGCGATAACACCAACAACTGGGAAAGAGGACACACGTAATGGCACAGACACGCATTCTACCCCCGGCTGAAAACGCCTATGAGTACCCGCTGCTGATCAAACGACTCCTGCTCTCGGGCCCCAGGTACAATCCAGACCAGGAAATTGTCTACTCCAACCGCAGCAAGTACACCTATACGGATCTCGTCGAACGCATTCACCGCCTGGCAAACGCATTGACCGATGCCGGCGTGAAACCGGGCGATACCGTTGCGGTCATGGACTGGGATACCCCCCGGTACCTGGAGTGCTTCTTTGCCATTCCGATGATTGGCGCCATTCTGCACACCGTCAACATCCGGTTGTCGCCGGACCAGATCGTTTACACCATGAACCACGCCGAAGACGATGTGGTTCTGGTTCACGACGACTTCCTCCCGATCATTGAGGCGGTCAAAGACGAGATCAAAACGGTCAAGACCTGGATTCAGCTCACCGACAGCAATACCGCACAACAGGCACCTGTTGAGGCTGTCGGGGAGTATGAGGACCTTCTCGCCAGGGCCAATGACAAGTTCGACTTCCCCGATTTCGACGAAAACAGTGTAGCGACCACCTTCTACACCACGGGCACCACTGGCAATCCCAAAGGCGTCTACTTCAGCCACCGCCAGCTGGTACTGCACACGCTGGCCATGACGGGCACCGTGGCGTCATTCGACGAGATGCCGCTGATGCGTTCCTCGTCGGTCTACATGCCAGTGACGCCCATGTTCCATGTGCATGCCTGGGGCGTGCCCTATGCCGCCACCATGATGGGCATCAAACAGGTATATCCGGGCCGCTATGAGCCGGAGCTACTGGTGGATCTGCTCAAGGAACACAAAGTGACTTTCTCTCACTGCGTGCCCACCATCATGCAGATGATGATGGCCACCGAATCCATCAAGACGGCCGACCTGAGCAACTGGCACGTCTTGATCGGCGGCAGCGCACTCACCAAAGGGCTTTGCGACGCCGGGGCCAAGCTCGGCATCAAACTTTACACCGCCTACGGCATGTCTGAGACCTGTCCGCTGCTCTGCGCGTCGCACCTGAAGCCCGAAGACCTGGAACTGCCTCTTGAGCAGCAAACTGCGATCCGGGTGAAGACCGGTATTGCGACGCCCATGGTTGAGCTGGAAATTGTGGACCCCGAAGGCAATCCGGTCCCCCATGATGGCGAGGCCAAAGGAGAGATCGTGGCCCGCGCGCCATGGCTGACCCAGGGTTACTTCAAGGAGCCCGAGAAAGGCGAGCAGCTCTGGGAAGGTGGCTGGCTTCACACCGGCGACGTAGCTTCCATGGAGCCGGACAACACAATCACCATCAAGGATCGCATCAAGGACGTGATCAAGACCGGTGGTGAGTGGCTGTCTTCACTGGATCTGGAAAACCTGATCAGCCAGCATTCCGCTGTCGCCGGTGCTGCGGTGGTGGGCGTGCCCGATGAGAAATGGGGCGAACGCCCGCATGCTCTGGTCACCCTGAAGCCGGGCGAGCAAGCCAGTGCCGAGGATATCCAGAACCATCTGAAGCAGTTTGTGGAAAGCGGCGAGATCAATAAATGGGCGATCCCGGAGCATATTGATTTCGTGGAAGATATTCCGAAGACCAGTGTTGGAAAGATCAACAAGAAACTGATTCGGGATCAGTTGCAGTAATCAGTGAGGCGTTTGGGAAGGGGCCAGATGACACACCTCATCTGGCCCCTTTTTTATAGGCCGGAAAACGTAAAATCCACCTCAGGCTTGCGGCCGTCAATAATGTCCGCAAGGGCCGCGGCGGAACCACAGGAATGGGTCCATCCAAGGGTGCCGTGTCCGGTATTCAGGTAGAGGTTGGCGAAGTGGCTTTTTCCGATGTACGGCACGTTGGAAGGCGTCGCAGGCCGTAAGCCGGTCCAGAACTCCGCCTGATCCCAGTAACCTGCTTCGGGCATGACTTCCGCTGTGCGGCGCACGATAGCGCGGCAGCGGGTATAGTTCAGTTTCCGGCTGTAGCCGTTCAGTTCGGCCGTGCCCGCCACGCGCATGCGATCACCCAGGCGGGAATAAACCAGCTTGTACTCGTCGTCAGTGAGGCTGATATTGAACGCCGCCTCCTCGTTCTTCACCGGTACCGTAATCGAATAGCCTTTGGCCGGATAGATGTTGAGGAAAATACCGAGCTGACTGGCAAGCGCTGCACTGAAGCTGCCCATGCTCAGCACGTAGGCATCCGCGCGCAGCGTCTCATGATGGCCCTCCCGGAGCGTCTGGATACCGAGTACCCGCTCGCCGGCGCGTTCGAAGCTCAGGATTTCAGTGCCGTACCGGAACTCTACGCCGGCCTCCGCGCAGCGTTTTGCGAGGTTTTGGGTAAACATCCGGGCATCACCGGATTCGTCTTCCGAGGTGTAGGTTGCCCCGGCAATCCGGTTGCGGATCGGCTTGAGTGCCGGCTCCAGCTCTACCGCCCGGTCTGCATCGATAATCTGACGGTCACACCCCAGATCTTGCATGATCCGGGTCGGCTCCATGGCACCGTCAAACTCTGCAGGATTGGTGTAGAAGTGCAGAATACCCTTCTCGAGATGGTTGTACTCGATGCCCGCTTCCTTACGCAGGGCCTGCAACTGGCTGCGGCTGTAGGTGCCGAGATTTACCATCTGGCGGATGTTGTGGGCAGCCCGGGCCGAGGTGCACTGCCCCAGAAAAGAGAGCGCCCAGCGCCACTGGGCGGGATCCAGTCTTGGCCGGAACAGCAGGGGCGCGTCGGGCTGGAACAGCCATTTCATGACTTTCAGAGGGGCGGACGGGTTGGCCCACGGCTCCGCATGGGAAACGGAGATCTGACCGCCGTTGGCATAACTGGTTTCCAGGCCGGCCTGGTTCTGGCGATCAACCACAGTTACCTGGTGCCCCTGCTTCTGCAGATACCAGGCCGTGGTAGTACCCACAACGCCTGCGCCCAAAACCAGTATATGCATGCTTGCCTCCGGTCGAACAGAATCCGCCATCCAACAGCATAATTGCGGGGATTTCTGGCAAGATTCCGGTACGTATGAAACTCGGGATTTGTTAACGCGGGCTCTATTGTAACGTGAGCGTGGGGGATTTGCGTGTTATACCATCAGCCACCGGCGCGCTTCACCGTCCACCCCTTCTGCTCAAGCAGCGGAACCAGAAGATCCCGTTGGTCGCCCTGGATTTCGACCACACCATCTTTTACCGTACCACCGGTGCCGCATTTGGCTTTCAACATCTTGGCATAGGCTTTCAGTTCTTTGTCGTCCAGTGGAATGCCGGTAATCAGGGTGACACCCTTACCCTTGCGGCCCTTGGTCTCCCGGCTCACTCTGACAATGCCATCCCCGGCAGGCCGTGATGATGTATCGCAGGTACATTCATTCACGGGGTTACGGCAATCCGGGCACATACGCCCCTGCTCGGTCGAAAAAACCAGACCGCCCTCAGATCGCTTCTTCATTCTGTCTCCGTGCTATTCCTGTCTTGTAACGCCTTCAATCGAGACCAGGAGGATACTTGGTAAACATTTCGGCCACGACCTCGTCGATCAGTTCTCTTCGGGTCTCGGGTGACTGGTTTTCATTGAGATAGCGCCGACTGGCGGCGCGCCAGACAACTTCTTTCGACTTGCTGTCTGCCAGTTCTACAACCAGCTTTCCCTCTTCAATTTCACGTACCGGTGGCGGCGCAGACAGGGCCCAGCCGAAATTCCCGCTGCCAAAACCAAATCCGAGTCCCAGCCCCGTCTGCTCAAGGCGCTCTTCGGGCACGATCTGCCAGCTTACCAGCAAGTCGGCCTCTGCTTCAGGGACCTGTTTCAGCGCTTTGCGATTCAGCTCTCGCTCGACGGCACTGCGCACCCGAGTGCCGTCGAGTGAGGTAAAGGAAGACGAATCGGTGCCACCGGCAAACGCCCAGGAGGAATAATTACCGAAAACCACGGAAGAGTTGTAGTCGGTCACCACGTTGCTGGCACAACCGGTCATGGCCAGTGCAACAACCGCTAACATCAGAAAACGCATCATGATTCCTGTCCTCGATTGAGACTCAGATTTACGAACAGTATACGCCTCGCAGACGCACAACGATGCCCCCGGGATCCGTCACCTTTCTAAACTGTAATCCAGTTTATGGGCATCGCAGAAGGCTCCGAATGCCTCGACCTGATCCTCGGGAACCAGAACACCGGCCCGTACCGAGGCCCCGTAATCCACCGATTCCACCGATGCCCCGTTCATCTCACACCAGTGCCGCAGCGGTTGCTCGTCAGCAAATGACAGGAGCACCAGCACGTCCACCATGGGCTTCTGGACCACCCGGTCAACAGCCGACAGCACGCTCTCTGCAGCTCCGGCATAGGCTCGCACCAGGCCACCGGCACCCAGTTTGATGCCACCAAAGTACCGGACCACCATCACCAGCACATCTCCCATATCCTTGTGCTGAATCACGTTGAGAATCGGCTTTCCGGCCGTTCCGGACGGCTCACCATCATCGTTCATCCCAGCTTCGGCGGCAGAACCGGGACGCCCGATCTGGTAGGCCCAGCAGATATGCCGGGCGTCCGGATGGTCCTGGTGGGCCTGTTCCAGCCAGTCCTTCACCTCCTCCCGCGAACTCACCGGGGCTACCCGGGCAATGAACCGGCTTTTCTTCACTTCCGTTTCACGCTCAAGGTATCCTGCCGGAACGGGGTAATCTTTTTTCATGGACAACGACCTATGGCCTCTGAAGACGAATACAACAACCCGGGCACGGCAAAGCCCGCGAAGATTCGGAAAGCGGCCTGCGGAATCCGCTTTGACGAAGACGAGCTGCAGGAGGGTATCGACTTTTCCGGCGCCGAAAAACTGAAACCTTCCGACCCGGAGCCGGAGTCAGCCGCCCCCGAAAAACACCGGAAGGCGAAGCGTCACCCGTAAGCCGCCAGTTTCTCCCGCTGCTGCCCCGATCACGCCATCGTGGGCCGCTACGATGTCTCTGGCAATGGCCAGGCCAAGCCCCCAGCCCGTGCCCCCGCGAGACTTGTCTGCGCGGAAGAACGGCTCGAAAAGCTGGCCGATCAGCTCATCCGGAACGCCCGGCCCCTCGTCATCAACCGTTAGCGTCAACCAGTCATCGGCCACCGTCACGGCCAGATGAACAGCCCTGCCAGGTGGCGTGTGGTCGAGGGCATTCTGCAGGATGTTGTCGATGGCTCGCTGTAAAAGCCCTTCATCACCCAGCACCGACGCCCTTGAACTTTCCGGCGACACCACGAGTTTGCAGTCCACACCCTGGTGTTCGGCATAGTCCGCTGCATCCTTGAGGACCTGATTGATCACATGCACCAGCCGGAGGGGCTCGCGCTCGATATCGCCGCCGGCTTCGGTAACCCGGTATAACGTCAGTATCTGACCGGTCATGGTTTCAAGCCGTTCGTTCTGGCGCAGAATGCTGGCCATCAGCTCTTCATCTGCACCGGCCTCGTTTGCCAGCTCAATGGCTATACGCTGGCGGGTGAGCGGCGTTCGCAAATCGTGGGAAATATCCCGAAGCAGATGTTTCTGGCGTTCCAGCAGACTGCAGAGCTGTTCGGTCATGGCATTGAAAGCCGTGGCCAGTTGCCCCACCTCATCCCGGCGTTGGGCGATCTTTTCGCTGACTCTCAGAGAATTATCACCGGCCGCAATCGCCTGGGCGGTGCTTTCCATGTGTTTCAACGGTCGCGATACCAGGCGGGCGATCCACCAGCACGCCAGTGAAATCATCAGCAGGGCCAGCCCGAGCTCGATGGCCCTGAAGAATCTCGGGTTGAGCCAGCCGGCGCCCTGCACCCGTGGCCAGGCCACCAACCGGTAACCGCCGCCAACGTCCAGTACCGCGGGTTTCTGCGGGTACCAGCCGGATTTCATGCGGTCGCGGATGAACGAGGGCAGCTTGCCATCGTTTTCATCCTGTTCGAGCAACACCAGAAACAGTTCAAGACGCTCGCCTTCGTCCCGCAGAAAACGCCACGCTTCGCCACGGTCGCCGGCCTCGCGAATTGCGATAGCTTCTTCGGCCAGATCCCTTAGACCTGCCTGGCGCTCGATGGCTTCCCGCTCCCGGTCCAGAAGCATCCTGGTTGCAAGGTTACTGGCCACCACGGTGACCGCCATAGCCAGCCAGATCGACAGGAAGATCCGCCAGAACAGAGGGAACATGGGCCGCTGTTTCATTCTGGCACCCGATAGCTGTACCCCAGCCCCCTAACGGTTTCGATACGGGGCGGGTCGTCGTTGCCCAGTTTTTTGCGAAGGTTACTGATGTGCATATCAAGGGTGCGGTCGTAAGCTTCAAGGCGCCGGCCCAGCGCCCATTGCATGAGATCGGTTTTGCGGACCACGCTGCCTGCGTGTGCCAGAAGAACCTGCAGAACCTCGTACTCGGTGGCGGTCAGCTCCATCGCCACATCATTCTGGTAAATTCGGCGATGGCCCGGCTCGACACGGAGGTCGCCATAGGTCCGGGCCGCATTGACTTCGGTTTTCTGGTCCCAGGCAATCCGCCGCAAAAGCGCCTGCAGCCGGGCCACCAGCTCGCGCGGATTACAGGGTTTGGGAATATAGTCATCGGCACCAACCTCGAAACCGACGATCCGATCCGTCTCGTCGCCCCGGGCGGTCAGCAGTACCACGGGCAGATGGGTCTCTGCCCTGAGTTCCCGCAACACCTCGAGGCCACTGATATCCGGCAGCATGATGTCCAGCACGACAATATCGCAGTCCTGACCCAGCGCCAGCGCGAGGCCGTCCCGGCCATTGGCAGCTTCCCGAATGGTAAATCCCTGATTGGTCAGGTAACGGGCAAGCAATTCCCGCAATTCATCATCGTCCTCGACCAGTAACACCCTGTTCTGCATGTCGCTTCTCCACCTGTCGTGCCGACCACAGTTGCTGCTGAAGTCTAACACGCTACCCGCAAACCACTGATTCGGGCCAGGTCACTTTGCAGAACCTTTACACTGACCCCGGGGTGATCAAAAGCTGTCTTCTGACGTATGGTATCGAGTACATAAAGGAGTTTTCCCTCACCATGTCAGAACCCGGACCAGCGACTCTCACACTGGAAACCTGCACCAGCATCAATGATATTCCCGCCCCTGAGTGGGAGCGGCTGGCTGGGCATAGCAATCCATTTCTTCGTTACGAGTTTTTCCAGGCACTGGAAGCGTCCAGATGCACATCCCCGGAGACCGGGTGGTCGCCACGTCACCTCGTGTTCCGAAAGGCTGGCAGAATCGTCGGCCTTGCGCCGGCTTTTCTGAAGAGCCACTCCATGGGGGAATATGTGTTTGACTGGGCCTGGGCCGATGCATACCAGCGGCATGGGCTGGCGTACTATCCAAAATTACTGATCGCCATTCCCTTCACGCCATCCGCAGGCCCAAGGCTGCTGCTGGATCCGGACATTCGACAACAGCTGGTACCGGAACAGGTTCATCACCTGTTGGACAGGCTGACCGATGAACTGGGAGCCCACTCCTGGCACCTGCTGTTTCCCGGCAAAGAGGATCAGGAGCTGCTTCAACACGAGCAGGCCTTACATCGCATCGGATGCCAGTTCCACTGGCATAACCATGATTACCGTAATTTCGAGGACTTTCTGGCGGCGCTGACTTCCCGCAAGCGCAAGTCCATCCGCAAGGAACGTCGCCAGGTTGCGGACCAGGGAATTTCCTTTACACGCTTTCATGGCCGGGATATTCCGGAGCACGTGCTTTCCGCGTTCTATGTGTTTTACCAGGCGACTTATCTGAAACGGGGCCAACGACCTTACCTCAACAAGCGATTCTTTGAGCTGCTTCTGGAACAGCTACCCGAACACGTACATCTGGTGATGGCAGTGCGCGAGGGCGAAATGATTGCCGGTGCCCTGTTCCTGGCGGGCAAAACCACCCTCTACGGGCGTTACTGGGGTTGCCTTGACGAATATAACCACCTGCACTTTGAAACCTGCTACTACCAGGGCATCGAACTGGCGATGGACCTCGGCCTCAGCCATATTGATGCCGGCGCCCAGGGCGAACACAAACTGGTACGTGGCTTTGAGCCGGTAATCACCCACTCCTGGCATGGCGTTCTGCACCCCGGCTTCCGCGAAGCCATAGAAAACTTCACCCGAGAGGAGGCGGACCACGTGCGTGCTTATTTCAGCGATGCGGAATCCGCCCTGCCCTTCCGACAGCAGACGCCGGATTAACTTCTATACTGATAGACCCAGACTGGATTTACGCGGGGGTCAGACACCATGGATACAGACCCATTGTGGAGCATGTTATCGACAGGCGGCCTGCCGCTTCTGCTTTCAGCGGCCGCCCTGGGCCTGGCCGTGATTGCCCTGTTCATCGGATCGGGCGCTCGCCGGCGTAGCGAGGACCAGTTGACCGCATTGCGGGAGCGTTCCGATACGCTGTGGCGGGAAGTTGACGACATACGGGTAGCACAATTCAATCGTCCGGGTGAGTCCGGCAATGGCGCTTCAGGCTCCCCAGTTGAAGAAGCCCGCTATCAGAAAGAAGTGGAAGCCTACGCCAGGATCTGGCCCCAGGTATGGAATCTTCATGAACGCCTGGGCATGTTCCTGAGGGCGGTTGAAGGCGGCGAAGCAGCCGGCGAACTCAGACTGGAAGCCCGCAATGCGGCCCTGGAGGCCCGAGAGCTGCTTAACCGGAACCGCCCCTTCTGCACAGAGTCCGTCGATGAACTGGTTACCCGGCTGATTGATGCCGAGATCAAGGCGCACCTTGCGGCCTGCCAGTATCTGGACCTGCTAAAAGATGTCCCTAGCGACTCATCCAATCACGACCGCCGGGTCTTGCAGGACAAATGCCACAGCCTGCACGAGGGCGAGGCCCGGGAGCTGATGAACCAGCTGGTCTCGTCCATTCGGCACCGGGCAATTCGCAGTAACTAGGGAGCGCCTGTTCAGCTGTTGGCGATACGGAAACCGACTTTCATTACGACCTGATAATGGCCCACCTTGCCATCAACGATATGGCCGCGGGTTTCGGTTACCTCAAACCACTCCATGTTGCGAACGCTTTTACCACATTCCTCAAGTGCATTCTCAATGGCGTCTTCAATGCTTTTCTTGGAAGACCCGACAATTTCCACTTTTTTATACACGTGATGGTCAGACATTAAAGCCTCCTGGGAGTTGCGATTTGTATTTCTGAGCCTAGAAGACAAGCGTCCTCACGGCAAACCACAGCCCGGTACAAGCCTCATCCGCCAACCCACGGCTGGCGTACCTGTCCCCTATAATCCGGGTAGTCGTGCGGAACTTTCTGTGCCTCAGAGGGTCCCGTCTACCCCACGCTTCGGACTGAGTTCATGAAACGATTTTTCAGATACACCGGCTGGTTCTTCGGCGCCGTGCTCCTGCTGCTGGCTGGCCCGATTCTGCTTGCCACCAGTGGCAGCCTGCAGGGAGCCGAGAGCTGGCAAACAGCCACCCGGGAAAGCGCCCGGATTGCCCCTCTGCCAGAACAGGCCGAGGAAGCCATCGTTCAGGTATATGGCGCCCGGGCCTGGAGTTGGCGAGGTTACTTTGCTGTCCATACCTGGATAGCCACCAAGGAAAAAGGGGCCAGCCATTATCGGGTTCATGAAGTGACCGGCTGGCGCAGCTACGTGGTCAATTCCCGGCCCGGTGAGCCCGACAGACACTGGTACGGTGCAAAGCCGAACCTCTATGCCGATATCCGCGGCGAAGAAGCCGAAAAGCTGATTCCCGACATCTACCAGGCAGTGGCGTCCTACCCCTACCCGACCGAATACGAAGCCTGGCCCGGCCCCAACAGCAACACTTTCGTGGCCTGGGTAATCAGGGAGGTTGAGGGCCTTGATGCGGCTCTGCCGAACCACGCGATCGGCAAGGACTACCTCGGCGACCGTATTATCGCAGAGGTTCCGGGTGGCGCGGGTTATCAGGTCTCACTGGGTGGGTACTTTGGTGTGCTGGCGGGTGTCCGCGAGGGACTGGAGCTGAACCTTCTGGGCCTATCCTTCGGTATCAACCCGTTGGCTTTGGGGATCAAACTGCCAGGCATCGGCGAGTTAGCGCTTAGAAACCCCAACCCGATAGCTGAAAATTCCCCTTAGGTTCGGGAAACAGGCGGGCAGGGGTTCCCAAAAATGTGCGGAGCCATGGATGGCGGAGCCAAGCGTACACGGACGTATTTACAGCGTTTTTTGGGAACCCCTGCCCGCCTGTTTCGTGCTCCAAATCCAGACATCAAAGACTGGCAAACTCCAGATACCGGCTCGCCGCCTGCTTCTTCTCGTCCTGGCTGTTCAGCATTTCCAGCCGCATCTTATCGATCAGCTTCAAATAGTCTGCAATGGGAGACTCGGGCTTGCCGGCGTCTTTCGATTCTTCGATAAACGCCTTCTGCTTTTCACGAATTTCATTCAGCTTCTCGAGCGCCGAACGTATCGCTTCCACCCTGGCCTCCACCAAGCCACTACCGCCGCGGTCTGGCGAGCCACGCTCCGCGCTCAGGACCGTCTCAGCGGTCGGCGCTTCGACGGTATTCTGTTCTGCAAGGTCGATTTCTTCCAGGGTGCGAACCTCGCCGTCGGTGCTCAGATAGATTCCCGAACCCTTGATCTGGCCCAGCGGCACACCCTGACTGTTGGCCAGCGTGAAGCGGTCTTCTACATTGTCCACATAAAGCGCCTGAACGCCGACTTCTGAGAGAGATTTCAGAGCCTGTGAGCCGTCTGCAGCCTGGACCCACACGGACAACGACGCGAAGATCTCATCGTTGGCGTCAATCCAGCGGTTACCGTCGTCATCAAAACGGGCCAGCTCCCCAAAGCCGGAGCCGCTCCGGGGACCAAACAGTTCGGAGCCGTCGTCCACTTTGCCGTTGCCATTTCGGTCCAGCACCAGGTAGCCGCTGCCGCTGCCCAGGGTGGCAAACTGCCCGGTTTCACCGTTACCGTTCAGGTCGAACTCGAAGAGGGTATCGGTCAGGCGGGCTGTGGCAGAGCCGAAGTTGATCACCAGAGGGTCGGTGAGTGGCCGTTCCTGAATCTGCACCAGTTCCGAGTACTCGTAGGTCCGGGACTGGGACTGTCGCAGTGAGAGGGTGAAGTCGATGGTCTCGCCATTCTCCAATGCGATGGTGCCAGTGGAGGCAAAGCTTCTGGATTCGCTCTCCGAGTAAAACATATAGCGTCCGGCAGAAACCGAGAGACTGCCCCGACCCTCGACACCCGCATCACCACCGAGCGCGGCACGGCTAACGCTCAGTGCCTGCTGGCCCATCAGAAACAACTCTGAGGTTTTCTCGGCAAGCTGCGCACTGGTAAAGACGCTCTGCTGACCGCCATCCGTCACGGTGCTGCTGCCGCTGAAGGCGAGCTGCTCCTGGCTGCTGTAACGATAGGCAGCCTGGCGCATGAGCGTTAACTCTGACCCAACCGCGTTTTCATTGGCCTGCGGCGCAGCGGCAGATTGCCGGTTGATGCGGAGCTGCGTGCTGTCGAAAGCCGATACCTGGCGGGAACTGTCCTGGAAAAGCGAAATCTGGCTGGAGGAAATCATGGCTCTGGGCACCTGTAATTACTACACAGGTATATCGGCCGCAGCCCCCCGGACTTGAGCACTTTTTAATCGCTTCAGATTCGAGAGGTTAGGCCAGAAACCGCACGATTCCGGCAGCGGCAATCCCGGCGGCAATGGCCGGGAGAGGTTTACGCAACGCCAGCATGGTAACCGCCGTCGTGGTCAGGGCCGCCAGCGCACCAGCGTCCCCCGTCACTGCCATAGGCACAATGATGGCAATCAGGACCGAGCTGGCCATGGTGTTGATAAAGCTCTCGATACGAGGATTGATCTTCACGAACGACATGATGAACACGCCGCCAAAACGGGTTACCAGTGTAACGGCGGTCATGATCGCAATCAGGAACAGAATACCGGCTGTAGTGGTCTCAACGGTCATGGGTGCTGTCCTCCGCGTCAGAAGCAGGCGCAGGCTTTCGCTCGAGCCAGAAGAACCCGATCGCACCACCGGCGAGCGCGCCCACGACGACGTGGGTATTCGCCGGCAACCATTTCCAGGCCGCCAATGAAGCCAGCGCTGTGACGGTCCAGGCCACGAGCACTCTCGGGGATTTCTTGCCGCCCAGTGCCATGGCCAGGAGGAAGCAGCCGAGAACCATGTCCAGGCCCAGGGATTTGGGATCCTGCAGAAGGCCACCAAAATAGACGCCCAGACCGGTCCCGATGATCCAGGCCAGCCAAAGAGCCAACCCGCCACCAAGGATAACCTCCAGGTTTCGTCGGCCACTCTGGTATTCCTGGGCCGAAACCGCCCAGTTGGCATCGGTCAGCAACAGCAAGAGACCATAGCGCTTGCCCGGCGATACATCTTTCAGCATCGGGTACAGCGAAGCGCCCATAAGCAGATGGCGGGAATTGATGGCAAAGACCACCGCGATCATCGGAAGTACAGATACCTCGGTGCCCCACATATCGACGGCGGCAAACTGGGAGGCCCCGGCAAACACCGTCGCACTCATCAGCACCGCCTGGAGCGGCTCAAGGCCTTTCTGGGTAGCTGCCAATCCAAAGGCAGCGCCAAACGCCACCACGAATAACGAGATGGGAAGCAGCCGGAAAAACTCCACCCGTACCCGGGCCGGCTGTAGCTGATAAGAATAGGAAGCGACAGACATCCGGGGAAACTAGGTCAGTTTCCCCGATCCGCGTATAGGTAGTTTCCGCAGAAAGGGGCACATCTGCGACTAATGGACCAGATCCGCGCAACGCATGAGGGCATTTAACCTCATGATTGCCTCAAATGTTTACCGGGGAGGCGCCTGAAACCGGGGATGAGCCCTGTATCGGATAGTTCACTTTCGCATATTGACGTTAACGTCAATTGCCGCTAGTTTGTTTTTCGTCCAGCCCCAAAAGGGCACTTTCGGTGGGCCACCCCCCAGCGGATATACCGGACACCTGAAATCGGAACGCCGGCCACAAGCCGGCAGACAAGAACAAGATACCCGCTCATGCCGAGATCCGGCCGGTGGGAGAGGATTTCACAATGCTATTCAGCCATCCCGAGTTCGATAACCACGAACATCTGTCCTTTTTCTGCGACCCCGAAACCGGCCTGAAGGCCATCGTTGCCATCCATAACACTTCCCGCGGCCCCGCATTGGGAGGCTGCCGAATGTTTCCCTATGCCTCCGATGAAGAGGCGGTTCGCGATGTCTTGCGCCTTTCGCGGGGCATGACCTACAAATCGGCCCTCGCCAACCTGGATCTGGGTGGCGGCAAGTCAGTGATTATTGGCGACCCGCGCAAACAGAAAACCGAAGCGCTGATGGAGGCCATGGGCCGCCATCTGGAAAGTCTTGGCGGGCAGTACATTGCGGCGGAAGACTCGGGCACCAGCGTACCCGACCTCAAGGTCATGGGCCGACACACCAGCCACGTTGCGGGAATTGCCTCGCGCACCGGCTTCGACGGCAACCCAAGCAACGGCGACCCGTCACCGGCGACAGCCTACGGCACCTTTATCGGCCTCAAAGCAGCGGTAAAACACAAACTTGGGCGGGACGACCTCAACGGTTTGAAGGTAGCCATTCAGGGCATCGGTAATGTCGGTTTCCGGTTGGCCAGACACCTGAAGGATGCCGGCGCTGATCTCTGGGTCTATGACATCCATGACGACAATATGCGGCGGGCCGTGGATCAGCTGGGAGCCAAGCCAGCGGCTGCCGAAGACATATTGTCACTGCCTGTGGACGTGGTAGCGCCCTGTGCCATGGGGGCAGTACTGAACGATGACAGCATTCCCCAACTGAAGGCCCGGATCGTCGCCGGCGCCGCCAACAATCTGCTGGAACACCCTGAGCACGATGCCATGCTGCAGGACCGGGGCGTTCTCTATGCACCGGACTTTGCCATCAATGCCGGCGGCATCATCGATGTGTTCTACGAGCGCGCCGGCGCCACACCGGAAACCGTTCGCGCCCACGTCGATACCATCGGCGATACCCTGACCGAAATCTTCAACCGTTCCGACCGCTCGGGTCGCCCCACCGGGGAGATTGCCAACGAGCTTGCCGAGGAACGGTTCAAAAAGCACACCGCCGGAGCCGGACAGGCGTCCGAGCGATTGGCCCGCACCGGCTGAGCTGACACCGGCGCACCCTCAGGAAGCTGCAGACAGCTGCGGCTTCCCTCTTAAACCCTGATACAAAAACAAATACTTCGGGAGATAGTTATGTCCGTCACTTCTTCAGATTCCGCCGCTTATTCCGGGGCGCTTGAAGGTTCAAACGCCCAACGCGGGCTCTGGTCATCACGTCTGGCCTTTATTCTCGCCGCTACCGGCTCTGCCGTCGGCCTGGGCAATATCTGGAAATTTCCTTATGTCACCGGTGAGAACGGTGGCGGCGCCTTCGTGCTGGTGTATCTGCTGTGCATCGCGGTCGTCGGGATTCCTATCATGATGGCGGAAGTCATGATCGGTCGTCGCGGTGGCAGGAGCCCTGTCAAGAGTCTGAGCCTGATCGCCCAGCATGACCGACTCAAGCCGGCCTGGAAGCTGGTCGGTGCCATCGGCATTCTGGCGGGTTTTCTGATTCTGTCGTTCTACTCGGTCATCGGCGGCTGGGCCATTTCCTACGTAGGCACAACCGCCAGCGGCCAGCTTGCCGGGCAGTCTGCCGACACCGTAGGCGCGATCTTCTCGGGCCTTCTAAGCGACCCCACCAAACTGCTGGCCTGGCATACCCTGTTCATGGCTATGGTGATGGTTGTGGTAGTGCGAGGCGTTCGCTCGGGGCTTGAGCGGGCTGTCAGCATTCTCATGCCGGCCCTGTTCGTGCTGCTGCTGATCGTGGTCGGCTATGCAATGACAACCGGGCACTTCGGGCAAGCCGCCGCATTCCTGTTCCAGCCCGATTTCTCCAAGCTCACAACATCCGGAATACTGGTAGCCCTGGGGCACGCGTTCTTCACCCTGAGCCTTGGTATGGCGGTCATGATGGCTTATGGCTCTTACCTGCCCAAGAACATTTCCATTGCCAAGACCTCGATCACCGTATCGGTCATCGACACCGGCGTGGCGCTGCTCGCAGGCCTGGCCATCTTCCCGATTGTGTTCGCCAACGGCCTTGAGCCGGGAGCGGGGCCGGGGCTGATCTTCCAGACGCTGCCGCTGGCCTTCGGTCAGATGCCCATGGGCTCCCTGTTCGGCACCCTGTTCTTCGTACTTCTGATCTTTGCCGCCTGGACGTCGGGGATTTCGCTTTTGGAGCCGATTGTGGAATGGCTGGAAGAGCGTAAAGGCATGAACCGCACCGTCAGCACACTCGGCGCCGGTTTTGTCTGCTGGGGACTGGGCATTGCCTCGATTCTGTCCCTGAACCTCTGGTCCGACTTCGCACCGCTTGGCTTTGTCCCCATGCTGGAAGGCAAGACCATTTTCGACCTGCTGGACTTCTTCACCGCCAACATCATGCTGCCCCTGGGCGGATTGCTGGTGGCCCTGTTTGCGGGCTGGGTGATGTCACGTCAGGCCATGGAGCGTGAACTGGCACTGTCTCCGGCCATGTTTAACCTGTGGCTGATCACCGTGCGTTTCATCACTCCGGTTGCCGTGGCAGTGGTGTTTATCTACAACCTGATGTAAGCCGACGCTACAACTGATCGAGGGAGGCCTTCAGGGTCTCCCCGATCCTCGCGTTCAACTTCAAATCCACCAGATCTTCAGCCCGAGTCCGCCCCAGGTTCAGGGTGGCAATGGGCTTGTTCCATTCGTTGGCGTACCGGCAGAAACGGAACCCGGAATACACCATCAACGACGAACCGATGACCAAGAGGCCATCACTGGCCTTCAGCGTATCCAGGGCCGAATACACCCGGTCCTTTGGGACATAGTCACCAAAGAACACCACATCCGGCTTCAGAATCCCTTCGCACTTCGGACAATCCGCCAGCCGGAAATCCTCGAAATCCACATCCAGATCGGCATCGCCATCCGGCGCTGTCTCGGCGGTGTATTTCTGGAAACCCGGGTTCAGATCTGCGCAGCGGTCGTGCACCTCATCGCGGGGACAACGGTAGCCGCAACTCATGCACACCACCTCATCGGCCCGACCGTGGAGATCCGTCACTGCCCGGGTGCCCGCCTTCTGGTGCAAGCGGTCCACGTTCTGGGTAACCACCAGGCTGCTGTGGTTGAGCAGTTCCAGGTCAGAGATGTAATGGTGGGAAGGATTGGGCCTGGCATTGCGCATGACCGGCCAGCCAATCAGGCTCCGGCCCCAGTAGCGCTGGCGGGTGTAAACATCTTCCATGAACGCCTTGTGCTGAACCGGCTGCTTGCGCTTCCAGGCGCCATCGCCGTCCCGGTAGTCCGGGATGCCCGAATCGGTACTGACCCCTGCGCCAGTCAGGATCAGCAAGCGAGGATGGCGCTGGATAAACTCCGCCAGCAACGCCCCGGCCTCCTCCGGCTCATGCAACACCGGCGGCTGCTCCGGCTCGGGCAGGCGCTGGCTGGAGCTGAAAGGTCGGCTGCGGTGCGTGGTTAAAGACATACAGACTCCGGTTTCTCAGCCCGGCTTACGGGCCACATACACGGTGTTGAACGATTCCCTGTTCTGAAATGGATTGAAAAAGGATACGACATGGCAGGCCACATCGGTGAACACCTCGTTGAGAACGGCCATGAACTCGTCATCCTCGCCCTCGTTCGACCACATGGCAAAAACCCCTCGGGGCTTCAGTTGCCGGGCCATCAGCCTCAGGTTGTTAGCGGTGTAGAAGCTGGCACTGGAATCGTGCAGCAGCGCCCGGGGGGAATGGTCGATATCCAGAAGAATGGCATCGAATGGCTTGCCGGGGTTCTTCGGATCGAAACCACCCTCTGCCGGATCGGCAATTGCCAGGTCGAAGAAACTGCCATGGACGTAGCGGTTCCGGGGATCGGCATTCAGATCTTTACCAAGAGGCACCAGCTCCTGCTGATGCCATCCGATAACGGGTTTCAGATACTCAACCACCAGCAGTTCGGCAACACGCTCGTGCCTGAGAGCCGCCACTGCGGTGTAACCCAGGCCCAGGCCACCAACAACCACCCGAAGATCATCGCCCTCGGTTTCGCCCAGCCCGATATCAGAGAGAGCCACTTCGGCATCCACGAACATGCTGGACATCAGGAATTCCTCGCCCAGCTTCACCTCGTAAATATCCCGGTCACCAATGGCCGGAATCCGGCGCCGGCGCAGAGTGATCTCGCCGATTACCGAAGGCTGGCTGTCAATCTGTTCGAAAAGCAGTCCCATCTGTTCAGACCTTGCGAGTGGATTCATCAAGACAGGAACGCAGAATACTCCGCATCTTCTCCGAGCCCAGCTCGTTCATCAGTTCAATGTTTCTCTGCGGGATCCCATCCACATCAGGATAACTGTCAATCGCCGCTTCCAGACTGGCTTCCCTCAAAAGGTGCAGCATGGGAAATGGCGACCGATTGGTGTAGTTCTCCGACGCATCGGGCTCGGTGCCCGCAAACTGGTAATCCGGGTGGAAACTGGCGATTTGGTAAACGCCTTCCATATCCAGATACGCCAGCAAACCATCAGCCGCATCAAGAAACTCATTGTAGGGCCCGAAATCCTGCAATACACCCGGATGGATCAACAGCGTGGTTTCAATCTCCGGCTCATCTTCCAGACGCTGGAGCTCCGAATGCAGGGCCTGTAACAGCTCGTCTTCCGTTTCGGCTTCCGACACCACAAACCGAACCCGGTTCCGGACCAGTTCCCGTTTTGCGAACGGGCACAGGTTGTAGCCGACGACGACGTCCTCGACCCATTTCCGGGTAGCACTAATTACTTCAGTCTCGCCCATCTTTTCCGTATCCGTTGTTTTGTTTGAGGCTCACTCACAGGTTAGAGCGGGCGTGTGAGACTGGCTTTCCAAAACTGTGCGGAGCCAGGGATGGCGTAGCCCAAGCGCCCCATGGATGGGCCGCAAGGAGCGTGTTTTGGAAAGCCAGTCCCACATGACCGCCTGCACCCAACCCTGAGCCTTAGAAGTACCCCTGGCTCCGAAGATAATCATCATAAGAGCCACTGAAATCAGTCACCCCATCAGCCTTAAGCTCAATAATTCGAGTCGCAAGGGAAGAAACAAACTCCCGATCATGGCTGACGAAAATCAGTGTACCCGGATAGTTCTCCAGCGCCAGGTTCAATGCCTCGATGGACTCCATATCCAGGTGGTTCGTGGGCTCATCCATCAGCATCACATTGGGCTTCTGCAGAATCAGCTTGCCGAACAGCATCCTGCCCTGCTCGCCGCCCGATATCACCCGCACCGATTTCCCGATATCGTCACCGGAGAACAGCATGCGGCCCAGGGTGCCGCGCACCAGCTGTTCGCCACCCTTGGTCCACTGGGACATCCAGTCGGTCAGGGTTTCATCCTCGGCAAAGTCCGCCGTGTGGTCCTGGGCGAAGTAGCCCACTTCCGCGCTGTCGGTCCACTTCACCTCGCCACTGTCGGGCGTATAGGCCCCTGACATGCACTGCAGAAGCGTGGTTTTGCCGATGCCGTTGGGACCGATGATGGCGATTCGCTCGCCGGCTTCGACCTGCAGGTTCAGATTCTTGAACAAGGGCTTATCGTCAAAGCCCTTGGTCATATTCTTGAGAGTCACCGCCTGGCGGTGAAGTTTCTTGCCCTGTTCAAAACGGATAAACGGGCTTACCCGGCTTGAGGGTTTCACCTCTTCCAGCTGGATCTTGTCGATCTGGCGGGCACGGGAGGTTGCCTGCTTGGCCTTGGAGGCGTTGGCCGAAAAGCGGCTGACGAACTGCTGCAGCTCGGCAATCTGCGCCTTTTTCTTGGCGTTGTCCGAGAGCATGCGTTCCCGGGCCTGGGTGGCAGCGGTCATGTATTCGTCGTAGTTGCCCGGGAACAGGCGCAGTTCGCCATAGTCCAGATCCGCCATGTGGGTGCACACGCTGTTCAGGAAGTGGCGGTCGTGGGAAATGATAATCATGGTGCTGTTGCGGGCCACCAGTATGTTTTCCAGCCAGCGGATGGTGTTGATGTCCAGGTGGTTGGTGGGCTCGTCCAACAGCAACACATCAGGATCGGAGAACAGTGCCTGGGCCAGCAACACCCGCAGCTTCCAGCCCGGTGCCAGCGCGCTCATTGGGCCGTTGTGTTGCTCCAGCGGAATATCCAGGCCAAGCAACAGCTCGCCGGCGCGGGCATCGGCGGTATAGCCGTCCATTTCAGCGAACTGGACTTCCAGGTCCGCGACCGCCATCCCGTCTTCTTCGCTCATTTCCGGTAGGGAATAGATCCGGTCCCGCTCTTTCTTGACCTGCCAGAGCTCCTCATGCCCCATGATCACGGTATCGATAACCGAGCAATCCTCATAGGCAAACTGGTCCTGGCGCAGTTTACCCAGCCGAACATTGGGTTCCAGCATGACCTGGCCGGCGGAGGGCTCGAGATCGCCACCCAGGATTTTCATCAGTGTGGACTTGCCACAGCCATTGGCCCCGATCAGGCCATAGCGATTACCGTTACCAAATTTGGCGGAGACGTTTTCAAACAGGGGTTTAGCCCCGAATTGCATGGTGATATTGGCGGTGGAGATCAAGAAACAAACCTGTCGATGTGGGGCCGGGCATGCGCCGGCGAAAAGAAAGCCGGCATTGTACAGGTTTGCCCGGTGGACTGTGAGGCCGCAGAAACACGGATAAAAAGGGCTTGCCTCTGACGAGCTCTGCGGGCAGCATTCCGGTTCTGATGTATACATTCATCCGACACAAGGACATTGATCATGGCACAGGCTACAGCGCGCCACATTCTGGTAGACAGCGAAGCGAAATGCGAAGAACTGAAAAAGGCGATTGAAGGCGGACAGGACTTTGCCGAAGTGGCAAAGCAGCACTCCTCCTGCCCCTCCGGTCGCAACGGCGGAGATCTTGGCTCCTTTGGCCCGGGCCAGATGGTTCCCGAGTTCGACAAGGCGGTTTTCAACGGTGAAGTAAACACCGTTATCGGTCCGGTCAAGACCCAGTTTGGTTATCACCTGCTGGAAGTGACCAGCCGCAGCTGATGATTCCTGGTTCCATACCGGGACTGCAAACCACCGGCCGGCGGCTACCGCTGCTGGCCGGTGCCGCTTCTCTGCTCATCGCGCCTTTCCTGTTTGTCGGCGGGCCTGACTGGGCCTCGGGGCCACTCCTCAAATCGGCCTGGAACCTTGGCCACATCCTTCTTTTTGCACTACTCACTCTGGCGGTCAGACCCTGGCAGTGGCTAAGTGGCTGGCGTCTCTGGCTCGCGGTTACCGTCGTCTTGCTGGTGCTCGGAATTGGTATCGAGTTGCTCCAGGGCGGACACAATCGCGACATGGATGGGCGGGACCTCCTGCGCAACCTGATTGGCAGTTGGCTGGTTATCGCATGGCGCCCCTTGCTTACATCAGAGCGGCGAAACTCTGTCGGCGAAGGCCTGGTGGCCGCATCCGTTGCGCTGCTACTGTGTTTTGAGCTGGGAGCTACCGGCATGGTGGCTGCCCGGCAATGGCAGGTACACGAACAACTTCCTCTGCTATACGATTTCACCCATCAGGATCCCGGCGCATTCTGGACCGGCAGGCTCACGGTCTCTGCCGACCACTCGCTGAATAATGCGCAGAGCCTGAAACTTGATCTGGGCACTGAAACCTACTCGGGGGTCTCACTCAACAATCTCCCGGCCGATTGGCGTGATTACGAAACACTGAGCATTACCCTGTTCAATCCCTCAACCGCCCCCCTGACACTGACGCTTCGAATCAATGACGTAGCCCATGACCGCAGCGATCATGCCTACAACGACCGCTACAACACCCGCCTGACACTGGGTCCTGGTGCCAATACCTTCACCCGGAACCTGGCCGACATCAAGAACGCTCCCGATGGCCGGTCCATGGATATGTCCCGAGTCAGAAGAATGGGGCTTTTTGCGGTTCGCCTGCCCGAGCCACGCACTGTTTATCTGTTGGATCTGAGACTGGACTAACCGAGCGTCCAGGGATTATCGGTTATCGGTTCGGCGCCAGCGTCGGTGACCAGAATCGTTTCGCTAGACCCAATGCCCCATTGCCCGGGAATACGCAAACAGATGGGCAGGTGGAAAACCATGCCCGGTCGAAATTCCACATTGCCACCCCTGGCGATGAAGCCCGAGCCCTCCACCCAGGATGGCGGGAACTGCGCGCCCACCGTGTAGCCAAATACCCCGGAGAAAAACACCTTTCCGGCCAATGGCTGAAGCGCCTTCTCGGCGTTCTGGGCGGCCTCGTCGAAAGTGACTCCCGGGCGAATCGACGTCAGCAGGGTATCCACAATCCGACGGCAGCCGTCATGGACCCGACGCATTTCAGCCGATGGCTCGCCACCAGCAACCACGGTCTGCATCATGGGTGCGGTGTAGCGGTTCCAGGCCGAGCCGAATTCCAGAAAAACAGGGTCGCCTTTCTGCACCACCGTACGTTTGTGATTGCAGTGGATCACGCTGCTGCGACGGCCGGTAACGACAATTGGCTGCATGCTCATGAATTCACTGCCGGCCGCCAGTAGCGCCCTGGCGCCTTCGGCGGCAATGTCATTATCAGTGACGCCCGGCTGGACCGCGGCCACGGCCGCCCTGAAACCTTCGGCTGTTATCCGGGCGCTTTCACGCAGGCACCGGATTTCGGCATCGGACTTGACGATCCGGATCTGCTTCAACAGACCGCCGTTGTTCATAAATCTTACTCCGGGCATCCGAGCTTGCAGGCCTTCCAGCACGCCCTGGCGCAGAGAGCCATGCCAGGCATCAATACCCACGGTCTCCACGCCGTCGTTCAGGGCCTGAACCAGTGGTTCCAATACCTCGCCGATGCCTTCCCACCGGTATCCGCTGACACGGGCGACCCGGGTTGTCATCATCGCAGGCCCCATTTCGATGGACGGCACCTGCAAGAGCAGGTCCTCCTGGGTAACCACCAGGGCCACGTGAACGGATACTTCAAAGGTGCTATAACCGGTCAGGTAGAAAATATCCGAAGGATCGGTCAACAGCAGGGCGCCAAAATCCTCCCGGGCCATCCCATCCCGGACACGAGCAAGTCGCTCGTCGAACTCCTGCTCCGGAAACGGACACTCCAGCCCCCTCAGTTGTGAGGACAAGGCTTCCTGATAGGCATTGAAATCCATAACGACACTCCTCACTCGCATATACTAGGGAGATTGGACCCTATTCTGGCTTTGCACAAATCGCACTCACCAAATAATTCAACAATCGGGAGAGCCTATGGACCGCGAGCAACAGGGTAACGGTGCCGTCCAGGTCAGTGTTGAATTGGGAGCGCTGACCAGCGTTGCCAACGACCCGCAAGTGGCAGTCCGTGTCGGCCCCGTGGTTGCCTCCCTGGTGAACGGTGTGTGTGGCGACCCGTTGTTGCAGCTCCGGCTTCTGCACCAATCCCGCAGCCTGCTGTTTGATCTGGGAGATACCGGTCGGATGCCGCTCAGGTCCGCGCATCAGGTGACCGACATTTTCATCACCCATTGCCACGCCGATCACATTGGCGGTTTCATGTGGTTCCTGCGCAGCAGGATCGGCTACTTTCCGCCCTGCCGGCTGTTCGGCCCGCCCGGCCTGATGCGGCACATTGCCGGAATGATCAGTGGCATCCTGTGGGATCGTGTGGAAGACCGTGGCCCCAGATTCGTGGTGCACGAATGCCATGGCGACCACCTGAAACGCTGGAAAATCACCGCTGGCGACACTGCTCCCATGCCTCTGGAAGACCAGGCCACACCAGACGGGGTTTTGCTCCGGGAACCGGACTTCCAGATTCGTGCAGCCATGCTCGACCACGGCACGCCTGTTCTCGCTTTCGCCTGGGAACCCTTTGGCAAGCTTCAGGTTCGCAACGACCAGTTGCAGGCTGAGGGCCTGAAACCCGGCGCCTGGCTGCACGATTTGAAAATGGCTGTGCTGCGCCAGCGGCCGGACGAACTGATCTCGCCGGACGCAGGGCGCACGCTGCGCGCCGAAGACCTGGCCAGGAAGCTGCTAATTCAGGCGCCGGGGGAAAAGGTGGTCTACGGAACGGATTTCGCCGATACGCCCGAGAACATCCGCAAAATGACGGAACTGGCGGAAGGTGCCCACACGCTGTTCTGCGAGGCCTCATTCATGGCCGCAGATGAAGCGCAGGCCCGGCACACCCACCACCTCACCACGAGGGCCTGCGCGCGCATCGCTGAAGCGGGACAGGTTCGGCAACTGATTGCCTTCCACTTCTCACATCGCTATGACCGGAGGCGGAACGAGGTATACCGGGAACTTAAGGGATTCACTGACCGCCTGGTGATTCCGGACTGAGGAACCGCGACATCTGCTTGCCTATGCTTTCCACCGGCTCGGTAATCGCCTGCTGGATGCTGTTGGTTACAACTTTCGAGAAAGCCGAGCCGGCAGAGCTCTCCAGGAACTCCAGGTAGAGATCCATCTCCTGGCCACCGATGTTCTGGTAGGTATACAGATAGCTGTCGTAAACCTGCTGACCCACCACGCCCCTGAGCATGCTGCGCTGGCTTTCAATGCGTTGGCGCAGCTGCTCGTAATTGGCCGAATCACTGCTGAACGCCGCCATTGCCGTTGCCAGGCCGAGCTGCACTGCGATCGTTGTATCCACCGCGCTTTCTGTGGCCCGCGCAGCCCGATCAAACCGATCGAACATTTCCGCTTTGCGCGTGCCCTTGTACCGGCTGTTCAATTCCATGGCACTGGACTGGATTTTCGGCCAGGCCGAGGGTTCCGAAGCTGCAATCTCGGCCGAAGAAATCTTTCTGGCCACAGGGGTTTCGTACCAGTCATGGACTGCCTGGAGCTGCGAATCCGTGAGTTTGGCTTGCAGATCTTTAATGATCTGCTGCTCGATATCCACGGAATTGAAACCGCTGCTCACGATGTTCCCGATGGTATTGGCCATCATTGGAGGAAGCTGACCATTCTGTTTGAGTCCTTCCCGGATTCCCTGGCTCATCATGGCCGGGTAACGGGCCACGATATCGTCAACAGGCGATACTTCCAGCACCTGGCGGGCATCCGGCGCTGCCTGGGCAGTACCAGTAACAAGAAGTGCTGTGATTAAAAGAGGTTTAATTATGGGAAATCGCGTCATTTACCTATCATCCCGAGTGAATCATTGATTCCCTTATGCCATGGGTTCGAGGCAGGCAGCAAGCAATCCCGCGGCCCTGGAGATGACGGTTTGGTAGGAATGCGAAAGAAACGTACCCGCAAGACCAAAAGTCGGCAACTGACTCTGGAAACCTGGAAAAGCCGGGCAAGATGGTATGGGCTTCCAATGCTGGGGCTGCTGATGGGTCTCTGGGCAACGCTCCGCTTCAGCCTGTTGGCACCGGATCCTCCGGCAAACCCGGAGAACATCTGTGAAATCTTCCGGGAACACCCGGTGTGGTATGACTACGCCAACGACTCCAGGCAACGCTGGGGCACACCCATCGCCACCCAGTTAGCGTTTGTCTATTACGAGTCGTCATTCCGCAGCCATGCGCGTCCACCACGCACACTGCTCTGGGGCTTTATTCCCTGGACCAGGCCCACAACCGCATACGGTTATGCCCAGGCCCTCGACCCGGCCTGGCGGGAATACCTGCAGGCCAACGGCGAAGGCTGGTTCACCGTTCGCACCGACATGGAACACGCGCTGGATTTCGTGGGCTGGTACAACCAGCTAAGCCACCGGCAGCTTGGCATTCCCTTCTCGGCGCCCAGAAAGCTGTACCTTGCCTACCACGAAGGCCGGGGCGGATATGCCCGCAGAAGCTTCGAAGAGAAACCGGACGTGATGGATCTGGCCGCCCGGGTACAGACCCGGGCTTTCCGATACGACAATCAGCTGAAAACCTGCGAGCAGGAATTCCAGTGCTGGCGCTGGTACCAGTTCTGGCCGTTCTGCGGCTGACGCTCGTCAGAAAGCGGAAGAAATCTCCATCTGGGACTCCAGCGACTGCAGGCGTTCCACCAGATACTCCATAACGATACGGACCCGGGCCATTTGCTGGGTATCCTGGTTTACATGCAGCCAGAGATCCACGCTCTCACCCTCCAGCGGGTCCGACAGGCGGCGGAGTTCACGAGTGCTCTCCCCCAGATAGCAGGGCAAAACCGCCAGACCGGCGCCGGCTTTCGCCAGCGCGTGCATGGATTGCAGGCTGTTGCAGCGAATGAAAGAGGTAACGTTCTTCAACTGTTTTCTGTACCACCGGCCCGTCGCCAGATGGCTGAAGGTTTCATCCGGTATGATCCAGAGGCAACCTTCCGGACGGTTTTCCACATCCATGTCACGATGCCGCCGGCAATAGCGGGCCGACCCGTAAACGGCGGATTCGATGGAGGCGATTCGCTCGCCTTCCAGAGTTGCCTGCGGCTTGTTCTCGGGCCGCAAGGTGAGATCCGCTTCCCGATGGCTGAGGTTCGCCACATCGTTATCAGTAAGCGTCTCCAGCTCGATATCCGGGAACTCCCGAACCAGCTCGGCCAGGATCGGGCTGAGCAGCGCGCTCATCATTGCGTCTTCAGCCGCCAGCCTGACTTTCCCCACCGGCGCCGAATCCTGCCCGACCAGTTTGCGCTCGAGATTTTCCATCTCGATGGCCAGCCGATCCGCCTCCCGGAACGCGGTCTCCCCCACGGGAGTGAGCTGAAGTCCATCCCGGCTGCGTTCAAAAAACTGTACACCCATCGACTCTTCCATCTGGTCGAGTCGCCGTAAAACTGTGGTTTGGTGCACACCCAGTAATTCGCCGGCCTTGGCTAGCGTTCCGCCTATTGCCAGCGCCCGTATATATCGAAGATAATCCCAATCCATAGTTACTGCATATTTGCAACGTGAGTACGGATTTTAACGTATTCAAACTGCAAATAAGAACCCTTAGAATCGCTTTTAAATTAAAGGTAGATCCCTAACTAACCTACCTACCAAAATCAATACACTCATTAAAAAGGAGGAAGGCGCTATGACTCAGAACCATATCGCAACCGTAAACCCGCTGCCGTCCAGTATCCTCCACAACAGTGCTGAGGTCAGGCGCCAGTATACCCGTGCTGCGGCAAAGCAGGCGGTACAGTTTTTCAGTCGCAAGATGCGGAGCTTCAACCGGAAAGCAGCAAACGTTGCTCCGGACATGAGCCAGATGCAGGGCGGCCACTAAAACGCCAGCCGAATCTGGCATGAGCGGGGAGATCGCTCAGGCTGAGAACAGAAAGAACATAAGGATTTGAAAACGCCGTTGGCTCCCAGGGAACCAACGGCGTTTTACGTTAGCGGATCAGAATTCCCAGACGACTTTTTTCTTCTGGCTGAACCAGTCGTCCATCTTCTGGTTGTAGAAATCTTCTATCACATTCCGCTTGATCTTCATGGTCGGCGTCAGCATGCCGTTTTCCATAGTCCAGGGCTCCCGAACCACCACGACAAAAGCTACCTTCTCGTGGGACTCGCACTCCGCGTTCACCGCCTCCAGTTCGGCCGCAAGTTCCTGCTCGAGCTCACCGCGATCCATTCCGGTCTCCAGTTCATCCCTGGCCTCTTCCGACAGCAGGACCATCAGGCAAGGCTGCGGCTGGTTGGCACCGGCCACACAGACCACTTCGGCCTTTGGATGATTAAACCGGTTTTCGATGGGCACCGGCACCACGTATTTGCCTTTGGAGGTTTTGAACAAATCCTTTACCCGGCCTGTGATACGGAGGGTGCCGTCCCGATCGATCTCGCCCATATCTCCGGTTTTCAGGAAGCCATCCTCGGTGAGGTCCTCCTTGGTTTTCTCCTCATTCTTGTAGTAACCCAGCATCTGGCCCGGGCTTTTAACCTGGACTTCTCCGCCCTCTCCGATGCGGTGCTCAACCCCTGGATTCGCCATACCTACCGAACCGGCGCGAGCCTGGCCTGGTCGGTTGGCGTGAGAATAGCCGAAGTTTTCCGACATCCCGTACACTTCCAGCAGCTCGAGCCCAAGGTTGCGATACCAGTTAACGATGTCCGCTGACAGTGGCGCTGCGCCGGTCAGGGCTGCCCGACAATAATCCAGCCCCAGCTGTTTCAAGACCTTCTTCTTCACCAGGCCGCTGATAATGGGGAGACTGAAGAGCAGCTTCTGCTTTTTTGGCGGAAGTTTGGCGTTTACACCAAGATAGAACTTCATCCACAGGCGCGGGACCGAGAAAAACAGCGTCGGCCTTGCCCGCTGCAGGTCCTCCTGGAAAGTATCCAGGGAATTCGCAAAATAGAGATGAAAGCCATAGTAGAGGGACTGCGTTTCGACAGCTGCCCGCTCAGCCACGTGAGCCAGGGGCAGGTAAGAAAGCATGCGCTCGTCAGAGGAAACCGGGAACAGCTGCTGCAGGCCATCAGCTACTGAAATCATGGTCCGGAAGCTGTGCATGACGCCCTTGGGGCGACCGGTGCTGCCGGAGGTATAGACAATCGTGGCCAGGTTATCCGGTTCCGGCAACTTGGGCTGCGCAGGCGACTGTTCGGCCACAATCTCCGACCACTTGGGCGTATCGTCCCGTGGCGACAGGGGCAGGGAAATGAGCGGCAAGTCTGCCGGAATGTGGTTCTTGATGTCGTTCCAGCCGTCCGCGGTCCCGTCCAGTTTTCCGAGGAACAGGAGCTTTGCCTCACTGTGCTCGAGAACGTAGGCAGCAGTATCTCCGTTGAGCGTGGGATAAAGTGGCACCGAAACATGGCCTGCCGCCCAGATCGCCAGATCGGCCAGGATCCAGTGCGCGCTGTTTTTGCCGAGGATACTGATATTGCTGGGTTCCGGAAGCTTCAGGCTGTCTAGGTAAGCCGCCATGCGGGATACCTGATCGGCTGCTTCTCTCCAGGTAATATCTTCCACCCGGCCATCCGGGTAAGGCTGAGTAAGGTAAACGTTGTCGGGGGTCTCCTCTGCCCAGTAATACAGGCAATGGAGTGAGGTCTGCTTCCGGGGGTCTACCGCCATAAACGGCTCCTTTTTGTTATTGTCCTTCGTGTTTAGGTCATGCCATTGCGATTCATACTAGCGTCATTTCAGACCCGCTCAATAGCAATTAGTGCCCGCGCCATTGGCAAATTAATCCTCGCCCGAGAACTGTTACTCAAAATTTTTCGTAACATTTGTCAAGTTTGAGCTAGTGTGAAGGGTGTACACCCTCCTTTTCGAGCAAATTGGATGTAGCCATGAGCAAACCAAAACGTTCGTTTTTAATCTTTCCGGCCTGGGGCATCATTCTTCTGGGTTCCGGTGCCTTTTTCTACAGCGCCTATGCGGGCATGCTGGGCACCTGACCCGGGAAAACCGTTTTAACGCCGAAACCGGGTTTCGAGGACAACGGCAGAGTTGGTCCTCTCAACTCCCTCAAGGTTGCCAATGTCATCCAGTACGGCGCTCAGTTCCTCCAGGGACTGAGCTTGAACAATGGCAATTAGGTCGTACTCCCCACTGACGGAAAACAGCTGCGATACCTGGCTGATTTGCTCCAGGGCAGCATTGGTTCTGCCGGTGAGCTTCTGGAACACCTTTATCGACACGTGAGCCTCCACCTGGCTCGCCGAAAACTCACCCCCCAACTGAACCGAGTAACCACGGATGACACCGCTGGCCTCCAGCCGCGCGATACGGTTCTGCACCGTCGACCGTGACACATGCATGGCTTTGGCGAGCTCGGTGACACTGGTCCGGGCATTCTGCCGCAGCAGCATTAGCAGTTTCTGGTCCCGTGAATTGATCATATTGCCAAACCTACTTTACAGTTTGCATCCATTGTAGATCATTTCGATCATTCTGCAGCTGCATTATGGCGCTGACGGCTTTCATACTGGGCCCAAAACAATGCCCAGGAAGATCGCCATGATTATTCGACCGATTACCCCCAAGGATCTTGACGCCCTGATGCAGATCGCAGTGGAATCCGGCCCCGGCTTCACCTCGCTGATGCCGGATCGCGATGCCCTGAGCCGCAAGATCGATCATTCGGTTGAGAGCTTTGCACGGACTGTGACCACTCCCGGCGATGAGCATTATCTTTTTGTGCTTGAAGACAGTGCGACCGGCCAGATTATGGGGACCACCGGCATAGAAGCTGCTGCTGGCTTATCCCGCCCGCTCGTGCATTTCCGCCGTAACGCGGTTATCCATCACGAGGAAGATCCCCGGAAACGTCACGCCGAGGAAAGCCTTACCCGATGCCAGCATTACACCGGTTGCACCGAGGTATGCTCGCTGTATCTTCGGCCCGGATTTCGCCGGGCCAATGCGGGCAAGCTCCTGTCCCGGGTTCGATTTCTGTTCATGGCACTGCACCCGGAGCGTTTTGCGGACACCGTTATTGCAGAAATGCGCGGCGTTTCAGACCATGCCGGCCGATCCCCGTTCTGGGACTGGCTCAAACATCACGTAGCAGATCTTGATTTCATGTCTGCCACACAGCTGGCCTGCTGTGGCCAGAGCGGTTTTGTTGAACGCTTTATCCCCGCAACGCCATTGTTCACCCGGCAGATGACCGATGCAGCCAGGGCGGTTATCGGCCAGGTCCATGAAGATACGCGCCCTGCCCGACACATGCTGGAGCGCGAAGGTTTTCGCCACCGGGGCTTCGTGGATCTTCTGGATGGAGGGCCAACACTGGAGTGCGCCAGATCGGACATCGCCAGCGTGCGCGATACCCTTCTTACCCGCGCAAGGCTACAGAAAGGCAACCGGAGTTCCTGGAATATTGCTGGAAACACCGTTGGATCCGCTATAGTTGCCAATGCTGGCTGTTCAGGCTTCAGGGCTACGGTAACCGAGCAGGTCCTGCCGAACCCCGATGCCAATAGCCTGTCAGTGCCAGAGCAACTGGCGAACGAACTGAACCTTGGCGGATATAGCCAGGCCTGCTATCTGCCACTGAGCCAGTCCAGGGAAGAGTCACAGGGGCGTCAACAGCCCTGCCAAAAACCGGTTACTGAGGAGATTCGCTATGCACACTGATCCGGACACCCTGTTTGCGAGACTCTGGGAGTCGTACCGCCAGGTAACCCCTTCGGCCGATCGCATACATAAAATCCTGGGCGCCGAAGAGGGGCAGGCCATCGTCAACGACCACATTGCGCTTCGCACCTTCAACCTGGACCCTGTTCGGCTGGACGCTCTGGCAGAGCATTTTCTCAGCCTCGGCTATGAAGAAGGTGGCGAATACCACTTCGAGGCCAAAAAGCTTTATGCCCGCCACTATGAGCACCCCTCCCGGGAACTGCCCAAGGTGTTTATTTCCGAGCTGCTTGTCGAGCAATGCTCACAAGAGCTGCAATCGGTGGTTAAAAGTCTTGTCGGCCAGGTAAAGCCGGAGGCGGTTACTGCCGATGATTTTCTCTATTCGGGTCGCCATTGGGAGGTCGACTACGACACCTACCGCCAGCTGATGAAGGAAAGCGAGTACGCCGCCTGGATGGCCGCCTGGGGCTACCGCGCAAACCATTTCACGGTCAGCATCAACCATCTGGAACAGTTCGGTTCGGTTCCGGAAATCAATCAGTTGCTGAAAGATCATGGCTATACGGTGAATTCATCCGGCGGTGAAGTAAAAGGCTCCCCGGAAGACTTGCTGGAGCAGTCCTCAACCATGGCCGACCGGGTGCCGGTTACCTTTACCGACGAGACGGTAACCATACCCAGTTGTTTCTACGAATTTGCCCTGCGTTATCCGAAACCGGATGGCCGGCTCTACTCGGGCTTCGTAGCGGCATCGGCCGACAAGATCTTCGAGAGCACGAACGCCGGCAGCTGAGTCTGCGTGCAAAGACTCGCTGTCACGACCACCCCTGTTCACCGATCAGGGGAACGAAACGGACTGCGCCGAGGTCCTCGGTCCGGAATTCGTTCTCCCCCAGCCGGGTAATACGTTCCAGCGACTGAACCGAATGCTCCGACCCCACCGGTATGACCAGGTGCCCGCCAACCGCCAGCTGATGCTTCAATGAGTCCGGCACCGCTGGCGCACCGGCAGCCACGATGATGCCATCGAAAGGCTGGTGCTCGGGCCAACCCATCGTGCCATCGCCACAGCGAACCCGGACATTGTCAAACCCCTCGGCGGCCAGCGTTCGGGCTGCGCGATCGGCGAGTTCCTGAACCCGTTCGATGCTGAACACCTCGCTTGCAATACAGCCCAGAACGGCAGCCGCGTAACCCGAACCTGTCCCGATATCCAGAACCCTTTCTCCACCCTCCAGATCCAGGGCTTCCGTCATCAACGCCACGATGTAAGGCTGCGAAATGGTCTGCCCCGCGCCTATCGGAAGAGGACCATCATCGTAGGCGCAGTCCTTCATACGTTCTGGAATGAAGCGCTCACGCGGCACCCGACCCATGGCCTCCAGCACCAGCGGCGACCCGATTCCACGGGCTCGAAGCTGATAATCCACCATGGACGCTCTCTGCAACTCGAAGCCATTGTCCTGATTCATGACGCTCTTCCTTCCCCTGGTCTGGCTGCTTACCGGCCGTTACAAAGCAGTAACTTTTTTACAACGGCGCGCTTGAGATTATCTGTCTACTTTTTAGACATCGGTAATGACACATACAACCACCGAATGCCAAAAACAACAAACGGACAACGGGTCCACGAACCGGCCAACCCGTTGCCGAGGAGGAGAAATGTCGACATCCGTAAACCACCTCGACGAACGCACGCGGGACTCCGCAGAGCTGCTCGAGGAGATCATGCCCTCTGCCATTACCCTGGCCATGATGCTTCGTCACCGTAAAATGGCGGCCTGGCTACGCACCGAATTTGATGGATATCAGGATGTTGCTGCCGCACCGCCTTATCGTAGGCAGCTACACGGGCACATTGTTGCCAAATCCCCCCAGTATGGCTGGATCCCCGCTCCAGTAGATGATCAGCAAAAAGAGGAGTTCGGCTACATGGATCTGCTCGAGGGCGTGAAAGCTCTTGAGAAAACCTGTGTGAGTTGCAAAAAGGGCAACGGCAACCGGGTTTTGCTGGAAAAAGACGAGATGGCCGTGTTGCAGAAGCAGATCAACCTGACCGCCGAGCTGGCCATCAACCTGAGTCGCGAAGTTTATTGCCGGCTCCTCAGGACCGTTCGGGCTGCAATCTACCTCTGGACCCAGGAACTGATGGCCGAGGGCATTGCCGGGGAGCACAACCACTACAGTCCAGACGAGCGCGCCAAAGTTGCGCACCTGGACGACCCCGAGAAGTTCTGGCGACGAGCCATGGACGAAGTCGACAGCCTGCCAATACCAGACGTGCGGGTGACCGGTTTCTTTGAACGGGTATTCGGGCGCGCAGGCTGAGGCTCGCGCCCTGGCTGCTACCAGAGCACGCTAACAATACCGACGCTGCTCACCAGCAGCAGTACGGTTCCCAGCAGACGGAAGAACACCGGAGTCTCCGCCTGGAGAATACGGTCATGGGCGTAGAGCCCGATTACATGGCCGACGGCTGCGCATGGCAGCAGCCAGAGGTGATGGATAAGTTGCAGATCGATGCCAGCCCAGACGAAAGCGGCCATCTTGATCAGCACCAGAATGAACCAGAGCGCGAACAAGGTATCCCGCAGTTTTTCTTTGGGCAGGTGCTGGGCTGCCACGGCAATGATCAGGGGCGCACCGATCAGGGAAGTGCCACTGATGTATCCGCCCACCATGAGGAATATCGCGTCGACCGTTTTGCTGCCACTGCGAAACGGTCGGTTGATGATGTAGGAAACAGAATAAAGCGCCACGATAACGAAAATGATGGCACTCAGGATGTCACTGGGCATGGTAATCAACCCGAATACACCAATCAGCTTGGGCACAATCATGATGGCGAGGATCCGCCACAAGTATTGCCAGTCGACAGTGCCCGAGCCCGCCTCACGTTGCTTGCCTGCCCCGGTGCGATTGTTCATCCAGATTGTCAGGGATGAAAACACCAGAAGGTGGACCGCAATGATCGGCAGAAAGACGAGCGGTTGATCAAGAACCAGCAACAGAAATGGCAGGGACAGAACGGCGCCACCGAATCCCAGCCCGGAGCGGACAAAACCACTCCAGACGAAAATCAGGGCAATCAGCAGATATTGGTAAATCGCGAGATCAGACATGGATTCCCGGTTGTCGTCAAAAGGGCCGTCGTTTATCCGGAACTGGTCTAAGCTCAGTTAGTTGCGAAGAAAAACAACATTCCCCGGAGGATGTGAATGGCCCTGTCATGGAAACAAAAGTTCCTGCTGTTGATTGTTGCAACGCTGATTGGTCTGGCGATTGCCACTCTGGCCTCCCTGAGCGGGCTCGGCAAGGTATCTGACGCTTATGAGGCCCGAAGCGAAGCAAGAGCCTATGAATCCGCATCCCTGACCCTGCTGAACGACTGGCTGGCACTCGAGAGAACGAGTGAGAATCTGGAACCGAACCAGGTTGAGAACTATAAGGAGAGACTGGCGTCGCTCGCGGCCCAGTCGTCGGCGCTCAGTGAATCCGCCGGAACCCTGCCGGGTGACGCGGTAAAGACCACTGCACAACAAATCCAGGAGCAGGTTGCGGAGTATACCCGACTTCGCACCGAATGGCTGGCCCTGAATCAACAGCTGGGCCTCACTCCGTCCAGCGGTCTGAGAGCAACAATGTCCGAAGCCATAAACGACAGGCTTCGGCAAATCAGCATTTCCATCTTTAACGACGACATCAACACCATCGCCTCCACCTACCGCGACTACCTCTCTACCTTCGATCCGACCTACGCCGAGTCAACCCGTGAGGCCCTGGCGCGGATGCAGACCACCGTCACCGAGATGGACTGGCAGGAAATTGACATCGGCCAGGCTGTCCAGGCGTTCGCCAATGCCTTTTCCGATGCCGAATCGCTCATCGCCAACCTGTCTGCCATTGAGAACCAACTGTCAGCCACCGGCACCCGTATTCGCGATCTGATTGCCGAGCAGAACACCCTCCTCCGCCAGGACATTATTGTGGCAACCAGCCAGCAGGCCGAAGAGGCCCGCGCCGCCTCAACCTGGCTGATCATAGCAACCGCTGCTGCGGTGGTGATTATCCTTATCCTGACCCTGACGACCGCCTCAAGAACACTGGTGAAACGACTCAATGAGACCGTAAACCTTCTCACCCGGGTCGCCGGCGGTGACCTCAGTCAGCGCCTTGAGCCAGGCAGGAATCCGAACGATGAATTTAATCGCCTGGGCGAAGCGGCCAACAAGATGCTGGACGATGTCTCGGACGTTATCGGGCAAGTCGTCGAGGGTAACCGCACGCTGTCATCGCTTCAGGTTGAACTGGATGCTCTGGTAGAGCAGATGGGCAGAAACGGCGAGCAAGTTGAAGACGAGACCGAGCAGACCGCCACTGCGGTTCAGGAAATCTCCCACACGGCGGTCGATATTGCCCAGTACACCCAGTCAGTCAATGACGCTGTTCAGAGCGCCAACGGTGCCGCCCATTCCGGTGCCGAGGTGGTCAGGCAAAGCGCGAAAACCATGACCGAACTGGCCGAAAGAATCCAGAAAACCCACGATCAGGTCAGCCAGCTGAGCAAAACCGGCGAGAAGGTCAATTCCATCGTTGGCGTAATCAACGGCCTGGCTGAACAGACTAACCTGCTGGCCTTGAATGCTGCGATTGAGGCGGCAAGAGCCGGCGAGGCCGGACGCGGTTTCTCGGTTGTTGCCGACGAAGTTCGGTCCCTCGCAGAGAAGACCGTATCGGCAACCAACGGGATTGCCGAGATCGTGGAATCCCTCAACCGTGAAACCCAGGCCATTTCCAGACTGATGAAAGAGGGCCTGACTTCCGCAGGTGAGGGAGAGGAAAGCTCGAGAGAGGCGGCGCACTCGATCGAACAGATCACCGGCTCGATACAACAACTGGCTGGCGACATGAATCAGGTGGTGTCCTCTGTTGAGGGGATATCAACGACCACCGAGGAAATCGCCCAGAAGGTGGAGCAGATCCACGGGCACACCCGGGAAACCTCGGATATCCGCCAGAAGCTCAACGCCCATATCGGACGACTATCATCCCAGGTAACCACCCTGACCCAGGCCTCACAGGGCTTCCGTCTGTAACAGCGGGCCCTGGACAGGTTGCACGGCAGGGTTCCAGGCGTTAGCATGCTCGATACTGTACATTTAAACAGTATCGAGCATGCCCATGAAAACTCGCGCCACGGCCCTGAATCCCCACAACCGTTTCCAGCCCATTGTCACTGACCGGGAGGCAGACCATGACTGGTATCACGACCCCGAAGACGACCTGAACCCCGATACGCTCGCTACGGAAGTCGTCCTTGAGACCGCAAAATCCATAATCAGTCGAAATACGTCACCGGACGTACCGTTCGACCAGTCGATCAACCCATACCGTGGCTGCGAGCATGCCTGCATTTACTGTTTCGCCCGCCCTACCCATGCCTATTGGGACATGTCACCGGGGCTGGATTTCGAAACCCGGCTGATCGCCAAACCCAACGCCGCCGCCCGCCTGAGAGAAGAGCTCGACAGGCCCGGCTACCGGGTGTCGCCCATCGCCCTGGGCGTCAATACGGATGCCTACCAGCCACTGGAGCGGGACCAGAGGATCACCCGCCAGGTGCTGGAAGTTCTGGCCGAGTATCGCCACCCGGTGTCGATCATTACCAAGGGCGCGCTCATCCTCAGAGACCTTGATCTGCTCCGCGAAATGGCTTCTGATGGGCTCTGCTCTGTGCGGATCAGCCTCACCAGCCTGAGCAACGATCTGAAACGACGCATGGAGCCGAGGACGGCCGCACCGGGCACCCGCCTCAAGATGATCAGGCAGCTCTCGGAGGCCGGCATTCCGACCGGTATCATCCTCGGGCCAGTAATCCCCTTTATCAACGATCACGAAATCGAGTCGATTCTGGAAGCCGCGGCAGAGGCGGGCGCCACCCGTGCCAGCTGGATTATGCTGCGGTTACCCCATGAACTGGACGAGCTGTTCCAGGACTGGCTGCAGCGGCACTTCCCGCAAAGGGCGGAGCATGTGATGAACCGAATGCGCGACCTCAGGGGCGGCAAGAGTTATGACGCCACCTTCGGCCGCAGAATGACGGGCACGGGCCCCTATTCGGACCTGATTCGCCAGCGCTTCACCAAAAAAGCACGGCGTTTGGGGCTGAACCTCCATGCAGAAGAACCGTTGCGGGGTGATCTTTTCCGGCGGCCAGGTGGGGAACAAATGCCGCTGTGGTAGCATCAGACTATAGCACCTTACCACCGCGAATAAGGCCTCTCAGGGATGAGGTGGAGAACACCCATGCATGGAATCAGACGTTTTTCCCTCGCCACAACATTGTGCGCCCTGATGGGCACCCTCTGGCACCCCGTTTGCCTGGCAGCCGATGAAGCCATTGTTGCCAGGATTGAGGCCATGGAGGCCGGCTTCCCGGTTCAGGTGCTCGGAAGCCGGTTAATGGCCCACCAGGCACTGTCAGCCTTTTACGGGGCCAACGGATACCAGCCAGCATGGAAATCGGCTGAGCTTCGCCGGCAGTTGATTGATTCGGTTGAACAAGCCAGTCATGACGGTCTGAACCCGGCTGACTATCACGCGGATATTCTCTCGGGCCTGGCACTCAGACCCATGAGCGATTTCTCTGAAGACCTGAGGGCCGATCTGGATCTGCTGTTCTCTGATGCTTTTCTAATGCTCAGCTCACACATGCTGGTCGGCAAGGTCAACCCGCAGACGGTTCACGCCGAATGGACCGCCAACAGGCGCCAGCGCCAGATGGAATCCGTTTTAAAGGATGCGTTGCAGCGCTCGGATATCACCGGCACGCTGGATTCGCTGCGTCCCGCCGATCCCGCTTACCGAAAGTTGATGGCTGCAAGGCAGGACCTGACCAGACTGCTGGGCCAGCCCTGGTTACCGCTGGCCTTGCGCCCGACCATTCGGCCCGGCGACAGGGATGAGCGGCTCAATGAGATCCGCCGACGACTTTCTCTATTGGGAGAGCTTGCAGAATTACCGGCAACAGTCACAGATCCGCGTGACTACGACGCAGAGCTGGAATCTGCGGTCGTGCGCTTCCAGGCCCGACATGGGCTTGAAGCCGATGGCCTTATCGGGAAGGACACCCTGACAGCACTGAACCTGATACCGGTGGAACGCCTGCGCCACATTGACGCCACGCTCGAACGATGGCGGTGGCTGCCGGAATCCCTCGGCGACACCTATGTCCTGGTCAATATCGCCGGATTTGAACTGAAAATGGTGGAAAACGGCGAAGAAGTACTGCGCAAACGAGTGATCGTCGGCCAGCCCTTCCGCCAAACGCCGGTGTTCTCCGATCGCATCCGGTATCTGGTGTTCAATCCCACCTGGACCGTACCGCGAACGCTGATGATTCAGGATCAATTGCCCCGGATTGTCCGCGATCCGGACTATCTCTCCCGACTCAATATCAGCGTTTACCGCGGCTGGGGCGCTGACCGGGAAAGAGTGGACCCGCTGGAGGTTGACTGGCCGTCACTGAACCGGAACAACTTCCCGTACCAGTTGGTGCAGGAACCCGGCCCCCAGAATGCCCTGGGTCAGATCAAGTTCATGTTTCCGAACCAGTACGATGTTTACCTGCACGACACGCCGGGGCGCGGCCTGTTTTCCCGGGCCGAGCGTTCATTCAGCTCTGGCTGCATCCGGGTTGAGCAACCTTTTGATCTTGCAGAGCGACTTCTGGCGTCGGCGCCCGACTGGTCCCGGGAAAAGATTGACCGGGTGGTTTCCGAGGCACAACCCCAGACTGTCGTGCTCCCGGAGCCGGTGCCTGTGCACATCCAATACTGGACCTCCTGGGTAGATAACGAGGGCAGGCTGCAGTTCCGCAATGATTTATACAACCGCGATGCCCGCCTGATTGATCAGCTCCGTGGAACCGCCGAGGGGGATACGCGCTACAATACTCCGGTAGCCGGCTCGGGCCCGTCACAGGACAAGCTCTGAAACAGGATACGCGCATCAGTTGAGGAGATATCATGAAACAGACCCTGCTATTGGTTTTCGGGATACTCTTCCTGCAGGGATGTCAGTCGCTGCCACCCGCCGAAGACGAAATTGACGGAGACACCGTTTTCGTCAGCGCCAACCATTGTCTCAACGAATACCTGGATGATCTTGAGAAGGTTCATTACGGTCCCTGTCTCAAGGTCATTGCGATAAATGGCAATGAGCCGACTGTAAGAGAAGACGGATTCATTGAACTACCGGCAGCGACAGCGCTGACCATTGGCGTGAGCTGCGTTTATCGCCACGCCGACGGCTCGCCTATTCCGGCAACCATGGAAAACGTAGACTTTGCCGTGAGCAAAAACACGTTCGCAAAAGCCGGCCAACGCTGGTATCTCCACGCTCACAAACAGGCCCGTAGAGTTGTCGGCTGTGAGCCCACCCTGTCGCGCTCGGTCTATCCCACGAATGACACAAATTAGTGCCAATGCGCGGTGGGACCGGGTTCTAACGCTTTCAGATGGCAGGACCCTGGCGTTCACGGACGTTGGCGACCCCCTCGGCTACCCGATTGTCTTTGGGCACGGTATGCCGGGCAGCCGTCTGGAAGGCCGCTTCTTTGATGAAAAAGCCAGGGAGCACGGGTTTCGCATCCTGACCCCCGACCGCCCCGGTATCGGCAACTCCGATTTCCAGCCAGGGCGCAAGCTGCTCGATTACCCGGCCGATATCGAGCAGCTTGCCGATTCCCTGGAATTGGCGCGCTTCAGTCACATCGGCTGGTCCAGCGGCGGTTCCCGGAGCCTGGCCTGCTGTTACCGACTCGCGGATCGGGTCGATCTCGGGGTCTGCCTTTCCGGGCTCACCCATTTTGCGGAATATCCAGGCTCCGGCGGACTGGTTCAGGCCACGCGATGGCCGGGCCCGCAACTGGTCAGGCTCAGTCCCCGATTGACCCGGCTGGCCGTCACATTGATTGCCTGGCTATCCAGGCGTCACCCGGGACTGTATCTCAAAGGTGCCGAGGAAATGGCCAGCAGGCATGACCGCCAGCTATTGAGGGAGCTATTGAGCGACGGCGAATTCCAGCGTGATCAGTTGACGTGTCTCAACAGTGGCGGACGAGCCATTACCACCGATTTACTGACCGAACTTGGAAACTGGGGGTTCAGTCTTCGCGATGTCCGGACCCCGGTATTCATCTACCAGGGCGAGGAGGATCCATTCGTGCCCATGGACTACGCTCGCCACCTCGCCAAAAATCTACCAGTCGCAGAGCTGACCCCGATGCCCGGCCTCGGTCATCTGTACCCGCTTTGCCGGGATTTTCAGGATCAGCTTTTTCAACGTCTCACTCGGCAGCTGGATCGCCATCAAACAAGGGAGTCACAGACACCATCATGACCAACAAAATCGATATCCACTATTGCACCGGTTGCCGCTGGCTTCTGCGCTCGGCCTGGATGGCGCAGGAGCTGCTGACAACCTTCGAAGACGAGATCAGTGAATTGAGCCTGCACCCCGGCACTGGCGGCATTTTCGAGGTATGGGTCAATGGCAAGCGGGTCTGGTCCCGCAAGCAAGACGGCGGCTTCCCGGAAATTACCAAACTCAAGCAATTGGTTCGCGACCAGGTTGCACCGGAACGCTCCCTTGGCCACTCCGACACCAAAACCGGCACCTCAGAATAATCATTCAAAAATACTGACAGGCTGTGTCGATATTCTTCGCTTTTAGAGAAGGCGCTGCGCCCCGATAGTACTCCTCGTCCAATTCAACAACATGAAAGGGTATCTATGAGCGACGTGATGCAATCCATCAAATTCAACACCATCGAGGTACCTAATCGATTCGCCCTGGCACCAATGACACGCACCAGTGCGGAGCCGGACGGCACCCCGAATGCCCTGATGGCAGACCATTACGAACGCTACGCGAGGGGCGGCTTTGGTCTGGTGATTACCGAGGGAACCTATACCGATGACAAGGCAAGCCAGGGCTATGCCAACCAGCCCGGCATCATCAAAGAAGCGCAGCTAGATGGCTGGAAGACCATTGTCGAACGGGTACACGCCGCAGGCAGCAAGATCATCGTTCAGTTGATGCACGCCGGCGCGCAGTTCCAGGCCAACCGTTTCACCGACCAGCCACAGGCGCCCAGCGAAGTTACCCCAAAAGGCGCCCCGCTTGGTTTCTATGGCGACCAGACTGAGTGGCAAACGCCCAGCGCCATGACCAGGACCGACATTCAGGCGGCGGTTGAAGGTTTTGCACATTCCGCCGCCAATGCGAAAGCCGCCGGCTTCGATGGCATTGAGATTCACGGGGCCAACGGCTATCTGTTGAATCAGTTCCTGAGCACCTACTTTAACCAACGCGACGATGAGTACGGTGGTTCACTGGAAAACCGGCTGCGCCTGGTGGTTGAAGTGGTCCGTGCGATTCGCGAGGCCGTTGGCGAGGACTTCACCGTAGGCATCCGCCTGTCTCAGGGCACGGTCACTGATCCAGACTACCAGCTGCCGGAGGGTGAAGCCGGATTCCGTCAGATTGTGGAAGCGGTCCGCGATGCAGGTGCCGATTTCGTCCATACAACCGACGGTGACGTTAACCGGAAGCATTTTGTAGAGGGTGATGAGAGCCTGGCTGGCGTGGCCGCCAGCGTTGAAGGGATCGGTCTTATCCTCAATGGCAACATTGATGAAACCAACTGCCAGGATGTGGCCAACCAGTTCCCGGACACGTTGCTTGCGGTGGGCAAGAAGGCGCTCGCAAACCCGGACTTCGTGCAGCGCCTCAAAGACGGCAAAGAGATTGCAGACATCGATTTCGCGATGCTGCAACCGAAGGCCACCATTTCCAACGAGCTGGCCTGGCGCGAGCAGAACGCCGCCTGATCGCTTTTCTCTCCCGAGAAATGCAGCCGGAGGAACCCACAGCGGGGCCTCCGGCGTAGCTACTTCAAGCTGCTATGCTGACATTACAAGCCAACGGGAGACTGAATGACTTCTGACATCAGTATTGTCTGGCTGGGAACCATTGCCAGCCTGCTGGCGGGCCTTGCCAGTGGCGTGGGCGCCCTGGGTGTGTTTCTTGTCCGTACCCTCACCCATAAACTGCAGGACGGTATGCTGGCTTCAGCCGCAGGCGTGATGTTGGCGGCGTCATTTTTTTCTCTGTTACTACCTGGCCTCGAGTACGGCGAACAGATTACTGGCGAAACCTGGACCGCCGCGCTGATTGTCATTTTCGGCCTGCTCTCCGGTGCCGCTGCCCTCTACTTTGTGCACCAGAAGCTGCCGCATCAGCACTTCGAACTGGGCCGGGAAGGATCGGACGCTTCTTACATCCGCGGCATTTGGCTCTTTATTGTCGCTATAACCCTCCACAACTTCCCCGAAGGCATGGCGGTGGGCGTCGGTTTCGCCGGCGGCGATGTCAATAATGGCTATGTTCTTGCCACCGGTATCGGACTCCAGAACATTCCGGAGGGGCTGGCCGTCGCTTTTTCGCTATTGGCCATCAACTACTCGCGAATCAAGGCCTTCAGCATTGCCCTGATGACTGGATTGGCCGAGCCACTGGGTGGTCTCTTCGGAGCGACGCTTGTCTGGCTTGCCGAGCCAATAATGCCCTGGACCCTTGGCTTCGCAGCAGGCGCCATGCTGTTCATCATCAGCAATGAAATCATCCCCGAAACCCATCACCGGCAATGGAAAATCATGTCCACCTTCTGCCTGATGGGCGGTTTTGCCGTGATGATGTTCCTGGATGCTACGTTGGGCTAACCGCCCAGACACCCGCCAGGGCTTCCAGAGCCTCCGCGATCAGAGGCTCGCCCTGTCGGTCCTGGTGCCATACGAAACTGAGCGCGCAAGGCAACTGCAACCCGTCAACAATTTCCAGGCCGGTTTCCTGGCGCTCAGCCATCGCCAATGCATCCCGCGCGAGACTCAAACCCACACCTGCCCTGACCAGATCCAGCATGCACGCCTCCTGATCGACCTGGGCTACGCCCCGGGGCATTAACCCCATGGGTTCCAGAGTGCCTTTAAGCAGCCGGTGATGAACGGAGTCTTCTGGAGTCACAATCCAGGGCATAGCTGCCAAGTCGGACCACTGGGCCGACCGAAGCCTCGGCCCCCAACCCGCCGGCGCAACCACATAGTAGTGAAACCGGGTCAGCTCACGGTGAACCACGTCCGGCGCCAGTGCGCCTGGCCCGACGCCTGGCGGCGCCAGAAAAAAACCGACATCGAGGCGGCCATCCCTGACCTGTTCCAACACGCTGCCACTCATACCCTGACGCAGCTCGGTTTCCAGTTGTGGCGCCCGTTCCACCAGGCGGTGCAGAAACGCCCCGAGACGGATAAATTCCGGATCCACGATGGTACCAATCCGCAACCGCCCTCGAAGTGTGTTATGCAATGCCCGGGCGCTCTGCGCAAACGCCGCCATGGCAGCGAGTGCTTTTTCAGCCGAAGGCAAGAGAGCCTGACCATCGGGGGTCAACACCAGACCCTGGGGCTTGCGCAGGAACAGTTTGAGTTCCAGTTCGTCCTGCAGTTGCTTGAGCTTGAGGCTGACGGCGGGCTGAGTCAGATGGAGGCGAGTGGCGGCGCGGCTTACACTGCCCTCACGGGCGACAGTAACGAACGCCCGAAGGCTCTGAAGGGGGTACATAAGCGTCTCGTTTCAGGTTCTCGATATAAGATTACCTTATATCTGGCTTTTGAAAATCTCAATTGCTTTCCCCCTTTGCCACACCTAACCTGTATGGTCAGAAATTACCCAAAGCTCCTTAAGGGCCCTTAGCAGAATGCATTTCTGCCATTTCGAGCGGCCAATCGCGAAAAGACAGAGGCATCCATGACCAACGCAACCATCCAGCATTATATCAATGGCGAAATATCTCTCGGCACATCCAGCCAGTCCCAGGACGTGTTCAATCCGGCCACCGGACAGGTCACAGGCCGCGTAGCTCTGGCCGGCCGTGAGGACGTAGACGCCGCTGTTGCTGCCGCCGATGCTGCATTCCCCGCCTGGGCCGACACACCGCCCATTCGCCGGGCCAGGGTCATGTTCAAGTTTCTGGAACTGTTGAACACTCACAAGGATGACCTGGCCCGCGCCATCACCGCGGAGCATGGCAAGGTATTCACGGACGCCCAGGGCGAAGTAGCCCGGGGCATCGACATCGTCGAGTTCGCCTGCGGCATTCCCCAGCTTCTGAAAGGCGATTACACCGAGCAGGTCAGCACGGGTATCGATAACTGGACCACCCGCCAGCCCCTGGGCGTGGTCGCCGGCGTTACCCCGTTCAACTTCCCGGCGATGGTGCCCATGTGGATGTTTCCGGTAGCCATTGCGGCAGGCAACACCTTTGTCCTGAAGCCCAGCCCGCTCGACCCGAGCGCTTCCCTGATGATTGCCGACCTGCTCAAACAGGCCGGCCTGCCCGATGGCGTATTTAACGTGGTGCAGGGCGACAAGGACGCGGTGAACGCCCTGATCGAGCATCCGGATGTCCAGGCCCTGAGTTTTGTCGGATCCACCCCGATTGCCAACCTGCTTTACGAGAAAGGCGCCAAGCACGGCAAGCGTATTCAGGCGCTGGGCGGCGCCAAGAACCACATGGTGGTGATGCCGGACGCCGATCTCGACAAAGCGGTCGATGCCCTGATCGGTGCCGCTTATGGTAGTGCCGGCGAGCGCTGCATGGCCATCAGTGTGGCGGTGCTTGTCGGGGATGTTGCGGACAAGATCGTGCCAAGACTGGCCGAGCGGGCCCGAAGCCTGAAAGTGAAAAACGGCGAACAGCTGGATGCCGAGATGGGCCCGATTGTTACCGCCGCCGCACACCAGCGCATTACCGGCTACATTGACAAGGGTATGGCAGAAGGTGCCGAGCTGGTCGTGGATGGCCGGGAGTTCGATGCCTCGAACACCGGCGATGGCTGCGCCGATGGTTTCTGGATGGGCGGTTCACTGTTTGATCACGTCACGCCCGATATGACGATCTATCGTGAAGAAATCTTCGGACCGGTTCTGGCCTGTGTCCGGGTACCCGATATCGCAACGGCGATTCGTCTGATCAACGACCACGAATTCGGCAACGGTGTCAGCTGCTTCACCGAGAGCGGCAGCGTGGCCCGGGAATTTGGCCGCCGAATCCAGGTCGGCATGGTCGGGATTAACGTACCCATTCCCGTACCCATGGCGTGGCACGGCTTTGGCGGCTGGAAGCGCTCGATGTTTGGCGACACCCACGCTTACGGCGAAGAGGGCGTGAAGTTCTACACGCGCCAGAAATCCATCATGCAGCGCTGGTCCGATTCCATTGATGCCGGTGCGGAATTTGTGATGCCGACCGCCAAGTAACTAGAAAACCAGCAGCGGAGAAAACGCCATGTCCGACAACAACAATGCGACGGGACATCAGGAGTTCGATTACATCATTATCGGCGCCGGCACTGCCGGCTGCCTGCTGGCCAACCGGCTGAGCGCAAACCCGGAGAATCGGGTGCTACTGATCGAGGCTGGCGGACGGGATAACTACCACTGGATTCATATCCCGGTGGGCTACCTGTACTGCATCGACAATCCGCGAACAGACTGGCGTTTCCGTACCGAGCCCGATCCTGGCCTGAACGGCCGATCCCTCATCTACCCCCGCGGCAAGACTCTGGGTGGCTGCTCCAGCATCAACGGGATGCTCTATATTCGTGGTCAGGCCCGTGATTACCAGCAGTGGGCCGAAATTACCGGCGAGGACGCCTGGAACTGGGACAACTGTCTTCCCGATTTCATGCGCCATGAAGATCACTACCGCCTTGATGAGGGCGGCGATGCCGATCCGGAGCACCGCAAGTACCACGGTCACGGCGGGGAATGGCGTGTGGAGCATCAGCGCCTGAAGTGGAAAGTGCTGGAGGACTTTGCCACTGCCTGCGTCGAGGCGGGCATACCCCGGACCCGGGATTTCAACCGCGGCGACAACGAGGGCGTGGATTACTTTGAGGTGAATCAGCGCTCCGGCTGGCGCTGGAATACGTCCAAAGCGTTCCTGAGGAACGCGGAAAAGCGTTCCAACCTGACCCTGTGGCACTCAACCCATGTATTAGGGCTCGAGACAGAAAACGCCGGCTCCGGACCTCGCTGTGTCGGCGTTCGGGTCGAGCGGTCTGGCGGAGATGACGTTATCGCCAGGGCAAAACGGGAAGTCATCCTGTCCGCTGGCGCCATTGGCTCCCCGCAGCTTCTGCAACTCTCGGGCATTGGTCCCGCCGACCTCCTCAAGGAACACGGAATTGATGTAGTTGCCGACCTGCCCGGCGTTGGCGAGAACCTCCAGGATCACTTGCAGATCCGGTCTGTGTACAAGGTGAAAGGGGTCACAACGCTGAACACCATGGCCAATTCCCTGATCGGCAAGGCCAGGATCGGCCTGGAATACCTGCTTACACGCTCGGGGCCGATGAGTATGGCGCCCTCACAGCTGTGTCTGTTTACCCGCAGTTCCGAGGAATACGATTACGCCAACATCGAATACCATGTGCAGCCCCTTAGCCTGGACGCCTTCGGGCAGCCGCTTCACAATTTCCCGGCCATCACCGCCAGCGTCTGCAATCTGAACCCCACCAGCCGGGGTACGGTGCGCATCCGCAGCAACGATCCAAAACAGGCACCGGCGATATCCCCCAATTACCTGAGCACGCCGGAAGACCGGAAAGTTGCGGCAGACTCGTTGCGAGTGACGCGTCGTATTGCCGAGCAGCCTGCGTTCATGCAGTACCAGCCGGAGGAATTCAAACCCGGCCTTGAGTACCAGACCGACGACGAGCTGGCGAAGCTGGCGGGCGACATCGGCACCACGATCTTTCACCCGGTGGGCACTACCCGTATGGGGCGAGCCGATGATGAACAGGCAGTAGTGGACCCGCACCTGAGGGTCCGGGGTGTGGCGGGATTGCGCGTGGTGGATGCTGGGGTAATGCCCACGATCACCAGCGGCAACACCAATTCGCCAACCCTGATGATTGCCGAGAAGGCCGCCAGGTGGATTCTGGCGGGTGATTGAGCATTGACCTGATTGCAGTTTCCAGGTTTTTACCGGCGGACAGGCTGCTAGAATCGGCAGCCTGTTTCAATTGCAAAGGACTGATCCACCATGACGCTTGCAACCTGGCTGACCGTGGTCACCATCTGCATTCTGGGCGCTATGTCCCCGGGACCCTCGCTGGCACTGGTGCTCAAGCAGACGCTCACCGGTGGTCGGCGCAATGGCATCATGACCGCTCTTAGCCATGGCATCGGTGTCGGCATCTATGCCTTTCTGAGCATCCTCGGGCTCGCCGCCATCATCACCGCCTCGCCAACGGCGTTTTCAATTCTGCAATGGGGCGGCGCCCTGTACCTGGCCTGGCTGGGCGTGAAAGGACTGATGGCAAAGCGGCAGGCGGATGACGAACTGCCCGAGCCGCCCACCACCAAAAGTGCGGCCCGTGACGGTTTTCTGATTGCCTTCTTCAACCCGAAAATCGCGGTATTCTTCCTGGCCCTGTTCAGCCAGGTCGTGGGCACCGACACCAGCCTGATGGCCAAGTTCGGCTATGCCGCAACCGCCCTTGTCATTGATACCAGCTGGTACCTGATCGTTGCCTGGCTGTTCTCCAACCCGAAATGGCTGACCCTGCTCAGACAGAAAGCCGTGTGGTTCGAGCGTATCTTCGGGGCCATTCTGCTTGGCCTGGCTGGCCGTCTGGTTGTCGGGATTCTGAACGGGAAATAACCGGCTCAGCCCGCCAGCTGGACGATCTCATCGTACTCGCGCGTCTGGACCACCTGCTCGGCGGCGGGTTCTGCCGCCAGATGGCAGGCCTCATTGACCATGGCACTGGCCACTGTTTGCGCCTCAATGCCGCGGTACTTATCTAGGGGACCGATCAGCAGACGGTTCACCAGCGGCATCGCTTTTATGCCAAGGGCCTCGGCGGTGCGCTGTTCTTTGCGATCGCCCAACAACAGACTCGGGTGATAGATGGACAGGTAGGGATAGTCGAGATCTCTCAGGGCGTCTTCAAGCTCGCCCTTTACCCGGTTATAGAAAATAGTCGACGACGACGAGGCACCGATCGCAGACATCAGGATGAACGCTCGCACTCCACGGGAGCGGCCCAGCTCACCCGCTTTCATCGGGTAGCCCAGATCCACCTTCCGGAACTGATCCTGTGAGCCCGCTTTTTTGATGGTGGTGCCCAGGCAGCAGATAATCACATCTACGTCGAACAGTTCGGCGTGATCCTCCAAGCGATCGAAATCGACTTCATGCTGTGCCAGTTTGTCATGCAGCGTCGGCAGCTTGTGTCTCACCAGCGCCACCACCTGCGAAACTTCCTCCCTTCCCAGCAAACCCTGTAGCACTTTGCCACCAGTCAGGCCGGTAGCGCCCAGCAACATCACCCTCATAATCGTCTTTCCCCCATAACCGACTTACCATCCTACCAAAGACCCGCAACAAACGCTGACAGGATGGCGTAAGTCTCCCCGACCGCGAATACTAACGATAGAATCAGAGTTTTACTTTACGGGTAACGGAGACCTGCTTGAAATCGCTTTTGCTTATCCTCGTGACTGTCATCTTCCTTACCGGCTGCCAGGAATCCCCTACCGGCCGGAACCGCCTGGCCCTGGTTCCCGAAGCTGTTCTGGCTGATATGGGCCAGGAAAGCTTCGCGCAGATGAAGCAGCAGAATGCCGTAATCACAAGGCCTGACATCAACCGCTTAGTACAGTGCATTACGGAAGCTCTGGTCAGCGCCGCCCACACCCGATATCCGGACGCTCCAATGCCCCAGTCCTGGGAGATTGCCGTCTTTGAAAATGCCACACCCAACGCTTTTGCCCTCCCCGGAGGCAAGATCGGCGTGCATTCAGGGCTACTTGAACTGGCCGAAAACCAGGCCCAACTGGCCACGGTCATTGGTCACGAAATAGCCCATGTTCTTGCCGACCACGGCAATGAACGCCTGACCCAGGAACTGGGCCTGCAAGCAGGAATGCTGCTGGTGGGCCTGTTCACCGAAAGTGAAATTGCGGAGAACCAGATACAGCAGGCTCTGGGCATTGGCGCCCAACTGGGTATTACGCTGCCGTTCAGTCGTGCCCATGAGGAGGAGGCCGATTTGATGGGCCTGGAAATCATGGCCCGGGCCGGTTTTGAACCGGGCCAGAGTGTCAGGCTCTGGCAGAACATGGCGCAGGCTTCGGGCGCACAACCGCTGGAATTTCTGTCCACCCATCCGAATCACGACACCCGCATTGCCTCCCTTCAAAATCAGCTGGAGACTGCCCGCTCGGTTTTTGAAACGGTTCCTCCAGCCGACTGTCAGATCTGATCAAGTCGCACTCACCGTATAATTGACTATCATCAAGTCTAGCGGCGCGTTAAAACTGAGGCAGATTCCATGGTGGAACGCTTGCCACATCCGGATGGTTTCCGGCTGGTCCTGACACCCAACCGTTCCCTCAGCTGGCATGGCAATGTCCGGATCTGGGCAGCCCTGTTCGTGCTTTCAGCCCTTATCGCAACGGGCTTTACGCTTATGGGCGCCTGGGTGATTATTCCGTTTGCCGGGCTGGAGCTGATTGCGCTCGCTTGCGGCATCTACCTGACCTCACGGGAGTGCCAGCGGCAGGAGGTGCTGTCCATCGACGATGAGGACATTCGTCTGGAGAAAGGCAGAAAGCGCAAGCAGGCCGAGTGGACCCTTCCCACCCGTTATGCGCGGCTCAGGGTTGCCTCACCGCCGCACCCGTTCACACCGGCTAAGCTCTCTCTGACCCATCGAGATACCGAAGTATCAATTGGCGGTTTTCTGAACATCGAGGATACCGAAAAGCTCATTGGCATGCTTGAGAAGAACGGGTTGCTGATCGAACGCAAAGAGCCCGATCCGCAGATCGGGCTCTGGTTCTGATCATTCCGCCCATTCCTGATTGCTTACTCGTAACTTGCCGCGATTCTTTCGATCTCTCCAGCCTCACGGGCCTCGTCCAAAGCCTGCTGGAGATCCTCGATCACAGCCGGATCGGTGTTGTTACTGAATGCCAGATACATGGGCGTCTCCCGGAATACCAGCACCGGCTGCAGCCCGGTGATACCGTGCTCTTCCTCTGCCATCAGGGGGCCCACCAGGCCGTCGGTAACCCACAGGTCGGCCTGGCCGAGGGTAAGGCGACGAGTGTTCACATCACCTGAAACCCCCATCACCACGTTGAATCCCTGGTCAACCAGGTACTCGGACATCACGTCGCCCTTGTACCCGGCGATTCTCAGGTCTTTGGCTTCTTCCAGGGAGTCCAGAGAGATATCGGAGTCTGGCGCGGCGAACAACGTCCACTTGATTGATGCCAGAGGACCTACCCATTGAAACTGATCTTCCCGCTCGTCGGTGCGCGCGGTGCAGAACAGACCATGATTTTCGCGATCCTGTACCCAGTTGTAGGCGTAACTCCAGTCCCGCATTTTCATCACGTAGTCATAGTCGACCCGGGACAGCATCGCCTTGACCATATCCGCACAGATGCCGGTTATGTCGTCTTCATTGTGGGCGAACCCTTTTCCGGTTTCAGAGGCATTATAGGGAGGGTAGTTTTCCGTAAAGATATACAGGCGCTCGGCCGCAAGGACCGGGAGGCCAATGGCCGACAGGGTCAACGCGATGAGGCCGGTTTTAATGCCTGTGATTAACTTCGAGGAGACCGGTGCAGTTTCTGTGGGCATTCTCTAGTCCTTTTCGACGATTCAGCTGGAACGGAAGTCAGGCGGCCGCATTGAGTGGCCATAAACCAGGGACATGATTGCAAAAGCGACATACTGGCATTTAATGTCAGCCTTTCTGGTTGATTATGCCAGCAAAACCCATGATTGCGCTTCCTGCGGAAAAAGTCAGTGACAAAACGTATCTGGAAAACCTGCCATCTTTCTGTGGAGCTCAGGCGCCACCAGAGATAACGTCTCCGGCGTCACCGTCGGCAGTACTGACAATCCTGTCACCAATCACACGCAGGCAGCCGCTCTTGCAGACTACGTTGAGAGGCGTTCTGGAGACCACATCCCCGTCGGCCGTAACGGTCTTAGGTTTGCCGGTGTGTACCAGGCAGCGTTGGCTCCTGATATGGACCAGCGTGCTGGTGCGCCGAGGAGTCTGCCGGTTCAGGCGAACCATCAGAAACGTGAACAAAAGCTGAAGAATGGGGCGTGGCCGGACCGCGACAATAGCCAGCTGGCCATCGCTGACGGACGCCTCGGGAATCTCGTTGCCACCGCCAAAAAAAGCGCCATTGGCCACCGCGATGGAAAGCCACCGGCCCTTCACGACACCCCGATCGCAACGGATGGTTGCCCTGAAGCCTCGCTTCGCGTTCAGCCGGCGTAATAATTCGACCACATAGCTGAAACGCCCGAAGAGCTTTTTTTCGGTACCGCGGGATTCCCGTGCAGGCAGGGTTCCCATGCCGACATGGGCAACGTTCAAAAACATACCATCACCAAAATCCGCGACATCCACAATTTGCGTTCGGCCGCTGGCAATCAACTCACACAGCGCTTCCGGCTGGTGGGGAAGCCCCAGATTCCGGGCAAAGTCGTTGGCTGTACCAGACGGCAGGACAGCGAGGGTGGCGCCCTTCTCTCGGCAAACGGCGGCGGCCCGGTTTACCGAACCGTCTCCGCCCGCGACTATAAGCGTGTCCCGGTCGTCAAGCCTGGTGCTCCAGTCGGATTCCTCAAAGTCACGGCATCGAGGATCATGGATACCGGCAGTTGCCAGGTGCTCCAGCCAGAAGTCCCGGCCTCGCTCACCATCGCCAGCACCGGAATTGCATATCAGCCAATAAGTCATGGCGCTTGTCTCTGCTCCCCTGCTCCAGCACAATCCTGTCGACCATTCCCTCACAATAATGAACAACAAGGCAAGCTCGATGGATTTTGTCAGAACCCCGGAAAAACGCTTTGAACGACTCCTGGATTACCCGTTTGAGCCCCACTACGTGGAGGTAGACGGGCTGCGTATGCACTACTTGGACGAAGGGCCGGCCAACGAAAGTCCCGTTCTGATGATGCATGGCGAACCTTCCTGGTCTTACCTCTACCGGCATATGATTCCGATCTGCGCGGCGGCCGGCCACCGGGTTATCGCCCCGGACCTGATCGGTTTCGGCAAGTCCGACAAACCCACGTCCCTTGACGACTATTCCTACCAGCAGCACATGGACTGGATGCAATCGTTCCTCGATCAGCTCGGACTCACCAACATCACTCTGGTATGCCAGGATTGGGGCTCATTGCTTGGGCTGCGGCTGGCGGCAGAGAATCCCGAGCGGTTCCGGGCCATTGTGGTGGGCAACGGCATGTTACCTACCGGCGATCAGACAGCCCCGCCGGCCTTCAAGATCTGGAAGAATTTTGCCCTGCACAGTCCCTGGTTTCCCATTGCACGGATCATCAACACCGGCTCTTTCCGCAAGCTGGGCCCCGATGAAATGCGGGCCTACGACGCGCCCTTCCCTGGCAAAAAGTACAAAGCCGGCGCCCGGGCCTTCCCCAGACTGGTGCCGATGCACCCGGACGATCCCGCCAGTGAGGCTAACCGGAACGCCTGGAAAGTGCTCGAACGTTGGGAAAAGCCGTTTCTGACCACCTTCAGCAATGGCGATCCGATCACTCGGGGCGGCGACGCCTATATGCAGAAGCGGATTCCAGGTGCAAAAGACCAGCCCCACGTAACCCTCAAGGGCGGTCATTTTCTTCAGGAAGATTCACCCGTGCCCTTCGCCCGGGCCATCAATGATCTGCTCGCGACACTCTCCTGAGCGGTGTAGTCCTGAGGGTGGCAAACTCAATCCTGGCCCACCGGCACCCGCGGCCGGTAGTGCCAGGAAGACCAGCTGTACAGGCCCAGTGCAATCCAGATCACCACAAAGCTCGTCAGTTGGGCATCACTCAAAGGCTCGCCGAACACGAGCAGGGCAATAAAGAACTGCAGGGTGGGATTGATGTACATCAGGAAGCCGACGGTCGCCAACCGCAGGCGCCGGGCGGCACCGGCAAAAAGTAGCAGCGGAATGGCTGTCACAATGCCGCTGGCCATCAGCAGGCTGCCAATGTAGGCACTGTCGGCGAAGTGCGACATTCCCTCGCTCGCCAGCCATCCAAAGGTCAGCAGGCCGACCGGCAACAGCAGCATGGTTTCAACGAACAGGCCGGAAAGCCCATCGAGCACCACCTGTTTTCGAACGAGGCCATAAGTACCGAAACTCATGGCAAGGGCGAGTGAAATCCACGGCAGTTCACCAAGCATCGCAAGCTGGATCAGAATACCAACGCCTGCGAGCATCACCGCAGCCATCTGCCACGGCCCCATGCGTTCGCGAAGCACGAGCATGCCCAGGGCGACATTCACCAGTGGCGTCAGGAAATAGCCCAGGCTGGCCTGGAGAACATGGCGGGTTTCCACGGAATAAATGTAGATGCCCCAGTTGGCGGCAATGAGCAGCGCACAGGCAAGAACGCGCCAGAGCTGCTTCGGATTCGCCAATGCCGCTCTCACAGCAGGCCAGCGACGGAGGCCACTTATGACCACAGCGAGAAAAACACAGGACCAGATGATCCGGTGAATCAAGATTTCAAAGGCCGGCACACCCTCAAACAGGGCAAAGAACAGAGGAAAACAGCCCCAGATCGTGTAGGCACTCAGGCCATACCAGACCCCTTTGGTCGCATCCGTCATGTATTAGCCACTCCCGGACACCCTTCCTAGGCTGGTTTTTTCTGGGTGGCAACCAGAGCCACACCAACGATAGCGACGAGCCCGCCTGTCATTGCCAGTCCTCCAAGGCGCTCATCGAACAGCAGATACGCTTCCAGCGCGGTAACCGGAGGCACCAGGTAGAACAGGCTGGCCACCTGGGAAGCAGCACCCTGGCGTATCAGCCACATCAGAAGAAGGACGGCGCCGGTGGATAACCCAATCACAAGCCAGGCCATGGACAACTGCAACTGCAGGCTCCACTCAACCTCGCGGGTTTCGAGGGCGAAGGCTCCAATGGCAAACAGGGCGGCCGCTGCCGCAAATTGGATCAGCGTGCCGGCCACCAGATCCGCGCTGGCGCCGAAGCGCTTCTGGTAGACCGTGCCCATGGAAATTCCAGCGAGGGCAAAACCCGCCCAAAGCAGGCTCCAGGGAGAAAAGCCGGAGGCCTGACCACTCATACCGAACTTCTCGAGGAGGACAAGCGCGACACCGACCAGCCCCAGTATAAGTCCAATCCACTGACGTCCGCTGACTGTTTCCTTGAGGATTGCCACCGCCGCCGCAGCCGTCACCAGGGGTTGCAGCCCCACAATCAGGGAAACAATTCCGGACGCCATGCCATCCTGAATCGCGTAGTAGACACCGCCCAGATAGCAGCCATGCACCAACATCCCGGTAACCGCAAGGTGTCCGGCACCTCGCCAGCCCGGCCAGCGGGTTTTCATGACCCAGGCCAGGGCTCCAAGCACCACCAGTGTCAGCAGCATGCGGATCAGCAGCAGCGTAAACGGCTCCGCAAAGGGCAGACCGTACTTGGCGCCGATAAAACCAGTACTCCACAGCCAGACGAACAGCGCGGGCACGAAAAACGAGTAAAACAGTGAGCGCATGAAACTCAACCGGATTCGATGTATTTGTCAGTCAGCTTACTTTATAAGTTAGCAGGCAAACAAAACAGATACAGAAATCCGGTTTCGTGACCAGTACAGTTTGTCAGGCACGGGTCTCCGGCAGCCTTACTTCGATAGCCGGCTCGGAATCGTGCCAGTTACCCTCCCAGGTGACTTCGGGTGCTGCGCCCGGCCGGGGCGTAATGGTGACGGACACGGATCCGAAACTGGTCGGTGCCGGCCCGAAGCGGATTGGTTTGTCCTGCTTCAGCCACCGTGGAGGGATACCAGCTCCGAGAATGAGACGATCTCCCTCCTCCCGGACAAAGCAGTTGCGGACCATCAACACCCACTCGGCCGACGCCCAGACATGGTGACCATCGCCCATACAGCCGCCCTCGGTCGCCGGATGTATGGCTTCCGGCCATTGCCCGGTGGGCGATGCGAGGCCGGCCACCGCATCCACCAGATCCAGGAATCGAGCATCGCCCGCACGCAGGAGAACCTGAGCCACGTGCAGGGTGAGGTAGGCGTTAAGACCCGAGTGAATCATGTCCTGATAGAACGCCCCTTTCACAAAGCATTTTTCGAGGAGGAATTCGGCACAGTCCAGCAACCTGGGATCATCCGGCTCACACAGCTGGGTCGGATAACCCATCGCCAGTGAGCCTATGGCGCCCGCATCCAGGCGGCGATAGGGCGAGGCCGGCATTCCCGGTCGTTTGAGTCGCTGCTCGCAGGTTGCCAGGCTGCGATCCACCGTCTGACTGAACTCCCGGGCACCGGCGCCAAAATGCTCGCCGGTTTCCCGGTCGATCGGGGCAAACAATGATTCGGCGGCCTTCAGGCCGGCGATGCCCCAGAAGTCGTCCCAGTAGTAATAGTCATTGGGCCCCAGGTGCTCGGCACTGAATCCGGCGGGCAAAAGGCCAGCGTGAGGCCCTTCGATATTTTCACTCAGGCGTTTATTCTCGATCCAGCGAGCGCCCTTGCGCACCGGCTCCTGCCACTCCGGGTGCAGAGGTCGACCCGTAAGCTCATGGAACCGCCTCAGAATCCAGAGCACTTCTCCATTGGCATCCCATTCCCCTTCCTGGGAGCGGAAATAGCCGTTTTTCAGTTGCCGCGCCGGGAACTGGTAGAGCGCCCGCTCAGCGCGATCTGTAAGACCTGCACAGAGCAAGGCATGGATAATGAACGCGGCATCGCGAAACCAGAAACGCTTGTAGGTATAGGGCCCGGGGTACACATCTTCCGGAGAGTGCAGCACCAGGGAATTCAGGGCGGCGTCATAGAGGAACTGCCAGTTTTCGTCGGGGCACTCCAGGCGGGCATGGCCATGAAGGGCGGCCGCCCAGCCGTCAGAGCGAATAACTGGCGCCGACTCATCCTGCAGCGGCACCCTGAGCCTGAGCTCCGACTCCTCACCTGCTTCGACCCGGAACAGGGCCGCTGCGGTGACCATGCCGACGTCGCACTGCCCTTCGCACTGGTCTTCCTTGTCCTGCAGATGAATCCGAACATCACCCTCGCGATAGTTCGACACATGATGACGCTCTGCCGGGCGACTGAAAAACACCGCCTGCTTGCCATCTATGGTCCAGGCGTCTCTCTGCTCGGACAGCCGGACCTTGTTGATAAAGCTGATTCCTTCAGGATTGGCGGGGCGCAAGGATATGACCAGAGAGCCGGAAGTCTCGGCCCGGGCCTTCACGACCATTTCGCAAACCGCCCGGCCGTTCTCGACCACCACCCGGGAACGACTGGTCAGGGCCAGCCCGTCCAGTTCGGACTCTGTGACCACGCAGGGACCATCCTCAAGTTCCTGGCGTTGCCGGGCCGTTTTGCAACGAGAGGGCAGAAGGCACCGGCCATCGTCCGCCAGCAGCCACGCATCCAGTGACCAGCCGTCATGGAACGGTGTCAGCAACCCCCGGGGATCCACCACGGGCAACTCATCCACATCCGGCTGGCCGATGGCCGTCCAGTTACGGTTACTGAGATTGATGTGGGTAATCGAGAATGCCCGGGGAATGAAGGCAATGTCTTCGGGGTCGAACTGGCGCTCCACCCAGTAAGGCCAGACCCAATCGAGGTTGTGCTGGATGACCCGACTGTTGATCAGCCCCCGCGCATGGAAAACCACGCCGGCCCGGAGCAGTTCGATGGGCTCGCCGACTTCCGAAGGCTGGGCAAAACTGTGAAGTTTCCCGAGCAGCGCGATCGGATCGAGGAAACCATGGCGGTGGGCCACGCGTTTTACCAGGTAACGCCAGGGCAGCCACTTCATCCAGCTCATTCGTTTGCCTCCTGTTCTGTTGGCTCAGTCTCGACCTTGTAACGGGCGAGTGCCCGCCGGGCGAGACGATTGAGAAACACCACGGCCATTACCGTGCCTACGAAACCGGCACCGTAAATGGCCCACTCCAGGGGTGAACGGCCGGTTTCCCGCACACCCAGAGTTGACAGGTCGGCGGCAAGCGAGCCGAGATACACGTTATGCAGGGAAAAGGGAATCACACCGAAAAAGGTGCCGACAACGAAACCGCCAAACGAGAAGTTGGTGAGACCGAACAGAAAATTGGACAGCTTGCCGGGGAAGAAAGGGATCAGACGGGTCAGGAGTACGATTTTCCAGCCGTGAGGCGCCATTTCGTTGCTGACGACAGACAATCGCGCGCGGCTGCGAATGTACACACGGGCGTGCTCACCCAGAAAATGCCGGGCAACCAGAAAGGCAATGGCCGAGCCCAACGTAGTGCCCACCACCACGTAGGCTGTGCCTTCCAACACGCCGAACACGAAACCCGCTCCGGTGGTCAACAACACCCCGGGCAGAAGCAGCACCATGGCCAGCACCATGATGCCGACAAAGAGGAGAGCCGCCCAGGCCCCCTGGGTATCAAACCAGCGCAGAAGCTCAACGACCTGCTGATGCACACCGAAGGCGTAAAGCAGACCGACTATCAGCCCAACGGCGGCAATGCTCCCGCCCATCCAGAGGACGGGCGACTTCTTCCAGTTGCTCATGGCCTCACCCTAACGCGGGAGGGCACCGGGTCTCAAAGGCCGGACAGGTCATCCGCGCTTTATGAGCTACTGAGAATCGACTGGAGCTTCTGGGTCAGATCCACTGCCTCTGCCCCCAACGGCGTGAGGTAGCCGCCATCTTTCTGGCTGATCAGCCCCTTGGCATGCAGGTTTTCGGCGGCCTTCACAGTTTCCGGAGCCGCCGAATGGGCATGAACCTTGAGCCCTTCCTGAGTCGAGGTGGAAGGAAATTGGCCCAGCAAATTGAGTTCGGCAAGGTGATCAACAGAGAATGGCATGGCATTTCCTCGTATTATTATCGGGGGTTTACATTCAGCATAGCCGATTCACACCATGAAGCTTTCACGAATTCTCAGCAACCGGAATGACATCAGTCGCCGTCAGGCCAATTTTCTGATTGCTTCCGGTCGGGTGGCCGTAAATGACGTCACCTGCCGCGATGCTGCTGCCGAGGTGGATCGGTTTTCATGCGTACGGATGGACGGCGATATCATTCAAGAGGCTGAAGCCTGCCATTACCTCATGCTCCACAAACCTGCAGGTTTTCTGAGTGCAACGCTCGACGACACCCATCGGACCGTGATGGAGCTGATCTCGCCAGAACTGCGCGAGGATCTGCACATTGCCGGACGACTCGACCGCGCCAGCACGGGCCTGCTGATTCTCACCAATGATGGCCGCTGGTCACGCCAGCTTACCGAGCCCCGAATCAAGATCCCGAAAGTCTACCGGGTCAGCACCGCCTATCCGATTTCTCCAGAGACCCCTCATCGATTCGCGGAGGGCATCTGGTTCGAGTTCGAGCAACTCACCACCTCACCTGCTGACCTGGATCTTCTGAGCCCCTGTGAAGCCAGAGTGACCATTTACGAAGGCCGTTACCATCAGGTGAAGCGCATGTTCCATGCCGTCGGTAATCGCGTAACGGCCCTGCATCGGGAACGGATGGGAAATATCCGGCTGGACGATGACCTGGCGGCCGGCGAATACCGCTCACTGACTGCCGAAGAAATCAACCTGATGCCGGATTGATCTGCCTCACAAACGCAGAGCCAGCATGGGCTATGCTTTCAGGGTAGCTCCAACAGAAACAGGGAAGATTCAAGGCAATGCCAAACCAGACGAGCGATTTTTACCCACGGCCACTGCGTCATCTCAGCAGCTACCTCTCGGGGCTGGTGCAGGGAAAGCTCTGGCTGAAGGTGCTCATTGGCATGTTCCTCGGGTTGATTACAGGCACGCTCCTGGGACCGTCGGTGGGACTCGTGGAACCGGAAACCGGGACGTTGATCGGTAACTGGCTGGCTTTCCCGGGGCAACTGTTTCTGGCCACCATCCAGATGATCGTAATCCCCCTGGTAATTGCCTCGGTGGTTCGCGGGCTCGCCGCCAGCGAAGACCTTGAACAGTTGCGAAAGCTGGGCCTGAGGGTAACCGGCTTTTTCGTAATCACGACGGCCATGGCAGCATCGATAGGTCTCTGGATCGGCGACCTGATCAACCCCGGCAGAATGATGGCAGGGCTCGGCACTCCCGTTGAGGCCGGGGAAAACAGTGTGCCTGTTGCCTCCATGCCGGGTGTGGATGAGCTGCCCAAGACCCTGATCGGGCTGCTACCGGGCAACCCGCTCGATGCCATGGTTGAAGGCCAGATGCTCCAGGTGGTGATCTTCTCCATCATTGTCGGCATTGCCCTGGTGAGCATGGCCCCGGAAAAATCCAGGCCCATGCTGGACCTGCTCGATTCCCTCCAGCAAATCTGCATGACGGTCGTACGCTGGGCAATGCGCCTTGCCCCCATTGCCGTGTTCGGCCTGATGGCCCAACTCACAACCACCCTGGGATTCCGGGCAATGCTGGGCATGGCATCCTACGTCGCAACCGTCATTGCGGGCTTGCTGGTACTTCTGGGCGTTTACATGCTGATCCTGAAGCTGCTCGCCGGCCAATCCCCCGTCCGGTTCCTGAAAGACACCCGGGATGTGCTGTTGCTGGCCTTTTCCACATCCAGCTCGGCGGCCGTCATGCCGCTCTCCATAAGAACCGCCGAAGACAAGCTCGGTGTCCGGCCGTCGGTTTCCCAGTTCGTGATTCCCCTGGGCGCCACCATCAACATGAACGGCACGGCACTCTACCAGGCCGTTGCTACCATCTTTCTTGCACAGGTCTACGGCATTGATCTCAGCATGGGCAGTATAGCGCTCGTGGTCGCCATGGCTGTGGGCGCGTCCATCGGCTCACCGGCCACGCCCGGGGTAGGCATCGTCATCCTGGCTATGGTGTTGCAGACCGTGGGCATTCCGCCCAGCGGTATTGCGCTGATTATGGGCGTGGATCGGATTCTGGATATGTGCCGGACCGCTATCAACGTTACGGGCGATCTGGTCACTTGCCGATTAATGGAGAACTGGTCGGGAAGGAGACTGCCGTCCGAGCCAGTTCCTGAGGAAACTTCCTGACCGGACGGAAGTGGAATGATCAGGTTAACGCCAGATCAGATGCTGTCTGAGCGTTTTTCGGAGTCCTCATCCAACTCCTTCTCGGTGTTGTTCCATTGCTCCGAAAGCGCTTCATAGGCCTCCGAAAATCCCTTGCGTGCACGCTCCCATGCTGACGCGGAACTTTCTTTAAGCTCCTGGTACCAGGTCTGAACACGAGCCCGCTTTTCCCGCAAAGACTCCAGACTCTTCTGGGCCCGCTCCCGAGCGGTGTCGCTCATATCGTCCCAGTTTTCGGAAAGTTGTTGCTCAAGCTCCTGGATCCGTTTGTCCAGGGCGGACAATGTTTTGTTGATCGAATCCTCAGCCTGCTCTTTCTGGTCAGAACCATAGTCCTGAAGCGCCTCGCCCAACTCCCGGGTTTCCTGTTTAAGCGACTCCACGGAAGAATCCTCTGGTGATGATTCAGCCAGAGCAGTCCCTGAAAACATTCCAGCAAAAACGATCGTAAGTGCGTAAGCCCAGTTCTTCATGATTCAGTCCTCCCAACACGTCCCCGGACTTTAGCAGCGAGGTCTGGCTGGATGCACCTTAACTAAACCTAATACTGGGACTCACTGTTGCTTTGAAATGAGGCTATCGACAACCGCCTCGCAGACCTGGTCCTGATTCAGACCTTCGCCCTTGACCGTCAGATCCGCATAACGGGAATACAATTCAAACCGCTCTTCGAACAAAGCTTGCAGCGACTGATCCGGCCGCCGGGAAATGCCCCGCATGCTGTGATCACCGATTCGCTCGATGACCAGGTCGAGCGGGATATCAAGAAACACCACGGTACCGTTGGTCTTGAGGTGTTCCATGGCTCGATCACTGTAGACCGCGCTGCCCCCTGTGCTGACCACCTTGTGCCGGACATCCAGCTTCAGCAGTACCTGCTCCTCAATGCGGCGCAGGGCTTCGTAACCATCCTCGTCTACAATAGTCTGCAGGGTACGGCCAGCGTCCTCCTGAATGAGCAGATCGGTGTCGATAAACCCGAGGCCCAGCCGTTTGGCCAGCAGCACGCCCACGGTGCTCTTGCCGCTGCCGGGCATACCGATGAGAACGAGGTTGCCTGTGTCGGTCGGGTTAGCCATGATGCTTTTGAACTGCCTCTTCGAAGAGTGAGAACTGGCCAGCAATACGCAGAACGTAACATTTTTCCGACAGAGCGCGCGCTTTATTCCGCCGGGCAAGCCCGTATAATTCAGCCAAAGGCGGTTTTGGAGAATAATTGAAACCGGCCATTAGCGGCTTCTTTCGCGAGTGAGTAATGACCAACGGCAGAGCATTTCTGATCCCATCCATCGCAGCGCTTTTGCTCGTTCTGTCGGCACCCGCCATGGCAGACGGCATCAAGCGTATTGTGCATCCGGATGGCACCGTGGAATTCACCAACGTGAAAAACGCCAGCCAGCCCAGGGCCTCCTCCGGCAACGATACCGTCTACCGCTACACCGATAACAACGGCGTGGTGGCGTATAGCAGCGTCCAGCCTGCCGGTGCCGAGTTCGACGTTATCCGCTTCCACTGTTACGCCTGTGACCCGGAATCCAGCGTCGACTGGCGCAAGACGCCACTATTCACAAAGCCATTCGATTCCGAGATCCAGACGGCGGCACAGGAATTCGGGGTTGATCCCGCGCTTGTTCGCGCTGTGATCCACGCCGAATCTGCCTTCAACGAAAAGGCCCTGTCCCCCGTGGGCGCACAAGGGCTGATGCAACTTATGCCAGGTACTGCCGAAGAACTCGGTGTGCGCAATGCGTTGGCGGCGGCCGAGAACATCCGTGGCGGGGTGCATTATCTGGCCAAGATGCTCAACCGGTTCAATGGGGACATCCGGCTAGCCACCGCCGCCTACAACGCAGGGCCCGGTGCCGTGAGCCGCTACCAGGGCGTACCGCCCTACGCCGAAACAAAGGCCTATGTTGAACGGGTTGGCATCCTTCACGAGCGCTATGCTGCGCTGTAGGCCCCTCTGAGGTCCGGGAATCAATGAACTTCAAGCGTCTGGAGACCTTTATCTGGGTTGCCACGCTGGGTAGCTTTCGCAAGGCTGCCGAGCACCAGCACACCACCCAGCCGGCCATTTCCAACCGTATCGCAGCTCTTGAAGACGAGCTTGGCGTCAGGCTGTTCGAGCGCGAGTCCGGGCACAGCAAACTTACGAGCAAGGGGCAGGAGCTACTGCCCTATGCCGAGAAAATTGTCTTCATGGCCCAGCAACTGCGCAAGCGCGCAGACCGGGGGGCCTCGCTCTCCGGCATTCTCAGGCTCGGGGTTTCCGAAACGATTGTGCACTCCTGGCTGCCGCGTTTTTTCCGGGAACTGCACGAAACGGCGCCCAATCTGGATGTGGAAATTACCGTGGATGTCTCCGGCAACCTCCGATCCGGTTTGCTGGACCGGAGCCTCGATCTGGCCTTCCTGATGGGGCCCGTATCTGAGCCGAAAATTGAAAACCGCGCGCTTTGCAGTTTCCCACTGATCTGGGTCGCCAGTCCCGAGCTCAACCTCCCGGATCGGCTCCTGGCTCTCAAGGAGCTGGCCGAATGGCCCATCATTACTTATGCCAGGAACACCAAACCCTTTGCTGAAATCAGCCAGAAATTCAGCGAGATGGATGAACTCCCTGCCCGTTTCTATTCCTCAAGTTCGCTGGCAGCCTGCCGGCAATTGACCCTGGATGGCATTGGTATCTCTACGCTTCCGCTGAGCGTGATCAAGCATGAACTGGAAAGCGGTCGTCTGGTCCAGCTCAACACCTCGTGGACGCCCTCCGAGCTCGCCTTCACCGCGTCTTATTCCGGTGCCCCTTTCAACCCGATTGCCGAACTGGCAGCAAACCTTGGCGTGATGGTTTCTGACGAATACGACCGGACCACACATCACGAAAATTTATCGCCAGACCTAAAAAACGATAATTAGACTTTTTCACCAGCCGGTATACCCTGAAAATTAGTTGTAAAAAACAATTTCAATCAGGGGTTACCGTCATGCACACCGGTGCGTATTCCGATTTCAAGAACAACCTGCTTGATCAGGCCTCAGAATTACGCGCTCGCATTCGTTCGGGCGACCACACAGCGCCTACAAGTGGCCAGGCCAACAGCCTGCTTCAGGGGAACGTGGTCATCCTGCCGTCCGAATGGGCCGGCGATTTTCTCCTATACTGTCAGAATAACCCGGTTGCCTGCCCCCTGATCGGCATGTCTCAACCCGGAGATCCGGCCCTTCCCGACCTTGGACACGATCTGGATATCCGGACCGATGTACCTGAATACCAGGTATTCCGGAATGGCGAGCGGGCGGAGAAAGTCACGGATCTCAAAAGCCTCTGGCAGGACGACCTGGTGACCTTTGTCCTGGGTTGCTCGTTCTCGTTTGAAGATGCCCTGATCAGGGCCGGCCTCTCAGTCCGGAACGTGGACGAAGGGCGGAACGTTTCCATGTTCCGCTCGAACATCGCTACCCGGCCCGCGGGCCGGTTCAGCGGCAACATGGTGGTTTCCATGCGCCCGTTCAACGGTGCGGATGCCATCCGCGCGATACAGATCACGACCCGCCTGCCAAAGGCCCACGGTGCACCGGTTCACATCGGCGATCCGGCGCTCATTGGCATCCAGGACGTTAACCAGCCTGATTTTGGAGATCCGGTAACGATCAGGCCGGGCGAGCTTCCGCTGTTCTGGGCCTGCGGGGTTACCCCGCAACTGGCCCTCGAGAACGCGCGCCTGCCTTTCGCAATAACCCACGTACCGGGAAAAATGCTGCTTACCGAGCGGCTGAATGAAGAACTGGCGGTACTCTGAAGCCCCAGTTCCCTTTAAACGATAAAAAACAGAAAAACGGGAGATTCACTATGTTCAAAAAACTCGCCACAGCCACCCTGGTTACCGGGGCGCTGCTTACCTCAGCCGTTCAGGCCGATCAATGGCACATGCCAACGCCCTACGGCGACGCCAACCTGCCTACCCAGATCGCCTACGGTTTTGCCGAGGACATCAAGAACGGCACCGATGGTGACATCACCATCACCGTTCACTCCGGTGCATCCCTGGTAAAACACCCGGAAATTCCCCGGGCCGTAAGAACCGGCCAGGTGCAGCTGGGTGAAATCTTCATCGGCATCATGGGCAACACCCATCCGGTGTTCAAACACGACAATATTCCGTTCCTGGCAACCAGCTTCGAAGATGCCAAAAGACTCTGGGAAGCCGCCAAGCCCCAGATCGAGAAGCAGCTGGACAAGGAAGGCATGACCCTGCTGTATACCGTGCCCTGGCCGGCACAGAGCCTGTATACCAAAGCCCCGGTTAACACGCTGGAAGATCTGGAAGGTCTGAAGATGCGGGCTTACAGCCCTTCTACGTCGCGTCTGGCTGACCTGATGAACACCACCCCGACAACGGTTCAGGTACCTGAGATTCCCCAGGCGTTCAGCACGGGCATCATCGACGCCATGATCACCTCGCCGTCCACGGGCGCGAACGGGCAGGCCTGGGATTACCTTTCCCACTACACCGACATCAAGGCCTGGATTCCCAAGAACGTCGTAGTCGTCAACAAGCGCGCCTTCCGTCGCCTGAGCGATGAGCAGCAGCAGGTTATCCTGGATGCGGCCGCCGCTGCCGAGGCCAAAGGCTGGGAAGGCGTTCGCAAGACCGCGGCAGAGGACACTGCCACCCTGGCGGAAAATGGCATCACGGTTTCCGAGCCGTCTGAGGAACTGATGGCCGAGCTCCAGAAGATCGGCGACATCATGGTGAAAGAGTGGGAACAGGAAGCACCGGAGGAAGTCGGCGCTATCCTGTCCAACTACCGCTAAAAGTTCACTCAACGGAAGCCTCCTGAGTGTTCAGGAGGCTGTTCCGGGAGGCATCCGTTATGAACTCTCTTCGAGAGAAATTTTATCTGGCATCCGGTTACGCTGCTGGTTTCTGCATCGCCCTGATCATGGTCGTCATCCTGGCGCAGATCGTGGGCCGCCTGTTCGGCTTTATCATTCCCTCAGCGGAAGACGTGTCCGGCTGGGCTCTTGCCGCCTCCACCTTCTTCGGTCTTGCCTACACCTTTCATAACGGCGGCCATATCCGGGTGACCCTGGTTATCCAGAAGTGGTCGGCACGGCCAAGGTTCTGGCAGGAGCTTGTCGTCCTCATTTTCGGGTTCGGGCTCGCCTGCTACATGACGTTCTATGGCTGGCACATGGTGTGGGAATCCTACATCTTCGAGGAGGTGTCCCACGGCTATATCCCGATCCCCATCTGGATACCGCAGGTTCCGGTTGCACTGGGAATGACGGCACTCAACATTGCCATCCTGGACGACCTGGTTGCCGTGATTCGCAAGCGCACTCCTTCCTACCAGCAGCATGAAGACGAGATCAATCTGGAGGAAGTGTAATGGATATCGCATTTCTCTCGATTGTCCTGGCAGTTGCGATGATCCTGATGCTCGCCGTAGGCGTGTGGGTCTCCCTGACCCTGGTTGGGGTCGGCATTCTGGGCCTGCTGCTCTCCGGAAACGATCAGATCGGCCTGCTGTTCGCCACGTCCAGTTGGGGCGCCAGTACCAGTTGGTCTCTGACGGCCCTGCCCATGTTCATCTGGATGGGGGAGGTTCTGTTCCGTACACGACTGTCCGAGGATTTGTTCAAAGGGCTGGCCCCCTGGATGGGCGGGCTGCCGGGCAAGCTTCTCCATGTAAACATTCTGAGTTGTGGCATTTTTGCGGCGGTTTCCGGCTCCTCGGCTGCCACGGCCGCAACCATTGGCCGCATGACTCTGCCAGAACTGAAAGCCCAGGGTTACAGCGACAAGATGGCGGTAGGTACTCTGGCTGGCTCCGGCACGCTGGGGCTGTTGATTCCGCCCTCCATTATTCTGATTGTTTATGGCGTGGCCGCGGAAGTTTCCATTGGCCGCCTGTTTATTGCCGGTGCTCTGCCCGGACTGATGCTGGTTGCCATGTTCATGGGTTACACCATGATCTGGGCCAAGCTCAACAAAGATCAACTCCCAACCACCAAAAAGGAAAACCTGGCGTTCTCGGTCAAGATCAAGGCCCTGAAGATGCTGCTTCCGATCGTTGGCCTGATCATTTTCGTACTCGGTTCTATCTACACCGGTTTTGCCACGCCAACCGAAGCCGCTGCACTGGGCGTGTTCGGCGCGCTGATCATCGCGGCCGCAACCGGTTCACTCAGCATCCAGAGTTTCAAGGACAGCCTGTTGGGCGCTGTGAAAAGCTCCTGCATGATCGGCCTGATTCTCGTCGGTGCCCACTTTCTGACCCTGGCCATGGGCTTCCTGGGTATTCCGCGGGAACTGGCCGCCTGGATCGGCAGCATGTCCCTGTCACCGTTCGAACTTCTGGTTGGCCTGACAGTGCTGTTCGTCCTCCTCGGCTGTTTCCTGGACGGGATTTCGGTTGTGGTTCTGACCGTGGCGGTTGTCATGCCGATGGTTCAGCAGGCCGGCATCGACTTGCTCTGGTTCGGGATCTTTATTGTGCTGGTGGTAGAGATGGCACAGATTACGCCCCCGGTGGGCTTCAACCTGTTTGTCATCCAGGCTCTGACAGGTAAAGACATACTGTACGTGGCCCGGGCAGCCCTGCCGTTCTTCCTGCTGATCATGGCAGCACTTTTCCTGATCGGCTGGTTCCCTGAGATTGTCACCTACCTGCCCCAGACCATGAGCCAGGGATAATGCAGGACACAACGTTTTTCGGAGGTACACAATGAAACTCAACTGCGATATGGGCGAGAGCTTCGGCACCTGGACCAAGGGCATGGATGCCGAAGTCATGCCCTACATTGATATGGCCAGTATTGCCTGCGGGTTTCACGCATCCGACCCGCTGACCATGGATCACACGGTCAAGCTGGCTCTGGCCCAGAACGTGACCATTGGCGCCCACCCGGGCTACCCGGACCTGCTGGGGTTTGGCCGTCGGGACATGGACTGCCGCCCGGACGAGCTCAAGGCTATCCTGGTTTACCAGATGGCGGCGCTCAACGGCATCTGCCAGGTACATGGCACTTCCATCTCCTACGTGAAGCCCCACGGCGCCCTGTATAACCGGATGATGGTCGATAACACCACCTTGTCCGTGGTTATGTCCGCTGTTCGCTCCTACGCACCAAAGTGCCCCCTGGTGGTCATGGCAACGCCGGACTGGCAACAGGTCAAGGATCGCGCGGACGAATATGGCATCGAGGTCTGGTTCGAGGCGTTCTCTGATCGCGCCTACAGCGACGAGGGCAGACTGGTAAAACGGTCGGTTCGTGGTGCCGTCCACGAGACAACCGAAGCCATTGAGGCGCAGGTCACCCAGATTATCCGCGAAGGAACGGTCACCTCGATCTCGGGCAAACATATTCCGATCAAGGCCGATACCATCTGTATTCACGGCGACAGCTACCATGCCGTCGACGCTGCACGGCATATGCGACAGGTCGTGGAAGCGCTATGAGGATCGAGTCGGTCAACGAAAACACCTGCATGGTGTATTTTGGCGACCAGATCGGTGCGGAATCCGCAGGCCTGGTCAAGCGGGCCACAGACCGGCTGCGGCGCGACATGTCCGACCTCATTGTTGACCTGGTTCCCTCATACACCTCAATTCTGGTGACCTGGGATCTGGAACAGGCTGACCGGTTTGCCATCGTTCGCAGAGTACGCGCAGCGATCGACTCCGAGGATGATGGTTCCACCGAGGGCGACTCTGCCCGCATCGTCGAGCTGCCCGTCTACTATGATCGCGAAGTGGGTCTGGACCTGGAGGATGTCTGCGAGCATGCCGGCCTGTCCCGGGACGAGGTCGTTCGCATTCACAGTGAACAGCTTTATCAGGTCTACGCCATCGGCTTCGCTCCGGGGTTTGCCTACCTGGGAAGTACCGACGAACGGATTGCCATTCCGCGGAAATCCACGCCCCGACTGAAAGTCCCTACCGGCAGCGTCGGTATCGCAGGCACCCAAACCGCAATCTACCCGAGCTGCACACCGGGTGGCTGGCAAATCATTGGCCGCACGCCGCAGAAAATGGTGGATTGGGACAGCGACTCTCTGGCCCTGGTACAGGTCGGCGATCAGGTGCGCTTTCGCGCCATAAGCCGGGACGAATTCCTGGAGCTGGGAGGCAACCTCGATGAGCTTTGAAGTCCTCGAACCCGGAATGCTGGCCCTTGTTCAGGATGCCGGCCGCCACGGCTACCAGCATATGGGCGTGACCACCGGCGGCCCCATGGACGAGTTTGCATTTTTCTGGGCGAACCGCCTGCTGGGCAATGATCTCGATGCCCCACAGATCGAAATCACCTTTGGCAGGTTCAGCCTGAAGGCGAACCATGAGGCCTGCATTGCCATTACCGGCGGCGATCTGGGCGCCCGTATCAACGATCAGGCCATTGCGCCCTGGCGCACCCATCACATCAATAAGGGCGACAGACTGGACTTCACCACGCCTGTGAGCGGCTTGCGGGCCTACCTGGCGGTCAGCGGCGGATTCAAGCCAGCCATGAAGCTTGGCAGTTGCGCCACCGTGGCACGCGAGGGCCTGGGCGGCCTGGATGGCAAAGGCGCGAAACTGGCCAAGGGCGATACGCTGGAGTTTGAGAAAAACGCATCGTTTGTTGAAGCTTTTCTTCCCGAGCCGGAAGTCCCCGATTATCAACAACACCTGCGCCTGGGGGTTATTCCCGGCTATCAGTATCGGAGCTTCTCTATAGTTCAGCGGGAGAAGTTTTTCTCGTGCGATTACGAAATCAGCCAGAATATTGATCGCATGGGCTATCGCCTGAAGGGCGATGCGATTCATTCGGATCTGGACGGGATTATTTCGGAAGGGATTGCCTACGGAGCTATTCAGGTGCCCAAAGATGGCCAGCCAATCGTTCTGATGAAAGACCGGCAAACCATCGGCGGCTACCCGAAAATCGGCTGCCTGAGCGCGCTGGATGCAGGCCTTCTGGCCCAGCGTGGGCCGGGATCATCGGTGAGCTTCTTCCTCTCGGACGTTGCCGAGGCCGAAGGCCGCCGAATGCTGTTTAACCAGAGACTGAAAACAGGCGCGCCCGGCGTCAGGTAGACCTGACGCCGGGCGCGTTTTGCACCGATTGTCGCCGCTTATTCCGAGGCGGCAATCAAACTGGCGTTACCGCCCGCGGCCGTTGTGTCGACACATAGGTGGCGTTCGATCACAAATCGCTGATCCAGCGTGTGCTCAGTGATCAGCGGTAGCAAGGCACCATCACGCTTGGCCAGTGCCTCGCGATAGGCTTTCAGCAGGGGCTGATCGCCACAGCTGACTACCGCCTCGAAGCCATCGATGGTTGCCAGTGCTTCCGGCTCCAACAGACCCTCGGCGCCAACAATCGGCAGCCCGGCCTTGTTCGCTTGATCGACCACATCCTGGGTGCCCGGTGCAATCACCACCACCTTGTTGCCCTGTGACAACGCGGTACCTGCCTGCTCCAGAGCGGTTTCCTTGTCCGGTCCCAGACACAGCACCACGCCACGGGCATGGTTGGACAGGCGGTTGGTCTCACCCGTTGGCCCGGGTAGCGCTTCCACGTGAGCGTCCAGTGGCTCCGGGACATTGCCAAAGATGGGCCGGATTGCGTCCATACGAGCTTCAGTCCTGGACGCCTTCAGTTTGTCCAGCTGACCGATGAGCTTCTGCAACTGCTTGGCATCCACCTTCCTGGCGTTCGAATCCGCCTCGCGCTCGACCGTTTCACCTTTCAGGAAACGACGGACGTACTGCGGACCACCGGCCTTTGGACCGGTGCCAGAAAGGCCTTCACCACCGAATGGCTGGGAGCCCACGATGGCACCGATCTGGTTGCGGTTCACATAGGTGTTACCCACCTTGATCCGGCTGGTAATACGCTCGACGCGGCGATCCACTCGGCTGTGGATGCCAAACGTCAGGCCGTAGCCCTTGGCGTTGATGTCGTCCACCACCTTGTCGATGTTCTTCGCCTCGAACGTGGCCACGTGCAGGACTGGCCCGAAGATTTCTTCTTCCAGCTCCTCAACACCACTGACGCTGAGAACTGCCGGCGAAACGAACAGGCCTTTCTCGGGGACTGTCATTTTCTTCAGCAACTTGCCGTTGCGCTCGAACTTCTCGCAGTGATCCACGATCTTCTTGCGGGCGTTCTCGTCGATTACCGGGCCCACATCCGTGGACAGCAGCCAGGGATCGCCGATGCCAAGCTCTTCCATTGCACCGTAGAGCATTTCCAGAAGGCCATCGGCAATGTCTCTCTGCACATAGAGCATACGCAGGGCGGAACACCGCTGACCGGCACTCTGGAACGAAGACGCCAGCACGTCACGGACGACCTGCTCCGGCAATGCCGTGGAGTCCACGATCATCGCGTTCAGACCACCGGTCTCTGCCACCAGCGGCGCGTCCGGCGCCATGTTCTCGGTCATGACCTTGTTAATGCGCTGGGCAGTAGCGGTAGAACCGGTAAAGCACACGCCGCTCACCCGCGAATCGGAGGTCAGGGCTGCACCCACGGTTGCGCCGGTACCCGGCACCAACTGGATGGCATCCTTCGGGATACCCGCCTGATGCATCAGTTCCACGGCGCGAATAGCCAGCAGGGATGTCTGCTCAGCCGGCTTCGCCACCACGGTGTTACCTGCCGCGAGGTTGGCCAGAATCTGACCGGTGAAGATCGCCAGCGGGAAGTTCCAGGGCGAAATACAACACATCACGCCGCGGGCATCGCCGCTGTCTTTATAGCGGATGGCCTCGTTGGCGTAGTACTGTGAGAAATCGACCGCTTCACGGATCTCAGCAACCGCATCCAGCAGGGATTTGCCTGCTTCACGGGTAGTGAGCGCGAACAACTCGGCGTAGTTCTCCTCGTACAGGTCGCCCACCTTGCGAACGCAGGCAGCACGCTCTTCAGCCGATTTGGCGGACCAGCTCTCGAACGCGGCCGCCGCTAAGGTAATCGCGGTGTCTACATCAGCATCGGAGGCCTGGGTGACGTGGCCAACCAGATCATCCGGATCGGCCGGGTTACGTACCACCTGGATTTCGGTACCGGCCACCTCGCCCGCAATCAGCGGACCACCTTTCCAGCGATAGTCTTTGTAGGCTCCGCGACCTTTCTCGATCTCGTTAACCGTGACCGGATCGGTAATATCCCAGCCTTTGGAGTTGCGACGCTGATCGCCAAACAGCTTGAACGGGTGCACGATCGCCTTGCTGGAAATGTTATTGCCCATCTCCTCAACACTTACAATCGGGTCCTTGGCGATCTCTTCCGGTGTGATGCGCTTGTCCACAATCTGGTTCACGAAGGAGCTGTTGGCACCGTTCTCCAACAAACGACGCACCAGGTACGCCAGAAGATCCTTGTGCGGGCCAACCGGCGCATAAATGCGACAGGGCACGCCACTGACCTTCAGAACCTCATTGTGCAGGGATTCGCCCATGCCGTGGAGGCGCTGGAATTCGTAGTTGTCCACACCCTTGGTCTTGGCCATTTCGAGAATGGCAGATACCGAATGCGCGTTGTGGGTGGCGAACTGTGGGTAAATCCGGTTCGTCATGTTCAACAGCTTGGTGGCGCAGGACAGGAACGAGACGTCACTGCAGGCCTTGCGGGTAAACACGGGGAACCCGTTCAGACCCATAACCTGGGCACGCTTGATTTCAGCATCCCAGTAGGCACCTTTCACCAGACGCACCATGAACTTGCGGTCGTACTTCTCGGCCAGCCCGTAGAGCCAGTCGAGTACGAAAGAGGAGCGCTTGCCATACGCCTGAACAACCACGCCAAAGCCATCCCAGCCTGCAAGCTCGGGATCCGCCACCAGCTCCTCAATCACATCCAGAGACAGATCCAGACGATCCTGCTCCTCGGCATCGATATTGAAGCCCATATTCGCAGCCGCGGCCTTTTTCACCAGTTCGCGGGCCCGGGGCAGCAACTCGTTCATGACCCGCTCTTTGTTGCCGTACTCGTAACGGGCCAGCAGGGCGGAGAGCTTGACCGAGATGCCCGGGTTCTTGCGGACATCGCCCTTGCTCGCCTTGGCAATGCTGTCAATGGCGTTGGAATAGGAGTCGTAATAACGCTTGGCGTCATCATCGGTGCGGGCAGCTTCGCCCAGCATGTCGTAGGAATAGGTGTAACCCTTGGCCATGTATTCCTTGGCCTCATCCTGGGCTTCATCGATATCGCGACCCAGAACGAACTGTCGCCCCATCTCTTTCATCGCCTGACCGGCCACAGTACGGATAACCGGCTCGCCGAAGCGCTTGAGCAGCTTGCGCAGGGTTTCACCCACGGTGTTGCGCTCGGAATCCTTGAGCAGGTTGCTGGTCATCAGCAGGGCAACGGTGGCGGTGTTGATCAGCCCAGAGGACGCCTTGCCCACGTGGGTGCCCCAGGCACCGGAGGTGATCTTGTCTTCGATCAGCTCGTGGATGGTGGTGTTGTCAGGCACGCGCAACAGCGCCTCGGCCAGACACATCAGGGCAACGCCTTCCTTGGTCGTCAGGCCATACTCCGCCAGGAATTTTTCCATGATGGTGGACTTGGCATTCTTGCGAACGCTGCGCACCAGTTCAGCCGCACGAGCGGAAATGGCGTCGCGCTCGGCCTGGGACAACTGGGCACCAGCAATCATCTCGTGGATAACCTTGTGCTCGTCAGCGAGATAATAATCACGAATCGCCTGCCGGCTATCGACAAGCTCGGGCGTCTGTGATTGCTGCGGTCTCATAGTTGTACCCTCTTAGTTGTTTGTCTCTCCGGCATTCTACCGAGATCGACAAAGACTATTTCGCTATAAATTCAAGGCAAGCGTGCCATTACGTCTTTAATACATCACAAAAAATTAATAATCTTCTCCAAAAAACGTGATTTTCAGTCACCTTGCCTGTCGTAGTCCTGCTATGCGGCTTTCAATGCCAGCTCTCTGAGCACTCCATGAGCGACTGAGAAAACGGCACAATCCACATCATTGGCGGCCTGCATGTCGTTCAGCATCCGCTCCCAGCGGGCGAGTAACATCCGCTTGTTCCCCCGCCACGCCTCAATCCGCTTCTCCGGCGTTCCATCGCCATCAACGGGCTCGGAAAACACGCTTAGCGTGAGATTCCGTAACTGATGATCCAGCTCGTCCCTGAAATGAATGGTCGCCAACACTTGCCAGTGGCCATTTGCCCGGAAGGCCCGCATTTGCCGGTCCAACCAGGTCAGGTTCAGGCTTTCACCGAGCGTGAAATACACCCAGGCCACCGACTCCAGCTTTTCGTCCAGCTGACGGGCGATCTCGACCATGTCCATCAGCCAGTAACGGCTTTCCGCGGAAGCGCACCAGGCGGAAAGATCTTCCGGAACCATCCGCTCACAGTATTCAGCATAGCGTTCATACCAGCGACTTGCAGGAATCACCGATTCAAGTCGGCTTTTTGAAGCCAGCACATCCGCCATGGGAGCCCGGTAATGGTCGATACAGGAAACCGGGTCCAGCGCCTGCCGGCGGTTCTGCAAGAGCCAGCTGGTGCTTCGGGTCACCAACCGGATGGCATCGGCGAACAGGTCTGCCTGAACGCCGGCGTCAATTTTTCCATCCAGTGATTCCATACTCTCCCAATGGGCGTCTACGTCATGTATTCGCAGGGAGATCAGGTAGGCCGAGGCAATCCGTCCAGCATCAGCCCCGGTAGCGCTGCGTATCCGGTCAAACCAGGTGATCCCCATGCGATTTACCATGTCGTTGGCAATCTGGGTGGCCGAGATTTCTGCACGCAGGGGATGGGCCCCCACCGCTTCCGGGAAGGCGGCCAGCAGAGAGGCCGGGAAAGCCGAGTGCAGCGCAGAATTGAATCGCGGGTCATGGACGATCGGTGATGCGACCAGGGCCTGCTTGAGTTCAATTTTTGCGTAGGAAACCAGTACCGCCAGTTCAGGGCGTGTCAGGCCGCCGCCGTGCTCACGGCGAGCCTGCAATTCTTCATCCGACGGAAGAAATTCGAGACTGCGGTCCAGTTTGCCTTCTGTCTCCAGCCTGCGCATCAGCCGTTCGTACTGGTCTGCGGTGGCAACTGCGGGGTTCTGGGCAAGACTCAGCGCCATCGCCTGTCGGTAATTGTTGCGCAGCACCAGTTCGGCCACCTCAGACGTCATGGCCCTGAGCATCCGGTTTCGCTCCGGAAGCGACATCAGCTGTCGGTGCACCAGGTCATTCAGCAGAATCTTGATGTTCACCTCATGGTCCGAGCAGTCGACGCCACCGGCGTTATCGATAAAATCACTGTTTACGGAGCCGCCACGACGGGCGAAGTCGATGCGGGCCTTCTGGGTAACACCCAGGTTCCCGCCTTCTCCCAATGCCTTGCATCGCAGTTCGTTACTGTCGATTCGAAGCGCATCGTTGGTTTTGTCGCCCACATCCTCATGGGACTCTGAAGGCGCCTTCACATAGGTCCCGATACCACCGTTCCAGAGCATGTCTACCGGCGCTTTCAACAAAGCGCTGATCAGATCCGCAGGCGACAGGCTGCGTGCCTTGATGCCCAACACATTGCGCATCTGCGACGATACAGAAATAGACTTCATGGACCGGGAGAAAACACCGCCCCCGTCGCTGATCAGCTGGGTATCGTAATCGGCCCAGGATGAGCCGGACAGTTTGAAAAGCCGCTCTCGCTCGCGAAACGAGGCCGCAGCATCCGGATCCGGGTCGACAAAAATATGCTGGTGATTGAATGCACCGATAAGTCGAATTCGGTCGGATAGGAGCATGCCGTTGCCGAATACATCGCCACCCATATCGCCAATACCGACCACGGTGAACTCATCGCTCTGGGTATCGGTGCCTTTTTCCAGGAAGTGCCGTTTCACCGACTCCCAGGTGCCCCGGGCGGTGATACCCATTTTCTTGTGGTCGTAGCCCTCACTGCCCCCGGAGGCAAAGGCATCGCCCAGCCAGAAGTTGTACTCTGCCGCCAGTGCGTTGGCGATATCGGAAAACGTGGCTGTGCCCTTGTCGGCGGCGACCACCAGATAGGTGTCATCACTGTCATAGCGAACGACATTGGCAGGAGGGACTACCTGGCCGTCATCAAGGTTATCAGTGATATCCAGCAGCCCCCTTATGAAGGTCTGATAGCAGGAAACCCCTTCTTCGCGAACGGCCTCCCGAGAGCCATCCCTGGGCGGCTGCTTCACCACGAAGCCACCCTTCGCGCCTGCAGGCACGATCACCGAGTTCTTGACCTGCTGGGCCTTCACCAGGCCAAGGATCTCCGTACGGTAATCCTCAATCCGGTCGGACCAGCGAAGGCCACCCCGCGCGACTAGCCCGGCACGCAGATGCACGCCTTCGATTCGGGGCGAATACACAAAAATCTCGAACTTTGGCCTTGGGCGCGGTATGTCAGGAATCGACGACGGATCCAGCTTGAGCGACAGATAGGACGGAAACCCGCCATCCTCCCGGACTTGGAAATAGTTGGTTCTCAGCGTTGCCCGAATGAGCATGAAGAAACGCCGCAGAATGCGGTCGTCATCGAGGCTCGCCACCGCTTCCAGCGAATCCCGCAGCTCTGCCTCAAGCTTTTCTGTCCTGGACTTACGTCCTTTTACCCCGGGCTCGAACCGATTGAAAAAGAACGCCACAAGCCGCGACGTGATATCCGGATGCCGGGCCAGGGTTTCTGCAATGAACGGCTGGCTGAACCCGAATCGCAGTTGTTTCACGTAACGGGCATAGGCTCGGATCAGCGCCACTTCCCGCCAGCTCAGGCCGCAGAGCATGATCAGCTGGTTGAAATCGTCGTTTTCTGCAAAGCCATTCCAGATCTCCCGGAACGCCGACTGGATCAGCGGCCTTGCAGTACGCAGGTCGGCCTGCCGGCACCGGTCGTGGAGTTCGACGGTAAAATCACTGACGCCGAAATTTTCGCCATCCCGTCGACGAACCCGGTATGGGTGCTCGCCCAGAACCCGCATACCCAGGTTCTCCAGAATCGGAATCACATCTGACAGGATAACCGGCTGGCCTTCGCTGTAGAGCTTGAAGTGGAATCCGGTTTCGGAAGGATCTCTGGGTTGGTAGAACCGCATGGGCACATCGGTGCTGACGGCAATGGACTGGATCTGCTCAATATCGGCAAGTGCCTCTGACACCGGAAACCTCGCCCGGTAGGCCGAAGGGAACCCGCCACTGAACACCTGGGCATAGCGCCCGCCAATCGAGTCGCCGAAACTCCGGACCAGTTCGCCGTGGAGGTCGTCATCCCAGGATCGGGACTCCTCCACCATCCGGGCCACGATCTCCCGGAGTTCAAGGGAGTCGTCGTTATCGGACGCCTGGTTCTGGAGGACATCGGCAAGCTGTTCCAGCAGGGTTTGTTTTTGTAATGCGCGGGAATCGGTCATCGAAACTCTCCGGACTTGGTAAACGTTCTTACTGGGCTGATGAACCTACCAGTATACGCAAGGCCGGAAAGTCACTTAGACCATATAGTTTCGGATTAGAGGAGTTTCGATTATATTTGCCATATGATTTAGCCGTTAATTTAACCTGGAACAGACAACATGGCCGAATTGGATCGAATAGACCAATCCATTATTCGCGAGCTTCAGAAGAACTCCCGAATCACGGTTACCGAGCTTGCGTCCCGGGTGGGCCTTTCCAAAACGCCCTGCCAGGTGCGGATGCGCCGGCTTGAGGAGCACGGCTATATCACCGGTTACACGGCTCTGGTTAACCAGACCAAACTTGGTCTCAGCCACATTGCCTTCGCACAGGTTACCCTGAACGACACCAGCAGCGGCGCCCTGACCGCCTTTAATAAAGCTGTTCAGAGCGTCTCGGCGGTGGAGCAGTGCCACATGATTGCCGGCAACTTCGACTACCTGCTAAAAGTCCGAACCCGCAACATGCAGGAATACCGGCAGGTTCTTGGGGAGGAAATCTCGGCTCTGCCCCACGTGCTGCAAACCAGCACGTTTGTGGTTATGGAGAACGTCAAGGACGCCGGGCTCTGAGAGCAACCTCCCCTTAGCCGGCGCCAAACCATCTATTCGGACTGCTCGTACTTGGGCTTGTAACCGCTGGCGTCCACCCGGGGTCGATCCGTCTCGGCTTCTGACAGTGGCTGGACCTCCTCGAGGCTTGCCAGAGAACGAAGCGTGAGTCGCTGGTACTCTTCTGTACCCTTTCTCTTCCAGGCGATTTCCTTGTCGCTCAGCATGCGCATAACCTTGGCCGGCGAGCCGACAATCAGCGATCCCGGCTCACAGGTAAACTTTGCCTTAACAAACGCGCAGGCGCCAACAATGGAGCGGGGTGCAATGTGCGCCTCATCCATCACCACCGCATTCATGCCCACCATGGCATCTTCTCCGACAACGCAGCCGTGCAGGATTGCGCCATGGCCGACGTGTCCGTTTTTCTCGACAACCGTATCCATCCCGGGAAAGGCATGCATGACACACGTGTCCTGAACATTCGACCCCTGTTTCAGAATGATCCGCCCGAAATCTGCACGCAGCGAAGCCGCAGGCCCCACGTAGCAATCCGGTCCGATCCAGACATCCCCAATGAGAACGGCGGTTGGATGCACATAGGCGGACGGATGAACAACAGGAACAACGCCTTCTATACTGTAGCTGGGCATAACGGTCTCCTTCGCGGACGGGCCTGGCAGCGCTCCGCCAAACGACAGGCTGAACGTGGGACCCGAAAAGTCATTGTGATTCATTTTCTGTATCACATTATCCTTTTCCGGGAGATTTTTCATACCTTGGCGCCTGTTTTGAGACGAGAATCGACCGCTGCAATGGCTCAAACCTGAGAGCGCTGATGAATTTTTACCGGATATTCAGCAATATAGACAAAGCAGGCGATTACCTCCGACCAAAGTGATACAGAACCAAGCCAGCACAATCCTTGACGAGTATCAATTCTAAGATATACTCATTTTCCACATTCGATAGCAGTGTGCCGATTTAACACACCTTTCGCGCTATCCCCCCTACAACAAACAACAGGACATACCGCCATGACTCAGCCGAGCATTCTTCTTGAAATCGATCAGGGCGTGGCTCTGCTTACCCTGAACCGTCCGGACAACCTGAACAGTTTCAACGTTGAAATGCATGAGCGTATGCGCGATGCCATCAGCACCGTGCGCAAGGATGAGTCTGTCCGTGTACTGGTCATCACCGGCTCCGGCCGGGGTTTTTGTGCGGGGCAGGATCTTTCCGACCGCAGCGTCTCACCAGATCAGGAAATGCCGGACCTGGGCGCCTCTCTGGAGAACTATTACAACCCGCTGATGCGGAGCCTCCGGGATCTGCCGATGCCCGTGCTCTGCGCGGTTAACGGGGTGGCCGCTGGCGCCGGCGCAAATATTGCCCTGGCCTGCGACATTACCCTGGCAGCCCGTTCTGCGAATTTCGTTCAGGCCTTCTGCAAACTGGGGCTGGTACCCGATTCCGGCGGCACCTGGACTCTGCCCCGGGTAGCGGGCATGGCACGTGCCAAAGGCATGGCACTTCTGGGCGACAAGATCAGCGCCGAGCAGGCCGAGAACTGGGGCATGATCTGGCGTTGCGTTGATAACGAGCAACTCATGGAAGAGACCATGAAACTTGCCCGCCATTTCGCGACCCAACCGACCAAGGGCCTTGCACTGATCAAGCGGGCACTGCACGCCAGCGCCAGCAACACCTTTGAAGAGCAGATCAATCTGGAGCGCGATCTGCAGCGCATGGCGGGACAGACCGAAGACTACCGTGAGGGCGTTGCCGCCTTCATGGAAAAACGCACGCCGAACTTCAAGGGGAAATAAGCCATGCCGGCACTGGATACTCAAACCAAAGTTGCCGTCGTCGGCGCCGGCGCCATGGGCTCCGGCATTGCCCAGGTGGCCGCCCAGGCAGGCCACCAGGTTTACCTGCACGACCAGAGAGAGGGTGCCGCCGAGGCGGGCCGTGACGGTATCGCGAAGCAGCTTCAGCGTCGTGTCGACAAAGGCAAGATGCAGCAGCAGGAGCTGGACGATGTGATCGGCCGGATTCACCCGGTTGCAAAGCTTGATGACGTCGCAGACGCCGGGCTGGTGATCGAGGCCATCATCGAAGACCTCCAGATCAAACGTCAGCTGCTGGCGAGCCTTGAAGACCTGTGTACCGCCGATACGATCCTCGCCACCAACACCTCCTCCATCTCTGTTACCGCCCTCGGTGCTGACATGAGCAAACCGGAGCGTCTGGTGGGCATGCACTTCTTCAACCCGGCACCGCTGATGGCGCTGGTCGAAGTGGTCATGGGGCTGGCGACCAGCAAGACCGTTGCCGATACCGTCCATGCCACGGCCACCGCCTGGGGCAAGAAGCCGGTGTATGCAACGTCGACTCCGGGCTTCATCGTGAACCGCGTGGCCCGTCCGTTTTACGCGGAGAGCCTTCGCCTCCTTCAGGAGCAGGCCACCGATGCCGCCACCCTGGATGCGATTATCCGCGAAGCTGGCCAGTTCCGCATGGGCGCATTCGAGCTGACCGACCTGATCGGACACGACGTCAATTATGCGGTTACCAGCTCTGTCTTTAATTCCTATTATCAGGACCCCCGCTTTCTACCGTCGCTGATCCAGAAAGAACTGGTGGAAGCCGGTCGCCTGGGACGCAAGAGCGGCCAGGGGTTCTATCCCTATGGCGAGAGTGCGGAAAAGCCTCAGCCAAAGACCGAGCCGGCACATCAATCCGATGAGTCCGTGGTCATTGCCGAAGGCAATCCCGGCGTAGCCGCACCGTTGCTGGAGCGACTGAAGGCAGCCGGCCTGACCATTATCGAGCGCGACGGCCCGGGCCAGATTCGCTTCAGCGATGCGGTACTGGCACTTACCGACGGCCGGATGGCTACCGAGCGTGCCGCCTGTGAGGGCCTCGCCAATCTGGTGCTGTTTGACCTTGCCTTTGACTACAGCAAAGCAAGCCGGCTTGCCCTGGCGCCTGCCGATCAGGCGTCCGACGCAGCGGTTTCCTGTGCCTGTGCTTTACTGCAAAAAGCGGGTATCGAAGTCAGCCTGATCGCGGACCGGCCGGGGCTGGTCATCATGCGTACCGTCGCCATGCTGGCGAATGAAGCGGCCGATGCGGCTCTTCACGGTGTTGCAACGGTCGCGGATATCGATCTGGCAATGAAAGCGGGCCTGAACTATCCCGACGGCCCCCTGAGCTGGAGCGACCGCCTGGGCGCGGGCCACGTGTTCAAGGTGCTCACCAACATCCAGACCAGCTACGCAGAGGACCGCTATCGCCCTGCCCTGCTGCTCCGGAAGAACGCATTTGCACAGAAGGGGTTTTATTCATGAGCGAGATGGATCCGCAAGTACTCGCCGAAGAATGCGCCAAGGCCATGTTCGCGCGGGACCGCGCCAGCCAGAAACTGGGCATGAACATCGAGTCCGTTGCCCCGGGCAAGGCAGTGCTCACCATGACGGTCACCTGCGACATGATCCAGGGCCACGGCTCCTGCCACGGCGGTTACCTGTTCACCCTGGCCGATTCGGCGTTTGCGTTTGCCTGTAACAGCTACGACCGCGCCACCGTGGCCTCCGGTTGCAGCATTGATTACATGTACGGGGCCAAAGAGGGCGACCGGCTGACCGCCACCGCCGAAGAGCAGGCCCGAGGCGGCCGCACCGGCGTTTACGACATCACACTAACCAATCAGGACGGCCGCAAGGTTGCCCTGTTCCGGGGCCGCTCCTATGAGGTTCGTGGCACCGTACGCAATTCGGAGGAAACTGCATGAGCGCCGACAATATCCTGAAAGACGCCTACATCGTCGATGCCATCCGCACCCCCATCGGTCGATACGGCGGTGCTCTCTCCGCCGTGCGGGCAGATGACCTGGGCGCCATTCCTATCAAGGCCCTGGCAGAGCGCCATCCGGATCTGGACTGGTCGAAAATTGACGACGTTCTTTATGGCTGCGCCAACCAGGCCGGTGAAGACAATCGCGACGTTGCCCGCATGTCCCTGCTACTGGCTGGCCTTCCGGTGGACGTACCGGGCAGCACCATCAACCGTCTGTGCGGTTCCGGTATGGATGCAGTCGGCAGCGCCGCCCGGGCCATCCGTACCGGCGAAACACAGCTGATGATTGCCGGCGGCGTCGAATCCATGTCCCGTGCTCCCTTCGTTATGGGCAAGGCCGACTCTGCATTCAGTCGCAAGGCGGAGATTTTTGACACCACCATCGGCTGGCGCTTTGTAAACCCGGTACTGAAAAAGCAGTACGGCATTGATTCCATGCCCGAGACGGCGGAAAACGTTGCGGCCGACTTCGGCATTTCCCGGGAAGACCAGGACGCGTTCGCCCTGCGCAGTCAGCAGCGGACCGCGGCTGCCCAGAAAGAAGGCCGCCTGGCCGCTGAGATCACACCGGTCACGATTCCCCGCCGCAAGCAGGACCCGCTGGTGGTGGACACCGACGAGCATCCCCGGGAAACCAGCCTGGAAAAACTCGCCTCTCTGCCAACCCCGTTCCGTGAAAACGGCACGGTGACTGCGGGCAATGCGTCCGGCGTGAACGACGGTGCCTGCGCACTGCTTCTGGCGGGAGCCGATGCCCTCAAACAGTACAACCTCAAACCCCGCGCCCGGGTAGTTGCCATGGCAACGGCTGGCGTAGAGCCACGGATCATGGGCTTTGGCCCGGCACCGGCCACCCGAAAGGTTCTGGCCACCGCCGGTCTGGAGCTGGCAGATATAGATGTTATCGAGCTGAACGAGGCATTTGCTGCGCAGGCCCTGGCGGTTACCCGTGATCTCGGCCTGCCGGATGATGCCGAGCACGTAAATCCGAACGGTGGCGCCATTGCCCTCGGCCACCCCCTGGGCATGAGCGGCGCCCGGCTGGTAACCACTGCCCTGAATGAACTGGAGCGTCGCCACGCCGCGGGCCAGAAAGCCCGGTATGCCCTCTGCACCATGTGCATCGGCGTTGGCCAGGGCATCGCACTGATCATTGAACGGATGGATGCGGTGGCCTGAAGCCACCCGCCAACAAGAACAAAGACCCTTATTCGACAAGAACAACGCAGGACAGAACCATGACCTTACCACTGCAAAAACTTGGCAAACTTGACCGCATGGAAACCGCCAGCATTGATGAGCTGCGCCACGAACAGCTGCAGCGCCTGCGCTGGAGCGTTGTCCATGCCTACACCAACGTGCCGTTCTACCGCAAAGCGTTTGATGACCAGGGTCTGAAGCCCATGGACATCAACTCGCTGGAAGACCTGGCCAAGGTGCCATTCACCACCAAGGCGGATCTGCGGGACAACTACCCGTTCGGCATGTTTGCCACCCCCATGTCCGACGTGGTGCGGGTGCACGCCTCCAGTGGTACCACCGGCAAGCCAACCGTCGTCGGTTACACCCAGAGTGATATCAACACCTGGGCCGACATTGTGGCACGGTCCATCCGGGCCGGCGGCGGCTCCCGTGGCGACAAGGTTCATGTAGCCTATGGCTATGGCCTGTTCACCGGCGGTCTGGGCGCCCACTACGGTGCCGAACGCCTTGGCTGCACGGTTATTCCGATGTCCGGCGGCCAGACCGAGAAGCAGGTTCAGCTGATCAAGGATTTCGAACCGGACATCATCATGGTGACGCCGTCCTACATGCTGAACATTGCCGATGAAATGGAGCGTCAGGGCATTGATCCCCATAAACTGCCCCTGCGGCTCGGCATTTTCGGCGCAGAACCGTGGACCAACGCCATGCGATCCGAGATCGAGGAGCGCCTCGGCATCGAGGCTCTTGATATCTATGGTCTGTCGGAAGTCATGGGGCCGGGCGTGGGCATGGAATGTATTGAAACCAAAGACGGCCCGACCATCTGGGAGGATCACTTCTATCCGGAAATCATCAACCCGGAAACCGGTGAAGTGCTGCCTGATGGTGAATACGGTGAGCTGGTCTTCACGTCATTGACCAAGGTGGCCCTGCCGATTCTGCGTTACCGCACCCGAGACCTCACCCGCCTGCTTCCGGGTACAGCGCGCCCGATGCGCCGGATTGACAAAATTACCGGCCGCAGCGACGACATGCTGATCATTCGCGGCGTCAACGTGTTCCCGAGCCAGATCGAGGAGCAGGTGCTCAAGTGCGAGGCTCTGGCACCGCACTACGAGATCGAGGTTTACAAGGAAGGCAACCTGGACTGCGTGGATATCCGGACCGAACTGAAACCCGGCGTAACCGACACCCCCGAGAGTCGTGCTGCGGCGGCCAAGGAACTGGCGCACCACATCAAGTCCTACATCGGCATCAGCACCCGTGTCGAGGTGGTGGAAACCAACCGTCTGGCACGCTCGGAAGGCAAGGCCAAGCGCGTATTTGATCGCCGTAACCAGTAAATCCGACCGACCAGCAGAGAGTCAGCACGCAGCGGATGCCGCTGACTCTCGCTGCTTTTCCCACCACCAGGCCCCGCAATCACCGATTTAAAATTGCTTTCCGTTTTCTGATCTCAATAGCATTTGCTCACGTATCACTTTTTTTATTATGCAAATCAGCACTATAAGATCTCATAAGGAAGCTTTTAGATATAACATGACACACAAAGACTGTTCTTGATATTTATTCAGTATCATATAATATGGAGTCATTGACCCTCAGTTGTTATTGAGGGTTCTCTGTTCACGGACAACAGAACAACAAGCCCGATCCGGAGGTATTTGTTTATGTACGCCCAGCTCGTTGAAACCGGCGCCAAGCGCCTTAAGACCAAAGAAGAGATGTCGCCCGAAGAGCGCGACTTTCAGGAAAAGGTCGACGCCGAAACCAAAATCGAACCCAAAAACTGGATGCCGGAAGGCTACCGGAAGACCCTGATTCGCCAGATTTCCCAGCACGCCCACTCTGAAGTGGTCGGCATGCTGCCGGAAGGCAACTGGGTTACCCGCGCGCCTACGCTCAAGCGTAAGCTCCAGCTGATGGCCAAGATTCAGGACGAAGCGGGCCACGGCCTGTACCTGTATAGCGCCATGGAAACCCTGGGTGCTGACCGTGACGAAGAGATCGAAAAGCTGCACCAGGGAAAAGCCAAGTATTCCAGCATCTTCAACTACCCGACCCTGAACTGGGCGGACATGGGTGCTGTTGGCTGGCTGGTAGACGGCGCCGCCATTGTTAACCAGGTGGTGCTGCAGCGTACCTCCTATGGTCCCTATTCCCGCGCCATGATCCGCATCTGCAAGGAAGAAAGCTTCCACCAGCGTCAGGGTTACCAGATCCTGCTGGACATGATGCGCGAAGGCACCGAGGAACAGAAAGCCATGGTGCAGGACGCCATTAACCGTCTGTGGTGGCCGGCACTGATGATGTTCGGACCGCATGACGACGAGTCCCCGAACTCCCAGCAGTCCATGGCCTGGAAGATCAAGCGCAAGAGCAACGACGAACTGCGCCAGATGTTTATTGACCAGACCGTGCCGCAGCTCGAATTCCTTGGCTGCACTGCACCGGATCCGGACCTGAAGTGGAACGAAGAAACCGGCCATTACGATTTCGGCGAAATCAACTGGCAGGAGTTCTACGACGTCCTCAAGGGCAACGGTCCCTGCAACCGCGAGCGCATCAAGACTCGCAAGAACGCTATTGACGAAGGTGCCTGGGTCCGTGAAGCGGCCGTCGCCTACGCCGAAAAACAAAAACAGCGCGCACAAGCCGCCTGATACCGGAGGAATACAACATGTCTGAATGGCGCCTTTACGAAGTCTTTGTACGGTCCAAGCACGGCCTGAACCACAAACACGTGGGCAGCGTGCATGCCGCAGACGCCGAGATGGCCATGGAAAACGCCCGTGACCTTTACACACGCCGTAACGAAGGCGTAAGCATCTGGGTGGTTCCCTCCGACGCGATCACGGCGTCCGCGTCCGACGAGAAGGAAGTGCTTTTCGATCCGTCGGAAGACAAGGTTTACCGGCACGCTTCCTTCTACAAGCTGCCCGATGAAGTCGGACACATGTAAGGAGCGGTACCCATGACACAAACAGAAGCATTAAAGGAATACCTGCTGCGCCTGGCAGATTCCGACATGATCCTCGGCCAGCGCCTTTGCGAGCTGTGTGGCAAGGCCCCGGCGCTTGAGGAAGAGATGGCACTGATGAACGTTGCCCTCGACCTCGTCGGCCAGGCTCGCAACTGGTACGAGTATGCAGCCGAGCTGATCGACGATGGCCGCGATGCTGACAAGCTGGCCTTCCGCCGGGACGCTCACGAGTATCGCAACCTGCTGATGACCGAGCAGCCCAACGAGGACTACGCCGTCACCATGGGCCGTCAGTTCTTCTTCGACGTGTACCACTACTTCACGCTCAAGAGCCTGACCGAATCCAGCGACGAGCGCATTGCCGGCATCGCTGCCAAGGCGCTGAAAGAGGTGACCTACCACCTGCGCCGCTCCTCGGAGTGGGTGAAGCGTTTTGGTGATGGCACTGAAGAAAGCCACCGCCGCATGCAGGACGCCGTCGACATCCTCTGGCGTTTTACCGGCGAGCTTATCACGCCGGACGACACCGATCGTGTGATGGCCGAGGCGGGCATTGGCCCGGATACTGACCAGCTGGCCAAAGACTGGCGCGGCATGGTCAACGAGGTGCTCACCCAGGCAACCCTGACTCCTGGCGCGGAAGACGCCTGGATGTACATGGGTGGCAAGCACGGCGAGCACACCGAACACCTCGGTTTCATCCTGGCAGAAATGCAGTTCCTGCAGAGGGCCTATCCCGATGCCACAACATGGTGATTCAGACAGCCGGTCAGCTGTCGACATTCTGATTGCCAGTGATCGGGTGCCGGCCAACGCCCGCCCCGATCTGCTGACAGAGGACGACATCTGGGCACTTCTTGAAGAGGTCAAAGACCCTGAAGTGCCGGCAGTCAGTGTCGTGGAGCTCGGCATTGTCCGGGCGGTTCACTGGGACGGTAAAGAACTGTCCATTGACGTGACCCCGACCTACTCCGGGTGCCCGGCAACCGAACTGATTGAGGAGCTGATCGCCGAGGCGCTGCGCGCCGCTGGCTTCCGCGATCCGAAAATCAAACAGGTTCTGACCCCTGCCTGGACCACCGACTGGATCACAGACGAAGGCAAAGAAAAGCTTCGGGCGTTCGGTATCGCGCCACCCGAGGGCAGCTCCAGCAAAATGAGCCTGCTCGGAGAACCGGAGGTCATTGCCTGCCCTCATTGCGGCAGCAAAGACACCGAACGGGTCAGCGAGTTCGGATCCACCGCCTGCAAAGCCCTTTATCGTTGCAAGGAATGCCTCGAGCCCTTCGACTATTTCAAATGCATCTAGAGCCGATACGATCATGAACAAATTTTACTCACTGACCCTCAAAGAGGTCAGACCTGAAACAAGAAACGCCGTATCACTTGCTTTTGACGTGCCGGAAGATCTGGCAGACAAGTTTCACTACCAGCAGGGCCAGCACCTGATCGTGCGCACCAAGCTGGATGGCGAGGAAGTTCGCCGCTCCTACTCGATCTGCCGCAGTGTCAACGACCAGGAGCTTCGCATCGCCGTCAAACAGGTTCCGGGCGGTCGCTTCTCCACCTTTGCCAACGAGCAACTCAAGCCCGGCCAGACTCTGGAAGTCATGCCGCCGCAGGGCCATTTCTCGGTTGATCTGGACCCCGAGCGTGAAGGCAACTACCTGGCGGTAGCCGCCGGCAGTGGTATTACTCCGATCCTCTCGATCGTGAAGACCACCCTGGAAACCGAGCCCAAGAGCGAGGTCACCCTGTTCTACGGCAACAAGGCCACCAGCAGCACCATGTTCCGTGACGAGCTGCAGGACCTGAAAAACGAGTACATGTCCCGCCTTAACCTGGTGTACATCTTCACCCGTGAAGAACAGGACATAGACCTTTACAACGGTCGTATCGACCACGAGAAGTGCGACAAGCTGTTCGACCACTGGATCAATGCCAAAGAGCTCACTGCTGCGTTTATCTGTGGCCCTCAGCTGATGACCGAGACCGTGCGGGACTCGCTGCTGAATCATGGCATGGAAAAAAGCAAAATCCATTTTGAACTCTTCACCCCGGCCGGTGGCGTGCCTCAGGCCCGGAAAGACCGCGATCCTGCCCACGTGGATCCGCAGTCTGTCAGCGAAGTAACCGTTATTGCCGATGGCCGCTCCCTGACCTTCCCACTGGTACGCGACACCAAGAGCATCCTGGATGCCGGGAATGAGGAAGGCGCTGATCTGCCTTACTCGTGCAAGGCCGGTGTCTGCTCGACATGCCGCGCCAAGGTGGTGGAAGGCGAAGTGGAGATGGACCAGAACTTTGCTCTGGAAGACTACGAGGTGGAAGCCGGTTACGTGCTTTCCTGCCAGTGCTACCCGATCAGCGACAAGGTGGTTCTGGACTACGACGAAATGTAGTTTCCGCCCCCAAAACAAGACAAGAGCAAGGCAAGTCCCGCAGCAACGGGGCTTGCCTTCGCGTTTCAGAAACGAATGGAGTTTCCCATGTCAGTCCTGAAAAGTTTCATTGCCGGCCAGTGGGTCGGCGAAAAGCCCGCCAAGGCTCTGCCAAGCGCCGTTAACGGCGAGATCGTCGCCCATACCCACGACGACACCCTCGATTTCAAGAACGCTGTTGAGTATGGCCGCAAGGTTGGCGGCAAAAACCTCATGGCGATGGATTTCCAGGAGCGCGCCCTGGCCCTGAAGGCCATGGCCCTGTACCTCCAGGAGCACAAAAAAGAACTCTACGCCCTGTCGATGCATACCGGTTCCACCAAGGGCGACAACGGCATCGATATCGACGGTGGTTTCGGTACGCTGTTTTCCTACGCCAGCATGGGCCGCCGCGAACTTCCCTCGGGCAACGTGGTTCACGAAGGCCCGGTGACTCCGCTGGGCAAGAACAACCACTTTGCAGGCACCCATATCCTGGTGCCCCGCGGCGGCGTTGCGGTTCACATTGACGCCTACAACTTCCCGGTATGGGGCATGCTCGAAAAGTTTGCACCCACCTTCCTGGCAGGCATGCCGTCCATCGTGAAGCCGGCCACCTCAACCTGCTACGTGACCGAACTCGCCGTCCGCCTGATGCAGGAATCCGGCGCGCTTCCGGAAGGCAGCCTGCAGTTGATCATTGGCAGCACCGGCGACCTGTTTGACCATCTGGAAGAGCAGGATGTGGTGACCTTCACAGGCTCGGCCGCAACGGCACGGAAGCTCAGGAACCACCCGAACATCATCAATCGTTCGATTCCGTTCAACGCTGAGGCCGATTCACTGAACAGTGCTATTCTGGCGCCGGACGTCACCCCGGAGCACGAAGAATTCGAGGTCTTCGTGAAGGAAATCCGCCGCGAGATGACTGCCAAGGCCGGTCAGAAATGTACCGCCATTCGTCGTATCTTCGTACCGAAAGATCAGGTAAACGCGGTCTGCGACAAGCTGAAAGAGCAGCTCTCCAAGATCACCGTGGGTGATCCCTCTGTCGAAGGCGTCCGCATGGGCGCATTGGCCTCCGTCGACCAACTGGAAGATGTGAAAGCCAACATCCAGGAATTGCTCAAGACCAGTGAGCTGGTTGTGGGTGGCGAAGGCAACTTCAAGGCTACCGGCGATGGCACCGAGAAGGGCGCGTTCATCGAACCGCACCTGCTGCTCTGCCGGAACCCGGAGAACGGCTGTGGTGCCCACGATATCGAGGCATTCGGCCCGGTTGCTACCGTCATTCCTTACGACACCATCGAGGACGCGGTTGAGCTTTGCTCCAGGGGCCGCGGCTCCCTGGTCACCACTCTGACCACCCGGGACCCTGCCATTGCTGGCAGGGTCGCCCCGCTGCTGGCCGCGTTCCATGGCCGCCTGCACCTGCTGGATGCCGAAGCCGCAAAAGAATCCACAGGCCACGGTTCTCCTCTGCCCATGCTGAAGCATGGCGGCCCCGGTCGCGCCGGTGGTGGTGAGGAACTGGGCGGTATCCGTGCGGTTCACCACTACCTGCAGCGCACCGCAATCCAGGGCTCTCCGAGCATGCTGGCTGCGGTTACCCGCGAGTACGTACGCGGTGCTGATCTGATCGAAACGGACGTGCATCCGTTCCGTCGCCACTTCGAAGACCTGCAGATCAACGAGTCTCTGCTGACGCATCGACGCACCGTCACCGAAGCCGACATCGTCAACTTTGGTTGCCTGTCCGGTGATCACTTCTATATGCACTTCGATGAAATCGCGGCGCGGGACTCCCAGTTCGGCAAGCGCATTGCTCACGGCTACTTCGTGCTTTCCGCTGCGGCCGGCCTGTTCGTCTATCCGGGTGAAGGTCCGGTGCTGGCGAACTACGGTCTGGACACCCTGCGTTTCATTGAGCCGGTTGCCCCGGGTGACACAATCCGGGCGCGCCTGACCTGCAAGCGCAAGATCGATCAGGGTCGGACATCTCCGGACGGACACCCCCAGGGTGTTGTGGTCTGGGATGTTCAGGTTCACAACCAGAACGACGAGATGGTTGCGAGCTACGACATCCTGACACTGGTTGCCAAGAAGCCCGAGTAACACCGGGCTTCCCTGCTTTCTCCCTGTCTTGGACCCCAGGGAGAAAGCGTCAGGCAAATAAAAGGGGGACAGGTCGCAAGACCTGTCCCCCTTTTATTGGCGCAAGGAAAGTTCCGGGCGATTACATGCCCAGGTAGGCCTCACGAACCTTCTCATTGCTGAGCAGTTCACGGCCGGTCCCTTCAATCACCACCTTGCCGGTCTCCAGCACATAGCCGCGATCAGCCAGTGCCAATGCCTGAGAGGCGTTCTGCTCTACCAGGAAGATGGTAATGCCCTCTTCCTTCAGTTCTTTGACGATGTTGAAGATCTCTTCGATGATCAACGGGGCCAGACCCATACTTGGCTCGTCCATAAGCAGCAGCCTGGGCTTGGCCATCAGGGCCCGGCCCATTGCCAGCATCTGCTGCTGGCCACCGGAGAGCTCACCCGCCAGGTTATGGCGCTTCTGACGCAGAATCGGGAACTTGGTGTACATCCGTTCCAGGTCGTCCATTACCTCGGGCGTTTTGCCCCGGGTATAGGCGCCCAACAGCAGGTTGTCGTGCACACTGAGGTCCTTGAACACCTGCCGGCCCTCGGGCACCTGGACAATGCCATTAGCCACCCGCTGATCGGCGCTGATCTTGGAAAGATCCTTGCCTTCGAAGGTTATGGCACCCCGGTCAGTGGGCTGCAAACCGGAAATGGTCATCAGCAGGGTGGATTTGCCGGCACCGTTGGCGCCTACCAGTGACACGATCTCACCGCTGTTGATATGGATATCCACATCATGCAGAACTTCGATCTGACCGTAGGAAGTAACCAGCCCCTTGATGGACAGCATCTCTTCTTTGGCATGAGGCGCAGTCACCCGGTCTGCGTGCTTCAGGCCGAGACCACCGAATTTCTCGGGGGTATAACTGACAATCTGGTGCCGCAGTTCCCGGAACTCTTCCCGGACGCGCTCACCGAACAGCGGATCGTTTTCCACGTCCCGGGCTTCAATAATCTGCTGCCAGTCTTCTTCCGTCAGCAGTTTCCGGGCCCGAGGAATAACCACGCCCTCTTCCTTGCGGATGTGCTTGCGCAAGGCTTCCGTGAAACGCGCCAGGGCGTGACTGAATTCCTCGCGACCTTCCGGCCAGCCTTCCTCGCACTCGGCCAGGAGCCGGCGCAACTCCACCAGCTTTTCATGACCGATGACATAGCCCTTCGCCAGCTTCTCAAGAAGAGGCGCCGTCTCAGGGGACTTCTCGCTGAGCCGTTTGTACAGCTCAATGTCCGTGGGGGTGCTATGCACCCGCTGGGAGAAGTGCTGAATGTAATCAAAAATGGTCTTCAGCAGCCGCTCATCCGGGCGCTGATCGTTGAGGTTCATATCACTAAGCAGCTGGTCCAGCAGATCCAGAATCCGCCACAGTGCCTGGTGTTCATGAACAATAATCCGTACGGCCTGCTCACTGCGTGACTGGGCAGGCGCCATTTCAGTGTTTTGCTCGCTCATGTGAAATGTCTCCTTGCTCAGCCACCCAGATAGGCGGCGATAACATCCGGGTTCTGGCGGATTTCCTCAGGGGTTCCCTCTGCCAGAACACGGCCGTAGTTAAGCACCAGCAACCGGTCGGATATACCCATAACCAGCTTCATGTCGTGCTCAACCAGCATTACCGTGGTGCCCTGATCCGCAATTTTCCGGATCAGATCCTCCAGGGCAGCGGTTTCAACCGCGTTCAAACCGGCGGCGGGCTCGTCCAGGAGGATTACCTTTGGTTCAGCGGCCAATGCCCGGGCAATCTCCAGGCGCTTCAGCGCACCATAGGACATCGCCGATGCTTCGGCATCCAGGTAGTCACCGCATCCCACATACTCCATCAGCTCGGCGGCGCGCTTACGGGCCGCGGCCTCGTTGCGGCGCAAAGAAGGCAAACGGAACAGGGTCGTAAACAGGCTGCTTTTGAGCTGCAGATGCCGACCCAGCATCACGTTTTCGATGGCGGTCATGTTCATGCAGATCTGCATCTGCTGGAACGTGCGGCACATGCCCCGCTCTGCCAGCTCATTGGGCTCCAGCTTGGCGGTGCTCTCACCGTTCAGCAGGATCTCGCCTTTGGTCGGCGTATAGAGCCCTGTGATCAGGTTAAACAGCGTTGTCTTGCCGGCACCATTGGGGCCGATAACAGAATAGACCTGTCCGGCTTCAACCGAAAAGCTGACGCCTTCCACCGCATGGACACCACCAAAGGCTTTATCCAGCCCCTTTACTTCGACCAGTGCTGTCATGCCTCACCTCCCGCTTTCTTGCGCATTTTCTTGGAAACAAACGCGGTCAGTGTGGGCAACAGCCCTTTTGGCATAAAAATCATGGTGAGCATCAGGATCAGGCCGAACATGACATGTTCCAGCTCCTGGAAATCTGCCAGAACCTGGGGCAAAAGCTTCAGCACCACGGCGCCAAGAATGACACCGAAGGTCGAGCCCATACCACCCAGAACAACCATGGTGATGAACAGGATGGAGAATTCGAAGCTTGCTACCGCAGGCGTAATGAAGCCCTGGAAGTGGGCATAAAGACTGCCCATCAGGCTGGCGTAGATCGCCGAGATCACGAACACCAGGCTTTTGTATTTCGCGGTGTTCACACCGACAACGCTGGCAGCCACTTCCGAGCCGTGAACCGAACGCAGCGCCCGGCCAATCGGCGATTCAATCAGGTTCAGGGCAAACCACACCGCTACCAGAAGCACCACGCTGGCGAAGATATACCAGGCCTGGAAGCCTTCGATCGTGATACCGAACAGCGAATAGCGACCAAACGCGCTCAGCTCCCAGCCAAATATTTCGAAGGCCGGCACCGGCATACCGTCTGGCCCGCCGGTCAGTGCACGCTCGTTGTTCAGGATGATGGCAATAATAAAACCAACGGCGAGGGTCGCCATGGACAGATAGTGGCCCTTCAGGCGCAGAATCGGTCGCCCGACAATCCAGGCAATAAAGCCCACAACAATTGCTCCGACCACCAACGCGGGCACTGAAGGCCAGCCGTAGGTGCCGGTCGCGATGCCGGTAAAGTAGGCGCCAAGACCGAAGAAGCCAGCGTGGCCAAGACTGATCTGGCCAGCAAAACCCACCAGGAGATTAAGGCCAACCACCGTGGCAGCAATGATCGCCATCTGGGTAACCAGCTCATAATGGAACGGGTTGCCGAGAAAAGCGGGAAGAATGATGAGAATCAGGGCGAGAACAATCAGCCCCCGGAGACGCGACTGCATAAACGTGTTCAACATCAGACGCGCTCCACTACCTTGGCACCGAACAATCCGCGGGGCATGAAGAACAGCACCAGCAGGATCATGGAGAATGCCACGGCATCCTTGTAGTCCGATGAAATGTAGCCGGCCGCCATGGCCTCAACGATGCCCAGCGAGAGACCACCAACCACCGCGCCAACGCCGCTACCCAGGCCGCCAATGGCAGCCGCCACAAAGCCTTTCAGTCCGAGAATGATACCGATGTCGTAGGACGTGAACGTGATCGGGGCAACAACAATACCGGCCACAGAGCCCAGTAATGCCGAAACCATGAATGCCAGCATCAGAACCATCTGAGTCCGGATACCGACAAGGCGCGCAGCCTCCTTGTTCATGGATGTCGCCAGGATAGCCTTGCCAATCAGTGTCTTGGTAAAGAACAGCACCAGGCCGACCACCAGGATCGCGCCAATACCGAGAACCCAGAGGCTCTGGCTATTCAATACCGCTCCGAAAACTTCAATAGGCTGGTCTGTGCTGAAATTCTGCATCACGTGGTATTCCTTGCCCCAGACAACCTGGGCAATACCACGGATAAAGATCGACGCACCGATGGTGATAATGATCAGGGTAACAACATCGGCCTGCTTGGCAGGTGCAATCGCGAACCGCTGCAGGGCGACGCCAAGAATACCGGCCAGAATGACCGCCAACACGACTGCCAGGATCATGGGCACGCCCATGGCCGTAAGCGAAACCGTAGCCATGCCTCCAATCATCAGAAACTCGCCCTGGGCGAAGTTGATGACGTGACTGGCGTTGTAGATGAGGGTAAAGCCGAGGGCTATCAGGGCGTAAGTCGCACCGATAGTAATCCCGGTGAACAGGTACTGTAAGAATTCTGCGAGCATAGCGGTGGTTCCGGTCGAACATCGGCTGGCGACTTACCCTGAATAGGGGTCGTCGCCAGCCGCGAGACAGGTTAAAGGGGTATCAGTCGATCAGTTTCCATTCGCCATTCTGGACTTCCAGAATGCGGAAGGAGTCTGGATCAAGGCCGTTGTGGTCTTCCGGTGACATGTTGAATACACCGGTTACGCCGACATAGCCCTGGATATTCTCCAGTGCGTTACGAACGGCTTCCGGATCGGTCGAGCCGGCTTCTTCCATAGCGCGGACCGCCAGCATCAGGCCATCGTAGGCGTAGGCACCGAAGGTGGACACCTTGGAATCCCAACGGGCTTCGTATTCAGCCTTGTAGTTCTGAACCACTTCTTTCTGGGGATCGTCGTTCGGCAGGGAATCCGGCACCAGCAGCGGAGACGCTGGCAGGCGAAGGCCTTCTGCAGACGAACCGGCGAGCTCGAGGAAGCTGTCGGATGCAACACCGTGGGACTGATAGAACGGGAGTTCCATGCCCAACTGAGCATAGTTGCGGGTTACGATGGCCGGGCCCTGACCGAAACCGAAGTTCAGCACCGCTTCCACACCACTTGTGTTACGGATATTGGTCAGCTGGGCGGTCATGTCTGTATCAGATCCGCTGTAGGTAACGTCGGCTACAACCTCCATTCCCATCGCTTCGGCCACTTCCAGAGTCTGGGTACGACCCGAGCTTCCGAAACCACCGGTACCGGAAATCAGACCAAACTTGGTAATGCCGCGATCCTTCATGTCGGTCAGAATACGCTCTGCCGCCATGCGGTCGGTTTGAGGAGTCTTGAATACCCACTTTTTGACCGGGTTGGTGATAACCACAGCACCGGCCAGGGAGATGAACGGCACTTCTGCCTGCTCAATCAGCGGTACCGCCGCCATGGTAGCGCCGGTAGTACTGCCGCCAACGATGATATCAACCTGGTCCGAGCGGATCAGGCGACTGGCAAAGTTACGGGCAGAGGAAGCGTTGCCAACGTCGTCATAGTGGATCAGCTCCAGTTGACGACCAAGGACACCACCTTCTTCATTAATTTTTTCAACGTACATCTCGAGCGTTTTCAGCTCGGGATCACCAAGGAACGATGCCGGGCCTGTCACTGACAGGAACGAACCGATCTTGATGGGTTCAGCTGCCTGAGCGCTCATCATCATGAGACCGGCGGCTGCAACGGCTGCGCATTTGCCTGCGCGACGAATCACTGTTTTAAACATTGTTTTTGTTCTCCCGTTTTTTGCAGGGGCTTGAGTTTTTGTTTCTTCGCTCCCGGTATGATTCGATACCATTGACGAATATCAAATGAAGTTATTGTATCATAACGCTCGTGTCAACTGATTTCCGGGAGTGCCAACGCGGCTCTGTCAGTAAAGCCGACACTGGCAGAACACGCCAGCACCGCTGATCGAAAGACAAACCTTTACCTGACACGTAAGAACCGCATAATACGTACAACGTGTTTCATTGATTCTTATTTGCGAACTCAGGCCATGACTGCAAAAAGCCAGCTAGAACTGCTCGTCAAGAACTTCCAGAAAAAGCGACCCCTTCGGGCCGGCTCACTCATCATCACCATCTATGGCGATGCCATCGTTCCCCGCGGCGGCAATGTCTGGCTGGGAAGCCTGATGAAACTGGTAGAGCCCATGGGCATCAGCCAGCGACTGGTTCGCACCTCGGTGTATCGTCTGGTTCAGGAATCCTGGCTGCAGACCGAAAAGGTGGGCCGTTGCAGTTATTACAGCCTCACCGGCCCGGGCCTGCGGCGGTTCGAGCAGGCTTTTCAGCACGTCTATAACCTGGGCGCCGAAGAATGGAGTGGAAGCTGGTGCCTGGTCTACCTGAACCAGCTTTCCCCGGAACTCAGGCAAAAAGTCCGGGAGGAACTCAAGTGGCTCAGTTTTGGCAGCATGGCACCCGGGCTGATGGAACACCCACGCTTCACTCGCAGCGAACTGATTCCAATGCTTCAGGAATGGGGTGCTCTCGAAGACACCATCGTGATGCAGACCATGCCCATGGAGCAGAAGAGCCCAAGAGCCCTGAGACTGCAGGTTCGCGAAAGCTGGAACCTTGAGGAACTGGGCGGCCGCTACCGACGCTTCCTGACCCAGTTCCGGCCCCTGTGGCGTGAACTCCAGTCTGAGGACACTCTCAGCCCCGCGGAGTGCCTGATACTCCGGATCCTGCTGATCCACGAGTACCGCAAAATTCTTCTGAGGGACCCGCTGCTGCCCGATGAACTGCTACCCGGTGACTGGGAAGGCCGCAGCGCCAAACAGCTGTGTCGGAACCTGTATCGTCAAATCTATGTGCGGGCCGAGCAGTGGCTGGACGAGAACCTCGAAAACGCCTCCGGCCCCCTTCCAGGTCCGGGTGAGAAGTTTTACAAGCGGTTCGGTGGATTGCGGGATACTGCCATCCAGACAGATCCGACAACAGAACCAGAGGTTCTCTAGGCACCCGCTCAGTCAGTTGCCGAGCGGGACGAGGATGCCAGTTGTTCCCGGGTTTTCAGGCGCCCTTCCCGGCGAATCTCGGCATTGTCGTACCGGCGCTGTTGCTCGTCCGTTTCCGGTATCACTTCCGGGACATCCACCGGCCGGTCATTCTCGTCCAGAGCAACAAAGGTGAAAAAGGCCGAGAGAATGTGCCGCGTATCGCCGGTGTAACTGTTTTCGGCCTCTACCCTGGCACCGATTTCCATGGACGAGCCCCAGCTCCGGTTCAGCGACAGGCTGAACAGCAGCGTATCGTTACCCTTCGCCGGTGCCCTGAAATGGATTGAATCCACGGCAGCCGTCACACAAACATGGGCGGAATGCCGCTCTGCCACGACCAGCGCCAGCCGGTCGCATTTTGCCATGATCATGCCGCCGAACACGGTATTGTGGGAATTCATGTCGTTTGGAAACACCTTGTAGACGTGCTTCTCAATCGCAGATGCTGATACGGGTTTTGAAGGCTTTCCTGGCATGATCTGCTTTCCTCTTCGAGTGACATTCGATTGCGGAATCAATTCAACCCGCTGTCGCGGCTTCGCCCTGACGCTGCTGCGCCCGCCTTGCCAGGTGAAGCATCAAAACGCCTAACGCCATCACCACCAGGGTCAGCCAGAGGCCGTTGGTGTAATTACCTTCCACATCCGCGAGATAGCCAACCACCGCGGGTGCGATCATCTGGGCGATACCGTAGCTGAAGGTCAACCGGCTCATGGGCCGGGAAGGGTTCTCGGGGAAAACCCGCCCTACCATTGCCAGCATCATGCTGACGATACCGATAAAGCTGGCGCCATAAATCACGGAGCTGAGCATCACGCTGGCGAAGCTGGTGTTCACGATCAGCATCAGGATGCTCACGGAGTTCAGGGTGTAGGCCAGATAAAGCGCCAGCCACTGGCCCCAACGCCGGGAAAACACATCCCACAGCCAGCAGGCCGGCGTTGCAGCAAGACCTGCAATCAGCCAGACCAGCCAGCCCTGCCCCTGAAGCTCGGGCATGGATTCCGCAATTGCTACGAGGAAGGTGGCTGTCACCACATAGCCCACACCGGCGCAGAAATACGCCAGCTGGAGGATCCGTATGAACCGGCTTCGCTCGTCACCTGCCTTGGCCGCACCTGTTTTCGGCAAGGCACAGGCCCGGTAGTCCGGCATCCAACGCCAGGCGGGCAACAGAAGCCCAAGGGCCACCAGCCCGTAAATCACCCATTGCTGATCCCAGGTGAACGGATCCTTGATCAGCTCCGCCACCACAGCGGTGAGTACAATCCCGAGCCCGATACCGGAAAAGAACACGCCGAGCTCGGACTTCTGGTTGTTCTTGATCAACCAGCTCATCAAAAGACCGGCACCCAGCAACATACCCGCTGAGGTGCTCAGACCTGAGATAAAACGCAGAATGGACCACACCCACACATTGGTGGTGTACCCCATGAGAACCGTTGAAACCACGGCAACCACCAGGCCAAGCTGGTAGAGCCTTACCTTGAGACCAAGATCGCTGATCCGGGTAATCAGCACTGCGCCGGTCAGGTAGCCTGCGTAGTTCACGGTTGCCAGCATGCCGACAACGGATTTGCTCAGCCCCAGTGCCGCGACCATTTCCGGGATCATCGGCGTGTAGGAAAACCGGGCAATACCCACCATGACCACAACAGCAATCACGCTGGCGACCAGCACTTTTATTGTTTCTATTGGCTTCACAGGGTGTCCTTACTTCGGAACGACTTTAACTCAGGCGCGGCCCAGGAACTTGCGCTCCTCCACGTTAATGCGGATACGATCTCCGGTGGAGATGTGCTCGGGAACCTGAACAACCAGGCCAGTGGCAAACCGGGCGGGCTTGGTTCTAGCCGTCGCAGAGCCACCCTTTACAGACGGGTCCGTCTCCTCAATTACCAGCTCCACCGTAGGCGGAAGAGCCAGCGAAACCGGCGAATCCTTCAACAGGATGACCATGACACCCTGAGTATCTTCGGAAATGAACAGCAGCTCTTCGGCAATGGCCTCGCGGTTCAGGCTGTACTGAGTAAAGTCCTCGGTATCCATGAACACGTACTCATCGCCATCGGCGTAGGAAAAGGTGGCTTCCCGGCGGGTAAGGTCGGCCAGGTTGAGCATGTCCGAATCCTTGAAGGTCTCGTCCAGCTTCTGGTTGGTCACCACATCGTACATGCGCATGCGGTAAAGACTGCCGCCAGCCCGGCCCTGGGGCACGGAACGCTCGATGTCCTTTACAAAATACACCCGACCATCATATTCAACGGCGGAATTCTTTTTGATTTCACTGGCTCTGGGCATGTCTTCTGTTTCCGTAAAATTTGGGGTTTTGGGGCTGCTGATATACCACGACTTCGCCCCGGAATCGATAGATCTTAACTAACCAGGGCACGAACATCCGACAGGAAGCGGTCTACCTGCTCATTGGTCGTTGCCCAGGAGCACATCAAGCGGGCACTGCCACCGATAAAGTTGTAAAATCGCCAGCCTTTGGCCCGCAGTGCCGCCTGCAAAGGCTCCGGCATCTCCACGAAAACGCCGTTCACCTGTCTCGGGTAGCGTAGCTGGATACCTGGAAGACCTTCCAGCCCCTCGGCAAGACGCTGGGCACAGGCATTGGCATGGCGGGCATTCTCCAACCACACATCGCCTTCGAGAAGCCCGCACCAGGGTGCCGAGATATAACGCATCTTGGAGGCCAGCTGGCCCGCCTGCTTACAGCGCCACTCGAAATCCTCCGCCAGAGACCGGTTGAAGAACACCACCGCCTCACCAAGCGCCAGGCCGTTCTTGGTGCCGGAAAAACAAAGAACATCGACACCGGCTTTCCAGGTAATTTCCGACGGATGTACATCCAGCGCAGCCACCGCATTGGCGAAGCGGGCGCCATCCATATGGATATTGAGCTTATGGTGATCGGCGACCGCCCGAATAACCCTGAGCTCCTCGGGTGTGTAGACCGTCCCAACCTCTGTGGCCTGGGTCAGGCTTAGCGCCTTGGGCTTGGGGTAGTGAATATCGGTTCGCTTGGTTACCAGGTGCTCAATGCTCTCCGGTGTCAGCTTGCCGTTCTCGCCCTGCCCCAGAAGCAGCTTGGCGCCGTTGGAGGCGTACTCCGGGCCGCCGCATTCATCGGTTTCAATATGGGCCAGCTCGTGGCAGATCACGCTGTGAAACGACTGACCGATCGAGGCCAGGGCCAGAGAATTGGCGGCAGTGCCATTGAACACGAAGTAAACGTCACAGTCGGTATCGAACAGCGTCCTCAGGCCATCCGCCGCCTTTTGCGTCCAGCTGTCCTCGCCGTAGGCTGGTTCATCCATCCGGTTGGCCGCCTCCATGGCTTTCCAGGCCTGCGGGCACACACCGCTGTAGTTGTCGCTGGCAAATTGCTCGGACTGGGACACAACGCGCTCCTGAATTCTGAAAGGAAAGCCTTTAACGTTATAGGAACCACCCATCATTGCCAACTTGCGTTCCATCCCAATTCGGGTGAGGCCGGGGGAATGACAAAGCCCGATACTTTATACTCTTGCCCCTGAAAGCCAGCAGACCAAGGACTCTCCCGCCATGGGGCGCTTCAATATCGCCAGTATTCCCGGCCGGATTATCACCGCCATTATCGCAGTCGCCTGCCTGGCAGGCAGCTAATATGCGATGACGACCGGGCTCAGCCAGCTCACCGAAGCACGGCAACTGGAACGCCTACCAGAAATGCCCGTCGGCGCTTTGACCACAGGCCCCTATGTGATCGCAGGCAAGGTCACGGATCAGTTGGGAACTCTCGAAACGCCCTATTCCAACACCGAGGCGGTCTACTATCGCTACAAACTCGAGGAGGAATATCGCGACTCCGACGGTGATCTGCGTATCCGCACCCTGGATTCCGGCGCCCGCGGCGGCGACTTCCAGCTCAGGGACCAGACCGGCTCAGTCATTGTAGCTCCGGGCAGCGATCTGGAAGAGGTCGAATGGAATCTGGAGCGAACCTATCGCAATCAGTCCGGCCGCAGAATCTACTCGGAGTGGGCGCTCATTCCCGGACACACGGCGCGGGTAATCGGCCAGTACAGCAGCGAAATCGGGGCAGTTACCTTTTATGGCCTCGAAGACTTCAGCCTTCCGGCCATGGTTTCCCGGAACACGCTGGCCGTGGACAGTGGCGACCGGTTCTTCGAGGCAGCCATCCGCATTTCCATCGCAACTGGCTTTCTGGCTCTGGGTATCGCGCTGTCCCTTCCGTTGATCAAAGTTCACCGGTTCTGGGTCTATGTTCTGGTAATGGCCATTGCGGTGTCCGGTACGCTCTCGGTGCTTGGCATCAACAAGCTCCGTCAGGAATGGTCTGCCATCGCCGATTTGTATGAGGGCCGATACCAGCACGCCTGGACCAGCCGCCGACTCGCCGCAGCCAGCATTATTGCTGCCCTGTTGCTCTTGTGGTTGTCGATCCGGACCGTCAAGTTCAAGCGCCTGATCGAAGCGGTACCTACCAGCAGCACCCGGGGACTCAGTTTTGGCGTCTCGGAGCTCAAGGCAATTGTGGATGTCGATGAAGACCATCCCCCGCTCAGGGATCCACTAAAAAACGAGAAATGCGTGGCCTTCGACTACAAGGTTGAAGAAAAGCGGGGTTCCGGAAAAAACGAAAAATGGCGGGTTATTGAGCATCGGGAAGAACTAGCGCCTTTCTGGCTGGAGGACAGCGAGGGAAAGGTTCTCGTCCAGCCAGACGGTGCGAAGATCGAATACCCGCAGTACCATTCGGAGCGCCGGGGCGACAGGCGTTACACCGTCCGCTTTCTCGAAACCTTCGTGAACGTCTACTGCCTGGGTTTTGCCGGCCTGGATCGGGGGCAAGGGGCTTTGCGGGCATCGGCCAATATCGACACCATTCTCCAGCAACGCCATGAGCTGTGGCCCAACCTGGAGAAAATCGTAAAGGCGTCTCTGGCCCACGAAAAACAGCTGCTGAAAGCCATTGCCCAGCTACGCAGTGCGGACCCTGTCGAGATGAGTTCGAAGGGCCAGGCCGACAAGCTTATCCAGTTTGAACAGAACGTAACCAATGCCCTCCAGGCCCGGATCGAGGGATATCCGGACCTGAAGAACAATGAGGACATTCAGAAGTTCATGTCGATCATGGCAGAGACGGAAAACTACCTTTCGCTCTTGCGAAACAGCTACACCGAGAGCGCCATGATCTACAACACCCGGATCCAGTCTTTCCCTGACGTGATCCTGGCAAAACTGTTCCGTTTCCGCGAAGCACCGCAGTTCAGTTCGGAAACGTGAGCTAGCCGTTCAGGCCAAGGTGCTCGGCATCCTGCTCGATGCAACGATCCAGCAGCGCCAGATAGTCCGCTTTGGCCTTCAGCTTGGTTTCACGATGGGCGCGCATGTTCAGGGTTTTGAAATGCTGCGCCAGCTCGGTGGCCCGCTCAACCAGCTTGTCCTGGGCAACCACCTCATCCAGGAACCCCGCCTCTACTGCCCCTTCCGGGTTGTATATCTCAGCGTTCACGACCGAACGGTAAAAGTGGGCGGGCGCCAGTCGATGGCGGGCAATTTCAATCCCGGCGTGGTGCATGGTCATGCCGATTGCCACCTCGTTCAAGCCAAGCTTGAAGGGCCCCTCAATACCAATGCGGTGATCCACTGACAGCAGAATGAACGCGCCCTTGGCAATGGCATGGCCGCTACAGGCACCAATAATCGGCAACGGGAATGCGGCCAGACGCCGGGTAAAGCTGGAGCCGGTTTTTACCAGCGCGGCTGCTTCTTTCGGCCCCTTCTGCATTTCTTTCAAGTCGTACCCGGCAGAGAACACGCCTGGCTGGCCGGTCAGAATCACAACCGCCTTGCCCTGCTCCGCCCGATCCAGCGCCGCGTTGAGCCCCTCGAACACTTCCTGGCTCAGGGCGTTGGCCTTGCCATTGCTGATGGCAATCGTTGCTACACCATCTTTCAATTCATAACTAACCAGCTCAGTCACCTGTTCTACCTCTCTACCGCAATTAAAGTGAGCGTTTGTTTACTTCGCTGGACATGATTGTGGGTTAGGCGCGTCAGAGATTCAATATCCATTGGTCATGTCGCCCAAACCTGGTCGAAATTTGAGATCACCATCGCTTATCTACCAAAACACTGCCTTCAGCATCTTTCTGGACAAGTGTTTGCGTTCTTTTAAAGCCTTTGATGGCTGTGTGATCGGAGTGCACAACTGAACCTACGACTTCTCCTGCCTTGTTGATGACGGAGTATGTGTCGATTTCTGTTTCACCCAAAGGTCCTTTAGTTCTGCTGCCCTCGAGTTTCAGTTCTTCACCCGGATTAAGTCTTACTCTATCTCTCATGGACGGGTATTTCCTTTACAACGCCCGGCTCACGCGCCGGTTTGTAGCCGCGGAGGCGGCGGAAAATCGGTCGCTGTGCAGCCGATTGTTATGTTCTCCTTGAGATGCTAGATTGTGTATAAAAGTCGAAAAGCATACACATAGGTGCATCATGAGAACTAACATAGTCATTGACGACCAGTTAATGGCCGAAGCCCTCAAAGCCTCCGGTTACGAAACCAAAAAAGAGGCCGTCGAGCAAGGCCTTAGACTTCTAGTCCAGCTTAGCAAGCAGCAGGAAATTCGAAAGTTACGTGGCAAGATCAAGTGGGAAGGCGATTTGGGCGAAATGCGAGCTGCCCGATGATCCTGGTAGACACCAGCGTCTGGATCGACTATTTCAATGGGGTCGACAACCCGCAAACTGATCTGCTGGATGCCTCGATAGTTCAAGGTTCGGTTGCTATTGGAGACCTCATATTTTTGGAAATCCTCCAAGGCATCCGCAACGACAAACAGTATCGCCAAACCAAGCAAAGCCTGCTCGCTCTGGATCAGTATGAAATGTTTGGCAAAGAAATGGCAATTAAGTGCGCCGACAACTATCGGGCACTACGAAAAAAAGGCATCACGATCAGAAAAACTGCCGACGTGATCATCGCGACATTCTGTATAGAAAAAGAGTTGCCCCTGCTGTTTTTGGATCGCGACTTCATCCCCTTTGTTGATCACCTTGGACTTGAGCCTGCTCTGAGAGAAACATAACAGCAATTAGGCAGCGCGCTTTATCATTGCAGAAATTTGACTGTGTCACTATTACTGACTTTGAAACATCAATAACGCTGCACTTAAATCGATAAAACAGGAGCTTAGCCGAGCATGGTCATCTCTGCCACGTAATCATTCAGCGTCTGCAATTTGCTCCGCCAATCATACTGGATGAAATGGCTGTGATTTGCTTGGAGGCTCTGACGTAAATCCCTCACTCGAACGTTCGCTTTTGTTTACGACTGGAGAAACCTGATCGAAACCCCAGGGTGATCCTCGACTGGAGCTGACAGCGTCTGCGGCATCCAGGAACCAAGGAGTCTAGTTACGCATCTAACCCGAACATTTCATAAACACCCCAAGCAGCAGCCACGAAATTTTCTCGGTTAGCCCATTACGCCCAGATATGAGAATTATTAGTGTAGTATGCGCGCCAATGTCGCTCTGATGTCATCCAGTCACCGGCCTTAAGTGTTTATTATTTGATCAATTCCAGCGTCCGGGCGAGGGAAGGCCTCCCGAGCCCGAGATGGAGGTGAGCGCCGACAGCGGCTCAGCCGGTGTTTAACCTGGGCCGAGGCAGGCGATATAACCGTTCGGTGACTGTGTGCAGAAGGGCCTTGACCGGGCAGCTACCTGGCAGGTGGAGCTTGATGCGGTCTTTGTACTGCACCACCCGTACGGCCAGCTTGAACAGCTTGATGATGACCGTCGAGGGCTGGGCCTGAGACAACTCGGTGCCTTGCAACAGTTCGGCGCGCAAGGCGTGATGCAGTACATAGGCGGCGCAGGAGAAAAACAGGCGCAGGTGGTTGGCCGCAAAGCGGCAATCCGAGGTGCGGTCGCTGGCCAGGTCGTTTTTCATCATCTTGATGAAATTCTCGTCCTGGCCCCGGGCGCAATACAGCTCGGCGTACAGTATTTCCGGGGTTGACTCTTCCAGGGAGGTGACGACGAAGCGGGGGTTATCGCCGAGGGCCATGGTTTCGGCTTTCAGGACAGTGCGAAACGCCTGTGGCCAGGAACGGGCCTGATAATCGATCTCGTGGAAGGTGCGCGAGCGTTGCGGCGGGGCCTGTTCCGCGAGGCGAGCGTTATGGCAGCGGGTATCGTGCAGCCGCCGGGTGGATTGCAGGTGTGGCTCGGCCAGTTTTTTCAGACGGCTGTTGCCGGCCAGGCCGAACAGAAAATCGGTGTACGGATCGTCGAGCGCCAGTTGCATCAATTCCACGTTGGCGAAATGAGCATCACCACGCAGCAGGATGCGGGTCTCGGGATATCCCGTGGCAACTGGCGGGAAAACAGACTGACGGCAAAGCCCCAGCCACTGAGAATCAGACTCCATAACAGCACCGAGCCTTCATGAGAGCCCCAGACGGCGGTGAACTTGTAGTACCAGGGCAGCATCGAGTTGGAATTACGGGCCACATAATCCACGCTGAAATCATCCAGAAGAAAACTGGCGGTCAGGCTGGCATAAGAAATCAGTAGAAAAACAAATTGCCCCCATGCCATAGGCTCTGCAAATGCCATCCACAACGGGCGCCGGGTGGCGGCTCCCAGCAAGGGCACGGTCGCCTGAAGCAGCGGCAGGCAAAGTGCAATCAACAACGCGAAGAGACCAACTTCAGGGATTGTCAGGGTAAGCATTTCGGGGCCGTGTTCGGTTAAGGGTTCGGCGATGACCGAACCTATCGGTGAGGGGTTCTCAGGTATCGCTTCGTCAGCCAGCCGCCCGGCTGGCTGACGAACTCCCTGTTACTTCCGACCAGGTTGGCGGGTAACGCGCAGATACGGTGTCTGCTCATCCCATCCGTCAGGGAAACGCTCTTTGGCCTCTTCGTTGGAGAGCGACGGAACGATGATCACATCCTCGCCATTCTTCCAGTCCACCGGCGTGGCCACTTTGTGGTTGTCGGTCAGCTGGAGCGAATCAATGACGCGCAGGATCTCGTCCAGATTGCGCCCGGTACTAGGGGGATACGTCAGCATCAGACGGATTTTCTTCGCGGAATCGATAATAAATACCGTTCGAACAGTCACCTTGGGGTCGGCTTTTGGATGGATCATTCCGTACAGGTCGGCAACCACCTGATCCTTGTCTGCCAGCAGGGGAAAATTGAGCCCGGTGCCCTGGGTTTTCTCGATATCCTTCACCCAGTCGTTATGAGAGTCGAGCGGGTCGACAGATACCCCGATCAGCTTCACACCGCGACTGGCGAACTCGTCCTTACGCTTCGCGAAGGCACCGAGCTCTGTGGTACAGACGGGGTGTAGTCGGCGGGGTGTGAAAACAGCACGGCCCAGTCGTCTCCCAGCCACTCATGAAACTGAATGTTTCCCTCGGTGGATGCGACGGTGAAATCGGGAGCGGTTTCTCCAAGTTGCAATGTCATCGTTTCATTCTCCTTTGCTTTGGCTGTCGTTCTCGGTTTGTCAGTACAGACGGTATCCTTAAAGTCAACTTTAAGGTCAAGGCGTTTGTCAGATGTTTTTTAGCCTGATCCATCGAGCTCGACGTTCGTGCCCGATTTTTCGGGTATGAAACTGACATAGAGGAAAAGCACGGTGCCCAGCACAATGGCGATATCGGCAAGGTTAAAGGCTGGCCAGTGCCAGGATTGCCAATAGACATCAAAGGAATCCACAACATAGCCGCGGAATATCCGGTCAATCAGGTTGCCCATGGCACCGCCAAGAATAAGACTGTACGCGATGGCTTCTCCCCTGCGGCGGCACTGAAGAATCAACCTGATCAGTACGATCGAGACCACTACCGCGATTGCGATAAGAAAGTAGCGCTGCCAGCCTCCACCATCGGCAAACAGACTGAATGCGGCGCCGGTGTTCCAGACATGAACCCAGTTAAAGAACGGGGTCACCGGAATCGATTCGCCATACGCCATTGACTGCTGGACCAGCCATTTTACAACCTGATCAGACGCCGCAATCAGGCCCGAAATAGCCAGCAGGCCATACGGCAAGTGTTTTTTGGCAACGATGGACATTGTTTAACCCTTAAGCGCGAGGATGCGCCTGGCCCCGTTGAGTACGATAACCCCCGCAATGCTGCCGATGATCAGGTCCGGGTAGTTGGAGCCAGTCCACGCGACCAGGGCGCCAGCGGTAATGACCCCCAGATTGATCACCACATCGTTGGCTGAGAATATCCAGCTCGCCTTCATGTGGGCACCGCCCTCCCGATGTTTGGATATCAGCAGCAGACAGGTGGTATTGGCGATCAATGCAATGAACGCAATCCCCATCATTACCAGCGACTCCGGCTCACTGCCGAAGACAAAGCGCCTCACCACCTCTGCAAGTACGCCTACAGCCAGTATCAGTTGGAGTACGCCCGCGAGATGCGCCGCACGCACCTGCATTTTCACGCTATGCCCAACCGCATACAGCGCGAGCCCATACACGGCCGCGTCGGCAAAATTGTCCAGGGATTCTGCAATCAGGCCGGTGGAGTGCGCGATCAGGCCGGCCGTCATTTCCACCACAAACAGGACGGCATTGATACCGAGCAACCAACGCAGGGTGCCGGACTCCTGCTCGGCAGAGATAGCCGTATCCCCGACCGCCTTAATT